>Ga0102594_1000018_pt1 | contig 448387 bp, 395 predicted proteins | sample AraplaCol_mLB_r2_2_FD_76863 | JGI IMG/M metagenome (GOLD analysis project Ga0102594, IMG submission 76863) | Arabidopsis root microbial communities from North Carolina, USA - plate scrape MF_Col_mLB_r2 (SPADES assembly) (version 2) | ecosystem: Host-associated > Plants > Roots > Endosphere... | reverse complement strand
AAGGCTAAAACAGTCAGGATGTTGGCTTAGAAGCAGCCATCATTTAAAGAAAGCGTAATAGCTCACTGATCGAGTCGTCCTGCGCGGAAGATGTAACGGGGCTAAGCCAGTTACCGAAGCTGCGGATTTGCAATTTATTGCAAGTGGTAGGAGAGCGTTCTGTAAGCCTGTGAAGGTGCGTTGTAAAGCGTGCTGGAGGTATCAGAAGTGCGAATGCTGACATGAGTAGCGTTAAAGGGGGTGAAAAGCCCCCTCGCCGTAAGCGCAAGGTTTTCTACGCAACGTTCATCGGCGTAGAGTGAGTCGGCCCCTAAGGCGAGGCAGAGATGCGTAGCTGATGGGAAACAGGTCAATATTCCTGTACCGATTGTTAGTGCGATGTGGGGACGGATCTTAATAGGTCATCCGGGTGTTGGATATCCCGGTTTAGATGGAAGTAGGCGTGCATTAGGCAAATCCGGTGCACATATACCGAGGCCATCGATCGAGCCAGCTTGCTGGTGAAGTGATTGAACGAGGTTCCAGGAAAAGCCACTAAGCTTCAGCTAACAACGACCGTACCGCAAACCGACACTGGTGCGCGAGATGAGTATTCTAAGGCGCTTGAGAGAACTCAGGAGAAGGAACTCGGCAAATTGACACCGTAACTTCGGAAGAAGGTGTGCCCTATTAGTGTGAAGTGAACAACGGAGCATGAACGGGTTGCAAAAAATCGGTGGCTGCGACTGTTTATTAAAAACACAGCACTCTGCAAACACGAAAGTGGACGTATAGGGTGTGACGCCTGCCCGGTGCTGGAAGATTAAATGATGGGGTGCAAGCTCTTGATTGAAGTCCCAGTAAACGGCGGCCGTAACTATAACGGTCCTAAGGTAGCGAAATTCCTTGTCGGGTAAGTTCCGACCTGCACGAATGGCGTAACGATGGCCACACTGTCTCCTCCTGAGACTCAGCGAAGTTGAAATGTTTGTGATGATGCAATCTCCCCGCGGAAAGACGGAAAGACCCCATGAACCTTTACTGTAGCTTTGTATTGGACTTTGAACAGATCTGTGTAGGATAGGTGGGAGGCTTTGAAGCAGGGTCGCTAGATCTTGTGGAGCCAACGTTGAAATACCACCCTGGTGTGTTTGAGGTTCTAACCTAGGTCCATTATCTGGATCGGGGACAGTGCATGGTAGGCAGTTTGACTGGGGCGGTCTCCTCCCAAAGCGTAACGGAGGAGTTCGAAGGTACGCTAGTTACGGTCGGACATCGTGACGATAGTGCAATGGCATAAGCGTGCTTAACTGCGAGACTGACAAGTCGAGCAGATGCGAAAGCAGGACATAGTGATCCGGTGGTTCTGTATGGAAGGGCCATCGCTCAACGGATAAAAGGTACTCTGGGGATAACAGGCTGATACCGCCCAAGAGTTCATATCGACGGCGGTGTTTGGCACCTCGATGTCGGCTCATCTCATCCTGGGGCTGTAGCCGGTCCCAAGGGTATGGCTGTTCGCCATTTAAAGAGGTACGTGAGCTGGGTTTAAAACGTCGTGAGACAGTTTGGTCCCTATCTTCCGTGGGCGCTGCAGATTTGAGGAAGCCTGCTCCTAGTACGAGAGGACCGGAGTGGACACACCTCTGGTGTATCGGTTGTCACGCCAGTGGCATTGCCGAGTAGCTAAGTGTGGAAGAGATAACCGCTGAAAGCATCTAAGCGGGAAACTCGTTTCAAGATGAGATCTGCCGGGGCCTTGAGCCCCCTAAAGAGTCGTTCAAGACCAGGACGTTGATAGGTCAGGTGTGGAAGCGCAGTAATGCGTTAAGCTAACTGATACTAATTGCTCGTGCGGCTTGACCCTATAACTTTGATCAATCAGATCAAGGTGTTATGCCAAGTTGACGCATTCAAAATACATTCAAGCAAGCGCAAGACAGTTGCGCGCTGATTCCAAACTCTATGAATTCGTTGTGTTGATCATGTGATCAGCACAGCAACAAGTTATGCCTGATGACCATAGCGACGTGGTACCACTCCTTCCCATCCCGAACAGGACAGTGAAACGCGTCAGCGCCGATGATAGTGCGGGTTCCCGTGTGAAAGTAGGTCATCGTCAGGCTCTTACAGCCTGGAAAAGCCCAACACAGCGTGTTGGGCTTTTTCTTTTGGTGCTTTAGAAAGCGCGTCATCATCTGGTGACGCGCTTTTTTTATTGCCGCAGAGCCAGATTAAATATTGCGAATGCCAGACGAATCGATTGCGGCCGCACCAGCGGCGACCAATTCGGCCAGAACGTCGTCCGCCAATTGACGCAACTCCAGGTCGGGAAAGAAGCGCGAGCGAATCACGCCCAGGTACGATGCGCCCTGAAGCCAGGCCTCCCAATCGTCTACTGCAATGGATTGCACTTCTAACAGCTTGAACTTCATCAAGACCTTGATCGCATGCCGCGCATGCTTCACCGGGTCGCGCTGAAGGCCTTCGAGGCGGCGGCGCGCCGAGGCCAAGGCGCCGTCCACCTCCCCGAAAACACGCCCGTGTCCCGGAATCACCTGCAGCGGTGCCAGCGCCTCGATCCGGTCCAGTGTGGCCGCCACCTCCTCGAACGACGGTTCGCCCGCAAGCTCGGGAAAGGCAATGCCGAACCCGTTCTCCCACAAGGCGTCTGCCGAGATCAGCGTGCGGGAAGCAGGCTCGAACAGAATGATCGAATGAGGATCGTGGCCTGGCGCGCCGTGCACCTCCCATGGCTGGCCGCCAAGCACGCACTCCGTCCCCGGCTGCAGCAAATCGGTGAACTGAAACCGAGGGCAGATTTGCCCCGTCGCTAGAAAGCTCAAGCCCCGTTCATCCCATCGTTCCACCAGCGTCGCCTCGCCTGGTGGAATGTCCGTTCGGACTGCCGGGTAGCGCTGTTGCAAGGCTGCGTTGCCGCCGCAGTGGTCACTGTGCAGATGGGTGTTCAGGATCCGATCGAGCGGCCGTGTGCCCAATTCCGATTCGACCAGTGCCAACGTCTGCTCGGCATGCGTGGCATACCCAGTGTCGACCAGCGCGGCCTCGTCGGCCCCGACAAACAGGATGTTGTTCGAGGAAAGCCAGCCTCGCTCGAAAACCACGAGATTCGCCGGCAGCAGCCCGGCCGCGGCCCGCTGGCTCATTGTTCAGGCGCTCGCGCCGGCACGCAGTTCACGCCGCAGGATCTTCCCGACATTGGTTTTCGGCAACGAGTCGCGGAACTCGATGTGCTTGGGCCGCTTGTAGCCGGTGAGCTGTGCATGACAGTATTGCAGCACGGCGTCTTCGGTGAGCGCCGGGTCCCTGCGAACGACAAACACCTTGATGGCCTCGCCCTGCTTTTCGTCAGGCACCCCGACAGCGGCGCATTCGACCACGCCAGGGCACAGCGAGATCACGTTCTCCAGTTCGTTCGGAAAAACGTTGAAGCCGCTGACCAAGATCATGTCCTTCTTGCGGTCGACGATGCGGCTGTAGCCGTCCTCCTGCATGACGGCGATGTCGCCGGTACGCATGAACCCGTCGGGCGTGAAAGCCGCGGCCGTTTCCGCCGGCTGGTTGTAGTAGCCCCTCATCACGTTCGGCCCCTTGATGCACAGTTCGCCCGGCGTTCCGACAGGCAACGAGTTGCCCTCGTCGTCCTTGATGGCGATCTCGATGCTCGGCAGCGGCAAGCCGATGGTGCCGGTGAACTCGGTGTTCGATACGGGATTGTTGGTGCCAATGGCGCATGTCTCGCTCATACCCCAGCCTTCGATCATCGGACAGCCCGTGGCCTCGAACCAACGGCGTGCCGTGCCCTCGGAGGCCGCCATGCCACCCGCCTGCGAAACGAACAGCGTCGAAAAGTCGATCGACTTGAACTCGGGATGCATCAGCAATGCGTTGAACAAGGTATTCACGGCCGGCAGCATGTGGAACGGCCGCTTCTTGAGCACCGCGATGAACTTGTCGAAATCGCGCGGATTCGGGATCAGCGTCATGTGCGACCCCTGGCGGATGACCAGCAGGCAGAGCGTGAGCGCGAAGATGTGATACAGCGGCAAGGCCGCGATGCTGTTGACCTTGGAAAGGTCGCCCGCCCGGGAAAGCGCCGGTGTGAACCACGCCTCCGCCTGCAGGGTGGCCGCAACGATGTTGCGGTGGGTGAGCACAGCGCCCTTGGACAGACCTGTGGTCCCACCGGTGTATTGCAGGAACGCGATCGAATCGAGCGTGCTTTGATCCGGTGCCAGTGGGCGGCCGCGCCCCTCATCGATGACCTTGGAAAAGGGCGTCACGGTGCGTCCGTTGCCCAGGGGCAGCTTGAAAGGCGGAACCATCTTCGCCAGGTGGCGAACCGCGACGGTGATCCAGGCGCCGTAGAGGCCGCCCAGCAGATCGCCCATCGACGTGACGACCACGTGCTTGACGGGCGTGCGCTCGATTACCTGCTCCAGCGTTGCCGCAAAGTTCTCCAGGATGACGATCGCCGTCGCCCCCGAGTCCTTCAGTTGATGCTCGAGTTCGCGCGCCGTATAGAGCGGATTGACGTTGACGCAGGTATATCCCGCGCGCAGCACGCCGCACATGGTGACTGCGAACTGCGGCACATTGGGCAGCATGATGGCCACCCGCGCGCCCGGCTCGAGACCGAGGGACTGAAGCCATGCGCCCAGCGCCTTGGAGAGCGTGTCGAGCTCGCCGTACGACATCCAGCGCTCCATGCAGACCGAGAACGGCCTCTCGGCATAGCGTCCGAAGGCCTCTTCGAACATATGGGGCAGGGACCGGTATTGCTCGGGGTGAATCTCGTGCGGCACGTCGGCCGGGTAGTTCTGTCGCGCGGATGTCTGCATGCAAGCTCCTTTTGCGCGGATTGTGGGAGCCAGATGCATCCAGCCGCCAGCGGGCTTGTCCTAGGAGCCGGGTGCGCGCTGTCACACGCGCGATAGCTGCGGCGGCACGCGCGGGTGCCATGCCGCCTCGGCTTGGCGGGCGGGGCTCTTCAGGCCTTGCCGGTCTCGCCCGGCAGCAACACCCCTGCAGGGATGTCCGATTCGACCTCGAGCGCCCGGTACAGCGGCGTGAAGTCGGGTGCCGTGAGTTCGAACAGCTGCGCGAAGCTCTCGATCACGAAATAGTTGGCCTGGTACGTATCGATCTTGTAGAGCGTGCGCATGGTGCGCAGCAGATCGAGCGGCAGCCGGCGCGGCTCGTTGCTGCGCACCGCGTGCTGCAGTTCGCCCACTGAGCTCAGGATGCCGGCGCCATAGGCGCGCAGCCCTTCGGGCTGGCGGATCAGGCCGAACTCCACCGTGTACCAGTACAGGCGGGCCAGCTTCTCGCCCGCGCCCAGTTCATGCGCCTTGATGCCGCCCTGGCCATAGCGTTGCACGTAGTCGGCAAAAGTCGGGTCGAACAGCATTGGCACATGGCCGAACAGGTCGTGGAAAACATCGGGCTCGACGATGTAGTTGAACTCTTGCGGCTTGCGGATCCAGTCCGTCACCGGAAACTTGCGGTTCGCCAGCAACGTGAAGAAAGGCAGCTCCGGAATCAGCCCGGGCACTGCGACGATCTCCCAGCCGGTCGCGCGATGCAGCCGCTCGTTGATCTCCTCGAAGCGGGGAATGCGGTCCTTCACCCCAAGCAAAGGCAGCGCATTGATGAACGCATCGCAGGCCAGGCCCGGCAGCTGCGCGGCCTGCCGCTCGTAGAGCCGCTTGTAGGTGTCATGGTCGGCCGGCGTGTAGCTCGCCCAATCCTGCGGACAGGTGTAGTCGGCCTGCACCACGCCGCCGCGCGAATAGTCGCCGCGCGGCGGGCGATCGGAAGCGCCGTAAACGACGGGCGTGACGGCGGCAGGAGCGGCGGCGGCGAGAGTGTCCATGGGAGAGAGTTGTTTGGTTGTTACTTGAGCCAGCGGTCCATCACGCGCTGAAAGTCGCCGCCGGCCTGCTGCAGGTGCAACCACTGGTCGACATACGCCTTGAAGGCCACATCGTCGCGCGGCAGCATCCACGCCATCTCACCGTATTGCAGCGGCTTGTCGGGGTTGATGGCACACAGGCCGGGCTTGAGCTTCTGCTGCGTGATCGCTTCGGCGGATTCGGTCACGAAGACATCGGCGCGATTGGCAAGGATCTCGTCGAAGATCGTCACGTTCTCGCCATGCAGCGTGAGCTTGGCCTGCTTGAAGTTGGCGCGCGCAAAGCGCTCGTTGCTGCCGCCCGGATTGAAAATGACTCGCGTCGAAGGCTTGTCGATGTCGGCCACGGTCCGGTACTTGGCGACGTCGGCGCAGCGCGCGATCGGCGCCTTGCCGTTCACCATGTAGGGCGCGCTGAAAAAGGCGCGCTTCTGCCGGTCGGTGGTCACGGACACGCCGCCCACGGCCATGTCGCATTTGCCTGCGGCCAGGTCGGGCAGCAGGTTGGCCCAGGTGGTCTTCACCCACTCCGGCTTGGCACCGAGGCTGGCGCTGAAGCCCGTCATCAGGTCCACGTCGATGCCTTCGAACGAACCGTCGGCCTGCTGGAAGCTGAAGGGCTTGTAGTCGCCCGGCGTGCAGATGCGCAGCGCCGCCGCTTTCTGCACCGCGTCCAGGTGCGAGGAGCCGGCGGCCGGCGCGGCCGGCGCCATCGCACAGCCGGAAAGAACGGCCGCGGCCGCGATGAGGGTCAAGCCGACAGAAAACGTGCTGCGCATGGAGGCTCCTGGCCAGTGAAAGAGGCGCTTATTTTGCGGCTGACAACACGCCGCGGCGCATCTGGTCGAGCTCGATGCTTTCGAACAGCGCCTTGAAGTTGCCGTTGCCGAAACCGTCGTCGCCCTTGCGCTGGATGAACTCGAAGAAGATCGGGCCGAGCTGGTTTTCGCTGAAGATCTGCAGCAGCAGCGCATCCTTCTTGCCGTCGATCAGGATCTTGCGCTTCTGCAGTTCGGCCACGTCTTCGCCATGGCCGGGAATGCGCTTGTCGACCAGCTCGTAGTACGTGTCGATGGTGTCGAGCAGCTTGACGCCGTTGGCGCGCAGCGCGTCGACCGTCTCGTACAGGTTGTCCGAGCCCATCGCGATGTGCTGGATGCCCTCGCCCTGGTACATGTCCAGATATTCCTGGATCTGGCCGGCTTGCTCCTTGCCTTCCTCGTTGATCGGGATGCGGATCTTGCCGCAGGGGCTGGTCATGGCCTTGCTCTTCACGCCCGTCACCTGGCCTTCGATGTCGAAGTACTTGATCTCGCGGAAGTTGAAGAGCTTCTCGTAGAAAGCGGCCCAGACGTTCATGCGGCCGCGGTACACGTTGTGCGTCAGGTGGTCGATGTAGGTCAGGCCGTTGCCCTTGGGCGCCAATGCCTCCTGCGAAGAGATGCCCGGCAGCGGTTCGAAGTCCACGTCGTAGAAGCCGATGTTGCCGATGTCGCCCGGCTTGGCGCCGTTCTTGCCGGGCCAGCGGTCGACGAGGTAGATCAGGCTGTCGCCAATGCCCTTGATGGCAGGGATGTTGAGCTCGCCGGGACCCGCCTTGTCGGCAAAGCCCCAGGCGCCGAGCGAAATGGCGCGCTCGTAAGCCTGCTTGGCATCCTGCACGCGGAACGCGATGGCGCACACGCTCGGGCCGTGCTCGCGCGCAAAGCGCTGGGCGAACGAGTCGGGTTCGGCATTCACGATGAAGTTGATCGTGCCCTGGCGGTACAGCAGCACATTCTTGTGGCGGTGCTTGGCAACGGCCGTGAAGCCCATGCGCTCGAACACCTTGCCCATGGCGACGGGATCCGGCGCCGCGTATTCGATGAACTCGAAACCATCGGTTCCCATCGGGTTCTCCCAGGGCGTGAAGGCGGGGGCGTCGGTGTGGCTCATGTGGGGGTCTCCAAAGTGCGGATTCGAATGAATGAAATTGCCGGCAGGCAGGCGAAACGGCCAGTGGTGCACTTTAGAGCGGATGCCGCTCACGTTTTCAGCGTTGTCGGGCGCTGAAAACAACAAAGACGCAGAAAAACTGTGAAAATCACCACATGGAAGCACTCGACAAGATAGATAGGCTGATATTGCGCACGCTGCAAGCAGACGGGCGCGCCACCTACGACCAGATCGCGGAGCAGGTGAGCCTGTCGCCCAGCGCCGTGCTGCGGCGGGTCAAGCGGCTGGAAGAAGGCGGCGTGATCGATCGCTACGTGGCGCTCGTGCGGCCCGAAGTCATTGGGCTCGGCCTGACCGCCTACCTCAACGTCCGCCTCGAAAAGCACACGGAAAGCCACAAGCGCAACCCCATGGACCTGTTCCGGGCAAGCGTGCAGACCTGGCCCGAAGTCGTCGAATGCGCGGCCCTCACGGGCGACATGGACTATCTTCTGCGCGTGGTGGTCGCCGACATGGGCCACTACAGTCGCTTCATCATGGACACCCTGCTCAAGCATCCCAGTGTCGAGGACTGCAAGACCAGCTTCGTGCTCGACCGTGTCAAGGCCACAACGGCTTTACCAATCTAGGCTCAATTGGTTGCCGGAACGATACGTGCCCACGTCATCATTCACCCCATGCGGCCCGAAAGTACCCATACAGGCTTGGTGATTAAGGGAAAACCCTTATATTTGAGCCATGCTTACCGCCAAGACCCTCCTGAAGGCGTCTCTCGGCCTCGGCTCTTTCCTGAAAGCGCCCATGGTTGAGGCGCAACCACGCGCGAATTCCGCGCCCCCGCCGGTCATGGTGCCGATCCGTTCGATCGGTCCGCGCGAGCGCGGCCGCATCGCGCAGCACCTGCTGGCCCTGAGCCCGCACGATCGCTATCTGCGCTTCGGCTATGCGGCCGGCGACGAGCAGGTGCAGCGCTACGTCGACGGGCTCGACTTCGATCGCGACGAGCTTTTCGGCATCTACAACCGCCGGCTCGACCTCATTGCCATGGCGCACCTGGCCTTTGCGCCGGACGACCAGCACAGCGACTGCGCCGAATTCGGCGTGTCGGTGGCCGCACATGCGCGCGGCCGCGGCTACGGGGCCCGCCTGTTCGAGCGCGCGGTCGTCGTGGCCCGCAACGAGGGCGTCCACATGCTCTTCATTCATGCGCTGAGCGAAAACGCCGCCATGCTGAAGATCGCCCGGAACGCCGGCGCCACCGTGGTGCGCAGCGGTTCCGAGTCGGAGGCGCACCTGCAACTGCCGAGCGCCACCTTCGACAGCCGCATGAGCGAAATCGCGCTCGAGCACTACGCCGCCGTCGATTACCAGCTCAAGACCCGCGCCAAGCAGTTCTGGTCTTTTCTTGCCAGCCTGCAGGAAGTGCGCAGCGGCATGCGCGATGCGCGCAGCAAATCCGCGCCCTGAACGCGACCGAGAAGGGGCCATGAGGGCCGGGCGGTGGAGCCTGTCGCGCGCATCCGGTATCCTTGCACCTCTTCAACTACGCCTCCCGCAGTGGCCGAACCTCACTCTGAACGCGCTCCCGTCGAACGGGAAGACAAGCGCGGCTTTCTCCAGAAGCTGGCCGAATTCATCCACCCCGGTCCGGACTCGCGCGACGAGCTGATCGAAACCTTGGCCGATGCCGAGGACAACGAGGTGATCGGCGCCGAGTCGCGCGTGATGCTCGAGGGTGTGCTGCGCATGGCCGACATGACGGCCGGCGACGTGATGGTTGCCGCGCCGCGCATGGACCTGGTGAACATCGACGCACCCTATGACGCGTTGCTGCACCTGGTCATCGACACCGCGCACTCGCGCTTTCCGGTGTACGAGGGCGAAAAAGAAAACATCATCGGCATCCTGCTCGCGAAAGACCTGCTCAAGCTGCAGCGCGCGCCGGGGCTCAACATCCGCGCGCTGCTGCGCCCGGCCACCTTCGTTCCCGAGAGCAAGGGCCTGAACGACCTGCTGCGCGAATTCCGCGGCAACCGCAACCACCTGGCGATCGTGATCGACGAGTTCGGCCGCGTGGCCGGCCTCATCACCATCGAGGACGTGCTCGAGCAGATCGTCGGCGAGATCGAGGACGAGTTCGACATTGCCGAGGACGAGGGCGACATCTTCGGGCTGGCCGACCACACCTACCGCGTCTCGGGCGACACGCCCATCGAACGCGTGGCCGAGGCCTTCGGCATCACCTTCGACGAAGAACAGCTGAGCGAAGACTTCGACACCATCGGCGGCCTCATCGCGCACGAGATGGGCCATGTTCCCAAGCGCGGCGAGCATCACGCCATCGGCGGCTTCGACTTCGTGGTGCTGCACACCAAGGGCGGCGCCGTGCGCTGGTTCAAGGTGTCTCCGGCCCGCGGCAGCGACGCGGCCGACTGATGCCGCTGCCCGCAGCGGCAACGCTCCGCACTTCGCCGGTCCTTTCCGCCGTGGGCCTGCTGCGCCTGCTCGGCTTCGCACTCGCCGGTCTCGCGCAGGCCGCCGCCATCGCCTGGCCCTCGAACGGCCGTCCGCTGTGGTGGCTGCAGCTTATTTCGCTGGCGGCACTGGTCGGCCTGCTCGACTGGCTTCGCAGCGAAGGCGCGGGCTGGCGCCGCGCCGGCCTGCATGGCTGGCTCTTTTCCACCGCCTGGCTCACCGGCAGCTTCTGGTGGCTCTTCATTTCGATGCACACCTATGGCGGCCTTCCGGCGCCGCTCGCGGCCATCGCGGTGCTCTCGCTCGCGGCGGCGCTCGGACTCTATTACGCCGCCGCCTGCGCCTGGTTCGTTGCCCGGGGACCGAAGGGACCCGTGGCCGGCGCCCTCGTCTTCGCCGCGCTGTGGACGCTGGCCGAGCTCGTGCGCGGCAGCTGGTTCACCGGCTTTCCATGGGGCGCCGGGGGCTATGCGCACGTGGAGGGGCCGCTGGCCGCCTGGGCACCCTGGATCGGCGTGTACGGCATCGGCGCGGTCGCGGCGCTCGCGGCGGCACTCGTTGCGCTGACGCGCCCCGCCCGCACCCTGGGGCTGGCGCAGGCCGCGGTCCTTGTCGCCGCTGTGTTCGCCGTGCCGCACCTGGCCAGCCCGCTGCCCGCCGACGCGCAGGGCGCCAAGGGTTCGAGCGGCCATCTCCAGATGGCACTGCTTCAAGGCAACATCCCGCAAGACGAAAAATTCATTCCCGGCGGCGGCATCGACCTTGCGCTGCGCTGGTACGGCGAACAGCTGCGCGATGCCAAGGCCTCGCTGGTCGTCACGCCGGAAACCGCGCTGCCGCTGCTGCCGCAGCAACTGCCTGCCGGGTATCTGGAATCCATCCAGGCGCGCTACAGCCAGGGCTCGCAGGCCGCCATCGTCGGCCTGCCGATGGGCGGCCAGGGCACCTACAGCAACGCGGTGCTCGGGTTCAAGCCGGGCGCGGCAGAGCCCTACAGCTACAGCAAGCACCATCTCGTTCCTTTCGGCGAATTCATTCCGCCGGGCTTTCGCTGGTTCATCCGGATGATGAACATTCCGCTCGGCGACTTCGCCCGCGGCGGCCTGGCGCAGGCGCCTTTTGCCTGGCAGGGCCAGCGCATCGCGCCGAACATCTGCTACGAAGACCTGTTCGGCGACGAGATCGGCGCCAACTTCAAGAACGAGGCCTTCGCGCCGACCATCCTGCTCAACGTGAGCAACATTGCATGGTTCGGCAACTCCGTGGCCATCGACCAGCACCTGGCCATCTCGCGCATGCGCTCGCTCGAATTCGCGCGCCCGATGGTGCGTGCCACCAACACCGGCGCCACCGTGGTCATCGATGCCGACGGCCGTGTCACCGACCAGCTGCCGCGCCTCACGCGCGGCGTGCTCGAGGCGTCGGTGGAAGGGCGCACGGGGCTCACGCCCTATGCACGCTGGGTGGCGCCCTTCGGGCTGTGGCCGCTGTGGATTGTGGCGATGGCCGTTGTCGCCATCGCTTTCGTGCTGCGCCGGCGCCGGGGCTGACCGGGGCGATCCTCGTCAGGCCGCTGCCGCAGCGGCTTTCACGGGCCAGTCGCGCAGCTTTCCAGGATTGAGCAGCCCCATCGGATCGAAGCGCTTCTTCGTCTCGATGACTTCGGGCGCGAGCGACCCACCGGCCTTGCCGTCTTCCACGATGTTCACGTGCGGATTGTTGATATGCACGCCGTGGGCACGGTGGATGTCGAGGATCTGCGCGAGCCGCTCCTCGGTGCTGAAGCGAACCAGCTGAAGCCCGCTGCAGGTCATGAGCCCCGCTACATTGCGCAGGAACTCGATGTGCATCAGCACCTCGCCGCCCAGCAGCTTCTCCATCTCGATCACCTGGTCGACGTGCCGGCCCGGCACGAAGCCGCTCTGCAGGTAGGTCAGCGTCGGATCGACCTTGAGCGCGTGCAGCGTCGTGTGGTTCCAGGTGAACTCCATCAGCGTGCGATTGCTCTTCTGCACTTCGGCCGCCGTCTTGCGGTAGCTGACGGTGCCGCCATACGCTTCAGCGAACTGCAGCATTGCGGGCTCGCACGATTCGGCCACCAGCGACAGCACGGTGTGGCAACCCTTGGGCAGATGCGCGGCAAGCTGCGCGAGGTGGTCCGAAATCGGCGCTCCGAAAAATGCGATCTCCCGCTTCACGATGCCCGGCGCATTCGCCAGCTTGTCGGCGAAATGCAGCGCATCTTCAAACTGGTCGAAGGTCACCAGCGTTTCGAGCCACGGATGTGACGGTGCGAGCGCGACCTCGATTTCCAGCACGAGCCCGTTGGTGCCCCAGAGGTGATGCATGCGCATCGCTTCAGGCCCACGCAGCTCGACCACTTGCGGCTCCGCTTCGATGGTCATCGCGCGGATGCCCAGCACATTGCCGGGGGCACCCAGCGGCCCGTAGTTGATGGAGCCCACGCCGCCGAAGCCGCCGCCGAACAGGCCGCCGAGCGTGGCGCTGCGGTAGGTGGAGGGCAGGCAGCGCATCTCCTGGCCTGAAGGCAGCGTCTGCTTCTCGAGCTGGCCCAGGCGGATGCCGGCCTGCGCGCGCGCCACGCCGGGCTTCACCCACAGGAAGGCGTTGTAGCCCGTCATGTCGAGCACGACGCCGCCCGCCAGTGGCGTGGTCTGGCCGTAGTTGCCGGTGCCGCTGCCGCGGAGGGTGATCGGCACGCCGCGCCGCGCGCAGGCGCCGACCACGGCACGTATCTCGTCCTCGGTGCGGGGACGCACGACCACGTCGGCACGCTTGTCCTTCAGTTGGCGGTTCAGCACCGGGCTGAACCACGAGAAGTCTTGCGAAAGCCGCGCCACGCGGCTTTCGTCGGTGATCCAGTCGAGTTCGGGCAACTCGAGCAGCAGCTGTTCGATGGCGGAAATGGAAGCGTTCATGGTCAAGGTCTTCAATCCTGGGAAAGTTCGCTCGCGTGCCACGAGCCCAGCGCCACCTTGGTGAGCCAGGCCATCAGCACGAACAGCGCGACACCGGTCAGCGAGATGAGCAGCAGGGCCGCGAACATGCGCGGAATGTTGAGTTGAAAGCCCGCCTGCAGGATCTGGTAGGCCAGTCCCGCGCCCGAGCCGCCGGTGCCGGCCACGAACTCGGCCACCACCGCGCCGATCAGCGCCAGCCCGCTCGAGATGCGCAGCCCGCCAAAAAAGTAAGGCAGCGCGCTCGGAATGCGCAGCCGCACCAGCTGCTGCCAGCGCGTGGCGCGGTTGAGCTTGAAGTAGCTCTGCAGATCGGGGTCGATGCTGCGCAGGCCGAGGGTGGTGTTGCTGATGATCGGGAACAGCGCCACCAGCGCGGCGCACACCGTCATCGCCGCCACCGGGTTCTTCACCCAGATGATGATGAGCGGCGCCACTGCGACGATGGGCGTGACCTGCAGCAGCACCGCATAAGGAAAGAGCGCCGTCTCGATGCGCTTGCTCTGCACGAACAGGAACGAGATCAGCACCCCCGCCACTGTCGCCAGCGCGAACGACAGCACCGTGATCTTGAGCGTGACCAGGAGCGCATTGCCGAGCGGCACCCAGTCGGTGACGAGCGTCTGCACCATGAGGAAGGGCGACGGCACCAGATAGGGCGGCAACTCCATCGCGACCACCATCCACTGCCACAGCGCCACCAGCACCACACCGATGAGCACGGGATAGAGCACGCGCTGCACGCGTGGTTGATTCAGGAGGGGTGTGCTCTTCTTCATCGCGCATGCTCCTCGTCGCCCCGGCTCGCGCGCAGCAGGCTGTCCTGCAAGCGCCTGGCGTGGCGTGCGAATTCCGGCGTCACCATGAAATCGGGCGTGCGCGGATAGGGCTCGTCGATGTGGAACTGTTCCACCACGCGGCCCGGCCGCGCGGCCATCATCACCACGCGGGTCGAGAGAAACACCGCCTCGTGGATCGAGTGCGTCACGAAGATCACCGTGAGCTTCTTCTTGCGCCACAGGTCGAGCAGGTCCGCGTCGAGCTTGTGGCGCGTGATCTCGTCGAGCGCGCCGAAGGGCTCGTCCATCAGCAGCAGGTCGGGCTGCGTGACCAGCCCGCGCGCGATGGACACGCGCATCTGCATGCCGCCCGAGAGCGCGCGCGGCAACGCGTCGGCAAACTTCTCCAGCCCCACCAGCGCAAGCGATTCCATCACCCGTGCATCAGCTTCCTTGCGCGGCACGCCGGCGAGGTCGAGCGGCAGCCGCACGTTGGTGCGCACGCTGGCCCACGGCATCAGCGTGGCCGACTGGAAAACGAACGACAGCTTGTGCGGGCAGCTGTGGATCTCGGCGACGGGCTTTCGCCACACGAGCAAGCGCCCGTCGCTCGGCTCGAGCATGCCGGCCACCATCTTGAGCAGCGTGCTCTTGCCGCAGCCCGAAGGCCCCAGCAGCGTGACGAACTCGCCTTCGGCGATCGACAGGTCCACCGGCAGCAGCGCCTGCGTGCCGTTGAGATAGGTCTTCTCGGCCGAGAGAACTTCCACCGCGGGAACGGCAGGCACCGCGGGCGGCGCGAGGGTATGGGGCTCGATGCGATTCATGGCGCGAGACTCAGGGCAGGACCTTGGCGTCCTTGACGAATTCCGTGGTGTAGGTCTTCGCCAGTTCCACCTTGGAAGGGTCGAGCAGCTTCGCGCTCACCAGGAAGTCGTAGCTCGCCTTGGAGCGCGCGTCGGTGATCACGCCGATGCCGAGCTTGGCCGCGTCGCCGCCGGTGACCATGCCCATTTCCTTCAGCTTGGCCACGCTGTAGGCCAGCTGGTCATCGGTCATGTTGGGGTTGTCCTTCTTGATCAGCGCGTTGGCAGGCGCCGGATCGGCGAGGTAGCTCTTCCAACCTTCGGCCGACGCCTTCACGAAGGCTTCCACCTGCTTGCTGCGGTCCTTCACCGTCTTGTCCATGCACGACACCGTGGTGGCGTACGCCGGAAAGCCGTGGTCGCTGAACATCAGCACCGTGCTCTTCACGCCGGCCTTCTGGATGGCGTAGGGCTCCGATGTCAGGTAGCCCTGCTGCGCGGCGTTCTTGTCGGCCACGAAGGGCTGGATGTTGAAGGTGTAGGGCCGCGTTTGTTCGTCGGTGAGGCCGAACTTGGCCTTGAGCCACGGCCAGTAGCCGCGGTTGGCCTGTGCGCCGATCAGCAGCGTCTTGCCCTTGAGGTCTTCGAACTTCTTGACGTCGTCGTGCGCGATCAGCACTTGCGGGTCTTTCTGGAAGAAGGCCGCCACGTTGACCACCGGCACGCCGCCTTCGCGCACCTGCATCATCTGGATGTCGCTCGAACCCATGATGCAGTCGGCCTGGCCCGCGGCCATCATCTGCGTGATGTTGACCTGCGGCCCGCCCATCTTGATGGTCACGTCGAGCCCGTACTTCTTGTAGATGCCCTGCGCCACCGCCTGGTAGAAGCCGCCGTGCTCGGCCTGCGCATACCAGTTGGTCATGTAGGTGAACTTGTCCTGCGCCTGGGCCGGAGCGGCGGCGGCAAGCAGTGCGAGCGCGGCGGCGCCGGCCATGGAAAGAGCGGAAGAACGCATGGTGGGAACCTCTCGTGTCGGATGGAAGAACAGGTTGGAAAAAAGCCGATGAGCCGATGCAAGGAGCGCGCCTCAGGCGGGCTCGAACGATTGCTGGATGAAACCCTGCTGGTGCCCGCGCTCCCACGTGGCTTCTTCGCGCACCACCCAGCGCAGCGCATGCAGTTCGGTGAGCGCCTGAACCCAGCTGTCGGACAGCGTGTCCAGGATCTCCTGGCCCTGCTCGCGCGTGGCGCTGGTCGGGTCGCCGATGACGCCGCTCGGGCCGAAATCGCGCGCGGTCCACGCGCAGGCCGGGCGGCCGTCGGCCGACAGCAGCTTGATCGGGAACGGCGGCGGAAAGTTGGCGGCCGCACGTTCCATGTGCACCGTGTCCGGCGCCAGCGCGAGCATCAGCGCGGTCTCGGAGTGGCCTGCGTGCATCGACAGGCGCTTTTCCTGCTCGCTGATCTGCTTGCTCGATGCATTCGGCAGGCGCGACACACCATGCGGCACCACCACGAAGTCGCCATGCCGAAGGCGCAGTTCGCGCGCCGCCATCTCCAGCACCTGCGGCTGGCCGCCGTGGCCATTGGCAAAGAGCAGCTTGCGAAAGCCCGAGCGGTAGACCGACTCGCCGATCTCCGTCACGGTCGACAAGAGCGTGGTGCCGGTCAGCGTCATGGTGCCCGGAAAGTGCAGGTGCTCTTCCGACTTGCCATAGGTGATGGTCGGCAATGCGAAGGCGCGCACATCGGCCGGCAGTTTTTCGAGCGCCTTGCCCATCACGCCGGAGGCGATCACGCTGTCCACCGAGCAGGGCAGGTGAGGCCCGTGCTGCTCGATGGCGCCGCACGGCAGCACGATCACCGTGTTCTCGCGGTCGGGCAGCGCGGCGATCTCGGTCCAGCTCAGGTAGGGCAGGAAGCGATGGGGCGGTATGTAGCCGTGGAGCATGGGGTGTCCTTGTGCGTTAGCGGGGAAGAAAGGGCGTCGCATCGCCGCGCGTCACGCGGCCTTCGCGCAGCACCACGCGAGTGGCAGTGCGCGAGGGCCAGCCGTGGCGGTCGGCCTGCGTGAAAAGCACCAGGTCGGCCTTGGCACCGACCAGCGTGGACCGCGCCGTGGCGGTCCCACGCTGCAGCCAGTCGGAGCGGCACAGCGCCTGCGACCAGTCGTCGAAAGGCTCGTCGAGCTGCGCCACCAGGGCGGCCGTGCCCAGAGCCTCGACGGGATCGAAGCTGCCGAGCCGGCAGAAAGGGTCTTGCACGTTGTCGCTCGCAAACAGCAGCGGGATGCCGCGTTCGCGCGCTTCCTTCACCAGCGTGATGCCTCGCAGGCGAGGGGTGCGGCCGGTCACGGCGTCCTGCAGCAGCAGGTTGGTGGCGGGCAGCGACACCACGGTGATCGGCGCGCGCGCCACCGCATCGAGCGTGGCGAAGGCATGGGTTTCGGGTTGGGCAGCCAGCGCGCAGATGTGGCCGCAGATAACGCGGCCTTCGAAGTCGATTTCGCGCAGGATGCGGGCCGTGGTCTGCAACCCAAGCGCCGCGGCATTCAGTTCTTCGTCGACGTGCAGGTCGACGTCCAGGTCGCAGGTCTGCGCCGACACCAGCAGGTTGCGCAGCGCGTTCTCGCTCCAGTTGGTCGAGTGCACGAAGCCGCCCAGCAGCGCGTGCGGGCCGGTGGCCTTCACCTGCCTGGCGAGCCGCAGGGCCTGTGCCGCGTCTTCGAACAGCGGCAGCTTGATGAGGCTGACCTGCTCCAGCCGGACCCTGCCCGCCCATTCCTGCGCCAGCTCGGCCATTACCGGCCAGGCCAGCGGCACGGCATCGGGCTCCCACCAGTCGACATGCGTGCGCACGTGCGTAGTGCCGCATTCCCAGGCCCACTGCAGGCCGCGCGAAGCGCGCTCGTGCACGTCGGTGGCGCTCCAGTGCACGCGGTCGGCCAGCATCGCGTCGATGGCGCCGAGCAGGCCCGGGCGCACCTCTTTCATGCGCGGCAGGGTGAATGCCTTGTCGAGGTGCGTGTGGGCGTCGACGAAGCCCGGCAACACCAGGGTGCCGGCCAAGTCCCAGCTTTCCGCCGGAGGCGCATCGCCATCGGCGGATGCGGGCCGCACCGACTGCACGCGGCCGGCGTCGAGCGCAATGTGCGCCAGCCCCAGCACGCCGTCATTCCGGGGCCAATCGGCCGGCAGCAGCCAGCGCGGCAGGCGGGCGTTGGCAATCAGCGAAGGCGCCTTCATGCGAAGCGCCCCATGGCGGTGCCCACCCGCGCCAGGAAGTGCCTGAGTTGGGGCTCGGTCGCCACGTTCATGTGATAGTGGGCGTGGTAGTCCACACGGGCGCGCCGGCCAGTCAGGCGCAGCAGATACCGCGTGATGATCTTGCGCGGCGGATCGCCCATATACCAGGCCATCCAGCGCGGCCGGCCATAGGTGACCACGGCGCTGATGCGCTTGATGTGCGTGAGCATCGGCTTCACGTGGGCCGGATCGCTGATGTCGAAGGCCACACCCGGCATGAAGAGCCGGTCGAAGTAGCCCTTCAGCATCGCAGGCAGGCCGAAGCACCAGGTCGGAAAGCAGAACACGAGCCCCTCGGCCCACTGCAGCCGCTCCACATAGGGCTTAAGCGGCAGCTGGTTGCGCGGCACATCGTGGTAGCCGAGCCGCTCCTCGCGAGAAAGCACCGGGTTGAAGCCCTCCGCGTACAGATCGCAATCGTCCACCTCATGGCCGGCCGCGCGCAGGTTCTTCAGCACCTCCTGGTGCAGGGCCGCATGGAAGCTGGTTTCGACCGGATGGCAGTAGACGACGAGCACGCGCATGAATTTGACCGCTTAATCAGAGCAAGTGGTCAGGTTATGCAAGCGACGTGCCAATGCGAATGCACCGGACTGGTGAAGTCGGCTGGGCGGGGCCCACGTCATCGCTTCCGATGGCGCGGGGGCGGCGGCAATTGCCTATGTTCGCGCTTCAGGTTGGCGACAACGAAGTTGCAATCAATACGCAGCCATGCGCAGGAGAGCCCCGTGACACCGCTTCATGCACAGAGCATTTCCTCGGCCTACGAGAAGGTGATCGCGTTGGCACTCATCGCAAATGCCGTACTCTTCGCTGTCTACGTCATGCTGCCGCGAGCCCATGGCAAGGTGCCTATCGAAGAGGCGCGGTCCGGCGAAATCCGGCGCACCGAGCCGGTGGCGGTCGCTCCCGAGGATGCGGACTTCCAGCCGGAGGCCCGCACCAGGGTCATCGAGACCGCGTTCGGCCCCACCGTCGAATTCAGGCCCTGTTGCGCAACCGGTCCGAGGTGAGCGGCGGCTGGTCCGCCTTGCGCGGCCAGAGCCGCACGGCCAGTGCGGCCGCCGCAGTGCCGGTCGCAAGTGCAGTGACGCCGGGCCACCCCCATCGCGCGAGCGCCAGTGCGCCCAGTGCCGAACCAGCCGCCATGCCGATGAACATGCTGGTGAACAGCACCGCGTTGAGCCGGCTGCGTGCACCGGGATCGATGCCGTAGACGATCGTCTGGTGCGCGATCAGCGCGGCCTGCATGCCAAGGTCGAAACCGACCGCAGCGAGTGCCAGCAGCCAGAGCTGCGCATGAGGCAGCATCAACGGCGCCAGGCCCATCGCCGCGAACGACAGCACCACCAGTCCGGCGCCGAGGCGGGTCACCAACTCCGGCCCGCGGCGGTCGGCCAGCCGACCGGCCAGTGGCGCCGCGAGTGCGCCCGCCGCGCCGGCCAGGCCAAAGGCGCCGGCCGCTGCGCTGCCCAGGCCGAAGGGCTCGCCGTGCAGCATCACCGCCAGCGTCGACCAGAACGCGCTGAAGCCCACCGCCAGCAGCGCTTGGGCCAGTGCAGCACGGCGCAGCATGCCGTGCCGCGACCACAGCGTGGCGAGGGAGCCGAGCAGCGCGCCATAGGCCAGTTGCGTGGTGGGCCTGAAGCGCGGCAGCCCCCGCCAGGCGGCGGCGCCGATCAGCGCGATGCTGACCGCGGCCGCAATGAACGTCGCACGCCAGCCGAAGTGCTCGGCCACGAATCCGCTCACCACGCGCGACAGCAATATGCCGAGCAACAGCCCCGTCATCACCGTGCCGACCGTCTTGCCACGCGTGGCCTCGGGCGCCAGCGTGGCGGCCGCCGGCACGATGTCCTGGGCCATGGTGGCCGCAAGGCCGATGGCGAGGCTGGCCGCCAGCAGCACGCCGATCGACGGCGCGGCGCCGGCCACCAGGAGCGCGGCACACAGCGCGGCCGCCTTGGCCAGCACGATGCGGCGCCGGTCGAAGCGGTCGCCCAGCGGCGCCAGGAGCAGGATGCCGAGTGCGTACCCCAGCTGCGTCAGCGTGGGAATGAAGCCCACTGCCCGGCCGGAGGCGCCGATATCGGCTCCCAGCACGCCGAGCATCGGCTGGGCGTAATAGAGGGAAGCCACGGACAAGCCGGCGCCGGTTGCCAGCAACAGGACCAGGGAACTGGGCAGATCGGGTGCTGCCGGAGCGACGCTTTCCGCAGTCGCATGCACTGGTTGAATGGAAGACACAGTATTAACCCTTGAATTTCCAATGAGGATTGAAATGTGCTCCTCAGAGAGAGGGCTTGGTAGTCCTGCGGATGGCAGAACATTTATACGCGATGCGTATAAAGTGGTCGCCATGCCGAGCCATTCCTCCGCTGCCGCCGACCGCATCGAGCTGATGCAGACCTTCGTCCATATCGTCGAGGCCGGCAGCCTCTCGGCCGCCGCCCAGCAGATGGGCGCGACACAGCCCACCGTGAGCCGACGCCTGCAGGCGCTGGAGCGCATGCTGGGCGTGCGGCTGCTGCGACGCTCCACGCACGCCATGAAGCTGACCGAGGACGGCGAGCGCTGCTACGAACGGGCCCGCGAGCTGATCGCCGACTGGCACGCGTTCGAGGCCGACCTTCGCGGCGTGGGCGACGAGCCCGAGGGGACGCTGCGCGTGGTGGCGCCGCACGCACTTGGGCAGTTCCTGCTGGTCGGACCGCTGGCAGGCTATCTCCGCGCGTATCCGCGGGTGTCCGTCGAATGGCTGCTGAGCGACCGTCGCCCGGACTTCATTGCCGAGGGGGTCGACTGCGCGATCCAGGTCGGCGAAATCACCGACACCATGGCCGTGGCGATCAAGCTTTCGGAAGTGCCGCGGGTGGTGGTCGCCGCACCTTCGGTCCTGGCGGGGCGCACGGCGCCCGAACATGCGTCGGAACTGGCAGACCTGCCGTGGCTCGCGCTGCGCACCTTCTACCGCAATGAGTTGCTGCTCACCCATCGACCGAGCGGCGAGACCGCGCGCGTGGCCATCCGTCCGCGCATGAGCACCGACAGCCTCTATGCCCTGCAGAGCGCCGCACGCATGGGCGTGGGCGCCTGCATGGGTTCGGCGTGGCTCCTTGAAGACGACATCGCCTCGGGCCGGCTCGTGCAGCTCGTGCCGCAGTGGCAGGTTGCAGCGCTGCCCGTCTACCTCGTCTATCCGCACGCGCGCTTCCAGCCGGCGCGCCTGCGCCGCTTCGTTGAAACGATGCGGGCTGCGCTGGCCGATCCGAATGGCCGCGCCTGGGAGGCCGGGGCGTCGTGAGCGGCGCCTTCGGCGACGCGCCGTGAAAAAGACTAGGCCCTGATCCCGCAGCCGCCCAGCACGAAAGCCACCAGCTCGCGCGCGATCGGATCGCGGTCGATGGGGGCGTCGGGCGGCAGGCCCAGCATCACGCGCGTCTGTATCGCGTAGTCGGCGTAGCTCTGGGTCATGGCCCAGATGTGCATCAGGAGCAGGCGCGCGTCCAGCGGACGCATCTGCCCGCGTGCGATCCAGCCGTTGATCACGTCGACTTTCTTCTGCGTCCAGGCCTGCGCATTGGGCCAATAGCGATCGAGGTTGCGGCCGCCGTCCAGCACCTCGCGCGTGAAGATGCGCGAGATCTCGGGGTTGTCGAAGGCGTGGTCCAGCTTCTTGCGGATGTAGTCGCCGAGCACCGTGGCCGGGTCGCTGGCGTCCTCGAAAGAGAACACCACCTTCCAGGCATGCAGCACCTGCATCAGCAGTTCTTCGTAGAGTTCTTCCTTGCCCGCGATGTAGTAGTGCAGCTGGGGCTTGGTGAGCCCCGCGCGCGCGGCAATGGCCTGCGTCGAGGTGCCCTTGAGGCCGTGCAGGCTGAACTCGGTGACCGCCGCCGAACGGATGGCCGCCATGATGCGCTCGCGGCCGGGCCGCGCGCGCGACAGCGGTCCGTCGGGAGCGGGCATTTCCTGGGCGGGTGTCGGGGGAAGGGCGGTGGGATCGGCGTTCATTGGATGGCGGGTTTGGGACGATGGTAATCCCCAGGCGCATCACGGCATGCCATGCCGGCATAGAGGCGCGGGGCATGCGGGCATGGTTCATGTATCTTCTCGCCGCTTCCAGAAATTCGTTCAAGACAAAGGAGTCCCTTCATGTACCTTTCCCCCCGTTTCAGGGCCTTCGCGGCCGGTGCCGCACTCCTTGCGGCCAGCGCCCTTGCGCAAGCCCAGCAAGCGCTGCCCAATGTGGTGATCCTGGCCACCGGCGGCACCATTGCGGGGGCCGGCGCCTCCGCCGTGAACAGCGCCACCTATGCGGCCGCCAAGGTCGGCGTCGACAAGCTGATTGCCGGCCTGCCCGAGCTCTCCAAGATTGCCAACGTGCGCGGCGAGCAGGTGTTCCAGGTCGCTTCCGAGAGCCTCACCAACGACAACCTGCTGACGCTCGCCAAGCGGGTGTCCGCCTTGTCCAAGCAAGCCGACGTGGACGGCATCGTCATCACGCACGGCACCGACACGCTGGAAGAAACCGCCTATTTCCTGACGCTGACCGTGCACACCAGCAAGCCGATCGTCGTGGTCGGCTCGATGCGTCCCGGCACGGCCCTTTCGGCCGACGGCGCGCTCAACCTGTATGACGCGGTCAGCGTGGCCGGCAGCAAGGACGCGGCGGGCAAGGGCGTGCTGGTGACGATGAACGACAACATCGACAGCGGCCGCGACGTGAGCAAGAACGTCAACGTCAAGACCAGCGCCTTCTCGAGCCAGTGGGGCCCGCTGGGCATGGTGGTCGAGGGCAAGAACTACTGGTTCCGCGCGCCGGTCAAGCGCCACACCATGAATTCGGAATTCGACATCGACGCCATCAACACGCTGCCGCCGGTCGAAATCGCCATGGGCTACGAAGGCGTTTCGTCCACCGCCATCGACGCGTTCTCCAAGAGCGGCGTGAAGGCGATCATCCACGGCGGCACGGGCAACGGCTCGGTGGCCAACCGCATCGTGCCCAACCTGCAGAAGGCGCGCACCGACGGCGCAATCATCATCCGCAGCTCGCGCGTGCCAGACGGTTTCGTGATCCGCAACGCGGAGCAGCCGGACGACAAGTACGACTGGGTGGTGGCGCACGACCTGCGCCCGCAGAAGGCCCGCATCCTGGCCATGGTGGCGCTGACCAAGACCAGCGACACCAAGGAACTCCAGCGCATCTTCTGGGAGTATTGACCCACCCCCGGAGCGGCTCACTTCGTGTAGCCGCTTCCCCCTCAAGGGGGCAACACCGGCGGCCCGGCAAAGCCGGTTCCGCGGTGTTCTTGACCCACCCCCGATGCGGCTCACTTCGTGTAGCCGCTTCCCCCTCAAGGGGGCAACACCGGCGGACCGGCAAAGCCGGTTCCGCGGTGCTCCTGGCGAAGACCTCTTCGATCGAATGCGCTCAGGGGCGGGTGCGCCGCCGCTTGCGGTGCCGCGCGTATTCGAGGCTGCTCACGCACACGAGCAGCCAGGCGAGCCCGGTCAGCAGGCCGGCCGCCACGTCGCTTGCGAAGTGCACCTGCAGGAAGACGCGGCTGCACGCGATGGTGACGATGGCGGCCGCGGCCGCCATGGCCGCGGGCACGTGCCAGCGCCCGGGCAGCAGGCGCAGCGCCAAGTACATCAGCATGCCGTAGCTCACGATGGCGCCCGCGCTGTGGCCGCTCGGAAAGCTGAAGCCCGTTTCCAGCGCAAGCCCATGGTCGTGCAGCGGCCGGGCCCGCGCAAAGATGCGCTTGAGCGCGGGGTTCAGCAGCACGATGCCGCCGAGCGCCATGACCCAACCGAGTGCCAGCCCGCGGTGCGCCTTGCGCCACAGCAGCACGGCCATCGCCATGCAGACCGGCGCAAGCAGCTCGGCATCGCCCAGGTGCGTGAGCCAGCTGAACGCCACGAGGGCCGCCCACGGCACGTGGTCGCCAATGGCATCGGCGAGCGCCTGGTCGGCCAGGCCGAGCAGGCGCCCGTCGCCGAGCTTCGATGCGATGTACGCCACCATGCTGGCCGCCCCGAGGATCGTCAGGAATCCTGCGGCCAATGCGGCCGCGAGCCGGGGTTCTTCGGGTTCCCCGGTCGGCCGTGTCCGCGCGCGGCGCCGCTGCCACCCCCGGCAGAGCAGGCCTGCACCTAGTACCGAAAAGGCGAGAACGCAGGCGAACCATGCGAGCGAGTGTTCGCCAAGCTGGCGGGCGAGAAGAACGAGGGCAGGGGTTTCCGTCGGCATCCGCGGCACGCTAAGCGGGGGCTGCGGCGCTGGCAAGCGGTAGCTGCATTACTTTGGCGCAAACGAAGGCCTTGTCGGCCGCCGAATGGTCCCACCGTTCCGCCTGGCAGCTTCTGCCGTCCTCCGCCTCGCCGAACCGCAGCACGTTCACCGAGTTGGGTTGGCCCGCGCGCATGCGGGACGACACGGCCGTGCCGGCTTGCACGGCCCAGGTCGTGCGCGGACAGCCGGCGTAGGCGTCGTGCAGCGAACGCACGAATGGCAGGTGGATGTGCCCGCCGAGGATCAGGTCGGCGCCGGCCGCGCACCAGCGCGCCACGGCAGCCTCGCGCCCGTGCAGGCGGTTGGGCATGTCTTCCTGCCGCGTCACCAGCACCGGCTGGTGCGTGACCACCACGCGCAGCTGACCGGGAGAGGCGGCCGCCAGCCGGGCCGCCACCCGCTCGATCTGCGCGGCCGACACCTCGCCGTCCGCGTGCCGGTACCAGCGCGTGGTGTTCACCGACACCACCAGCCATTCGGCGGATTCGAACACCGGCTCCAGGTCGGCGCCGAAAGCGCCGGCATATCTTTCATAGGGCGCGAACAGCCGCGCGCCCAGCTGAAAAAGCGGAATGTCGTGGTTTCCGGGAATCGCAACCAAAGCCGGCGCGGCCAGCCTGTCGATGAAGGCCCGCGCGGCTGCGAACTGCGCGCGCGTGGCCCGTTGCGTGATGTCGCCCGAGAGCACCACCACCTGCGGCTGCAAGGCATGCGCGAGCCGCACGAGGGCTTCCAGCACCTCGGCCTTTTCGGTGCCGAAATGCGTGTCGGAGATCTGAAGCAGGCAGCTCATTCCTTGGCGGCTTCCAGTTCGGGCGCGGTGTCGGGCCGCACCAGCCACAGCGGCTCGGGCGAGACGCGGAACAGCAACGGCATTTCCGCCCATGCGATCTCGCCGTCGGTGGCCACCTTGACCCGGCGCGCACCGTGGGAGCGGGCGGCTTTCACTGTCATCGATTCGAATGGAAAGCTCAATACCTCGTCCGCGCTGCCCAGGCGGCCGAGGGCGCCGCGCACCAGGAGGCCGGGCATGGCGAGCACGCCGACCGGCTTCAGCGCCACGGCGGCCAACTGGCCGTTTTCGGGTGCATCGGCGTGTTCAATGCCGACCTGTACCAGCTGAAGCGGATTGTTGCCGACGAACAGCGTCGGCGTGCGCAGGTCGCGTTCCTGGCCGCGCCAGGCCATGCGCAGGTTCCAGTGCCGGTGGCCGCGCATCACGGTGAGAAGACCGGCCAGGAACGCAATCCAGCGGCTGCGCCCATAGCGCGCCTTGTAGTCTTCGCGGTCTTCCAGCAGTTCGGCATACAGGCCCAGGCTGGCATTCACCAGAAAGATGCGGTCATTCACCAGCCCCACCTGCGCTGGACGGGGCTGCTCGGTCAGCAGCACCTGCAGCGCCTCGGCCGTGCCGCTTGGAATGCCGTGGGTGCGGCTGAAATAGTTGAAGGTGCCCTGGGGCAGTACGCCAAAGGCCAGCCCGCTGCCGAGCGTGGCCTGCGCCACAGCGTTGACGGTGCCGTCGCCGCCGGCGGCCACCACCACCCCGCCCGTGGCGCGGGCGCGCTCCACGGCCTCGCGAGCCAGGGCTTGCACCGTCGTGCGCTCGTCGACAACAAAGATGCGGTGGCGGCGCCCTGCTGCGGCGCAGCCCTCCTCCACGATCCGGCGGGTGTCGGCGGCGTCGGCGCTGCCGGAGGCGGCATTGAGAACGATGAACAGGGGGGAAGTCGGACCGATGCGGGGCGCTGGCATGTCTGTGAAACGGGAAAGAGGCGGGCTCCGCAAGCTCATGCGAGCCCAGGGCGGGAAGATCGGGGAGTGGCTGCGGAGGGCGGCCACGTGCGGCCTGCTGCCGGTTATCGCACGCGCCCGGCCGCCGCGCTGGCAGCTGGCATCCCGGCCCGCTGTGGGAGAGTTGCCCTCCGACCGTAAAATCGTCCGCTTTCGCGGCGCATTGCCGCGCTACCGTCCAAATGTCCGGCCCGTGCCGGCCAGCTTCATGTTGACCTTCCAGCAAATCATTCTCAAACTGCAGTCGTACTGGGCCGACAAGGGCTGCGCGCTGCTGCAACCGTACGACATGGAAGTGGGCGCGGGCACCTCGCACACCGCCACCTTCCTGCGTGCGCTCGGCCCCGAGCCCTGGAAGGCAGCCTACGTGCAGCCCAGCCGCCGCCCCAAGGACGGCCGCTACGGCGAGAACCCCAATCGCCTGCAGCACTACTACCAATACCAGGTGGTGCTCAAGCCCGCGCCCAGCAACATCCTCGAGCTCTACCTTGGCAGCCTGGAGGCGCTGGGCTTCGATCTGAAGAAGAACGACATCCGCTTTGTGGAAGACGACTGGGAAAATCCGACGCTCGGCGCCTGGGGCCTGGGCTGGGAGGTCTGGCTCAACGGCATGGAAGTGACGCAGTTCACCTATTTCCAGCAGGTGGGCGGCATCGACTGCAAGCCCATCACCGGCGAGATCACCTACGGCCTGGAGCGCCTGGCCATGTACCTGCAGGGCGTGGACAACGTCTACAACCTCACGTGGACCGAGGGCCTCAGCTATGGCGACGTCTACAAGCAGAATGAAGTCGAGCAGTCGACCTACAACTTCGAGCACAGCGACGCCGGGTTCCTGTTCACCGCCTTCAATGCGCACGAGAAGCAGGCCAAGCACCTCATGACGGAGCAGCTCGCGCTGCCGGCCTACGAGCAGGTGCTCAAGGCCGCGCACAGCTTCAACCTGCTCGATGCGCGCGGCGCCATCAGCGTGACCGAGCGCGCGGCCTACATCGGCCGCATCCGCAACCTCGCGCGCAGCGTGGCGCAGAGCTACTACGAGAGCCGCGAGCGGCTCGGTTTTCCGATGGCGCCGCGCGAGTGGGTCGCACAAATCACCAAGAAGGCGGCCTGAGCGATGACGAGCGTGCAAAAGAACCTGTTGGTCGAACTCTTCGTCGAAGAGCTGCCGCCCAAGGCCCTGAAGAAGCTCGGCGACGCCTTCGCCAACGGCCTGCGCGACCAGCTGGTGGCGCAGGGGCTGGCCGAACCTGCCTCCGTGCTCACCGCCTACGCATCGCCACGCCGCCTGGCTGCGCACCTCACGCACGTGGCCGAGCGCGCCGCCGACAAGGCCGTGTCGCAAAAGCTCATGCCCGTGGCCGTGGGGCTCGATGCCTCGGGCCAGCCCACGCCCGCGCTGCTCAAGCGGCTCGCGGCGCTGGGCGCCGACGCCTCCGCCGTGGCCGGCCTCAAGCGCGCCGTGGACGGCAAGGCCGAAGCCCTGTTCTATGAAAGCACCGCCAAGGGCGCCACGCTGGCCGAAGGACTGCAAAAGGCGCTGGCCGAATCGATCGCCAAGCTGCCGATTCCCAAGGTGATGAGCTACCAGCTCGAAAGCGGCTGCGAGCTGCCGGGCTGGAGCAGCGTGAGCTTCGTGCGCCCCGCGCATGGGCTGGTCGCGCTGCATGGCAGCGAGGTGGTGCCGGTCGAGGCACTCGGCCTTCATGCTGGTCGCGAGACCCACGGCCACCGTTTCGAAGCCGCCATCGATCCGGTGGTGCTGCGCGACGCCAACAGCTATGCGCTGCAGATGCAGGACGACGGCGCCGTCATCGCGAGCTTCGAGGCCCGCCGCACCGAAATCGCGCGCCAGCTGGCGGCTGCGGCGGTGCGGGTCGGCGGCGGCACCGTGCCCATCCATGACGACGCGCTGCTCGACGAAGTCACGGCGCTGGTCGAACGTCCCAACGTGCTGGTCTGCAGCTTCGAGCGCGAGTTTCTCGAAGTGCCGCAGGAGTGCCTCATCCTCACGATGAAAGCCAACCAGAAGTACTTTCCGCTGCTCGACGCCTCCGACCGGCTCACCAACAAGTTCCTGGTGGTCAGCAACATCAGCCCCGAGGACGCGAGCGCGGTGGTCGGCGGCAACGAGCGCGTGGTGCGCCCGCGCCTGGCCGATGCCAAGTTCTTCTTCGACCAGGACCGCAAGAAGTCGCTGGCCTCGCGTGTCGAATCGCTGGGCAAGGTGGTCTATCACAACAAGCTCGGCACCCAGGGCGAGCGCGTCGAGCGCGTGATGCGCATTGCGCGCGCCATTGCGGCGCCGTTGGGCGATGCCGCGCTCACCGCGCACGCCGTGCAGGCCGCACAGCTGGCCAAGGCCGACCTCGTGACCGACATGGTCGGCGAGTTTCCCGAGCTGCAGGGCACCATGGGCCGCTACTACGCGCTGCACGACGGCCTGTCCGCCGAAGTGGCCGACGCGATCGAGGACCATTACAAGCCGCGCTTCGCCGGCGACGACCTGCCGCGCCACAAGGTCGGCATCGTGGTGGCATTGGCCGACAAGCTGGAAACGCTGGTCGGCATGTTCGGCATCGGCAACCTGCCCACCGGCGACCGCGATCCGTTCGCGCTGCGCCGCCATGCGCTCGGCGTGATCCGCATGCTGATCGAGAAAGACCTGCCGCTGAAGCTGGACGCGCTGCTGCAGGATGCCGCCGCGCAGTTCAAGGACATCGAGGGCTTCGACAGCGGCAAGGCCACGGCCGAGCTGCAGGACTTCATTCTCGACCGCCTCGCCGGCAGCCTGCGCGAGCAGGGCGCCAGCGCGCAAGAGGTCGATGCCGTGCTGGCGCCGCGTCCGCAGCGCCTGGGCGAAGTGCCCAAGCTGCTGGCGGCCGTGCGCGCCTTTGCCGCGCTGCCCGCGGCCGCCGCGCTGGCCGCCGCCAACAAACGCATCGGCAACATCCTCAAGAAGGCGCCCGAAGCCGATGCGCACGTCAGCGAACTGCTGCTGCACGAGCCGGCCGAGAAGGCGCTGCACGCCGCCATGGCCGATGTGGTGCCCGCCGCGAATGCGCAGTTCGACGCGGGCGACTACACCGCTTCGCTGCAGACGCTGGCGGCGTTGCGCGAACCGGTCGATGCGTTCTTCGATGGTGTGATGGTCAATGCCGAACAAGCCGACCTCCGCCTGAACCGCCTGGGCCTCCTGATGTCGCTGCACGGGGCGATGAATCGCGTGGCGCAACTTGAACGGTTGGCTGTCTGAAGCGAAGCACCGGCTCCGACGCCATGAAACTCGTCATCCTCGACCGCAACGGCACGATCAACGTGCACCGCGAAGATTTCGTCAAGAGCGACATCGAGTGGACGCCGCTGCCCGGCGCGCTCGAGGCTGTGGCCAAGCTCAACCATGCCGGCTGGCACGTGGTGATCGCGTCCAACCAGTCGGGCCTGGGACGGGGCTTGTTCGACATGGCGTCGCTCAACGCCATGCACGCGAAGATGCACAAGATGCTCGCCGCCGTCGGCGGGCGGGTCGATGCGGTCTTCTATTGCCCCCACAGTCCCGACGAGGGCTGCGATTGCCGCAAGCCCGCGCCGGGCCTGTTCCGCCAGATCGGCGACCGCTACGGCATCGACCTGAAAGACGTGCCCACCGCGGGCGACAGCCTGCGCGACCTGCAGGCCGGCGCCGCCGCCGGCTGCGAGCCGCACCTGCTGCTCACCGGCATGGGCGCGGCTTGCCGCGGCGTCGATCCGCTGCCGCCCGAATACCCGGCGAACACCATGGTTCACGAGAGCCTGGCCGCCTTTGTCGATTTCCTGCTTGCGCGCGAAGCGCAGGCCGCACTGCAGGTGGCTGTCTGATGGCGTTCATCCGTTCCCTGGTCCACGCCCTGTGGATGCTCGTCACCGTGGTGCCCTGGGGCATCATCATGTGCGTCAGTTCGCTCTGGAAGCGCGGCATTCCGCTCTACTGGATGGCGGTGCAATGGCTCAGCTGGGCCATCGGCGGCGCGCGCGTGCTGCTGGGCATCAAGACCCGCGTCACCGGCATGGAGAACCTGCCGACCGACAAGCTCGCCGGTGCGGTCCTGCTGGTCAAGCACCAGTCCACGCTCGAGACCTTCCTGATGCCCACGCTGATGCCGCATCCGCTGGCCTTCGTGTTCAAGAAGGAACTGATCTACGTGCCCTTCTTCGGCTGGGCCATGGCCCGGCTCGACATGATCCACATCGACCGCAGCCAGCGCGCGCAGGCCTTCAACAAGGTCGTGAACCAGGGCCGCAAGCTGCTTGCGCAGGGCATCTGGATCATCATGTTTCCCGAAGGCACCCGCATTCCGCGCGGCCAGAAGGGCACCTACAAGAGCGGCGGTACGCGGCTCGCGTGCGAAACCGGCGTGCCGGTGATTCCGGTCGCCGTCACCTCGGCCAAGGTCTGGCCGCGCAAGGCCTTCATCAAGCGTCCCGGCGTGGTCGACGTGTCGATCGGCCCGGCGATTCCCAGCATCGGCCGCAAGCCCGATGAACTGATGCGCGAAGTCGAGGCCTGGATCGAATCCGAGATGCGCCGCCTCGATCCCGAGGCCTACCGCGACGCACCGCCGCTGCAGGTGCCGCAAGAAGCGCGCTGAAGAACAACGAAAGACCCGAGATGCGGGGACTGCTTCAGTTCACGATGGACCTGTTCGAGGGGCTCGGCAACGAGTTTGCGCCGGCCAAGGCGCCTTCGCCGCGGCCCCGAAAGGTCAAGAAGAAAGCCGCACCGCCACCTGCCCCTTCGCCCTTGCCGCCCGAGGGGCTGCAGCAGCACAAGGCCGATGAGGATTCCGGCCCCGCGCTTCCCGCTGTTCCGCTGCGCGACACGCTGTCGCTTGCGAGCTTCGTGCACCCGCAGGCCACGCGCGAAACGGTGCTGGGCTCGGCCCGCGTGGCCTACGAGTTCAAGCGCGGCAAGCGCAAGACCATCGGATTCGTGGTCGGCGCCGAAGGCCTCTCGGTGCGCGCGCCGCGCTGGGTCACGCTGCGCGACGTCGATGCCGCCATCAAGGAAAAAGCCGACTGGATCCTGCGCAAGCTGCTGGAAACGCGGCAGCGCCACGCGCGCGTCGAGGCCACGCGCATCGAGTGGAAGGAGGGCGCGCAATTTCCATTCATGGGCGAAACGGTGGTGATCCGGCTCGACCCGAAGCACGGCTTTGCAAGCGTGGGCGGCACGCTCGACGCGAGCGATGACGGCAGCGGCCCGCGCATCCTGCGCCTGGCCGTTGCGCAGAACGCCGAAGCTTCGCAGATCCGCGACGCCGCGCAGGCCTGGCTCATGCGCCAGGCGCGGCGGCTCTTCATCGAGCGTCTCGACCACTTCGCGCCGCGGCTGGGCGTACGGTGGAAAAAACTGACGCTGTCGAATGCCGCCACGCGGTGGGGCAGCGCAAGCGCCGACGGATCGATCCGGCTGAACTGGCGCCTGATCCACTTTCGCCTGCCGGTGATCGACTACGTGGTCGCGCACGAGCTCGCGCACTTGCGGGTGATGGACCACTCGCAGCGCTTTTGGGAGACGGTGGAGAGTGTGGTGCCCGACTACGACCTGCTCCGACAGCAGCTCAAGGACGAGGCTGTGCCCCGGTGGTCTTGAGGGTGCTGGCGGGGCCGGAGCAAGGCCCGGCCCCGGGAAAGAACTAGGACACCGATCGGATCGGGATGTACATCTCCCCGCCGGCCGCCGCAAACTCCTGCGACTTCTCGGCCATGCCAGCCGCCACAGCCTCCGCCTCGGCCACGCCCTTCTTCGCCGCGTACTCCCGCACCTCCTGCGTGATTTTCATGGAGCAGAACTTCGGTCCGCACATGGAGCAGAAATGCGCCACCTTGCTCGAATCCTTCGGCAGGGTTTCATCGTGGAATTCACGTGCCGTATCGGGATCCAATCCCAGGTTGAACTGGTCCTGCCAGCGGAACTCGAAGCGTGCCTTGCTCAGCGCATCGTCGCGCGAGCGAGCCCCTGGGTGCCCCTTGGCCACGTCCGCCGCGTGCGCTGCAATCTTGTAGGCAATGATCCCCTGCTTCACGTCGTCGCGGTCGGGCAGGCCCAGGTGTTCCTTGGGCGTCACGTAGCAGAGCATCGCGGTGCCGGCCCAGCCGATCATCGCGGCGCCGATGGCGCTGGAGATGTGGTCGTAGCCCGGCGCAATGTCGATGGTCAGCGGCCCGAGCGTATAGAACGGCGCTTCGTGGCAGTGCTTGAGCTGCTCGTCCATGTTGGCCTGGATCATGTGCATCGGCACGTGGCCCGGCCCTTCGATCATGGTCTGCACGTCGTGCTTCCACGCGATCTGCGTGAGCTCGCCCAGCGTGCGCAGTTCGGCGAACTGCGCCTCGTCGTTGGCATCGGCGCCCGAGCCCGGACGCAGGCCGTCGCCCAGCGAGAAGCTCACGTCGTACGCCTTCATGATGTCGCAGATGTCCTCGAAGCGCTCGTAGAGAAAGCTCTCCTTGTGGTGCGCGATGCACCACTTGGCCATGATCGAGCCGCCGCGCGAGACGATGCCCGTCATGCGATCCGCGGTCAGGTGGATGAACGGCAGGCGCACGCCCGCGTGGATGGTGAAGTAGTCGATGCCCTGCTCGGCCTGCTCGATCAGCGTGTCGCGGAAGATCTCCCAGGTGAGGTCCTCGGCCACGCCGCCCACCTTCTCCAGCGCCTGGTAGATCGGCACCGTGCCAATGGGCACTGGCGAGTTGCGCACGATCCAGTCGCGCGTGGTGTGGATGTTCTTGCCGGTCGACAGGTCCATCACGTTGTCGGCACCCCAGCGGATCGCCCACACCAGCTTTTCAACCTCTTCCTCGATGCTCGAGGTGACGGCCGAGTTGCCGATGTTGGCGTTGATCTTCACCTTGAAGTTGCGGCCGATGGCCATCGGCTCGACTTCGGGGTGGTTGATGTTGGCGGGAATGATCGCGCGGCCGCGCGCCACCTCGTCGCGCACGAACTCGGGCGTGATGATGCGCGGAATGCTTGCGCCCATCGGGTTGCCGGCCACGCGCTTCGCGCGCTCCTCGTTGGCGAGGTATTCGGCCATCCATTCGCGCTTGCCGTTCTCGCGCAGGGCCACGTACTCCATCTCCGGCGTGATGATGCCGCGGCGGGCGTAGTGCATCTGCGTGACGTTGGCGCCCGATTTCGCGCGGCGCGGCGTGCGCTGCAGTGCGGAGGCGCCGGCGCGCAGCTCGGCCAGGCGCTGGGCGTCATGGTCCTGCGCATGCTTGAGGCCTTCGTCGAGCGCCTGGTGCGAACGGCCCTCATAGCTCTCGGTGTCGTTGCGCTCGGCAATCCATGCATCGCGCACGCCGGGCAGGCCGCGGCGCACGTCGATGTCGACCTTGGCGTCGGTGTAGGGACCCGAGGTGTCGTAGAGCGAGACGGTCTCGCCGTTGGTCAGCAGCACGTCGCGCACCGGCACGTTCAGGTCGGGCCGGCTGCCCGGAATCAGGCACTTGTGCGAAGCGGGAAACGGCTCGCGCGTGAGCGAAAGCAGGGAGGTGAACTTGTCGGGGGCATTCATGCGGGGCACTCCTTGTTGAGGGAAAGGGTGCTCCGCAATCGCTCGGTGGACTTTGGGCCGCCACGCGGTGGTGGACGGGACCGAAGTCAGGGAGTGCAGCTCTTCTTACGCCGGTATGACCCGGATCAAGTTCGCGGGTCGGCACTTGCCATCTCAGCACGCCACATGCGTGCACCCCGGAGCGGGGCCTATTGTGCGGGCCGGGCCCCGGTGCGTCAACCGGGGGTCTGCAGGTCGCCTTCGAGGTAGAACCAGCGGTCCCCTTCGCGCACGAAGCGGCTGCGCTCGTGCAGGCGCGTGGCGGTGCCGGTGCTGCTGCGCTGGCGGGCGACGAATTCGACCTCGGCGTGGTCGGCATCGAGCACCGAACGCGAGCGGATGTCGAGCCCGAGCCATTTCACGCCGGGTTCGAACTCGATCGAGGCCGGGCGCGTCGACGGATGCCAGGTGGCGAGCAGGTAGGGGCCGCGCTCCAGCACGAAGGCCGAATAGCGCGAACGCATCAGCGATTCGGCGTCCGGCGCGGGCGTGCCCTCGAAATCGTCGAGGTAGCGGCCGCAGCACAGGGCATAGCCGATGGGTTTGTCCCGGCGGTCGGTGCGGCCGCAGGGGCAAGGTCCGGTGGTGGGATCGGTGGCACTCATGAAGCCCCTATTGGAACACCTCGGAGGCCTCTCCTCCGCTGGGGCAAGCCCTGCGGGGCATCCGGAGATACGCGCTTGGCGCAACGCTTGCTAGACGCTAGCCTTCCCGGCATACCGACAGAACGAGGCGGCGATGTACCTGACAGGCTCCGAACAGCAGGCGCTGCGCGGCGTTTTCACGCTGCTGGCCCAAGACCGCGGCGAAAGCGACATCCGCGAGCGCCTGGGCTGGGCGCTGCTCGACCTGCTGCACGCGGACCAGTTCGCCTCCTTCGTGTGGAACGCGGAAAGCGGCCGCTTCGACGGGCGGGTGGCGCTGAACATGGACCCCGCCAACCTCGACCGCTACGGCGAATGGCACCAGCATCACGACCCGATCACCTTCGTGCTGCAGTCGCACCGCCGCGCCACGCGGGTGACCGACGTGATGCCGCAGCGCGAGCTCATGAAGACCGAGTTCTTCACCGACTTTCTCTCACGCGACGGCCTGCACTGGGGCATGAACCTGCATGCCTTCGAGGGCAGCCGTGCGCTGGGCGACCTGCGCATCTGGCGGCGCAAGGGGCGCGGGGATTTTGGCGACCACGAGAAGGCGCTGCTCGACCTCATCGAGCCCGCGTTCATCGGCGCGTTGCAGCGCGCGCAGCGCACCGCCGCCGCCGTTCCGATGCCCGCTGAGCCAAACTGGGCGGCATTGAGCGCGCGCGAACAGGAGGTGGCACGGGCCGTGTGCGAAGGCCTCACCGACAAGGAAATCGCGCGCCGCATGGCGGTGAGCGTGCCGACGGTGCGCACCTACCTGCGTCGCACTTTCGACAAGCTCGGCATCGAGCGCCGGTCGGCGCTGGCCGGCCTGGCGAAGCGCTGACCGGCCGCGAGGCCTTATTTCATTTTGGGCGCAGGCAGGCGCCCCAGAACACCTTCGACCGCGATTCCGACGGCGAGCAGCTTGCGGTCGCTGCCGGCCGGGCCGTCGAGTTCCAGCCCCACCGGGAGCCCGCTTTCCGCACCCAGGCCGGATGGCAACTGCACGCCGGGGATGCCGGCGTTGCTGCCGGGGTCGGTGTTCTGGATCAGCGCGCCGAAGTTCTCGGGGCTGCTGGCCTCGGGCCCTGCCGGCAATGCCACGCGCGGCACCGTCGGGAACACGAGCGCATCGAGCCTGTTCTTTGCGAAGGTGTCGCGATAGAGCTTCTGCAATGCCGGCCGTGCGACGCGCATCGCGTTGTCGTAAGCAGGCTTGGCATCGACCGCCCCGTTCGGCGCCGGCAGCTTGCGCGGAATCACGAAGGCTTCGAACGTGCCCTTGACATCGGGGCTTGCGATGCCGGCGGTCAGCTGCGCGATGTCGATGCCGGTGCCGTACTTCGCAAGATAGGCCTTCATGTCGTCGTGCGCCTCGTAGAGCGCCACCGGAAAGCCGATGGCGCCGTTGAGTTCCATGAGCTTCGGCATCTCCACATCCACCAGGGTGACGCCGGCCGCACGCAGCTTGGCGAGCGCGGCATCGGTGGCGGCACGCGTGTCCGCGTCGAGGTTCGCGAAGAAGGCCGGCACCACGCCGAGCCGCACCCGCTTGAGGTCGGCGGGCCGGAGCGGCGCACCGCCTGCGATCACGCGATCGAGCAGCGCGACGTCGGCCATCGATTGCGCCATCGGGCCGGCCGTGTCGCGCGTGTGCGAGATCGGTGCGATGCCCTGCTGCGAATAGCGCCCCATGGTCGGACGCAGCGACGCGCAGCCGTTGAATGCGCAAGGAATGCGCACCGAGCCGCCCGTGTCGGTGCCGAGCGCGGCCGGGGCCATGCGCGCGCCGAGCGCCGCGCCATTGCCTGACGAGGACCCGCCCGCGATGCGGCTCGCATCGTAGGCATTGCGTACGCCCACGTCGGGCCCGCTCTGGAACGCGGGGTTGTAGCCCGTGACCCCGAAGGCCAGCTCGTGCATGTTCGTCTTGCCGAGAATGACGGCGCCCGCCGCCCGAAGCTTGGCGACCACGGGCGCGTCCGCCTTGGGAACGAAGCCCCTGAGCGCCGGCGAGCCGGCCGTGGCAGGCAGGCCCCGCACCTGGATGTTGTCCTTGATCACGACCGGCAGGCCCGCCAGCGGCTTGCAGGTGCGGCCGCTCTTGCTACGCCGCGCGTCGGCGGCGCGCGCGGCCTTCAGCGCGCCGGCTTCGTCGAGCGCGATGAAGGCATTGAGGTTCGTTCCGGCCTTGGCCTGCGCGATGTAGGCCGACACCAGTTGCTCGCTGCTGACGGTGCCGTCGCAGAGCTGCCGCACCGCATCGCTCGCGGTCAGTGCGGCAAGGTCTGGAATCGCGGTTAATTGGGCTTGCGCGGACGAGCCCGCGGCACCGAGGCAGAGCAGGGCGAGGGCAATGGGAACGGGGCTGAAATTGGGCATGGCAGGGACCTCCGACAAAGAGGCCGCCATGCTGCGCCGCCGGCGCCCGGCTGTCTGTCATCCAAATCGATGACAGCGAAGCGCACGCGGCGCATGCTCACGCCAGCGCGCGCTGGATCAGCAGTTTCTGGATGTCCGAAGTGCCTTCGTAGATCTGGCACACGCGCACGTCGCGGTAGATCCGCTCCAGCGGAAAGTCGTTCACGTAGCCGTAGCCACCCAGCGTCTGGATCGCCGCGCTACAGACGCGCTCGGCCATTTCGCTCGCGAACAGCTTGGCCATGGCAGCCTCCTTGAGGCAAGGCCTGCCGGCATCGCGCAGGCTCGCTGCATGCCAGATCAGCTGGCGCGCCGCTTCGAGCTGCGTGGCGCATTCGGCCAGCCTGAAACCGACTGCCTGTTGCTCGAAGATCGAACCCCCGAAAGCCTGGCGCTCCTTGGCATAGGCCAGCGCCACGTCGAAGGCGCTGCGCGCCATGCCCACACTCTGCGCCGCAATGCCGATGCGCCCGCCCTCGAGCGCGCCGAGGGCGATCTTGTAGCCCTCGCCCTCGGCCCCGATGAGGTTCTCGGCCGGAATGCGGCAGCCGTCGAAATTGATCTGCGCCGTGTCGCTGCTGTGCTGCCCCAGCTTGTCTTCGAGCCGCGCGACGCTGTAGCCCGGCGCGTCGGTGGGCACGATGAACGCGCTCATGCCGCGCTTGCCCGCACCCTTGTCCGTGACGGCGATGACGATGGCCACCTGCCCGTTCTTGCCGCTGGTGATGAACTGCTTCACGCCGTCGATCACATAGGCATCGCCTTCCTTGCGCGCCGTGGTGCGCAGGCTCGATGCATCGCTGCCGGCCTGCGGTTCGGTCAGGCAGAAGGCGCCGAGCATCCGCCCTTGCGCGAGCGGCTCGAGCCACTGCTTTTTCTGCTGCACGTTGCCATAGCGCATGAGGATCGCGTTCACCGGGCAATTGGTCACGCTGATGGCCGTGCTGGTGCCGCCGTCGCCGGCCGCGATTTCTTCCAGCACCAGCGCGAGCGTGAGGTAGTCCAGGCCCGCGCCGCCATGTTCCTCGGGCACGCAGATGCCGTAGGCGCCGAGCGCCGCGAGACCCTGGTGCGCTTCCTTGGGAAAGCTGTGCTCGCGGTCCCACTTCGGGGCGTTGGGCCAGAGCTCGGCCTGCGAAAAATCGCGCACCGCGTCGCGGATGGCTTCCTGGTCGGCACTGAGCAGCATGGCGTGTCTCCTGTCCTTTTCTTCTTGCTGGTTACTTGCCTGCGCCCAGATCCATGATGAGCCGTGCGGCCATGTAGAGGCGCCGCGGAATCGCACTGATGTCGACGTACTCGGCCTTGTCGCTGTGATAGCCGAAGCCCGGCAGGCCCAGGCTCTCGATCACCGGCTTGCCCGAAAGGGCCGCGTAGGCAGCGTCGGTGCCGCCGCCGGTGCGCTCTTCCACGCCCAGGGCGCCGCCGGCTTCCTTGTAGTAGGCCACGGCCTTCTCGACCAGCTTCTTGCCGCCTTCGCCGGCATTGAAGGCCGGCCGGCCGCGCGTGACCAGCACCTTCACGTCGGCTTCGGGCAGCTTCTTTTGCTGCGCCTTCTCCTCGAGCGTCTTCATCGCCGCTTCGAAGTCTTCGTTGCGCGCGTAGCGCACGTCGGCATTCAACGTCGCGCTCGCGGGAATGATGTTCGAGACGCTGCCCGCCTTCGAGATGGTCCAGTTGAAGCGCAGGTTCTTCGCCTTGTCGTCGATGCTCATGGTGCGCAGGACCAGGTCCGAAGCCTCGACCAGCGCGTTCACACCCAGTTCGGGCGCGGCGCCCGCATGCGAGGCCTTGCCAGTGATGTTGACCTGCACGTAGGCAATGCCCGAAGTACCGAGCGACAGCTTCTCGTCGCCCGCGCTCGTGGGCTCGAACGACAGCACGTAGTCGGCCTGCTTGGCTTCTTCCTGGATCAGGTCGCGCGAGCCGAAGGAGCCTTTTTCCTCGTCGGTGTTGAAGAGCACGGTGATGGTGCCGTAGTCGCGCACGCCGTAGTCCTTGAGCAGCTTCAGCGTGTGCAGGATGACGGCGTTGCCGCCCTTGTCGTCGGCGATGCCCGGCCCGTAGGCCTTGGTGCCCTCGATGCGGAACGGCGCCTTCGCGAGCGTGCCCTTGAGGTACACGGTGTCCATGTGCGACATCAGCAGCAGGTTCTTGCCGCCGCGGCCCTTGAGCTTGCCGACGATGTTGTCGCCCACCACTAGGCCGGCGGATTTGCTGCGCGTGACGGTGAAGCCCAGGTTCTTGAGCTCGCCTTCCAGGTAGTTGCCGGCGGCCGCAATGCCTTCGGCATCGCCGGTCCCGGTCTCGATGTTGACCAGTTGCTCCAACGTCTTGAGCACCGCGGGCTGCGCATCGGTGGCCGCCTGGAACAGCACGTTGTCGCGCTTCTGTGCCCAGCCGGCGGCAGGTGCCAGCAAGGCGCCGGCCAGCAAGGCGGCCAAGGCGGTACGTTGGTTGAATGGGCGCATGAAGAATCTCCTGCCGGGGTGCAATAGCTGTAAGGAAAACCGCGAAGCGCTCCGGCCTGGAGCGCTTGCGGTGCTTGTTCTGATCAGAGCAGTTCGAGTGCCACGGCGGTGCCTTCGCCGCCGCCGATGCACAGCGTGGCCACGCCGCGCTTCTTGCCGCGCGCCTTCAGCGCATGGATCAGCGTGACCATGATGCGCGCGCCGCTGGCGCCGATCGGGTGGCCCAGCGCGCAGGCGCCGCCGTTCACGTTGACGATGTCGTGCGACACGTCGAGCTCGTGCATCAGCGCCATCGGCACCACCGCGAAGGCCTCGTTCACTTCCCAGAGGTCCACGTCTTTCACGGTCCAGCCGGTCTTCTTGAACAGCTTGGCCACGGCGCCGACCGGCGCGGTGGAGAACCACTCGGGCTGCTGCGCGTGCGTGGCATGGCCGACGATGCGGGCGATCGGCTTGGCGCCGATCTTCTTCGCGTGCGATTCGGTCATCATCACCAGCGCCGCGGCGCCGTCGTTGATGGACGAGCTCGATGCGGCGGTGATGGTGCCGTTCTCCTTCTTGAACGCGGGCTTGAGCGTGGCGATCTTGTCGAGCTTGACCTTGCCCGGGCCTTCGTCGATGGAAATGACGGTGTCGCCGCCGCGGCCCTTCACGGTCACGGGCGTGATCTCGTCCTTGAACGCGCCGGATTCGGTGGCGGCCTTGGCGCGCTCGACGCTGGCAATCGCGAACGCATCCTGCTGCTCGCGCGTGAACTTGTACTTGGCCGCGCAGTCCTCGCCGAAGGTGCCCATCGAGCGGCCCGGCTGGTAGGCGTCTTCCAGGCCGTCGAGCATCATGTGGTCGAAGATGCGGTCGTGGCCCATGCGATAGCCGCCGCGGCCCTTGAGCATGAGGTAGGGCGCGTTGGTCATGCTTTCCATGCCGCCGGCCACTATCACCTCGTGCGTGCCGGCCAGGAGCAAGTCGTGCGAGAGCATGGCGGCCTTCATGGCCGAGCCGCACATCTTGCTGAGCGTGACCGCGCCCGCGCTGTCGGGCAGGCCGCCCTTGTACGCCGCCTGCCGCGCAGGTGCCTGGCCCTGGCCCGCCATGAGGCAATTGCCGAACAGCACTTCGCCGACGGAGTCGGGCGCGATGCCCGCGCGCTCCACGGCGGCCTTGATGGCGGCGCCACCGAGGTCGTGCGCCGAGAGGGAAGAGAAGTCGCCCTGGAAGCTCCCCATGGGAGTGCGGGCGGCGCCGACGATGACGATGGATTCAGGCATGGAGATCTCCTTCGGAAAGTTGAAAAACGGTCCTCGTGGACCGGGGCTCAATCAAAAATGGGTCGCGTGCCCCTCGTGCGGGAAGCGTTGCGATTCTTCGTAGGGGAACACGTCGAGCATCTGGCCGGCCTCGATGCGTTCCTTGTGGTGCTGCCAGAAGGCGGCGTCGAGCAGGTCGGCATGGTGCGCCATGAAGGCTTCGCGCACCGCGTCGTTGCCGAGCAGGAAGGGCCCGAAGGTCTCGGGAAACACGTCCTTCGGTCCGACCGAATACCAGACCTCGCCGCTCATCTCGTCTTCCTCGTTGCGCGGCGTGGGCACCTTGCGGAAGCGGCAATCGGTGATGTATTCGATTTCGTCGTAGTCGTAGAACACGACCTTGCCGCCGCGCGTGACGCCGAAGTTCTTCCACAGCATGTCGCCCGGGAAGATGTTGGCGGCCACCATGTCCTTGATGGCGTTGCCGTATTCGACCACCGCGTGCTCCAACTGGTCCCTGGCACGCTTGGCATGGGCCGGGCTCTCCGGATCGGCCAGCGTATCGAAGGCCTCCTGCAGGAAGATGTTGAGCGGGATCATGCGGCGCTCGATGTAGACGTGCTTGAGCACCAGCTCCATCTCCCCGTTGCCGTCGCGGTCGGCGATCTCGAGTTGGCTGGGGGCGAACTTGCGGATCTCCTCGATCAGCTCGGGCTCGAAGCGGTCGAGCGGAAAACCCACGTCGCTGTACTCCAGCGTGTCGGCCATGCGTCCCACGCGGTCGTGCTGCTTCACGAGCAGATACTTGCCCTTGATCTGCTCGCGCGTGGTGTCCTTCTGCGGCGGATAGAAATCCTTGATGACCTTGAACACGAACGGGAACGACGGCAGGTCGAACACCAGCATGACCATGCCCTTGATGCCGGGCGCAATGCGGAAGCGGTCGCTCGAATAGTTCAGGTGCGAGAGAAAGTCGCGGTAGAACAGCGTCTTGCCCTGCTTGGCCAGGCCCAGCGCGTTGTAGATTTCCGCGCGCGGCTTGCGCGGCATGAGTGAGCGAAGGAACTGCACGCAGGCCGACGGCACTTCCATGTCGACCATGAAATACGCGCGCGCAAAGCTGAACAGCATCTGCAGGTCGTCCTCGCCGAAGAGCGCGGCATCCACGTAGAACCTGCCGTGGCTGTCATGCAGGATCGGCAGCGAGAACGGGAGTTCGACAAAGCCGTTCATGATCTTGCCGACCACGTAGGCGCCCTTGTTGCGGTAGAACAGGCCCGAGAGCACCTGGATCTGGAAATTGGCGCGCAGCTTCACCTGGTGGAAGCGCCCCATGATCGCGTGCGCCACGCGCTCCGCATCGCGCCGCTTGTGGGCAAAGGCGCCCTGCAGCGCGAAGTCGTCGATCATCTGCTCGACGGTATCGGCCAGCGTGTCGTGCGAAGGGTAGTAGGGCCGGTAGGTGGGTGCGCCCCGCGGCTCGATGTACTCGGTGCTGATGGCGGGGCGAACGAAGATGAAGTCGTTCTGGAAGTAGGCCCGGTGCAGGATCTTCGTCGTCACCGAATTGAAGAAGCTCTCGGCCAGTTCAGGCTGGTGGTGGTCCACCAGGAGGCCGATGAAGTGCAGCTTGACCTGATGCCACACTTCCATCGGCTGGTCGCCGGCCTTGAACTCTTTCTCGAGCCGCGCCACGGCCTCGTTCACGCGCAGGTCGTAGAACTCGATGCGCTCGCGCTGCGCGCGCTGCTGGCCATGCCAATCGGCGGTTTCGAAGCGGTGCTTGGCGCGCGCCGATTCAGCACGGAACAGGCTGTAGTGGCGATTGAATCCATCGATCATCGCCTTGGCGATGTCGTAGGCCAGCGGTGAATCGAGGCGCTGCGGGAACATGGCTTCAGCCGGTCTTCGCTTCGGTGCTTTGTCCGGCCGGGCCGTCGGCCTCGCCGGCCGGAATGACTTCGATGACCTCTGTGCCGTCGGACCCGGCCTGCGCCGAGGGCGAGATGCCCAGGGGCTTGCTCCACTTGTAGCGGATGCGCTGCACCGCGGCCTTGTACAGCGCGTCGAGCGGCTTGTTGCCGTCCACGTTGAGTCCCAGGTCCTGCAGCAGCCCGTCGTGCACGCCGAAGGTCCAGCCGTGGATCTTGACCTTCTGGCCGCGGCCCCATGCGTCGACCATGACGGTGCTGACCGCCACGTTGACCACCTGCTCGGCCACGTTGAGCTCGCACAGCGCATCCACGCGCACGTCCTCCGGCAGGGTTTCGAGCATCACGGCGTGGCGGTCGCGCACGTCCTGGATGTGACGGATCCAGTTGTCGGCCAGGCCGATGCGCTTGCCGCTGAGCGCCGCCTTGACGCCCGCGCAGCCGTAGTGGCCCACCACCATGATGTGCTCGACCTTCAGGTGCTCGACCGCGAACTGGATCGCGGAGAGCGCGTTGAGGTCGGAATGCACCACGATGTTGGCGACGTTGCGGTGCACGAACACCTCGCCAGGCTCAAGCCCGGTGATCTGGTTGGCGGGCACGCGGCTGTCGGAACAGCCGATCCACATGTAGCGCGGCGTCTGCTGCTTCACCAGGCTGGTGAAGAAGCCGGGCCGGTCGCGTTCCATCTGTGCGGACCAGGCACGGTTGTGGGCAAACAGGTCATCAAGAGTGTCGGACATGGGCGTGATTGTCGATGAGTCGTGATGGGGTGCGGTATATCAGGCCGTGCGGGCGGCTTTCTGCGCCTTGGCGAGGGTCGCGCGGCCCTTTTTCTCGTGCTCGCGTACTTCCGCCAGGTTGGACTGCAGCTCGGCCAGCTGGGCCTCGAGCTGCGCGCGGTGGGCGCCAAGCACGCCCAGAAACTTCTCGAGCTGCGGCACGGTGTCGCGCGGGCTGTCGTACATGTCCAGGATTTCCTTGGCCTCAGTCAGGCTCAGGCCCAGGCGCTTGGCGCGCAGCGTGAGCGTCAGGCGCGCCCGGTCGCGCGCGCTGTAGACGCGCTGCATGCCGGAGCGCTCCGGCGTCAGCAGCCCCATGTCTTCATAGAAGCGGATGGCGCGCGTCGTGAGGTCGAATTCCTTCGCGAGCTGGCTGATGGTGAAGGTCTGCGCGGACATTGGGTTGCGGTTTGCCTGGAAGCCATCAGTGGGGGCGTTGCGGGCGCGACAGCGGGGTTGCCCCGCGCTCCCTACAATGTTGCCATCAACCCATGACGTTTACGTAAACGTCAATCTTACATGAACCTCCTCGAACGCGAACTCCACTACCCCCTGGGCGACACCCTGCCCGCGCCCGGCGAAGCCCTGGAAGTGGCGCCGGGCGTGCGATGGATCCGCATGCGGCTGCCGTTTGCGCTCGACCACATCAACCTCTGGCTGCTGCGCGACAGCATCGACGGCGTCGAGGGCTGGACGGTGGTCGATTGCTGCATTGCGCACGACGAGGCGCGCGCGCAGTGGGAGAAGATATTCGAGACCCAGCTGCAGGGCCTGCCGATCCTGCGTGTGATCGTCACCCACATGCACCCCGACCACATCGGCCTGGCGGAATGGCTGTGCACGCGCTGGAACGCGCCGCTGTGGATCAGCTCGACCGACTACCACGTGGCGCGGGTGCTGAGCACCAACGGCGACACGCTGGCGGGCGGCGATGCGGCCGCCAGCTTCTTTGCCTCGCACGGCCTCACCGATCCGGAGGCAGTCGCCAAGATCCGCGCCCGCACCAACTACTACGCCAACATGGTGCCGTCGGTGCCCGACCGTTTCACGCGCATGCTGGACGGCGACACCGTGTCCATCAACGGCCACGACTGGCGCTGCATCAGCGGCTACGGCCACGCGCCCGAGCACATCGCGCTGTACTGCGACGACCTCAAGCTGCTGCTGGGCGGTGACATGATGCTGCCGCGTATCTCGACCAATGTGAGCGTGCACGCGGGCGAGCCCGAAGCCAACTCGTTGCGGCTCTTCCTCGACAGCATCGACAAGTTCAAGACCCTGCCGGCCGACACGCTGGGACTGCCCTCGCACGGCAAGCCGTTCACCGGCATCCACCGCCGCGTGGACCAGCTGCAGGAGCACCACCGCGACCGCCTCGCCGAGCTGCTCGAAGCCTGCACGGCGCGTCCGCTGACCGCGACCGAGGGGCTGCCCATCCTCTTCAAGCGCGAACTCGACCTGCACCAGATGACCTTCGCGATGGGCGAGACGGTGGCGCACCTGCACCTGCTGTGGTTTGCTGGCCAGCTCAGGCGCGAGTTGGGTGACGACGGCATTTACCGATTCGGCGCCGGAACCGCCGCTGCGCAGGCACTTTAGACTCGGTGGATGGACACGCTTGCTGAGCTGCGCGCGGGCCGGCTGGCAGGCGCAAAACGAATCGATCTCTCGTGCGGACTCACCGAGTTTCCGCGCGAAATCTTCGGCCTGGCCGATTCGCTTGAAATCTTGAACCTCTCGGGCAATGCGCTCGATGCGCTGCCCGACGACCTCGGCCGGCTGCATCGCCTGCGCGTGCTGTTCTGCTCCGACAACCGCTTCACGCAACTCCCCGAATCGATCGGGCAATGCCAAGCCCTGGAAATGGTTGGGTTCAAGGCCAACCGCATCCGCACCGTGCCCGGCGCGGCGCTGCGGCTGCCACTGCTGCGCTGGCTGATCCTGACGGACAACCAGGTCGAGACCTTGCCCGAGGCGCTGGGCCAATGCGGCGCGATGCAAAAGCTCATGCTGGCCGGCAACCGGCTGCGTGCGCTGCCGGAATCGCTCGCGGCCTGCGGCCAGCTCGAACTGCTGCGCATTTCCGCCAACCGCTTCGAGGCGCTTCCTCCTTGGCTGCTCTCTCTGCCGCGCCTCTCGTGGCTCGCGGGCGCGGGCAATCCTTTCGATGAGCAGGCCGAAGACGCGGCCATCGCGGCGCAGTCGGTGCCGCATGTCGACTGGCGCGATCTGGTGCTGGGCCCGCGTCTCGGCGAGGGAGCGTCGGGCGTGATCCACCGGGCAACGCTGGGCTCGGATTTGCGGCCCGTGGCGGTCAAGCTTTTCAAGGGTGCGGTGACGAGCGACGGCTGGCCACACAGCGAAATGGCCGCGAGCATCGCAGCCGGCGCCCACCCGACGTTGATCGCCGCGCAAAGCAGGATCGACGGGCATCCCGACGGCATTGAGGGCCTCGTCATGGCGCTGGTGGACCCGTCGTTCCGCACGCTTGCCGGGCCGCCGAGCCTTGCGTCCTGCACACGCGATGTCTATGCGTCCGACGCGCAATGGACCTCCGGCGTCGCGCTGCGCATTGCGCGCGACATCGCCTCGGCCACGCGGCACCTGCATGCGCGCGGCATCCTGCACGGCGATCTCTACGCGCACAACATCCTCTGGAATGCGCAGGGCGGCGGATTGCTCGGCGACTTCGGCGCGGCCTGGATGACGGGCGCGCTCGAGCCGGCTCAGGCCGGTGCATTGCAGCGGCTGGAGATGCGCGCCTTCGGTTGCCTGCTCGAAGAACTGCTCGCGCGTTGCAGCGATGTGCCGCCGGAAGCCATGGCCGCGCTGAAAGACCGCTGCATGCAGGCCGACGTAGCCGAGCGACCCCTTTTCGACGAGGCGCTGTCGCTGCTGCAGAACGAGCTCTCGCAATGACGCGCCCGCGCTTGCCGCTGCCCACGCGCGACGGTGTCGGCCCGAGCTGCGTCGGCCTGCCGCAGGGCCCGTGGCCCACCATTGCCGAGTTCCTGGTGGCGCGCTTTCCCGGGATCACGCGCGAAGCCTGGATGGCCCGCATCGAGGCCAACGACGTGATCGACGAACACGGCATGCCCGTGACCGCGCAGCGCCGCTACCAGGCACCTTTGCGCGTGTACTACTACCGCACCCTCGACGCCGAGGTGCGCATTCCATTCGACGAGCAGGTGCTGTTCCAGGACGATCAGTTGGTCGTGGTGGACAAGCCGCCGTTCCTGCCGGTCACGCCGACCGGCAAGTACCTGCAGGAAAGCCTGCTGGTGCGGCTCAAGCGCAAACTGAAGCTCGACGACCTGGTGCCGCTGCACCGCATCGACCGCAGCACGGCGGGGCTGGTGCTCTTTTCGGCAAGCCCCAAGACGCGCGGTGCCTACCAGGCGATGTTCCCCGAGCGCCGCATCGCCAAGCACTACGAAGCCGTGGTGCCGTGGCAGCCGGGCGTGTCGTCGGTGCCCGGCACCTACCGCAGCCGGTTGGTCGACGACGAACATTTCATGCGCGTGAAGGAAGAGGCCGGCGAGCCCAACTCCGAAACACGCATCGTGGTGAAAGAGGCGGCGGACGGCCACGCTTTGCTCGATCTTTCGCCGGTCACCGGCCGCAAGCACCAACTGCGGGTGCACTGCCTGGCGCTGGGCATGCCGATCCTGAACGACCCGATCTACCCGACCCTTCTCCCGCAGGGCAGCGACGATTTCGACAAGCCGCTGCAGCTGCTGGCCAAGGCGGTGGCGTTCCAGGACCCGGTGAGCGGCGAGCTGCGCAGCTTCACGAGCCCGCGAAGCCTGTCGCTGCCGCCAAGGTGACGCTTCCCCGGCGCATGGCGCACTAAGCTCGTTTCCTGGATCTTTCGTCAGCCAGTCATTCATTCAGGAGACACCCGCACCATGGACACCACCCAACTCTTCTCGCTGAAGGGCCGCAGCGCCTTGATCACCGGCGGTTCGCGCGGCATCGGCCGCATGATTGCCGAAGGTTTCCTGGCGCAGGGCGCGCGCGTGTACATCTCGGCCCGCAAGGCCGCGGCCTGCGACCAGACTGCCAAGGAGCTGTCGGCCTTCGGCCACTGCGTGTCCCTGCCGGCGGATGTGTCCACGCTGGAAGGCGCGCAGGCGCTGGTCGATGCCTATGCGAAGCATGAAGGCTCGCTCGACATCCTCGTCAACAACGCCGGCGCGGCCTGGGGCGCGCCGTACGACGAGTTTCCCGAGAGTGGCTGGGACAAGGTGGTGGACCTCAACCTCAAGACGCCTTTCTTCCTGACCAAGGCGCTGACGCCGATGCTCAGGAAGGCTGCGACCGACCACCTGTCGAAGGTGATCAACATTGCCTCCATCGACGGGATTTCCGTGAACCCGCAGGAGACGTATTCGTATGCGGCGAGCAAGGCTGGGCTGATTCAGCTGACTCGGCGCATGGCGCTGCGGCTGGCGCAAGAACGGATCGTCGTGAGCGCGATTGCACCGGGGGCGTTTGCTTCGGACATGAACAAGCTGGCGCGTGACCATGGCGATGAGGTGAAGGAAAGGATTCCGGCGGGGCGCATCGGGACGCCGGAGGACATGGCTGGGGCGGCGATTTTTCTGGCTTCGCGGGCGGGGGACTATGTGATGGGGTCTACGTTGGTGGTGGATGGGGGCGTGACGCACGCGCGTTGACCGGCGGTTCTTTTCGGTTCCGAGGCCGGGACTCGCCCCGGCCTCGGGAAACAAGACGAGCCAGTTGCTAACATCGTCCCCAGAAGCCGACCAATGCCAAGCAAAAGCAAATGCCCTCATACCCCTTCGACGCCATCCTCTTCGACTGCGACGGCGTCCTGGTAGATTCCGAACCCATCACCAACCGCGTCCTCGCCGAAATGCTCGGCGAACTCGGCTGGCACCTCACCACCGAAGAGTCGATGAACACCTTCACCGGCAAGGCAGTGAAGGATGAAACCGCGCTCATCGAATCCAAGACCGGCGTCCGGATCAGCGAGGAGTGGCTCAAGGCATTCAGGGCCCGCCGCAACGAAGCACTCGAACGCGACCTGGAGGCGATTCCGCATGCCCCCGCGGCCATCCGCGAAATACACGCAGCGCTCGAGGGCCGCATTGCCTGCGCCTCGGGCGCCGATCGCTACAAGGTCGAGCTGCAACTGGCGAAGGTGGGCCTGCTCGACTGCTTCGAAGGCCGCATCTTCAGCGGGCACGAGATGCCGCGCTCCAAACCCCATCCGGACGTGTACCTGGCGGCAGCCGCCGCGCTCGGCGTCGATCCCAGGCGCTGCGCAGTGGTCGAGGACACGGTCACCGGCGCAATGGCAGGCGTGGCCGCGGGTGCCACGGTGTTCGGCTACAGCACGGGCGAATCGGGCCACAGCGGCCCGGAGGCGCTGCGCAGCGTCGGTGCGTTGCAGGTGTTCAGCGACATGAAGGAATTGCCCGCGCTGCTGGCTGCGCACGGCATGCAGCCGGCCTGAAAAAGGCCGGAAAAACCCAAGCCCCTGCCGCGAGCAAGCCCGCCGGGTTTCTGCTGCAATGGCAGCAAAGCAAGTCCACAAGGAGCCAGATTCCATGACTTCCGAGTACAAGACCGAGCAGCCCGACCGCGCCGAGATCGATGCGCTTGCGGGCCCCGCCGTGGTCGAGTTCGGCACCAACTGGTGCGGCATCTGCAAGGCCGCGCAGCCGAACATCGTCCAGGCCTTTGCCAAGTACCCCCACATCAAGCACATCAAGGTCGAGGACGGCAGCGGACGCCCGCTGGGCCGTTCGTTCAACGTGCGGCTGTGGCCCACGCTGGTGTTCTTGCGCGACGGCCAGCAGGTGGCCAAGCTGGTGCGTCCGGAAGACAGCCAATCCATCGTCGACGCACTCGCGCTCATCGACGCGCCCACCGCCTGACGGCGGCTGCTACTTTCCCTGCTGGCGGAAGTCGCGCGGCGCGTGCCCGGTCCATTGCAGGAAAGCGCGCGAAAAACTCTTCTCGTTCCTGAAGCCGACCGACAGCGCCACCTGCTTGATGGGGCGGCTGGTGCGGCGCAATTGCTCCACCGCCATCTCGTGGCGCACTTCGTTCTTCAGCATCTGCATCGACGTGCCTTCCTCGTGCAGCTGCCGGTGCAGGGTGCGGCTCGACACGTTGAGCAGCGTGGCCAGCGACTCGGCGGTGGTGGCCTCGCTCGCATGCGATCGCAGCAGCTCGCGCACGCGCTGGCCCAGCAGGCGGTCGCGCCGGTACTGCAGCACCGTGAGCGGCAGCGCACGCTTGAGCATGGTGCGCAGCGCGCGCTCGTCGCGCTGAAGCGGCAGGGCAAGGTAGCGCTCGTCGAAACTGATGCTGGCCGCGGGCGCGTCGAAACGCACGTCGGGCGTGAACATCAGCGGATAGGCATCGTGGTGCGGCGGCGCTGCGAACGGAAAAGTGGCGTCTCGCAGCGAGATGCGTGAGTCGATGGCCCAGCACACATATCCGTGCAGGAAGCGCAGGCTGGTCACCAGGCAGACCTCGCGGAATGCGTCGTCGAGCGGGCGGTTCTCGGTGATATGCAGCGTGGCCACGCCGCCCGAAACCTCCAGCGCCAGCGTGATGTCGTCCGTCAGAAGGCGGTGATGGCGGCACCAGCGCTTGATGGCCACGCCCAGATCGGGTGAGCTCAGCGATGCGCGGCACAGCATGCCGTAGCTGCCCCAGGGCAGCCGCCGCGAGAACCAGCCGAGGGCTTCGTCGTCGAGCTCCTGCATCGCGTGGCCCGACAGCGCCTCGAACTGCGCGGCCGTCACCCGGGCCCCGGGCCGCACCAATTCCCGCGGCGTGATCTGTGCCGCTTGCAACGCTGCGGACGGATCGGCGCCATAGTGCATGTAGGCCTGCACGATGGCTCGTACGAAGGCCATCGGCGTGACGGCTCGGGCGGGCCGGAGGAACGATGGAGAAGACATGGCGGTCGAGGCAGGGGGGTGGCGCAATTTGCAACCATTGTGGCGCCAATTGCGGCGCCGCGAAGCGTAAGCTGCGTTTCTACCAAGCGCCACCCGCGTGGGAGAGCCTGCGCGCCGACCCCCTCAGAGGAGACAAGACACATGCACGATCCCGGCCTGAATTTCGACTTGGGCGAGACCATCGATTCGCTGCGCAGCGCCATCCAGGACTTTGCCGCGAACGAAATTGCCCCGCGCGCCGCGGACATCGACCGCGACAACCTCTTTCCGCACGACCTCTGGCAAAAGCTCGGCGAACTCGGCCTGCACGGGATGACGGTGAAGGAAGAGTTCGGCGGCACCGAACTGGGCTACCTGGCGCACATCGTCGCCATGGAAGAAGTCTCGCGCGCCTCGGCATCGGTCGGTCTCTCGTACGGCGCGCACTCCAACCTGTGCGTGAACCAGATCCATCGCAACGGCAGCGAGGCGCAAAAGAAAAAATACCTGCCCAAGCTGGTGAGCGGTGAACACGTCGGCGCACTGGCCATGAGCGAGCCCAACGCCGGCTCCGACGTGGTGAGCATGAAGCTCAAGGCCGAGAAGAAGAACGGCTACTACGTGCTCAACGGCGGCAAGATGTGGATCACCAACGGCGGTGACGCCGACACGCTGGTGATCTACGCCAAGACCGAACCCGAGATGGGCGCACGCGGCATGACGGCCTTCATCGTCGAGAAGGGCTTCAAGGGCTTCTCGGCCGGCACCAAGCTCGACAAGCTCGGCATGCGCGGCTCCAACACCTATCCGCTCTTCTTCGACAACTGCGAAGTGCCCGAAGAAAACGTGCTCGGCGGCGAAGGCATGGGCGCCAAGGTGCTGATGAGCGGCCTCGACTACGAACGCGCGGTGCTCTCGGGCGGCCCGCTTGGCATCATGGCCGCCTGCATGGACGCGGTGCTGCCTTTCATTCACGAGCGCAAGCAGTTCGGTCAGAGCATTGGCGAGTTCCAGCTGATGCAGGGCAAGCTGGCGGACATGTATTCGACCTGGCAAGCGACGCGCGCCTATGTGTACGCCGTGGGCAAGGCCTGCGACCGCAACGACCATGCGCGCACGTTCCGCAAGGACGCGGCCGGCGCGATTCTCTATTCGGCCGAGAAGGCCACGTGGATGGCCGGCGAGGCGATCCAGGCGCTGGGCGGCGTGGGCTACACCAAGGACTTTCCGGTGGAGCGGTTGTGGCGCGATGCCAAGCTGTACGAGATTGGCGCAGGGACGAGCGAGATCCGGCGGATGCTGATCGGGCGCGAGTTGTTCAGCGAGACGGCCTAGGATGAATCGCGCTGCCCCCTCTTGCGCCCTCTCCCCCAGGGGAGAGGGCTGGGGTGAGGGCAGCAGCGATCGAGTCGAGCGCCGCGCCTCATCAAGGGCCGGCACCCTCACCCCAACCCTCGCCCAAAGGGAGAGGGAGCAAGACAAGGAGACAAGACGATGCCATTGATGCAGAGCTACGACAAAGGCGCCACCGACGTCTCGCTCATCGAGCAAACCATCGGCGATTTCTTCGACGACATGGTCTCGAAGCACCCCGATCGCGAAGCACTCGTCAGCCGCCATGAAGGCAAGCGCTTCACCTACCGCCAGTTACAGGCCGAATCGAACAAGCTGGCGAGCGCGCTGGTGAGCCTCGGCCTGACTCCAGGTGACCGTGTCGGCATCTGGTCGCACAACAACGCCCCCTGGGTGCTGATGCAGATCGCTACCGCCAAGGCCGGCCTCGTCCTCGTCAACATCAACCCGGCCTACCGGACCTCCGAGCTCGACTACGCGCTCAACAAGGTCGGCTGCAAGGTGCTGGTGACGATGGCGCAGTTCAAGACCAGCGACTACCTCGGCATGCTGCGCGAACTCGGACCGAAGCGCCTGCCGCAGCTGCGGCACACCTTCTGGATCGACGGCAAGGCCGCGGCAGATGTCGAGGAACCCGGCATGCGCCGCTTCAGCCAATTGCTTGCGAGCGGCGATGCGGCCGACCCGCGCGTGGCACAGGTGCAGAAGACGCTCAAGGCCACCGATCCGATCAACATCCAGTTCACCAGCGGCACCACGGGCTTCCCCAAGGGCGCGACGCTCACGCACCGCAACATCCTGAACAACGGCTTCTTCATCGGCGAATGCATGAAGCTCACGCCCGCCGACAAGTTGTGCATTCCGGTGCCGCTGTACCACTGCTTCGGCATGGTGCTCGGCAACCTCGCCTGCCTCACTCACGGCTCGGCCATCGTCTACCCGAACGACGGCTTCGACCCGCTCACGGTGCTCGAAACCGTGCAGGCCGAAAAATGCACCGGCCTGCATGGCGTGCCCACCATGTTCATCGCCGAACTCGATCATCCGCGTTTCAAGGAGTTCGATCTTTCCACGTTGCGTACCGGCATCATGGCCGGCTCGCCCTGTCCCATCGAAGTGATGAAGCGCGTGGTGAACGAGATGCACCTGGGCGAGATCACCATCGCCTACGGCATGACCGAGACCAGCCCCGTCAGCTGCCAGAGCAGCACCGACACGCCGCTGGACAAGCGCGTGTCCACGGTGGGCACCGTGCAGCCGCACCTCGAGGTGAAGATCATCGATCCCGAAACCGGCGCCGTCGTGCCGCGCGGCACCTCCGGCGAGTTCTGCACGCGCGGCTACTCGGTGATGCACGGCTACTGGGAAGACGAAGAAAAGACCCGTGAAGCCATCGACGCCGACCACTGGATGCACACCGGCGACCTCGCCACCATGGACGCCGAAGGCTACGTCAACATCGTCGGCCGCATCAAGGACCTGGTGATCCGCGGCGGTGAGAACATCTACCCGCGCGAGATCGAAGAGTTCCTGTATCGCCACCCGAAGGTGCAGGACGTGCAGGTGGTCGGCCTGCCCGACAAGAAATACGGCGAAGAGCTCTGCGCCTGGATCATCGTGAAGCCCGGGCAGACCGCGACCGAAGACGAGATCCGCGATTTCTGCAAGGGCCAGATCGCGCACTACAAGGTGCCCAGATACATCCAGTTCGTCACTGCGTTCCCAATGACCGTGACCGGCAAGATCCAGAAATTCAAGATCCGCGAAGCGATGGCGGAACAACTCGGCCTCGAACAAGAAAAGACAGCATGAGCAAACTCGAAACGAAACTGAATGCGCGGTCGGCGGACTTCCAGGCCAATGCCACTGCAATGCGCGCGCTAGTCGACGACCTGTACCAGCAGTTCGCGAAAGTGGAGCAGGGCGGCGGCGAGGCCGCACGCGCCAAGCACACGGCACGCGGCAAGCTGCTGCCGCGCGATCGCGTGGCCGAACTGCTCGACCCCGGCACGCCGTTCCTCGAGATCGCGCCGCTCGCTGCGCACGCGATGTACCTCGATGCCAAGGGGGCTGAATCGGCACCCGGCGCGGGCCTCATCGCCGGCATCGGCCGCGTGAACGGCGTCGACTGCATGATCGTCTGCAACGACGCGACGGTGAAGGGCGGCACCTACTACCCGATGACGGTGAAGAAGCACCTGCGCGCGCAGGAGATCGCCGAGCAGAACCGCCTGCCCTGCATCTACCTCGTCGACTCGGGCGGCGCCAACCTGCCGAACCAGGACGAGGTGTTTCCCGACCGCGACCACTTCGGACGCATCTTCTACAACCAGGCCAACATGAGCGCCCAGGGCATTCCGCAGATCGCGGTGGTCATGGGCTCGTGCACGGCGGGCGGTGCGTACGTGCCGGCGATGAGCGACGAATCGATCATCGTGAAGAACCAGGGCACCATCTTCCTGGGCGGCCCGCCGCTCGTGAAGGCGGCCACCGGCGAGGTGGTCACGGCCGAAGACCTGGGCGGCGGCGACGTGCACACGCGGCTGTCGGGCGTGGTGGACCACCTGGCGCAGAACGACTTGCATGCGCTGGCGCTTGCGCGTTCGGCCGTGGCCAATCTCAATGCCCAGGCTTCGGCGCGAGGCACCGAGAAGACCGAGGTGCGCGAGCCCGCATTCCCGCGCGAAGAGCTCTACGGCGTGATCCCGACCGACACGCGCAAGCCCTTCGACGTGCGCGAGATCATCGCGCGCATCGTCGACGGCAGCGAGTTCCACGAGTTCAAGCAGCGCTTCGGTGCCACGCTGGTCTGCGGCTTTGCCGAGATCGAAGGCATGCCGGTGGGCATCATCGCGAACAACGGCATCCTGTTCAGCGAATCGGCCCAGAAGGGCGCGCACTTCATCGAGCTGTGCTGCCAGCGCAAGATTCCGCTGGTGTTCCTGCAGAACATCACCGGCTTCATGGTGGGCCGCAAGTACGAGAACGAAGGCATCGCGCGCCACGGTGCGAAGATGGTCACGGCCGTGGCCACGGCCAACGTGCCCAAGTTCACCATCATCATCGGCGGCAGTTTCGGCGCCGGCAACTACGGCATGTGTGGCCGCGCGTACAGCCCGCGCTTTCTCTGGATGTGGCCGAATGCGCGCATCAGCGTGATGGGCGGCGAGCAGGCCGCGAGCGTGCTCGCCACGGTGAAGCGCGACGGCATCGAGCTCAAGGGCGGCAGCTGGAGCAAGGAAGAGGAAGAAGCCTTCAAGGCGCCGATCCGCCAGCAGTATGAAGACCAGGGCCATCCCTACTACGCAACTGCGCGGCTGTGGGACGACGGCATCATCGATCCGGCGGATACGCGGCGCGTTCTGGCGCTGGGCCTGGCGGCTGCGCGCAACGCACCCATTCCAGAGCCGAAATTCGGCATCTTCCGCATGTGACAGAAGGGGCGCGGCATGAGCACTTTCACCAAGCTGAATCTCACGATCGACGGCGCACTCGCACGCATATGGCTCGACCAGCCCGACGCGCGCAACGCTTTCGACGACGTCGTGATCGCCGAACTTACGCAGGCCTTCACCGAAGCCGGCGCTGCGCCGCAGGTGAAAGCCGTCGTGCTCGGCGCCAACGGACCGGCCTTCTGCGCGGGCGCGAACCTCAACTGGATGCGCCGCATGGCCGACTACACCCGCGAAGAGAACGTCGCCGATGCAGGCAAGCTGGCCGGGATGCTGCGCACCATTGCCGAGTGTCCCAAGCCCACCATCGCGCGCGTGCAGGGCGATGTCTATGCGGGGGGCATGGGGCTGGTCGCGGCCTGCGACATGGCGGTGAGCGTGGACACCGCGTTCTATTGCCTCAGCGAAGTCAAAATCGGCCTTGTCCCAGCGACCATCAGTCCGTATGTCCTGCGTGCGATGGGCACCCGCGCGTCACAGCGCTACTTCCTCACGGCCGAGCGTTTCACGGCTGCCGAGGCGCATCGCATCGGCTTCGTGCATGACGTGGTGACTGCCGAAGCGCTGGATGCCAAGGTCGACGAACTCGTGAAAGCGCTCACCAGCGCCAGCCCGGCCGCGGCGCGTGCCTGCAAGCAGCTGCTCGCCGACGTGGACGGCCGCGAGATCGACGATGCATTGATCGCAAGGACGGTCGAAGGCATCGCTGACATTCGCGCCAGCGATGAAGGGCGCGAGGGCGTGCAAGCCTTCCTGCAGAAACGCAAGCCATCCTGGCTGGGCCGCTGAGCGCAAGCCGTGAACGTGCTCGACATGCCCCAGCTGCTCGCCCTGGCCGCGGCCATCGGCTGGGCCAGCGGCGTGCGGCTGTACCTCGTGGTGCTGCTGACGGGGCTCGCTGGTTACTTCGGCTGGGTGCCGTTGCCGAGCGGCTTGCAGCTGCTCGCGCATCCGGTCGTCCTTGCGGCCAGCGGGTTCATGGTGTTCATCGAATTTTTCGCCGACAAGATTCCCGGCCTCGATTCGCTCTGGGACGTGGTGCACACCGCCATTCGAATTCCTGCTGGTGCAGCGCTCGCGGCCAGCGTGTTTGGCGCCGACCATGGCGTGATGGCCATCGTGGCGGCGCTGCTGGGCGGCGGCTTCGCGGCCACCGCGCATGCGGCCAAGGCCACCACGCGCGCGGCCATCAACACCTCGCCCGAGCCGTTTTCGAACGTGGGCGCATCGCTGGTCGAAGACAGTGTGGTGCCCGCGGGCTTGTGGCTCGCGGTGGCGCATCCGCTGGTCTTTCTCGTGCTGTTCATCGTCGTGCTGGTGCTCAGCGTGTGGCTCATCCGCAAGAGCTGGCGTTTTCTCAAGGCACTGTTCACCCGCGTGGCCCGCATCTTCAGCGGCCGCCCCGATCCGGGCGTCACGCCTGCGTTTCAACTGAAAAAGAATCCTCCGGGAGACACTCCGAATGTTTAAGAAAATTCTCATCGCCAACCGAGGCGAGATTGCCTGCCGGGTTGCCGCCACCGCACGCCGCATGGCCATCCGCACCGTGGCCGTTTACTCCGATGCCGATGCGCACGCCAACCACGTGCGCGCCTGCGACGAGTCGGTGCACCTGGGCGGCAGCGCGCCCAAGGACAGCTACCTGCGCTGGGAAAAAATTCTCGAAGCCGCCAAGGCCACGGGCGCCGAAGCCGTGCACCCGGGCTACGGCTTTTTGAGCGAGAACGAAGAGTTCGCCCAGGCCTGCGCCGACGCGGGGCTGGTCTTCATCGGCCCGCCGCCTTCGGCCATCAAGGCCATGGGTCTCAAGGCCGAGTCGAAGCAGCTGATGGAAAAGGCCCGCGTGCCGCTGGTGCCCGGTTACCACGGCCATGACCAGAACCCCGCGCTCCTGCAGCGAGAGGCCGACCGCATCGGCTATCCGGTGCTCATCAAGGCCAGCGCGGGCGGTGGCGGCAAGGGCATGCGCGCGGTCGATCGTGCGGAAGACTTCGCGGCTGCGCTCGCTTCATGCCAGCGCGAGGCGATCAACAGCTTCGGCGATGACGCGGTGCTGATCGAGAAATACGTGCAGCGCCCGCGCCACATCGAGATCCAGGTGTTCGGCGATACGCACGGCAACTACGTCTACCTGTTCGAGCGCGACTGCTCGGTGCAGCGGCGCCACCAGAAGGTGCTCGAGGAAGCGCCTGCGCCCGGCATGACCGAGGCCATGCGAAAGCAGATGGGCGACGCCGCTGTGGCAGCGGCGCGTGCCGTCGACTACGTGGGCGCGGGCACGGTGGAGTTCATCGTGGAGCAGCGCGAAGGCGGCGAGATGAACTTCTTCTTCATGGAGATGAACACGCGGCTGCAGGTGGAGCACCCGGTGACCGAGGCCATCACAGGTCTCGATTTGGTGGAGTGGCAACTACGCGTGGCTTCGGGCGAAACGCTTCCGGCCAAGCAGGAAGAGCTGCAAATCCACGGCCACGCCATCGAGGCGCGCATCTGCGCCGAGAACCCCGACAACAACTTCCTGCCGGCCACCGGCACCTTGCGCGTCTATCGCAAGCCGCAAGCCACGGCCTTCCAGCGCAGCCGCGTGCGCATCGACGACGGCGTGCGCGAGGGCGGCGAGATCTCGCCCTTCTACGACTCGATGATCGCCAAGCTGATCGTGCACGGCAGCACGCGCGCCGAGGCGCTGGCGCGGCTCGATGCGGCGCTGGCGCAGGTGCAGATCGTGGGCGTGTCGACCAATGTGCAGTTCCTGCGCGGCATTCTCGCGACGGAGTCGTTCTCGAAGGCCAACCTGGATACGGCGCTGATCGAGCGCGAGCGCGACGTGCTGTTCGACCGCGAGGCGCTGGGCCTGCCACTGGCCGCTGCCGCAGCCATCACCCGCACGCTGATCACCGAACGGCCGGCCGGCGTGCCGGACCCGTTCGAACGGCGCGACGGCTGGCGTTCGCATGGCGAATACCGGCGCCACTTCGACTTCGAGTTTCGCGGTGGCGAGCAGACCGCCTTGCTGACCTACAAACGCGACGGCAGCCTGTGGCTCGAGGCGGGCGGCGTCCAAGGTCCGCTGGCCATTGGCCAATTTCCTTCAGGCGAGTTCGAGGTCGAATTTGCCGGCACGCGTCAGACGCTGGACGTGCACCTCGATGGCGCCACGGCCCATGTGTTCGCGTCCAAGGGCGCCACGAAGATCACGGCCATCGATCGCCTGGCCCACGCCGGCGACACCCATGCCGAAGGCGGCCGGCTCACGGCGCCGATGCCCGGCAAGGTGGTGTCCTTTGCGGTCAAGGCCGGCGACAAGGTCAGCCGCGGCCAGCCTCTGGCTGTGATGGAGGCCATGAAGATGGAGCACACCATCGCCGCGCCGGCGGACGGCACGGTGGAAGAATTGATGTTCGCCCCCGGCGAGCAGGTGGCCGAGGGTGACGAGCTGTTGCGGATGGCCGCGGCGGCTTGAGGCGTGTGGTGGGTCAGCCCACCACCACTTCGCTGATCTGCATCACGGGTGCGAGATCGGTGTAGTTCTTGATGTCGCCCAGGATTTCCTTGGCATGCGGGCCGAACGCGGTTTGAAACGACTCCACCGAGTCGCAGAACACGTGGCACATGCCGACGTAGGTCGGCGGGGTTCCGGGTGCGCCGCCCGCAAGCCCCTTGTCGATGGTGTACGACTTGCACGCGTCGCCCATGCGCGCCTTCAACAGCGGCATGTGCTTGTCGCGGTAGTAGTCGTGGTCGAACCGTGCGCCTTCGGTGTAGGGGTACATCACGCTGACTTTGATCATGCTTCGGTCTCCTGGTGTGTCTGTTCCTGGATGCTGGCGTACGAGCATAGAAGAAGGAACAGAGGGCGACAAGCTGCGGACAGGGCCGCCGCCCTAATAAGATTCGATTCATGAAAATCATCGTCTCTCTCACCGACAACCGCCCCGAACCGTGGATCGAAGGCCTCAGGGCCGAACTGCCGGATGCGCAGGTCGAGGCCTGGCAACCCGGCGCGGCCCAGGCCGACCATGCCGTCGTGTGGGTGCCGCCCCAGCAGCTGCTCGATGAGCAGCCCGCGCTGCGCGGCCTGTTCAACATCGGCGCAGGCGTCGATGCGCTGCTCAAGCTCAAGGTGCCTGCGCACACGCGCATCGTGCGGCTCGACGATGCGGGCATGTCGGTGCAGATGGCGGAATATGTGTGCCACGCATTGATCCGCCACTTTCGCGAGTTCGATGCCTACGAGGCCGATGCGCGCGAGGGCCGCTGGAGCTATCGCAAGCCGAAACTGCGGCGCGACTTTCCGGTCGGCATCATGGGACTGGGCGTGCTCGGCGAGCGGGTCGCGAAAGCCGTTGCGCAGTTCGAGTTTCCGGTGCTGGGCTGGAGCCGCTCGCCCAAGGCCATTGACGGCGTGAAGGCATTCAGCGGCGAGGCGCAACTGGGCGAGTTCCTCTCATCCACGCGCGTGCTCGTCAACCTGCTGCCGCTCACCGACGCCACGCGCGGCATTCTCAACCGGGAGACGCTCGGCAAGCTCAAGCCGGCGGGCTACCTCATCAGCATCGCGCGCGGCGCGCACCTGGTGGAAGACGACCTGATCCCGATGCTCGATGCCGGCCAACTTGCGGGCGCCACGCTCGATGTGTTCCAGGTCGAGCCGCTGCCCGCCGATCATCCGTTCTGGCGCCATCCCAAGATTGCCGTCACGCCGCACGCCTCGGCGCGCACGCTGCGGGAAGAGTCCATCAGCCAGATCGCGGAAAAGATCCGCGCGATGGAGCAGGGCCTGCCGGTCAGCGGCGTGGTCGATCCCGTTCGGGGCTACTGAACGCGCACTGGAACCGCCCTCTGTACCGACCTTGCCAACGCCATGAATCCACCCGCCGTCACCCGCCATCTCGTCGTCCGTGGTCTTGTTCAGGGCGTGGGCTATCGCTGTTCGATGGTGCAGGCCGCGCGGCGCCTGGGCGTGCGCGGGTGGGTGCGCAACCGGCGCGACGGCAGCGTGGAAGCTTTGGCCTGCGGCCCGGCCGCGGCGGTCGAAGCGCTGATTGCGTGGGCCCGCAGCGGTCCGGACGGCGCGCAGGTGGGCGCACTGGAGGTGGCCGAGGCCCTCGCGCCGGCCGAGCCGCCACCGGATTTCGTGCAGCGCGAAACAGCGTGAACGGCGCCGCCGAGCACGCGGCGCGCAGACGGCCGACAATTGAAAGATGGTTTTTTCTTTTCTGTGCAAACCCAGAGGCATGCCATGAAGCTCCCCGCCAAAGTGAAGATCGTCGACGTCGGCCCGCGCGACGGGCTGCAGAACGAAAAGCAGCCGGTCTCGGCTGAAGTCAAGATCGGGCTGGTGCATCGCCTGCAGGACGCCGGCCTGAAGGAGATCGAGGTCACCAGCTTCGTGAGCCCCAAGTGGGTGCCGCAGATGGCCGACAACGCCGAGGTGATGCACGGCATCCGGCGCAAGCCCGGGGTGCTCTACTCGGTGCTCACGCCCAACATGAAGGGCTTCGAGGCCGCCATCGCCGCGCCGCGCGAAGAGTGGCCCGACGAGATCGTGGTGTTCGGCGCCGCGAGCGAGGCTTTCAGCCAAAAGAACATCAACTGCTCGATTGCCGAGAGCATCGAGCGCTTCGCGCCCGTGGTGGCCGCGGCGCGCGACAAGGGCATCGCGGTACGCGGCGCCATGTCGTGCACGGTGGGCTGTCCGTATGAAGGCGAGATCGCACCCGAGCGCGTGGGCATGCTGGCCAAGCTGATGAAGGACATCGGCGTGCAGCGCGTTGACGTCGCCGACACCATCGGCGTGGGCACGCCGCGCAAGGTTCAGGCCGCCATCGAAGCCACGCTGGCGCATTTCGGCGTGGACCACATCTCGGGCCACTTCCACGACACCTACGGCCAGGCGCTGGTCAACACGCTGGCTTCGCTGGAATTGGGGGTCTGGAACTTCCAGTCGTCCTCCGCCGGCCTTGGCGGCTGCCCCTACGCCAAGGGGGCAACGGGCAATGTGGCGACCGAGGATGTGGTCTACATGCTGCACGGCATGGGCATCGAGACCGGCATCGACCTGGACAAGCTGATCGACGCGGGCGTGTACATCAGCGAGGCGCTGGGGCGCGAGCCGAATGCGCGGGCGTCAAAGGCGATCCGCACGAAGAGGGCCGGCTGATGAGCGCCCACCAAACCTGGGGAACCCTCTGATGTGCGGCGCTGAACTTCATTCGCTGCCCGAAGGCGTGCAGCGTGTCTCCCGGATGCTGCAGGACGCGGGCCATCCGCATGCGCCGCGCATGCTCGACGACGCCTGCCGCACTGCCCAGCAGGCGGCCGATGCACTCGGCATCCTGGTCGGGCAGATCGCCAAGAGCATCATCTTCCGCCGCAAGAGCGACGACGCGGCGGTGCTGGTCATCACCTCTGGCGACAAGCGGGTCGACGAGAAGAAGGTCGATGCGCTGGTCGGCAAGACCGGCCGTGCCGATGCCGAATTCGTGAAGGCGCGCACCGGCTTCACCATCGGCGGCGTGTCGCCGGTGGCGCACGCCACGCCGCCCGTGGTGCTGATCGACCGCGAGCTGTTCCGCTTTGAAGAGATCTGGGCAGCCGCGGGCCATCCGCATGCGGTGTTCCAGCTGCGCCCGCAAGATCTCGAGAAGCTCACCGGCGCGCCGGTGGCGGACGTGGTGTGAATTTCGACGCCGCGCAAACGCTGGCCGAACGCGCCGTCGATGTGCAGCGCGCGGTTGGCGATGCGGTGCCGTCGCCCTGCACATCCGTCTGCCGCATGGACCGCCTGAGCGGCTTTTGCGAAGGGTGCCTGCGCACCATCCCCGAGATCGCCGGCTGGAGCAAGATGGAAGACGCGGCGCGGCGCGGCGTGTGGCACGCGATAGAGTTGCGGGCACGCGCCGGCATCTGGCGCGTCACCGAGGAATCAGGAGACACGCACGCATGAAGCACATTGACTTCTATCTGGACTTCATTTCGCCGTACGCGCACCTTGCCTTCGAGCATCTGCCGGAGGCGCTCGAAGGCCTGAGCTACAGCGTGGCCTACAAGCCGGTGCTGCTCGGCGCCATCCTCAAGCACCACGGGCAGCTCGGCCCGGCCGAGATTCCGGCCAAGCGCAGCTGGACCTACCGCCACGTGCTCTGGCTCGGCCACGCCAACGGCGTGCAGATCGAGATGCCGGCCTCGCATCCCTACAACCCGCTTCCGCACCTGCGGCTTGCGCTCTCGACCTCGGACGACGGCAGCATCAGCCGCCATGTGGCCGAGACTCTCTTTCGCCACGTGTGGCGCGGCGGCGAGGAAGCAGGCGACGCATCGCGCCTGACCGCACTCGCGGCGCAGTTCGCGCCAAGGCGCGACATGAACGGCGACGAGAACAAGGCGCTGCTCAAGCGCAACACCGACGAGGCACTGCAGCTGGGCGTCTTCGGCACCCCGGCCTTCGTGGTCGATGGGCGGCTGTTCTGGGGCTTCGATGGCTTGGCGATGATGGGCGCCTACCTGCGCGGCGATGCATGGTTCGACGGTCCGCGATGGAGCGGCGCCGACCAGCGGCCTTCGCTGCTGCGCAGCAGCAAAAACTGAGCAGCAGCCCGATTTCTTACAACCTGAAACGAGCCCTGCGGGTTTCACCTTAATCCGTAAGCGTCGGTTCAGTTTCGCGAAAGGCTCGGGTCAGTCGCGCCTCCAAGAATGCTTCACGGTCCCGAATGCCGGGGCCGACACGAACGCATACACAGGAGACGACGCAAATGGCAGCAACACTGGATTCGAGAGGGGTGCCGCATCCGGCCCCCCGGCCCATGTCCGCGGAGGAAAAGAAGGTCATCTTCGCTTCCTCCCTTGGCACGGTGTTCGAGTGGTACGACTTCTACCTTTACGGCTCGCTGGCCGCGATCATCGCGAAGCAGTTCTTCAGCGGCCTCGACGCGGGCGCCGCCTTCATCTTCGCGCTGCTGGCGTTTGCCGCCGGCTTCCTGGTGCGTCCGTTTGGCGCCATCGTGTTCGGCCGCCTCGGCGACATGATCGGACGCAAGTACACCTTCCTGGTCACGATCCTGATCATGGGCCTGTCGACCTTCATCGTCGGCCTGCTGCCCAGCTACGCCACCATCGGCGTCGCGGCGCCGGTGATCCTGATCGCGCTGCGCATGCTGCAGGGCCTCGCGCTCGGCGGCGAGTACGGCGGTGCAGCCACCTACGTGGCCGAGCACTCGCCGCATGGCAAGCGCGGCGCCTACACGTCGTGGATCCAGACCACCGCCACGCTCGGGCTGTTCCTGAGCCTGCTGGTGATCCTGGGCGTGCGCACCTGGCTCGGCGAACAGGCGTTCGGCGAGTGGGGCTGGCGCGTTCCGTTCCTGGTGTCGATCGCGCTGCTCGGCGTGTCGGTGTGGATCCGTCTTTCGCTGAGCGAATCGCCCGCCTTCCAGAAGATGAAGGCCGAGGGCAAGACCTCGAAGGCCCCGCTGTCCGAATCCTTCGGCCAGTGGAAGAACCTGAAGATCGTGATCCTGGCGCTGATCGGCCTTACCGCCGGCCAGGCCGTGGTCTGGTACACGGGCCAGTTCTATGCGCTGTTCTTCCTGACGCAGCAGCTCAAGGTCGATCCCACGACCGCCAACCTGATGATCGCGGCCTCGCTGCTCATCGGTACGCCGTTCTTCGTGGTCTTCGGTACGCTGTCCGACAAGATCGGCCGCAAGCCGATCATCATGGCCGGCTGCCTCTTGGCCGTGGTGACCTACTTCCCCGTGTTCAAGATGATCACCGCCTATGCCAACCCCGACCTCGCCAAGGCGCAAGCCACGGCCGGCGTCACGGTGACGGCGGATCCCAAGTCCTGCTCGTTCCAGGGCAACCCGGTGGCGCGCGAGATCGACTTCCGCAGCTCGTGCGACATTGCCAAGCGCTACCTGGTGCAGAACTCCGTGAGCTACGACAACATCGAAGGTGCACCCGGCTCCAAGGCCGTCGTCAAGATCGGCGAGAAGACCATCGAGGCGCCGGTCGGCAACGTGGTGAACCTGAAGTTCGACGAAGCTTCCGCCAAGGAGATCGCGGCCTTCAAGAAGGGCGTGGCCGACGACCTCAAGGTGGCGGGCTATCCGGCCAAGGCCGACCCCGCGAAGATGAACAAGGTGATGGTCGTCGCACTGCTGTTCTGGCTGGTGCTGCTGGTGACCATGGTCTACGGCCCGATCGCGGCGATGCTGGTGGAACTGTTCCCGACGCGCATCCGCTACACCTCGATGAGCCTGCCCTACCACATCGGTAACGGCTGGTTCGGGGGGCTGCTGCCGACCACCGCCTTCGCCATCGTGGCGACCACCGGCAACATGTACAACGGCCTCTGGTACCCGATCATCATCGCCGGCGTCACGCTGGTCGTGGGCACGCTGTTCGTCCGCGAGACCAAGAACGTCGACATCTACGCCAACGACTGATCGCAGGCTTCAAAACAAGGAGGGCGGCGAGGCCGCACCTCCGTTCAACAAAGGGGCTTCATGCCGTCGGCATGAGGCCTTTTTCTTGAACCCCCACATCCTCATCTTCAGGAGACAAACCCCATGTGGAAACTTGTTGTCGGCTTCGTCGTCTTTGCCGCCGTCGCCCTGTTCGTGATCTCCAAGGCCGGAGACAAGATCGACATGTCGGGCGAGAAGCACGGCGTCGATGCGGCGCACGAGCCTGCGCCCGCCGCCGCACCCAAATAAGCAGAAAGGAACAGGCGCCCGAGAGCGCCCGCATTGCGGGTCCTGCCGGTCTTAGCGCTTGAAGCGGCCGTCGCTGATGATCGCCAGGTCGGCGAAATCGATGCCCGAATGGTCCTGCGGCGTATAGCTCACCTCGAGCCCGCCGAGGTCATAGGCGCGAAGGCTTTCGAGCGCCGCAAGCACCTTGGCGCGGGTCGGCTTGGGGCCGGCGCGGCGCAGCGCCTCGACCAGCACCTTGGCCGCGGCAAAGCCTTCGAGCGTGGCCGGGGACAGTTCCGGCTGGCCCTTGGCCTGCGCAAGCGCGAGCGCTTCCTTGACCATGGGGTAGCTGATCGAGCGCTCGTTCGGGAACACCTGCGTCACGATCACGCCCTTGCTCGCATCGCCGAGCTGCTTGATGAAGCCCGATGCGGCGTTATTGGACAGCGTGACCACCTGCGCGGCCGATCCCGAGGCACGCAGCGCCTTGATGCCGTCGACCACGGCGGCGCCGGAACCGATCCACAGCACGGCTTGCGCATTGGCCTCCTTGATCGCCGGCACGATGGCCTTGTAGTCGGGCTTCTCGCGGTCGGCAGGCACGGTGACCACGGGCTTGGCCTGTGCCTTCGCGAAGCCCGTCATCGCGCCTTCGAGCGCGTCCTGCCCGAACGAGTCGGTCACGTGCACCACCGCAATGCGCGCAATGCCGGTGGTGAGCAGGTGCTGGATCGCCTTCTCGGCTTCGCGCTGGTAGGTGGCGCGCACGTTGAACACGTGCTTTTGCACCGGCTTGTGCAGCACCATCGCGCCGGTTGAAGGGCCGACCAGCGCCACGTCGTGCTTGTCGAGCCAGGGAATGATGGCCTGCGAATGCGGCGTGCCGCGGCTCATGAAGAGCGCGACCACTTTCTTTTCTTCGATCAGCACGCGGGCGTTCTCGCTGGCGCGCTTGACGTCGAAGCCGTCGTCCATGCGCACCACCTCGATCTTTTCGCCATGGATGCCGCCTTGGGCATTCACGGCATCGATCACCAGCTGCGAGCCGGCAATGGTTTCATTCACGCCGGCCGCGACCGAGCCGGTCAGGCCCGCCGTCTGGCCGATCAGGATCTGGGCCGGCGCGGCCGTCGCGGCCAGTGCGAGCAGGGCGGCGCAAAGCACATGCAGCTTCTTCATGGAGACCTTCCAAAAATGCAGTTGGACGTAATCAAAAGGTGCTATTTGTTACCGAAAGTGTCTTGAACTGAATCCGTACAAACCCCTGCGCGGGCGCAGACCATGTGACGGAGTGCACGAATACGTCACCAAGCTCTCCCTAGAATGTTTGCCCCACCCCCCAAGGCACTCATGACACAGGGCTCCATCCGGATTCGCGGCGCGCGCCAGCACAACCTCCAGAACCTCGACCTCGACATCCGCACCGGCGAGATGACTGTGGTCACCGGGCCGAGCGGCTCGGGCAAATCGAGCCTTGTGTTCGACACCCTCTATGCCGAGGGCCAGCGGCGCTATGTGGAGACCTTTTCCGCCTACGCGCGCCAGTTCCTGGACCGCATGGACAAGCCCGCCGTCGACAAGGTGGAGGGCGTGCCGCCCGCCATCGCCATCGACCAGACCAACCCGGTGCGCTCCTCGCGCTCCACGGTCGGCACCATGACGGAGCTGAACGACCACCTGAAGCTGCTCTATGCGCGCGCAGCCCAGCTGTTCGACCGCGAGACCGCGCTGCTGGTGCGCCACGACTCGCCAGACAGCATCTACGCGGAGATTGCCGAGCGGGCGGCTGCAGCGGGCGATCCTCGGCTGGTAGTCACGTTTCCTGTCGAACTGCCGGCGGGCACCTCGGCGGAAGAAGTGACGCAGTGGCTGTCGGCCAGCGGCTTCACGCGCGTGCAGTCGGAGCGCGAGGTGGCCACGCCCACCGGGCCGCGCAAGGTGCTCGATGTGGTGGCCGACCGCTTCCGCATTTCGAGCGCCGAGCGTTCGCGCGTTGTCGAAGCGATCGAAGTGGGGCTCAAGCGCGGCAGTGGGCGGGTCACGGTGCATGCGCTGGCGGCCGATGAGGCCGCACCCGCCGAAGTATGGAAATTCTCCACCGGCCTGCATTGCCCTGAGAGCGACATCCGCTACACCGACCCGATCCCTTCGATGTTCTCGTTCAATTCGGCCGTCGGGGCCTGCGACACCTGCCGCGGCTTCGGCCGCGTGATCGGCGTCGACCTGGGGCTGGTGATCCCGAACGACAAGCTCACCTTGCGCGCCGGCGCGATCAAGACCATCCAGACGCCGGCGTGGAAGGAGGCGCAGGACGACCTCATGCGCCACGCCGAAGCGGCAGGCATTCCGCGCGACACGCCGTGGAACAAGCTCACCGACGAGCAGAAGCACTGGGTGATCGAGGGCACGCCCAACTACAAGGAGGGCAACTGGACCAAGCAGTGGTACGGCGTGCGCCGCTTCTTCGGCTACCTGGAGAGCAAGGCCTACAAGATGCACATCCGCGTGCTCTTGTCCAAGTACCGCAGCTATACGCCGTGCCCGGTCTGCAGCGGGGCTCGGCTGAAGCTCGACAGCCTGCTGTGGCGCATCGGCAGCAAGGAAGACGCCGATGCGGTGCTGGAGCCCGCCAGGCGCTTCATGCCGACCGGCGTGAAGTGGACGCGCGCGCAGCTGGAAGCCCTGCCGGGGCTCTGCCTGCATGACTTGATGCTGCTGCCGATCGAGCGGCTTCGGCGGTTCTTTGATAGGCAGCAGCCCTCACCCCAGCCCTCTCCCGCGAGCGGGAGAGGGGGCAAGACGGGGCCCGATCCACTCCCTCTCCCGCTCGCGGGAGAGGGCCGGGGTGAGGGCGAACTCCAGGCCCTCAAGCTGCTCTTCGAAGAAATCACCACCCGCCTTCGCTACCTGCACGACGTCGGCATCGGCTACCTCACGCTCGACCGCCAGAGCCGCACGCTCTCGGGCGGCGAGGTGCAGCGCATCAATCTCACGACGGCGCTCGGCACCTCGCTGGTCAACACGCTTTTCGTGCTGGACGAACCCAGCATCGGCCTGCATCCGCGCGACATGAACCGCATCACCGAAGCCATGCTGCGCCTGCGCGATGCGGGCAACACGCTGGTGGTGGTCGAGCACGATCCGGCCGTGATGCTTGCGGCAGACCGCGTGATCGACATGGGTCCCGGTCCTGGCATCCGCGGCGGGCAGATCGTTTTCGACGGCACCACCGACCAGCTGCGCGATGCCGACACGCTCACCGGCCAGTACCTGGGCGGTCGCAAGAAGATCGGCATGGGCTTCAAGCGGCTCGTGAGCGAGAACACGCACCGGCTCATCCTGGAGGGCGTGCGCGAGCACAACCTCAAGAACATCACCGTCGACTTTCCGCTCGCACGCCTGGTGTGCGTGACCGGCGTGAGCGGCTCGGGCAAATCGACGCTGATCCAGGACGTGCTGGCGCCCGCGCTCATGCGCCACTTCGGCAAGGCCACGGAAACGCCCGGCGCGCACGACCGCATGCTGGGCGCCGATCACCTCGGCGACGTGGTCTTTGTCGACCAGTCGCCCATCGGCAAAACCGCGCGGTCCAACCCTGCGAGCTACGTGGGGGCGTGGGACGCCATCCGCGAGATCTTCGCCACCGCGGCGCTCTCTCGCCAGCGCGGCTACACCGCGAGCAAGTTCAGCTTCAACTCCGGCGACGGGCGCTGCCCGACCTGTGGAGGCTCGGGCTTCGAGCACGTGGAGATGCAGTTCCTGTCTGACGTGTACCTGCGCTGCCCCGATTGCGACGGCAAGCGCTACCGCCCAGAAATCCTCGAAGTGAAGGTCGAGCGAAAGGGCAGGAGCTACAACGTGGCCGACGTGCTCGACCTCACCGTGGCAGAGGCGGCGGCGGTGTTCGAGGCCGACCGCGACGTGCTGCGCGTGCTGCAGCCGATCTCCGACGTGGGGCTCGACTATGTGAAGCTGGGCCAGCCCGTGCCCACCTTGAGCGGCGGCGAGGCCCAGCGGCTCAAGCTGGCCGGCTTCCTGGCCGACGCCGCCAAGAGCGCGACCGCGAGCAAACAATCGGTGGCGCGAAGGGGCACGCTGTTCCTGTTCGACGAACCGACCACCGGGCTGCACTTCGACGACATCGCGCGCCTGATGCGCGCGCTGCGCAAGCTGCTCGAAGCCGGCCATTCGCTGATCGTGATCGAGCACAACCTGGACGTGATCCGCGCCAGCGACTGGTGCATCGACCTGGGCCCCGAAGGCGGCGAGGGCGGCGGCATGGTGGTCGCCGAGGGCACGCCCGAACAGTTGCGCGAGAACCGCGCCTCGCTCACCGGCGCCGCGCTGGCCGACTACGAGCTCGCCATCGGGCCCGAGGCATACAAGGTGGCCGAGCGCGCAGCGCGGCGCTACATTGCCAACGCCAAGACGGCGCCGGGCGGCAACGCGATCGAGATCGTCAATGCGCGCGAGCACAACCTGAAGAACCTCAGCGTGAACATCCCGCGCGGCAAATTCAGCGTGGTGACGGGCGTCAGTGGTTCGGGCAAGTCGACGCTGGCCTTCGACATCCTGTTCAATGAAGGGCAGCGCCGCTACCTGGAGTCGCTCAACGCCTATGCGCGCAGCATCGTGCAGCCTGCGGGCCGGCCCGAGGTCGATGCGGTCTACGGCATTCCGCCCACAGTGGCGATCGAGCAGCGCCTGTCGCGCGGCGGGCGCAAGAGCACTGTGGGAACGACCACCGAGGTCTGGCACTTCCTGCGCCTCTTGTACGTGAAGCTGGGCATCCAGCACTGCACGCACGACGGCGCCGCGGTGCAGCCGCAGACGCCCGACAGCATCGCGGCGCAGTTGATGCGCAATTTCAAGGGGCAGCACATCGGCCTGCTCGCGCCGCTCGTGAGCAACCGCAAGGGCGTGTACACCGAACTGGCCGATTGGGCGCGCCCGCGCGGCTTCACGCACCTGCGCGTGGATGGCGAGTTTTTGCCTACGACGGGATTCCCGCGCCTGGACCGCTTCAAGGAACACAGCATCGAGTTGCCGGTGGCCAGCCTCGACGTGCTGCCCTTGAAGGAGAACGAACTGCGCGAGGCGCTCACCAAGGCGCTGGAACACGGCAAGGGCGTGGTGCATGTACTGAGCCAACTCGACGGCCTCAAGGCCGCGATGATGGCCGGCGTGTCGGCGCACGGCATCGGCCGCGTGAATGTGTTCTCGACGCTGCGCGCCTGCCCGGTCTGCAGCACCAGCTACGCCGAGCTCGACCCGCGCCTGTTCAGCTACAACAGCAAGCACGGCTGGTGCCCCGACTGCGTGGGCACGGGCGTCAAGCTCAGCAAGGACCAGCGCAAGGTCTTCGACGATTCGATTCGCGACGATGACAACAAGGGCCGCGAGCAGACCTTTGCCGAGCCCGAGGTGGAAGACCTGGCCGACGTGGCATGCCCCACCTGCGAAGGCACGCGGCTCAACGCAACGGCGCGCGCGGTGAGCTTCGGCGCTTCGCCGATCGACGGCATGGGCGGCATCGGCATCACCGAGCTCGCGCGCATGAGCGTGACCGAGGTGCGGCAGTGGTTCGAGGGGCTGGCGCTCACGGGGCGCGAAGCCGAGATCGCGCGCGACCTGGTGCCCGAGATCAAGAGCCGCCTCGAGTTTCTCGAAGAGGTGGGCCTGGGCTACCTTACGCTCGACCGCGGCGCACCGACCTTGAGCGGCGGCGAGGCGCAGCGCATTCGCCTTGCGGCGCAGCTTGGCAGCAACTTGCAGGGCGTGTGCTACGTGCTCGACGAGCCGACCATCGGCCTGCATGCGCGAGACAACCAGATCCTGCTCGACGCGCTGCACAAGCTTGGCGACAAGGGCAACACGCTGGTGGTGGTGGAGCACGACGAAGACACCATCCGCCGCGCCGATCACATCATCGACATCGGCCCGAGCGCCGGCAAGCGCGGCGGCCGCCTCGTCGCCGAAGGCTCGGTGGCCGACATCCAGGCGGCGGGCGATTCGCAGACCGGCCGCTACCTGCGCGATGCCATCAAGCATCCGCTGCAGGCACGCCGTTTGATTCCATCGCCCGACCCCCAGGCGGAAGACAGCGGCAACTGGCTCACCGTGCACGGCGCCGACCTGCACAACCTGCAGGACGTGACCGCCACCCTGCCGCTGCACCGCCTGGTGGTGGTGACCGGCGTGAGCGGCTCGGGCAAGTCGACGCTCGCGCGCGACGTGCTGCTGGCCAGCGTGCAGGCGGTCGTGGTCCAGCGCATGACCAAGGCCGGGCGCGACGCCGACGCGGCGGGCAAGCGCCCGGCGTGGTCGGGCTGCGATCGCGTCGAGGGCTACGAAACCATCGACCGCGTGCTCGAGGTCGACCAGACACCCATCGGAAAGACGCCGCGCAGTTGCCCGGCCACCTACATCGGCTTCTGGGACACCGTCCGCAAGCTGTTTGCCGACACGCTTGAAGCCAAGGCGCGCGGCTACGGCCCGGCGCGCTTCAGCTTCAACACCGGCGAAGGACGCTGCCCCGGCTGCGATGGCGCCGGCGTGCGCACCATCGAGATGAGTTTTTTGCCTGACGTGAAGGTGCCCTGCGAGGTGTGCCACGGCGCACGCTTCAACCCCGAGACGCTGGCCGTGAGCTGGCGCGGCAAGAGCATCGGCGACGTGCTGCAGATGGAAGTGGACGAGGCGGTGGAGTTCTTTGCCGCCATGCCCAACATCAGCCATCCGCTGCAATTGCTGAAGGACGTGGGGCTGGGCTACCTCACGCTGGGCCAGCCGTCGCCCACGCTCTCGGGGGGCGAGGCGCAGCGCATCAAGCTGGTGACCGAACTCAGCAAGGTGCGCGACGACGTCACGCGGCGCGGCCAGAAGGCGCCGCACACGCTCTACGTGCTCGACGAGCCTACGGTGGGGCTGCACATGGCCGACGTCGAGAAGCTGATCCACGTGCTGCACCGGCTGGTGAACGGCGGCCACAGCGTGGTCGTGATCGAGCACGACCTCGACCTGATCGCCGAGGCCGACTGGATCATCGACCTGGGGCCGGAGGGCGGCAACGCTGGCGGGCGCATCGTCGCGGCGGCGCCGCCGGAGGATGTGGTGCGCCTGGGCACGCATACCGGCGTGGCCTTGGCAGCGGTGCTGGCACGTTGATGCGGGCAGGCGCACAATGGCATCGACCCTTGGCGCAGGCGCATCCTGAATCAGCCATGGTGGAGTGATTGGATCGATGAAGGACGGGCGCCGTGCCGGGCTACGCAAGGAGCCATGCCATGACCCGCTTCATCGATGTTCACAGCCTGGTTCGCCTGGTGGACGAAACCGGCGTACCTGAATTTCTCACGGCCCTGGCCGACGCGCTGCGCGACGACTTCATGCGCTGGCGCGAGTTCGACAAGAAGGCGCGCGTGGCCAGCCACTCTCACCTGGGCGTGATCGAGCTGATGCCGGTGGCCGACGATGGCGCCTATGCCTTCAAATACGTGAACGGGCATCCGCACAACACGGCGGTCGGGCTGCCCACGGTGATGGCCTTTGGCGTGCTGGCCGAGGTCGATACCGGCTACCCGGTGCTGCTGTCGGAGCTCACGCTCACCACCGCGCTGCGCACCGCCGCCACCTCGGCCATGGCGGCACAGGCGCTGGCGCGGCCCGGGTCGCGCAGCCTGGCGCTGATCGGCAATGGTTCGCAAAGCGAGTTCCAGGCCTTGGCCTTTCATGCGCTGCTGGGCATCGAGGAGGTGCGGGTGTTCGACATCGATCCGCACGCTACGGACAAGCTGGTGCGCCATCTGTCCGCCTGCACGCCGCTCGACGTGGTGCGTGCCCGTTCGGTGGCCGAGGCCGTGCGCGGCGCGGACATCGTCACCACGGTCACGGCCCACCAGGGCCATGCGATCGTGCTTGCGCCCGAAATGATCGAGGCCGGCATGCACATCAACGCGGTGGGTGGCGATTCGCCCGGCAAGACCGAGCTGCACCCTGACGTGCTGCGCCTGGCGCGCGTGTTCGTCGAGTACGAACCCCAGACCCGTGTCGAGGGAGAAATCCAGCAGCTGCCGGCCGACTTTCCGGTGCACGAACTCTGGGAGGTGCTGCTCGGCAAAGTGCCCGGACGCGAGAGTGCGGACCAGGTCACCGTGTTCGATTCGGTCGGCTTCGCGCTGGAGGACTACACCGCGCTGCGCTACATCCACCAGCTGGCCATCGAGCGCGGCATCGGCCAGGCGATTGCGCTGGTACCCGAGCTCGACGACCCGAAGGACCTGTTCGGCATGACCGCTTCCGGCCGCCGCCGGGCGGTGCTGCGGCGTGCGGCATGATGGCGGCATGCTCACCATCTACAACGACCAGCACGCATTGCATCAGGGCAAAGTCGAAATGTTCCGCGGCGAGCTGGTGCCGTGCTTCGAGGTGCCCGCGCGCGTCGACCATGTGAAGCATGAGCTGAAGCGGCGCGCATTGGGGCCGCTGCAAGTGCCCGATGCTTTCGACGAGGCGCTGCTGGCCAAGGTGCATGCGCCGCGCTACCTGGACTTCATCGCCCATGCCTGGGACGAGTGGGTGGCGCTCGACCCGGCCAATGTGTCACGCGATGCACTGCCTTCCTATTGGCCCACCCGCGGCATGCGCACCGATGTGCTGCCCAGGAGTTTCCCGGCGCGGATGGGGCTGTTTGCATTCGACGCGGGCACACCGCTCATGGCCGGCAGCTGGGCCGCCGCGCGCCACGGCGCGGCCTGCGCGTGGACCGCGGCGCAGCGCGTCATCGGCGGCCAGCGCGCCGCCTTTGCGCTCACGCGACCGCCCGGTCACCATGCAGGCGCCGATTTCTTCGGCGGCTACTGCTTCATCAACAATGCCGCGATGGCCGCACAGGCGCTGCGCGATGCGGGCGTGGAACGCGTGGCGGTGCTCGATGTGGACTACCACCACGGCAACGGCACGCAGGCCATCTTCTACGAGCGCAGCGACGTTCATTTTGCGAGCCTGCATGGCGACCCGCTGACCGACTACCCCTACTACCTGGGCCACGCGGACGAGCGCGGCGCGGGCGCCGGGCTCGGCTTCAACCACAACCTGCCGCTGGCGCGCGGCACCGACTTCGCCGCCTGGCGCGCGGCGCTGAAGACCGCGCTCGACGGCATCGCCGAGGTGCGCGCGGGCGCGCTGGTCGTGTCGCTTGGCGTCGACACTTTCGAGGGCGATCCGGTCGCGGGCTTTCGCCTCAAGAGCGACGACTACCTGCGCATGGGCGAAGACCTGGCACGCGCCGGCTTGCCGACGGTGTTCGTTTTCGAGGGCGGCTATGCGGTGGCTGAAGTGGGCGTGAACGCGGCCAACGTGCTGCAAGGTTTCGAACAGGCGGCGGGCTGAACGGTACCGATGAGCCGCCTGCGCGACAGCAGTCGGGTGAGCACCGATTGCCCCAGCGGGAAGGGCAGGGCCCAATGCGCCCTTTTCCCGTGTTTTCAGGAGCCAGTCCCATGTCCCGCCGATCCCTTCTCTGTGCCGCAACGCTTGCCGCGTGCGGGCTCTTTTCGCCGCTGGCGTCCTTCGCGCAGGCCTTTCCCGCCAAGCCGATCAAGCTGATCATCGCGTTCCCGGCGGGCGGCCCGACCGACATCACCATGCGCCAGCTTGCCGACAACGCAAGCAAGATCCTCGGCCAACCCGTCATCATCGACAACAAGCCCGGTGCCGGCGGCACCTTGCCCGCCCAGGCGCTGCAGACCTCGCAGCCGGATGGCTACACCCTCGCGCAGATTCCGCTCGGCGTGTTCCGTCTTGGCTACACCACCAAGATCAACTGGGATCCGCTCAAGGACATCAGCTACGTCATCAACCTGACGGGCTACGCCTTCGGCATCGTGGTGCCGGCCAGCAGCCCCTTCAAGACCTGGGCCGACTTCGTCGCCTATGCCAAGGCCAACCCCGGCAAGCTCACCTACGGTTCCACCGGCACGCTGACCAGCCCGCACCTGACGACCGAGCGCATCGCGCAGGCGGTCGGTATCCAGCTTCAGCACGTGCCCTACAAGGGCAGCGCCGACCTGCAGCAGGCGCTGCTCGGCGGTCACCTGATGGCGGGTGCCGACAGCACCGGCTTTGCGCCGCAGGTCGAGGCCGGCAAGCTGCGCGTGCTGAACACCTGGGGCGAGAAGCGGCTCGACAAGTTCCCCGACGTGCCGACCCTGAAGGAGCTGGGCATCGACATCGTGCAGAACTCGCCCTTCGGCATCGGCGCGCCAAAGGGCACGCCGCCCGAGGTGGTCAAGAAGCTGCACGACGCGTTCAAGCAGGCGATGGAAGAGCCGAGCTACGTCGCTTCGCTCGGCCGCTACGACATGCTGCCGAACTACATGAGCTCCGAAACCTATACCAAGTTTGCGCAGGACACCTTCCTGCGCGAGAAGGCCTTGATCGAGAAGCTGGGGCTCGCGAAGCCGAACTGAGGGTGAGGAGGCGGACGGTTCGCGCCGTCCATCAGCCGAGCGCACAGCCCGCCGGTCAGCGGGCAGCGCGGGCCGAGAGAATGGCGCGCGCCGCTTCGGCGAATCCCGCGCCGCGCTCGCCCGCGGTCACGTAGCGCGGCAAGTGCTCCAGCTGCGGCACGAAGCGCGCCACGTTGGCCACGCCGACGCTGTGCGCAAAGCTGCGGAACATCAGCTGGTCGTTGGTGGAGTCGCCCACGTAGGCCCAGCGATCGATCTCGTCGTCGAGCGTTCGGCCCCAGAGTTCGCGCACGATCCAGCGAGCGCCTTCGAGCTTGTCGTTGTCGCCATACCAGCCGTTGATGTGGATGCTGCTGACCGTGGCGTGCATGCCTTCGCTGCGCATCAGTGCGACGACGGCTGCGATGGTCTCATCGCTCAGTTGCGTGAACTCGCCGTGGTCGATGGCAATGTCGGTCTCGCGGCCCGCCGAGTCGGTGGCACGACGGGCGCCCGGAATCTCGCGCTCGATGCGCGCCAGCACCTGCTGCATCCGATCGAAATTGGCGGCGCGGGTTGCTGCGTCCTGGCGGTAGCGCTTCTGCAGCTTTCCGTCCGGGAGCGGCAGCAAGGCGACGGCACCGTTTTCCGCCACGATCGAGTCCACGGGCCACGCGGTAACGAAGGGCACGCTCCAGCCCACAGGCCGCCCGGTGATCGCCACCACATGAAGCCCCGCCGCCTTCAGATCGCCCAGCGCCTTCAGCGCGTCGGGCGTGATGGCGCCCTCGGTCGTGAGCGTGTCGTCGATGTCGGTGAACACGCCGATCAGGTTGCTGCGCGCAGCCGCCGCCCACTGCGCCAGCGGCAGCAGATGATGGGGCGAGGAGGGGAGGGAGCTCGGCTGGCGCATGCCCGCTCAGCCGGCACTCTGCAGCGCCAATCCCGCATGCTCCCGCAGCGGATGGAAATGGATCTTGGGAAAGCGCTCCTGCGCCAGACGCACGTCGTAAGGCGAGGTGCACAGGAAGGCCAGCGTGTCGGCCGCGTCCTTCGCCATGCGCTGCGGGTAGGCGTTGACGAACTCACGCAGTTCGGCCGGCGAATCGGCCGTGATCCAGCGTGCGCCGGTGTATTGGCAGCCTTCGAGCCGCACGTCGGCGTCGTACTCGGCCTTCAAGCGGTGCTGCACCACTTCGAACTGCAGCTGCCCGACGGCGCCCAGCAACATGGGCCCACCGATCTCGGGGCGGAACACCTGGATCGCGCCCTCTTCGCCGAGCTGGGCCAGGCCCTGCTGCAGCTGCTTGGTACGCAGGGGGTTCTTCAGGATCACGGTCATGAAGAGTTCGGGCGCGAAGAAGGGCAGGCCGGTGAACTGCAGGCTCGCGCCATCGGTGATGGTGTCACCCAGCTGCACGCCGCCGTGCGTGGTGAAGCCCACGATGTCGCCCGCATAAGCCTCTTCGACGGCCTCGCGGCGCTGGCTCATGAACGTGACCACGCTGGTGGGCCGCAGCTCTTTGGAGGTGCGCTGCACCTTGAGCTTCATGCCCGGCGTGTACTTGCCCGAGGCCATGCGCACGAAGGCGATGCGGTCGCGGTGGTTGGCGTCCATGTTGGCCTGCACCTTGAAGACCACGCCCGCAAAGTCCTTGTCCTCGGGCTGGATCTCCTTCACCACCGGCTGGCGGTTGACCACGGTGGTGCTGGTGCGCGACTGCGGCGAGGGCGCGAGGTCGACCAGCGCATCGAGCACTTCCATCACGCCGAAGTTGTTCACCCCGGAGCCGAAGAACACCGGCGTCTGCTTGCCGGCGAGGAAGGCCTCGCGGTCCCAGGTGGGCGAGGCGCCGGTGGCCAGCTCCATGCTGTCCATGGCGGATTCGAAATCGGCGCCGAAGCGCTTGGTGAGCGTGTCCCGCTCCGACAGCGGAATCGTCTCGAACTCCTGCGGCAGCCGCTCACTGCCCGACTCGAACACCGTCATTGCCTGCGTGCGCAGGTTCATGATGCCGCGGAACGACTTGCCCTGGCCCACGGGCCACGTCATGGGCACGCAGGGCATGCCCAGCTCGCGTTCCACCTCGTCGAGGATGTCGAGCGGCTCGCGCACCTCGCGGTCCATCTTGTTGACGAAGGTGATGATCGGCGTATCGCGCTGGCGGCAAACTTCGATCAGCCGGCGCGTCTGCGATTCCACGCCGTTGGCGGCGTCGATCACCATCAGCGCCGAATCGACCGCGGTGAGCACGCGGTAGGTGTCTTCCGAGAAGTCCTTGTGGCCGGGCGTGTCGAGCAGGTTGATCACGTGGTCGCGGTACAGCATCTGCATGACCGACGAGGCCACCGAGATGCCGCGCTGCTTCTCGATCTCCATCCAGTCGGAGGTGGCGTGGCGCGAGGCCTTGCGCGCCTTCACCGAGCCCGCGATCTGGATCGCGCCGGAGAAAAGCAGCAGCTTCTCGGTCAGCGTGGTCTTGCCGGCGTCAGGGTGGGAAATGATCGCGAAGGTGCGACGGCGGCGGGTTTCGGCAAGAAAAGGTGATGACACGGGAACTCCAAGAAGTCGCGATTTTCGCAGACTGGGATTCCGGAGTCGGCGAGTCCAATATGCAAATGGTTAATGGCTGGTCCCATTGGCATCATGAGAGTCATAGCACCGTTCTGAAGTACCAAAAACCTTGCGCCCCCAGCGTCAGTTCCCAGTCGTACCTGAGAATTGGTCAGGTCTGATTGGAGTGTTAGTGTCAGAGCGGCAGACGCACCGTCGGATTGAACGTATCGGGTCTCGTAGCTGCCTGCTTCAGTGAAGGCGGTGCCAAAAGTGGACGCCGTGGAAAAGCTGTGCATTGTGAGGCTCGGCCAAGCTGCGTCAGCTGTTCCGGAAGCCGGTTGGCGAAATCCTGTTAGCAGCAGCCAAACGGCCTCCGTGGGGCTAGGTTGCAAAAAAACGGTTTCCTTTGCCTCCAGCAAAATATTCCGGCCTCCGATCTTCGCTACGCGAAGAGCAAATGCTGGCGTTCCGCCGCTTGACGTGAGTAGCCACAGGCCCGGAGATGCACCCGCTGATATTGAATAATCGTAGGAAGTCATTGAATCGACGGGTGCCTGGCAGGGCGACGTGCCAGCGGCACATTGAGTTGCTATCGTCCCTGAGTCATTGATGTGCAGTCGATATTGGGCTCCCATAAACCCGACATTGTTGGAATTTCCCGATACGGTCAACACGTCATACCGGCCGGCCAGTTCACTCTTGTTGGTCACGAAGGATCGGGCGGCGATGAATGGCTGGACCGCATATGCCACAGGTACCGATTTGAAAACGGAGAATGGGAATGCCCCGACGATGGCGTCACTCGTGACCCTGAACCGAGCCGTATTCACTGCAGTTTCAATTCGCTCGCTTGCGAACACATACGTCCCAGGATCGCTCGGGTCCTCGCTGAACGTTCCTGCCGCGGTGTCTCCCCCTGGAGCCGTCATCGCATAGCGCTGACCGTCGAAATCGATATTCAGCTTTTGCTCTGTACCGCTAGCAGCGAAGACCGTGTATTGCCCGCTTCGCGCATCCAACTGATCCTTGACCAGGTTGACCTGGATATAGCCCTGTGTGTCAGGATTTCGCGTGCCGACGATAACCGAGAGGACGCCATTCTGGATCGCGAAGTACTTCTTCGGCCCCGCGGCATTCAGGATTCGGATACCCGCCGGCCCGCCCGTCGCCGCGACAGGGAGGCTGAGGTCGCCGGCAATGCCCTCTGGCGTAATCGCACTGCGTACCGAGGCGGTAGCGTCAAGGACGTTGGTGCCCCAACTGCCCTCGGTGGACGCGCCAGCGTATCTGATCCTGGGCCAGTTGGGAGAGTCCGGAAGTCCCACGCGGAACACATGGATATCGGGTGCTGCGTCCGTGTAGCCCCCCGACAGCCAGACGTTCTGGCCACCGATTCGGGCCATGCGAAACTGCAGCAGATCGCTGGAGGTGGCAAGGTTGATGGCAGTCCATGCGAAGTCGGGCGACGCCGTGACGGCGTAAGTCCGCTTAGAGGCAACAGGACATGACTCGATCCTGTAGATCGCATTGTCGAAGCACATCTCCAGTGTTGTGCCCCGCCCAGAAATCCGCATCGCAAGAATCTGCGAGTCGGAGGTGCCATTGCTGTTGCGGCTGACGCCAAAGCGGTTGTAGACGCCGTCGAGCTGTGCCGGGTCGGTGACGAAGGCGCGAGCCGCAACGAAAGGCATCACCTGGTAGGCGACGGGGTTCGACCACGCCTTTTCGAACGGAAAGGCGCCGATGACCGCATCGGATGCGACGCGAAAGCGCGCCGTGTTTATGGCGCTCGTGATGCGCTCGCTTGCAAAGACGTAGGTGCCCGGCTCCGCGGCGTCTTCGCTGAAGGTGCCGGAGACGGTTTGGCCCTTGCTGTCCGTCAGGGTATAGCTACTGGTATCGAAATTGATCCCGAGCTTTTGCCGAGTCCCGTTGGTACCGTTCGCGGCATAGACGTAGTAGACACCGTTGCGCGAATCCTCGGCGTTGAGGCGCGCATTCGCGACTTGCGCATCCAGTCTGGGGCCGGTCGCGATCTGTGCAGCTAGCGACGGCTCTCCCTCGTTTACGCTTGACGCCTGAAGTGCCGCGGACTTCGAAGCCAAAACGGCTCCCGTCCCGGGGTTGGCAGCGCCGAGGGCAACCGCCGAAGCCGTGCTGCCGCCTTCGTTTCCCCCGCCTCCTCCGCAGCCGGTGAGGCTGACCGTGCTCAAGAGTACGGTCAGCAGCAGCGCTCCCGAAGTTCGATATGGCGCGCTCGTTGAGCAAGAGTGTTGACGACGCCGTAGGGGCCGCGTGTCGACGCGGTGAATGGGAGCGTCATCCAGTCTGAACAGGCTCGGGGGCTCAACTGATAGACCAAGCTCCGAGATTCGTTCGGTGCCGCGCCGAGGCGAAGTACTGTCCGTTGTTTCGCTATTTCCTCGCCCGCGTGCCATCAGTTCCAGGCACAAAGCGACCGCGCACCCGCGCGCGGCCAGTATCGTCTTCATTGTTTTTCCCCCGATCCCGCGTCCGGTGCGACGCGCACCGGCCAAGCGCCCCTCCAGGCGCAGAAGGATCGTAGCTTGACGCGCAGTCTTGATGGATACTTTTTATCGCAAAAAGTCGTGCACTCGTGCGGCCACTTACTTGCGCTTGAGCATCTTCGTCACTTCGTCCACATTCGCCTGAATCCGCTGGCGCACCAGTTCGAAGGCATCCGCCTGCGACTTGGCGGCAAGGTTCGCGAGCTCCTTGATGTCGTCGATGGCACGCTGGAACGACTGGCGGCCGAGTTCGTCGAGCTTGGCGAGATTGGCCTTGGGGTCCTTGCCCGGCATCTCCTTGGCGGCCGTCTGCCACTCGGTGATGGCGTTCTTGATCATCTCCGTCTGCCGTTGCACCACTGTCTGCAGGCCCTGGTAGGACTTTTCATTGGCCTGCATCAGGGCCTGGAGGTCCTTCTGGCCGCTCTCGAGCAGCTTGCTCGCGCCGCCGGTCAGGTTGAGTTCCTGCAGGCGGTCGGTCATGGCCTTGAGGTTCTTCATCGGATTGAGCATGTCGGCGGCACTTGGGGCCGCCGCCTTGGTGCTGCTGCTGTCGTCGTTGCTGCTGCTGGCAGTGGTTTTTTTCGCGGCGGCTTTCTTGGCAGTGGCCATGGTGCGGGAGCTCCTGTGTCGGGTTGACGGTATGACGAGGACCGGCCGGGGCGGCAAGGTCCCTCGCCACGATACGCCGCACCGGCGCGGCCGCAATGCCCGGGGCGGCAAAATCGCCTGCGGGATTTCCCTTGGGTTACATCGGCGGTGCGAAGCCGTTGCGTCCGGCGGTGACGCGCAGCGCCGTGGGTGTGCCGTTCTTTTCCTGTGCATTGACCAACACCTTGGCGCCGGGTACCAGCAGCGACTCGGTGCCGGGGCGGAAGGTGACGACCGGCACGTTGGGCGGAACGACCACCGTCTTCTCACCACCCTTGTAGGTCAGGCGAAGCTGCTGCCCGCCGCGAACTGATTTCGGCGCCGCGGCCAGGTCGGCGACCGTGGCGTTGGTCATGGTGCTCTGCGGCAGCAGGTCCCAAGGGCGGTGGCCTTCACCGGTGCCGCGCGCGGCTTCGGGGAACACCACCACTTCAAGGGCCTTCTGCGTGCCGTCGGCCTGCGGCATGGCGGCGGTGCCGATGAAGCTGCCCTGCTTGATGTCGCCGAGCTTGATCGGGTAGACCTCCGACACCGCCATATCGGCCGGCCGCGCGAGGCTGACGACCTCGCCGCCGCGATCCTGCACGACCAGCGTCTTGGCATCGACGCGGACGATGGTGCCGCGGATTCGCACCGGATCGGCGGCTGCCTGTGCGGAGGCGAGGGCCGGCGCGCCGGCAGCAAGAAGGGCGGCCGAGGCCAGCAAGACAGGGGAGATTCTGGAACGCATGGGTGAACTTCGGTGGTTGGGAGCAAATCAATGTACGCGCCAGGGCCGAAACGCGCTTTCCGGGATGTGGGATATCCCGTCGATTGGCTCGTCTTGCCTGCCCGTCTACAATCCGCGGTTCCGAGGAGCGTTGCAGCGCCATCAGGCGTGAGGCTCGGACCACATCGCAACCACGCTCACCCGCTGTTCTCGCGGTGAGTCTTTTCCCCGAACGCAGTGGCACCTTTCAAACTAGCTTTGTTGGAGTTCTCATGAGCGCTGTTCTCAAGCCCACCCCCGTTTCCACCGCCGACCAGGCGATTGCCGACCTGTCGCTGGCCGCCTGGGGCCGCAAGGAAATCCGCATCGCGGAAACCGAGATGCCCGGCCTGATGGCCATCCGCGAGGAGTTCTCGAAGACGCAGCCGCTGAAGGGTGCGCGCATCACGGGCTCGCTGCACATGACGATCCAGACCGCCGTGCTGATCGAGACGCTTCAAGCGCTCGGCGCCACCGTCCGCTGGGCCTCGTGCAACATCTTCTCGACGCAGGACCACGCCGCCGCCGCCATTGCCGCCGCCGGCACGCCGGTGTTCGCGATCAAGGGCGAGTCGCTGAAGGACTACTGGGACTACACCCACGCCATCTTCGATTTCGGACCCAAGGGTTCCAAGGGCGAAGGCCCGAACATGATCCTGGACGACGGCGGCGACGCCACGCTGCTGATGCACCTGGGCCAGCGCGCCGAAAAAGACCTGGGCGTGCTCGCCAACCCGACCAGCGAGGAAGAACGCATCCTCTACGCGGCCATCAAGGCCAAGCTGGCGGTCGATTCGACCTGGTACACCCGCAAGTCGGCCGAGATCATCGGCGTGACCGAGGAAACGACCACTGGCGTGCACCGCCTGAACGAGATGAGCGCCAAGGGCACGCTGCTGTTCCGCGCCATCAACGTGAACGACTCGGTCACCAAGAGCAAGTTCGACAACCTGTACGGCTGCCGCGAATCGCTGGTGGACGGCATCAAGCGCGCCACCGACGTGATGATTGCCGGCAAGGTGGCCTGCGTGGCCGGCTACGGCGACGTGGGCAAGGGCTCGGCCCAGGCGCTGCGCGCGCTGAGTGCCCAGGTGTGGGTGACCGAGATCGACCCCATCAACGCGCTGCAAGCTGCGATGGAAGGCTACAAGGTCGTCACGATGGAATACGCCGCCGACAAGGCCGACATCTTCGTGACCACCACTGGCAACAAGGACGTGATCCGCCATGAGCACATGGCCGCCATGAAGGACCAGGCCATCGTCTGCAACATCGGCCACTTCGACAACGAGATCGACGTTGCGTCGATCGAAAAGTACGAGTGGGAAGAGATCAAGCCGCAGGTCGACCACATCAAGTTCCCTGACGGCAAGAAGATCATCCTCCTGGCCAAGGGCCGTCTCGTGAACCTGGGCTGCGGCACGGGCCACCCGAGCTTCGTGATGTCGTCGTCGTTCGCCAACCAAACGATCGCGCAGATCGAGCTTTTCACCAAGCCCGACGCCTACCAGGCCGGCAAGGTCTACGTGCTGCCCAAGCACCTGGATGAGAAGGTCGCGCGCCTGCACCTGAAGAAGGTCGGCGCCATGCTCACCGAACTGACCGACGAGCAGGCTGCCTACATCGGCGTGAACAAGGCGGGTCCGTACAAGGCGGACACGTACCGGTACTGATGCGCGCTGACCAATTGCTGGTCGAACGCGGCTTGGCCGCATCGCGCTCGCAGGCCGTGCGGCTGATTGCCGGCGGCATGCGCTGGCGCGACGCGGGCAGCACGGACGCATGGCGCGCGGTCGTGAAGAACCGCGACGAGGTGCCCGAGTCCGCCGAGCTCGAATTGGACGATGCGGCCGAGGCGCGCTACGTGTCGCGCGGCGGGCTCAAGCTCGAAGGCGCGCTGGAGGCGAGTGGGCTGGACCCGTCCGGCAAGCTGTGCCTCGATATCGGCCAGTCGACGGGTGGCTTTACCGACTGCCTGCTGCAGCGCGGTGCCGCGAAAGTGGTGGGCGTTGACGTCGGACACGGGCAATTGCATGCGCGGCTGCGCGAGGACGAACGCGTGGTCGCCATCGAGGGCGTCAATGCGCGTGCGTTGTCGGCGGACGATCTGCAAGAGGAAGGCGAAGAGCCTTCCGAGCTGTGCTTCGACCTGATCGTCGGCGACCTGTCGTTCATCTCGCAGACGCTGGTGCTTCCGGCGGTAGTGCCGTTCCTGGCCGACGACGGCCACCTGCTGATGCTGGTCAAGCCGCAGTTCGAACTGCAGCCGGGGCAGGTCGGCAAGGGCGGCATCGTGCGCGACGCATCGATGTATGCCGTGGTCGAGAAGCGCCTGCGCGATGCCTGCGAGGCGCTCGACCTGCGCGTGCTGCAGTGGTTCGACAGCCCTATTGCCGGTGGCGACGGCAACCGCGAGTTTTTCATCCACGCCGTGCGCGCTGTTGACGCGGACGGCTCTTGAGGAGACGCAGGTGCGCCTTCCACTCAGTTTCGAATTCTTTCCGACCAAGACGCCCGAAGGCGCGGTCAAGCTGCGCGCGGTGCGCCAGCAGCTGTATGCGCGCAAGCCCGAGTTCTGCTCGGTCACCTACGGCGCGGGCGGCTCCACGCACCAGGGCACTTTCGGTGCGGTGCGGGAGATCCTTTCCGAAGGCGTGGATGCCGCGAGCCATTTCTCGTGCATTGGCGCCACGCGGGCTACGGTGCGCGAGCAGCTGGCCGAGCTCAAGGCCATGGGCGTGAAGCGCCTCGTCGCGCTGCGCGGCGATCTGCCGAGCGGCTACGGCATGGGAGGCGAGTTCCTGTACGCAAGCGACCTTGTCGCGTTCATCCGCGAGGAGACCGGCCGCGACTTCCGCATCGAGGTGGCGTGCTACCCCGAAGTGCATCCGCAGGCGCGTTCGCCCGAGGCTGACATGCAAGCCTTCGCTGCAAAGGTGAAGGCCGGGGCCGACTCGGCGATCACGCAGTATTTCTTCAGCCCCGAGGCCTACTTTCGCTTTGTGGACGAAGCCCGCAAGCTCGGGATCGACACGCCCATCGTGCCCGGCATCATGCCGATCACAAGCTCGACGCAGCTCATGCGCTTTTCGGACGCCTGCGGCGCTGAGATCCCGCGCTGGATCCGCCTGCGGCTGCAGGGCTTCGGCGACGACACGGCATCGATCAAGGCTTTCGGCCTTGACGTGGTGACCGACCTCTGCGCACGCCTTCGCGACGGCGGCGCACCGGCGCTGCACTTCTACACGATGAACCAGTCGGCGGCGACGCTGGCTGTGCTGGAGCGTCTCGGTTGAGGGTGGCGCGCGCAGGAGCCGCAAGTTCGCTGCGCGCGGCGTTTCGCGTCGCGATCGTGGCGGCGACCTGCGCATTGGCGGGCTGTGCCATGCCTCCAGCCACCGAGGGCGGTCAGCCGGAAAAGGACGCCAAGCTCTTGCCGCTGCCGCGCCAGTTGGCTGTGCCGCCGGGCGCACCGGCTCGTTCGAGCGTGCCGTCGGTGCGCTATGACCTGGCCGTGTCGGGTAGCGGTGAGCTGGGGCCCGACGACGGCGTGCCTGGCGACGGACCCCGCGAGATCTTCGAGCGCGGCGGGGCCTCCTGGTACGGCATCCAGTTCCACCAGCGCAAGACCGCCAGCGGCGAACGCTTCGACATGATGGCCATGACGGCCGCCCACAAGACATTGCCGTTCAATACCCGCGTGTGCGTGCGCAGCCTCGTCAACGGCAGCGAGGTGCTGGTGCGCATCACCGACCGCGGGCCGTATGCGCAGGGCCGCATCATCGACCTGAGCCGGGGCGCCGCCGAGCGCATCGGGCTGATCGGGCTCGGCATCAAGCAGGTTGCGCTGACGATCGTCGACCATGAAGGCATGCGCTGCGGCGGAGCCGAGGTGGAGCTGGCCGATGCGCAGCAAATACCGGCGTCGGCGCCCAAGGCCGACGTGCCGAAGCGGCGCCGCCGGTAAGCCTAGCCGCCCGTGTCGAGCGAAAAAGCGGCGTGCCGGTCCTGGGCCAGCCGCTCCGCCAGTTGCGGCAGGGCCGCGGCCAGCATCGGCTTCAAGGTGTAGGGCGGGTTGATCAGGAACATGCCGCTGGCCGGCAGGCCTGGGCGCTGGGTCTCGCCCGTCGGCGTGGTGGTCAGCTTGCTCGACTTGACCGTCAGCGTGGCGTGCAGCCAGGGCTTGCCGGCCTTGGTCGCCAAAGTCTTGAGCCGCCGCGGCAGGTCGTGCGCCTCCGGCCGCGGAATGATCGGGTACCAGAACGCATAGGTGCCGGTCGCGAAGCGCTTGAGCGCCTCGGCCGCGAAGTCGAGCACGCGGCCGTAGTCGCTCTTGATCTCGTAGCTCGGGTCCATCAGCACCAATGCGCGGCGCGAGGGCGGCGGCAGGAATTTGGTGGCGCTGCCGAAGCCGTCTTCGCGCAGCACCGCGATCTGGCGGCCCGCCTCAAGCTGGGCGATGTTGGCGTCCAGCGTGCGGGCGTCGGTGGGGTGCAGTTCGAACAGCTTGAGCTTGTCGTGGTCGCGCAGCAGGTGCTGCACGACGAAAGGCGAACCGGGGTAGACCCGCGCGCCGCCCTTGGGGTTGAAGTCCTGGATCACGCTCAGGTAGCGCGCAATCGCATCGGCCAAGGGGGCTTCGGCTTCAGGCGCGGCCTTTTTGCTGGCCGACTTTGCAGCTGGGGCGGGCGAATCAGGCGCCTTTTTTTCGTCGGACAGCAGGCGCAGCACGCCTTCGGCTGCTTCGCCGCTTGTGCCGGCGTAATCGCCGTCGAGCCGGTACAGGCCGGCGCCGGCATGGGTGTCGACCACGGTCAGGGCCGCTTCTTTTTCAAGCAGGTGGTCGAGCGTGGCAATCAGCACCGTGTGCTTGAGCACGTCGGCGTGGTTGCCGGCATGGAAGGCGTGGCGGTAACTGAACATAGGGTAGGGATGGTAACGTCTCGGGCTCCCCGGCAGGCTTCAATTTGCTTCGATGACCCGATTCTTCGTATAATCGCGGGCTTCGCAGCGTTTTTGTGGCCCCGCGGCGAAGACACTTATCCGCCATGCGGATGCGTGAAACCCACCTAAGAGATTCCCGTCAGAGGAACGCCGACCGTGGAAAAGGGCTCGCCAAACCCTCTTTTTAAGAGAAAAACTCATGACCAAAACGTTCAGCGCCAAGCCCGCTGACGTGACGCACGAGTGGTTTGTGATTGACGCGACCGACAAGGTCCTCGGACGAGTAGCCAGCGAAGTTGCTCTCCGTTTGCGCGGCAAACACAAGGCCATTTACACGCCTCACGTCGATACCGGTGACTTCATCGTCATCATCAACGCAGCCCAGCTGCGCGTCACCGGCGCCAAGTCGATCGACAAGGTGTACTACCGTCACTCGGGTTACCCCGGCGGTATCACGGCGACCAACTTCCGCGACATGCAATCCAAGCACCCGGGCCGCGCCCTGGAAAAGGCTGTCAAGGGCATGCTGCCCAAGGGCCCGCTCGGCTACGCGATGATCAAGAAACTCAAGGTGTACGGTGGCGCTGAGCACCCGCATACCGCCCAACAGCCCAAAGTGCTGGAACTGTAAGGAGCCTTGAGAATGATTGGTGAATGGAACAATGGCACCGGCCGTCGCAAATCGAGCGTCGCCCGCGTGTTTCTGAAAAAGGGCACCGGCAAGATCACGGTCAACGGCAAGGACATCCAAGAGTTCTTCGGCCGCGAAACCTCGATCATGATCGCGAAGCAGCCCCTCGTGCTGACCAACAACCTCGAAGCCTTCGACGTGATGGTCAACGTGAACGGCGGCGGTGAATCGGGCCAAGCCGGCGCCACGCGCCACGGCATCACCCGTGCGCTGATCGACTACGACGCAAGCCTCAAGCCGGTGCTGAGCCAGGCCGGCTACGTCACGCGCGATGCACGTGAAGTCGAGCGTAAGAAGGTCGGTTTGCATTCCGCACGCCGCCGCAAGCAGTTCAGCAAGCGCTGATACTGTTCGCTACGGACAAGAGCCGCCTTCGGGCGGCTTTTTCATTGCAGCACCTTGGCCGGGGCGCGTTCGACCCCACTTGCATTGGGTGCTCGCGCCGCCGCCCAGCCGAGAATGCGGCATTGCAGTAGCATTGGTTCATTGGCCGCGTGTCGGCCCTCAAGGAGTTACCCCACATGAGCGCTGTTGCCGAAAACATCCAGACCCAGATGCCCGAACCGATCGTCTTCACCGACAGCGCGGCCGCCAAGGTGGCCGACCTGATCGCGGAAGAAGGCAATCCAGATCTCAAGCTGCGCGTGTTCGTGCAGGGTGGCGGGTGCTCGGGCTTCCAGTACGGCTTCACCTTCGATGAAATCACGAACGAAGACGACACCACCATGACGAAGAACGGCGTGTCGCTGCTGATCGACGCCATGAGCTACCAGTACCTGGTCGGCGCTGAGATCGACTACAAGGAAGACCTGCAGGGCGCCCAGTTCGTGATCAAGAACCCGAACGCCACCAGCACCTGCGGTTGCGGCTCCAGCTTCTCGGCCTGAGCCTCTGTCGCCGCTTAGTTGAAGAGCCGCCTCAGGGCGGCTTTTTGCTGCGTGGACCGGGCTGCCGTACGCCTCAGGCGGGGTAGACCGCTCCCAGCACGCGCGCACCGCGTGCGCCCGTGACGCTGGCAAGGCTGCCCGCCTCGCGACGCACCGAGCTTCGCGCGAGCCAGGCAAACGCCGTGGCCTCCACCTGCTGGGGCGGCAGGCCGTGCTTGGTGGAGGCGTCCACTTCGACGGCAGGCAACAGCGCGCGCAAGCGCGCAAGCAGGTGATCGTTCAAGGCGCCACCGCCGCAAACAATCAACATTTTGCTATCGTTTCCGTAGCGAAGCAGATCGGCCGCGCATACGCTGGCTGTGAATTCGGCCAAGGTGGCCTGCACGTCCGCGTGTGCCGCGTTTGGCGCCGCACTGAGGCATGCGGAAAGCCATGCAGGGTTGAACAGGTCGCGCCCCGTGCTCTTGGGCGGCAGCTTCGCAAGATAGGGCTCGGCCCGCAGCCGCGCGAGCAGCCCGGGGAGCACCTGGCCGCTGGCCGCCCACTGGCCGGCGCGGTCGAACGGCTGGCCGGTATGAAGCTGGCACCAATGATCCATCAGCGCATTGCCCGGCCCGCAATCGAAGCCAAGTACTGTGGGATCGGTTGTTGCAGCAGTTGCAGGCAGCAGGCTCAGATTCGAAATGCCGCCGATGTTCAGCACCGCCACGGACTCGCCGGCACGGGCGAAGAGGGCGCGGTGAAACGCCGGCACCAGCGGGGCGCCTTGGCCGCCCGCCGCAAGGTCGCGGCTGCGAAAGTCCGCAACCACGTCGATGCCGGTCAGTTCCGCCAAGAGCGGAGCATTGTTGAGCTGCAGCGTGTAGCCGATGCCGTCGAACTCGGCGGGCCGGTGGCGCACGGTCTGCCCATGGGCGCCGAGAGCGGTCACGTCGCCGGCGTGGGTGCCGCTGGTTGCCAGCAACTGGCCGACCACGTCGGCGTAGACACGCGCCAGGCCGTTTCCAGCCAGGGCGGCGCGATGCAGTTCGTTATCGCCTGGCGTGTTCAGCGCCAGCAGTTCGGCGCGCAGCGCGTCGGGAAAGGGGGCGGTGGCGTAGGCTCTCACGGCCATGCGGCCGCCAGAGAAGTCGGCCAGCACGCCGTCGACGCCGTCGAGCGACGTGCCCGACATCAGGCCGATGAACAGTTCGCCGGCGGCCATCGGGTGAGAATGAAAGGAAAGAGGGGCGAACGCTGGGCTGCGACCTGCCGCTGCGCCCAGGGCCTCAGTCCGCGCTGGCCTGGATGACCGAGAAGGCCGCAGCCAGTTCGGTGCGGGCGCCGACGGCGATGCGCTCGAAAGCGGGCCGCAAAGCCGCCGTAATGGGGGCGCCGCCTTCCTGGGCGATGGAGGCCGGATCCTGGTATTCGCCGTTCACGCGGAACTCGAAATGCAGGTGAGGGCCCGTGGCCCAGCCGGTGGAGCCCACGGCGCCGATCGTCTGGCCCTGGCTGATGCTTTCGCCAGCCTTGACGTCGACGCGGCTCAGGTGGGCGTAGGCAGTCTGCTGGTTGTTGCGGTGCTTGACGATGACGATGTTGCCGTAGCCGTTCTGCGTGCCCGCAAAGTCGACCGTGCCGTCGCCGACGCTGCGCACCGCGGTGCCCGTGGGCGCCGCGAAGTCGATGCCGTTGTGCTGGCGCCAGCTGTTGAGAATGGGGTGCATGCGCATTGCGAAGCCGCTCGACACGCGCGAGAACTCGACCGGCGAGCTCAGGTAGGCCTTGCGCAGGCTGTCGCCGTTCGGGCGGTAGTAGCTGCCCTTCTGCTGGCCCGGGGCCTGGAACCACACCGCCTGGTGAATCTTGCCGCCGCTCTCGAACTCGGCCGAGAGCACGCGGCCGCTGCGCAGCGCCTGGCCGTCGGCTTCGAAGGTTTCGTAGACCACGGCGAATCGGTCGCCCTTGCGCAGCGCGCGCACGTCGACGTCGCCCGCGAAGATGTCGGCCAGCTGGCTTGCGACGGCATCCGGGATGCGCGCATCGTCGGTGGCTGCGAACAGGGAGGTGCGGATGGTGCCGCTGGCCAGGCGCGAGCCGGGCGTCAGGGTGTCGCGTTCGGTGATCGCGGCAAAGCCGCTCGGCGTGCGTTCGATGACAAAGCGCTTGAAGCCGCCGTCGCCGTCCGGAATCCAGCGGGCGCTCAGCTTCTTGAGCTGGTTTTCCTGCGTAGCTTCGGCCGTGATGGTGCGCCCGGCGCGCGCGAACAGCGCATTGCGGGCTTCGCCGCTTCCACGCACGTAGGCGGTGGCGGCTGGGTCGGAAATGCCCAGGCGCTTCAAAAGGGCCTCGGCCGTGTCGCTGGATCGCGTGATGTCGGTGCGAAACAGCGTGAAGCTGAAGTTCTCGAGCGATTGGCTCTGCTCTGCGAAAGACAGCGGAGCGGTTGCTTCGAGGACCTGCTGCACCGGGAGGTCGGACGCATCGGGGCCCAGGGAGGCCACCGCCAGGGTTCCGGCGCTCAGCAGTGCCGCCGCGATGGCTGCGGTGATCTGCTTGGGGTAGGTACGGAACGTATAGGCCACGCGAGAAGCCAATAACTCCTCGGCGGCGAGAATGCCGTTGATCAAACTATGAATTCCAGCTCAGGTTCTGCAAATCCGCGCTGCAAAAGCCGAGGATGGTCAGGGCGGCAGGGCGGTGCGGAAAAAGCGCCGCTTAGAATCCGGCGCTTGAAAAGTCGGGCTGAGTATAGCTTCGGCAACCTGAAAATCAGCCAAAAAGCCTATGAATGCCGAATCTGTTACATCCAATGGCCTGTCCGATGGTGTAAGACGAGCGCTTGAAATCTCACTTCGTGGGGCGGACGAGTTGCTGCCCCGGGACGAATGGGTGCGCAAACTGCAGCGCTCGGAGGCCACTGGAAAGCCGCTGCGCATCAAATTCGGCTTGGATCCGACGGCTCCTGACATTCATCTCGGGCACACCGTCGTTTTCAGCAAGATGCGCCAGTTGCAGGATCTGGGGCACACGGTGATCGCCCTGATCGGCGACTTCACCACGACCATCGGCGACCCTTCGGGCCGCAACAGCACCCGTCCCCCGCTCACTCGGGAGCAGATCGAGGCCAACGCGAAGACCTATTTCGACCAGTTGCGCCTGGTTTTGAACATCGATCGCACCGAAGTCCGCTACAACTCCGAATGGAGCGACCCCTTGGGCGCGCGCGGCATGATCCAACTGGCGGCCAAGTACACCGTCGCCCGGATGATGGAGCGCGACGACTTCAACAAGCGCTTCAAGGCCGGCCAGTCGATCTCGGTCCACGAATTCCTCTATCCGCTCATGCAGGGCTACGACTCCGTGGCGCTCAAGAGCGACCTCGAGCTGGGCGGAACAGACCAGAAGTTCAACCTTCTTGTCGGTCGCCATCTCCAGCAGGAGTACGGCCAAGAGCCGCAGTGCATACTCACTATGCCACTGCTCGAAGGGCTCGACGGCGTCGAGAAGATGTCCAAGAGCAAGAACAACTACATCGGCATCAGCGAAGACGCCAACACCATGTTCGCCAAGGTGCTGTCGATCTCCGACGAGCTGATGTGGCGCTGGTACACGCTGCTGAGCTTCCAGTCGCTGGCCCAGATCGAGGCGCTCAAGGCGGAGATTGCGGGGGGCCGCAATCCCAAGGACGCGAAGGTGGCGCTGGCCAAGGAAATCACCGCGCGCTTCCACAGCGCGGCGGCCGCCGATGCGGCCGAGCAGGATTTCATCAACCGCAGCAAGGGCGGCGTACCCGACGACATTCCCGAGGTGTCGCTGGAAGGCGCGCCCCTGGGCATTGCCCAGTTGCTCAAGCAAGCCGGACTGGCGCCGTCGACTTCCGAAGGCAACCGGCTGATCGACGGAGGCGGGGTGCGCGTGGACTCGGTGGTGATCAGCGACAAGGCACTCAAGCTGGCCGCCGGCCGCTATGTGGTGCAGGTCGGCAAGCGCAAGTTTGCGCGCGTGACCGTCAGCTGACGGTCGCAGCGGAGCCCGGCGGGGCCGCGGCCCTCCTCACCGGACTTCGATGGTGACGCGCCGGTTGCGGGGTTCGTCCACCTCGTCGGCCGTGGGGACGGCCGGCTCGCGTTCACCGCGGCCCACCGCTTCGATGCGCTTGGAAGGAAACTGGCGCTCGACGAAGATCTGTGCCACTTCTTGCGCACGGCGCTGCGAGAGCATGTCGTTCTGCTCGAGAGCGCCCTTGGTGTCGGTGTGCCCGGTCACCACGATGTCGCTGCCGCTGCGGGCCTGCGCCGCGGCCAGCGCGTCGTTCATGACCTGCTGCGACGCCGGTGTGAGCCGCGTGCCCCCGGCGTCGAAATACACCGTGTAGCGTTGCGGCGGAGCCGGCTGCATGTCGAACAGGATCTTGTGCTCGGCCTGCACCTTGGCCGCATCGGCCTGGTCGACCACCGGAGCCCCGGACGCGCCGACGGCGGCCGTGGCGCGCTGGTAGGGTTTGGAGAGGATTTCCTCGCCGTCTTTCACGCGCACCGTCACGGCGGACGGCTTGCCGTCAGCCTGCGGCAGCAGCACCACGCGGGTGCCCGGCGTCGAACAGGCGGCAAGCAACACCGTGGTGAGCACGGCAAGGGCGGAGGAGGTGCGGGATTTCAACCGACTCATGGCTGGCCGTCGGCCTGCACGATGAAATCGGTGCCGCGGATGCCGATCGTCGCTGTTTGTGTTTCCACCCGGATCGCGTCGGGGTTGGTCTTGCCGATGAGGCCTGTGATCATGCGCATCGAGCCGCGCAGCAGCGAGACGAGCACGCCGCCTTCATGCGTCGTGGAGTTGAAATGAAATTCCTTCAAGTCCAGCCGCGAAGAGGGGCCGACCACCAGCGTGGTGTCATCGCGCAAGACCACGGACGCGGAGGAGTCGGGGCCCGTCACGATGCGATCGACCGCGGCGAGGGCATCGCCCGCGCTGGCCGCGCGGCTGGTTCCGGCGGCGCTGAGCAATTGAACGTTGCCGCGCACCGCTTTGACGAAGCCCGCCTGGGGCTCGGGGGTCGGCATGGCCGCCGGCGCGCTCGAAGAACTCTGTGCATGCGCCAGTACTGCTGCGCCACACAAGGCGAGCCCTCCCAGGACGCTCAAGAATTTTTTCATCACATCACCCCTCTGCGAATGTCTCGCGGTGAGACAAATATTAAATCGTGCCCGTTGTACATAGAGCCTACCCCAGATAATCCAAACGCCAGATGCGGCCTTTTGCCGCACTCCTGCTGTCTTTATTGCTTGACGATTTTGCCGCGCATGAATTTCACGCCCAAGACGCTGCTTCGCGTCTCCGTTGCCGTGGCCCTCGTCACGATTCTGCTCAAGGGGCTGGCGGGCTACGTGACCAACTCGATGGGGTTGATCTCGGATGCCATGGAATCGTTCGTCAATCTTGCCAGCGCCATGTTCGCGCTGGCGATGGTGATCATCGCGGCGCGGCCGGCCGACGAGGATCATCCCTATGGCCATCACAAGGCCGAGTACTTCTCCTCGGGTTTCGAAGGCATCCTGATCGTCGGTGCCGCGGCGGCCATTCTCTGGGTTTCCGTGCAGCGGCTGCTTGCCCCCGAACCGCTCGAGCAGCTGGGCTGGGGACTCGGGCTTTCGGTGGTGAGCTCCGGCCTCAATGCGGCACTTGCCTTCGCGCTGTTCCGCGCCGCGCGAACGCACCGGTCGATCGCACTCGAAGCCGATGCACGGCATCTCATGACCGATGTCTGGACATCGGCCGGCGTGGTGATCGGCATCGTGGCCGTGCACTTCAGCGGATGGCTCTGGCTCGATCCGCTGCTGGCCGTTGGCGTCGCGCTCAACATCGTGCGGGAAGGCGTCCAGTTGGTGTGGCGCTCCTCGCAAGGACTGATGGACGAAGCCCTCGACCCCGACACCGTCGCTACGCTGCGCACCACGCTCGACCAGTTTGCCGCGCACCGGCCCGAAGGCGCGCGCGTGCGCTTCGACGACATGGTGACGCGGCGCGCGGGCCAGCGCCGCTTTGCCGACCTGCACATGCATGTTCCCGGCGAATGGACATTGCAGCACGCGGCGGCCCTGCGGGATGAACTCGAACAGGCGCTGATGGATGCCGTGCCGGGACTGCGCGTGACCATCCAGTTGCTGCCCCTGGGCATGGAAGCGCGCGCCAATCAGATGGAGGAACAGGCATGAAGGCCGTGGTCCAGCGCGTGGCCAGCGCGCGTGTCGACATTGCCGGGCAAACCGTGGGAGCCATCGATGCCGGCCTGCTGGTGCTGCTCTGCGCCGAGCGCGGAGACGTGGATGCGCTGGCCGACCGCATGCTCGCGAAGCTGTTGAAGCTGCGGATTTTTTCGGACGACGCAGGCAAGATGAACCGCAGCGTGCAGGACGTGGGAGGCGGCCTGCTCGTGGTGAGCCAGTTCACTCTGGCGGCCGACGTGAGCGGCGGCAACCGCCCGAGCTTCACGCAGGCCGCGGCGCCGGATGAGGGACGGCGCCTCTACGAGTATTTCGTGGCGAAGGCTCGCGCGGCCCACCCTGTGGTCGCCACGGGCGAGTTCGGTGCCGACATGCAGGTGCACCTGGTGAACGACGGTCCAGTGACCATTCCGCTGCAGATGCTGCCCTAGCACCGCCTTCAGTTGCGCTCGAGCACGGCCTCCCAAAGGACCTTCGGCTGCTCGTAGCGGTGCACCGTGCGTTCTTCCAGGTGCAGCATGCGCCAGCCGTCGGCAAAGAGCCGTTCCACCGCGGCACGGTCGAAGAATCGCTTGGGGACGCCATCCACCGGGTAGAAGGAGTCTTCCCCCTCGGGCGGCGGCCCGCTGGCGCCGTGGTGAAGGTCGTTCACAGAATTCAGCCGGCACAGCAGCACGCCGCCCGGTCGAAGCACGTGGTGGATCCGCCGGGCCAGCTGGAGCGTCTCGTCCCAGGCAAAGTAGTGCAGCGACAGGCTCGCAAGCACCACGCCCACGCTGCCTTCCGCATCGCCGGCCGGCAGCGGAAAAGGCGCATCACGAAAATCGCCGCAGTGAAACTCCGCGCCCTGCGGCACGCGCATCCGCGCGGCCGCCACCGACTCGGTCGACAGCTCGATGCCGACCACGCGCAAGCCCGCGCCCACGAGCACGGCGCTGTCGGGGCCGGTGCCGCAGCCCAGTTCGAGCACCGGCACCCTGCCCGCACGCTCGGTGATCAGCGCAAGCCAGCGCGCGAGCCATGGATCGGTGATGCTGTTGCCGGGCGCCGCAGCCGCAATCATCTACCGCCCGTACGGATTGCGGATGCCGAGGCCCGCCAGGATTTCGATTTCGCGCGCTTCCATTTCCTCGGCGTCGGCTTCACCGGTCTCGTGGTCCCAGCCCTGCGCGTGCAATGTGCCGTGCACCAGCAGGTGCGCGTAGTGCGCGCCCAGTGTCTTGCGATGTTCCTTCGCCTCGCTGGCGACCACCGGCGCGCACAGCACCAGGTCGGCCATCACCATCGGGCTTTGGGCATAGTCGAAGGTCAGCACGTTGGTCGCGTAGTCCTTGCCGCGGAACTCGCGGTTCAGGCGCTGGCCTTCTTCGGCATCGACGATGCGCACCGTGATCTCGCCGTCCATCTCCAGCGCGTGGCGGATCCAGCGTGCCACGCTGTGGCGCGGCAGTGCGGCGCGGTGCCGTTCGATGTTCTTGAAGCGCGGCGCGAACTGCAAGGAGAGCGAAAGCTGGGGCAGCGCCATGTCAGTGCGCTCCAGCGCGCTTGCGCTGGCCGTCGTAGGCATCGACGATCTTGGCGACCAGCGGATGCCGCACCACGTCGGCGCTGGTGAAGTGCGTGATCGCGATGCCGTTCACGCGCCGCAGCACGCGCTCGGCGTCGATCAGTCCGCTCAGCTGCTGCTTGGGCAGGTCGATCTGGCTCACGTCACCCGTCACCACTGCCTTGGCGCCGAAGCCGATGCGCGTCAGGAACATCTTCATCTGCTCGACGGTGGTGTTCTGCGCCTCGTCCAAGATGACGAAGGCGTTGTTCAGCGTGCGGCCGCGCATGAAGGCCAGCGGTGCGATTTCGAGCGCATTGCGCTCGAAGGCCTTCTGCACCTTTTCGTAGCCCATCAGGTCATACAGCGCGTCGTACAGGGGGCGCAGGTAGGGGTCGACCTTCTGCGTCAGGTCGCCCGGCAGGAAGCCGAGGCGCTCGCCGGCTTCCACCGCCGGGCGCGTGAGCACGATGCGCTGCACCGCGGCGCGCTCCAGCGCATCGACGGCGCAAGCCACGGCCAGGTACGTCTTTCCGGTGCCCGCCGGACCGATGCCGAACGTGATGTCGTGCTTGGCGATGTTGTCGAGATACAGCGCCTGCGTGGGCGTGCGCGCGCGCAGGTCGGCGCGGCGCGTGACCAGCAGCGCGGCATCCTCGTCGCCGTCGATCATCGAACCGTCGCCCGCGAGCGTGAGCTGCACCACGGCGGCGTCGATGGGGCGCTGGGCAATTTCGTACAGCGCCTGCAGCACGTCCATTGCGCGCTGCGCGGCGGCCTTGGGGCCGTCCACCTTGAACTGCTCGTGGCGGTGCGCGATCTTCACGCCCAGGGCCTCTTCGATGCGGCGCAGGTGCGCGTCCAGCGGTCCGCACAGGTGGCCGAGGCGCGAGTTGTTGGGGGGAGCAAAGGTGTGTCGCAGAATCACGCCGGACATTTCAAGGAAAAAGGGCACCCATGATAGGCAAACTCACCGGCATCCTGGCCGAACGCAACCCGCCGCAGGTGGTGGTGGACTGCAATGGCGTCGGCTACGAGGTCGATGTGCCGATGAGCACGTTCTACAACCTGCCGGGCACCGGAGAGCGCGTTTCGCTGCTCACGCACTTCGTGGTGCGCGAGGACGCGCAGATTCTCTACGGTTTCGGCACCGCCGAGGAGCGTGCGGCTTTTCGGCAACTCATCAAGATCACTGGCGTGGGGCCGCGCACGGCGCTTGGCCTGCTCTCGGGCATGAGCGTGGGCGAGCTGTCGCAGGCGATCACGACGCAGGAACTCGGCCGCCTCGTGAAGATTCCGGGCATCGGCAAGAAGACCGCCGAGCGCCTGCTGCTGGAGCTCAAGGGTAAGCTGGGCGCCGACATCGGCCTGCCTGCGCATGCGGCCTCCGATGCGCAGGCCGACATCCTCCAGGCGCTGGTCGCGCTCGGCTACAGCGACAAGGAAGCTGCGCTGGCGCTCAAGGCATTGCCAAAAGATGCGACGGTGAGCGAGGGCATCAAGCTGGCGCTGAAGGCGCTGGCGAAGTAGCCAGGCTTGCGGCGGCGCTCACCGGCGTTTATCCGCGCTCAGGGGTGGATTTTCTCGCCCTTGGCCAGCATCTCCACGAACTGCACAATACGCCGCGCCCGGGTCTCGGGCTTCTTCGCGCCCTGCGTGCGGAACAGCACTGAATAGCGGTTGCGCGAATCGAGCTTCGCGAAGAAGGCGGCGGCCTTGGGGTTCGCGTCGAGCGCGGCCTGCAGGTCCGCGGGCACGGTGGCAATGCTCTGGGCGTCGTAGGCCGCATCCCAGCGGCCGTCGGCGCAGGCCCGCTCGACCTCGGCCAAGCCGGCAGGCTGCATGCGGCCTTCTTCGATCAGTTTCAGTGCCTTGTCGCGGTTGATCCTCGACCAGGTGCTGCGCGGTGTGCGTGGCGTGAAGCGCTGCAGAAAATGCTTGTCATCCTCGGACTTGCGCTGGCCATCGATCCAGCCGTAGCACAGCGCAACTTCGAGCGCCTCCGCGTGATTGACCGAGGCAATGCCGCTGTCCTTCTTGGCCATTCGCAGCCACACGCCCGCCGCGACGGCATGGTGCCGCTTGAGCCACCGTTCCCATGACGCGGCGGTGGTGCATTCGACGGGCGTGTCGTGCGGAACGCGTTCAGCCGCCGCTTTCTTTGCGCCGGTGCGCGCCGTGCTCATGGCACCCACCAATAGCGTAGCGCATGAAAATAGATCGGCGCCGCGAAGATCACCGAGTCGAGCCGATCGAGCATGCCGCCGTGGCCTTCGATCATCGAGCCCCAGTCTTTCACGCCCCGGTCTCGCTTGATGGCCGACATCACGAGGCCGCCGAAGAAACCCATGAGGCAGATGGTGAGCGCCATCAGCGCGGCCTGCCAGGGGTTGAACGGCGTGGCCCAGTAGAGCGCCGCGCCCAGCGCGGTGGCGCTGGCAACCCCGCCGACGAGGCCCTCCCAGGTCTTGGAGGGCGAGAGTTCGGGCGCGACCGTGCGCTTGCCGAAGAGCTTGCCCCAGACGTACTGCAGCACGTCGCTGCCCTGCACCACGATGACGAGGAAAGCGATCAGCAGCAGGTTGCGGCCTTCGAAGCCTGGGATCTGCAGCGTGAGCAGCGCGGGCACGTGGCTGATGCAGAACACGCAGATCATCAGGCCCCATTGGATCTTGGAGGTGCGTTCCAGAAAGCGCTGCGTGTCGCCGCCCACGGCCGCAAGAATCGGCAGCACGAGAAAGGCGTAGACCGGAATGAAGATCGAATAGAGGCCGTACCAGTCGATCCACACCAGGAAATACTGCACCGGCAGCCCGATGTAGAACGCCGCCGCAATCGCATGGTGATCGCCGCGTCGGGTGTAGGCCAGGCTGATGAACTCGCGCAGCGCATAGAAAGAGATCAGGTAGAACAGCACGATCACGCCGCCCTTGCCGAATGCAAAGGCAACGCCGATCACCGCCACCATCACCCACCACGCGTTCACGCGCGCGTTGAGGTTGTCGATCACCGAATTGGGCTGGCCTTGCGCCACGCGCCACTTGAGCAGCGCGCCGATTGCGGAGGCAAGAATCAGCACGCCGGCAACGCCGCCGAACAGTTGCAGCGTAGTCTGGGTGGAGGGCGAAATGTTCATGGCGCGGCGGCAGCCTTTTCTTGTTCCGGCAGGCGGTCGTATTCAGGGCGCAAGTCGAGCATGGCGGCGCGGGCGCGGGCAATGAAGCTGGCCCTGTCTTCGCCTTCGGCCAGTTGGATGGGCGCGCCGAAGCGGACCGTGCAGGCGAGCGGAATCGGCACCAGCGTGCCCTTGGGCAGCACGCGTTTCAGGTTCTCGATCCACACCGGCACCAGCCGCACGCTGGGACAGGCGCGCGCCAGGTGATAGAGACCGCTCTTGAGCGGCAGCAGGATCTCGTCGCCGGTGTTGCGCGTGCCTTCGGGAAACATGATGAGCGAGTCGCCGCCCTCCAGCGCCTCCTTCATCTGGTCGACCGGGTTGCCGCCCTGGCCCGATCCGTCGCGACGGATCATCAGTGCGTTGAACACGTCCGCGCCGATGAACTGCCGCACCTTGGACGCCATCCAGTAGTCCTGCCCCGCCACGGGACGCGTCAGCGCGCGCAGGTCGGGCGGCAGCGTCGCCCACAGCAGCACGAAGTCGCCATGGCTCGTGTGGTTGGCAAAGTACAGCGTCTGCTCGGCCTTCGGCGTGGTGCCGCTCCAGATGGCGCGCACGCCCGTCAGCAAACCGGCCGCGCCGATGATCAGCTTGCCCGCGACGATGGCGAGCGCGCGGCGCAATATCGTGCTTTCCGGCGGCCGGTCTTTTTCGTTGTTGTCTTCTTCGGTCACGACAGGTCCTGTGTCATCAAGGCAAGGAGAAACATCGCGCTCTGGCAAGCCACCACGATGGCATGGCGGTGCATGAGCTGCCGCGTGCCTTGCACGCGGTCATCGAGCGGCCGCAGGGCCATGGGCGGTTGCGCATTGCGCAGGCCAAGCCGGTCGAGCGCGGTGTCGAGCGCATCGAGCGATGCGATGGTGCCGCGCGCCAGGCCGGCGAACAGCGCCTGGTCGAAACGCAGCCTGAATGCGAAATAGCGTTCGAGCGCGCCCAGCACAACCACCGCGCCAAAGCTCATGGCCGCCGTCGCCGAGAGCGAACGCACGGTGAGGGCGAGCACCAGGGCCGCAATGCACATGAGTGCGAAGCCCCATACCGCCAGCACCGCCGCCGAGCGCAGCAACCCGGCAAGGGAGGTACAGGTGGCGCGATCGTTTTCAGTCATGGGGCGGCACTCCGGGAGCCGTGGTGCCCAGCGGCTCGAGCGAGACCCGCCACGCGGAACGAAGAACGATCTGCGGACGCGCCAGCCGTACCGTGTCTTCCGCCTGCGCCAACCCGCCCGATGCGCCGTAGCGCCCCAGCCATCCGATGGTCGCCGCGGCGCTGCGCGAGAAGCCCAGGGCGCAGCAAACCCACACGGCTGTGCCTTCGGCATTCAGGCGCTGGCCTTCGATCACCGCCGCGGCGCGCTGCAGCCGCACGGTCGGCGGCACGGTCAAATCGAGGATCGGCACGCAGCGCGCATGCGGAACGCCGGCCGGCGTCTGCAGCTCGGCGCACAGGCTCACGAGCCGGGGTTGTCCGGCGGCAATCCATTCGGCCTTCGTCGGCAAACGTCCGAGGCGCAGGCCCGGCACAACCTCGACAGAAGCCGCCAGCTTGCGCGTCCAGAGCCATGCATTGATGGCGGCCCCAAGGCGATACGGCGCAAACAGCCATCGCGCCGCCCACCCCATGCGGCCGCTACCGTTCATCTGGAAGCCACGCGCCCCGAAGCCGATGTAGTTGAGTGCCGCCAGCGCCAGCGAAGCCGCGGGCCAGGCGAGCCACAGCCACGCGCCACCGCCAAGCAAGGCGGCCCCGAGAAACAGCGCCGCGCCGGCGGCATACAACCCCGCAAGCTTCCAGCACTGCGCATCGCGCGTGCACTGCCAGGCGCGTGGCATCGATACCGTGCGCTCCAGCGGCCACAGCCACACGCAGAACAGGCCCAGCAGTGCGCCGGTGGGAATGTCGATGAAGTGGTGCTGCCAGGTCGTGAGCACCGAGGCGCAGATGGCAAATGCCCACACATGCAGCACCAGCCTGGCCCATGCGGCACGCACGAACTGCCGGTACCAGTCCCACAGGATCACCGCCAGCGCGATGTGCAGCGAAGGTGCCTGGTTGTAGGGCTGGTCGAAGCCGCGCAGCGCATTGAACAGGAACGCCGGGGCGCCTTCCACCGCCGGTTGGCCGAAACTGAAGTGCAGCGGCCAGACGACGAAGCAGGTGCAGGCGATGAGCGTGGCGCTCACGAGCCGCAGCGCATGGCGGTCGAGCGTGTGCTTGCTGCGCGCAAGGAAGAGCGAGAGCGCGTAGAAGGCGTTGATGGTCCAGTACGGGAAGATCGTCCAGGCCCAGAACGGCACCTGCCGCTCCCACGCAAAGGCCATGGATGGCACTTGCGCGCGTGTGGTGGCCCACCAGTTGGCAAGACCGTAGGTCGCGTAGAACAGCGGCCCCAGGAACACCAGCCACGCGGCCGCCCGCTTCCAGGGGCGCTGAGCCAGCCAGCGCTTCATGTCGCGCCGAACCCGGAGGTCATGCCACCCTCACCGCGAGCGAGACGGTGAAGATGCCCCACTCGTCGACCCTCTGGTCGATCTTGCGGAAGCCCGCTTCTTCCACCAGCTGGTCCATCTCGGCCTGCGTGCGGCGGCGCATCACCCAGGCCTCGCCCTGGCGATGGCTGGTGAGCGCGCGCGCAATCATCTCCAGCTGCGGATGCCAGGGCTGCCCGGTGTAGACCAGGTAGCCGCGGTCTTCCACCGCATCTCCCACGCCTGCGAGCGAACGCCGCACCATCTCGTTGTCGGGAAACAGTTCGTAAAGGCCCGACACCACCGCCAGCGTGGGGCGCGGCGTCACCGTGGCCAGGCTGATGCGGTCGAAGGCGTCGGCCTGTACGAACTGCGCGACGTCTTCCAGGCCCTTCTCTGCAATCAGCGCGCGCCCGTCGCGCACGTTGATGTCGCTGTAGTCGCGCAGCAGGATCGAGCTGGCCTTCACGGGGCTCGCAAGCACCGCGTCGAGCACGTAGCGGCCGTGGCCGGCCGCGATGTCCATCACGCGCACTTCGCGGTGCATCTCGGCGAGGCGCTCCATCGCGATGCGGATCAGCTCCTCGATGTGGATCTTGCGTTGCCGGATGCCGCGCCAACCGATCGAGTTCAGGTAGGTGTTGTCGATGGAGCGGCCCAGCGGGCCTTTGCCTTGCGGATGGTTGCGGTAGACATAGTCGAGCGTGCTGCCCGAATCGAAGCCGGTGGCATGCCCGAGCGCGACGCCGCTCGACAGCTTGCCGCCGATGCGCAGGCCGGCGCGGGTCATGGCCCAGTAGGCGCCGCGCGGCGACGTCGGCGCGAGCGGTTCGCCCAGCGCGCGCGACTCGTCGGCGGTGTTGCCGTGGAGGTGGGCCGCGCGCAGGTCGACCGGCGCCGGCGGCTGGTCGAACAGCTGCAGGATGAACGTGCGAATCGATTGGACCGCCGGTGCGCGGTCCTTCTCGCCCAGGGTGTCGTGGAAGAAGCCCGGCAGCTCGACCTTGGTCTTGACGGCGCTGCCCAGCCGCTCGAAGAACTGGTGCTGCGGCTTGTGGTGAACCACCCAGTCCGCGCCCGAGATCAGCAACTGCACCGGCAGCGTGATTGCGTTGGCATCGGCCACGACGCGGTCGGCCGCTTCGTAGAGGCCGAGCAGGATGTTGACGGCAATCGGCCGGGAGATCAGCGGGTCGCTTTCATAGCTGGCGATGCGCTCCGGGTCGTGCGTGAGGAACTTCGCCTTCACGTAGCTGTTGACGAAGAACAGGCCGCGCAGCTTGTGCATCAGGCCGAGCCCGGCGCGCGCGAAAGGCACGTAGAGCTTGACCTTGAAAGCCGGCGACGCCAGCGTGAGCCCGCGCACCTTCGGTGCGTAGTCGTGCGCCCAGGTGGAGACCAGCACGGCCCCCACGCTCTGCGCGATCACGTGGATGTCGTGCTCCGCCACGCCGTGCGCGCTGCCGATGTGCTGCACGAAGGTCTGCACGTCGCGCACGGAGGTTGCAAAGCTCGGGCTGTAGCCGCGCTGGCCCGGTGAGCGGCCGTGGCCGCGCGCATCCCAGGCAAAGAAGTCGAAGTCGGGCAGGTCGAGCTCGTCGACCAGGTGTGCCATGCGCGCGCCGTGCTCGTGGCCGCGGTGGAACAGCACGATGGCACCGCGGCGCGCAGCGCCGGTGGCGGGCCAGTGCCGGTAGAAGAGCGATTCGCCGTCGTGCGTGCGGAACTGGCGCTCTTGCGGACTGCGTAGGTTGCTGTTTGTATCGGTCATCGGATCCCTGTCGCTATCGTTTTGTTCGTTGTATTCAGGTTTATGCGGCTTCGGCCAGGGCGCGCCGGATGCGGTTGACCACCGTCCAGGCCACGAGCACGGCAAGAAGCGGCATCAGCCAGGCCGTCCAGCCCGGCAGCGGCCAGCCCAGCGCCACATACAGGCCGAGTGCGCCGAACACGAAGGCGCGGTCGCTCTTGCCAAGCGGGCCGTCATAGCGGCGCGACGCCCCTACCGTGGGCCCGAGGGCGCCCGCGAATTCGCTCAGGCCCGCAAGCATGATCACCATGCCGACCCAAAACGGGCTGAACGGCTGCACCAGCGCAAACGGCAGGTACAGCGCGGCATCGGAGACCACGTCGGTCAGTTCATTGAGGAAGGCGCCCAGCTTGCTTTGCTGCCCATGCTCGCGCGCCAGCATGCCGTCGATGGCATTGAAAGCCATGCGCACGAACATCCAGGCTGGAATGAGCGCGAAGGCGGCCAGCGACGGCGCCGCGAAGAAAAGCCAGAGCCCGAGTGCGACCGACACCACGCACGCGGCCAGCGTGACCTGGTTGGCGGTGATGCCCATGGCGTGCAGGCGACCCACGAGCGGCCGCAGCAGCGCCTGGAACCGAGGCTTCAGTTCGTAGATCGACACCCTTGGCTTCCCCTCGTTTGTTATATGGCCGAAGCATTCTGCCAGTGAGCAGGCACTAAACTCACAAACGCAAAACCCTCTCCCATGACCATCCAGACCGACGACTTCGCGCCCGCTCCCCCTCGGGTGGTGTCCGCCGCCCCCGCTTCGCCCCAGGAAGAGGCCATCGAGCGGGCATTGCGCCCCAAGCTGCTCGACGAATACGTCGGGCAGGCCAAGGTGCGCGAGCAGCTCGAGATCTTCATCGGCGCCGCCCGCAAGCGCAGGGAAGCGCTCGACCACGTGCTGCTCTTCGGCCCCCCCGGCCTCGGCAAGACCACGCTGTCGCACATCATTGCGGCTGAACTGGGCGTGAACCTGCGCCAGACCTCCGGGCCGGTGCTCGAGAAGCCCAAGGATCTGGCGGCGCTCCTGACCAATCTCGAGCCGAATGACGTGCTTTTCATCGACGAGATCCACCGCCTGAGCCCGGTGGTCGAGGAAATCCTCTACCCCGCGCTGGAGGACTACCAGATCGACATCATGATCGGCGAAGGCCCCGCAGCGCGCAGCATCAAGCTGGACCTGCAGCCCTTCACGCTGGTGGGCGCCACCACCCGCGCCGGCATGCTCACCAACCCGCTGCGCGACCGCTTCGGCATCGTGGCGCGGCTGGAGTTCTATACGCCGGAAGAGCTGGCGCTCATCGTGCGGCGCAGCGCCGGGCTGCTCAAGGTGGAGACCGACGAAGCCGGCGGCTTCGAGATTGCGCGCCGTTCGCGCGGCACGCCCCGCATCGCCAACCGCCTGCTGCGCCGCGTGCGCGACTATGCCGAGGTGAAGGGCAACGGCCGCATCACCGAAGAGATCGCGCACAAGGCGCTCGCCATGCTCGACGTCGATCCCCAGGGCTTCGACCTGATGGACCGAAAGCTGCTGGAGGCCGTGATCCACCGCTTCGACGGCGGCCCCGTGGGGCTGGACAACGTGGCGGCCAGCATCGGCGAAGAGCCGGGCACCATCGAGGACGTGATCGAGCCCTACCTGATCCAGCAGGGCTACCTGCAGCGCACGCCGCGCGGACGCATCGCCACATTGGCGGCCTACCGCCACCTCGGCGTGGCGCCGCCCTCGAGCCGCTCCGACGGCCAGGACCTTTTCGGAATCTGAAACCATGCACACCCAAGACCTCCGTGCCTGGCAGCACGACCACCACTTCGGCGCAGGCAACGAATCGGCCGAGCGCAGCACCCGACTCGTGATGTGGATCACCGTCGCCGCGATGGTGGTCGAGATCGGTGCCGGCTGGTGGTTCAACTCGATGGCCCTGCTGGCCGACGGCTGGCACATGAGTTCGCACGCGCTGGCCATCGGCCTGAGCGCTTTCGCCTATGCGGCGGCAAGGCGCTACGCACGCGATCCGCGCTTTGCCTTCGGCACCTGGAAGATCGAGGTGCTGGGCGGCTTTGCGAGCGCGCTGATGCTGCTGGGCGTCGCGGCGTTGATGGTGGTGGGCTCGATCGAGCGGCTTCTCTCACCCTCGGCCATTCACTACCGCGAAGCCGTCGCGGTCGCCGTGCTCGGACTGGTCGTCAACCTCGTCTGTGCGCGGCTGCTGGGGTCGGCGCACCACCACGGACATGGGCACGACCACGGCCACGGCCATGCGCACCACGATCACGGCCATGGCCACGACCTGAACCTGCGCTCCGCCTACCTGCACGTGGTGGCCGATGCCGCCACCTCGGTGCTCGCCATTGCGGCGCTTCTCGGCGGCTGGTTCTTCGGCTGGGCCTGGCTCGATCCGGCCATGGGCATCGTCGGCGCGGTGCTGGTGGCGGTGTGGGCCAAGGGCCTGCTCAAGGAAACCGGCCGCGTGCTGCTCGATCGCGAGATGGACCATCCCGTCACGGCCGAGATCCGCGAAGGCGTCGAAACCCTGCTGGCCGATTCGGAAACCCGCGTGGCCGACCTGCACGTGTGGCGCGTGGGTCGCGAGGCCTACGCCTGCGCGCTCACGGTGGTGACCCATTCCCCCACGCTTTCGGCCGACGAGGTGAGGGCCTGCTTCTCGATGCACGAGGAAATCCGTCACTCCACGGTGGAAATCCAGCGCTGCAGACACTGAACCCGTTGCAGCGCGTTGCCCGTGGGCCGCGCGTCACCGATATGTCACGGGAACGCCATCGCGCCGTCACGCCGCGGTGGGAGCCTACCCGTCCATGCAACGCGACGATGCTTTCCTCCGCGCATGGCGCGACACCGCCACCCGGGCTCCCGAGCCTGAGGACGACGATCTTGCGCGGCCGCCGCTGCGCTTTCGCACTCTCTGGATTTCCGACCTGCACCTGGGCACGCCCGGCTGCCAGGCCCGCGCGCTGCTCGATTTTCTGAAGCACACCGAGTGCGAGACGCTGTTCCTGGTCGGCGACATCATCGACGGCTGGCAGCTCAAGCGCCACTGGTACTGGCCGCAGGCGCACAACGACGTGATCCAGAAGCTGCTGCGCAAGGCGCGCAAGGGCACGCGTGTGATCTTCATTCCCGGCAACCACGACGAGTTCGCGCGCAAGTACCTGCATCACAACTTCGGCGGCATCGACGTGGCCGAGGAATGGATCCACGAGACGGCCGACGGCCGCAAGCTGTGGATCATTCACGGCGACCTGTTCGACGGCGTGATCCAGTGCGCCAAGTGGCTGGCGCACGTGGGCGATTCGCTTTACGAGTTCACGCTCAAGCTCAACCGCCATCTCAACTCGCTGCGCGCGCGCATGGGCCTGCCGTACTGGTCGCTCTCCAAGTACCTGAAGGGCAAGGTCAAGCGCGCCGTGAGCTACGTGGGCGACTTTGAAAACGCCGTCGCGCGCGAGGCCCGCAAGCGCGGCGTACAGGGCGTGGTCTGCGGGCACATCCACCATGCCGAGATGCGCGACATCGACGGCATCCTCTATTGCAACGACGGCGACTGGGTCGAAAGCCTCACTGCGCTGGCCGAGCATGCCGACGGCACGCTGGAGATCATCGACTGGGCGCAGCACATGCCGGTGCCTGTGAAGGCCGGCGCGCCGCGCGAGCCCGTCGCGGTTTGAGCCGGCGCAGGTTCAGCCGCGCCCGGGTGGCGGGCCGAGGGTCTGTTCCCGCCAGGCGTCGTAATGCCGCAGCATGCTCTTGCCCATTTCATCCATCCACAGCCACCAGGCGAGTGCAAGGTTCTCTGCGGCCGTGGGGTCGGGAAACTGGGGAGCGGCGGGAGTGGCATGCGCCGGCGGGTCCGGCAATTCGTAGTCGCACAGGCGTTCGACGCTGGCGTGCGAGAAATTCGTGTTGGCAAGGCTCAAGGTTGCTCTCCTGCGAGGGGTGCATTCTTCGGCGCCCAGGAACAACTCCCGTGCGAATTGGAGCAGGAACCGCACCAAAGCCGCATCGGACTATCCCGCATGAAAAAGCATCGCGGGGCTCGTGAATCCCGGCTAGGAAAGACGCCGGATTTCAGACCTTGCGATTTCCCGGTGGTGGTACGTCGGCGAAACGCCGATGAAGCGCGTGTACCGCTCGACGGCGGCAGCGACGTCGCCCGTGCCTTCCAGTTCGAGCGCTTCGTGCATGAACTGCGAGAAAAGCTGGTTGGCATCGGCTTCGCGGGAAGAGGCCGCGAGCGACCTTGGCTCGAGTTCGGGCTGCAGCGCGAAGATCCTGCGCTGCACCTCGATCACCTCGAACAGCGCACGGCCGATTCTCTGGATGTTCTCGGCGGCCGGCTCCGGCCCGCTTTCGCGCACCTGCGTTGCCGCCTGGTCCAGCAGGTGCGAGGCAACCCGCAGCAACTGGTGAACGAGCTTGAGAGATGGCCCGGCTTTGGGGGCACCCGCGGTGGGGATGGTTCTGGGCATTCTCGACAGGCTGGTTCTGACCAGCATTGCTCTTGCGTGGGCTTCCCGCTGGGGGTCTCTGTTCGACCTGGATGCTAGGGACTGCACGGCGCTTGCGGTATCACCGGAATCCGTAGTCGTGAGGGGGCGGCGCGGCCGGCGCTCAGCGCCGCATGGTTTCGAGCAGCGTCACGGGCGGACTGTCGTTGCCCCACGAGCCCCGAACGTAGGTGAGCACTGCGGCCACGTCGGCCGCATCGAGCACCTGGCCGAACGGCGGCATGCCATAGGGCCGCGGGTTGCCCGCGGTGGAGGGCAGGTAGCCGCCGTGCGCAATCACCTGCACGAGGTTCGCGGTCTGCGCCATGTTCACGGCGCGGTTGCCCGCCAGGGGCGGGAACGCGCCCGCAACGCCCTCGCCCCGGTCGCCGTGGCAGTAAGCGCAGCGCTGGTCGTAGATCTTCTGGCCGCGCGCCATGGTGCCGGCATCCCGGCGCGTCACCGTAGCGGCGGTGCGCATCACCGGTTGCGCGGGCACGCCGGGCAGGTCCTTCAGGTAGCTTGCCATCGCGGCGAGGTCGGCGTCGCTCAGGTACTGCGTGCTGCGAAACACGACCTCGGCCATCGGACCCATGACCGAGCCGCGCGGCGCAATGCCGCTTTTGAGCAGCGCAACCACATCGCCTGTCGGCCAGTCGGCCACGCCGGCCTCATGCGGGTCGGCCAGCGACGGCGCGTACCAGTTCTCCACGGCGATCAGCCCGCCCGAGAGGCCCAGGTTCGCCTGCGTTGCCCCGAGCGAATCGCGGCTGCCGTGGCAGGCGATGCAGTGGCCCAGCCCTCCGACCAGGTACGCGCCACGGTTCCATTCGGCCGGCTTGCCCGCGTTGGCCACAAAGGGCTCGGGCTTGAAGGAAAGCGCCCGCCACACCGCAAGGGCGGCCTGCGTGTCATAGGGAAAGCGCAGCCGGTGGGCGAGGTTGGGCGCCGCCGCGGCGGGCACGCTGCGCAGGTAGGCGTAGATGGCATCGGAGTCTTCGCGCGTGACCTGCGTGAAGTTCGGATACGGAAACGCCGGGTAGAGCAGCCGGCCGTCCTTGCTGCGGCCGTTGTGCATTGCGCGCCAGAAATGCGCGCTGCTCCAGCTGCCGATGCCGGCCTTGGCGTCTGGCGTCAGGTTGCTCGAATAGACCGTGCCGAATGGCGTCTCGATCGGCAGGCCGCCGGCATAGGCTTGTCCACCGCGCGTGGTGTGGCAGCTGGCGCAGTTGCCTGCCAGCGCAAGGTAGCGTCCGCGTTCGACCAGCTGTGGCGTGGCATTGAAGGCTTCCGCCTGCTCCGGCAGCGGGTCTTCGCCGCGCAGGTTGAGCGCGACGATGCCCGCCGCGGCGGCGCCCAGCAAAAGGACCAGCGCAAGCAGCATCCAGCCTAAGTAGCGCATCTTTCTCATGGGCGCCTCACTTCGGCATGCCGCCGCAGGCGATGGGCAGCGGGGCCGGCAGGGACGCCGCTGGCTTGGCGTCGGCGGGCATGGGCTGCACCGCAAGCCAGCTGGCCACGGCGTTGATGTCGGGCGTGGTCATGCGGCGGCCGATGTCGGCCATGCAGTCCGGTGCGAGCGCATGCCGCTCGCTGGTGAGCCAGGCGCCGAGCTGCGAGGAGACGTAGAGCCGGGGCAGGCCCAGGAGGCCCGGGATCGACGGCTGCACGCCCGTGAGTGCGGCGCCGTGGCATTGCACGCAGGCGGGAATGCCGCGGGCGGCATCGCCTTCGAGCGCCAGTTGCCGGCCGCGCGCCAGCTGCGCGGGCGGCGCATCGCTTGCGGGCGAAACCGGCGGGTAGGGCAGGTCCAGGCGCGCGAAGTAGTCGGCCATTTCCATCAGGTAGGCGTCGGAGAGGTGCTGGACCATGTAGGTCATGTCGGCATTGAAGCGCCGGCCGTCGCGAAAGCTCCGCAGCTGGTTGAACAGGTAGCCCGCGGGCTTGCCCGACAGCCGCGGAAAGTAGCCCGCGTTGGTGGTGGCGCCTTCGCGCCCGTGGCAGGCGATGCACGCCGCCACGCGCCGCTCGATGTCGCTGCCGGCGGACGCGTCGGGTGCCGTGCCGGTCGCCGCGGCGGCGCCCTGGCCGAGCAGCGCAAGCAGCGCGATGCCCGCGATCCGCTGGAGGGCCTTTTTCATGTGCCGGCCGCAAAATGCGCGAGTGCCAGCAGCCCTGCGATGAGCAGCAGCACCACGGCCAGCGCGACGCCGATCAGCGGCAGCACGCCGACCTGTTCGGTGCGCCGGTCGGCATCCGCGCGGCGGCCGCCAAGCCCGATAAAACTCCAGAGAACGGCGCGTAGCGCGCGCATGAAATTGGACATGCACCGACTGTGCCGCAACCCGCCGCAAAAAAACAGATGCAGATCCCGCCGAGATCACCGGTGCAGATAAAGTCTCCCCGAAGGAGGTACGTCCTGGAATGAAGCGCTACGAAGCCTTGGCCGCCGATATGGAGGCGTCGATCCGCAGCGGCACGCTGAAGCCCGGCGACCGCCTGCCTTCGGTGCGGCACACCGGCCAGAGCCGGGGCGTGAGCGCATCCACGGTGTTCCAGGCCTACTACCTGCTGGAAGCCCGCGGGCTGGTGCGCGCCCGGGACCGTTCGGGCTACTACGTCACGGGCGGTGCGCTGCGCGATGCGCCGCCCGAGGCCAATTTCACCTCGCGCCCGGCGGAGGGCCCCAGGTCGCTCGACGTGAGCGACCACGTGTTCGGCATCCTCGAAGCCAGCATGTCGCGCCAGGTGGTTCCGTTCGGCTCCGCCTTTCCGAGCCCGCTGCTGTTTCCGCTCGCACGGCTGGGCCAGTTCATGGCCACGAGTGCCAAGTCGCTCGACCCATGGAGCACCGTGGACGACCTCACGCCGGGCAGCGCGGCATTGCGCCGGCAGATCGCACTGCGCTACCTGGCCGACGGCATGCAGGTGCCCGTCGATGAAATCGTCGTTGCCAACGGTGCGATGGAGGCGCTCAACCTGTGCCTCGCTGCGGTGACGCGCCCGGGCGATTCGGTGATCGTCGAGTCGCCCACTTTCTATGCAGCCCTGCAGGCGCTGGAGCGCATGGGCCTGCGCGCGATCGAGGTGCCCACGCACCCGGGCGAGGGCATCGACCTGGGGGCGCTGGAGCTCGCCATCGCGGCCCACCGGCCCACGGCCTGCTGGTTGATGACCACTTTCCAGAATCCGCTCGGCAGCCTCATGCCCGATGCAAAGAAAAAGGCGCTGGTGGAACTGCTGGCGCGGCATGCGCTGCCGCTGATCGAGGACGATGTGTACGCCGAGCTCTACTTCGGCGAGCGGCGCCCGCCGCCTGCCAAGGCCTTCGACACGCAGGGGCTCGTGCTGCACTGCTCGTCGTTTTCCAAAAGCCTGGCACCCGGCTACCGCATCGGATGGGCATCGGCCGGGCGCTTCACGCGCGCCGTCGCGCGGCTGAAGCTGACGACCTCGCTCAGCACGTCGGTGCCCGCGCAACTCGCGCTGGCGGGCTACCTCGAAAAGGGCGGGCTCGACAAGCACCTGCGCAAGCTGCGGCAGGCACTGGCGGTGCAGCAGGCGATCTTCGCGCAGGCCGTGGGCCACTACTTTCCGGCAGGCACGCGCGCCACGCGGCCGCTGGGCGGCTATTTTCTCTGGGTCGAACTGCCGGGGCGGGTGAACGCGCTCGAGATCCACGCCCAGGCGCTGGAGCTCGGCATCAGCGTGGCCCCGGGGCCGATCTTTTCCGCGACGCGCGGCTTTGCCCATTGCCTGCGGCTGAACTACGGGCACCCTTGGGATGCGCAGAGCGAAGCGGCAATGCAGACGCTCGGGCGCCTGGTAAGCGAGGCAGCCGGCGCGGCGGCGGAAGCACCGCCGCGCGGGAAAATCGCACCGTGACGCCCGATCTGTTTTCCGACGCCGCCGATGCGGAGCCGCCGCGCGGCAAGGAAGCCATCGGCCCGGCTTCATTCGTCCTGCGCGGATTCGCGTTGCCTTTCGCCGGCGAACTGCTGCTTGCCCTGGGCGAGGTCGAGCGGCGCGCCGCCTTCCGGCATCTGGTGACCCCCGGCGGCTTCACGATGTCCGTGGCCATGACCAATTGCGGGCGGCTCGGCTGGATCTCGGACCGGCGCGGCTATCGCTATGGCGAGAACGACCCCGAAACGGGCGAGCCGTGGCCCTCCATGCCCGCTGTGTTCGAGCGCCTGGCGCAAGCGGCGGCCGCCGAAGCGGGATTCGAAGGCTTCCGTCCCGACGCCTGCCTTGTCAACCGCTACGAGCCCGGCACGCGGCTGTCGCTGCACCAGGACAAGGACGAGCGCGACTATGGCGCGCCCATCGTCTCGGTGTCCCTTGGCATGCCTGCCACCTTTCTGTTCGGCGGGCTGGCGCGCAGCGGCAAGGCGGCGCGCATTCCGCTGGTGCATGGCGACGTGGTGGTATGGGGCGGCCCGGACAGGCTGCGCTACCACGGCGTGCTGCCGCTCGAAGACCGGCCGCATCCCTTGCTGGGCAGCCGGCGAATCAATCTCACGTTTCGCAAGGCGGGCTGAGGCCAGGCGCCTTGTGTCCCGCGGCCAACCCCTGGCCGGCAAACAAGTCAAACTGATGACTTGTCCCGCTTTTCTGTGCACAACTCTGTGGGTTGTCTGAGGACCCGGGTCGGCAAAGCCAGCAACGGCGCGGGTTCGCACCACATTGCCTGCTGAACGGGCAGCGGCCTTCTAGGCGGGAAAAAACGGGTAGCCCGGGCCTGAAAATCACCCGCCGCACAAACAAAAAAGCCTTGCAAGTCATTGACCTGCAAGGCTTTTTGATGATGTTGGTGGCTCTTCACTAGATCGAAGGATCCTTGGCAGAGCGCATGAATGCTGTATCTTTGTTCGCGTGCGGTTTCGGGTTACTGCCCGAGTTACTGCACCCAGAAGGATCAACATGCCTCGCAACCTCATCGGCTCCGACACAGCTTTGCGTTCCATCAAGCCGGGCGACCCTCGCCGGCGTCTCACGGACGGAGATGGCCTGTACCTGCTGCTCTTCGTGAAGGGCGGAGCCCACGGCTGGCGCTTCGACTACAGCATCAGCGGCAGGCGTAAGACGCTTTCGCTCGGCACCTATCCGACGGTCGGCCTCGGCATGGCGCGGGACAAGGCTGAGGAGGCCCGCAAACTCGTTGCACAGGGGGTTGACCCCAGTGCGGTCCGAAAGGCTGCCAGGGCGGCCAACGTTGATGCGCACGAGGCCAGCAAGCGGGCGGCCGCTGGCTTGCCGGCCTTGGAGAGCTTCGAGCACGTCGCGCGCGAGTGGTACGAGGTCCGCCGCGGCGACTGGGCCGTCAGCTACGGCGTCAAGATCATCGCGCGCTTGGAGGCTGATGTGTTCCCCTACATCGGAGCGCGCCAGGTCGCGCAGATTGACCCGCCCGAACTGTTGAAGGTGCTGCGCCGCATCGAGGCGCGCGGTGTGGTCGAAACGGCGCATCGCGCGCTCGAGAACTGTGGCCAGGTCTTTCGCTATGCCGTGGCCACGGGGCGCGCCACCAGCAACCCGGCGCGAGATCTGAAGGACGCGCTACGCAAGCCCGTCGTTCAGCATTTCCCCGCAATCACCGATCCGGTACGGTTGGGCGAATTGCTGCGCGCATGCGACGGCTACAGGGGAACGCACGTCGTGCGCACTGCGCTCAAGCTGGCGCCGATGGTGTTTCTCCGTCCTGGCGAGTTGCGCCATGCGCAGTGGCGCGAGATCAATCTCGATGAGGCGCTATGGACCGTGCCCGCCGCTCGCATGAAGCGGCGCAAGGCCGGCAAGCTGACCGGCGAACCTCACCTGGTCGCGCTGTCGACGCAGGCCGTCGAAGCGCTGCGCGAGTTGCATCCGCTCACCGGCCGGGCCCTCTACGTCTTCCCTGGTGAGCGACACCACGATCGGCCCATGAGCGATGCCGCGGTCAATGCCGCCCTGCGCGCAATGGGCTTCGGGAAAGACGAGGTCACGGGGCACGGTTTCCGCGCGACGGCGCGCACCATCCTTGCAGAGCACCTGGGGATTGATGAATCAGTGATCGAGGCGCAGCTCGCCCATGCTGTGAAAGACAGCCTCGGCCGTGCCTACAACCGGACTGAGTTTCGCGTGAAACGTGCTGCGATGATGCAGGCATGGGCCGACTACCTCGACCACCTGCGGCGCGGCGCTGACGTAATAGCACTTCGCGAGCGGGCAGCGTAAGCGGCGGCGGCTCACCTGGGCGCAACACCCGTCGATGCACTTGGGGTTAGGCGCGCGGCGGCTCGTCGCCGCCTTCGAGCTTCGTTGAGCTGCTCTTTAGCTCGTTCGCGATAGATCTTGCTGGTGGCCTTGTGTCGCTCCGAATTCTTCTCGCGCCAAACCCTTCCTTGCGCGACTTGCTTTTCAAGCCACTCGGGCGGCCGTGACGCGCGCCACTGCCGCCACCATTCGCGATCCTTCGTTATCTCCTCCTGCGTACGCGCGACGCGGGCTGCGCGCCGGCGCTCTCGGAACTCGGCCACCTGCTCGGCGGAGCGCTTCAGCTTCCGCTGCTGCCAGCGTTCGCGATCTCGCTCTATTTCGTCCTGCGTGCGCGCAGCTCGTTTCGCACGCTCGCTCGCCCGGCGTGCAGCAATCTGCTCAGGGGAGCGGTTCAGGTATCTCTGCCTTGCTCGTTCGCGATCTTTCTCGATCTGCTCCGACGTGCGGTCTGCATATCGCAGTCGCGCTCGGAGGCGCTTCAGCTCATGCATTTCCTCGGATGCCGCGGAGCGTTCTTTCCCAAAAACGCGTCGGAACCATCCCTGATGACCGAGCAGATCCCTGGAGTCGGGCGCAGTTGCGGCTGACCGGTAGACAGTGGTCGCCGGCGCTTGCGAAACGAGCGCACGCACCTTCTCGGCGTCGTCGTCGATCCGTCCGCGCCAACCTCTGATGACCTGGCTTTCGGGGCGCAATTTCACGCGAATCCCTTTCAGCAATTCAAAGCCGAACCATGCTTATTCCGGTTCGGCCTCGTTGACGATTCGCGCGGAGGCTGCTACATTGCCGTTGCCTCGTGACAAGCGAGGCCGGGTTTAGCAGCTCGATGAACCGCGGCACAGAGCCGCACACCGCACATGGTCTGCGGCTTTTTCTATTCCGGCTCCAGTTTTGGTGGCTCGGATGGGAGGGCGCAAGCCCTGCCGGTTCGCTCACGCGGTTCCCGGTCTGCTAACCCGTCCGAGTCGCCGCCCATCTTTAGCAGGATGGACGGCGGTTGCAGCAAACCGAACCGCTGGAGTAAACACCATGGCAACAAGGTCGACGACCCGAGTATCCAAGTCGAAGCGCTTTGCGTCGGCAAAACCAGCGCGGCCCCGCGTAATATTTGAGGTCGGTGAACGCTGCCGGGTTGGGAGGGATTTTAGGCCGGCCATCATCGTCGGAGGCTACAGCGCTCATGTTGTCCGCTGCGAGCGCCCTGAAGACGCCGTTATTGATTGCGAGGGGGCTGAGCCTCGTGCTATTCGATGGGGCTATGTAGTTCTGGAAGATGGTGCAAACAATAGAGTTTTCTTCCCGGCTGGCTCGATCGTTGATGCGGAGTGTGAGATCCGGCATCTCGCTCGCGTGCGCTGAGATTCGGCGCGGATGCAGCGATTGAAGAGTCTTTGAGGTTAAGGCGAGAATGGTAATCGCAACGTCATGAAGATGTCCTCGAACAAGGTCGGCCGCCCTCGAATGTTGGCGCGCGATGCCGCTGTCTACATGGCGCGCTGGTGGCGCACAGAGTGCATGGGCGATGCGATCGCGACTGCAGATCAATGGATCGTCGAGCATTGGGATGAATGCTCACCGCGCTCGAAGCCTCGAGGCATCACCGATGTGGCGCACGTCCGGGCCGCCGTTAGGCGGGCGAAGCAGACCTGGCTGAATGATGCGGAATTCATTCTCAGCGATGGCTGGCGTATGACGCAAGAATCCTTTGGCGTGATCGACTTGACTCGAGTTCAGTTCTTCCGCCGAGATGGGTTGGATGTTGATTTCGCCAAAGACGCGTGCGTAATTGTGGCGGTGGAACGCACGCTGCATCAAAGATCAAAATGTTTGTTTTGGACGCGTGGGATGCTGGAGGTCCGACATGGAAAGTTGGTGCCGGTTGAAGCGCCAGCCGCCGTCGGCGAGGGGCCATCGCACGCAGATCGTCAAGGGTTTGCGCCAGTAGCAGCAGCGATCGCGACGTTTGTCGGCCTTTCGCGCTCCAGGGAGATTGTCCGTTTGCGTGCGCCTGCATCATCGATGCTGAAGCAATAAGTTAGTGATTGCACCGGCAAGAAATTGATTTCTTGCCTCCTTTCCCCGTCTCGCTTTCTGCATCCTAGGCCCTCTATACAAAAGCGGGCGAACAAGGATGCAAATGACTACAAGTGGAATTGAGAAGCAGGAGCGGCTGCTTCGTTTGCGAGAGGTTGAGGCGCAAATCGGACTCCGAAAGTCGTTCATTTACGCTGCCATGGCGCGGGGCGAATTCCCGGCAGCTGTGCGCTTTTCGCGAAGAGCTGTCCTTTGGCCGTCCTCGGCGATTGATTCATGGATTGCCGAGCAGATCGCAAAGGCCTCAGGGAAGGTCTAGGCGATGGCCGGTGGTATGGATTGGTTTCGCTGGCACCACGGCTCGGTGACGGACCCCAAATTTCAATTGGTCGCTCGGAAGGCGGACGCATCGCTGCCCGATGTGTTAGCGGTCTGGGTCTATGTGCTTGAGGCGGCCAGTCAATCCAATGACCGCGGTGCGTTCGGCGCACTGGACTGCGAGGCGCTGGATCTGCTCTTTGGCTTTCCCGATGACAGAACATCCAAGATCCTCGATGCAATGGCCGTGCGTGGCTTGCTCGACGATGGGAGGGTGGTCGCTTGGGCAAAGCGTCAGCCGAAGCGCGAGCGTGAGGGCGACTTGAGCACTGAGCGTGTTAAGGCGTTCCGCCATAAGAAACGGCAGGAAACGTCAGGAAACGCCACGCCGGACCAGGAAACGCCCAGAGGAGAAGAGAGGAGAAGAGATACAGAAATTCCCCCCTACCCCCCGCACTCGGGGGGTGTGGTGGGTGAATCGGCAAAGCCAACGAAAGCGGGGAGCGTCTGCAAAGCGATTCGCGCCAAGGGCGTCAGCGGTGTGAACCCGTCAAATCCAGAACTGCAAGCGCTGATTGACAAGGGTGTGCCCATCGAAGCCTTCGAAGCGGCGGCGCAAATCTGCGTTGATGCCAGGCCGCCTAAGGGCATGGCGTACCTACTTGGCATCGTGAAGCGCCAGCTTGGGGAGGCGGCCGCAATCGCCTCCGGCGTCGGCATGCAGGAAAGACCTTGGGACGAGAGTCGTTCGACCATCGAGGCCAAGGGCGTCGCGTTGGGATTGGGTATGTGGGATGCCAACGACCTTAGCGTAGATCGTGAGACCTTTGCGGCCTACACCGAGCGCGTGCGCAGGGCCGTGGGATGCCCTGGAGCGACTGCATGAGCAGTCAATGCGGCCGACTGATGCCAAGGCTGCGCCAAGCTATTGAAGCGACCTGCGCGTTGCGTGGTGATGGCTCGCGCAACCGCGATGCCCTTCTTGCTGAGGCTGCTTCATTGCCATCCTCTCTGCATGCCGAGCTGACGGAGTACTTCGAGGCGATCGCAGGGGAGTTGGGTGCTTCTTCTCTTGAATCGAACGGGGGAAGGGGCGGTTCGAAAGTCGAAGCGCGCACGCTGGAAACCGGGCGTCTAGCCGGGAATTTATGGAATACGAAAACTACCCCCCGGGGGTTAGAGGATGGTCAATGAACCCGTTCACATTTCTCCATGCTTGGCTCGCGCATCCGTTGCGCCGGGCTCGCCGGCGCCGAGCACTCGAGCGCTTGCTAAAGCGCTTTGGCTACAGCAGATCCCGGGCATACGGCATCGCACGCCGGCTGCCCTGACAGATCATCTTGGAAGAAAAGAAATCATGGCTACCGAAGAAGAAATTGCACGCAGAACCAATGCGCTGATCGCCAAGCTCACCCTACATTTCGGCCGCAAGGCTGAAATGCTCGAAGCCGCCAACGCCCGCATGGCGGATTGTGTTCAGAAACTCGAAGTGATGCATGCAACGCAACTTGCCATGCGCGCGACGTTTGACAGGCTTGAAAAAAAATGTTAGCCTCGCGTCATTCTGCGCGATGTTGCACAGAAGCGCGATTCAAGCTCAAAACTGAGACCTGCGGGATGCAGGATCAAAGCGAGGCGACTGCGGGATGCAGTTTGTGGCCGTAGAGAAAGAGACGCGTAGCCGAGATGGTTGAAGCGGAACGACGCTGGGATGGCTGCGTTGCGTGAAGACCGGGGACGGTTGCACTCAACTTTTCTTTTTTAAGGCCACCACCATGCGTATCGTTTCGTTCAAGTCCAAGAATTTCTTCTTGGCAGTTTTCGCAGTCGCCATTGCCGCTATCTCCATCTCCGCTCAAGCCTTCGGTGTTGACGTGCATGCGCTCGTTGCGCAGCATGCGGAAACTCTCACCAGTATGTCGATGCTTGCGGTCGGGTCCGTCGACCTGTTGAACAAGTCGCTCGACAAGATCGAGCAGGGCCAGACGGAGATCATGGTCACTCAGAGGGAGCTGGCGGATCGGGTCCAGCAGCTGGAACAAAAATCCTCTGTGTTTCCTCCCGACCTGGGCGACGCCAAACCGGGCGCGGACATTGGTGCCATGGTCGTGAAGGCTGGCAATCTCGATGGTCTTCGCAATGGCTCGGTGAAAAGCGTGCGCGTTGCGCTCAAGTCGTTGAGCATGAAAGCGGCGCTCACCAACGCGACGGTCCCCGGCGTTGCCGATCGCGAGGGCGAAATTTTCACAGCGCTGCCCCGCCCAATCTCGGTGCGAGATCTCCTCATGTCGCGCCCGACTTCAGCCGCGAGCATTGAGTATCTGGGTTCGACGCGCGGCGGTGCCGCTGCAATTCAGGTTGCCGAAGGTGATCAGAAGGCCGAACTCGAATTGACGCTGGACCTGCAGACTGCGCCCGTTCGCACCATCGCCGTGTGGGTCCCTGCATCGCGCCAGGTGCTCGATGACAATCGGGATCTCGCCGATTTCATCAACCTCGAGCTGCGGGATGCGTTGCGCCTCGAAGAAGACGCGCAGCTTCTGAAGGGTCCTGGGACTGGCTCGACGATCAGCGGCCTCTGGACAAACGCCGTGGCCTACAGCCGGGCGCAGGTCGGTGATACGCCGGGCGACACGCTCCGTCGTGCCATCACGCAGGTGCAGCTTGCCCGTGGTGTGCCCAGCGGCATCGTGCTGAACCCGGTTGGGCTGGAAGACCTGGAGTTGGAGAAGGACACGGAAGGGCGCTACCTCGTGAGCCTTACCGTCACCGATGGCAACTCGCGCGCTATCACCTGGCGCGTACCTGTCGTCGTCACCGACGCGATTTCCGCGGACGAGTTCCTCGTTGGTGACTTTTCTCGCGCTGCGCGCCTCTATGACCGCCAGGAGGCCGTTGTCGAGATCAGCAAAGAACACGCCGATTTCTTCACCCGCAATCTTGTCGCGATCTTGGCGGAGGAGCGCCTGGCGTTGGCCGTGATGCGTCCGAACATGCTGGTCAAAGGCACTTTCGCCGCCTAGTTCCCCGAGATCCTCGCTGCGCCTGGCGGGCGTGGCGTCGGGATCGCAGGCGAGTGCATTCCAAAAACGAGCCGGCCGCAATTCTTTCGAATGCGTGACCGGCTTTCTCCTAAAGGATAGATGATGACCATCGGCTCCATCACTGTTGACCTGCTGGCACGCACCGGTTCGTTCGAAACGGACTTGGGCCGAGCCGCCAAGACGGCAGAGAAGCGCGCGAAAGAGATCGACGCGGCCGTGACCAAAGCCGGCGCCGCCGTTGGCGCTGCGTTGGGCGCTGCAGGCATTGCTGTGGCCTACATGGCAAAGGAGGTGATCGACGGCCTCGATGCGCTGAACGATGTGAAGGATGCGACTGGCGCCAGCATCGAGAACATCAGCGCACTGGAGGATGTGGCGCTTCGCACCGGGACCACCATGGAGAACGTCTCGGGGATCCTCGTGAAGTTCAACAGTGCATTGAAGGAGGCCGACGGGAAGAACACTGTTTCGCAGGCGCTGAGGGCCATTGGCCTTGATGCGGCCGAGCTGCGCAAAGAAGACCCTGCAGAGGCGCTACGCAAGACTGCGGTAGCGCTTTCAGGGTTCGCCGATGACGGCAACAAAGCGCGGCTCGTCCAAGAGCTTTTCGGGAAATCGATCAAGGAGGCTGCCCCCTTCTTGGTCGACCTGGCCGAGAAGACCTCGCTGGTCGGAAAGGTGAGTGCCGAATCGGCTGCAAACGCCGAGACATTCAACAAGCAAATTGCGGAGCTTTCAAAGAACGCCTTGGACGCAAAACGCCGACTCTTGGGCGACATGCTGCCAGCGATCAACGCGGTTCTCAAGGCGATGGCGAGCGGTGGGGTGATGGGGGCGCTCGACGAGTTCGGCGAACGGGCTTTGGGATGGACATCGAACGCCAAGGCGAAGGAAATCTCGAACCTCAAATCTGAGATCGATTCGCTAGCTCGCTCCGTCGAGCGTGTGGGCATGACGCCCGGCGAGATCGTGATGACTCGACCGGAAGATGTTGCGGATCTCGCTCGCAAGCGTGCCGAGTTGGCGAACAAGACGAAGGCTTTTCTCAGCTTCACCGACAAGAAGTACGACCAGCAAGGTGGCGTCGACCTGCCGAAGCCAGAAGAGCGACCGACGGCGGCCGATGTGGCAACGATGAAGACTGGCGCCGGCAAGAAGGACAACAGCGCCGCGCAGGAAGCGAAGGCGCAGCTGGCGCAGGACCTCGAAGACATGAAGAAGAACACGGCCGCGCTGGCCGGAGCCTTCGACAACGACGAGAAGATCCTTTCGGCCAAGAGAGCAGCCAGTTTGATCAGCGATGCCGACTACTACCAGAAGAAGCGCGAAATCATCATGGCGACCGCCGAGGTGGAAGACGCCGGCCTGAAGGCGACGATCAACCGCCTCAAGGAAGAGCAGGCGACCCTCTCTGGGAAGGACGCGATCGACAACCAGCGCAAGTTGAACGACGCCGAGGCCGATCTGCGCAAGAGCCGCGCAGACACCTCGACCCAGCTCAAGGTGCTGAACATCGAGGCGGCCGATTCCGCAGCCAAACTGACGAACGCCATGATCGACGCGCGCGAAGCTGCGCAGTCGTTTCTCGACACCACAAACCGCGCACGCGCGCTCGAGGTGGCTGGCCTGGGGCAGGGAGCCAAGACCCGCGACCTGAACGGTGCAATCAGTCAGATTGAACAGACCTACGAGCAGAAGCGCCAGGACCTCGAGCGCGACAATCGGAACGGCAAGTTCGCAGGCCGGCAGGCGGACTATCAGCGTGAGCTTGCGCTGATCCAGGAGTTCCAGAAGAAGTCCGTCGACAGCTACAAGGATTACTACGCGCAGATTGAGCTGCGGCAGAGGTCATTCACGCTCGGCGCTTCAGAAGCGGCGCGCAACTACTTCGACGAGTCGCGGAACGTCTTCAAGCAGACCGAGCAGGCTGTGACCAGCGCCTTCAAGGGGATGGAAGACGCCCTCGTCAACTTCGTGAAGACGGGGAAGCTGGACTTCAAGAGCCTGGTCGATTCGATCATCAGCGACATCGCGCGCATCATCATCAGGCAGCAGATCACGGGGCCGCTCGCCGGCCTTCTGAGCAGTGCGCTTGGGGGGGGCGGTGGTGGGTTTGGGACTGGAGCCGCATTCGGCAATCAAGATTTTGGCGGCTTCTTCGCCGCTGGCGGATCGCCGCCCATGGGCAAGGTGTCGATCGTCGGCGAGCGCGGCCCGGAGCTCTTCGTGCCGAACACTGCCGGCAGGATTATCCCGAACCACGAGTTGGATGGTGGCGGAGCATCGGTGACCGTGGTAAACAACTGGAGCGTTGGCGACATCCCCACTGTCAGTATGCTCAAAGAGGCCGTCGCAGGCTCAGAGCGCCGCATCGCTGCCGCCGTAGGGCGTAGCCAGCGCTATGGGGGGACACTTGCCTAATTTAGGCATATCTCAGTAAGGGATCGCAATTGGACTTCAAGGCCTCGACAAGAATATCGTTCACACCTGAGGCCAAAGCGGTCCTCGGTGATTATTTCACTCAGGACAATCTGCCGCGGCGCATCGGGACGCTGTCCGCGGTCGGGGATCTGGTTCGCTTTCCTGAATGTGCTGCGACGTTTGTTGTCTCTCAGAGAGTTTGGACCTATGGCCAGGATTTTGAAGAGCTTCAGCTTATTCTCGAGGTGAATAACACCCCTGGTCTGCGTTCCGTCGGGGTTCCGGAGCATCGCTGACCTATCGAGCGGGTGTCGCTTTCCAGAAGGGCGCAGTAACTTTCTCGCTGTAGCGGCCGGTCGGATTCGGTTACCGCTGAAGTTACTGCACAATTCGCTGGATGCACACGAACCAGTGCGCACTGTAGCGGACGAAAAAAATCCCCAAGTGCTTGATTCACTTGGGGATTTTGAACTCCAGCGCACTAACGCGGAAGCAGTGTTGGTGGCTCTTCACGGACTCGAACCGCGGACCTGTGGATTATGATTCCATCGCTCTAACCGACTGAGCTAAAGAGCCGTTCGGGCAGTGTTGCACCGAGCCCAAGATTATAGCCCAGGCTGCGGCGCCCGGATCAAGCCCGGCGTGCCGGATGCGGTGTCTTTTTTGCGACGTCCAACCCCGAAGCGCTCCGCCGTCCGTAAAACCCCGGGTGACAATCCGCCGATGTCCGCGCTGCCCCGCGCCCCTTCCGCCAAAGCCGCCTCCGGGCGCGATGCCATGCCCGACGACCAGTTGATGCTGGCCTATGCGCAGGGCGACGGCGCGGCGTTCGATGTTCTTTACGCGCGCCACGAGGGCGGCCTGTTCCGCTTCGTCAAGCGGCTGCTCGGCGCCAGGCTGGCCGCGCAGGCCGACGAGGTTTTCCAGGACACCTGGGTTCGCATCATCTCCGCACGCGACAGTTTCTCGCCGCAGGGCGCCGCCTGGCGTACCTGGGCCTTCACCATCGCCCATAACCTGGCCATGGACCGGCTGCGCGTGAGCGGGCGCGAAGTGGCGCTGGACGCCCATCCCGACGACGGCGACGATGCGGTGCCCATGCTCGACAGTGGCGTGCGCGGCGCGGCCCTCGATGCTTCCGCGCACCCGTCGGCCGAAGAGCTCGCGTTCTGGCGCGCCGCCGGCCGGCGCCTGCTCGCCTGCCTCGACGAATTGCCGGCCGAGCAGCGCGCCGCCTTCCTGCTGCACCATGAGGACGGCCTGACCGTCGAAGCGCTTGCCGCCAGCCTGGGCATCGGCTTCGAGACCGTGCGCAGCCGCTTGCGCTACGGGCTGCAAAAGCTGCGCGGCTGCATGGAACGCTACCTGTCGGTGCTGGAGCAGCGCGCATGAGCAGCAAAGGCGGCAACGCTCCCTTCGACGATGGCGACGACGCCGCGCTGCGCGACCCTGTGCTGCGCCGCGCGCTGGACCATGCACCGGACCGCGACGCGCTGCCCGATCCGCGCACCCGCGACGCGATCCGCAAGATCGCGCACAACCTGGCACCCGCTCCGGCGACGGCGCCTGCGACGATTCCGTGGTGGCGAAGGCTCTGGGGCGCCGGGGAGGCGCGGTCCCGCATGCCGTGGAACGCAGCCTTCGCCACGGTGCTCGTGGCTACCTTCGTCACCGTGCTCTGGCACCGAGAACCTGTGCCAGACGCGCGGCTCGATGGAGAGGCCGCGGTGGCTACGGCGCCCCAGGCTGCACCGGCGCCAGCCCCCGTCCCCCCGCCCGCCCCGGCACCTGCGGCGGTGCCCGCGCAGCCGTCGGCCGAACCGTCACAGGACGCGGTGAGTGGCGCTGCGCCTCCAAAGAGGGGAGACACGGCGCGCCGAACGGCACCTGCACCGCTGCCCTCCGACAAGCCGGCTGCGCCTGCGCCGGTCATTGCGCCCGAGCATCCGTCCGCGTCGGCTTCGGAGACAGCGCCCCCGCCGCCGGCAACGATGGCGGCCGAGCAAGCCGCACCCGTGCCGCGAGCCTTCCCGCGCACCGAGGAGCGGCGCGATCGGGAAACCGAAAAGCTCCAGCGAAGCCGCGATGCCGGAGGTGCGCCCCCGGCGGCCGCCATGGCGCCAGCCGCCCCGCCCGCGCCGCGCGAGCCGGCCGACAGCGGCGCTGCGCCGGCGTTGTCAGCCGCTCAACGCAGCCCCGGCCCCGGCACCAGCGCCGAGGCTTCCGGTGGCTTGCGCCAGGCTCCCGCTGCTCGCGCACCCGCACCCGCGGCGGCGAAGGCGAGCCCGGAAGACGCATCGGCTTTTTCCGCGTTGGACCGGTGGACGTCGTTGAACCTGGTGCGCGCCGGGCAGAGCGTGCGCCAGGCGCGGGGGGATACCGAAGGGCTGGCCGCGCTCGTGAACGCCGTCGCGCGTTCGGCCACGGTGCCGGGCGCCGAACTGGCCGCGCCGGTCGAGGCGCGGCTGGAGCTGTACCGCGGCGGCGCCCAGCTCGCTGTGCTAGAGATTGCCGGCAACCAGGTGCGCTGGAGCCCGCAGGCGGGTGGGGGTGGCGCCGCATCGATCGGCACGCCGCCGGCATCGGCGCTTGCCGCATTGCGCGCGCTGCTCGCGCGGCAGTAGCCTGCAGGCGGCAGCGCTACGCCGCCTTCACACGAAGCGATCAGGCGTTCTTGAAGTCCGGCGCGCGCTTGGCCAGGAAGGCATCCATGCCTTCCTTCTGATCGGCCGTGGCAAACAGCGCATGGAACAGCCGGCGCTCGAACATCACGCCGTCGGAGAGGCCGCTTTCGAAGGCGCGGTTGACCGACTCCTTGGCCGCCATCACCGCGATCTGCGAGTAGCCCGCAATGACCAGCGCCGCGCCGAGCGCCTCGTCGGCCAGCTTTTCAAAGGGCACCACGCGGCTCACGAGGCCCGCTCGCTCGGCCTCGGCCGCGTCCATCATGCGGGCGGTGAGCGCCATGTCCATGGCCTTGCTCTTGCCCACCGCGCGCGGCAGGCGCTGCGTGCCGCCGGCGCCGGGGATCACGCCGATCTTGATCTCGGGCTGGCCGAACTTGGCGTTGTCGGCCGCGATGATGAAGTCGCACATCATCGCGAGCTCGCAGCCGCCGCCCAGCGCAAAGCCGCTCACCGCCGCGATCACCGGCTTGCGGATCGAGCGGATGGTTTCCCAGTTGCGCGTGATGTAGTCGCCCTTGTAGGTGTCGATGAAGCTGTACTTGGCCATCGCCGCAATGTCGGCGCCGGCCGCAAACGCGCGTTCGCTGCCCGTCAGGATGATGCAGCCGATCGCGTCGTCGGCATCGAAGGCCTTGAGTGCGTGGCCCAGCTCCGTCATGAGCGCATCGTTCAGCGCGTTGAGCGCCTTGGGGCGGTTGAGGGTGATGATGCCGACCTTGCCTGCTTCGGTCCGCACTTCGATGTTTTCGTAGCTCATGGGTGTCTCCGGGGGAAGGAAAAAACGCGGTTCACTATACCCAGCCAGGGCATGACACGCAGGCGCGAGAGCGCTCAGCGCCGCGTGCCCGGCATGAGCCAGCCCGCGGCCTTGGCCGCATCGTGCAGGAACAGTCGCCAGGTGGTGGCGCCTTCCGGCCGCACCAGCGGCAGCTTCAGCAGCTTGCGGTCGCGCGCCACCAGCGCGGTGCAGCGCGCCGCGTCGCCGAGATACAGCGCCAGGTCGTCGAGCTTGGCGATGCGCCAGGCCTGCGCGGGCCGCTGCTGGCCTTTCTTGCCGACCGCCGGCAGCTCCACGCCGATCCATTCGTCGTGCGCCGAGAAGCCCGCTTTTTCGGCCGCGCCGCCGCGCAGCACCACCTTGACCTGGACACTGCCGTTGGCTTCGGCCACACGCAGTCCCAGGGCCTGCGCCGGCTGCGAAGGATCTTCGAGCGCCGCAACGCCGTGCGCGCGCAGCAGCTCCGCGAGCGGCAGCTCGTCGGTGGAATGGACCCACTGCGCCAGTTCGTCCGCATACGAGCGGCCGCCCACGGCCTGGAGCGCAGCTGCCACGTCGGCTTCGCTGATCGGGCCGCCGCTGCTTTGCGTCCACAGGTGGCGCATCACATCGTCGAGCGTACCCTTGCCTTCGCGGCGCAGCGTGAGGTCGAAGCACAGCGCCACCAGCGCACCCTTGGTGTAGTAGCTGACGGTGCTGTTGGGCGTCTGCTCGTCCTGCCGGTAGTACTTGACCCAGGCGTCGAAGCTCGCGTCGGCGACCGGCTGCACCAGCCGGCCCGGCGTCTGCAACACCTGGTTGATGGTCTTGTTGAGCAGGCGCAGGTAACCCGCGTCGTCGATGCGGCCGGCGCGGCGCAGCAGCAGGTCGTCGTAATAGCTGGTGAAGCCTTCGAAGAACCACAGCAGCTGCGTGTAGTTCTCGCGGCCGTAGTCGTAGTGCGCGAATTCCGCCGGGCGCATGCGCTTGACGTTCCAGGTGTGGAAGTACTCGTGGCTGATGAGGCCCATCAGCGTGGTGTACCCCTCTGGCTGCTTCTTGGCACCGCGCTGCGGCAGGTCGCGGCGGTTGCAGATGAGCGCGGTGGAGTGCCGGTGCTCGAGTCCGCCGTAGCCGTCGTCCACCGCGTTCAGCATGAACACGTAGCGGTCGATCGGCGGCTTGGGGCCGCCGCGCTTGCCGGCCTTGTCGCCGTGCCAGAAGCGGATCTCGGCTTCGCAGATGGCCTGCGTGTCGGCGATCAGGCGCTCGCCGTCGAAGGAAGCCGCGGCCCCCGCGATGACGAAGCGGTGCGGGACGCCGCAGGCTTCGAATTCGGCGCTCCAGAAGGCGCCCATCTCGACGGGGCTGTCGGCCAGCTCGTCGTAGCCGGCGGCCAGATAGCGGCCGAAGCCCTGCTTGTCGGTCTTCGAGGGCACGAGCGCCGTGGCGCAGGACCAGCGCGCGTCGTCAGCCGAAAGCGCAGGCGCGACGATCTCCAGCGCGTGCGGCGCCTCGGTCTGGCCTTCGACCCGAAGGCACAGGCTCGTGCCGTTGAAGAAGCCGCGTTCAGCGTCGAGCCAGGCGGTGCGCACCGAGTTGTCGTAGGCGCAAACCTGGTAGTGCAGCACCAGCGGCTGTCCCGGCACGCAATCGATCTGCCAGCTGCACTTGTCGAGTTGCGTCAGCACTGGCTTGCGGCGTCCCTGTGTGGCGCGCAGGTCTTGCAGGTTCTTGGCAAATTCGCGCACGAGGTAGCTGCCCGGAATCCACACCGGCAGCGCCACCCGCTGCTGCGCGGCGGGCGACTCGATGGTCAGGGTGACGGCGAACAGGTGCGCGTGCAGGTCCGCGCATTCGACGCGATAGCGCACTGCGGCGGCCGGCGCAGGCACTGCGCGCCGCGAGACGGCTGGCGCAGCCATCAGTTGGTGGAAGCGGTGAGTTGCTTCTCGACCTGCTCCGCGGGAATGGCGCCCGGGGCGCGGGTGCCATCGCTGAAGATCAGCGTGGGGGTGCCGGTGATGTTGTACTTGCGTCCGAACTCGACGTTGCGCTGCAGTGCGGTCACGTCGCAGCTGGTGGCCGCGCTGGCGGGCTTGGCGCTGGATTCCATCCAGTCGCCCCAGGCCTTGCCCTTGTCCTTGCTGCACCAGATGTCGCGCGACTTGACGGCCGAATCGGGCCCGAGCACGGGGTACAGGAACAGGTACACGGTGACGTTGTCGACCGTCTTCATGTCTTTTTCGAAGCGCTTGCAGTAGCCGCAGTTCGGGTCTTCGAACACCGCGAGCTTGCGCTTGCCGTTGCCGCGCACGATCTTGATGGCGTCGTTCACGGGCAGTTTGTCGAAGGAGACTTCGCTGAGCTTCTCGATCCGCTCCTCGGTCAGGTTCTTGCGCGCCTTCACGTCGATCAGGTTGCCCTGCAGCAGGTAGTTGCCCTGCTCATCGGTGTAGTAGATCTGGAAGCCGTTCACGCGCACTTCATAAAGGCCGGGCAGCGGCGACTTGGTGACCTCCTCGATGGCCGGGAACTGCGGAATCCGCGCTGGAAGGTTCTTGCGGATCTCGGCTTCGCCGGCCAGGGCCGTGAAGGCCGCACCCAGCGTGCAGGCGGCGAGAAGAAGGTTGCGTGCGAGTTTCATGGAAGGTCCGGTCGATGGATTCAAGCCTTCAAGCCCATCGCCTGGCTGGCGATCCAATGCTTGAGGAGGCGCGTGCGGTCGAAGCCGCGCATGCCCCAGTTGCGCAGCGCGGGCAGCGGACCCACGCTGTGCGAAAAGAGTTGCTGCAGGCCGTCGGTGGCCAGGCTCATCTGCAGCACGTCGGCGCGGCGTGCGCGCTCGTAGCGGCGCAGCAGCCGCGGGTCGCCCACGCTGCGCCAATATTCACGCTGCTTGATCACGTCGGCCAGCATGGCCGCGTCGGCCAGGCCCAGATTGAGGCCCTGGCCCGCGAGCGGGTGCACCGTGTGCGCGGCGTCGCCGGCCAGCGCCCAGGTTTGCGACGGCGTGGACGATGCACCCTGGGCCCGGGGCATGGCGCCCGTCCAGCGGTCGGCGATGGCACGCGACAGCGGCCAGGCTGCGCGCTCGCTCGTGAGCTGAAGCGCGCCCAGCACGCCGTGGCTGGCTTCGCTCACCGCGGCGTTGAACTCATCGGCACCCTGCGCCAGCAGCGCGGGGGCGCGAAGCTGGTCGACCGACCACACCAGCGCGACCGAGCGCCCTTGCACGCCGCCCATCGGCAGCAGCGCGAGTACCTCGCCCTTGTCATTGAACCACTGGTGCGCCACGCCGTCGTGCGGCTGAGCCGCTTCGAGGCGCGCCGCAATCGCGTGCTGCGGATAGCGGGTCACGGCGTAGCTCACGCCCAGCGCCTCGCGCGTGGCGCTGGCCTTGCCTTCGCACACCACCGTGAGCGGCGCGGCCACGGGTTCGGGCACGAGTTCGACCTGGGGTTGGAAGCGAACAGCGTCGGCCAGCTGCTGCTCGAGCGCCGGCACGTCGACGATCCAGGCCAGTGCATCGACCTTTTGCCGCACCGCGCTGAACTGCACGCGCCCGCCTTCGTCGCCGTTCACGCGCATTTCGCGCACGGCCGTGGCATGCGCGGCGTCGGGCCAGGCGCGCAGCGATTCGAGCAAGGTGCGGGAGGCGGTGTTGAGCGCATAGGCCCGGATGTCCTCCTTGCCGCCCGAGGCGGACGGAACCACCAGCGCCACGCGCACGCGCTCGCGCGCCAGCAGCAGCGCCAACGTGCGGCCGACAATGCCGGCGCCGCGTATGCAAACTTCAGGGGAAAGGGCCATCGGGCCATTGTAAGAACTATGCCCCCGCGCCGGGACGATGCGGGACAATCGCTGCCGATTTCCAAGGAACCCACGTGCCACAGCCAGTTTTCGACCTCGAGGCGACCATTGCTCGCCTGTTCGTCTACCCCGTCAAATCGTGCGCGGGGGTGGAGCTTCCCGAGGTGCTGCTGACCGAAACCGGCCTCGAGTTCGACCGTGCATGGATGGTGGTCGACGCGAACGGCGAGTTCGTCACCCAGCGGCAGTTGCCCCGCATGGCGCTCATCCGGCCCCAGATGAAGCACACCGAAGTGGTGTTGCGCGCGCCGGGCATGCTGGCCCTGCACCTGGCTTTCGATCGGGTCGAGGAGCCGGTGCGCGTGCGCGTCTGGAAGGACGAAGTGGCCGCCTACGATATGGGCGACATCGCCGCCCAGTGGTTCAGCGACTTTCTCTCCGAACCGGGCAAGCCGCAGGCGCTGCGCCTGGTGCGCTTCGATCCCGAGCAAAAACGCCTGTCGAGCCTTGAGTGGACCGGTGGTATCGAGGCGGAGAACCAGTTCGCCGACGGCTATCCGCTGCTGGTGGCCAGCGAAGGGTCGCTGGCCGAACTCAACGAGAGGTTGGCGGCCGCGGGACACGACGCGGTCGGCATCGAGCGCTTCCGGCCGAACATCGTGCTGGCCGGCATCGAGGCGCACGACGAGGACCGTGTCGATGCGCTGCACATCACCACGAGCGAAGGCGAGGCCGAGCTCAAGCCGGTCAAGCCCTGCACGCGCTGCCCGATCCCGGACATCGACCCCGCCACGGCCCTCAGCAGCCCCGAAGTCGGCGACATGCTGCGCACCTACCGCGCCGATGCGCGCGTCGACGGGCGCATCACCTTCGGCATGAACTGCATCGTCCTGCAGGGCGTGGAGCACATGCTCAAGGTAGGGCAGGCCTTGGGCGCGAACTACCGCTTCGAATAGGCAGCCGGGGCTGTTCCCGTTTTTTCCAGGAATGCCGCGGAACCGGCTTTGCCGGGCCGCAGGCATTGCCCCCTGCAAGGGGGTTGGAGGCCACACGAAGTGGGCAAGCCTGGGGGTTAGCCAAATGCGACGCCGGCGATCAGCATGATGTTGGCGTAAGGGGTGCATTCGCCCGTGCGCACGATGGCACGGGCCTTTGCGCTGCGCCGCTTGAACTCGTCGTGGGACACGGTTTGCGGCGCAATGCCGAGCGATTGCGGGTACCAGGCCGGCAGATCCTTCTCGCCATTCATCGCCTCGTCCGCCACCAACACGCTCTCGACCTGCATCTCGGAGAGAACGGCCTGCAGCACTTCGGTGAGAAGCGGCACGCCGCGCATCACGGCAAGGTCGATGCGTTTCGGGCCGTCGGGGATCGGCAAGCCCGCATCGCCGATCACCAGCATGTCGCCGTGGCCCATCGAGGCAATCACATGGGAGAGTTCGGCATGGAGCAGGGCGGTTCGTTTCAAAGTGCGATCCAGTCGGGAGGCATGGGGCTCTGCAGCACGTCATCGCGCCGCGGAATGGACGGTTGTGCGCCGGGCTGCTGGATGCACAGGGCTGCCGCGCGGATACCCAGGCGGACGGCTTCGTCGAAGGCTTGGCCTTCGCCCAACGCAACCGCCAGCGCGCCCAGGAAGGTGTCGCCGGCGGCGGTGGTGTCGACCGCCTTGACCTTTGGTGCGGGGTGGTGGCGCGCGCCATCGGCATCGACCGCCACCGCGCCGCGCGCGCCCAGGGTGACGACGACCCGTGCAATGCCCTTGGCGCGCAGGGCCTGACCGGCCAGCGCCGCTTCCTGCGGGTTGTCGGCCGCCTGGCCGCACAGCGCCTGGGCCTCGATTTCGTTGACCACCAGCGTGTCGATCCGCGGCCAAAGCGGCTGCGCGATGGGCTGCACCGGCGATGGATTGAGCAGCACCTTGCAGCCTGCGCTGTGTGCCACGCCGATGGCGCGCGCCACCTGGTCCATTGGCGTTTCGAACTGCGCCACCAGAAAGGCCGCGCCTTGCAGCTGCTTGCGCAACGCCGCCTCGTCGATCTCGACTCTCGCGTTGGCCCCGGGAATCATCACGATGCGGTTCTGGCCGCTGTCTTCCACCAGGATCAGCGCCGTGCCGGTGGGCTCCCCATCGTCGTTGCGCAGCGCGCCGGTGTCGATGCCGTCTTGCGCGAGCGCGGTGCGCAGTGCCTGGCCGTGCGCATCGTTGCCGACGCAGCCGATCATGCTGACCCGGCCTCCTTCGCGCGCGCAGCTCACGGCCTGGTTGGCGCCCTTGCCGCCGGGAATGTGCGCGATCGAGCGGCCCAAGAGGGTTTCACCCGCGGTGGGCGCCTGCGGCACGCGCAGCACGATGTCCATGTTCAGGCTGCCAAGCACCACGATGTGCGGCGGCGGCTGCGCGACGCTGGAAGAAAAGGGCTGCGAACTCACGGGGCGCGGGACTTTCGTTTTTCCGTTGAAGAAGGTGCGGCGGCAGGCGCAGGCGCGGCCGCTTCGCGGAAGCTCGCGTGCCGTGCCGTCGAGGCGCGCACGCGCAGCTCGGGCTGCAGCACCACCTTGCGCGCATCGCGCCGCTTGCCGCCCACGCGCTCCAGCAGCATGTCCACCGCCAGTGCGCCGATGCGCTCCTTGGGCTGCGCCACGGTGGTGAGCGGCGGGCTGGTGTAGGCCGAGAGCTCGATGTCGTCGAAGCCGACGATCGAGAGATCGTCCGGCACGTGCACGCCGCTTTCATGCGCGGCGCGCAGGGCGCCGATGGCCATCAGGTCGTTGCAGACGAACACGGCCGAGGGCGCCTGCTCGGTGCGCAGGATGGCGTGCATCGCCTCGTAGCCGCCCTGGCTCGTGAAGCCGCCGCGCCACAGCAGCGCGTCTGTATTGGGTGTGGCGCCGGCTTCGGCCAGCGCAATGCGCCAGCCCTCGATGCGCTGCTCGCTCGGCATCACGCCCACCGGCCCGCCGATGCAGGCAATGCGCTTGTGGCCCAGCGACAGCAGGTGCCGCACGGCGAGCAGGCCGCCTTGCATGTGGGCCGTTTCCACCAGGTCGCAGGCCGGGTCGGCGATCTCGCGGTCGACCAGCACGGTGGGAATGCGCAGGCCGTGCAGCTGGGTGACGAGCGAGTCGTCGTCGCCGGCGCCGGTCGACACCACGATCAATCCGTCGATGCGGCGCTCGGCCAGCACCTGCAGGTACACGCTCTGGCGCCGGGGCTCGTCGTCGGTGTTGCACAGCACCAGCGTGTAGCCGGCGCCAAAGCAGCGGTCTTCCACGATGCGCACGATCTCGGCGAAGTACGGATTCGAGCTGTTCGGAATCAGCATGCCGAGCGTCGACGTGGTGTTGCTCTTGAGGCTGCGTGCCATGGCGTTGGGCACGTAGCCCAGTTCGCGGATGGCTTCTTCCACGCGCTCGCGCCCCTTGGCGCTCACATGGCGCGTGTCGTTCACCACATGCGAGACGGTGGTCACCGAAACTCCCGCGCGCAGTGCAACGTCCTTGATGGTGGCCATGGCGTGTTCCTTGTTTGCAGCTTCAGGCCAGGCGGCGATCGGCCCGCCGCTGGCGCAAGGTGTCGATGATCACTGCAACCACGATCACCGCGCCCGTGATGATGCGCTTGCTCGGCTCGCTGGCGCCCACCTGCGCGAGCCCGGCCTCGAGCACCGCGATGATCAGCACGCCGAAGAAGGTGTTGACCACCGAGCCGCGCCCGCCCATCAGGCTGGTGCCGCCGATGACCACAGCCGCGATCACCTGCAGCTCGATGCCGACGCCGGCATTGGGATCGGCCGCTTCGAGACGCGCCGACTGCATCAACCCCGCGAGCCCGGCCAGAAGGCCTGTGGCGGCAAACACGATGATGCGGATCGGCCGCGGATCGATGCCCGCCAGCCGCATGGCTTCTTCGTTGGTGCCGATGCCCACGACGTGCCGGCCGAACACGGTGCGCGTGAGCACCAGCTGGCCGATGGCCACCAGGACTACCGCGAGCACGAAGGCCGCCGAGATGCCGCCCACCCACGGGGCGGCCAGGCCCGAGATGGCATCGCCCACGTACTGCGTGCGCGAATCGGTCACCAGGTAGGCGCCGCCGCGCACTGCTTCGAGCATGCCCAGCGACACGATGAAGCTCGGCAGCCGCCATGCGACGGACACGGCGCCCGTCACGGTGCCGCACACGAGGCCGGTGGCAAGGCCCAGCGCGGCGGCGGCCGGCACCGAGAGCTTCCACTGGAGGATGGCCGCAGCCGTCACCGCTGCACTGAGCGCGAGCACCGAACCCACCGAGAGATCGATGCCCGCGATGATCAGGACGAAGGTCATGCCGACGGCCATCACCGCGAGCGCGGGAATTTCGTTGGCGATGGAGATGAAGGTCTCCCGGGTGAAGAAGTATTCGCTCAGCGCGCCGAAGAGCGCGACCATGCCCACGAGCACGAGCGTCAGGCCGAGGTAGGTGCCCAGCTGGCCCTTGAGGGCGGAGGGCGCGGCGGATGTCGTCGGTGCGGCTGCGTTCATGGTGTGTCGGCGGTGGCCGGCTGGGCCGGATTCGGATCGGAAATGGCGGAGCCCGCCGTGGGGGTGGCGGGGCGTCCGGCCGCATCGCTGAAGGCGGCGGCGAGCAGCGACTGCTCGCTCCACTGGCCGCGCTCGAACACCGCAACCAGCCGGCCGGCGCTCATCACGCCGATGCGGTCGCACATGGCCATCAGTTCGCGCAGGTCGCTAGACACCATCAGGAGCGCCTTGCCGGCGTCCGTCATGCGGTCGAGCTCGGCATAGAGATCGGCGCGCGCGCCCACGTCGACGCCGCGCGTGGGCTCGTCCAGCAGCAGCACCTTGCATTCGCGGTGCAGCCAGCGTGCGAACACCACCTTCTGCTGGTTGCCGCCGCTCAAAGTGGCCACGGGCTGCTCGATGCTGCGCGAGCGGATGCGCAGCAGCTCGACCAGCCGTTTGGCAATGCCGCGTTCTTTGGCGCGCTGCAGCCAGCCCGCGCGCGAGATCGCGCCCAGGTCGCTCAAGGTGGCGTTGACGCGAATCGGTTGCGTGAGCAGGAGCCCTTGCGACTTGCGGTCTTCGGTCACCAGGCCGATGCCTGCGCGGATGGCTTGCATCGGCGAGCGCCATCCCTTCCGGGCGCGCTGGACCGGCGCGGCGTTGGAGGTGCCGTCATAGAGAAGGATTTCACCGCGGTCCGCGCGGTCGGCGCCGAACAGCAGCCGCACGAGTTCGGTCCGCCCGGAGCCGACCAGGCCCGCGAGGCCCATGACTTCGCCCGCATGCAGGTCGATGTCGACGTCCTTCACGGCCTCGGCACGGCCGATGCCGCGCGCGCTCAGCAGCACCGGGCCGGCAATTCGCCGGTCGCGGCCTTCGTGCTCGTGCACCGCGCGTCCGACCATGCGCTGCACCAGTTCGGATTCGCGCACGCCGGCCATGGCGCGCACGTCCACCAGGCGTCCGTCGCGCAGCACCGCCACGCGGTCGGCGATGCGCTGCAGTTCTTCGAGGCGGTGCGACACATAGACGATCGCCACGCCGCGCGCCTTCAGCAGCTCGATCTGCTCGAACAGGTGCGAGGTCTCGCGCGGCGTGAGCATGGCGGTGGGCTCGTCCAGCACCAGCACGCGCGTGTCGTCCTGCAGGTTGCGCGCAATCTCGACCATCTGCTGCTGGCCGATGCCCAGCCGCGCGACCGGCGTGGCCGGGTCGATGTTCTGCATGCCGATCTTCGCGAGCTGCTGCGCGGCCAGGTCGTGCAGCTTGCCGCGGCGAATCCAGCCGGTCTGGTTGGGCAGCCGGTCGAGCAGCAGGTTCTCGGCCACGGAGAGCGTGTTGACCAGCCCCAGTTCCTGCATGACCATGCGCACGCCCAGGCGCTCGGCGTCGCGGCGCGATGCGGGCCGGAACGGCACGCCGTCCAGCAGCATTTCGCCGCGCGTCGGCTGCACCAGCCCGCAGACGATTTTCGACAGCGTGCTCTTGCCCGCGCCGTTCTCGCCCGTGAGCGCGAGCACCTCGCCGGCCTTCAGCACCAGCGAGACGTCGTCGAGCACCGGCGCCGCATAGTCCTTGCCGAGCGCGCTCAGCGCGAGCACGGGCACGGCAAGACCGGTATTCATGGCGACGGCGGACGCGTTCAACGGTGGCTCTTTGTTTCGTCTGGTGGCTTACTTGGAAGACGACTTGGTGACCAGCACCACATCGGTCTTCACTTCCGCCGGCATGGCCGACTGGGGCTTTTTCTCGGCCAGCGCCTTGAGCGCGGTCTCGATGCCGAACACCGCCTGCTTGGCCGCGAACTGGTCGGCCGTGGCGAGCACGCGGCCGTCGTTCAGCATCGGCTTGATGGCGCCGATGTTGTCGTAGCCCACCACCAGCACCTTGCCGGTCTTGCCCGCGGCCTTGACGGCAGCCACCGCGCCCAGCGCCATGCTGTCGTTGCCCGCGAGCAGCGCCTTCAGGTCGGGATGCTCGCGCATCATGCCGGCGGCCACCGTGTTGCCCTTGTCGATTTCCCACTGGCCCGACTGCACGCCCACCACCGTCACGCCGGCGGCCTTCATTGCGTCTTGGTAGCCGAGGGTGCGCTGCTGCGCATTGAAGGTGGTCGAGACGCCTTCGATGATGCCGACCTTGTCGCCGGCCTTCAGGCTCTTGGCCAGCTCGTCGCCCACCAGCTTGGCGCCGGCGCGGTTGTCCGGGCCGACGAACGGCACCTGGATGCCTTTTTCCTTCAGCGCGGCGGTGTCGAACTGGTTGTCGATGTTGACCACCAGAATGCCACGGTCGATGGCCGCCTTGACCACCGGCACCAGGGCCTTCGAATCGGCCGGGGCGATGACCAGCGCATTGATCTTCTGCGCCATCATCTGCTCGACCATCTTGATCTGGGCGGCCGTGTCGGTCTCGTCCTTGATGCCGTTGGCCACCAGCGTGTACTGCGAGGCATGCGCCTTCTGGTGCGCCTTGGCGCCGTCTTCCATGGTGCGGAAGAACTCGTTGGCCAGCGACTTCATGACCAGCGCCACCTTCGGCTTTTCCTGGGCGAGGGCGGGCGTGGCGGCGAAGGCGCCCAGCAACGTCAGTGCGGCTGCGCTTTGCAGCGTACGGCGGGTGAACTTCATGATGATGTGTCTCCTGAGGTGGTTGAGCGGGGCGCCGGTCTATGCCGGGGGCTCCGATGTTAACCAACGAAAACGTTTGCGCAAACGTTTGCTAACCGGGAATAACCCTGATCGCGCTTTACTTTCCAAGGGGGGCTCCGCGCAAGGCCTCCGAAGCGGCCGCTCCGCGCCGGGAAGGGGGTTGGCGAAGCGACACGAAGTGCGCGAAGGCTGGGGGTGGGCCAGCTCGGCCTAAAATTGCGGGTTACCCAGAGGACCCCCCATGAGTTTGCAATGCGGCATCGTCGGCCTGCCCAACGTCGGTAAATCCACCCTTTTCAATGCGTTGACCAAGGCCGGCATCGCAGCGGAAAACTATCCGTTCTGCACCATCGAGCCGAACACGGGCGTGGTCGAAGTGCCCGACCCGCGGCTTGGCCAGCTCAGCGAGATCGTCAAGCCCGAGCGCATCGTCCCGGCCATCGTCGAGTTCGTCGACATCGCCGGCCTGGTGGCCGGCGCCAGCACCGGCGAAGGCCTGGGCAACAAGTTCCTCGCGCACATCCGCGAGACCGACGCCACGGTGAACGTGGTGCGCTGCTTCGATGACGACAACGTGATCCACGTGGCCGGCAAGGTCGACCCGATCTCCGACATCGAGGTGATCCAGACCGAACTTTGCCTGGCCGACCTGGCCACGGTCGAGAAGGCGCTGCACCGCCACACCAAGGTCGCGCGCTCGGGCGACAAGGACGCGCAGAAGCTGGTCGGCCTGCTCGAGCGCTGCCAGAAGGCGCTCAACGAGAACATCCCGGTGCGCGCGCTCGAGTTCACCAAGGAAGAACAGCCGCTGGTGAAGTCGTTCACGCTCATCACGGCCAAGCCGGCGATGTTCGTCGGCAACGTGTCGGAAGACGGCTTCGAGAACAACCCCTACCTCGATCGGCTGCGCGAGTACGCGGCCAAGCAGGGCGCGCCCGTGGTCGCCATCTGCGCCAAGATCGAAGCCGAACTCGCCGAGATGGACGACGAGGACAAGAAGATGTTCCTCGCGGAAATCGGCCAGGACGAGCCGGGCCTGAACCGCCTGATCCGCGCCGCCTACAAGCTGCTGGGCCTGCAGACCTACTTCACCGCTGGCGTGAAGGAAGTGCGCGCCTGGACCATCCACATCGGCGACACCGGCCCGCAGGCGGCCGGCGTGATCCACGGCGACTTCGAGAAGGGCTACATCCGCGCCCAGACGATCGCCTTCGACGACTTCATCGCCTTCAAGGGCGAGCAGGGCGCAAAGGACGCGGGCAAGATGCGCGCGGAAGGCAAGGAGTACGTCGTCAAGGATGGGGACGTGATGAACTTCCTGTTCAGCTCCTGAAGCCCGTCGCATGCTCACCGTCCACCACCTCAACAACTCGCGCTCGCAGCGCGTGCTCTGGTTGCTCGAAGAACTCGGGCTGCCTTACGAAATCGTGCACTACCAGCGCGACCCGCAGACCATGTTGGCGCCCGCTTCGCTGCGGGCCGTTCATCCGCTTGGAAAGTCGCCGGTGGTGACGACGGACGACGGCCTCACGCTTGCGGAATCGGGCGCCGTGATCGAGACGCTGATCGAGCGCCATGGCAATGGCCGGATGGCGCCCGCGCCGGGCACGCCGGAGGCTGTGCGCTACCGCTATTGGCTGCATTTCGCGGAAGGCTCGGCCATGTCGCCGCTGCTGCTCAAGCTGGTGTTCGACAAGATCGAGAACGGGAAGATGCCGTTCTTCGCGAAGCCCATCGCCAAGATGATTGCGGGCAAGGCCAAGGCGGCCATCATTACGCCGAACATCGAGAGCCACCTGAGTTTCATGGAGACCGAGCTCGGCAAGAGCGAGTGGTTTGCCGGCAATGAATTCACGGGCGCCGATATCCAGATGAGCTTCCCGGTCGAAGCCGCGCAGGCGCGCGGCGGGCTCGATGCGAAGCGTCCCAGGCTGATGGCGTACCTGGCGCGCATCCATGCGCGCCCCGCGTACCAGCGCGCACTGGAACGCGGCGGCCCCTACGGTCTCCTGAGTTGATGAAGCAGGCGCGGCGGTCTTCTCATGACGGAAACACGTAGAGAAGCGCCACCGTCATGCTGACATAGCGCAGGAACTTTCCGACAGCCATGTAGCCGAGGCAAGGCCAGAACGGCAGCTTGAGCCAACCCGCTACCGCGCACAGCGGATCGCCGACGATCGGCAGCCAACTCAGGAGGCATGCCTTCGGGCCGAGCCGTTCCAGCCAGCCCAATACCCGCACATGATGTTTCGAGTGCGAGTATTTGTCTGCTACCTTGTGCGCGCCGTAGCCTATCCACCAGTCGACCGCGCCGCCCAGCGTATTGCCTACGGTTGCCACCGCGATGGCCGACCAGAACATGTCGGGGTTGAGCTTGAGCAGGCCGAAAAGGATCGGCTCCGAGCCCACCGGCAGCAGCGTTGCCGAGACGAAAGCCGCAATGAACAGCGTGGAGAGTCCGTACTGCGGAAGTGCGAGCAGTGCGAGAAGAGCGTCGAGCCAGGCTTGCATAAAGTGAAATGAGTCGGCCCAGTATAGGCAGCGCGCAGCGGGATCGCGGTCGGAGAACGCGCCGCGCGCAACAGTGTTTGTGCTGGTACCGCGGGCGCAAATCGTTTCAATCGGCGAAATGGCGCGTGGCTACAATCGTGCCTCATTTTTCAGCAGCCGAACGCGCGACACTTTCCCTCCATGACCTTGCAGATCGGCACCCACACGCTGGAAAACCGGCTGTTCGCCGCGCCCATGGCCGGCGTGACGGACCGGCCGTTCCGCATGCTGTGCCGCGCGCTCGGCGCGGGCTATGCGGTGAGCGAGATGGTGACCTCGCGCAAGGAACTCTGGAACACGCTCAAGACATCGCGCCGCGCCAACCACGACGGCGAGCCCGGCCCCATTGCGGTGCAGATCGCCGGCACCGATGCGGCCATGATGGCTGAAGCGGCGGTGTACAACATCGAGCGCGGCGCGCAGATCATCGACATCAACATGGGCTGCCCCGCCAAGAAGGTCTGCAACAAATGGGCGGGTTCGGCGTTGATGCGCGACGAGCCGCTGGCGCGCGAGATCGTGCAGGCCGTGGTCGAGGCGGCGCAGCCTTTCAACGTACCGGTCACGCTCAAGATGCGCACCGGCTGGAGCCTGGAGCACCGCAACGCGGTGAAGCTCGCGCGCGAGTTCGAATCTGCCGGCGTGCAGATGCTGACCGTGCATGGCCGCACGCGCGAACAGGGCTACAAGGGCAACGCCGAGTACGACACCATCGCAGCCGTCAAGGCCGCAGTGCGCATACCGGTCGTGGCCAACGGCGACATCCGTTCGCCCGAGAAGGCGCGCGACGTGCTCGCGGCCACCGGCGCCGACGCCGTGATGATCGGCCGCGCGGCGCAGGGCCGGCCCTGGATCTTTCGCGAGATTGCGCATTTCCTGGACACCGGCACCCACCTTGCGCCACCCCTGGTCGCCGAGGTTCGGCGCCTGCTGCTCGATCACCTCGTCGAGCACTACGCGCTCTACGGCGAGTTCAGCGGCGTGCGCACGGCGCGCAAGCACATCGGCTGGTATGTGCGGGCGCTGCCGGACGGCGAGGCCTTTCGCGCACGGATGAACACCATCGAGGATTCGGCCGCGCAGCTGCGCGCGGTCGGCGATTATTTCGACGGGTTGGCGGACCGCATGGACCGCATGCCCGTGCACCAGGCGGCCGAAGAGCTGCCAGGTGAAGAGGAGGCGGCCTGCGCCGCTGATTGAGAGAGAAGAAGAGAAGAAAAAAGCATGAGCAAGAAACACATCGAGGACTGCGTTCGCAACAGTCTGGACAGCTACTTTCGCGATCTGCGCGGCACCGAGCCCGACGGCATGTACGAGATGCTCGTGCGGGTGGTCGAGAAGCCTTTGCTCGACGTCGTCATGACGCGCGCCGAGGGCAACCAGTCGAAGGCTGCGCAATGGTTGGGCCTGAATCGCAACACGCTTCGCAAGAAGCTGGTTGAACACAAACTCCTGAAATAACTACACCGGATACTCCATGGCCCAGACCGCACTCATTTCCGTCTCCGACAAGACCGGCATTCTCGAATTCGCGCAAGCGCTGCATGGCCTCGGCATCAAGCTGCTGTCCACCGGCGGCACCGCCAAGCTGCTGGCCGATGCCGGCCTGCCCGTCACCGAAGTGGCCGATCACACCGGCTTTCCAGAAATGCTCGACGGCCGCGTGAAGACGCTGCATCCGAAGATCCACGGCGGCCTGCTCGCGCGCCGCGACCTGCCCGCGCACGTCGCGGCCATCAAGGAACACGGCATCGACACCATCGACCTGCTGGTGGTCAATCTCTATCCCTTCGAAGCCACCGTAGCCAAGGCCGGCTGCACGCTCGAAGACGCCATCGAGAACATCGACATCGGCGGCCCGGCGATGGTGCGCAGCGCGGCCAAGAACTGGAAGGACGTGGGCGTGCTGACCGACGCCTCGCAGTACCCCGTGGCACTGGCCGAGCTGCAGGCCGGTGGCAAGCTCAGCGACAAGACCAAGTTCGCTTTCTCGGTGGCCGCGTTCAACCGCATTGCCGACTACGATGGCGCCATCAGCGACTACCTCTCGGCCATCGACTTCGACGCCAGCATCGGCCAGCCTGCGCCCACGCGCTCGCTGTTCCCGGCGCAAAGCAACGGCCGCTTCGTGAAGGTGCAGGACCTGCGCTACGGCGAGAACCCGCACCAGCAGGCCGCGTTCTACCGCGACCTGTATCCGGCGCCGGGCTCGCTCGTGTCCGCAAAGCAGCTGCAGGGCAAGGAGCTGAGCTACAACAACATTGCCGATGCCGACGCCGCATGGGAATGCGTCAAGAGCTTCGACGTGCCGGCGTGCGTGATCGTGAAACACGCCAACCCCTGCGGCGTGGCCGTGGGCAAGGACGCGGGCGAAGCCTACGCCAAGGCCTTCAAGACCGACCCGACCTCGGCCTTCGGCGGCATCATCGCCTTCAACCGGCCAGTGGACCTTGCCACTGCGCAGGCCGTCAACAAGCAGTTCGTCGAAGTGCTGATGGCGCCGGGCTACACGCCCGAGGCGCTGGAAGTGTTCCAGGCGACCAAGGCCAAGCTCAACGTTCGCGTGCTCGAGATCGCATTGCCCAAGGGCGGCGCGACTGATTGGGACAACGGCCGCAACGCAATCGACGTGAAGCGCGTCGGCTCCGGCCTCCTGATGCAGACCGCCGACAACCACGAGCTTTCGGCCAGCGAGCTCAAGGTGGTGAGCAAGAAGCAACCCACGCCCGAGCAGCTGCAAGACCTGCTGTTCGCATGGAAGGTGGCCAAGTACGTGAAGAGCAACGCCATCGTGTTCTGCGCCGGCGGCATGACCATGGGCGTGGGCGCGGGCCAGATGAGCCGCCTCGATTCAGCACGCATCGCCAGCATCAAGGCCGAGCACGCCGGCCTGTCGCTCAAGGGCACGGCGGTGGCAAGCGATGCCTTCTTCCCGTTCCGCGACGGGCTCGACGTGGTGGTCGATGCCGGCGCGAGCTGCGTCATTCAGCCGGGTGGCTCGATGCGCGACCAGGAAGTGATCGACGCCGCCGACGAGCGCGGCGTGGTCATGGTGCTGTCGGGCGTGCGCCACTTCCGCCACTGACCTCGCGCGCCCGCGGGCGACCGGATCAACCGGGCTGCGAAGCCTTGAAGATCTGCCGTGCGGCTTCGATCGTGGCGGCGATATCGTCGTCGCTGTGCGCGGCGCTCACGAAGCCTGCTTCGTAGAGCGCCGGTGCGATGTACACCCCGCGGTCGAGCAGGCCGTGGAACAGTGCGTTGAACTTCCCGTTGTCGGTCGTCATGACCGTTGCGTAGTTCTGCGGCAGCTCGTTCATCAGGAAGAAGCCGAACATGCCGCCCTCGCTGTCGGCGTTGAAGGCTTGTCCTTCGGCTGCGGCGGCGGCCTTGAGGCCTTCGACCAACGACTGCGTTTTCTTCGACAGCGCTTCATAGAAGCCGGGCTTGGCAATTTCCTTCAGCGTGGCAAGGCCGCAGGCCGTGGCCACCGGATTGCCCGACAGCGTGCCCGCCTGGTAGACCGGACCGAGCGGCGCGAGCTGTTCCATGATGGCGCGCGGTCCGCCAAAGGCGGCGAGCGGCATGCCGCCGCCAATGACCTTGCCGAGCACGGTGAGGTCGGGCGTGATGCCCAGCACGCCCTGTGCGCCGTGTAGGCCCACGCGAAAGCCGGTCATCACTTCGTCGAACACCAGGAGTGCGCCATGCTGCGTACAAAGGTCGCGGCAACGCTTGGCGAATTCGGCCGTGGCGCGCACGAAGTTCATGTTGCCGGCAATCGCCTCGATCATCAGGCAAGCGATGTCGTTGCCGTGCAGCGCAAAGGCTTCCTCGAGCTGCGCGATGTTGTTGTACTCCAGCACCAGGGTGTGCTGCGTCACTTCAGGCGGTACGCCGGCCGACGTGGGATGGCCGAAGGTGGCGAGGCCGGAGCCCGCCTTTACCAGCAGCGCGTCGGCATGGCCGTGGTAGCAGCCCTCGAACTTGATGATGTGCTTGCGGCCGGTGGCGCCGCGCGCCAGGCGCAGCGCGCTCATCGCGGCTTCGGTGCCCGAACTCACGAGCCGCACCATCTCCATCGACGGAACCAGCGCAAGGATGGCTTCGGCCAGCTCTATCTCGCGCTCCGTGGGCGCTCCGTACGAGAAGCCTTCCAGCACGGCTTTTTGCACCGCCTCTACAACGGCCGGATGGCCGTGGCCCAGGATCATGGGACCCCAGGAGCCGATGAAGTCGATGTAGCGCTTGTCGTTCGCGTCCCAGAAATAGGCGCCTTCGGCGCGCCGGATGAAGCGAGGCGTGCCGCCGACGGCCTTGAAGGCGCGCACCGGCGAATTGACGCCGCCGGGAATGACGGCGCGGGCGCGCTCGAAAAGAATGTTGTTTTGGTCAGCGCTTGGCATCAGTGTCGGGTGTCGTGAGGGGGGAGGGCGAAATCGGGGGGTGCATCGGGGTCTTCATCGTCGCCGTCTTCGTCTTCCGGCTCGGCCCAGAAGAGGCGGTCCGGCAGCACGTGGCCCATGCCGGGCCGGAATCCGGCGTCCAGGCAGCGGTCCATGTAGGCCAGGGCTTCGGTGGTGGCGGCCACCAGGTCGGTGCCGCTCGCAAGCAAGGCGGCCAAGGCGGCGGACAGGGTGTCCCCCGCACCGGCAAAGACCGCCTCCAGGCGCTCGTATTTCTCGTTGGCGAGCACTGACTGCGGTGAGGCCAACACGTTGTCGATGAACTGGTCGGGCAGCACCATGCCAGTCACCAGCGTATAGGGCACGCCGAACTCGCCGGCGGCCTTGGCAATGTCGCGCGCACCGGGCGGGCGGTCGCCGCTCCAGTCCGGCAGCAGCCATCGCCAGAGCGTACTGTGGTTTCCAACCAACACAGTGGCCTGGGGCAAAAGTAACTCTCGAAAAGCGTCCAGATACGGCTCGATGAGGTTCTCGTCCCACCAGGAAAGGTTGGGCATGTAGGCCACCAGCGGCACTTCCGGGTAGTCGGAGGCGGTCTCGGCGATGGTGCTCAGGGTGTCGGGGCTACCGACGAAACCCACCTTGATGAGCTGCACCTCCACGTCTTCGAGAATGGCCCGAGCCTGCTCGGCCACGGCCTCTTCGTCGAAGGCGAAATGGTCGAATATCTCGGCCGTATCCCGTGCGTAGGCGCCAGTGACCACCGGAAGCATGTGGGCGCCCACCGACGCCATGGCCAGGGCGTCGGCGCCCAATCCGCCCGCACCGCTCGGATCGCTGGCATTGAAGACCAGGACGCACGGCGGATTGAGGTCGCGTTCCGATACCTCGCCGCTGTCGGACGGGGGGTCGTTAAGATTGCCCGGTTTGCGGGCGTTGTCTTCTGGATGTAAGTAAATGGTCATACGCCGGCCGAAATCACCTGGATGGTGGCATAGGCGCGACGTTTACCGTCCGCCAGTGAGATACGCATAGATACACTCGTTGCATTTAATGAACAAGGACTTTAAGCTCCGATGAATACGAAAACTTGGATGTGCCTGATTTGTGGGTGGATCTATGACGAAGCGGTAGGTGTACCGGAAGACGGGATTGCTGCAGGCACGGCCTGGGCGGATGTCCCGATGAACTGGACCTGTCCTGAGTGCGGTGCGCGCAAGGAAGACTTCGAAATGGTTGAAATCTGAAGCATGGCATAGGGCTACGCGATCTGCGCCGATGTACGGTGCGGCGGGCATCCAAGTCTCATCTCAGCAGGAGTGTGTGCAATGGGGCCGAATGGATCAGGTTACAAGGTGCTTGTCATCGATGACAGCAATACGATCCGGCGCAGTGCCGAAATATTTCTGAAGCAAGGCGGACACGAGGTTCTTCTTGCCGAGGACGGCTTCGACGCGCTCTCGAAGGTCAACGACCACAAGCCGCATCTGATTTTCTGCGACATCCTCATGCCGCGCCTCGACGGCTACCAGACCTGCGCCATCATCAAGCGCAACGCTCAGTTCTCCAATGTTCCGGTCGTGATGCTCTCCTCGAAGGACGGCGTCTTCGACAAGGCGCGCGGCCGCATGGTCGGATCGCAAGACTACCTGACCAAACCTTTTACCAAAGACCAGCTGCTGCAGGCCGTGCAGCAGTTTGGCATCGTTCAACAGGAAGCGCAGTAATGCCCATTCGAAAAATCCTCGTCGTCGACGACTCCAAGACGGAACTGCTGTTCCTGTCCGACCTGCTCCAGAAGAACGGCTTTGCCGTCAAGACCGCTGAAAACGCCGAAGACGCGATGCGCCGTCTCGAAGAGGACCAGCCCGACCTGATCCTCATGGACGTCGTCATGCCCGGCCAGAACGGGTTCCAGCTCACGCGCGCCATCGCCCGCGATCCGCAGTACGCCGCCATTCCGATCATCCTGTGCACCAGCAAGAACCAGGAAACGGATCGCGTCTGGGGCATGCGCCAGGGCGCCCGCGACTACATCGTCAAGCCGGTCAATGCGGCCGAGCTGATGTCCAAGATCAGCGCGCTGGCCTGAACGGAAGTCTGCCGAGTCCATGGCAAACCGCGACGCTCTTCGCGCCTTCCAGTCCCGGCTTGCGAGCCGCCTGCAGGCCGCTCGCACCACCGGCGTGGCCGCCGCGTGGCTCGCGGTCGAGGCCGGCGAAGGCAAGTACCTCTTTCCACTGGGCCACGCGGGCGAGATCTTTCCCTGGACGCCGCCCCAGCCCGTGCCGTACACGGAACCCTGGTTCCTCGGCGTTGCCAACCTGCGCGGCGGCCTCTACGGCGTGGTGCAGCTTTCGGCATTCGCCTCCGGCACGCCCGACGGTCCGGCCGCCACCGAGGCGGCCCGCATGCAATCGCGGCTCGTTGCCCTCAACGAGCTGCTCGAAGTCAACTGCGCTTTGCTGGTCGATCGACTGGCGGGGTTGCGGGGGGCCGAGGCCTTCACGGCCGCGGAGCCTCCGGGCGCAGAAGCACCCGCCTGGCTCGGACATCTGTACACCGATGCGGCGGGTGAGCGCTGGCAGGAAATCAACCTGCAGGCGCTCTCGCAGCAACCCCAGTTTTTAAGTATTGGCGCCTAGTGCATCCGCACAGCCAGAAGACAACCACCTGAAGGACCGACCGTGAGCTCGATCGCCGACAAGTTCAAGAAATTACTGCCCGCGAACAGCGGGAACGACAACGCCCGTGTCGATGGCTCCGGTTCCACCATATCGCTCGACGATGTCGACACGGTTCAGGTGCCGGACGAAAAGACCGTTCGCCTGGCCCGAAAACAAGGCCGTCCCGTCGACGAGCCAGCGCCCACCGGCTTTGCCGATGATGCGGCGCTGGTCGGCGAGGCCGCCAACGAGGCCGATGCCGCGGCCGCCGACGCCGCCCAGGTGCAGGCCCCCGCGGGCGGTGCGGGCTCCAAGCCGGCGCGCCAGCAGCGGATCCTCGCGATCATGCTGGCGGTTGTGGTGCTGCTGCTGTTGCTGGTGGCCGGCTCCGCCATTCTTCGCGCCGAACGCCTGGCGCAGCAGGTGGCTGCCACCGGCCAGTCGCTGATGCAGTCGCAGCGGCTCGCAAAGTCGATCTCGCAGGCCCTCGTCGGCAGCGCTCCCGCGTTCGTCGAAGTGAAGGACAGCGCCGACGACCTCACGCGCCGCGTGCAGGGCCTGACCAACGGCGACGAGGCCCTGCGCCTCGAACGCGTGGGCAACCAGTACGACGAGGACATGGCCAAGATCAATCCGCTGGTCGCCCGTGCCGACACCAGTGCCAAGGCCGTGCTGGCCCAGCGCCAGATCCTGACCCAGGTGGGCGCCGCCTTGCGCGACATCAACCAGCAGTCGTCCGCGCTGCTCGAGATGACCGAGACCGTGGCATCGCTCAAGATGCAGCAGAACGCCACGCTGCCTGAAATCTCGGCCGCCGGCCAGCTCGTGATGCTGACCCAGCGCATCGGCAAGTCGACCAACGAGTTCTTCACGGTCGAAGGCGTGAACCCCGACGCCGTGTTCCTGCTCGGCAAGGACCTGAACACCTTCCAGGAAACCACGCGCGGCCTGCTCGACGGCAATGCGCAACAGCGTTTCCCCGGCTCGAAGGACCCGCAGACGCGCCAGCAGCTCGAAGCCATTCTGAAGACCTATGAGCAGATGCGCACGCAGGCTTCCGCCATTCTGGGCAACCTTCAGGGCCTGGTGGCCGCGCGCGAAGCGCAGGCTTCCATCCTGACCGACAGCGAACCCCTGCGCAAGTCGCTTGGCGAGCTGCAGGACAAGCTGTCCGCCCGTACCGGCCTGGGCGCCGGAACGATCGTGATGCTGTTCGTGCTGTCGCTCGCCGCTCTTGCACTGGCTGGCGCCATCGGTTTCGTGCAGGTGCGCGAAGGCCGCGAACGCGCCGCCGTCGCCGAACGTGAACGTCTGGCGGCCGAACAGGCCAGCGATGAAGCCGGCCGCATCAACAACGCCAATCAGGCCGCCATTCTTCGGCTGATGAACGAACTGCAGACAGTGGCTGAAGGCGACCTGACGCAGGAAGCCACCGTGACCGAGGACATCACCGGCGCCATTGCCGACTCGGTGAACTACACGGTGGAAGAACTGCGCCTGCTGGTGGGCAACGTGCAGAACACGGCCACCCGCGTGGCGCAGACGACGTCGCAGGTGGAAAGCACCTCGACCGAACTGCTCGCCGCTTCGACCGAACAGCTGCGCGAAATTCGCGAGACTGGTCAGTCAGTGCTGACAATGGCCGAGCGAATCAACGGCGTGTCGTCGCAAGCGCAAGAGTCCGCCACGGTGGCGCGCCAGTCGCTGCAAGCCGCGTCCTCGGGCCTGCAGGCCGTGCAGAACGCCATCGGCGGTATGAACTCCATCCGCGACCAGATCCAGGAAACTTCCAAGCGCATCAAGCGCTTGGGCGAATCCTCGCAGGAGATCGGTGAAATCACTGAGCTGATCTCGGACATTACCGAGCAGACGAACGTGCTGGCACTGAACGCCGCCATTCAGGCCGCATCGGCCGGTGAAGCCGGTCGCGGCTTCTCGGTGGTGGCGGAAGAAGTGCAGCGGCTGGCTGAACGCTCGGCAGACGCCACGCGCCAGATCTCGGCGCTGGTGAAGGCCATTCAGACCGACACGCAGGATGCGGTGGGCGCCATGGAGCGTTCCACGCAGGGTGTGGTCGAGGGGGCCAAGCTGTCCGACAATGCAGGTACCGCACTGACCGAGATCGACCGCGTGTCGCGCCGTCTTGCAGAGCTGATCGAGCAGATTTCGCAGTCCGCCTCCCGCGAAGCCGATTCGGCCAACGTGGTGGCTGCCAACATCCAGCACATTTTTGCGGTGACCGAGCAGACCGGAGAAGGTACTCGCACCACGGCCCAGCAGGTGCGCGAACTTTCGCAGATGGCGGAAGAACTGCGCCGCTCGGTGGCCCGATTCAAGATTGCCTGACAAAAGTTAAGAACGGCGAGCATCCAACGTGTCGATTCAAACCCCTGCCACGGCCCCCATTGCCGGCAACGTGCCGGCCACCGAAGACCTCGGGCCGCTGGCCTGGGTGCTGGGAGAAATCCAGAAATCCCTCGATGGCGTGGGCAAGTCGTTGCGGCGCTTCGTGCGCGACGTGGGCAGTGCCGCGGACCTCGAGAGCGGCCCGCTGCAAATGGCCCGCCAGCAGCTGCACCAGTCCGTCGGCGCGCTGCAGATGGTGGGCAACACCGCTCCGGCGCTGGTGCTCGGCTCCATCGAGTTCGCGGTACAGGGCTTCATTGCCGAGCCGCAGCGCTGCACCGATAGCGCCGTCCTGAAGATCGAGCGCGCCGGCTTTGCCGTGGTCGACTTCCTCAATGCGCTGCTGGCCGGCAAGGCCGTCTCGTCGGTAGCGCTGTTCCCGCAATACCGCGACGTGCTTGAACTGGTCGGCAACGAGCGCGTGCATCCGGCGGATCTCTGGAGCGTTGCCTGGCGCTGGGTCGAAGTGCGTCCCGCGCTCACGCAGGCCGCGCTGGCCTACGACCCGGCCGTGCGCTCGCGGCTCGACCGTGAAGTGCTGCAGCTGGTCAAGACCGGCGACCCGCAGGCCGCACGCCGCCTGCAGGCGCTGTGCCTGGGCCTCGGGCGCGGTGCGCTGCTGCCGCGCGTCGCGAGCTTCTGGACCCTTGCCGCCGGCTTTTTCGAAGCCCTGGCGCTGTCGCTGATTCCTGCCGATTCCTACGTCAAGCGCGCCGCCTCGCGCGTGCTGCTGCAATACGCCACGCTGGCGCGCGGCGACAGCACCGTGTCCGACCGGCTGGGCCAGGACCTGCTGTTCTTCTGCGCGCAGGCCGTGCCCACCGGCACCCCTGACGAGGCCGCCACGCTGCGCACCGTGCGCGCCGCATGGGGCATCGCGGGCGAACCGCATGTCGACTACAGCGTCGAGCAGTTCGGCCGCTTCGATCCGCTGGTGCTGGCCCAGGCCCGCAAGCGCATCGAAACCGCCAAGGAAATGTGGTCGGCGCTTTCGGGCGGCGACATTACGCGTACGCGCCAGGTGGCCGACACCTTCGCGCAGCTCGGCGAGTCGCTGCAAAAGCTCCATCCGCCCATCCTGCCGATGGTGGAGGCGCTGACGCATGCCGTGGACGCCTCCGTTCGTTCCAGCCAGCCGCCGGACACCGAACTCGCGATGGAAGTGGCCACCTCGGTCCTCTACCTCGAAGCAGCGCTCGAAGATCTCGATCCGAGCGATCCGCAGCTCACATCGCGCACCCTCCAACTGGCGGGCCGCATCGAGCGCGTGCGCGCAGGCGGCCATTCGGAGCCGCTCGAGCCCTGGATGGAGGACCTGTACCGCCGCGTCAGCGATCGCCAGACCATGGGCACCGTGGTCGACGAACTGCGCAGCCACCTGAGCGAGCTTGAAAAGTCGCTCGACCAGTACTTCCGCCGGCCCGCAGAGAAGGGGCTGCTGCGCACCGTGCCGACCCAGCTGCTGCAGATGCGCGGCGTGTTCTCCGTGCTGGGGCTCGACCAGGCCGCCCACACCGTCCAGCGCATGCGCGACGATGTCGAGCAGATGCTGGTGGGCAACGCATCGCCCGTCGAGGAGATGCACAGCTTCGACGCGCTCGGCAATAACCTGGGCGCGCTGGGTTTCCTGATCGACATGCTGGGCTACCAGCCCGCTCTCGCCAAGCGCCTGTTCGTGTTCGACGAGCAAGCCGGCGAACTCAAGCCGCTGATGGGGCGCCAGGTTGCCGACAGCGCCGCCGTGGATACGGGAGCACCGGGTGCTGCCGCCGGCAGCGACGGCGTACTCAGCATCGAGGAAGTCGATGCGCAGATCGCGTCGAAGCTTGCCGCGCTCGCGACGCCCAACCGCAAGGCGAAGGTGTCGCCCATCGAGGAATTCAGCCGCAAGGCCGACAGCTGGACGAACAAGATCACTGGCCCGGCGGCGCTGCCCGACACCGAAGTCACCGAGCTCGAAGAAGACGACCTGCAGAACATCTTCCTCGACGAAGCCCGCGAGGTGGTGCAAAACGGCCTGGCCGCGATCGACGAGCTCGGCGGCCATCCGGACGACACCGAGGAACTCACCATCCTGCGCCGTGCGTTCCACACGCTGAAGGGCAGCTCGCGCATGGTCGGCCTGACCGACTTCGGCGACGCGGCATGGTCCTTCGAGCAGGTGCTCAACACCTGGCTCGCCGACCAGCGCGACGCCACGCCCGATCTGCTTTCCGGCACCCGTAAGGCGCTCGAGGAATTCAGCCAGTGGGTCAAGGCCATCGCTTCGGGCTCCGCGCACGGCTGGCAGTCGTCGCATTTCAGCCGCGTGGCCGATGCGCTGCTGGCGGGCGAGCCCGTGCCCGCCATGCCGGCGCGTGTTGCCGATGCCGACGCCCTTGCCGTGGCCGCGCGCCACATTGCCGCGGAAACGCCGGCGGTGGCTCCGCTTGCCATGCCCGAACTCCCGGAGCTGCCGGACCTGTCGTTTACCGCCGCGGCGCCGGAGCCCGCACCCGCATCCGCGTCCGCTGCCGCTTTCGAAGAACCGCTCGCGGAAGCCTTGCAGAAGTCCTCCAGGCCCGAAGCCGACGACGATTTCACGTCCACCGACTTTCTCGATTTCGAATCCAAGCCGCTGCCGCCCGACGACCTTACGGACGATTGGACGGGGGGCCAGGCGTTCGATTTCCTGGAGCCCGCCAAGGCGGAACCCACGCCATCGCCTGCCGCCGAACCGGCGCTCGAGCCGATGGCCGAAGCCGCCCAGCCCGCCGCCGAATTGCCCGCGCTGGACGGCCTGCCCGACCTCGAGTGGGCCTCCGAGCCCGCGCCGGCGGCTGCCGAAGAGCCAGCGATCCTGGCCGTCGAAACACTGCCGGCCGAAGAACCCGTGGAAGTGCCGGCCCTGCGGCTGGAGCCCGAAGAAACCGCCGAGCCCGCGGTGGACGCAGTTCCCGACCTTGCCGACCAACCCGCTCCCGCCATGGCCGAAGAAGCGGGGCAGCCGGAAGCGGAGCAACCCGCCGAAGCTCCGGTCGAAGTGGCTGCTGAGGCGGCCGAAGCCGAGTTGGCGGCCGCGTCCGGCGCCGAGGAGCAGGTCAAGGTCATCGGTCCGCTGCGCATCGGCATCGCGCTCTACAACGTCTACCTCAACGAAGCCGACGAGTGGTCCAGGCAACTGGCCACGGAAGTCGGCGAGTGGGCGCTCGAATCCCATGAGCGGCTGTCCGACTCGACCATCGCGCTGGCCCATTCGCTGGCTGGCAGTTCGGCCACGGTCGGCTTCCACAGCCTTTCGGGCATGGCCCGCCTGCTCGAAGCCGCCCTGCAGCATCTGCAGATGCAGGGCAGCGGTTCGCGCGAACAGGGTGTAGTGCTGGTTGCGGCCGCCGACGAGCTGCGCCGGCTGCTGCACCAGTTTGCCGTCGGCTTCCTGCGCGAACCCTCCGAAGGCACGCTGCAGGCGCTGCGCGACATTGCCGCCGCGCCCATGCCGGCGGAAGCAGCCGCCCGGGTCGAAACCCGGCCGCACCAGCACGTGGTGGCCTCCGACGGCATTGCCGACGTGGCGCTGGACGACTCCGAAGACGCCATCGACATGGCCGATGCGGTCGACGTCGACCTGTTCCCCATCTTCGAGGAAGAAGCGCAGGAACTGCTGCCCCAGCTGGGCCAGGCGCTGCGCCAGTGGGCTCACCATCCCGACGACAACGCGCCGCGCGCCTCCGTGCTGCGCACGCTGCACACCCTCAAGGGCAGTGCCCGGCTGGCCGGCGCCATGCGCCTTGGCGAGCGCGCGCACCGCATGGAATCCGAGATCGAGGCCCTGGGCACCCAGGGCGGGGCCGACCGGGTCGAAATCGAAAAGCTGCTCACGCGCCTCGATGCACTGCAGGCCACCTTCGACGCGTTGCGCGCCGCCGACGATGCCACCCAGGCCGAAGTGGCCCAACTGGTGGCAACGGCCTCCGCAACGTCGCCGGGCGTCCAGCTGGTGCAGGTTCCCGCCGAAGCCGGCATGCCGGCCAACGACGAGCAGGCAGCCGCTACCGATGACGCCGAGGGCGCCGTGCCGGCACCGGCTACTTCCGCCGTGCCATCGCTCGTGCCGCGGCCCGCGCCTGCGCTGCTCACGCCCTTGCGCGCGGTTTCGAGCCAGGCCGTGCGCATCCGCACCCAGCTGCTCGACCGCCTGGTGGCGCAGACCGGCGAGGTCATCATCACCCGTTCGCGCCTGGAGGCTGAACTGGGCCAGCTGCGCGGCTCGCTTTCCGATTTGACGGGCAACCTCGACCGCCTGCGCCAGCAGTTGCGCGACATCGAGGTGCAGGCCGAAAGCCAGATGCAGTCCCGCCTCGCACAGGCCAAGGATTCGCAGCAGAGTTTCGATCCGCTCGAGTTCGACCGCTTCACCCGCGTGCAGGAACTCACGCGCATGATGGCCGAGTCGGTGAACGACGTGGCCACCGTGCAGCGCACGCTGCAAAAGACGGTGCAGGCGACGGAAGACGACCTCAGCGTGCAGGCGCGCCAGACGCGCGAACTGCAGCGCGGCCTGCTGCGCACGCGCATGGTGGAGTTCGAGGGCATTTCCGACCGCCTCTACCGCGTTGTGCGCCAGGCGTCGAAAGACACCGGCAAGCAAGTGCGGCTGGACATCGTCGGCGGCTCCATTGAAATGGACCGCGGCGTGCTCGACCGGATGACGCCCGCCTTCGAGCACCTGCTGCGCAATTGCGTGGCGCACGGCATCGAGGACCCGGCTGCGCGCGAAAAAGCCGGCAAGGACGCCAACGGCCTGATCGTGATCGACCTGCACCACGAAGGCAACGACGTCTCGGTGAGCTTCCGCGACGACGGCGCCGGCCTGGACCACAAGCGCATTGCCGAGCGTGCCCGCACGCTGGGCCTGCTGGCAGCAGACCAGGAACTGTCGCCCGAGGAAGCCACCGAACTCATCTTCAAGCCCGGCTTCTCCACGGCCGGACAGGTGTCCGAACTGGCCGGCCGCGGCATCGGCATGGACGTGGTGCGCGCGCAGATCGCGGCGCTCGGCGGCCGCATCGAAACGCACAGCACGGCGGGCCAGGGCACCACCTTCAAGCTGGTGCTGCCGCTCACCACCGCGGTGACGCACGTGGTGATGCTGCGGGCCGGCGACGTGTCGATCGGCGTTCCCTCCAACCTGGTCGAGCTGGTGCAGCGCGTGAGCAGCACCGAGCTCGAAGCCGCCTACCTGCACAACAGCCATCCGTTCGGCAGCGAACAGGTGCCGTTCTACTGGGCCGGCGCACTGCTGCAGGCCTCGGCGCGCAGCGAGCACCCCACCAGCAAGAACAACACGGTCGTGATCGTGCGAAGCGCCGCACAGCGCGTGGGCCTGCACGTGGACGAAGTGCTGGGCAACCAGGAAGTCGTGGTCAAGAACCTCGGGCCGCAGCTTGCACGCCTGCCGGGCCTGGCCGGTATCTCGGTGCTGGCTTCTGGCGCGGTGGCGCTCATCTACAACCCGGTGGCGCTGGCCGCGGTGCATGGCGAACAGGCCCGCCTGCGCCAGGCCGCCGCGCTGGCGGCTCCCTCGCACGGAACCGCCGACGGTGCCGAACAGGGCGGTGTGCCGCACGAACCGTTGCCGGTGCTGGCTCCGCCGGTGCCGCAGGTTCCGCTGGTGCTGGTGGTCGACGACTCCATCACCGTGCGCCGCGTCACGCAGCGCCTGCTGCAGCGGGAAGGCTACCGCGTTTCGCTCGCGGCCGACGGCCTGCAGGCGCTCGAACGGCTCCAGCAGGAGCGCCCGGCCGTGGTGCTGTCCGACATCGAGATGCCGCGCATGGACGGCTTCGACCTGGCACGCAACATCCGCGCGGACGACTCGATGGCGGGACTCCCGATCATCATGATCACCTCGCGCATTGCCGAGAAGCACCGCGATTACGCCCGCACGCTGGGAGTGAACCACTACCTTGGCAAGCCCTACTCGGAAGAGGAACTGCTGCGCCTGGTGCGTGCGTACACGAGCGAACCGGCGCTGGCGGCGGCAGCCTGAAGCATTGCCATCCAGAAACAAAGGGGCCTTCGGGCCCCTTTGTCATTTCTGCAGCGCCTTGGCTCGCGCCACGCCGTAGCGCTGCAGCGTTTTCTCGCGCGCCTCGGCGTGGTCGACCACCGGCTTGGGGTAGTTCTCGCCCAGCTTGATGCCCGCTGCTTCCAGTTCCACCGGCGATGCCATCCAGGGCGCATGGATCGCCGCATTCGAGAGCCCGGCGAGCTGCGGCAGGTAGCGCCGGATGAACTTGCCCTCGGGGTCGAAGCGTTCGCTCTGCGTCACCGGGTTGAAGATGCGGAAATAAGGCTGGGCGTCGCAGCCGCTGGAACTGGCCCATTGCCAGCCGCCGTTGTTCGAGGCCAGCTCGAAATCGTTCAGGTGCAGCGCGAAGTAGCGCTCGCCGCGCCGCCAGTCCAGCCCCAGGTCCTTGCACAGAAAGCTCGCCACCACCATGCGCAGCCGGTTGTGCATGTAGCCGCTCTGGTTGATCTGCAGCATGGCGGCGTCCACCAGCGGGTAGCCGGTGCGGCCTTCGCACCAGGCCTCGAACAGCTGGTCGGCATGCTTGCCGTGGTGCCACTGGATCTTGTCGTACTCCGGGCGGAAGCTCTTCGATTCACCGCCCGAATGCACGTGCGGAAAGTGCGCCAGGACCTGGAAATAGAACTCGCGCCAGATCAGTTCGCTGAGCCAGGTTGCAGCCCCCGCGTCGCCCTGCAGCGAAAGCTGGTGCGCCACACCCGCCAGCTGCCGGACCGACACCGTGCCGAAGCGCAGGTGCACGCCCAGGTAGCTGGGTCCCCGCACGGCCGGAAAGTTGCGCGCCGCATCGTAGCGGTCGATGCGCTGGAAGAAGTCTTCGAACAGTGCCGCGGCACCGCTGGTGCCGGTCGGAATATCGAGCTCGGAAAGATTGCTCTTGCGGAAGCCGACATCCTCCAGCGACGGCACCGGCGCACGCCAGGCCTCCGGCGGCGGCGCCAGCGCCTCCGCGTGGGTGCGAACCGGGTAGGACTTGAGAAAGAAGGAGTCCACCTTGGCGAGCCAGGCGCGCTTATAGGGCGTGAACACCGTGTAGGGCTGGCCCGTCTTGCTGAGCACCTCGTCGCGCTCGAAGACGGTGGAATCCTTGAAGGTATGAAAGGCGACGCCCGCATTGGCCAGCGCGCCGAGCACCTGCGCGTCACGCGCGAGCGCGTCCGGCTCGTCGTCGCGGTTGGCAAACACGGCCTGCACGTCCAGCGCGTGCGCCAGGGCCGGAATCTCCTCGACCGCGGTGGCGTGGCGCACGATCAGCCCACCGCTGAGCGCCTGCAGCTCGGCGTCCAGTTCCACCAGCGATTCACGGATGAATTCCACCCGGCGGTCGACGCGGGGGAGCGGGTCCAGGATCGCCCGGTCGAACACGAAAACGCACACCACTTGCCGGCACGCGCGCAAGGCGTGGTAGAGCGCCGCGTTGTCGTCCACCCGCAGGTCGCGGCGAAACCACATGAGCCCCTTGGGATAGGTCTTGTCGACGGCCAGTAAAATGGGTGGCATATGGCTGCCGATTCTGCCCCGATGAACCTCACGCATCATTTCCTGATTGCGATGCCGGGGATGGAAGATAAAACTTTCAACCGCAGCGTCGTCTACCTCTGCGAACACAGCGAGCGCGGTGCGCTCGGGCTTGTCATCAACAAGCCGAGCGACATCAACCTCAAGGTGCTGTTCGAGAAGATCGAGCTTCACCTGGCGCGCCCCGAACTCGGCGATGCGCCCGTCTTCCAGGGCGGGCCGGTGCAGACCGAGCGCGGTTTCGTGCTGCACGAGCCGGTGTTCTCCCACGCCGAAAAGCCCGACGAATCGGTCTACGCCTCGACCATGACCATTCCGGGCGGGCTCGAAATGACCACCTCCAAGGACGTGCTGGAGGCCCTGGCCACCGGCGCGGGGCCCCGCAAGGTGCTGGTGTCGCTCGGATATTCGGCCTGGGGCGAGGGACAGCTCGAGTCGGAACTGGCCGAGAACAGCTGGCTCACCGTCAGCGCCGACCCGGCCGTGATCTTCGATACCCCGGTGGAGCAGCGCTACGACAAGGCGCTGATGCTGCTGGGCCTGGAAGCGTGGAAGCTGTCGCCGGAAGCGGGGCACGCGTGATGGCCGCTGCCATGCCAGACGCTCCCGAATCCTCCGCTTCTTCTTCCGTTCCCGTTCCAGTCGTTCCGCCGCATTTCCAGAGCTTCCTGGCTTTCGACTTCGGCCTGAAGCGCACCGGCGTTGCCAGCGGCAATCGGCTGCTGGGCACCGCCACCCCCCAGGCCACCATCAAGGCCGAGGGCGATGCCCGCTTTGCGCAGGTCGAGGCCCGCATCAAGGAATGGCAGCCCGACGCGCTGGTGGTCGGCGTGCCGTACCACCCCGACGGCGCACCCCATGAGAACACCCGCCGCGCGCAGAAGTTTGCGCGCCAGCTGCGCGGCCGTTTCAACCTCCAGGTGTTCGAGGTCGACGAGCGCTACAGCACCACCGAGGCGCTGGCCTCCGGCGCCCGCGACGCCGATGCCGCCTCCGCCTGCATCATCCTGGAACAATTTTTGAGGAGCATCCCGTGAGCTCAATACCCGATGCCGAAGCGCTCTACAAGGAGCTGCTGAAAGGCGTGAAAGCGCTGATGCGCCCTGACACCAGGCTGGTGGGCATCACCTCCGGCGGGGCCTGGCTGGTCGAACGCCTGCAAAAAGACCTGGGCCTTGTCGGCGCGCCCGGCGTCATCTCGTCGGCCATGCACCGCGACGACTTCGCGCGCCGCGGCCTTTCGGCCAGCGCGCAGACCGCGCTGCCCTTCGACGTGAACGGCGCCGACGTGCTGCTGCTGGACGACGTGCTCTACACCGGCCGCACCATCCGCGCGGTCCTCAACGAGCTGTTCGACTTCGGCCGCCCGGCGTGCGTGCGGCTGGCGGTGCTGGTCGACCGCGGTGGGCGCGAGCTGCCGGTGGCGGCCGATTTCGCGGCCGCGAAACTCACGCTGCCCGACACGCAGCTGCTCGCACTGGCCCGCGCCGATGACGGCGCCTTCAGCCTCAAGGTCGAGGAGAACCGTTGATGCTCTACAAGCGAAACCCGCAACTCAACAAGAACGGCGAACTGATCCACCTGCTGTCGATCGAGGGCTTGCCCAAGGACATCGTCACGCACATCCTCGACACCGCCGCCAACTTCACGAGCGTGAGCGACCGCGAGGTCAAGAAGGTGCCGCTCCTGCGCGGCAAGAGCGTGTTCAACCTGTTCTTCGAGAACAGCACCCGCACCCGCACCACCTTCGAGATCGCGGCCAAGCGCCTGTCGGCCGATGTGATCAACCTGGACATCGCGCGCTCCTCGGCCACCAAGGGCGAGTCGCTGCTCGACACCATCGCCAACCTGAGCGCGATGGCGGCCGACCTGTTCGTCGTGCGGCACAGCGAATCGGGCGCGCCCTACCTCATCGCGCAGCATGTGGCGCCGCACGTGCACGTAGTGAATGCCGGCGACGGCCGCCACGCGCACCCCACGCAGGGGCTGCTCGACATGTACACGATCCGCCACTACAAGAAGGATTTTGCGAACCTCACGGTGGCCATCGTCGGCGACGTGCTGCACTCGCGCGTGGCACGCTCCGACATCCATGCCCTCACCACGCTGGGCTGCGCCGAAGTGCGCGTGGTTGGCCCCAAGACGCTGGTGCCCGGCGACATGGCCGGCATGGGGGTGCGCGTGTGCCACACGCTCGAAGAGGGCATCAAGGACTGCGACGTCATCATCATGCTGCGCCTGCAGAACGAGCGCATGAGCGGCGCGCTGCTGCCGTCGTCGCAGGAGTTCTTCAAGACCTACGGCCTCACGCCGGAGAAGCTGCAACTGGCCAAGCCGGATGCCATCGTGATGCATCCAGGCCCGATCAACCGCGGCGTCGAAATCGATTCGGCCGTTGTTGATGGAAAGCAGAGCGTGATCCTTCCGCAGGTTACCTTCGGAATCGCCGTTCGAATGGCCGTCATGAGCATCGTCGCAGGTAACGAAGCATGAACACACTGATCATCAACGGCCGCGTGGTCGATCCCGCTTCTGGCACCGACAAGAAAGCCGGCATTGCCGTCGCCGACGGCAAGATCGCCGGCATCGGCAGCGTGCCGGCCGGCTTCAAGGCCGATCGCACCATCGATGCCGCGGGCTGCATCGTCGCCCCCGGCCTGGTCGACCTGGCGGCACGGCTGCGCGAGCCCGGCTACGAGCACGAGGGCATGCTCGAAAGCGAAATGGCCGCCGCCATTTCAGGCGGCGTGACCAGCCTCGTGTGCCCGCCCGACACCGACCCCGTGCTCGATGAGCCTGGCCTCGTCGAGATGCTCAAGTTCCGCGCCGAAAAACTGCAGGGCGCGCGCCTGTTCCCGCTCGGCGCGCTCACGCGCAGCCTGGCCGGCGGCGTGCTGACCGAGATGGCCGAGCTCACCGAAGCCGGCTGCATCGGCTTCAGCCAGGCCGACGTGCCGCTCGCAGACACGCAGGTGCTGCAGCGCGCGCTGCTCTACGCCAGCACCTTCGGCTACACCGTGTGGCTGCGCCCGCAAGACCGCGACCTGGGCAAGGGCGTGGCGGCCAGCGGGCCGCTTGCCACGCGGCTCGGCCTGTCTGGCGTGCCCGTGTCGGCCGAGACCATCGCCATCTTCACCATCGTCGAGCTCATGAAGAGCACCGGCGCGCGCGTGCACCTGTGCCGCATCTCCAGCGCCGCGGGCGTGGCGCTGGTGCGCGCGGCCAAGGCACAAGGCCTGCCGCTCACCTGCGACGTCAGCATCAACTCGCTGCACCTTGCCGACACCGACATCGGCTTTTTCGACAGCCGCGCGCGCCTCAACCCGCCGCTGCGCCAGCAGGGCGACCGCGATGCGCTCTCGGCCGCGCTGGCCGACGGCACCATCGACGCGCTCGTGTCCGACCACACCCCCGTCGAGGCAGACGCCAAGACCCTGCCCTTCGCCGAAGCCGAGCCCGGCGCCACCGGACTCGAACTGCTGTTGCCGCTCGCGCTGAAATGGGCCGAGCGCAGCGGGGCCGGCCTGTCGCGCGCACTGGAGGTCGTTACCTCGGCGCCCGCACGCCTGCTCACGGCCGCCGACGCGGCCACCGGCATCGGCTCGCTCGCCGTGGGCGGCGTGGCCGACCTGTGCATCTTCGATCCCGCCATCGAGTGGCAGGTGCAGCCCGATGCACTCAGGAGCCAGGGCAAGCACACACCGTTCGCGGGCTATCCGCTGCAGGGCCGCGCGCGCCACACCCTGGTCGCCGGCCGTATCGTCCACGGCTGATTGCGAAGAGGTCCCGTATCTCGATGGTTCATTCACTGAAGGCTTGCTGGCGCCTGCTGCATGCGGTGGGGCACGCGCTTGGCGGCTGGTGGACCATCCGCTTCACGTTTCCGCGGCTTACATCGATGGAGCGCAGCCTGCGCGTGCAGCAGTGGTCCCGGCGCCTGCTCGAGATCATGGGCGTCTCGCTCGAAGTGCAGGGTACGCCTCCCGCGGAGGGGCCGGTTCTGCTTATCTGCAATCACCTCTCGTGGCTCGACATCACCGCCATCCATGCTGCGTGCCACGTCCGCTTTGTCTCCAAGGCAGGCGTCAGGCACTGGCCGCTCATCGGCACACTCGCCACCGGTGCGGGCTCGCTCTATATCGAGCGTGAGCGCCGGCGCGATGCCATGCGGGTGGTGCACCACATGACCGAGGCGCTGCAGGGCGGGGACCGCATCGGCGTGTTCCCCGAAGGCACCACCAGCGACGGGACCGGGCTGCTGCCCTTTCACGCCAACCTGCTGCAAGCTGCCATTTCTTCCGGCGCCCCCGTACAGCCCGCCGCGTTGCGCTTTGCAGACGCGACCACCCGCGAAACCAGCCGGGCCCCACGCTACATCGACGACGACAACCTGCTGACCTCGCTCTGGAACACGCTGCGCGCGCCGCCGCTCCTGGCGATCGTGCGCTTTGGCGAGCCGCAACCGTCGATCGGCCGGGAACGCCGTGCCTGGGCCCAGGCGCTGCGCGAGGACGTGCAGCAGTTGCGCCGCGAAACGCATTTTTGATTCGGCGGCACGCCGGGCGGCCGCGCACAAAAAAAGCGCTCCCGAGGGAGCGCTTAACGACGCACGAATGCGCCGTGAGGAGGAAACAGCGTCTGGTTTTCTTGTCGTTCTTCTTCAAAGAATGCCGAAGACCTTCAGGCCGATGATCACGACCAGCGGCACTCCGCAGAGCCAGAGGATGATGCTTTTCATGATCGGGGTCTCCGTTGAGTGGATAGGCCTTTACATTGGCGACACCCGCCGCCGCCGCTTGCGGGAGAAACCAGTCCGTGCGCGTGGGCGGGTGCCTACAGTTTCTTTGGGCCTGGCCGTTGCCTCCGCGGCGGGGCTGGCGAATCCGGATGCAGCAGCATCCAGGGGGCCAAAGTGTTGGAAACTGCGGTATTTGGTAAGCGCCGGTCAGAAAAGGCGCTCATCAGTAAGTCGTAAGCGTGCCAGCAACACTACTTACCACGGGGGTGTGGAACCACACCGGCATTCGGCGCCCATAATCCGCCTGCGGCACGCCAGAGCCGCCTCCAGCCCAAGGCTCCGGGTCGATCGAAGCGGGCCAGCCATCTTGCTTTTCTGGCTTTTACGGGACGACATCATGAGCGTGATGCAGATGTTTCTACCGGCTTCCGAACCTGCGCGCAGCGAGGCCCTGGCGCAGTTCCTGAAAACACACCACATACCGCGCCGTCTTGTCCGAGGCCTCGGGCATAAAGACCTGGGCGAGCAGACCGGACCTGCCGCACTGGTCGGTCCGATGCAACGCCAGCAACAAGCGTCGCAGGACGCGAAGACGCAGGCCGCGCCGGAAAGTTGAGATGCTTGGCCGGTTTCGTGACCGGCAAGATGCTTCCAGCCTCCATGTCTCCTGGTTCGGCGAGTCGCTTGCCGGCCGGGAGGAGGACAATGCCCAGAGGATCTACGACAAGCAGCGCGGCAAGCCCTTCAGCTTCATGAGCGTGAGGGTGCAGGCGCAGGGCCGCACGACGATCCTCAAGATCAACTACGGCGACACCCGGCAGATTTTGCAGACGGCGAGCGCGATGGCGATCGCGCTTCTGCGGCCCCAAGCGAACACGGCCGGCTATCGCCCGCTTTGCTAGACTTCCGCGGGTCATGACTCGCCTGCTCCTCATCGTGCTGATGCTTGTGCTGCCAGTCCAGTGGAGCTGGGCTGCGGGCGCGAGCGTCTGCACCCACGAGAAAACGACTGAAGCGGCGCACTTCGGCCATCATGAACATGCTCATCAAGGTGCTGCTGCCATAGATGACGCAGGCGACGATGGGCAGGCCGGCTCGCTCGCAGCCCATCCGGACTGTGGCGTGTGCCACAGCATGACCTCGGCGTTCGTACCTGTGTTCGACAGCACCACGCAGCCCTGGGCAAACCGCAGCTTCTACGAGCCCTATGCCTCCGCGGTCCCTGGCCGCTTTGTCGACACGCTTCTCAGACCGCCTTTGACCCTCGTCAGCTGACAGGCTGACGAGGCGGTTACTACTTCGGCGCCCATAGCGCGCCGACCCTCGTCGGGTTTTTTTGAATCGGCGGGCCTGCGGTCCGCCTCGCGACGAGAGATCACATGAAGAAGAATCGCTGGGATATTCCCAGTGCGTTGTTGGCTGCCGCTCTAGGTTGCGGCGTTCCAGCACAAGCGCAGCAGCTGCCGGCTGGCAGCGAGACTTTCAGGCAAGGCTTCGAGGCGGCATGGGCCCGACAGCCCGAGCAGCGTGCAGCCGCATTGCGCCGCGACGCCGCCACCGCCGGCGAGGTGGCAGCACGGCGTTGGAGCCCTGAGCCACCTTCGCTGGACCTGGCGGCCAAGAGTGACCGTACAACGGACAACACCGGTGCTCGCGAGTACGAGGCGACTGTGGCGGTGCCGCTGTGGCTGCCGCGGGAAAGGTCGCGCTCGCAGGCCGCTGCGTCCGCCGAATCCGAGGCTTTCGAGGCTCGCCTGCTCGCGGCAAAGTGGCGCCTTGCCGCAGAGGTTCGCACGGCTCACTGGGCGTACCAGCGGGCCCGCCTCGACAGTTCGCTGGCCCTCCAGCGTCTGGAGAACGCGCGGCGGCTTGCCGCCGACGTAGCGCGACGGGTTCGAGCCGGCGATCTGGCGCGTTCCGATGCGCATCAGGCCGACGGTGCGGTTGCGACGGCCGAGAGCGCAGCCGCCGAGGCGGCTGTCGCGCTGTCGCGCGCGGCCCAAGCGTGGACTTCATTGACCGGCAAGCCTGCGCTGGTCCGAGAAGACGTTGCGCCTGAGTCGATTCCCCCGGCGACGGCACAAGCGGCTGCGCATCCGGCCTTGCGAGAGCTCACGGCCCGCGCAGATCTTGCACGTCGACAAGCGGAACTGGCTGGGGCGCAGACCCGTGCCAATCCTGAACTCAGGCTCGGGGTATCGAGGGAACGCGCAGAGGCCCGCGAACGCTATGCCCAAGCGCTCGTCGTCGGTGTGCGCATCCCGCTCGGCACCCACAGCCGCAGCGACGCCAAGATCGCGACCGCTGCCGCCGAGCAGCTCGAGGCGGAAACCCAACTCGCGCTGGAGCAGGAGCGCATCGAGTCCGAAGTCCAGGCCGCCAGGGACCGTGTCGTCGCGCTTCAGGGCGCCGTAGACGCGGCCGAACGTCGCAGCCGCCTTGCCGCCGAGTCGCGCGGATTCTTCGAGAAATCGTTCCGCCTCGGCGAATCGGACCTGCCAACGCGCCTGCGCGTGGAACTCGAAGCGACCGATGCGCAGCGCCAAGCCACCCGCTGCCGCATCGATCTTGCGGAGGCGATCTCCCAGCTTCGCCAATCACTCGGCTTGCTGCCTGAGTAACGAAAGAACAGAACAGTGAAACAAGCAAATATCCTTCTGGGATGGAGCCTGCTGGCTCTCCTGTGGGCCATGCCGGTGCAGGCCGCCGACGAGCACGGCCACGACCATGACGCACCGGCCGCCTCCACCGGCCCGGCCCTTCCGCGCTTCTCCGCCGTCTCGGACGTCTTCGAACTGGTCGGCGTGGTCAACGGCAAGCAGCTGACCGTGTACCTCGACCGCTTCCAGGACAACGCCCCCGTAAGGGACGCGAAGGTCGACCTGGAGATCGGCGGCGAGAAGCTCGCGCTCGAACGGCACGCCGATGGCGAGTACGCCGGCACGCTCGCTGGGGAACTCAAGCCTGGCGTCATCGCCGTGACCGCCGCCATCGTGGCGGCCGGCGAATCCGACATCGTTGCGGGAGAACTGGACCTGCACGAGCAGACCGTCGCGCACGAGGCGCATGCGCGCAGCTGGCGGCAGTATGCGGCGTGGGCTGCCGGAGCGCTGGTTGTTCTTGGCGCGGTTGCCTGGGCCATGCGGCGTCGCGCTAACGCTCGGGACGTGCGTCTCGGAGGTGCAGCATGATCGCGAAGCTCCTTTTCGCCGCCGTCGTCGGTTTCGCCGCGTCGGCCTGGGCCGCGGACGAACATGGGCACGAGCATGGCGGGCCTGCGCCCGCGGCAAGCTCGAACGGCCCGAGCCGGCAACCGGACGGCAGCGTCTTCCTGCCGAAACCCGCCCAGCGTCAGTTGTCCGTCCGGACGGCGGTCGCCAAAACCGAGGAGCTCGCCCGCACAATCGAACTCGCCGGTAAAGTGTCCATGGACCCGAATGCCGGAGGCAAGGTGCAAGCCACATCGCCCGGGCGCATCGAACCTCGCTCGCGAGGCCTGCCCACCGTCGGGCAGTCGGTCCGCAAAGGCGAGATCCTTGCGTATGTCATTCCATCCACGGCTCCCCTGGAGCGCTCGGTTCAGTCCGCTCAACTCGCCGAACTGAGCGCCTCCAGAGCCCTCGCAGAGAAGCGCCTGGCGCGGCTCAAGGAACTCTCCGACACCATCCCGCAAAAAGAGATCGAAGCTGCGCAGGCCGAAGTGGCAAGTCTTGGTGCGCGCGCCAATGCAGTGAACACGGGCCTGATCGGACGCGATGCGCTCGTGGCGCCGGTGTCTGGAGTCATCGCGTCGTCCCATGTGGTCGCCGGCCAGGTTGTCGACGCGCGAGAGCTCATCTATGACATCGTCGATCCCACCCGGCTGAGCATCGAGGCGCTTTCTTTCGATGCGAGCCTGGGCTCTGACGTCGGGGGCGCAACGCTTGCCATCGGGAATGAACGGGTGCAGCTGCGTTTTCTCGGCGCGGCGCGCACGTTGCGCGAACAGGCGCTGCCCTTGAGCTTCACCGCGCAAGGCGAGGTGCTGTCCAAGCTTGCGGTGGGCCAGCCCGTCAAGGTCTTCGTGCAGACGAAGTCGAAGGTCCAGGGCATCGCAGTGCCGGCGGCATCGCTCATGAAAAATCCGTCGAACCAGACCATCGTCTGGGTCAAGACGGCGCCCGAGAAATTCGAGCCTCGTGTCGTGAGCGTGGAGCCGCTTGACGGCGTCAACGTCGCGGTGACCAAAGGCTTGGAGCCGGGTGATCGCGTCGCGACGCAGGGCGCAACCCTCATCAACCAAGTCCGCTGACGGGAGCCACACATGTTCAAGTGGCTACTGAATAGCAGCCTGTCCAACCGGCTGCTGGTGCTGATTGCCAGCGTCGTATTGATGGCCTACGGCGCCTGGACGCTGGCCCGCACGCCAGTCGATGTATTTCCAGACCTCAACAAACCGACGGTCACGATCATGACGGAGGCCGGAGGCATGGCCGCCGAAGAGGTGGAGCAGCTCATCACGTTCCCGCTGGAGACGACGATGAACGGCTTGCCGGGCGTCGAGACGGTTCGCTCGGTGTCTTCGTCGGGGCTGTCGTTCCTCTACGTGACCTTCGGCTGGGACACGGAGATCTTCAAGGCCCGCCAAATGGTGTCGGAGCGACTTTCGTCGATGGAGGAAGGTCTGGCCGAGGGCGTGGTACCGCGCATGGGGCCGATCAGCTCCATCATGGGCGAGATCATGCAGGTTGCCATCCCGGTCGATCCTGCCAAGATCTCGCCGATGGCGGTGCGCGAGTACGCCGACTGGGTGCTTCGGCCCCGGCTGATGGCCATCCCGGGCATCGCGCAGGTCATCCCGATCGGCGGGGAAGTCCGGCAGTTCCAGGTCCAGCCCAACACAGCCCGGATGTCGGAGCTCGGCATCACCCACGAGCAGCTTGAAGCGGCGCTCAAGGGGTTCTCATCGAATACCTCCGGCGGCTTCCTGGAGCTGAATGGCCGCGAGTATCTGATCCGGCACCTGGGGCGAACATCCCTGCTGGACGATCTCAAGAATCTGGCGCTGGGTGCGAGAAACGGCCAGCCCATCCTGCTGCGCCAAATCGCTGAAGTGACCTTCGCTGCTGCACTCAAGCGCGGGGACGCTGGTTTCGAGGGCAAACCCGCCGTCATCCTGGGCATCCAGAAGCAGCCGACGGCGGACACGGTCTCGCTTACGGAATCCGTCGAAGCGGCCATGGAGGGCATGAAGGCCTCCCTGCCGGCCGGCATGGAGGCACCGCGGGTGACGTTCCGACAAGCCAGCTTCATCGAGGCCTCCATCGACAACCTCAAGTGGAAACTCGTCGGCGCGTCGGTGTTCGTCGCGGTGATTTTGTTCCTGTTCCTGGGTACCTTGCGCCCGACCATCATCGCGCTGACGGCCATCCCGGTGTCCATCCTGATCGCGGCGCTGGTGTTCAGATACTTCGGCCTGTCCATCAATACGATGACGCTCGGCGGCTTGGCCGTTGCGGTGGGCGGTCTCGTCGACGATGCCGTGGTCGGGCTGGAGAACTCCATCCGGCGTCTGAGGGAAGACCGCGCGAAGCACCCACAACATCGCCTGAACCCGCTGGAGGTCGTTGCGCTCGCCACGTTGGAGGTCCGTTCCTCCATCCTGTACGCGACGATCATCATCGTGCTGGTCTTCGTGCCGCTGTTCGCGTTGCCCGGCATGGAGGGACGACTGTTCGCACCGCTGGGTGTTGCGTTCATCGTCTCCACGCTGGCCAGCCTCATTGTGTCGGTGACCGTCACTCCGGTGCTGTCGTACTACCTGCTGCCAGGCATGAAGTCGCTGGACCACGGCGACACAAAGCTCCTGGCTTGGCTGAAGGCCCGCTATGCGAACGGCCTGCAGAAGGTGCTGGACCGGCCCAAGCGCGCCATCGCAGGCGGTGGTATCGCAGTCCTGGTGGCGCTTGTCGCCGTGCCGTTCTTCCCGACCACGTTCCTGCCCCCATTCAACGAGGGAACGCTGCTCGTGGGCCTGCGCTTGAACCCGGGCGTGACGCTGGCCGAGACTGCAGCGCTCGCGCGCCAGGCCGAGGTGCTGATCAAGCAGGTGCCCGAGGTCACCCACGTCGGTCGGCGTAGCGGGCGTGCGGAGCTCGACGAACATGCCGAGGGCGTGCATGTCAGCGAACTCGATGTGGGGCTGAAGCCGACCGGTGAACTCAGGAGGCCCATGGCGGATATCTCGGCCGACATCCGGGCGCGACTGTCAAACATTCCGGCCGCCGTGTCCATCGGCCAGCCGATCTCCCATCGGATCGACCACATGCTCTCCGGCGTCCGGTCGCAGATCGCCATCAAGATATTCGGCGAAGACCTGGACACGCTGCGTGGCCAGGCGGATGTGCTGCGTGGCCGGCTAGCGGCCATCCCGGGGATCGCCGACCTGGAGATCGAAAAGCAGGTTCTCGCGCCCCAGATCAAGGTCCGCATCGACTACGCAGCTGCTGCTCAATACGGAGTTCCGGCACCTCAGATCCTCAGTGCACTGCAGGGCTTGGTCGAAGGCGAGAAGGTGACGCAGATCGTCGAGGGCAGCCGTCGCTTCGCCCTCGTCGTGAAGCTGCCGGAGTCCGCGCGATCCGCCGAAGGGCTGCAGCACATCCTCATCGAGACGCCAGCCGGACGCGTGCCGCTGTCCAAGCTGGCTTCCGTCGAGGAAGGCGACGGGCCGAACCAGATCAGCAGGGACGACGGCAAGCGGCGCATCGTGCTGTCGGCCAACGCACAGGAAAGAGCACTGTCCGACATCGTCACCGACATGCGGCGAGTCGTGGCCGAAACGAAGCTGCCAGAAGGCTACTTCGTGACGCTTGGCGGTCAGTTCCAAGCGCAGGAGGAGGCGTCGCGGCTCGTCGGGCTTCTTTCGCTGGTGTCCCTGACGCTCATGTTCCTCGTGCTGTACAGCCGGTACCAGTCGACCAAGCTGTCGTTGCTGATCATGGCCAATATTCCGCTTGCCCTGGTGGGCGCCGTTATAGGTCTTTGGCTCGCCGGCCAGCCACTATCGATCGCGGCGCTCGTCGGCTTCATCACCCTGGCAGGCATCTCGGTGCGCAACGGCATCCTGAAAGTCAGCCACTACGTGAACCTGATGCGGTTCGAGGGGGAAAACTTCGATCAGAAGATGATTGTTCGAGGTTCGCTCGAACGTCTGGCACCGGTGCTGATGACCGCACTTGTGACCGCTTTCGCGCTCGCGCCGCTGCTGTTCGAAGCCGAGCAGCCCGGCACCGAGGTGCTGCACCCCGTGGCAGTCGTCATCTTTGCCGGTCTCATCAGTTCGACGCTGCTCGACACATTTCTCACACCGGCGATGTTCTGGCTCTTCGGCCGCAACGCAGCGGAGCGGCTGGCCGAGGCGAGAGGCAAAGACGCACTGTGAAGTGCCTTGTTTTAACCAACCGAGAAAAGGAACTCCCTATGAAAAAATTTTCATTCATGGCTGCTCTGGCGCTTGCCGCGGCCGGCACTGCCCATGCGGCGGGCGACCACAAGCATGACGACCACGTGCCGCGCCATGGCGGCGTGGTCGTACCCGGAAAGGCCGCCGACTTCGAGTTGGTAGCCAAGCCTGACGCGCTGCAGCTTTACGTCAGCGACCACGGCAAGCCTATGGATCTTTCCAAAGCCTCGGCGAAGGTCACTCTGCTGGCCGGAGCCGACAAGACCGATGTGGAGCTCAAACCTGCCGGGGACAAGCTGGAAGGCAAGGGCAGCTTCAAGGTGCCTGCCGGAACCAAGGCGGTAGCTGTCGTGACCAACGCGGGCAAGACGCTCGGCACGGCGCGTTTCACACTGAAGTGACCTGCTTCCGTCGGACCTCATCCGGCTGGGCGCCCCATAGCCGTCAGCGCGGCGGCTGGGCGGCCGCGTTCGCGCATCCTGAATCAACCCACTTCCTCACCAAGACGCTGTCGCACGTGAGCACCGAAATGAGCCTGCACGTGTTGGCATACAACCTGAAGCGGGTGATCTCGATCCTGGGTATTGCGAGAACGATGAAGGCGGTCAGGCTGGTCGGGGCGTGAGCCTCTTTAACAGTCCTTTGCAGACTGCCCAGCGACGCTCAATCGAACCAACCGCGCGTTTATCCAATGGGCCACTGGATGACTCGGTGGCGACGATCATGCTCACATAGGCGCGCACTCGGCATACTCGCCAGTCACGGATGCCGACGCGCAAGCCCTTCTCGATGCACCCGCAGGGCCGCAGCGGAAAGCTGTGCGTCGCGATTGAATCGATACCCATACTTGAAGTCGCAAATCGGCCATGAGGGGTCGTTCGCGATCCGTCCGAAAGCGGACGCTTCCGCTGCGCACGCCAAGCCGCATCATCTCTCGCCACCGCGCTTGCTCATTGAACCGTAGGGCTGCGCTGGATGCTCCTAGCTGTCAGCCGAATCGCTAGCCACTGCAACCGCCCGACAACGATAGCAACAACACAGAGAATTCGATCCCGTGCGTCGCGATTGAAGATGGCGATAGCATGTATGTCGTTTCTTAAATGACAAATTGGCATGTATGACAGGCTTTGACGATCGGGTGACAAACGGGATCAGCGTGCTGTCCGCGATCGTCGACAGCGGCACGTTTGCGGCGGCTGGCGACATACTGAACATGTCGCAATCTGGCGTCAGCCGGTCGATTGCGCGGCTTGAGGCGCGGCTGGGTATTCGGCTGCTCGAACGCACCACGCGATCTGTCAGCCTCACCGACGAGGGCAGGCGCTTCTACGAGCAGGTGATGCCCCTTTTGGCCGGCCTGGAAGAGGCTGCGGCCTCCGCCGCCCAAGGCGCGGCCGCCGTTCGCGGGCGCCTGAGGGTCAATCTTGATCCGTATTTCTCTCGGCTGATCCTGGGGCCAAGGCTGGGCGCATTCCTCGAGAGCTACCCGCAGTTGCGCCTCGAACTGATCACAACGGATCGCCTGGGCGACCTTGTGGCCGATGGTTTCGATCTGGCCGTGCGCTTCGGAAATCCTCGCCCGTCGACACTGGTCGCACGCAAGCTGCTGGACACCCGGATGGTGACCATCGCAGCGCCCGCCTACCTCAAGCGCTACGGCCATCCCAAAGACCCACGCGAACTCGAGAAGGGCCATCACGTCTGCATTCAGTTCCGTGATCCGGAGTCCGGGCGTCCCTATCCATGGGAGTTTCACAAACGTCGCAAGAAGCTGGTGCTCGAAACCAGCGGCTCGTTGACGGTCAATGATGCCGGAACGCTGTACAGCGTGTGTCTCGCCGGTCACGGGATGGCCCAAGTCATGGACTTGGGCGTCGGGCCGATGATTGCCGATGGACGATTGGTCGAGGTGTTTCCAGACTGGCCCGATGAGCGGTTTCCGTTGTATGCGCTGCACCCGTCACGCCATCATGTGCCCGCGAAGACGCGCGCGTTTCTGGACTTCATCGTCGCGCTGCTGCATTAGCCTCCAGCTTCAATGATGATCTTGTGTCATTAATGAAATGACACCCATGTCATTGAAGTAACAAGCTCGTTCTCCGAGACTTCTTGCATCGCGGCTCAGTGCCGCCTTCCCAAGGAGTCTCGAATGTTCGCCATTACAGGAATTACAGGTCAGGTCGGGGGTACCGTCGCAAGGGCACTCATCGACAATGGACAGCGGGTACGAGCAGTCGTGCGCAATGCTGAAAAGGGCGCGGCATGGGCGCGCAAAGGATGTGAGGTCGCAGTCGCGGACCTGTACGATGCCGCCGCACTGAAGAAGGCCTTCGCCGGCGTGCAAGGGGTTTTCTTCCTGCTGCCGCCGGTGTTTGATCCGTCGCCCGACTTTAACGAAGCGCGTCGTGTGATCGCCGCCGTCCGTGAGGCGCTCGAAGTCGCGCAGCCCTCCAAGGTTGTCTCCCTGTCGACGATAGGCGCTCAAGCGCTGCAGCCAAACCTGCTGCAGCAGCACCAGTTGCAGGAGAAAAGCCTGGGAACCTTGCCGCTGCCTATCACCTTCTTGCGCGCCGCCTGGTTCATGGAGAACGCGACATGGGATGTCGCACCGGCCCGCACGACCGGCGTGATCCCGAGCTTTCTCTACCCGTTGGACAAGCCGGTGCCGATGGTCGCCACCGAGGACATCGGGTGCGTGGCGGCCGAGTTGCTCCAGGAAACCTGGCAAGGCAGGCGCGTCGTCGAATTGGAGGGCGCGCGCTTGTCACCGAATGACATCGCCGCGGCCTTTGGGCGAGTGCTCGAACGCGAGGTGCGGATGGAAGCGGTGCCGCGCGCCACCTGGGAGGCGCTGTTCAAGTCGCAGGGGATGAAGAACCCGGTGCCACGCGCCCAGATGCTGGATGGCTTCAATGAAGGGTGGATCGACTTCGAGGGTGACGCATCCAGCACGCGCAAAGGCACCGTGTCCCTGGATACGGTTCTGCAAACCCTGATCGCGCGCGCCTGACAGGAGTCATGAACATGAACCAAGGCTTCAGTAGGCGCAATCTGCTCAAAGGTGCTGCCACGTTGATGACCGTCCCCGCGCTCGCCCAGTTGGCGAGCGCCCAAGTTATGGCGGCGACGGCACGTACCCCGAGCCCGGTGGCCAAATACCCTCGCAGTGGCGCTTTCAACTCGATCGATCGAGTTCTTCAGCGTGCTGTTGACGGGAGGCAAGTCGCTGGCGTCGTTGCCGTGGGTGCGACTGACAAAGGCATCGTCTACGAAGGGTCGGTCGGCAAGCGCGACGCGGCGCACGGTCCAGCCATGTCGCTCGACACAGTCTTCTGGCTGCTGTCAATGACGAAGGCGGTAACGGCAATCGCCTGCATGCAACTCGTCGAACAGGGCAAGCTGCAACTTGACGATCCCGTGGGCAAACTGATGCCGGAACTGGCGTCGCCCAAGGTTCTGGAAGGCTTCGATGCGTCTGGGGCACCCACGCTGCGGCCCGCCAGGCGGCCAATCACCTTGCGCCAGCTGCTGACCCACACCTCGGGCCTTACCTATAGCAACTGGAGCGACAAGCTGCCCCAGTACGAGAAGTTCACGGGTCTGCCCGATATCGCCGAAAGCAAGAACGGCGCATTCGCCGCCCCGCTCGAGTTCGACCCGGGTGATCGCTGGCAGTACGGCACGGGCATGGACGCCGTGGGAAAGATCGTCGAGGCCGTCAGCGATCAATCTCTCGAGGTCTACTTCCGCGAGAACATCTTCGCGCCGCTCGGCATGACCGACACCGGCTTCTTGATCAGCAGTGCGCAGAAGCGTCGCGTGGCGACGACGTACATCCGCCAGCCGGACGGCTCGCTCACGTCGATGCCGTTCAAAATGCCGCAGCGCCCGGAGTTCTTCTCGGGCGGGGGTGGCCTGTTCGGCACGCCGCGCGACTACATGGCCCTTCTGCAGATGCTGCTGAGCGGCGGTACTTTCCGTGGCGCCCGCATCCTGAAGCCACAGACGGTGGCCATGATGCGCCAGAACCAGATCGGCGATCTGAACGTGACCCCGCTGAAGACATCCGCGGCAGCGTGGTCGAACGACGCCGACCTGTTCCCCGGCATGCCGCAGAAGTGGGGCCTGTCGTTCGACATCAACACGCAGCCCGGGCCCAACGGTCGCAGCGCAGGCAGTTACGCGTGGGCCGGGCTGCTCAACTGCTACTTCTGGGTCGACCCCGTCAAGAAAGTGACCGGTGCGGTATTCACGCAACTGCTGCCGTTCTACGACGCGCGCATGGTCGAACTTTTCGGTGCTTTTGAGCGCGGCCTCTACACCGGCTTGGCAAGCGCCTGAGCTCCTTACATCAACGAGCAAGAAATAGATGCAATCCTTGACCATTCACGGCCTCTCCATTCCTCGGCTGGAACTGGGCACCTTCCGCATGCGCGGCAGGCCTGCCAGCAGGCCGTCGAGAGCGATGTCGCGCTGGGATACCGGCACATAACGGTTGAGAACTAGACAGGCTGCAGTCGGCCAAGAGCATCGGTGATCGGGCGGGTTGATTGCCCCGCGGAGTTCTCTTCCTAGACTCGTAAGCCCCCTACGAAGGAGAGCTTGAATGACCTACTTCACCGGAATCGATGTGTCCTTGAGATCCGTCTCGATCTGCGTCGTGGACGACCGCGGCGAGGTCTGTCGAGAAGCCAAGGTCGCGGCGCATGTTGATGTCATCGTCGAGTGGCTACCCGCCTTCAGTCCTGAGTTGAAGTCCGTCGGCTTAGAGGCCGGCGCGCTGAGCCAGTACCTGACCTATGGCCTGCAGGCCGCGGGCTTCGAAGTGATCTGCCTGGAAGCCCGGCAGGTCAAGAACACCCTGGACGCCATGCGCAACAAGACCGACCGCAACGACGCGCGCGGCATCGCGCAGATTTTGCGCACCGGCTGGTACAGCCGCGTACACATCAAGAGCCTTCACAGCCACCGTGTGCGCGCGCTGCTCGCCAGCCGCAAGGCGATCCTGGCGAAGTGCGTCGACCTGGAGAACGAGCTGCGCGGTCTTCTGCGCGTGTTCGGCATCCGCCTGGCGCCGCGCGTGGGCCATGGTTCCTTCGACGCCCAGGTGCGCTCGACCTTCGCCGATGACGAGATGCTGTCCTGCGCGCTCGTGCCGCTGCTGGACGCCAGGACCGTGCTCTACAAGACCTACCTGAAGCTGGACAACGCGGTCAAGGCGCTGACCAAGGCGGACCCGCTGTTCGTGCGGCTCATGTCCATCCCGGGTGTGGGGCCTGTGACGGCACTCACCTTCAAGTCCGCCGTGGATGATCCCGCCCGGTTCAAGTCGTCGCGCAATGTCGCGGCCCACTTCGGACTGACACCCAAACGCTACCAGTCTGGAGAGATGGACAACCCTGGTCACATCTCGCGAGCTGGCGATGCCGATGTGCGCTCGGCGCTCTATGTGGCGGCGCACTCGCTGCTCACGCGCAACGCGCAGTGGTCGTCGCTGAAAGCCTGGGGAATGCGGCTGGCCAAAACACGAGGCCATCGACGTGCGGTGATCGCAGTGGCGCGCAAGCTGGCCGTCATCCTGCACCGCATGTGGGTGGATGGCACCGAGTTCCGATGGGGTTCACAGGAGCCTGTTGCCGTGAAGGCCTGAGCGGTTCCGGCTGGAGCGATGTGCCGATAGATCGAAACGAAAGGGATCAAGAATTGGGCGTTCAGGTGTAGACGATGGTCCGGATGAAGCCGTAAATGTCTGCTGCGCTTGCAAAGCGCGTCCAAAAGCGTGGCTCTCCGCTCCGTCTGACCAATGCGTGCAGCGCCGACCTTCGGGCCGGGACCGACTGCGTAGAGAAGCGTGAACTGCACCGAGACGTTCTGTTCGACGAAACCAAATACCGAGATACTCTGCACTTGACAAACTGGCCCGATCAGAGAAGCGGGCGTTCGCCGGCGGCGAATACGGCGAGAAGCTGCGCAGGCCGGCCTACTGGGCCGCGTTCGTGCTCTACGGGGGCTGAGCCGGAGCCCGCGCTACTTCGTGAGCGCGAAGAACTGCGGCCCGCTGGCTCCGGCCGCGTGCGCGATTTGCAGAGCGAGCGCGCCAGTGGTCTGGTCGATCGTGAAGATCGAGATCGTGCTGTCGCCTTGGTTCGCCGTGTAGGCGAACCGGCCTGTGCGATCAACGGTCACGGAGTTGGGCGTGTTGGCTCCGATGGAGAACGGCTGGCCCGGCACCGCTGTCAGCGCGCCGGTTCGTGGGTTGATGGCGTAGGCCGAGACGTTGTGGGAGTTCCTGTTCGCAACGTACACGAAGCGTCCGCTCGGATCGATGGCCATGCCAAAGGGCGTGTTGCCGGAGGGCACCGAGCCGATCGAAGTCAACGCGCCCGTGGTCTGGTCGATGGAATAAGCGAACAGGGTGCCGGGGTTGATGCCGGTGCTCACGTAAGCGAAACGGCCGCTGGGCTCGACCGCGACGTCGACTAAGCCGCCGACCGGCAGCGCCACCGAGACGGGTGGCGAGATCGGAACGCCGGTGCCCTGATCCAGGCGGAACACCTCGATGGACGCGGCATTGGGCACGAACGCGAATCGCCCCTCGGGATCGAAACCCAGCTTGCGGCTGTTGCCGCCGGCCACGGCGACGGCCGTGCTGCCGTCGAGGTCGCCGGTGCTGGCGTCGATATTGAGCCGATGGATCTGCCCATCGCCGATTACGTAGGCAAAACGGCCCTTGGGTTCGACGCCGACAAAAACCGGGCTCGTGCCGACGCCGGTGGTGAGATTGAGGTTCTGCGACAGCGTACCGGCGGGATCGATGGTGTACTGGGTGACGCCTTTGGTACCGACGTAGACGCTGGCGTAGAGCTTTTTCCCCGAGGGATGCGCTGTCACGTGCTGGGGTGTGCCTACCAGGGGGTACGTGGTGGCTGCCGACAAACTGCCACCCGGAGAAACGGTGTATGCAGTCAGATTGTTCGATCGCTCGTTGGCCGCAAAGCCGAAACGATCGGCTCCGGCCTCCGAGCAATTGACTGTCACCGAATTCACCGCCGCCCCCGCCACCGTCCCAAAGGCCTGTTTCGCAACGCAGACCTGCAGCGCCGTGGGCTGCGTCTTCACGGTCACGCCGTAGTCGGCACCGTCGTCCAGCGAAGTGGCGAAGCTGAAGCTACCGTCGGCGCCGACCGCCAGGTCGTCGCCCGCGTTGTTCTGCAGCACCAGCCCGCTGCCCGCCAGGCCGGCGACAGTGCCGCCGACGGTGAACTTTTGCGCAGCCGGAGGCGGCGGAGGCGGAGGCGGAGGAGGGGAAGGGGGAGGTGGTGGCGGCGGCGGCGGCGGCGCGTCGCCTCCGCCGCCGTTGGCCGGAGGAAAGGGCACGAATGAAAAGCCGCCGCCTCCTCCGCCTCCGCCGCACGATGCAAGCATCAAGGGCACGGCGATGAACAGGGCGAGACTCAGGCGGGTGCGAGGGGGCAGCGGCGGCATTTTTTGCTTTAGGAAACAAAATGTGGCCGCGATGTTATCGGGACACACTTCCATTTGCACGTCCTGCGATTGAGTTGCTTGCGCACAAGCTGCAGCCAGCTACCTTTCCCAGACGCGTTGCGCGATCGGAGTGAGCGGCTGCTTTGGGCCCGCACGAGACATTCCGGGCGCTCCAAAGCAGCCGCACGGCGAGTTGCAATTACCGCTCGCTCGACAGTCCACGGCTACCAAGGGAGATGCCCTTGCTCACCATGCATTTGTTGAACGCGTAAAAAGCCGGCATCTCGCCTTGATAGCGCACGCGGCCGGAAATGGGGGTTTAGTGGGTATCGAAGCCTTTGGTCATCGAGCCATCTGAAAATACTGGGAGTGGCAGCAACGCGGTCGTACATGCCCGTTGCTGCCGCGGCTCCCGCAGATCGACGATCACTGTGTCGCCACCGACTTCCGCGGCCTGATATCGGCCGTTGGGCGAGGTGAATGCGTAGCCCGCCACTTGCCCGGACAGATGTGCGATCAGTGCAACGGACGGATGAAGCCGATCATGAAGAAGAGACGAGAAAGGCTTGAGCATGACGCGCGCTGCCGTCTGATAAGCTGCCGGCGCTTCTCTCCCCCGACTGTTCCTTCCACCCGTCCTTGCGAACGCATTGCGCATGTCGTCCGAAGAAACCCTGCGCCGCTGGCGCCTGATCCTCGGCCGCTATGCGGCGCAACCCCTGTCGCAAACGCGGTTCTCGGCGGGCGACTGGAGGCTCGACCAGGCCCTCGAATATCTCTACGGCCGTGAATACGAAGGCCGCGGCCTGGCCAGGCCCAGTGGCGGGCCGGGTTCGCTCGACCCGAGCCAGTTGCGCGCGGTCGACTGGCTCAACCGCTCGCGGAGTCTCTTTCCGCAAGAGGTGTTCGAGCGCATGCAGACGCAGGCGATCGATCGCTACCAGCTGACCGACTTGCTCTCCGATCCGGCGGTGCTGCGCTCGCTCGACGCCACGCCTGGCCTTGCCAAGGCGCTGCTGGGCATGCGCGGGCGGCTGTCGGGCCAGATGCGCGACGCGGTGCGCGAGGTGATCCAGAAAACCGTCGACGAGATCACGCGCAAGCTCAAGAACGACTTCGTCAACGCGCTGGTCGGCCGGCGCAACCGCATGCGGCGCTCGCACATCAAGAGCGCGCAGAACTTCGATGCGCGCGCCACCATCGCGGCCAACCTGAAGCACTACGACGTGGAGCGCAAGCAACTCGTCATCGAGCATCCGCGCTTCAATGCGCGCGTGAAGCGCAACCTGCCCTGGGACGTGGTGCTTTGCGTCGACCAGAGCGGCTCGATGATGGATTCGGTGATCTACAGCGCCGTCATCGCCGGCATCATGAGCTCGCTGCCCGCGGTGCGCGTGAAGCTGGTGGTGTTCGACACCAGCGTGGTCGATCTCACGCACCTGGCGCACGATCCGGTGGAGGTGCTGCTCACGGTGCAGCTCGGCGGCGGCACAGACATTGGCCGTGCGGTGGCGTATTGCGAGTCGCTGGTGGGCAACCCGCAACGCACGGTGTTTGCGCTCATCAGCGACTTCATGGAAGGCGCCGCGCCCGGGCCGCTCCTGGCCGCGGTGCAGCGCATGGCACAGTCGCGCGTCAAGCTGCTCGGGCTGGCCGCGCTCGACGAATCGGCCAACCCCGTGTACGACCGGCAAATGGCGCAGCGCCTCGCAGACAAGGGCATGCATGTGGCGGCTCTCACGCCCACGCATTTTGCGCAGTGGCTCGCGGAAGTGATGAACTGATGGCCTGGTACGACGGCTATCGCGCCTACGACGACGACACCCTGGCCACGCTTGCCAACCCGGGTTTGCTCCGGCGCGCCGCAAAGGACGTGGAGGCGGGCAAGGTTGCGTGGGCGGAGCAGGGCGCCGAGGGGGGCGTGGTGGCGGCCGACGGTCAGCGCGTGCAGCTCGATGCACGCGGCCCGCAGCAGGCGCGCTGCGACTGCCCGGCACCGGGCATCTGCAAGCACATACTCGGCGCGGCGCTGTGGCTGCGCGCGTTGGAGCCGGCCGTGTCGGCCAGCGCAGCCGGCGCGCCCTCGGCCGGGCAGCAAGAAACGCAGGCGCCGGCGGTTGCCGACCCGCTCGCGGAAATCCTCGCGCTCGATGCCGCGGCGCTTTTCAAGACCGCTGGCGTGGCAGCTGTACGGCGCGCCGCAGCCGCCGCCAGCAGTGTCGTCGAATGGCGGGTGCAGGGCGGCGCGCTCGTCATGGACTTGCCCGAGCTCGGCGCCTCGTGCCGCTGGGTGGCGGGCGCGGGCTATGCGGGCATGGTGTCCGAGGTGCCTGCCGCGGAGCGCAAGGCGGTGCACCTGATCGCCATTGCCGCGCTGCGCAGCGCGCACGGGCAGCCCTTCGCATGGCCCGAGAGCGCGCGGCCCGCGCCGGTCGAAGACTCCGCGCGCCTCGGCGAACGAGAGCGCGCGTTCCTGCTGCAGGTCGAGTCGATGCTGCAAGAGCTGCTCACTGGCGGGCTTTCGCATGTGAGCGAGTTGACGTCGGCGCGCCTTCTGGCACTCAACATGTCCGCGCGCGGCGAGGGCTTGCCGCGCTTGGCGGCCTTGCTGCGCAACCTTGGCGGCACGGTCGACCTGCTGGTGCGGCGCGACCACCGCGCCGAGGAGCGCGACGCCTTCGCGCTCATGGCGCGCATCCACGCGCTGTGCGCTGCGCTCGCGCGGGCCGAGGGTGAACTCGCCGCGGCACTGCGCGGCCGGCTCAAGCGCGACTTCGACGAATCGGCCGCTCTCGACCTGCTGCCGCTCGGTGCGCACTGGTGGCAGACGCGCGGCGGTGCGCGCGGGCTCACCGTGGCGTTCTGGGACCTGGCGGGTGCGCGCGTGCTGCAGGCCTCGCTCGCACGGCCCGACGGAAGCGACATCGCCTTCACGCGCAGCGGCGCATGGTCCGCAAACGCGCTGTGGTCTGGCGCGGGCGCCGCGCGGAGCGTGTGCGAAGCGGCCCTGCGCCTCGAACAGCCCCGCCTTGCCGAAGACGGCCGGCTGGCGCTCGGCGGCGCCACGCGTGCCCAGCCGCTGCCTGCGTGGGCGGCCGACGACGCGCGCCTGAAGTCGATCGGCTGCGGCAACTGGTCCGAACTCGGCGAGTGCCTGCGCGCCGCCACCGGCCTTGCGGCCGAGCCTTTCGATGTAGTGCTGCTGCGGCCTTCCGACACGCGCCCGCCGGTGCTCGATGAAGCACGCCAGCGCCTCGACTGGCTGGTGCAGGACGACGCGGGCCAATGGCTGCGGCTTGGCATCCCCGTTGGCCCGGAGCACCGGCAGCGCGTCGACAACCTCGACCGCCTTGCCGCGCGCCGCGCGCCGGTGCACGGGGTGCTGGTGCGCATCGAGCGCTCCGCCGCGAGCACCGAACTGATGCCCATCGCCGTGCTGAGCAGCAATGCGAAGAAGGTGCTGCAGGCGGTGTCGCTCGACTTTGCCGACGAGGCCGCGCGCACCACGTCGCTGGCCAACCGCATCCTGCGCATGCTCGAGGCACGGCAGCAGCAGCGGCAGGCGGCGCCCGTGGGTGCGCCCACGCTGGCGGCACGCCTGCTCGCGCCCGTGGCTGAAGTGGCCGAGACGCAGGCCGCCACCGGGCGCATGGCATTGACCGCGGCACAGCGGCAGCGCCTGCACCATGCACTCGACCGCGCGGGCTCTGTCGGCCTGGAGGTGCTGTCGAGTGCGCTGCGCACGCACCTTGCTGCGCCGGCCGCGGTGCCGTTGCTGAAGCTGGGCTTCCTGTGCCAGTTGCTTGGCGAACTCGACGGCTTGCCGGAGCAAAGGAAAGCGCAGCCGGGTTAGAACCTTTGGCTTCGGTTGTTTCCGCAGGCCGCGAACTGGCCGAAGCGTCACGTCCACCTGCCAAAATCAGTGCGCAGGAGAACGAGGAGAACGCATGGGATTTCTGGACAAGATCTTGGGCGCCGTCACGGGCAGCGCCGGCACCGCAGCCGCCAACGGCTTGACGCGCGAGCAGGCGCAGCTGTTGAAGCAGGCCTTCGAGCCGCTCGAAAAAGCAGGCAAGGAGCTACCTCAAAAGGCCGCTGCGTTCCTGGTCGACGGCACGCAGGAAACCGTGCTGCTCGACCTGCAGGCTGCCAAGTCCTTCGAGCCCGGGCAACTGCTCGGAGCCCCCGGCCGCCTGCGTTGGGGCTTCAGCAACCACCAGAACAAGGCGCTGGAGAAGATCGGCAACCAGAGCCTGGAGCAGCGCGGCCGCTTCTATGCCAGTGTGGATGCGGGCGCCGCCCCGCTCGATGTGCTGGTGCGGCTGGGCAAGCTGCTTGCTGCGGCCGATGGCGGGCAGTCGCTCGAACATCCCGGCGCGCCCGTGCCCGAATGGCTCCAGTACCTCGTCAACGACGCGGTGTTCGCGAGCTTCAACAAGAGCAGCTCCAGCAACGCCGCCGACCGTGATCTTGCCAAGCACCGGCCCGCGTGGAACGTGCATCTCGTTGCAGCCTTGCTCGCGCACGAAGGGCTCGATCCGCATGTCGCCCTGCAAGAGGTCTTCGAGCGCAAGGGGCTGGACAGCTGGTACCACGACCGGCTCGACGGCCTGGTCGAGGCCCCTGCCGTCGCCGACTACATGCGCAGCCAGCGCGATGCCACCGAGGCGTTGCCGGCAAAGCTGTCGGCCGCGGGCCGCGTTCTGCTGGCCAGGCGCATCGGCAAGGACAAGTTGCTTTTGAACGACTTTGCGCCGCTGTTCCTGCGCCTGGCCATCGACGGCAGCAAGACGGTGCGCGCTGAGGCGACGCCGCACCTCGAGGGCATTGCCGAGGCGCAGCGGCTCGAACTCCTGGGGCAACTGCTGAAAGATGGCGACACCACCCAGCGCACGCAGGCCGCCGAATTGCTTGCGCGCCTGCCGGGCGACGCGGCGCGCGCGCTGCTCGCCACTGCCGCCGAAACCGAGACCAGCAAGGCCGTGCAGCAGGCCATCCGCTCGGCCATGTCGCGGCTCGACGCCGCGGGCGACGCGGGCGAGCTCGAATTGCCCGAGCCGCCGGCCTGGCAACCCTTCGAAGACATTCCGCTCGGCGAAGAGGCGGTGCAGTTGCTCATCGCCAACCGCATCGAGTTGCTTGAGAAGAACCGCGTCGCGGCCGAAGCCGAGATCGAGGAGAACAAGGCCTCCAAGCAGACCTACAGGTACAAGTGGCGCCAGGACAACTACGCCGCTCACAAGAAGCTCACCGACGAGGACATGCGCGTGGCCGTGCGCGTGCTCAACGGGCAGGGCAGCAAGAACGACCAGAACCGCGCGAAGAACGGCCAGCTGCAGCAGGTCGTGGGTTTCGGCAATCGCCTGCAGTCAATGCCGGGATTCGGCATGCCGCACCTGATCCGCTGGCTGGCCGTGTCGCGCCACTGGACCAGCTTCTGGTTTGACGATGGCTTTCACAAATGGCTCGGGCGCCAGCCCGTGGGCTCGGTCGACCTCCGCGCTTTGGCCGAGCTCCTGAAGCGATCCGGCATGCCGATCGACGATGTGGCTCACACCGCGCTTTACCAGTATTGGAACCAGGCCACGGCGGTCGAGGTGCTGCCCGCCGACCGCGTGTGGCCCTTCTTCGCGGAGCACCCCGAGTACATCGACGAAGGCCTGGGTCTTGTCGCGCCGCCAAAGCGCGAAGGCCGCCAGGCCCAGCTCGACCTGAACGCCACGCTGCGCACGCTGGCGGTCTTTCCGACCGTGCAGGCACGTTGGCTGCCGCGGGTCATGGAACTGGCGCTCGGCGAAGGCAAGACGCACCGCGCGGCCGCGCAGAAGGCACTGTCGATGCTGCCCGACATCGGGCGGCGCGTGGTCGAGTCGCTCGGCTCCACCAAGAGCGAGGTGCGCATCGAGGCTGCCAACTGGCTGGCCGAGCTCAAGTACGCCGATGCCGTGCCCGCCATTACCAAGGCGCTCGAAAAGGAAACCCGCGAGACCGTGCGCGCGGCCTACCTCACGGCGCTCGAGGCATTGGGGGACGACATCTCCGCGCGCCTTGCACCAGCGATTCTTCTGGCCGAGGCGAAGAAGGGTCTGAAGGCCAAGCCCCCGGCGGGCCTTGCGTGGTTCTCTCTCGACGCGCTGCCCGCCTGCAAATGGCTGGAAGGCAGCCCGGTAGAACCCGAGATCGTGCGCTGGTGGGTGGTGCTCGCCTGCAAGCTCAAGGAGCCGGGCGGCAACGCGCTGCTCACGCGCTACCTCGGCCTGCTCGATGCAGCCAGCCGCCAGGCGGTCGGCAGCATGGTGCTGCGCCAGTTCATTGCACACGACACGCGCCACCCCACGCTCGACGAAGGCATTGCGCATGCCAACGCCCATGCACCGCAGCGCTACCAGGGCAACCAGCAGCGCTACCAGAACGCAAAGGCCGAGCACAAGCAGTACTACGAAGCCGACTTCCAGAAGACGCAGGAGCAGGTCTTCGAGGAGTGCAAGCGCGAGAAGATGAGCGAATACCTCGGCAGCGCGATTGGCGAAAAGGGCATTCTTGCCCTGACCGCCCATGCGCCGGGGCACGAGGTCGTCACGCTGCTGCAGCAGTACATGCGCGACCATTACCAGCGCCGCTCGCAGATCGAGGCCATGCTCGAAGGCGTGGCACCCGGCAACGACCCGGTGGTGATCCAGCTGCTGCTGGGCATATCGCGCCGCTACCGCACCGCCTCGGTCCAGGAGAAGGCGCGCGCCCTGGTGCAGCAGATTGCCGACCGCAACGGCTGGACGCAGGACCAGCTCGCCGACCGCACCATTCCCACCGCGGGCCTGGACGACACCGGCAAGCTCGAACTTGCCTATGGCGACCGCATCTTCACCGTAGTGCTCGACGCCGCGATGAAACCCGAGCTGCGAAACCCCGAGGGCAAGATCGTCAAGGCCCTGCCCGAGCCGCGCCAGAATGACGACCCCGCGCTCATCAAGGATGCGAAGGCCCAGTTCTTGACCAGCAAGAAAGAGCTCAAGCAGGTTATCGACCTGCAGACCGCGCGCCTGTTCGAGGCCATGTGCACGGGCCGCGTCTGGCCGCAGGCCGAGTGGCGCGAATACCTGCACCGGCACCCGATTGCCGGTCGGCTGATACAGCGGCTCGTGTGGCTCGAGCTCGACGCGGAAGGCGCGGTGCGCGGCAGCTTCCGGCCCACCGAGGACGGCAGCCTGATCGACACGCAGGACGACGAGGTCGAGCTGGCGGCCGACAGCCAACTGCGGCTGGGCCATGCCTCGCTGGTCGACGAAGGCACAGCCGCCGCGTGGAACAAGCACTTCAAGGACTACAAGCTGGTGCCGCTCTTCGCGCAGATGACGCGCAAGCCGCCCGCGGTTGCGTTCACTGACGACAAGGGCCAGCCGGTGAGCGAAATCAACGACCGGCTGGGCTGGGTCAGCGACACCTTCACGCTGCGCGGCAGCTTTGCCAAGCTCGGCTATCAGCGCGCGCAAGCCGAGGACGGCGGCTTCTTCTACCAGTACACCAAGGAGTTTTCGTCGGCCGGCGTGCGCGTGGCCATCGAGTTCTCGGGCAACACCCTGCCGGAAGAGAACGTGCCCGCGGCGCTCAAGACGCTGGGCTTCGAGGACATGAAGACCCGCGGCTACAGCGACCGGGCGCTGCCACTGTCGAGCGTGCCGCCAGTGCTCCTGGCCGAGGCCTATGCCGACTACCTGGCCATTGCCCAGGCCTGCGCCGGGTTCGACGCGGGCTGGGAAAAGAAGATGCCGTGGTAAGCCCGCCGCGCCGACCCGCAGAAAAACCAGCAGCAACATCATCATGAGCACCGGCACATCACCGTCTTCTTCCCCCGCGACCCAGGCCGTGCGCCTTGCCCCCGAGGCGCGCTATGCGGACGAGCTCGCGCGGCTGCATGCGGCCGACACCGATGCGCGGCCCACCGGATGGAAGCTCTCGCCGCGCGCGGTGCGGCGCTTCATCCTTGGCGACGAGAAGCTGCAGGTGAGCCGCAAGTTCTACGGCGACGATCCGCTGGTCGACCGCGCCATCGTCACGCTCATGGGCCACCAGGGCCTCATGCTGGTGGGCGAGCCGGGCACCGCGAAGTCGCTGCTCTCGGAGCTGCTCGCGGCCGCCATCAGCGGTGATTCGGGGCTCACCGTGCAGGGCACGGCCGGCACCACCGAAGACCACATCAAGTACAGCTGGAACTACGCGCTGCTGCTGGCCGAGGGGCCGAGCCAGCGCGCGCTGGTGCCTTCTCCGCTCTACCAGGCCATGCGCGCGGGCAAGCTGGTGCGCTTCGAGGAAATCACGCGCTGCCCGCCCGAGATCCAGGACGTGCTGATTTCGCTGATGAGCGACAAGCAGCTCATGATTCCAGAGCTGGGCGACGATGCCCGGCTCTATGCACAGCGCGGCTTCAACATCATTGCCACGGCCAACCTGCGCGACCGCGGCGTGCACGAGATGTCGTCGGCGCTCAAGCGCCGCTTCAACTTCGAAACGGTGAAGCCGATCCGCGATCATGACTTCGAGGTCGAACTGGTGATGGCGCAGCTGAAGCGCGAACTCGACGGCGGCGGCGAGTCGCCGGTCGATGTGCCGCGCGACGTGGTGGCGCTGTTGGTTACCACCTTCCAGGAGCTGCGCGCGGGCCAGACGCAGGATGGCACCGCCATCAAGGGCCTGGATGCCGTGATGTCCACCGCTGAGGCCGTGAACGTGGCTTATGCGGCGGCCCTGCAGGCGCGCCATTTCAATGGCGGCCAGCTCACTGCGCGCGAGATCGCGGGCCAGCTCCAAGGCGTGGTTCTGAAGGACAGCACCGACGATGTGAAGCGCGTGCGCCACTACTTCGACACGGTGGTGCGCGAACGCGGCAAGCGCGACGCGCAATGGAAGACCTTTCACGACGCGGCGCGCGCGCTGTGGCAGTAGGTTCGCAAGGCGGCAGCGTTCTGCCCGCCGGGCTGGAGGCCGCGCGCGGCCGGCTGTTCGGCGAGGATGGCGACGGCGTGTTCTTTGCGCCGGTGAGGCACCACAGTCCGGCCTGTGCATTCGCATTGAGGGCGCTGCTGCGCGAGGTCAGGCCGGCGGCTGTGCTGATTGAAGGACCGGACGACCTGAACGCACTGCTGCCGCTGCTGCAGCACCCGCAAACCACTGCTCCCGTCGCATGGCTGTGCCAGAGCACCCGGCAGGTGCCGGTCGATGACCCCGACTCGGAAGAGAAGACGCGCACGGAATCGCGTACGTCGTTTTTTCCGTTCTGCGACTACAGTCCCGAGTGGATTGCGGTGCGCGAAGGCGCGGCCCTCGGCGCGCGCCTGGGGCTGATCGATCTTCCCTGGAGCGACAAGGCCTGGCATCGCGACGAAAGCGACGAGGGTGAGGGCGACGACGAAGGCGATGCGCGCGACGCAGCGCGCAGCCTGATGGAAGAGCGCCATTTCGCGCACAGCCGCTACCTCAACGCCATGGCCGCCCAGCTCGGCTGCGTCGACCATCAGGAGCTGTGGGACCGCCTGTTTGAACTGCGCACGTCGGCCGCTCTCGGCCACTGGCGCGCTTTTTTCTCCGATGTGTTCAGCTGGTGCGCAATGGCGCGGCTCGACTACGAGCCCGAGGTGCTGGAGGCCGAGTTGAGCCTGCCGCGGGAGCGCCACATGGCGGCGCACATCCGCCGCTGGCGCAACGAGGTCGAGGGGCCGATCGTGGTCGTCACCGGCGGCTTCCACACGCTCGAGCTCGTCAATCAGTGGCAAAAAGCCAAGCCCTCGAAGGCGCCGCCAGCAGCCAAGGACGCACCGGACAACGCATGGCTGATCCGCTACAGCTTCGAGCGGCTCGACGCGCTCAACGGCTATGCCTCGGGCATGCCGTCGCCCGGCTACTACCAGCAGGTGTGGGAGCGCTTGCAGGCCGGCGAGGCCGACCCCTTCACCGCGGTGGCGCTCGACAGCCTGACCCGCTTTGCGCGCCAGACCCGCGTGCAGGACGATGCCGATGCGGTGTCGACAGCACTGGTGCAGGCCGCCGCCGCGCAGGCCATGCGGCTCGCGGCGCTGCGCGGCAATGCCGGTCCGGGCCGGCAAGACCTGCTCGATGCAATCCGGTCCTGCTTCATCAAAAGCGCCATCGACGAAGGCACGCGCGGCTTTACCGCCGACCTGCGCAACTTTCTGAGCGGCACGCGCATCGGCGACGTGCCGCCTTCGGCTGGCTCGCCGCCGCTGATCGAGGACGCGCGCAGGCTCGCCCGCCAGGCCGGCGTGCGGCTGGACGACAGCACCGCGCGTGTGGCGCGGCTGGATCTTTATCGCAAGCCTTCGCACCGCGAGCGCAGCCGCTTCTTCCATGCCATGGCGTACCTCGACGCGGGGCTCGGCACCTGGCTCGCCGGGCCGGACTTTCTTGGCAACAGCCGTTTGCATTTGCTGTTCGAAGAGTGGCGCGCCGCCTGGTCGCCGCTGGTGGAGGCGCGGCTGATCGAGCTGGCGGCCGAAGGCGCCAGCGTGGAGGCCGTCTGCATGGCCAAGCTGCGCAAGGAAGAGATTGCGCTGTCCGACGAGGGCCGCGGACGCAGCGCGAGCGCGGCCGTGGCGTTGTTGCTGCGCGCCTGCATGGTCGGGCTGCAGTCGCGCCTGCCCCAGCTGCTCTCCATGCTTTCCACTCACCTCGACGAAGATGCCTCGCTCGGCTCGGTGGTCGAGTGCGGACATCGGCTCGTCACGCTCTGGCGTGCGCGAGAGCCGCTGGGCGTGCAGCAGCATCCACAGCTGCGCAGCCTGCTGGAGCGTGTGTGGCCCGCGGCGCTGTTCCTGCTGCCCGACGTGGGCGGGTGCCCCGAAGAAGGTGAAGCGGGCGCGGTGAAGCAACTGCTTTCACTGCGCGAGCTTGGGCGCCTGCTGGCCTCGCTGCAAGCCGAAACGGGAGAAGCCGGCGACGGTGCAGTCGACCTCGACCTGCTGCGTACGCAACTCGAACGATTCGCGACCGGCGCGTCAACCGCGCCCGCGGTGGCCGGCGCTGCTTCGGCCCTGCTGTACCTCGATGGACACTGGGACGAGAACGCGCTCGACACCGTGGTGCGGCAACGCTTCGGCGCGGGCGCAGAGCCGCGCGAGGCGGTGCGTTTTCTCAACGGGGTGATGGCCGCGGCGCCTGAACTGCTGCTGCGCCTGCCCGCGCTGCTCGAAGGGCTCGACGGCCTGGTGCAGGGCTGGGACGCCGAGGCTTTCGTGGCGCATCTGCCCGATCTGCGGCAGGCCTTCACGCGCCTCAAGCCGCAAGAGACGTCCGACCTGGCCGGCCGAATTGCCGCGCTGCATGGCATGGGCGAAGCAGAGGGCCAGGCGCTCTACCAGATGCACTACGAAACCACCGAACAAGACCTGCACGAAGGCGCGCAACTGCAGCTCGCGCTGGCCGAGTGCATGCGCCGCGACGGCCTTGCCGCGTGGCTCGCGGCCCCAGAGCACAAGAAGAGCAACATCGAAAGCGCGACATGACCGTCGATCTCCAGACGCTGCGTTGTGCATGTGGAGCCTTCGCGAATGTCGCTTGAAGGCGTCGGCGTGACGGGGCATCCCTGCGTGAGTTCGCGCATGTCCTTCTGTCCGTGCGATCTCCTCGCCCGTTCCCTGGCCGCCAGCGCTTTTGCCTTCGGGCTCGCCGTGGTGGCCCATGCACAGCCGACGCCTTTGGACGATGGCGAAACGCTCCCCGCCATCACCGTGGATGCCAGGGGCCGTTCGGAAGCCGCCCAGCAAGTTCCGATCCCGCTGACCTCTATCAGTGGCGAGGCCCTCGAGGCGCAGCAAAGCTGGCGGCTCGAAGACCTGCAGCAATGGCTGCCGAGTACCAGCATCACCTTCGGCGATCCGCGGCAATCGGCCATCGCGGTGCGCGGCGTCGGCAGGAATCCATCGAACGACGGCCTCGAGGGCAGCACGGGCATCTACCTCGACAACGTCTACCTGGGCCGCGCGGGCATGGCGACATTTGACCTGCTCGACATCGAGCGCGTGGACCTGCTGCGCGGGCCACAAGGCACGCTCTTCGGCAAGAACACCACTGCCGGCGTGCTGGCGTTGCACACGCGTCCGCCGAGCCGCGAGACCGAGCGCAGCCTGCAACTCTCGATCGGGCAGCGCGGCCTTGCGCAGGGGCAAGCCATCTTCTCGGGGGCCTTGTCGGAAGAGACGGCGGGCCGGCTGCTGGTGTACGGCACCCATGAACGCGGCAACATCGAGAACATCTACGACGGCGGCAGCGTCAACGGAGGCCATCGATCCGGCATTCGCGGCCAATGGCTGCTGCGCCGTGGCGACGCCTTCAGCCTGCGCCTGATCGCAGATGCGCACCGCGAGCGCTCCACGTACGGCACCCGCGTCATCTACTCGCTGGGAAGCGGACCGGCGGCGGCCCGCGCACGGGCCGGTGGTGCCACCGGCATCGTCACCGACCCGCGGCGCTATGCGGTCAACACCGACGGCGTGGAGCACGTCGATCTCGACCAGGGTGGCGTGTCGGCCGAAGCGAGCTGGAAGCTCGGGTCCGGCGCCACCGTCACGTCCATCACCGCCGGCCGCTCATGGAAGTTCGTGCCGACGACCAATGACAACCTCAATATCCCCGTGCTGATCGATGGCGGCTCCCGCGTGCGCCAGCAGCAGTTCTCGCAGGAGCTGCGCTACGCGGGCCCCACCGGCGGTGTGGTCGACTATGTGGCGGGCGCGTTCTACATGCGCCAGCGCATGCGCAACGAGATATTCACCGTGTTCGGTCCGCGGGCGGACATCGTTCTGCAGGGAACGTCCTTGCCGGTGCTCGCCAACGCGAGCACCGTGAGCTACGGCGCGCTCGACACGGAGAGCTTCGCGCTCTTCTCTCAGGCCACGTGGCACGCCACGTCCAGGCTCGACCTCACGGCCGGCCTGCGCATCACGCAGGAGCGAAAGGACGGGCGCACCCATCGCGGCGACTCGACCGGTGGTGCCGCTGCCACCGCGTTCCTGCGCGATCGTCCGATCGTGCTTGGTGCCTACGACACGGGCCCGCTGGGCATCCGAAAGACCAGCCCGTCGGCGCTCCTGGGTGCGAGCTACCGGGTGGATGACGACGCGATCGGCTACGCGAGTTTTTCGCACGGCGAGCGGTCGGGTGGAATCAATCTGGCGGGGCCGGGTGCCGCTCCCGGCCCGCTCGGCGCCTCGTCGCTGATCATCGGGCCGGAACGTGTCGACAGCCTGGACGTCGGCGTCAAGAGCAGCCTGTGGAATGATCGCCTGACACTCAACCTGAACGCCTTCCTGGCGGGCGTGCGCGGCTACCAGACGTCGATGTTCGTGCCGGCCGGCGCAGGCGCGGGCAACTACGTCGAGATCCTCACGAATGCGGGCGATCTCCGTAGCCGGGGACTGGAGCTGGACGCCACTGCGCGACCGGCGCGTGGGCTGACCGTGTGGGCCAACGCCGCCTTCAACGATGCACGCTATCGACGCTATGAGGACGCGCCTTGTCCGTCCGAACGCGCGTTCGTGCCGCAGGGGCGCTGCAGCCTGACCGGACGGCAGGTTGCCGGGACGCCGCGCTGGACATTCAACGTGGGCGCCGAATACCGCAGGTCCGTGAGCCCCACCACCCAGCACTTCGTTTCAGCGGCGTACGCGTGGCGGTCCGCACAGGACGGCACGCTCGACGGGTCGGTCCACTCGCGCATCCCAGCCTATGGCCTGCTGAACCTCGCCACCGGTTGGAAGATCGCACGGGGCAATGAACTCTGGAGCATTTCGCTCTGGTTGCGCAACGCGCTCGACAAGAAGTACTTCCCGACGGTGGCCGCTACCGCGAACGGTGCCTACGTGGCCTCGGTCGGTACGCCGCGCACCCTCGGCCTGACAGCCCGGCTGGACTACTGACCTGTTGGATTCCGCCGATCTCCGACCCTGGGGCGGCACGAACCTGCGCATGCCGCGCGACGGGTCATGTGACTTGTTCGAGCGGCGCAGCCGGAAGCGCGAGGCGGAATGTCGACCCGCTGCTGCCTGTTTCGTGCAGCATCACGTCGCCGCCATGGCGCATTGCGATCTCGCGCGACAGGTAAAGCCCCAGTCCGGTGCCGGCCACCGCGCTTGCGGTTTCGGCACGGAAATATTTCTCGAAGATGCGGGCCTTGTCGGGCATTGCGACGCCGGGTCCGCGGTCGATCACGTCGACCTGCATGATGTCGCCCGTCTGCCGCAGCACGACATGCACCGGTCGCTCCGGCGGCGAGTACTTCAATGCGTTCTGCATCAGGTTCTGCAGCGCGATCTCGAGCAGCGCTCGATCGCCGCGCACCCTGGGCAGGGGTTCGCGCACGTCGATGGACAGGCGCGAAGCGCCGGGAAAGTGGAAGCTCTCGCACAAGCCACGCGCGAGCGCCGCCATGTCAATGACTTCGAGGTGAAGCATCCGGTTCTCGGGCTGGAGGCGGTCGGCCAGCAGGATGTTCTCGATCAGCATGGTCAGGCGCTGCACGGCGCGCCGGATCCGCTCGGTGCGCTGCTTCACCACCGGCTCCCCGCCGAGCTTCGAGATGTCAAGCGATTGCGCCGCGCCGTCGATCACCGTCAAGGGCGTCCGGAACTCGTGCGACACCATCGAGACGAACTCGCGCTGCTGCACGATCGCCCGGCGCTCGACCTCGAGCGACTCACGCAGCCGGGCCTCCAGGCGGCCGCGGGCCGCGATCTCCTCATGCAGCGCGGCATTGGCCTGCTGCAGTTCGGCGGTGCGTCGCACGACCGTGCCTTCGAGCGCCTGTTCGGCTTCCAGCCGCACTGCGTGCACGCGCTCACGCTCGGCGCGGTAATCGCGCTCGGCGCGCCGCGTCCGGTCGGCCACGGCCACATTCAGCAGGATGAGGTGGCACATGGTGCCGAGCCAGTAGATGCGATCGGGCGTCACGCCGGGCACTTGGTCGCCGAGCCAGAGCTTCAACAGCCCGTAGAGCCCCAGCACCGTTCCCACCGCGAAGGCCGAGGCCGGCAGCAGGTACTGGAACTGGCGCCGCACGAAGAGCAGGTAGCAGACGAAGACTGCGCCGAACAGCGTGGAGGCGGCACTGCCCGCGCTGACCCAGGGGGCGACGGCAGCGTGATGGCCGGCCAGGGCCAGCACGAACGCAACGAAGTTGAACACCACGACCGCGTTGAAGAAATGTGCCGCGGGCGGCCAATGGCGCCGGAACTGGAAGATCCGCGCCATGAACGCGGTACCCACCATGTTGAAGAAGCAGTTGACGGCCAGCAGCGTCTGCGCAACGCGCTCGGGGCGGTCGCCGAGGAACCACTCCGCTGCGAATCCCTGGCGGTTCACGGAAAGCGCTGCGATGCAGAGGACGTAGAGCGCGTAGTGGGCGTAGAGCCCGTCCCGCAGCCAGGCCCCGAAGATCAGGTTCATGCAGACGGCGAGCACGGCGGCGCCCAGCAGCACGCCCATGATGGCGTAGTCGGCCGTGCGGTCGCGCTCGAAGCCAGCGGGCTGCCACAGGTCCAGTTCGGCCCGCAGCGACGGCCCGTCGTTGCGCAACCGCAGGAAATAGACAGCTGGCTCGGTCGAAATGTCGAGCGGGAACACGAAGTCGTGGTCGGGGATCTCGCGCTGCGCGAACGGGCGGGCGTCGCCGAGCGGCGTCTCGACGAATCCGCCGCGCCCGTCCGGCGCATACAAGGTGGCTTCGTGGATGCGCGGCGGTCGCACGCGCAGCAGCCATCGGGCGGGCGCGTCGACCGTGCGCGCGAGGGAGAAGCGCAGCCACACGGCGTCGCGGCTGAAGCCTTCCTGCACCGGCCCTTCGAGCGGCGCGAAGCCGCTCCGCTGTGCGCCGCGCGCGACGTCGGCGACACGCCACCCGCCCGAGGGGTCGCGCTGGATCTCGAGCCCCCCGGAGAGTTGGATGCCGCGGCTGAGGCCATCGGAAGCCGACAGTACCAGCGCCTCGGCGGGCATTGCAAGGGACCACAGCAGCAGGAACAGAAGAACAAGCAGGCGGCCCGGACCCGCCCGGGTGGTTTCGACGTCGAGGCGCATTGGGAGGCGACTTTATACTTTCCGCGCCATGCCATCCCCGAGCCAGCGTACCGGTCTTCTCGTCCACGTGATCGAGGACGACGAAGACATCCGTGCAGAAACCGTCTTCGCACTCGGAGAGCTCGGCTTCGAGGTGGAGGGCTTCGGCGACGCCCCGTCGTTCTACAAGGCGTTCGCGGTCCAGCCCTGCGACATCGCGGTGGTGGACATCGGCTTGCCAGGCGAGAACGGCCTCGCGGTCGTTTCACATCTGCGCGCAGTGCAGCGAAGGCTCGGGCTGGTACTGGTTACCGCACGGGGCGAGCTCGAGGACCGGCTGCTGGGGCTGCGCGAAGGTGCAGACGCCTACTTGGTGAAGCCGGTGAACATGCTGGAATTGGCCGAGACGCTGAACGCCGTCGGTCGGCGACTCACGGTCGCACCGCAGGGGAACGCAGCGACCTCGCCGCCCGCGCCCGCCGGCTGGCGCCTGCTCGAAGGGGACTGGATCCTGGGCGACCCCGAAGGCCGGCAGATGGCCCTCACCACGAGCGAGCGCGCCTTCCTCGGCTGCCTTTTCGGGCAGCGCGGCACAGCGGCGAGCCGCGACGACCTGATCCGCGCGCTCGGTGGCGACGTGTTCGATTTCGACGAGCACCGCATCGATGCGATCGCCAGCCGGCTGCGGCGCAAGGCCGCGAAGCTCGGCATGCGCCTGCCGCTGCATTCGGTGCGCGGCACAGGGTACGTGCTCGCGAACTGACGCTGCGGGCTGCCAGGGCACCGGGCCAGGCGCATGGTCAGGAACCGTCAGAAAAGGTCAGGAAGCGCGCATGAAACAAGAGATCGGGGCTTGCACCATGCGGTACGCGCCACGCGCCGCATCTTCATGTCCTATTGGTCCCAATCTTCCGAGCGTGCGCACATCATGGTCATCGACGAAAGCGTCGAGGAACTCCAGGTGCTGCTTACCGCGCTGCGTGGCGCCGGCCATCGCATCAGCCTTGAATTCGACGCGCTCGGAGGCTACCGCGGCGCCGGGGTGCTGCAGCCGGACTTGATCCTGCTTGACGCGCATTTGGGGGCCACCAGCGGCTTCGAGACGTGCCGGCTGCTGAAGGCGGACCACACCACCGCGCACATTCCGGTGATTTTTCTCGCCGCCGGTGCGACGCTCGAGGAGCGGCTGACCGGTCTGCGAGAGGGCGGCGTCGACTACATCCTCAAACCCTTCGAACCCGAAGAGGTGCTGGTCCGCATCTCGATCCATCTCGCGCTCGCACGCCGCGGCGCGCAACCGCCCGGCGGTGTCGCCGAGGCGCCCCGCAGGCCGCTGGAGTCCGAGGACGAAGCACCCCATGACTTGGACCGCGTGATCGCCACGGCTGCGCAGCGGCTCATCGAGAGCGACCTTGCGAACATTCCGCCGCTGCCGGCGCTCGCCGCACGCGTGGGCACGAACGAGAAGCGGCTGACGCGGGCGTTCCGTGCCCACACGGGGCGCACCGTGCTCGAGTTCGCGCGCGAGGAGCGGCTGTCGCGCGCGCAGCATCTGCTCGCCCAGACGCGGCTCAGCATCGAGGACGTGGCGCATGCGATCGGGTTTTCGGGAGCCGCGAACTTCACGACGGCGTTCAAGGCACGCTTCGGCAGCACGCCCGCGGCGTATCGGCAGCTGAGTCGCGACTGCACGTGCGGCGCCTGAAAAGCGGCGTTCCGCCCAGCAGCGCATGGCTGCGTTCGATTGCGTGCGCAGCGAATGAAAAGCGACATGCTGCAGCCACGTTACGTTGAGCCCGAGCCGCGCGGTGCGGACCTATTCGTCGCAGGGCGGTCGGGTGGGAACGCCGGTTTTGTGGAAGGGAAAATGCGCGACCTGCGGGATTCGGCCAGTGCCAGATGAATTTCGACCCGGACCACCACCTCGGCCGGATCAACGGGCTTCACGATGTAGTCAACCGCACCGGCCCGCAGGCCCGTCAAACGCTCTTCCAAGCTGGCCGACGAGGTCAGGAAGATCACCGGAATGTCCGCCGTGGCCGGGTCAGCTTTCAGCAGGCGGCAGGCGGCGAACCCGTCGGTGCTGCCCGGACGCACGTCGAGCAGCACCAGGTCCATCTGCAGCGTCGTCGCGCGCCGATAGCCCTCCATCGCGTCGAAAGCGAGGGTGATGCGGTAGCCGGCGCCCTTTAGCGTTTCCAGCAAGGGCTTGCGTTCGTCGACACCTTCGTCGACCACCAGAAGATGAACTCTCCGGGGCTCCGGAGGTGACCAATATGACATGGAAGGAACGGGCACGGCGCCGTGGAACCGCGCTCTTTGGGTGAAGGGAATGAAACCAAGAAATTAAGTCTTAATCATTCTCCCAAAGTTCCATTGCCCGTCTGCTCCGGTTTTGCTCCGCGGCGAAATAGCAACTTGGCCTCGCCATCTGTGTGAAGTATTTGACGTTTGCACACCTTTGTAAAAGGTTTGTCCGGCACGGCAAAGGCGGCGACCTCTTCGGCAAAAGCCCGGCTCGTCTCCCGCACCAAGAATCCCGCCTCGTGCAAGCGCAAGCCGCGTGACCCCCGGTCGGGTCTTGCTGGCGAGTCCTCGAGAGCCCAGGCACTCGAGATTTCCCAATGTGCGACCCAGGTCGTTCGTCCAGGACGAAGGCGCCCCGGGGTCTGGAGTCAAGAAGCAAGGACAAATCATGGAAGCTGTTTACAAGTCTGGTGGCGCATCCCGCAAAGCGGCGGCAGACACCCCTCTGGTTCTGGATCGCCCATCGATCGTCTCGCTGAAGATCGCGCCCGAGAGCGTGCTCAAGTTCGAGCGTCGCGGTAACGACCTCGTGCTCATGTTGCAGGGCGGCCAGGAAGTCGCCGTGCGCGGCTTCTTCGCCGAGTACCCTGAGGGCGGCCGCAACGACCTCGTGCTCGAAGACGGCGCAGGCGTGCAGTGGTGGGGCCAGTACACCGCGCCCTGGAAAGACTTCCACTTCACCGAAATCGAATGGAACGACGCCGGCGGCGCGCTACTGCCCGACGGTGTGCCTGGCTGGCTGCTGGGTGCGCTCGGCGTGCTGGGCGTCGGTGCCGCCGCGAGCGGTGGTGGCGGCGGCGGCGGTGGCGGCCCGGCCTTCATCCCGCCGCTGCTCCCGCCGCAGAACCGCGGCCCCGAAGGCAAGGCCGAGCCCGTCGTCACCGGGCAGGACAAGCCCGTTGCCGGGCAAGTGCAGGCCACCGACCCGGACCGCGACACCCTGAACTACACCGTCGCCAAGGGCCCCGAGCACGGCACCGTCACCGTCGACCCCTCCACCGGTCAGTTCCTCTACACGCCCAAACCCGGCTACGAAGGTCCCGACAGCTTCGAAGTGACCGTCAGCGACGGCAGGGGCGGCACCACCACCGTGAAGGTGCCCGTGACCGTCTCGCCCGTCAACGACGCGCCCACGGCGCCCGACTACACCGAGACCACGAACGAAGACACGCCCGTGAGCGGCCGTGTGACCGGCAGCGACATGGATAGCGGGGACACGCTGACCTACGTGAAGGGCAGCGACCCAGCGCACGGCACGGTGACAGTCAACCCGGACGGCACGTACACCTACACGCCCAACCCGGACTTCAACGGCACGGACAGCTTCACGGTGACGGTGAGTGATGGCCATGGTGGCACGACGACGAGCACTGTGAATGTCACGATCGACCCGGTCAACGACGCCCCCGTGTTCGTCGACGGTGGCGGCACGCCGGTGAACACGACAGACGGCTACGTCTTCGGCTACGACGAGAACCGGCCCGCAGGCACCGTGCTCGGCACCGTCCGCGCTACGGACGTCGACAGCGCGACTGTCACCTACAGCATCCTCTCGGGCAACGACAACGGCTACTTCGCCATCGACCCGGTCACGGGCGAGATCAGCCTCACGCCGGCGGGCGCTGCGGCGTTCGTGAATGACTACGAGGCAGGCGCCAATGCCCACTCCCTGGTGGTGGGCGCGAACGACGGCACGGTCACCACGTCCATCCCCGTCACGCTCAACGAGCAGAACATCAACGACGCACCGACGGCGCTCGACGACAACAAGACCACGGACGAAGACACGCCGGTCAGCGGCCAAATCATCGGAAGCGATGCCGATGGCGACAAGCTCACCTACACCAAGGGCAGCGACCCGGCCCACGGCACGGTCACGGTCAACGCCGACGGCACCTACACCTATGTTCCCGGCCCGAACTTCAACGGTACCGACAGCTTCACCGTCACGGTGAGCGACGGCCACGGCGGCACGACCACCAGCACGGTGAACGTAACGGTCGTTCCGGTGAACGATCTGCCCACGGTCCCGGACTACACCAAGACCACGAACGAAGACACGCCCGTCACTGGCCAGGTCATCGGCACCGACGTCGATGGCGACACGCTCACCTACACGAAGGGCACCGACCCATCACATGGCACGGTGACGGTCAATGCCGACGGCACGTACACGTACACGCCCGGCGCCAACTTCAACGGCACAGACAGCTTCACCGTCACGGTCAGCGACGGCCACGGTGGCACGACGACGAGCACTGTGAATGTCACGATCGACCCGGTCAACGACGCCCCCGTGTTCGTCGACAGCGGTGGCACGCCGGTGAACACGACAGACGGCTACGTCTTTGGCTACGACGAAAACCGGCCCGCAGGCACCGTGCTCGGCACCGTCCGCGCCACCGACGTCGACAGCGCGACCGTCACCTACAGCATCCTTTCGGGCAACGACAACGGCTACTTCGCCATCGACCCGGTCACGGGCGCGATCAGCCTCACGGCTGCAGGCGCTGCGGCGTTCGTCAACGACTATGAAGCGGGCGCCAACGCGCACGCGCTGGTGGTCGGCGCGAACGACGGCACGGTCACGACGAACATCCCCGTCACGCTCAATGAGCAGAACATCAACGACGCACCGACGGCGCCCGACTACAACAAGACGGCGAACGAAGACACGCCAGTCAGCGGCCAAGTAACTGGCAGCGACGTCGATGGCGACACGCTCACTTACACCAAGGGCAGTGACCCAGCTCACGGCACGGTCACGGTCAACGCCGACGGCACCTACACCTACACGCCCGGCGCCAACTTCAACGGCACCGACAGCTTCACCGTCACAGTCAGCGACGGCCGCGGTGGCACGACGACGAGCACTGTGAATGTCACGATCGACCCAGTGAACGATGCGCCGACGGTTCCGAATTACACCAAGACCACGAACGAAGACACGCCCGTCACCGGCCAGGTCGTCGGCACCGACGTCGATGGCGACACGCTCACCTACACCAAGGGCACCGACCCATCGCATGGCACGGTGACGGTCAACGCCGATGGCACCTACACCTATGTTCCCGGTGCCAACTTCAACGGCACAGACAGCTTCACCGTCACGGTCAGCGACGGCCACGGTGGCACGACGACGAGCACTGTGAATGTCACGATCGACCCGGTCAACGACGCCCCCGTGTTCGTCGACGGCGGTGGCACGCCGGTGAACACGACAGACGGCTACGTCTTCGGCTACGACGAGAACCGGCCCGCAGGCACCGTGCTCGGCACCGTCCGCGCTACGGACGTCGACAGCGCGACCGTCACCTACAGCATCCTCTCGGGCAACGACAACGGCTACTTCGCCATCGACCCGGTCACGGGCGCGATCAGCCTCACGGCTGCAGGCGCTGCGGCGTTCGTCAACGACTATGAAGCGGGAGCCAACGCGCACGCGCTGGTGGTCGGCGCGAACGACGGCACGGTCACGACGAACATCCCCGTCACTCTCAATGAGCAGAACATCAACGACGCACCGACGGCGCCCGACTACAACAAGACGACGAACGAAAACACGCCGCTCAGCGGCAGCGTGATCGGCACCGACGTCGATGGCGACACGCTCACCTACACCAAGGGCACCGACCCGTCGCACGGCACGGTGACGGTCAACGCCGATGGCACCTACACGTACACGCCTGGCGCCAACTTCAACGGCACCGACAGCTTCACCGTCACGGTGAGCGACGGCCAGGGCGGCACGACCACCAGCACGGTGAACGTGACCGTCAACCCGGTGAACGACGCGCCCTCGGCTATCGTGACTGCGCCCGAGGCTGTCTCCGAAGGCAGCTTGCCCGGCGGCATTCCGGCTGCGGGAGAGCCGTCGCTGCAGTCGACCGGCAAGATCTCCATCGCGGATCCCGACAGCGCGGCCGGCGACTTTTCGGTGTCGCTCAGCGGCCCGGCCGGCGTGACCTCAGGCGGCCAGCCGGTGTCGTGGACCTGGGACGCAGGCACGCACACGCTCACCGGCAGCGTCACCGTCGGCGGCGTCACCACCGAAGTGATGACCGTGGCGGTGGGCAATGTCACTGCCACGGGCGCGGGGCAGTTCGAGGCGGGCTACACCGTCACGCTGAAGGCGCCGATCGACCACTTGCCGGGCAACGGTGAGGGCGTGTCGAACCTGCACTTCGAGGCGCATGTGACCGACGGCCAGACCGCCGCTGCGCCGGTGGGCTTCGATGTGCCCGTCAAGGACGATGCGCCAGTGCTCGTGGGCGGCGAACAGGCCGTCGACGTGGCGCCGATCAACACCAACCTGATGGTGGTCCTGGACCTCTCCGGGAGCATGGGCGAGGAGACGCCGACGCGGCTGTCGCGTGCGAAAGAGGCTGTCCAGAACCTGATCGACGGCTACGACCTCTACGGCGAGGTTCGGGTGCAGCTCGTCACCTTCAGCACGACCGGGGCGTCGCAGCAGGCCTGGATGACGGCGGCCGAAGCCAAGGCGCTGGTGCAGAACCTGCAGGCCAATGGCAGCACCAACTACGACGCGGCCCTGGCTGCGGCGATGAACGGCTTCTCGGCCACTGGCAAGTTGGAAGGGGCCCAGAACGTGTCCTACTTCCTCACGGACGGCGAGCCAACGCGGGGGGACGGCAACACCGGGCAGCTGACGAACAGCAGCAGCACCAACTCGGCCGACTTCGGCATCCAGGCGGCGGAAGAAGCGATCTGGAAGACCTTCCTCACCAACAACCACATCAACTCGTTCGCACTGGGTTTGGGGTCCGACCTCTTGCCTGCAGCGCAGGGCTACATCGACCCCATCGCCTACAACGGCAACACCGACACGAACACCAACGGCCAGATCATCACCGACACGAGCCAGCTGAACGACGTGCTGCAGGGCACGATCAGCGTGCCACCCACGGTCAGCAACCTGCTGACCGGCGGCCTCGGCGGCTCGTCGGGCTTCGGCGCCGACGGCGGCCATGTGTCCGAACTGAGCATCGATGGCACCACCTACGCCTTCGACAGCAGCACGGGCGTGATGACGAAGACCGGCCCCGCCGCCGGCAGCGACTACAGCTACGACGCGGCGACGCACCAGATCACCATCGCCACCGCGCAGGGCGGCAAGCTGGCCGTGGACTTCGACTCGGGCGAGTTCAGCTACCAGGTGGCACCGAGGACCGCCGCCTCGCAGAACTACGACGAGACGCTCAGCTACCAAGTGGTCGACCGCGACGGCGATGCGAGCAACGCGGCCACCCAGACGCTGCATGTCAACTACACGCCCGCAGCCGGTGCTGCGGGGGCGGCAGCGCTTTTCACCTCGGCCGATTCGCTGGGGTTGGCCGGCGTCGACGAAGTGACGGTGTCGCTCGAGCAGCAGCAAGCGCAGGACGCGCCGCATTTCCCTGTCGGCGACAGCCCCTGGGGCGGCATCCAGCTGTCCGACATGCTGCAGGGCTTCGGCGCTGCCGAGTCGCTGCATGCGCTGCTGCAGGCCGCATTCCCGCCGGCCTCCGCGAGCACGCAGGCATCGCCAACGATGCTGGCCCTGGCGTCATCGGCCGACTCGCTCGCGGCCTACGCACCGCCCGTGGCCCCTTCGCTCGACGACGAGCTTCACATGGGCCTCGTGTCTCACCACTGATCGACCGGGGCGTCGGCGCCGCTTGCGGCGTCGACACCTTGTGGTCCACACGCTGTCCGCACGTTCTTACGCATGTTTGCTTTCCGTCTTCTTCCGTCCGCCGCCGCGGGCCTTTTCTTCCTGCTCGCCGGAACGGGGGCGTTTGCGCAAGCGAGCGCCGCCACCCCGCTGGGCATGACCGAGGCGGTGCGCCTGGCCGCCACATCGCACCCGACCGTGCGCAACGCCGTCGGGCAAGCGCTGCAGGCGGGCGAGGGCATTGCGGACGCCCGCTCGGGCTACTACCCGCAGGTCAGCGCGGGCCTCAGCGCACGCACGGGCAACCGCCAGCTGCAGACCGACGGGCGCCGCCAGGTGCACCAGGCCTCGCTGTCGGTGACCCAGATGCTGTACGACTTCGGCAAGGTGTCGAGCGCCGTGGCCGAGGCCGAGGCCTCGGCCACGGCCGCGCGCGCCAAGCTGCTGTTGGCGGTCGACGACGTGGTGCGCGACACCGCCCAGGCGTGGATCGAAGTACATCGCCAGCAGGCGCTCGGCGAAATCGCGCAGGCCCAGGTGAAGGGCGTGCAGTCGCTGGCCGGCCTGGTGGGCGAGCGCCAGGCCAAGGGCGCCACCAGCCAGTCCGACGTGGCACAGGCGCAGTCGCGCCTGGAAGCCGCGCGCGCCCAGCAACTCAACACCGCGTCGCAGGCCGAGCGCTGGCGCCTCAATCTCATGCATCTGACCCAGGGCCGCATGCCGGTCGACATTGCCGGAGAAGCGTCGGCGCCGCTCGCGAGCGCCTGCGCCGCGCACCCGCAGACAGCCTTGCCCGCACCGACCGTGCAGATGGCGCAGGCCGAGCGCGACATGGCACAGGCCGCGCTGCGCGGTGCCGATGCGCAATTGCTGCCCACGCTGTCGCTCAACGCCGGCGTCAACCGGGGGCTCGAATCGGGCGCGCGGCTTGCCGGCCAGTCCGCCACCGAAAGCACGCTCACCGTGAACTTCAGCGCGCCGCTGTACGAAGGCGGGCGCAGCCAGGCCCGCCAGCGTGCCGCCGCGCACGCCGTCGAAGCGGCCGAGGCCGCGCTGGGCTATGCACAGCTCAGCGTACGGCAGCGGCTCGAAGACGCGCGCGTGCAATCGCAAGGCCACGCGCAGCGCCTGCCCGTGCTCGCCGCGCGCGTGCAAAGCACGCAGCGCACGCGCGACCTGTACCGCGAGCAGTACCTGCAGCTGGGCACGCGCTCGCTGCTCGACCTGCTCAATGCGGAGCAGGAGTTCCACGGCGCGCGCTTCGAGCAGGCCGAGAGCGTGCACGAAGTGCAGCGCCTCGCGGTCGAGTGCCTGTACCAGTCGGGCCGCCTGCGCGAAGCCTTCGGGCTGGTCGATGCGGGCGAACTCGTCGCCGGGGGCCAGCCATGACCGCTACCACGATGCCCGAGCTTTCCGCCGCGCGCGGCCCCGGGCTGCTCGCCGGCTGGGTCGAGGCCGTGCTGGCCGTGGCCGCCCACTACCACCTGGACACCTCGCGCGAGCGCATCCGCGGCGCTGCCGCGTGGAGCGACCACGAAGACATCGGCGAGCGCGTGCGCCAGATGGCCCGCCAGGCCGGGCTCACCGTGCGCCAGGTCGCGCCGCGCCTGGACACCCTGAGCCCCTGGCGGCTGCCCGTGGTGCTGCAGCTGCGCGACGGACAGGTGGCCGTGGTCACCGCCATCTCGGCGCAGGGCCTGCGCGTGATGCTCGGCGGCGACCAGGGCGCAGAAACCGTCTGCACGATCGACGAGCTGCAGCCCGCGCTCGAAGCCATGGCCGTGCTGCGGCCCGCGCAGTCCGCACCCGACTCGCGCGTCGATGGCTACATCCGCCCCGTCGAGCCGCACTGGCTGCGACAGATCGTGCTGGCGGACTGGCGGCCCTACGCCCACATCCTCGTCGCGTCACTCGCCTACAACCTGATGGCGCTCGCCGGCACGCTGTTCTCGATGCAGGTGTACGACCGCGTCGTGCCCGCGCAGTCGCTGCCCACGCTGCATGTGCTGTTCGGCGGCGTGCTGCTGTCGATTGCGTTCAGCTGGGTCATGCGCGGCGCGCGCATGCGCATCACCGACGTGGTGGGCAAGCGGGCCGACCTGCGCATTTCCGACCGCGTGTTCGGCCACGCGCTGCGCGTGCGCGGCTCGGCGCGCCCGCGCGCCACCGGCACCTTCATCTCGCAGCTGCGCGAACTGGAGCCCGTGCGCGAAATGCTCACGTCGACCACCGTGGCGGCGGTGGCCGACCTGCCGTTCTTCTTCGTGTTCTGCGTGCTCTTCTGGTTCATCGCCGGCTGGCTCGTGCTCGTGCCGCTGGCCGCGTGCGTGCTGCTGCTCGTGCCCAGCCTGCTGGCGCAGCCGCGCCTGCGCGCGCTGGCTCAGGCGGGCATGCGCGAATCGTCGCTGCGCAACGCCATGCTGGTCGAGGCCGTGCAGGGCATCGATGACATCAAGGTGCTGCAGGCCGAGCCGCGCTTCCAGAACCAGTGGAACCACTACAACGCCGTCAACGCCGACTCGGGCCTGCAACTGCGCGCGCTGCTCAACACCCTGAGCAACTGGACGCAGACCGTGCAGGGCGGCGCCTTTGCCTTCGTCGTGTTCTTCGGCGCGCCGCTGGTGATGGACGGCCAAATGAGCACCGGCGTGCTCGTGGCCGCATCGATCTTGTCGACCCGCATGCTCGCGCCGCTGGCCGGCGTGACGCAGGTGCTCAACCGCTGGCAGCAGGCCAAGGTGGCCGGCGAGTCGCTCGATCAGCTCATGAAGCTCCCGGTCGACCACCCGCCCCATGAGACGCGCGTGCACCGGCCCGCCGTGCAGGGCGACTACACGCTGCGGGACGCCGCCTTCAGCCACGACGGCCAGACCACCGCGCTGCACGTGAAGGCGCTGCACATCGGCCCTGGCGAGCGCATTGCCGTGCTCGGGCGCAACGGCGCGGGCAAGTCGACGCTGCTGCAGGCGCTGTCGGGTCTCGTCGAACCGCGCGCGGGCAGCGTGGTGCTCGACGGCGTGTCGATGGACCACATCGATCCCGCCGACGTGCGCCGCGACGTCGGCCTGCTCGCGCAAGACGCGCGTCTGTTTCACGGCACCCTGCGCGAGAACCTGCAGATGGGCGCGCCCCATGCCACCGACGCCGAACTGATCACCGCCCTGCAAGCCACCGGCGCCTGGGCCTTCGTGCGCCGTTTGCCCACGGGGCTGGACCATCCGCTGCTGGAAGGCGGACGCGGCCTCTCGGGCGGGCAGCGCCAGAGCCTGCTGCTCGCGCGGCTCATGCTCCGCCGCCCCAGCGTGCTGCTGCTCGACGAGCCAACCGCCTCGCTCGACGAAGTGGCCGAGCGCGAAGTGATCGAGCAACTGCGCACTCTGTCCGCAGGCCGCACGCTGGTGCTGGCCACGCATCGCCCGGCCGTGCTCGATGCGGTGGACCGCATCCTCGTGGTGGACGGCGGCGCCGTCGTGCTCGACGGGCCGCGCGACCAGGTGATGGCACGGCTGCGCCAAGGCGCGGCGGCATCGCGCGAGACAACGGCCTTCGCGGGCCGTGACAAAGAGGCACAGGCATGAACGCCGTCACATTGACCAAGGCACCGCTGCCTGCGCAGGTATCCACCGCCACCGTGTGGGGCCCCGGTGGCGCCGACGACTTCGACGAGGCGCGCGCCAGCGGCTCCGCGCGCGTCGTGTGGTTCGTCGCACTCTTTCTGCTCGCGTTCTTCGTGTGGGCCTGGTGCTTCGAGATCGACGAAGTGTCCAGCGGCATGGGCAAGGTGATTCCCAGCTCGCGTGAGCAGCGCATCCAGTCGCTCGAGGGCGGCATCCTTGCCGAGCTGCGCGTGCACGAAGGCCAGATCGTCGAGAAGGGCGAGGTGCTCGCGCAGCTCGACCCGACGCGCGGCGAATCGAGCGTGGAAGAAACCGCCGCGCGCTACCGCGCCGCGCTGGCCAGTAGCGTGCGCCTGCGCGCTGAGGTGGAAGGGCGCAGCACCCTTCAGTTCCCCGCCGAGCTGAAGGCATACGCGCAGCTGGTCGACTCCGAAAGCGCGCTCTTCCGCTCCCGGCAGGGCAGCATGCGCGACACCGTCTCAGGCCTGGGCCAGGCGCTTGCGCTCGTGCGCAGAGAGCTCGACATCACGCGCTCGCTGCAGGTGAGCGGCGCGGCCAGCAACGTCGAGCTCATTCGCCTGCAACGCCAGGCTGCCGACCTGGAGCTGAAGATCTCCGAGGCGCGATCGAACTACATGGTGCGCAGCCGCGAAGAACTCGCCAAGGCCGATGCCGAGGTGAAGTCTTTGTCGTCGGTGGTGCGTGGGCGTGCAGACTCGCTCGAGCGGCTCACCCTGAACTCGCCCGTGCGCGGCATCGTCAAGAGCTTGCAGGTCACCACCATCGGCGGCGTCGTGCCGCCCAACGGCTCGCTCCTGACCCTGGTGCCGCTGGACGACCAGTTGCTGGTCGAGGCGCGCATCTCGCCTCGGGACATCGCCTTCATGCGGCCCGGGCAGGAAGCGCAGATCAAGGTCACCGCTTATGACTACGCCGTGTACGGCGGCCTCAAAGGGCATGTGGTGACCATCGCACCCGACACGCAGCGCGACGAGGTCAAGCCCGAGATCGTGTACTACCCCGTACTCGTGCGCACCGACTCCGACGCACTGACCGACAAGGCCGGCCGCCGCATGCCCATCGTGCCCGGCATGGTGACCACCGCCGACATCCGCACCGGTCGCAAGACCGTGTGGGACTACCTGACCAAGCCGCTGAACAAGGCGCGCGAAGCCATGCGCGAGCGCTGATTCGCGCGCGCTCATCTCTCCCAAGAATCCCATCTGACCCAAGAGGAAGCCAGCCATGAAAAAGACCCCGCACGCATCACCCACCGTTGCCGCCTTCGCGCTCGCCGCAGCGCTGCTCGGCGCCACCACCCACGTGGCGGCGCGCGACAACCCTGTAGACCCCGTGAGCAACCCCGACAAGCTGGACTATCGCGACGTCGAGGCGCGCCGCCCTGACTTCAAGGAGCCGTTCCTGCGCGACGGCATCGTGTCGCGGCCCGAGCGCTTTCGCGAGATCAAGCCCGGGATCAATCAGGCCCATGTGCTTGCCGTGCTCGGGCAGGCGCTGAAGCAACAGCGCGGCGCGCACGGCACTGAGTGGGACTACCAGTTCAAGTTCCAAATGCCGCAATCGGCCAACTACCTCGTATGCCAGTACAAAGTCGTGTTCGACGACAGCCAAAGCGTGCGCAGCGCCGCGTGGCGCCGTCGGCAATGCTTGGATCTGATCACGCACTGAATTGCCGGCCGGCGATCAAGCCATCGGATCTTCGCCTGGGTAAATAGCGGCCTTGGCTTGTGCCGTTCGACACAAAACTTGCAGTGCGTCCCTACGAAGCTTTCGTGTACGGAAACTCTGCAGATGAGCCGAACAAGCTGGCCGAGCGTTGCTTGGAGGTGATCGAGAGCACGCTCGAGAGCGTCGAACGCGTCACAGCCTGCTTACGCGCCGCGGAATTGGAACATGGCATCGGAATCGCGGCCATGACGCGCACGGAAATCGCCGACGCTGCTGAATGGCACCGCGCCAAGCTACAAGGTCTGCTGGCTGTGAAGCTGCGACGCACCCGTTGTGGTGACCTGCAACTGCTGGAAGACCTTCATCTGGTCGTGCGGATCAAACCCAGACTCACCGCCGCACCGATACCCGCAGTGCCCGTCTTCTCGAAAGGTGACTAGGTTCACCCGATGCCTCGCCTCCGTTGCGGCTTGGCTACAACGATGATGGAATCTGACTGCAGGATCTGGCGCTGAATGAAGGCGCCGGCGTAGCGCCAGCTATGAAAGGACCCAGCATGACCCAGATACTCGACCCAGCCAGCGGCTGCGCCTAGGAGCGTGCGGGTTTCTGATGTGGGGTGAGACGCCGTGAACCGGGTCCTTGGTGCTTCGACAGGAATCGCAGGTATATCAAAAATCCGCATGAATATTGGATTCTTTGGGCTGGAAGAAAAAAGATACCGCCATAAGTACCGATAGATTTCAATGCGTGGCTTGTATGCATCGTATGAGGACGCTTCGAGCCGATTTTGTCGACGCCTGCGGTCGACGGGCCTTCCGAGATCAAGCTGAGCGGTACTGATCTTCGGCGTTCATCTCGAACCGCCGATCGGCGTTAGGAATGCGCGTGCCGCATCGAGCGTGGGCAGAAGCTTGATCATCCGCAGCCGTGAGCAGACCGCGGCTGCGCTTTTCAAGAGGATGCGCGATACGCTGATATCTGATTCTCCTTTCGACCCGGCCCGAAGAGACTGGCCAGTGAGGGGCGCGTGGGATCCAGCCCCAGGCCACCATTTTTCTTTCTCGGTAGATCCCAAGACAGCTCAAAAGCCCTTGTCATCAAGGACTTAGCCTAAAAAAGGTGGCTCAAGCGGCATCACCGAATCTCACAAAGTCCCGTTCTTGCGCGTACCCCACGGTGTACCCCAGACTGTTTTTCAATCGCAGTCGATTTTGGGTACACCATGGAGCAACTCAACGAGCTTCAGATCAAGGCGGCAGCGCCGCGGGACAAGGAATATTGGCTGGCGGACGGCGACGGTCTCTACCTTCGCGTACGGCCGGCCCGCAAGGCGTGGGTCTATCGCTACAAGCGACATGGCAAGGAGGCCAAGCTCAGCATCGGGCACTACCCGGTCGTAACGCTTGCGGCCACGCGCAGGAAGGCGTCGATCCCCGCGAGGCACGGCGGGTGGAGGAAGAACGCGATCGCGTTGCGCGCCTCAATACCTTTGAACGGACCGCCCGTGCATGGCATGCGCAGGCGCGGAAGGATCGCGAATGGTCCGCCGGCTATGCCGAGAAGGTGATGCGTGACCTGGAGCTGCACATCTTCCCGTGGAATGGTGCGCTGGCCATGGAGGCCATCTCCACCTGCAGGACGACTTCCCACGAACTCGGCGGGGACTTCGGCTTCGTCGGACGGCCGCGAAGGTTGCGCATCGACCAGACTTGGTATCGGGTGGGCCTGCTGTTTTTCATCGCCGTCTGCCATCATCGACCTGAAGCTTGGCGGTCTCACAATGCGGACGTGGGACAGATGCATATGTACTGCAGCTACGCCAGGGAGAACTGGACATTGCCCGACGAAAACCGACCGATAAGTACCGATGAATCTTGGGGCTTGATCCATCTGGAACGGCTCACCGGCACGATAACCCCTGTGAGCTGTGAAAAAACACAGCACCCACCCTACTTGACATGTCTCTAAAACTCTCTTCGCTAGTGCAAAACAGCACTTGCAAGAGCGAGAAAAGCTGTGCACACTTGTTGACTAGCGGTGCGGAAGAAGCGAGCCTGTTTTCTGTGCTATATTGGAAAGCTTTTCTTTTTTAGGGGTTCCTCAATGCCATTCGTTCTGTCTTTTAGTATGACGGGAGCGGAAGGCTTGACGGGAGACATTCGCAACGTTGTCCGTCGAGCTAGCGCGAACGTTGGTGAAATTGTCGAAATTCCGGAGACCCTGGCGGAGCAGCTCACGGAAGAACTGACATCTAGGACGTCAGAGGAACTGCTGCGAGTACGTCGTCGCGAGCGAACCGTCCCTACCGACGTGCTAGCGCTCCACCTAGGATGACATTTCTCGTATCTCGGTAACAATGGGGAATGCCTTTTCGTTACCGAGTACTACGATTCAGCGCTGCCGATGCGGCAGACCCAGGCGCTCTTCTTGCGTTAGTCGCAAGCAGTCATCCGCCAAAAATCGGCACCTCTCACCGGCAGTGGCAAGAGATCATTGAGCATCTGCTAAATGCAGGGGCTCAAAGCTTGCTTGTTCAGGAAGGCGTTAGAGACCCCGACTTCTTGGAGGAGCATGACGCTTTCTATTCAAAGCAGCATAGGCCGATCTCTCGGCATTGCACCCGAGTGCACGCCTTCAGCAAGCCTTCCCCCGCCGCCGCGCCAACAGCGGACGTCAAAGAGGTCTTAGCGTACATTGACGAGGCTTCAGCCACTCCTGACAGCTATCTGGGCTTCGTCACCATTCGTCCATTAAGACACGCCCCCGTGGGGGCCACTATTTTGGTCGATCGACCGGATGTTCCGACGCTTTGTAAGGATGCATTCCCAGTACATATCGCCGGAACAACTTTTATAGTTTCCGGAACGCCGTATCTGCAGCAGGACAACGCGGTTGGCGCTTGCGCCCAGGCAAGCATGTGGATGGCGTTACGAACCCTCCGGCGCCGTGCGGGTAATTCTGCCTACTCGCCCGCGGAACTGACGCTCTCAGCAACACGCTACCTCACGCTAGATCGTGTTTTTCCTGGACGAAGAGGGCTGACGGTGCAGCAGATGCTGTCTGCCCTAAAAGAGAGCAATCACGACCCACTGGTTATTCCAATCGAACAGCCCGCGCTTCCTGAGCTTGTCATCGCACAGGCGCAGCCTTATATCGAATCTGGGCTCCCGGTCGTCACGGTCTTACAGCATCCCCTGAGTGGCGGGCATGCGGTGCTAGCGATTGGACTTGCTCCCAACCTCGCCAATAAATTGGCTCCGCCGTCAGCGCTGATCATTCATAACGACAACTGCGGTCCATATCGGGTGCTTCCGCCGACAGTCGCGGATGAATCGATGGAATATGCGCTCGCGCAAACTATTTCACTCATAGTTCCAGTTCCTGAGGGTGTGTTCATGTCCGCCGCTGAGGCTGAGCGTCAGGCGATAGGCAATCTTGGTTTTTGGCTTGCGACTTTTCCCGCCACCCCAGTAGCCGATGGTGCCGCTTTACCGCTAGTGAATATGAATGTCAGGACATATCTCTGTACTCGGCACGCGTTTCGGAAATGGGCTACGGAATGTCCTACCTTGGATGCTGGCGCCAAAGACGTTTATCGAACTACTGAGATGCCGAAACTTGTCTGGGTGACCGAGGTACACGACGCCGCGACATATGAACCTGGCAATCCAAGCAATCAAACCCGGCTTGGCGAGGTTGTACTTGATGCCTCTGGGGATTCATTGCATGGCGATACATTGGTTTTTCTGAGATTGACGAAATCAATGATGACCGCTCCCGCAACTTCGGAGGGCTTGCTTGCTATTGAAGGGGAGGGCGTGCTCGCGTTAAGCACCTCAGCGGCGACGAGAGGGATTGCCGAGCCTTGGAGCTAGCGTGCTGCGTCGCTTCTGGATGGAAATCAACACTGGGCACTGTACCCAGCACGTCGTTGAGGTGTGCGTGCGGTCGTGGCCGTAATCTTTGCCGACCGCACGAGGCTCTCTTCTCTCCGGGACGACGAGGGCGCCCGTGGCGTTCTAAGCTCTGCCTCTGCGCGACTTGACGACTTGACCGCTGCTCCAAGAAGCTCTGGACGAACTCGAGCTTGAACTCCGCTTTGTACTTCTTCATGAAACCCTTGAAGTTCGGAAGTTCGTCCAACTTCTGGGGGTCAGTTCAAATCCAGGGCGATTCAAGCGCGGCAGCAATCCGCGACTCTTTGCGCAGGCTGAGGCTGAGGCTGAGGCGGAGACCGAGCCTGCGCGGACGGGTCAGTGTTAATGACTATGGCAACGGCTTCAAATCCAGTTCTCTCAGAAAAGCGTTGTGCCTGTCTTTCGCCGCCGCAATCGCCTTTTCAATCTCCACCAGATCTTGGTGCGTCTCATCCAGAACAATCTCAATCGCGTTAACCGCCATACTGATATAGCGCGAGATGTTCAGGTTGTAATCGTTCTTCTCGATCTCGGCCATCTCCACCTTGCGTGAGTAGCGCACCTCTTCCTCACGGAACTGGTAGGTCTTGACGATCTTGGCGATGTGCTCGTCGGTCAGTTGGTTCTGGCGCTTGCCTTTTTCGAAGTGCTCGGCGGCGTTGATGAACAGCACGTCGTCCGGCTTCTTGCACTTCTTCAGCACCAGGATGCACACGGGTATACCGGTGGAGTAAAAAAGGTTAGCGGGCAAGCCGATGACGGTGTCGATGTGGCCGTCCATAAGCAGCTTGGTGCGGATGCGTTCCTCGGCACCGCCTCGAAACAACACCCCGTGCGGCAGGATGATAGCCATCACCCCTTCGTCCTTCAGGAAGTGGAAGCCGTGCAGTAGGAAGGCGAAGTCGGCGGCCGATTTAGGCGCGAGGCCGTGGTTCTTGAAGCGCACGTCGTCCGCCAGCGCGTCGGTGGGTTCCCAGCGGTAGCTGAAAGGCGGGTTAGCGACGATGGCGTCGAAGCTCGGCCTCTTGGCCGGGTTCAACTCCCGCATCGTGTCCCACTCGTTCAGTAGAGTGTCGCCGTGGAAGATCTCGAACTCCGTGTCCTTCACGCCGTGCAGCAGCATGTTCATGCGCGCGAGGTTGTAGGTGGTGATGTTTTTTTCCTGGCCGAAGATTTTGCCGATGGTGCCGCCGGCCTTTTTCACCTTCTTGCGCACGTTGAGCAGCAGCGAACCGGAGCCACAGGCAAAGTCCATCACGCTTTCCAGCCGCTTCTTGATGCCGGTTTTCGGTTCCTGGCTGTCCAGCGTGATGATGGCGGAGAGGACGTCCGAAATCTGCTGCGGGGTATAGAACTCGCCCGCCTTCTTGCCTGACCCGGCGGCAAACTGGCCGAGCAGATATTCATAAGCATCGCCCAGCGCGTCGATGTCCGTAGAGAACTCCGCCAGGCCTTGGGCGATCTTCTGGATGATGGTGCAGAGCTTGGCGTTCCGGTCCTCATACTTCTTACCCAGCTTGGGGGAACTGAGGTCGATTTCGGAAAACAGGCCCTGAAAGGTGCTCTCGAAGGATTCCGTCTCGATGTATTTGAAACCCGCTTGCAGCGTGTTCAGCAGCTCAGCGTTCTGGGTGCGGGCTAGGTTGGCGATGCTGTTCCAGAGGTGCGACGGCTGAACGACGTAATGCACCTTGCGCCGCATCTGCTTTTCGAACGCGGGGATGTCGTCCACGTTGTTCGCATACCAGAGCGCCAGTGGCACCTTTCGCACGTCTCCGCCCACATCCGGGTAGTCTCGCCCCAGCTCCTTTTTCGCCGCCGACTCGTAGTTGTCGGAGAGGTAGCGGAGGAAAAGGAAGGACAGCATGTAGTCGCGGAAGTCGTCCGCATCCATGGCCCCGCGCAGTTGGTCGGCAATGCTCCAGAGGGTCTGGTTGAGTTGCTTCTGATTGGTTTCGTTCATGGTGTCTACGGTGATGCCAGATGGGATGCAGGCGCCTTCGACAAACCTACTGCAGCCAGGCGGAATGAGTAGCGGTCCAGGAAGAAGTTGAGAATCTCACGAAACATTCTCTTGTCAGTAGTGGTGATCGACTCAGATTCGAACACCGAATACTTTGCGTGACTTCTAACATTCAAGAAACGCGCATAGAGGGCCTTTTTGGCATGACCCTCAAAGCATGTTGAGATGTGTTGTCGGCCAAAGAAAATGGCGGTCTTTTCAAGAATACTTCGGAGCGAGTTGAAGTGATATTGTGAAATCTTTCCAGATTTCGCAACCGCTCGAAGCTCGTCCAAGGCCGCAACATGATGCAGGAATGGAGATTCGCCGGTATCTTCAAGAGTGTACGTCTGCGCCTCGTTCAGTCGATGCAGAATGTAAGCCTTCTTCTTGATATTCTCTTTGCCCGCAGGAGTTCTCTTCCCGGTAAGTTCATTGAACATCACATTGAAGAACAAACCATGGTGTGTAGAGATCACGACCTTTAGCTTATTATTTTCACTTTTTAGCAATCCACCTAGGCCAGCCGCAACGGCTATTGTGTTGTGCTCATCCAGCGACGAAATTGGGTCGTCGATATAAACATACTTTACCCAATCGTAAGGCGACCCCTTTTCAGCCTCGATGGCGAGCTGGAGGATGGCCAAAAAGAAGCACCAGATAAAAATATTTTCCTCACCTCGGGAGATTTTGATGTCCTCAAGCCGCCTGCGATTTCCGGCCACTGTCACATCACGATAAAAGCGTATCTCCGCCGCAGCGTAGTCAATTCTGAAGTCAAAATCAGCGTGCTGATGAAGAAGCGGCCGGATGAGGTCTTCAATTCCCATCCCATCAAGGCCATCAAAGAAGCGAGAGTGAGCTTTAAACTTGATTTTTCGTTCTCGGTCCTCGTTGAGGTCATTGTCCCAATCAAAAAGGTCTTCAGTAAAGGCATTGAAATATAGAGTGTCTCGTTTCTCTTCCTGCTTTCCGAGATCTTTAAACTCCATCGACAGGCGAGTTTTCCCCACGCCATTGTGGGCAAAGACCAAAACAAAATCATTCCCTGAAACCGGGGTGGAGCCTTTCCGATTGGTTGTCTTCTTGCGTTTGTTAACCCCTCTTAAATCTCTGCGGAGCTTTTTCGCCAGTGACTCAAGTGACCTGAATTTGTTGATAGTTGTGGTCTTGCTCATGTTTAGATGGAATCAGGGGATGGAAATAGCCGCTGCATCAGCCCCTCCTTGTGAGTCTTGAGGGCATCGAGCTTCTTGGATTCGGCGGTGATTGTGTCGTCGAGGCTCGTGAGGCAGCCTGCGATCTTTCTCTGTTCGGCCATCGTCGGGAAGGTGCATTCCCAGCTCTCGATTGCCCCTTTTGTGATGTGCATGATGCCAAGTCCATTTGTAGTCTTGGCTTTCATGTTTTCCGTTTCATTTTCGAGGGTGATGAAGAGGAACTGCTTGTCGATTCCACGCTGCTCCATCACTTTCCAAATGTGGTAGTGATAGATGGACTTTTCGCCACGCCAGATGCGGGGTCCAAAGGACGCGGACCATGCATAAAGTAGGTCGCCGTTCTCGCAATACTTCGTTTCATCCAACTCAAGGTCTGAGTGATACCAAGTGGTGCTCGTAAAAAAATTTCCGACGCGAAGAACTGGGTATTTCCCGGATTCGAGCAGTTCCTCCTGTTTGTAGGCACGACCGTTGTAGAACGTCGCGGCCTGGCCCAAGGTCATCTTTGCCCATCCCCCAGCGTTTTGGAATTCGGGGAAGCGGAAGTAGGGTTGGGTTTTGCCTTCGCGGGGGAAAAGCTGCTGCATCAGCCCTTTTTTATGGATCTTGAGCGCGTCCACTTTCCGCGCTTGCGCGGCCATCAACTCGTCCACGGAACTCAGACACGCGGCGATTTTTTGTTGTTCGGCGGGGCTTGCGAGAAGGACGTGCGTTGCCCGGAGGCTGTCCATATTTATCTTGCAGGGGACCGCGCTGAGCAGGGACTTGCTGAGTATCTCTTTCTGATAGAGTGCGGACTGAATGAACTGATGCAGAAACTGTGAATCGAAGCGCCCGTCCTTCTTGATCACTGCCAGCGTCACATAAATGCTGAAATCATGGCTCCACGTGACAACCTGCGAGTAACCGATCTTACCGATGCGCGTGATCAAAACATCGCCTTTCTCCGGCTTGTTTTTCTTTGTCGCAATTTCGTAGTCAGTCCTGGAAATGAATTTGTTGGCATTTCCGCTCACCAAATTCTCAACGCTGTAAAACGGCACCCCTTCGGCAGTGTATGTTGGCGTCTGATGAGTTCCGTCAAAAATCGCCGTGGTGATTTCGGACAGTTGGCGTTTCTCCCACCCAACTTCTTCCCGAAACTCCGGGAATCGTAGCTTCGGCATCAGCCCTGACCTTGCCTCTTTTTTCGTGTCGGTGGGTTTGTTCTTACTGCTCATACGCGCTGAGTCCTGAAATGTCGCGGCCACCGGCGCGTTTGGTGATGAGGAGGTGTAGGTCAGCCATGAGGGCGAGTTCGGCTTGAGTGCGGGCTTTCCAGCCGAGGTCGAGCGGGGCCATGAGCTCGCTGAGTTGTTCGCCATCGAAGATCATGCGGTCGAGGATGCCTTCCACAAAAGTTTGCAGGACAGCGGTGTCGAGGCCGTGCTTGGCGGCGATAGTGGCGAGTTCATTGGCGTTCTTCTCGGCCTTGAAGCGGGTGTAGCCGTCGCGGATGGCAGCCTCAGAGAGGCCCTCGCCGGCCTTGAGTGTGGCGATGTATTCGGCGATGTCGTCCCGCTCATTCATGAACTTGGCGTCGGCGCTGATGAGGCCGATGAGTTCCTGGCGGGTCAGTTTCGACTTGCCCGGGCCATTGGCCGAGAACTTGGCGATGAGTCCCATGATGTAGTCGTAGTCGATGACAGCGGAAGCGAAGAGGACGAACTCGAAGTCGAGCTGGTCCACGGGATCATCGGAGCCGGGTCCATCACCTTCCTTGCTGCCTTTGCCCTGCTGCGCTCTGAGCCGTTTGGCGGTTTCCAGATACTGACCTTTGAAGCCGCGCAGGTTTTCATCGGGCAGCACTCGCGCGATGGTGGCCTTGTTGTCCTCGGTGAGGTCGGTGTATTGGTCGAGCTGTGTCTTGAGCCGCTGCACTTCCTTGAAGTGGATGATGAAGGCAGCGCGCGCCTCGTCGCCCTTCAGATTGGCCACGGCGGAGGGTGTGCAGGCCAGGCCCTGGGACGTCATGAAGCCGTCCAGCTTCTGCACGGCAGTCTCGAGCTTCTGGATGACGACGGGAGCTTTGTCCACCAGCCAGATTTCCCGGGCTCGCTCGTCGGTTTTCTCGCCGGAGAAGAGGGCAATGGCGGCGTCCACTGAATCCTGCTGTTGGCGGAAGTCGAGGATGTTGCCATAGGGCTTGGTGCCATTGAGCACGCGATTCGTGCGAGAAAAGGCCTGGATGAGGCCGTGGTGCTTGAGGTTCTTGTCCACGTAGAGCGTGTTCAGGAACTTGGAATCAAACCCGGTGAGCAGCATGTCCACCACGATGGTGATGTCGATCTTTTGCGCCGGCGGGTAGTCGGCATTCGGCCACTGCTGGTCTTTGATGCGCTTTTGCACGTCCTGGTAGTAGAGATCGAACTCGCTCAAGCGGTGGTTGGTGCCGTAGCGGGCGTTGTAGTCGGCAACGATGGCCTTGAGCGCGGCTTTCTTGCCCTCGGGATCTTCTTCGTTGTCCGCCTGCTCCTGCGGCAGGTCTTCCTGGATCTGCTTCACATCCGGGTCGCCCTCAGCAGGCGGGGAGAATACGCAGGCGATGTTCAGCGGCTTGAAGTCGGGATCGGCGGCTTGTTTGTCCGCCTGCATGGTCTTGAACAGCGCGTGGTATTCGATGGCGTCGTTGATGGACGCAGTCGCGAGGATGGCGTTGAAGCGGCGTTCGCCGGTGGCGGCATTGTGTTTGGCGAGGATGGCCTCGATGACGGCCTTTTTTGCGATGGCCTCTCCTGGCTTCGGCATTTTTTTGCCGCTTTCCTCTTTCGGCTTGAAGTAGTCGACGTGGAAACGCAGGACGTTCCCGTCCTCGATGGCGTGCGTGATGGTGTAAGCGTGGAGCTGCTTCTGGAATAGGTCCGCCGTGGTGCGCATGGAGGCCTGGGTGTCCTCAATTTTCTGAAAGGAGGCATTGGCCTCGAAGATGGGCGTGCCGGTAAATCCGAAGAGCTGTGCTTTGGGAAAGAACGCTTTGATGGCCTTGTGGTTCTCGCCAAACTGCGAGCGGTGGCACTCGTCGAAGATGAAGACGATGCGTTTGTCCTTCAGCGCTTCGAGCTGTTCCTTGTAGGAGGCGTGGCCGCTCTTGCTGCGCTGCTTGTTGCGCTTGCTGTTTTCGTCCAGCGCCAAGCCGAGCTTCTGGATAGTGGTGACGATGACTTTGGCGGCGTAGTCGTCCGAAAGCAGGCGGCGCACGAGGGCGGCGGTATTGGTGTTTTCTTCGACGCAGCCTTCCTGGAACTTGTTGAACTCCTCCCGCGTCTGGCGGTCGAGGTCTTTGCGGTCCACAACGAACACACACTTGTGGATGTGGTCGTTTTCCTTCAGCAGCGTGGAGGCTTTGAACGAGGTGAGCGTTTTGCCGCTGCCGGTGGTGTGCCAGATGTAGCCGTTGCCGTTGTCTTCATCGATGCACTCGACGATGTGCTGAACGGCATAGACCTGGTAGGGCCGCATGATCATGAGCTTTTGCTCTCCCGCAAGCAGCACCATGTAGCGGCTGATGGTGCGACCGAGGTCGCACTTTTTCAGGAAATGCTCGGCGAACTCGTCGAGTTGGGTGATCTTGCTGTTGTCTTCACTTGCGAATTCATAGATGGGCAGAAAGCGCTCGTCGGCGTTGAAGGCGAAGTGGCGGGCGTTGTTGTTGGCGAAGTAGTAGGTGCGGTCGCGGTTGCTGACGATGAAGAGCTGCATGAAGCAGAGCAGCGTCTTGGTGTAGCCGTTGCCGGGATCGTGCTTGTATTCGACGATCTGCTCCATAGCCCGGCGAGGATTCATGCCCAGGGTTTTCAGCTCGATCTGCGCACAGGGCACGCCATTGATGAGGATGAGAACGTCGTACCGGTGATGGCTGTAGTCAGTGTTGATGCGTACTTGGTGGATGACCTCAAAGTGGTTTTTGCACCAGTCTTTAATGTTCACCAGCGTGAAATTCAGCGGCGTGCCGTCGTCGCGGGTAAAGGCATTAATACTGCGCAGGGTCTTGGCAGCGGTGTAGACATCCGGGGTGACGATTTCATCCAGAAGCCGGGCGAACTCTGCTTCAGTCAGCTTGACCCGGTTGAGAGCCTCGAACTTCTCGCGGAAGTTCTTTTCTAGTGCGGCGCGATCGCGGATGTCGTCGCGATACTCGTACTTCAGGTTCTGAAGCTTGCCAACGAAGTCGTATTCGATGTGCTCTTCTTTTACTAAGGGGCTCGGAGCTCTGGAAGGCAGATCGTAGGTGGACTTGGAAGAAGGCATGGGAGGAACGTGCGTTGGCGATGGACCAAAGGGCAATGCGGTGGCGTTGCATAGATTGTCCCGCGGACTTTAGCCGTTCGTTCGGGCCGACATCGCGAGACCGTTTCGTTCGGCATGCCGAATGGCGCCACGTTACGTCCTCATGTTCGTGGCGCATTTTCGCCATGGGCAGTCATACTGGAGAAGGAGGCTAATTTCGGTCCCCCAACTTGCCCGCTGAGGAAGCCGTCAGCGTAGCTGCGAACGCCTGTTGCCGATGCCAAGTTTCGGCTCGTGAGAGGCCTGATTAACTCGACGCTTTCTGCTTTGCTCGCCCATAGATGGTTCAACCACGTACGTATTGCCGTGCAGCAAATCCGGAACTGTCGTTTTTAGCGCGAATGCCAGCGTGCCAAGAGTCCACAATGATGGATTAGCCAATCCTCGCTCGATGAGCGATATGTAAGTGCGATCAAGTTCGCAGTCGAAGGCGAGTTCGGCCTGAGATCTATCGGCTTTTATCCGAAGTTCTTTGAGCCGCTTACCGAGTGCAATCGAAACCGGCTCTTTGTGGGTTGGAGCCTGCAGTTTCGATCTCTTGGCGGGAGTGGGCATACCCGCCGACGATCTTTCTTTGCAGCGCTAGAATCGACGGCATATACACTGCATAGAAAACCTGTCATGGGTATCTATCAAGCGTCACCGTTGCCAACCGCGCAGCCAGTACGAGTCCCGGCCTCCGCATTGCCTGCGAAAGCACGTCGACCAACACCTGTGGCACGCAGCCCGTCGGCAACGCGCATAGGTGCGCAGGTGAGGGCGCTTCGCATGGCGGCTGAGATGTCTGCTGGTTCGCTGGCGAAGGCCTCGGGGATTTCTGCTTCGATGCTCTCGCGCATCGAGCGCGGTTTGGTCTCGCCTTCGGTGGAGACCTTGGAGCGCGTTGCGCAGGGGTTGCATGTGCCGGTGTCGCGCTTCTTCGGGGATCAGGCGCGCCGCACTGACTTTTGCCATGTGCGTGCAGGACATGGTGTCTTGGTCGATCGCATCGGCGCCGTTTCGGATTACCGCTACGAGCTGCTGGGCCACCTCCTGTCGGGCAACTTGTTCGTCGAGCCCTACCTGGTCACGCTGCTGCCGGGCGCCGATCCCTACGTGACCTTTCAGCATCCAGGTCTCAAGTTCCTGTACTTCCTGTCCGGGGAGGTCACCTACCGCTACGGCGCGAAGTCGGTTGCGGTGAGGGCAGGGGACACGCTGCTCTTCGATGCGACCGCGCTGCACGGGATCGAGGCCATTCAGACCCAGCCAGTCTCTTACCTGTCAGTGGTGTTCACGCTGCGAGAGTAGGCTGGCGTTAGCGGCCATGCTGCCGAGCGACGCAGATGCGCACCCGATTGAACGTTCGTGAATTCGCAATGTGCCGTATTTACCTCTCTGGCCGGCTCTATTTCTCGGTGTTCGGCATGCCGAACACCGAGAAAGTCTCGAATGGTGGCAACAGCGGAGGTCATATGCTTGATGGAGCCATGAGGAAATTCTCGCGGCGGCCGGGCGGGCTCGCTCTGCGCGCGGAATGAATTTTCGGTTTCGGCAGCCTGGACGCGGCGGTCGCAGGACGACATCGAAATTTCGAGGGCAAGGTCCTTATGCGGCTATGAGGGCGGGATAGTTCGGTCTACCTCCGTAATGTTCGGCATGCCGAACATGGATGGTGATCTTCGAGCTGTTGATCGACGGCAACGCTCCGGAATCGGCGAAACGGCGAGGTGAGCTCGACGCTGGAATTCCGAGGGCAACGTCCTCGTGCGGCCATGAGGGCGGGATCGCCCCGTCTACCTCCGTAATGTTCGGCACGCCGAACATTGATGATGGTCTTCGAGCTGTCGATCGACGGCAGCGCTCCGGAGCCTCGAAACGCAGAGGTGAGCTCGACGCTGGAATTCCGAAGGCAAAGTCCTTGTGCGGCTATGAGGGCAGGATAGACTGGCGTCAGACATTGTTTACTGCCACCGCATTGCAATGACGAAGACCTCTCGATCGAGCCGCGTGATCGGAACCCGGGTGTCGTCCGACACAAAGGCGCGCTTCGCCGCACTGGCTGCGCGGCATCATCTCAGTGCGTCGACTCTGCTCTCGAAGATGGTCGACGAGGTGCTCAAGACCAACGGCGAGACTTCGGCGGGCTCGGGCGAACAGCGCTCCGCCCGCGAATCGAAAAACGGCGTTGGCCACGCGGATCGCATCACGCTGCGACTTCGCAACGGCGATCGCGCGCTGGCGACGCAGCGGGCCCATTCCCGTGGAATGAAGACAGGCACCTACCTGGCCCTGTTGATCCACAACCATGTGCGTGACGCAGCCGTGCTGCCGCCAAATGAAGTCGATCAGATCAAAGCGACCGTCGCCCATCTGGCTGCGCTGGGACGGCAGCTTCGGACGTTCGGCATGCCGAACACTCAGCCTGCGCCGGTGGGACCGCACCTCAGCGAAGCGATTGCATCGGTCCGGCGGGAAGTCGAGGTGGCACGCGAAGCCACGGCAGCCATCGTGCGCCGCAACCTCATCAGCTGGGAAACCGGCGCTGGGAGTGGCCGTGCCTGAACAGAGTGTGCGCGCGGGCCGAAGCGGCGGCAGCGCGGCCGGTGCCCCGCGCGACATGGCGCTGGACATCGTGAGCTACGGCCGGCGAGGACCGGGTGGCCAGCTGCGCTTCGGCGCCGACCAGATCGCGCAGATCCAGCGCACGGTGGGGCGCACGCCCGAGGTGATGGTGAAGGTCTCCGGGGGCGGACGGGATGTCGGCGGCGTCGAGGCTCATCTGTGCTACATCGGCCGCCGCGGCAAGCTGCCGATCGAAACAGACGAGGGACTGGCGCAGCAGGGCCGGGGTGCAGCCAAGGAGATCGCGGCCGACTGGCAGCTGGAGCTTTGCAGAAGCCAGTACAAGCCGAAACCCGCCCAGGGGCAGAAAGACACCCGTGCGAAGCTGGTCCACAACATCGTCCTGTCCATGCCTGCCGGCACGCCGCCGGACAAGGTGCTGGCTGCCGCCCGCGTCTTTGCGCGCGAGAACTTCGCGTTGCAATATCGCTATGCCATGGTGCTGCACACCGATCAGCCGCACCCACATGTGCATCTGGTGGTCAAGTGCGAGCACGAGTTCGAGCCTGGCAAGCGCCTGTACATCCGCAAGGACACGCTGCGGAAATGGCGCGAGCAGTTCGCTGCGCTGATGCGTGAGCAGGGGGTGGCGGCTAATGCCACATCGCGTCAGGTGCGAGGGCAGACCCGCAAGCCGTACAGGGATGCAATCCATCATCGGCTGCGCGCGCTTCGGGCATTCGCGCAACAACCGATGGGCGAGCGGTTAGGTCGGCGGCCACCGAAGACCTCGACCTTTATGCGAGCCAAGCTGAACAGCGTGCTTCAGGCCTTACAGACAGAGCGAGGCGTCCTGGACGTCGGCAAAGAGACCGTGCAGCGCACGCGGCAGGAGGTGGTCGCGGGCTGGCACGCAATCGCGGATGCGCTTCGAAGTCAGGGCCAGGCCAAGTTGGCCGACCGGGTAGAGCGCTTCGTCACGCTCATGCCGGCTGTGCAGACTGATGCGCAGCGGATGGCGGAGCGATGGAGGGAAACAGAGAGAAGTCGCGCGCCGGAACGCGCGGACGCCCACTCGTCTGGGCCACGTGTCCGATGATGGTGGAGTTGTCGAGCCACAGCGGGTGGCGATTCGATGGTGTGTATGCCTCGTGCGCGGAGTAGTCAACTTCACTGCATATCGAACGGGAATCATGTGGAACGCGTGCGCACAATGCGCTGCCCAGCTTGTTGAGAAACTCCCGAGTCAAGGGCATCTTGTTATCGAGCAACGCTGGACGTTCTCGGAGCGCATTTACGCGTACAGGATGGTGAGCTTGGCTACGTGCTTCTCATCCGCGTACCGCTGCGATGAGCCGGGTGGGGTGAGGCAGATCAAAACTGGGATGTATCTGGTTTCAGCGATCGTCTGTAGGGTTGCCGCGTTGATACCGCGAGGGTGTGGTCGGTTGCATCGCACGCGCGCGCGACCGCACATGCCAAGAGCAGTCTGTGAGTACTCGTCGATCAGTCACCTCCTCCTTACCAGCGCTGCCGCAGCTAGTCGAGCCATCCGATCGGCCGCATCTGGCACCCTATGGTCCGCCCATTCTGGAATCTCTCGATCAACGTGGCGGCCATTGAACAAGACCGCGTAGGATCCCCCATCCACAACAAAAGCGTGCTCCCCGATGCCGCAATTTCTCCGTACAAGCAGTGTCCGACTCATTGAAGCCAGTCAGGAGTCGCTGAACTTAGCGTTCGTTGGCCTTGGAATGCCGGTGCGTCATGAGCTTAGGGTCGAGGCAGCGCAGTTCGCCGCGTCTGCAGGTCTAATCGGCGCCGCGGCTGAACAGGCACTATCGGCTATCTTGGTGCAAGTGCTGGGCGAAGAAGCACTGATGTCCAGCCGCACGCAGTTCAAATCTGCGCGGGAGGTGCTACGTGATGTGCGCGCGCTGTTGTTGGCCCCACCACCTCGGGCATCGTTCCTGACCTTTGGGCTTCCTGATCCCGCCGTGCACCGACAACACTTGCACGCGGCAACTGAGGGCTTTGTGCTCATCATCGGCGAGAGAGCGGCTGGACTTCATGCAGGCTACGGTCCATCGCGTGCGGTGGCAATGATGCAAGCTCAGAAGGTCCTGGCGTTTTACAACTTGCTGGCCACATCAAGTCGCGTCCGGCCGTACCTCGAGCAACTCCCAAGGCCGCCTGAGGCACGCTTGGACACCGATGTCATAGTCGACGACCTCGCCAGGCGTTTCCGCGAGGCCGAGACGCTTGGGGACCGTGGTGCAGCACTCCGATCGCTGTTCCTTGTGCTCCCAGAAGTGCCAGAGGTCGCTCCGGAATGGCTGGAAGCGTTCGACCGGTCAGCAGTCTCGCCTACGACCGATGACATCAATCTACTGCTTCAAACGCTGCAAAGAGCTGCTCCGGCACGGTTCCATCGGCTCAACGCGGGAGGGCGAGGTCTGCCGGTAGCCGTACGACCGCGGGACGCCAACGCATTGCCCATCGCTCCACACCATCTACGTCGAGCGTTCGGCGACTTGCTCGGGCAGTTTGAGGCGTATGTGGGAACTGCGAACGGCCGCTTGGATGACGGGCACGTCGATGTGCCACCGGAAAGTTTTCTACTCGACCTGTGGACGCTAGGACCTATTCAAATTTCGCAGGCGCTCAACCGTGAAGAATTGACTGCGCATGAGGCGTGGCCGTTTATCGTGACGGCGCTTTCGTCCCCCCGAATCACCCGTCCCTTCTGGTTCTTGGTCTACATGGTGCAGGACCTCGGTCAACTCTTGGCGCAGTTGCGCCGGGCCTTCGCCGCCGGTGGCGGTGGCCATCTTCGTCAGCAGCAGGCGCCTACGCTGGCCGCCATCGAAGCGCTGAGAAGCCGCGAGCAGTTAGCGCCGGACTCTCCGCTGCTCGTCTTTGTACGAGAGGCATTCGCTGAAGCGGAAACTCGTAGGGGCGGTATTGCTGCGGCCATCGAGCGCAGTCGAGGAACGAACCGGGGTGCGGGCGCTGAAGCTGAGACGTTCCTGCGCCGGGTGTCAGAAGGTGAATTGGGTGCCGGAGAATCCTTTGAGGTAGTCATGGCACTTCCAGCTCTCGAGTCCAAGCGGTACTGGATTCGGCTACTCGCGGAGGCGGCTTCCGACCCCGACGACCGGGACATGCTGGTTCGAATTCATCGCGACGAAGATCTGGTACCTGCCCAGTCAGCTGCTCGTAAAGCGATGAAGCTCATCGATGCCGTCAGCTATGGTCCGCAGGTTGAGTTGGATTGAACGATGCGCGCCCCGCACCAGCGTTGATGCTCAATCGTGCTTGAGCAGCAACGCAATGCGCTTTGTCAGCACGTCGAGATCGGTCTTCGCGCCAGCGAAGATTTCATCGTAGTGCGTCAGAAGCAGCTGATCGTTCGCATCGTCTCTAGGGTTGATTGACGTGACCAGTCTTGCGCGGAGCGAGGCGACCTTCCCAGGCGCAGCAGTGACCTTGTTGTCAAAGTAGAGTTGCGCGACCTCTTCGGTTGTCTTGCGCATGTTGTCGCGCCATTTCGTGCGCTCCTTGGTTATCTGCTCAAGCTGCACGGCTCTTTCGTCCTTGCGGAATGCGACGAAGGATGCAATCCAGCCCGCGATGACCGTAAAGGTCACGCCCGCAAGCAGCGACGAAAGGTCAACGTTGAGGCCGAACGGAAGTGGAATCATATGCAGCGAACCTCACACTGATGAGCCCTAAATAGGCGATCGGCGGCACGGGCACATTTCCGATGAAACGTCGCAAGCCTTTTGTCGAACGTGTGCGGGCAAGTCATTCACCCGCAACGGCCAGACCTTGCTGCTGGTCGTAGGTGTAGTGCGAGTGGCTCCAGTAGCTATGAAATTCAGGATTCAATGCTTCGGCGACGTGTCATAGGCGAACTCGACCAAGTCAAAGACCTGACCGCCCGTCGGCGGGGCATCAGGGTCAACGGCAGTGCGCGGCCATAGGACGCCATAGCCTTCCGTGGTTGCCTGCAGCTTGCCGAGATCCGTGCCCGCATAGGCATGACCGTCGCGACACTTCTCTGGGAGAAGAACGAGAGCGGTGGCCGCTAAGTGGCGCTAGGCCCGACCGCTGGCGCCGCAGGCGCTTGCCAGTCTGGCTCGCGCTCGCCGCGTTCGATCGCGCGGAGCAAGTCCGTGCACCACGCCAGTTCGTTCCCAGGTTTCTTGATCCGCACAGGGACCGCGAACACGCCGGGCTTGGCCTGGAATACGTTTGCGGGGAGAACGTACAGCGGGCTCCAATTCCGGAAGCCATGCTCTCTGTTTTCCTCGTCCGTAATGACGGCGCATAGGTCGTGCTTGAAGAACGAACCCACCAATTGTTCCGGCGAGCGCAGTCGAGAGCGATCGCCAAACAGCATGTCGTAACGCTCTTTTCGGCCAAGAGCATGGCCACGCCTCAAGGCCGTGTTCTTTCTGGTCGAAACAACACTGCGGGCGGCCTTTGATGAAATCGCGACTACCTGCCACGAATTCAGGGCGTCGGCCGCGGCCTCGAACATGCGTTGCCGTGGCCAGGCGCCGATGCTTTCGGGTGCCGTGCGAACCAGCAGGTAGACGTCATGAAGGAATTGCACCGCGTCTGGCGTTGGCGCCGCAAGCACCGCTCCACGAAGTCTGGCGAATCGCTGCAGCGGGTTATTCATCCCTCCAGGATAGCGGACACGCACCGGAGCAAGCGAAACGCCGATGCTCAGGCTTGGCACTGGCATTGGCATTGGCATTGGCATCGGCCGCCAACCACAAGGAGTTCATCGGCGATGCGACCCTGGAAGGCACGCTGGCCTACAAGCGCGGCACCGGCGGTTTCGGGGCCATCGCCGCGCCGGAGGAGCAGTTCGGCGAAGGTACCTCGCGCCTGCGGCTGTACACGGCCGAAGTCAGCCTGAATGCGCCGTTCAAGCTCGGTGAACAGAAGCTGCGCTATTCGGGCTTGTGCGCGCGCAGTGGAACCGCACGCCGCTGACGCCGCAGGACCGCTTCGCCATCGGCGGGCGCTACACGGTGCGCGGCTTCGATGGCGAGACCAGCCTGATGGGCGAGCGCGGCTGGCTGATCCGCAACGACATCGGCTGGGCCATGGGGCAGAGCGGGGCGGAGCTGTACGTTGGTGCCGACTACGGGCATGTTGGTGGGCGTTCGACCGCGGACCTGCTGGGCCGCAATCTGGCAGGGGCGGTGATCGGCGTGCGGGGGCAGTGGAGCAAGCTCAGCTATGACTTCTTCATGGGGGCGCCGATCTCCAAGCCCGAGGGATATCGGACGGCCAAGACCACCTTCGGCTTCAATCTCAACGGGAGCTTCTGATTAACGATCATGCCCAAGGGCATACCAAATCCGCTCTCCATGCGCGGCATCTGGCGCGTGGAGGATCGTTGGGAAATCACACTCATCCGGCAAGGCCAGCGTCACCGCCGGGTGTTCTTGTTCAGTGCGCACGGTGGGATTCGTGCTTCGCTAAAAATCGCCGAACAATGGCGCGATGAGATCGAAGCCGAGAAGCCGCTCACGCCTCGCGTACAGGCGGCTAAGCCGCGCGTCGATTCGCCCACTGGCGCCGCTGGCGTGACTTGCATCCGTTGTACTCCCGATGGCAAACCCTCGATCTGGCGAGCACAGACGCGCATTGGTGATAGGAACGTCAGCATGTCGTTCAGCGTCGGGCGCTATGGTGCCCGCGCATTGGACCTGGAGATCTCTGAGCGTGAAAGCAACTCGAACAAATGAAACGGTGGCTGGAGTCGCGTCATGCATGACCTTGGGCGCACCGGTATCCGTATGAATTTTGCGGCATTCCACATTCCCCAGCGACCTTGAGCTGCATGGGCACCGTAGAAAGCAGGAAAGACGATGGTGATCGATGGAGGATCGATATCCGAGCGTTGGGGCGGTCTCTCCATCAGGCCATCCCGTAAGTTTTCATATGCACTGTCAAGAATGCTAGTTGTCGAATGACACGTTTGGTCGCACGCTAAACGCAGATCCAAGCGGAGAACTTTTTGTGGGCAGACTGCCGCTGGGTCGGACAGCTGTTTAGCGCGCTGTCGCTCTTGCCCGGGCACTGGTTCTGCTCCTATTCGGGCTCTTCAAGCAGGGGACTTCACATTCAACGATGCACGGCTTGAAAGCACGGCACTCATAAGGATCTGTCATGCAACTCGACGCCCCCGTAAACCGTCGCGAACTCGGTCCGCAGACCGCCGGTATGCCTGCATTTTTTCGCATGGCTGACGTGATTCGCATCACCGCATTGAGTCGCGCCACCGTATACCGAAGAATTGCCGAAGGCAAGTTCCCGCCTCCCGTGCACTTGGGAGGACGCGCCTGTGGATGGCCGCGTGCAGCGCTTCAGCGGTGGATCGACGATCCAAACGGTTATTCGAATTCGCCCGCCACGCATCCGCATCGAATGAACTGAGCGAAAGCGAGGCTGTCCGCGTGCTTCGCGCAGACCGGATGCATTTCGCTCATTACGTCGCATCGAAGCGTCAGGTAAGTCCCAGCCGACTGCGCGCCGAAATACTTTCGTGTCTGACACGCCTGGGAGCGGGCTGCCGCGGTTGACCGTATCGATATGTTTCGGTAAGTTGCGGCACCTACTTGCCTTCGCCAACTCCCGAGCGACCGATCTTCATGGCTGTCTTGATTCCCGCGTTGAGCACCTGCGTCGCCCGCATGACGTCCGGCGAGCGCCGCCTGGCGGAGCGCTTGCAGCAGAAGCTCGACGACGATTACCTGCTGTGGTTTGACGTACCTATCGGGCCCAAGCAATGCCACCCCGACTTCGTTGTGCTGCACCCCCGCCGCGGTTTGCTGATCCTGGAAACCAAGGATTGGCGCCTGGACACTATCCAGAAAGCCAGCCGCGGCGACTGGCTGATTGCGCCCGACGGCGTTCCCAAGAGCGTCCCCAATCCGATCGAGCAAGCCCGACATCAAGCCCTGCAGGTAGTCGACGCCCTCAAGCGGGACGCGCAGTTGATCCAGCACGAAGGCAAATGGCAAGGCATGCTGACCTTCCCATGGAGCTATGGGGTCGTCTTCACGCGCATCACGCGCAAGCAGTTCGACGCCGCCGGGCTCGGGAGCGCGATCGAGTTCAACCGCGTTGTCTGCTCCGACGAAATGCTGGAGGACGCAGAATCAGAGGCCTTCCAGAGTCGGCTGTGGGACATGTTTCCGCAGCTCATGCGCGGCGCGTTGTCCTTGCCCCAGATCGACCGGGTGCGCTGGAACCTGTTTCCCGAGGTGCGCGTCCCCGAGCAAGGTGCGCTCTTCGACGATGCGGACGACAAGGCGACCATCCCCGACTTCCTGCGTGTGATGGACCTGCAGCAGGAACAGCTGGCACGCAGCCTGGGCGACGGCCACCGGGTCATCCACGGCGTCGCGGGGTCCGGCAAGACCATGATCCTGGGCTACCGCGCCGAGTACCTGGCCAAGGCCGCAACGGACCTGCACAAGCCCGTGCTCGTGCTTTGCTACAACGAACCGTTGGCCGTCAAGCTGCACGCCACCATGCAGGCCAAGGCCTTGGCCGACCGCGTCCATGTTCGACACTTTCACAAATGGTGCCGGGACCAGCTGGTGGCGTTCGGTCAGCCTCTGCCGCCCAACGATCTTCCCGTGAGCGCCAAGATGGACCAGATGGTGCACAACGTCATCGAAGGCGTCGATCGCCAGATGATCCCGTCAGGCCAGTACCTGGCGGTGCTGGTCGACGAAGGCCACGACTTTGCGCCCGAATGGCTCAAGCTGGTCACCCAGATGGTCGACCCCACGACCAACAGCTTGCTGCTGCTATACGACGATGCCCAGAGCATCTACGACAAGCGGCGCGGCAAGCCCTTCAGCTTCAAGAGCGTGGGCGTGCAGGCGCAGGGCCGTACGACGATCCTCAAGATCAACTACCGCAACACCCGGCAGATCCTGCAGACGGCGAGTGCGATGGCAACCGAGCTTCTGCGGCCCCAGGAGAAGGACGATGACGGCATTCCTCTCGTTCAGCCGGTGAGTTGCGGCCGGGAGGGGCCGGAGCCGATCGTCATTGACCTGCCAAGCACCCGGGCGCAGGCCGACCGCATCGCGGAACTCATGGCCAGCGCGCACAACGAAGGGCACGCCTGGGGCGACATGGCGGTGCTGTGTCGAAGCCGGACTCTGATGGAGGAGTGCTCGAAGGCCCTGGACCGGCGCCGCCTGCCGCACAAGGTACGCAAGGGCACGAACGATTTCGATCCCGCCGCGGACATCATCAAGGTGATGACGCTTCATGTCAGCAAGGGGCTGGAGTTCCCGGTGGTCGCGGTGATGGGTGCGCGCCAGGCGGTTTCGGGCCAAGAAGTACTCGACAAGGATGACGACGCTTTGGAAGAGATGCGATTGTTCTATGTTGGCGCGACGCGAGCGACATCCCGGCTCATCGTGGCCAACGCCATCCGGCAGTAATGGCGCATCAAGCAAGGCGCCAGACACGTCGAAGAGGTCGAATAGCCAGGCGCCAGGAGTCATCCCCGTCTGGTGCAGCACAATCCTTCACCAAAAATTTGCCAATAGCCATGGGCGTTTTTTGGTCATAGCGCTCATCCCAACCGAAAGGATGTGAGCTGAGCCGAACAACAATCAAAGAGGTATCCATTGACCCACGCGCTTACCGCAAAAGAGCAGTCACTAGGCAAAATTTTCAGCGACGACTACGTATTCACCATTCCCGGTTACCAGCGCCCCTACGCGTGGGGCAAAGAGCAGGCGCAGGACCTGTTGGATGATTTGCTAGGGGCATTGGCCGCAGCGCCAAAGCAGCTTAGTGAGGCCGCGCCCTACTTTCTGGGAAGCATCGTGCTTATTAAAAGCGACGCCTCGGCTGAGGCCACTGTAGTCGATGGGCAGCAACGACTTACCACTCTGACCTTATTGCTCTCGGCCATTCGTGCCAGTGTGTCTGACGTCCCGGTGCAGACGGGCATTACAAAGCGCATCTATGAGCACGGTGACGTGGTATCAGCTACTCAGGCACGCTATCGGCTCTCGCTCCGCGAGCGAGACCGGGAATTTTTTCGCCAATACGTTCAGCACGAAGGCGGATTGCAGGCACTAGCCCTGTTGAACGCCACGTTACCGGATGCCCAACGACGCCTGCGTTCCAATGCCGAACTGCTCATTGGCGAACTGAAAAGGCTGGAGCAAGCCGAATTGGTGCGTCTGGTGCAATTCATCATTACGCGCTGCTACTTGGTAACCGTGGCGACACCCGACCTAGACTCGGCTTTCCGCATTTTCGGCGTGCTCAATAGCCGAGGTCTGGACCTTAGCGCCACCGACATCTTCAAAGCAGAGGTCATTGGTGGACTACCGCCGGAACTACGAGACGTCTATACGAAGAAGTGGGAAGACGGGGAAGAAGACCTGGGGCGAGCCGGTTTCAACGACCTGTTTGGTCACATCCGTATGGTGTACCGAAAGGTAAAGCCGCAGGGCACTTTGCTCAAGGAGTTTAAGGAACATGTAACTCCGCTCCAGCAGCCGCAGACATTTATGGATACGGTGCTTCTACCCATGGCCCATGCTTTTGGTGAGTTGCGTGATGCCGATTACGCCAGCCAGAAGCATGCAGAGCAGGTAAACGAGCATCTGCGCTGGCTCAACCGACTCGAGTTCAAGGATTGGGTACCGCCGGCTCTAGCATTCTTCGCACGGCATCGTCAGCAGGCAGATTCCGTACTGGCCTTCTTCCGTGATCTGGAACGGCTAGGCTATTCGATGCTGGTACGCAAGAGTGGTGTGAACGAGCGAATCGAGCGTTTCTCATCCTTGACAAGCGCCGTTGAAAAAGAGGAAGACCTGGCGGCCGCAGCGTCACCTTTGCAGCTAACGCCGCAAGAGCAGTACGAGACCTACACGGCGCTAAATGGACCACTCTATGACACGCATTCGCCTCGCGCGCTTGCGATTCTGCTACTTCGCCTTGACCACCTGATGTCGGATGTAAGCGCGAGCTATCGGCACGACGTGGTGTCGGTTGAGCATGTGCTGCCCCAGCGTCCTTCACCGAACAGCCTGTGGCTTAGCTGGGTTCCGGACGCCCAGACGCATCAACGCTGGGTTCACCGGTTGGGCAATCTGGCTTTGCTCAGTAGAAGAAAGAACAGCGCGGCTAGCAACTACGAGTTTGAGAAAAAAAAGGCGGCCTACTTCACCAAAGGCGGTGTGTGCTCTTTTGCACTCACTACCCAGGTGCTGCAGCATGCCAGTTGGACCGAAGAGGTGATGCAGAATCGCCAAGACGGCATGCTGAAAGCCCTCGAAGCGCATTGGCGCTTGCATGACCGCAAGAGCAGGGCAGAATTGGCTGAGGCGATGCTGGTCGAACTTGTTGGCTCCGGTGGCGACGTTCTTTTTGAGTTGGAGAGCAGCAAGCATGGCCTCAGCGCTCTAGCCCGTGAGACGGGTAAAACGTTCACGGTTCACGCAGGTTCGCAGGCCAAGCTGGACTGGACCGGGCAACCGCATAGCTACCTGCAATTGCGTGAAGACTTGTTGCGCGAGGGCGCGTTGAAGCCCACTGAAGATAGCAGCTGCTTGGTGTTTGCCAAAGACGTAGATTTCATGAGTCCTAGTGCTGCTTCAGCAACGGTGCTGGCGCGCACAGACAACGGCCGTCTCAGCTGGCGGCTGAAAGGCACGTCTGTCACCTATGCCGCCTGGCAAGAGAATCTGCCCACTACTCAGCCCGCCACTGGTCGGGTGGAGAAATAGTCGAGTTGCTCAGCCAGAAAGACGGTCCGCGGCTGACATGAAGCGTCTGGGGATCCATGTCGAACTGTGCGTCGATGCTAGTCGATCGCCTGCAGACACAAGGCAACGGACTACCGAGCTCGCATCTGGTCGACATTCCGTCTGGCGAACATCGTATTTGGATGCCATCGGCATCATGAGGTGCGCTCATAGGCGAAGTACGCAACGGCAGCCCACGCGACGACAGCTCCGTCACGCAGTGAATATCTTGGCGCGGAGGCCAGCCACCCGCCGTGCTTTCTGCGCCGCAGGCATGCGGGAATTCGTGCTTGGTTCGCGTCGAAACGATGGCGCCCCCAACAAACGTCCCAAAGGCTGCGCCGAGCGCCAACGCGGCGGATGCCCGCCCGTTGCGGCGTCAGCTACTGCAAGTCCACCGAGCACGCGCATGTGCGCGCCTTCCGCTGCACCTGCAATCGTTCCGTTGAGCATCGACGGCACCAGGTCATCAGGCACTAAGCAAGCGGCGGCATCAGGGTCAGTCCATGAGATCTGCTGTGTAGCCTCGCTAGGCCAACGGATCGGCACAAGGCGGCCAGCGTCGTTGCAGGGTGGGTGGTGGTGGCGCATCTGCAGGCAATCCGGCTAGCATCGAGTTGCCCGACATTTCCCCTTTCCGCACGGAGAGCTTCAAGTGCCATCGTACTATCCTCCATGGGGCGACTCGACCCCTCACACCGACTCAAACGCCAAGCCGAGCAGCTATCGAAATGTTCACAACGCGACGGTGATCGAAGTGGTGGCCGCAACGTACAGGGACTGCAGTCCAATCTCGGACTTTTTCGAATTGGTGAATCCCAACGACGAACCTCGTGAGCTTTGGGGAGCGACCCGCGCGGAGGTTTACTGCGCTTGGCATGGCGTGAAACCGCCCACGGTCTACCCCCAACTGATATTGGGTCAAGGTTGGAAGATCCACCACAATTATTCCGGTGGAGTCGTCGACAACATCTCGTAGAGCCCCTGAAATACTCAGCGGCGCGCCTTGATACAGACCCAAGGCATGAGATCAAGGGTCGGACGGCGTCTGAATGTGCTTCATGCGGATTTCGTCCAGGCGGGCCGTCTGCGCTCGCTTCAACTCTTCGAGCCCTTCAAGCTCTCGCAGTTCCTCTGCCGTCAGCGTGGGACCTGCCAAGTATCGAAGCGAGTCGAGCAGCAGCGCGGTGGCTATGTTCAAGCTGTCAGCCGGGAGTTCCTCCAAGTCGGCATCTTGCACGCTGGCGGGATTTCCCGGGGCTACATCCCATCGCGTGTAAGCCCCGGTCGCCGGCATCTCAGCATGGGCACATGCTGAGAGTTGCTGATAGATCGTCGGATACGCCTGCGGTGCGCCACTAGCCACCGCCCAATATCTCAAGTTGAAATTTTTCCCCGCGGGCAAACTGGCAATGGCTGCATCGATGTGTGCGTCGCTCAGCGTGGGCAGCCGCTCGTCCTCACCAAGTTGCTTCAATCTGCGAATGGTCTTGATGGCTTCGCCATTGGCCTGAGCAAGCCATTCATCCATCTGCGTTGGATCAGCTTGAATGGACAGCATCACCCAGCCCATTTCCAGCACCGTACGTGTCAGCACGCATGCGGGCTCTAAGTTGCCGGCGCGCGCTAAGGTGACAGCGCCTTGCACAAACCGCAGCATTCGCAGCGCGTGAGCCAGCATCACCACGCGCGTGCGATCCGCAGGGTCTGTGCGTTGTTTGCGCAGCAGCCGATCAGTCAAACGGCAGGTACGGTCCGTAAGCGCAATGGCGTCGGGGATCAGGTTGTTGTCCATCCCGACATTGTGCGGAGAAACGTGTACTCAGCAGAAAGCCGGACCAACACGTTGCACACGGCGATGGGAGTCTGCGCCCAACCACCGTAGGCGGGCTTGATGCCCTTACCCGCAGCGCGTCGCGGCTTTGAAGCGAATGCGCGAGCGCTGTGCCCTCTGGGCCCGGCCGCAGGTTGACGCGATCGCGTTGGTCGCGCTGCTTGAGAAGCGAGGGTTGCCCCAGACTGCAGCGCACCTGCGCGATGTCGTGGCACTCATCTAGCTGGCTTGGCAGGAGCGCGCGGACTTGGCGCTATGTCTTCTGGTGCGGCGTCAAGGGAATCACGTCGGCGCCGATGCGCAGCTTGTCCAGGTAGTCCGCCCAGCGCTGCATCATTTCCCGGCGCGCGGGGAGATGGGCGGTGCGGTTGTACGCACGACCGTTGGCATCCCTGACCACGTGGGAGAGCTGGTGCTCGATGAAGTCCACGCGCTCGCCGAGCACCTCATCCATGATCGTCCGCGCGGTTGCCCTGAAGCCGTGGGCCGTGTGGACTTCAGCGCTGTAGCCCATCCCGCGCAGAGCGGCATTGATCGTGTTCTCGCTCATGGGGCGTTCACCCGTCCGTATGCTGGGAAACACAAACCGTCCATGCCCCGTGATCGGGTGGAGGCTCCGCAGGATCTCCACCGCTTGGGTTGCGAGCGGCACGACGTGATCGACCTTCATTTTCATCTTCGGGCCGGCGATGCGCCACTCGGCCGCGTCCAGGTCGATCTCAGCCCATTCCGCGGTGCGCAACTCGCCAGGGCGGACAAAGAGCAGAGGGGAAAGCTTCAGCGCGGCAACGGTAGTCGGGTGGCCGCTATAGGCATGGATCGAGCGCATCAGGTCTCCGACTCGCTTGGGCTCGGTAATGGCGGCGAAGTGCTTGGTCGCTTTCGAGGCCAGAGCTTCGCTCAGATCGGCGGTTACGTCCCTCTCTGCCAGTCCTGACACCACTGCGAAGCGAAACACCTGGCCGCAAAGCTGCTTGACGCGATGGGCGGTATCGATGGCGCCGCGTGCCTCCAGCTTGCGGACAACGCGCTCCAGAATGTCGCGCGGACCGATGGTGGACATGGGCATCTTGCCGATGAAGGGGAACACGTCCTTTTCGAGCCATGTCTTGACCTTGAGCTGCGTTCCGCTCGCTCGTTTGGCCGCAGTCTTTCCCAGCCACTCGCGCGCAACCGCCTCGAACGTATTCGCCGCTGCGTCGGCTCGGGCTCTCTTTTCTTCGCGCTTGGCCGCGCTGGGGTCAGTCCCGTCTGCCAGCAGCTCGCGGGCGGCGGCGCGCCGATCCCGAGCTTTGGCCAGCGAGACCTCTGGGTAGGTTCCCAGCGCCAGCGTTTTCCGCTTGCCGGCGAAGGTGTAATCCATTCGCCAGTATTTCCCGGCAGTCTTCACCAACAGGTACATCCCGGCGCCGTCGGCATATTTGTCGCCGATGGCCTTCCCGGTGGGCTTCACCTGCCTAACAAAAGTGTCTGTCAGTGCCATCTCCACTCCTCAACGGTATCTCGTCGCGGGGATTTCCGGGATACCGGCAAAAGTAACGGTATTTCTGTGCGATAGGATGCTACGCCGCACGTCGTCGCGAGGCAAAGAAAACCCGCTACGCCCAGGAGCGTGCGGGTTTCTGATGTGGAGTGAGACGCCGTGAACCGGGTCCTTGGTGCCTTCGACAGGAATCGAACCTGTATCTGAGTCTTAGGAGGACCCCGTTCTATCCATTGAACTACGAAGACGGAGGGCGGCCCGGACTTTACCAGTTCGGGGCGGTTCCGGGACGGCGGCAAGCAATGCCGCCACACGGCCTAGCGCTCAGCGCAGGCCGATGCGCGAGGCGTGCCAGCGCAGGACGTCGGCGCGCAGCGGGTCGGAGGCCTCGATGCGGTCGGCGCGCACCTGCAGGGCGCGCATCTGCTCGACTTCCTCGATGACCTTGCCGGGGCTCAGCAGGGCTTGAACGAGCACGCTAGCCTCTTCGGCAAACGCCTTGAGCGCGCCAGGCAAGCCACGGGATGCGCTCGCACCGGACGGTCGGTCGAGGGTAGGCATAAAGAACTCCTGGATTTCGTGTAACGGGTCTGAATTCCCTCGATTTTAGGGTTTACCCGAATCCTTCCTTCCGAGGCCAAAAAAGGTCCGTGCAATCGATGCCGCTTCCGCGCTGCCGCCTCCTGCGTCCTCTCGTGGCATCGCGCTGTCGGCTCGTTCGCGCATGCCGCGGCGCGGGCTAACCCCAAGACAAAATCTTGAAAAAGTTGACCACGGTCAAGCAAGCGAAGTTCTTCGAGCGCGCACCATCTGCCCTGTTCGCATCTGGCTCAGATTCATTAAAAAAAGAGCGTACATACACAGGAGACAACATGATGAAGAACTTCTTTTCGCGTGCCCGGGGTTGCCGGGCCAAAGTCTTCACCGCGGCCATGTTGGCACTCGCGGTGGCCACGCCGGCATTCGCGTGGGAACCCACCAAGCCGGTGGAGTTCGTGATTCCCGCGGGTACTGGCGGAGGCGCCGACCAGATGGGCCGGCTGCTGCAGGGCATCGTGATCAAGTACAAGCTCATGAAGGAGCCGCTGATCGTCGTCAACAAGTCTGGCGGCGCCGGCGCCGAGGGTTTCCTGGCAATCAAGGAAGCCAAGGGCGACCCGCACAAGATCGTCATCTCGCTGTCGAACCTGTTCACCACGCCGATGGCCACGGGGGTGCCCTTCAACTGGAAGGACATGACGCCGGTCGCAATGCTGGCGCTCGACCAGTTTGTGCTGTGGACCAATGCCGAGCAGCCCTACAAGAACGCCGCGGAGTACATCGCGGCGGCCAAGGCGGCGGGCCCGAGCAAGTTCAAGATGGCGGGCACCGGCTCCAAGCAGGAGGACCAGATCATCACGGTGGCGCTTGAGAAAGCCACCGGTACCAAGTTCATCTACGTGCCGTTCAAGGGCGGCGGCGAGGTGGCGGTGCAGCTGGTGGGCGGCCATGTGCAGTCCACCGTCAACAACCCGATCGAGGCCGTGGCCCAGTGGCGGGCGGGCAAGCTGCGCGCGCTGTGCGTGTTCGACGACGAGCGCATGCCGTTCAAGGCCAAGGTGACCGACACGCAGTCGTGGAACGACATTCCCACCTGCAAGGAAGCCGGCGTTCCCACCAAGTACACCATGCTGCGCGGCATCTTCATGCCGCCCGGGGTGACGCCTGAACAGCGCACGTTCTACGTCGATCTGCTGACCAAGATCGCCGCCACGCCGGACTGGAAGGAATACATGGAGAAGGGTGCCTTCAACCCGACCTTCATGACGGGCGACGCGTTCACCAAGTGGCTCACCGACGCAGAAGCCACGCACCGCACGCTGATGAGCGAAGCCGGCTTCCTGGCCAGCAACAAGTAAGCAGCAGCATCGAGCGCCCTGCAGCGCCTCCGCCTGAAGTGAGTGCCGCCGGCCAGGCGGCGGGCGAGGCGCTGCACCCTCGTTTTTTCCTCGGCACATACATACGAACGATGGGGACTCCATGGAGCACGACGAGATTTCCGATGGCGCGCCGCGCAGGGGTGTAGCGACCTACGTGGTGGAAGCGGTGGTTGCACTGGTCCTGGTGGTGATAGGGCTGGTGGTGATCTACGAAAGCCAGAGGCTGGGATCGGGCTGGACCAGTGATGGCCCCGGCGCAGGGTATTTCCCGTTCTACATCGGCGTGATCATCACGATATCCGGCGCCGGCATCCTGTACCAGGCGCTGCTCGGCAAGGACAAGAAGACGGAGGTCTTCGTCGACACGGTGCAACTCAAGCGCGTGCTGTCGGTGCTGGTGCCGGCCACGGTCTATGTGGCGGCCATTTCATTGCTCGGCCTGTACGTGGCTTCGGCGATCTACATCGCGCTGTTCATGGTGTTCCTGGGCAAGTACTCGTGGGTGAAGAGCGTCATTGCGGCCCTGGTCGTCAACACGGTGTTCTTCTTCATGTTCGAGGTGTGGTTCAAGGTGCCGCTGTTCAAGGGCGCACTCGATCCTCTCCGTTTTCTCGGCTACTGAATCTCACGGAGCAAATGCGAAATGGATGAAATCAGTGCCCTGATGCAGGGCTTCTCGGTGATCCTCACACCCATGAACATCGGCCTGATGTTCGTCGGCATCATCCTGGGGGTGTTGATCGGCGTGCTGCCTGGACTGGGTGGCGCCAACGGGGTGGCGATCCTGCTGCCGCTCACGTTCACGATGTCGCCCACCTCGGCGATCATCATGCTGTCGTGCATCTACTGGGGCGCGTTGTTCGGTGGAGCTATCACTTCCATCCTGTTCAACATTCCCGGCGAGCCCTGGTCGGTGGCCACCACCTTCGACGGCTACCCCATGGCGCAGCAGGGCAATGCGGGCGCCGCGCTGACCACGGCGTTCACGTCGTCGTTCGTCGGCGCGCTGCTCGCGGTGATCATGATTACCTTCCTGGCGCCGCTGGTAGCCAAGTTCGCGCTCAAGTTCGGCTCGCCCGAATTCTTTGCGGTGTACCTGCTGACCTTCTGCAGCTTCGTGGGGATGGGCAAGGGGTCGCCGTTCAAGATCCTCGCTTCGATGGCGCTCGGCTTTGCGCTGGCAAGCGTGGGCATGGACACGGTCACGGGCCAGCTGCGGCTCACGTTCGGGCAGTCCGAGCTGATGCGCGGCTTCGACTTCCTGATTGCGGTGATCGGCCTGTTCGGTATCGGCGAAATCCTGCTTTCGATGGAAGAGGGCCTCAAGTTCTCGGGCAAGACCGCGAAGATCGATCCGAAGGTGGTGCTGCAAACCTGGAAGCAGCTGCCGCAATACTGGGTGACCTCGCTGCGCAGTTCGCTCATCGGCATCTGGATGGGCATCACGCCGGGCGGCGCCACGCCGGCTTCGTTCATGGCTTATGGCTTGGCCAAGAAGATGTCGAAGCGGGGCTCCAAGTTCGGCACCGGCCAGATGGAAGGCGTCGTGGCGCCCGAGACCGCAGCGCACGCCGCCGGCACCAGCGCGCTGCTGCCGATGCTGGCGCTCGGTATTCCGGGTTCGCCCACCGCCGCGGTGCTGCTGGGCGGCCTGCTGATCTGGGGCCTGCAGCCCGGGCCGCTGCTGTTCGTCGAGCAGAAGGACTTCGTCTGGGGCCTCATCGCCAGCATGTACCTGGGCAACATCGTCGGCCTGATCGTGGTGCTGAGCACGGTGCCGCTGTTCGCGTCGATCCTGCGCATTCCGTTCTCGATCATCGCGCCGGTGATCATCGTGATCTGCGCCATCGGTGCCTACACCGTGCACAACGCGATGCTCGACATCTGGTTCATGCTCGGCTTCGGCGTGGTGGGGTATCTGTTCAAGAAGCTCGACTTTCCGCTCGCGCCTCTGGTGCTGGCGCTGGTGCTCGGCGACAAGGCCGAAGACTCGTTCCGCCAGGCGATGCTGGTCTCGCAGGGCGACGTGATGATCATGTTCTCGAACCCGCTGGTCGGCGGCATCACCACGCTGGCGCTCCTGCTGCTGTTCTGGCCGCTGATCTCAAAGGCGCTGGCTTTCGTCAAGCCGAAGAAGCCGGACGAGTTTGCCGTCGAGCGGCCGGTGGACTGAACGGAGAACAACGAACATGCCAGTGATTGCACTCACCCAGGAGATGGGTTCGCTCGCCAAGGACGTGTCGCTGCGCCTGGCCGAGCAACTCGGCCTCGAGATCATGCGCCACGAGACGATCGAGCGAGTGGCCGACCGCATGCAGGTGCCGACCAGCTTCATCGGCCGGCTGCGCGACGGCAAGGCCGGCTTCGTCGAGCGGGTCACCGCCGACCGGCGCAGCCTTGCGCTCTATACGGCCGAGGAACTCTTCGCGCTGGCCGACCGCGGCAACGTGGTGCTGCGCGGCTGGGGCGCAACCTGCCTGCTTCGGCCGGTGCCGCATGTGGTGTGCGTGCGCATCACCCGCTCGATGAAGAAGCGCGTCGAATGGCTGATGGCGCACCTGGAGACCGACGACGCCGAGTTTGCCGAGGCCGAGATCCGCCGCAGCGACGACGCGCACGCGGCGCGCATGCATGCGCAGTTCGGCGTGACATGGGGCGACCCGGTGCTCTACGACCTGGTGCTCAACACCGACCGCCTGACGGTGGACAGCTGCGTGGCGCAGATCCGCGCGCTGGTGGAGCGCCCTGAGTTCGCCGAGACACCGGCCTCGCGCGCGCTCCTGGCCAACATGACTCTCGCGGCGCGGGTGAAGTCGGCGCTGAAGGACAACGAGGCGACCAGCGACATCCGCGTGACCGTCGAGGCTGACCAGGGCAAGCTCACGCTGAGCGGCATCGTGCTCAATTCACAGGAGCGCGCGCTCACGGAGGATGTGGCCTCCAGCGTCAAGGGCGTGAGCAGCGTGGACAACGCGCTGCGCCTGATGACCGTTCCGCGCCGCTTCGCGTCGTCGAAGCAGACCTGAGTACCGCGCCGGCTTAAATCTTTCCGCGTTTACGGAGGCGGCTCAGGGTTTCCGCGGAGAGATTGAGGTATGAGGCCAATTCCTTGCTGGGGATGCGGTCTTCGAGTTCCGGGTGCTTGCGCATGAACCGGTGCACGCGGCCGGGCGCGTCGAGCAGATGCAGCGTGATGGTGTGCGCCATGATTTCGCTCATGCCGCGCATCACGCAATATTCGAACAGCTCCTTGGTCTCAGGGTGGCGGTCCAGAAACGCGATCCACTCCTTCAGCGGCAGGCTCGCCACGCGCGCCTTGGTAACGCACACGATGCCGTAGGGCGTGGGCGTGCCCAGCCGCAGCGCCGCGTAGCTGGTCTCCATGTCGTGCGCATCGGCAAAGCGCAGGATCATTTCCTTGCCCTCCGGGTTGCTCACTACCCGCTTGAGGATGCCGTCCAGGATGAAGTACTGCTCCATCTCGCGCACACCCTGGTGCAGCAGGAAGTCGCCCTTGTTGCCGTCCACGATGACGAGATGGGTTTCCAGCTCGGCGCGCTCGCTCTCGCTCAGGTCCTTGAGAAGGATGTTCTGCCGGAGCTGCGCGCGAATGATGTTTTTCTCCGGGTGGTTTTCCAACAACGTCATGGGTCCCGTCTTGCTCGAATTCGCAACAACAACATCTGGTTCGTCTGGCCGGTGCCGTTTTCCGGAAAGTTGACCGAGGTCAACGCCCGAAAGCATGCCCCCGAATCATAGTCCCGGCTCGGGCCTCGGCCATTCACCCAAGCAAGAAGGAGAGACATGTCTTCAGTAAGAACGGACAAAGAGGCATCCACCACCCTGGACGACGCCCTCAAGCCCAAGAACCGGGCAGCAGACGGCGACGCGGTCGTGGTCGCTCTCAAACAACCCACGGAGGAAGCAGCGGCGGCGCATGACGCGACGATCGACGGCTTCCACCTGGTCATCGATGCGCTGAAGCTGAACGACATCGACACCATCTTCGGGCTGCCCGGCATCCCGATCACCGACCTCACGCGCATGGCCCAGGCCGAAGGCCTGCGGGTCATCTCGTTCCGCCACGAGCAGCATGCGGGCAACGCCGCCGCCGCCGCCGGCTTTCTCACGCAGAAGCCCGGCATCTGCCTGACGGTGTCGGCGCCCGGCTTCCTGAACGGCCTCACCGCGCTGGCCAACGCCACCACCAACTGCTTCCCGATGATTCTCATCAGCGGCTCGAGCGAGCGCGAGATCGTCGACCTGCAGCAGGGCGACTACGAGGAAATGGACCAGCTCGCGATTGCCAAGCCGCTGTGCAAGGCCGCCTTCCGCGTGCTGCACGCCGAAGACATCGGCGTGGGCATCGCCCGCGCCATCCGTTCCGCCCTGTCGGGCCGCCCGGGCGGCGTGTACCTCGACCTGCCGGCCAAGCTGTTCGCGCAGACCATGGACGCCGAGGCCGGCCGCCGGTCGCTCATCAAGGTGATCGATCCGGCACCCCGCCAGATCCCGGCCCCTGACGCCGTGAAGCGCGCGCTCGACCTGCTCAAGGGCGCGAAGAAGCCCCTCATCCTGTTGGGCAAGGGCGCCGCCTACGCACAGGCCGATGCGGACATCCGCGCGTTCATCGAGAAGACCGGCATTCCCTACCTGCCGATGTCGATGGCCAAGGGCCTCCTGCCCGACACGCATGCGCAATCGGCCGCGGCCGCGCGCTCCTACGTGCTGCAGGAAGCCGACGTGGTGATGCTGGTCGGCGCCCGCCTCAACTGGCTGCTGTCGCACGGCAAGGGCAAGACCTGGGGCCAGGAGAAGGGCGCCAAGCAGTTCATCCAGATCGACATCGCACCGACCGAGATCGACAGCAACGTGGCGATTGCCGCGCCGGTGATCGGCGACATCGGCTCCTGCGTGGCGTCGCTGCTTGCGGGCGTCGATGCCAAGTGGGCCAAGCCGCCAACCGAATGGACCGGCGCCATTGCCGAGCGCAAGGACAAGAACCTGTCGAAGATGGCCGTGACGCTGGCCGCGCGTCCGTCGCCGATGAACTTCCACAGCGCGCTGAGCGTGATCCGCGACCAGGTGAAGGCACGGCCCGACGCCATCGTGGTGAACGAAGGCGCAAACACGCTCGACTTCGCGCGCAGCATCGTGGACATGTACGAGCCGCGCAAGCGCCTGGACGTGGGCACCTGGGGAATCATGGGCATTGGCATGGGCTTTGCCGTGGCGGCCGCGGTGGTCACCGACAAGCCCGTGATCGCCATCGAGGGCGACAGCGCCTTCGGCTTCAGCGGCATGGAGGTGGAGACCATCTGCCGCTACAACCTGCCGATCTGCATCGTCGTGTTCAACAACAACGGCGTCTACCGCGGCACTGATGTGAACCCGAGCGGCACGCCCGACGTGGCGCCCACCGTGTTCGTCAAGAACGCGCGCTACGACAAGCTGATGGAAGCCTTCGGCGGCGTGGGCGTCAATGCCATCACGGCGGACGAATTGCAGAAGGCGCTGGCCGAGGCCGTTGCCTCGCGCCGCCCGACCCTGATCAACGCGGTCATCGACGAGACCGCCGGAACGGAAAGCGGCCGGATCACCAGCCTCAATCCGAGCACCGCAAAGAAAAAGCAGCAGTAATCCAAGGCAACCCAGGAGTTATTCATATGAGCAACAAACCCCTCAACGGCATCAAGATCATCGACTTCACGCACGTGCAAGCCGGTCCGGCCTGCACCCAGATGCTGGCCTGGTTCGGCGCCGACGTGATCAAGGTCGAGCGCCCCGGCGCCGGTGACGTCACCCGCAGCCAGCTGCGCGACATCCCGAACGTCGATGCGCTGTACTTCACCATGCTGAACAGCAACAAGCGCTCGATCACGCTGGACACGAAGAAGCCCGAGGGCAAGGCCGTGCTCGAAAAGATGATCCGCGAATCCGACGTGCTGGTCGAAAACTTCGGCCCCGGTGCGCTGGACCGCATGGGCTTCACGTGGGAACGCATCCAGGAGCTGAACCCCAAGATGATCGTCGCCTCGGTCAAGGGCTTCAGCGACGGCCACCACTATGAAGACCTGAAGGTGTACGAGAACGTGGCGCAGTGCGCCGGCGGCGCCGCCTCCACCACCGGCTGGTGGAAGGGTGAAAACTCTGCGCCGACGATCTCGGCGGCCGCACTGGGTGACTCCAACACCGGCATGCACCTGGCCATCGGCATCCTGACGGCCATCATCGGCCGCCAGCAGACCGGCAAGGGCCAGAAGGTGGCCTGCTCGATGCAGGACGCCGTGCTCAACCTGTGCCGCGTGAAGATGCGCGACCAGCAGCGCCTGGACAGCGTGGGCTACCTCGAGGAATACCCGCAGTACCCGCATGAGATGGACGCCTTCAAGGACGGCGTGGTGCCGCGCGGCGGCAACGCCGGCGGCGGCGGCCAGCCGGGCTGGATTCTGAAGTGCAAGGGCTGGCAGACGGACCCCAACGCCTACATCTACTTCACGGTGCAGGGCCACGCCTGGGACCCGATCTGCGATGCGCTCGGCAAGCCCGAGTGGAAGACCGATCCGGACTACATGACCCCCAAGGCCCGCCAGCCGCACATCGACCAGATCTTCGCCACCATCGAAGACTTCATCAAGGACAAGACCAAGTTCGAGGCGGTGGACATCTTCCGCAAGCACGACATTCCTTGCGCGCCGGTGCTGTCGATGAAGGAACTGCTGCACGACGAGTCGCTGCGCAAGAGCGGCTCCATCGTCGAAGTGCCGCACAAGGAGCGCGGCAGCTACTGGACCATCGGCAGCCCGATCAAGTTCTCGGACCTCAAGCCCGAAGTGACCGCCTCGCCGCTTCTGGGCGAGCACACTGAACAGGTGCTGGCCGAACTGGGCTACACCCAGGCACAGATCGACAACCTGAAAGAATCGAAGGCGGTCTAGCGGACCCACCCCTGCTCGCCTGCTTCACTACAAGCGGGCGAGCAGGGAAATGACATGAAGCGCCAGAGGTAAACATGCAAGCGAACGTAGATTTCAAGCAGCTCGTCGAAGGCGCCGGCGACGCGATCATGGTGTGCGATGCCAAGGGCGCGATCACGCTCTGGAACCGCGCGGCCGAGCGCATCTTCGGGTTCACCGAAGCCGAGGCCCTCGGCCAGTCGCTCGACATGATCATTCCCCAGCGGCAGCGCCAGCGGCACTGGGACGGCTACAACAAGACCATGGAAACCGGCATCACCAAGTACGGTGCCGATCTGCTGCGCGTTCCTGCGCTGCACAAGGACGGGCACACGCTGTCGATCGCCTTCACGGTGTCGATGCTGTTCTCGGAGAATCGTGAAGTCACGGGCATCGTTGCCATCGTGCGAGACGAAACCGCCCGCTTTGCGGAGGAGCGTAAATTGCGCGCTCGTCTGCAAGAAGCAGAGACCACGATCAAAGGAGACAGCTGATGAGCAAGGCACTTGAGGGCGTTCGCATTCTCGATTTCACCCATGTCCAGTCCGGCCCCACCTGCACGCAGCTGCTGGCGTGGTTCGGCGCCGACGTGATCAAGGTGGAGCGCGCCGGCGAAGGCGACGCAACGCGCGGCCAGCTGCGCGACATTCCCGGCGTGGACAGCCTCTACTTCACGATGCTGAACCACAACAAGCGCTCGATCACGCTCGACACCAAAAAGCCCAAGGGCAAGAAGGTGCTCGACACGCTGATCAAGACCTGCGACGTGCTGGTCGAGAACTTCGCGCCCGGCGCGCTCGATCGCATGGGCATCACCTGGGCCCACATCCAGGAGCTCAACCCGCGCATGATCGTGGCTTCGGTCAAGGGTTTCGGTCCGGGCAAGTACGAGCACTGCAAGGTGTACGAGAACGTAGCCCAGTGCGCTGGCGGCGCGGCCTCGACCACGGGCTTCGAAGACGGCCCGCCGGTGGTCACTGGCGCGCAGATCGGCGACAGCGGCACCGGTCTGCACCTGGCGCTGGGCATCGTGGCGGCGCTCTACCAGCGCAACAGCACGGGCCGCGGCCAGCAGGTGCTCGCACCCATGCAGGACGCGGTGCTGAACCTCTGCCGCGTGAAGATGCGTGACCAGCAGCGGCTGGAGCGCACCGGCACCATGCACGAATACCCGCAGTACCCGGACGGCAAGTTCGGCGACGCGGTGCCGCGCGCGGGCAACGCCTCGGGCGGCGGCCAGCCCGGCTCCATCCTCAAGTGCAAGGGCTGGGAGACCGACCCGAACGCCTACATCTACTTCATCACGCAAGGCGCGGTGTGGCCGGCCGTGTGCAAGGTCATCGGCGAAGAAGGCTGGATCACCGACGAGGCCTATGCCACGCCGGCGGCGCGCCTGCTGCACCTGAAGCCGATCTTCGCGCGCATCGAGCAATGGACCATGACCAAGGACAAGTTCGAGGCCATGGACATCCTCAACCAGTACGACATTCCGTGCGGGCCGATTCTTTCGATGAAGGAGATTGCCGCGGACCCGTCGCTGCGCGAGACCGGCACCATCGTCGAGGTGGACCACCCGACACGGGGCAAATACCTGACGGTGGGCAACCCGATCAAGATGTCCGACAGCCCGACCGAGGTCACGCGCTCGCCGCTGCTCGGCGAGCACACCGAAGAAGTGCTGATGCAGTTGGGCTACACCGCGGGCGACGTGGAAGCGCTGCGCGCCGAGGGCGTGATCTGAGCCGGGGCGCGGCTTTTTAAAAGGCAATAACAACGCAGGCGGCCAAATCGCCTGCGACGGAAATTTGCCGCCATGCATGTATAACTTATAGCAAATGCATTCAATAAAATAGTTTAACTATTATTTATCGATTATCCAATCTACATTTTGATCATGCCGATCCACAAATCATTTGTCGCCCGGCGTTCAATTTCTAGGAGAAACAGCATGATCGATGAATTGCCAATTCAATACTGGAGCAGCGAAACCGAGCGCAACGCCTACAACGCGGCGTTCTACGAACTGGGGTTCCGCTGGCATTGGGACCGCGAGATCTATTGCCAGCTGCTGCGCCAGAGCCAGGACGGCATCGAGCGGGTCTGCCATTACCTGAATACGCACCAGCCGCATCTTCTGCGCGCCTACGACGCCAAATTCCTTGCCGAGGTGATCGAGCAGAAAAAGGAGGCGCACCAAAAACGCGAGCAGGGCGCCAGCGCCACCAAAAAGCGCTATTTCAACTGGGCCGAGAGCCGCGGCGCGGAACTCGGCGCCTGAATTGCCGCCATGAATATCCACGAATACCAGGGCAAGGACGTACTGCGCAAATACGGCGTGCCCACGCCGCGTGGGTATGCATGCTTTTCGCCCGATGAAGCGGCCGATGCGGCCACGCGGCTCGGCGGCAGGGCATGGGTGGTCAAGGCGCAGATCCATGCCGGCGGCCGCGGCAAGGGCGGCGGCGTCCGGCTCGCCTGGTCGGCGGCCGAAGTGCGGCGCCACGCCGACGAGCTGCTGGGCATGACGCTCCGAACGCATCAGACGGGCCCCGAAGGCCGGTTGGTGAAGCGGCTGCTGGTCGAGGAGAGCGTAGAGATCGAAAAGGAGTTCTACCTCGGCATGACGATCGACCGCGATTCGCGGCGGGTGGCCTTGATGGCTTCGAGCGAAGGCGGCATGGACATCGAGGACGTGGCGGCGCGCGCGCCGGAAAAGATCCTCAAGCTGTTCATCGACCCGGCCACGGGCGTGAAGGCGGCCGAGGCGGACGGCATTGCACGCGACATCGGCTTTTCGGGCAAGTCGCTCCTGCAGGTGCGCACGCTGGTGCAGAACCTCTACCAGGCCTTTGATGCGTGCGACGCGTCGCTGGCCGAGATCAACCCGCTGGCGCTGACGCGCGACGGACGTGTGATGGCGCTGGATGCGAAGTTCAACTTCGATTCGAACGCGCTGTTCCGCCAGCCGGAGATTGCGGCGATGCGCGACCTCGACGAGGAAGATCCGGTGGAGGTCGAGGCTTCGAAGTTCGATCTTTCATACATCCCGCTCGACGGCAACATCGGCTGCCTGGTGAACGGCGCGGGGCTGGCCATGGCCACGATGGATGCGATCAAGCTGTATGGCGGGTCGCCGGCCAACTTTCTCGATGTGGGCGGTGGTGCCACGGCCGAGAAGGTGACGGAAGCCTTCAAGCTGATGCTGCGCAACCCGAACCTGCGTGCCATCCTCGTCAACATCTTCGGCGGCATCATGAAGTGCGACGTGATCGCGCGCGGCATTGTCGCGGCGGCGCGTGAAGTGCAGTTGTCGGTGCCGCTCGTGGTGCGCATGAAGGGCACTAACGAGAGCCTTGGAAAGACCATCCTCGGACAGTCGGGCTTGACGATCATCTCGGCCAACGACATGGCGGATGCGGCCCAAACGGTCGTGGCTGCTGCGCGGCGGGGGAGCTAGTTTGAAAAACTGCTCTTTGATTTCTTGCGTTGTGTTCCGGGCATTGTGTTCGGGGCGCGCTCCCCGAAGCCCGGTGGCCTTTGCACGCGCCCTGAAAAAGAGCCAACAAAAGACGGAGAGCTGAAGATGTCCATCCTCATCAACAAGCACACCCGCGTCATCACACAAGGCATCACCGGCAAGACAGGCCAGTTCCACACCGCCATGTGCCGCGACTACGGCAACGGCCAGAAGTGCTTCGTTGCCGGTGTGAACCCGAACAAGGCAGGCAAGTCCTTCGACGGCATTCCGGTGTTCGGCAGCGTCAAGGAAGCCAAGGCCGAAACCGGCGCCACCGTGTCGGTCATCTACGTGCCGCCTCCCTTCGCGGCCGCTGCCATCGACGAGGCCGTCGATGCCGGCATCGAGCTTGTCGTGTGCATCACCGAAGGCATTCCGGTGCGCGACATGATCCGCACCCGCCATCGCATGGAAGGCAGCAAGACCCTGCTGCTCGGCCCCAATTGTCCGGGGCTCATCACGCCCGACGAAATCAAGATCGGCATCATGCCGGGCCACATCCACCAGAAGGGCCGCATCGGCGTGGTGTCGCGCTCGGGCACGTTGACCTACGAGGCCGCGAGCCAGCTCGCCAACTATGGCATCGGGCAATCGACCGTGGTGGGCATCGGCGGCGATCCGGTCGGCGGGCTGCGGCACATCGATGTGCTGAAGATGTTCAACGACGACCCGCGCACTGACGCCGTGATCATGGTCGGCGAAATCGGCGGCAACGACGAAGAGATCTGTGCGCGCTGGATCAAGGACCACATGCACAAGCCCGTGGTCGGCTTCATTGCCGGTGCCAGCGCACCGCCCGGCAAGCGCATGGGCCACGCGGGCGCCATCGTCTCGGGTGGCAAGGGAACGGCGAAGGAAAAGCTGTCGGTGATGAGGGAGTGCGGCATCCACGTGACCGATAACCCCGCCGAGATGGGAAAGCTGCTCGCATCGCTGGTCATCCCCGACTACCTGCCTTTCGACTGAGCGCCGAGAAAAACCACTCCAACAGAACCAAGGAAGGCGAGACATGCAACAGCAGCAATCACAGCAATGGGTCCGTTTCGAACATGGCGGCGAAACCGGCTTCGGCACGCTCGTGGGCGACGCCGTGCACGAGCACCGCGGCAGCATGTTCGAGCGCCCCGAGCCAACCGGCCGCGTATTTGTGCTGGGCGGCGTGCGGCTGCTCACGCCCACCGAGCCGACCAAGGTCATCGCGCTGTGGAACAACTTCCACGCCCTGGGCGAGAAGCTCAAGCTGCCGGTGCCCGCGGAGCCGCTGTACCTGCTGAAGGCGCCCAACTCCTATCTCGCGCCCGGCGCTGACATCCGCAAGCCGCTGTGCGACGGCAAGGTGGTGTTCGAGGGCGAGCTCGGCATCGTCATCGGCAAGACGTGCACCGCCGTGCCCGAGGCCGAGGCGCTGGCCCATGTGTTCGGCTACACCTGCGCCAACGACGTGACCGTGGCCGACATCCTGAACCGCGACGCCTCGTTCACCCAATGGGTGCGGGCCAAGGGCTTCGACACCTTCTGCCCGATGGGCCCGGTGGTCGCCACCGGCCTCGACCCCTCGACGCTGACCGTGACCACGCTCCTCAACGGCGAAGTGCGGCAGGACTATCCGATCAGCGACATGCGCTTTTCGGTCCAGCAACTCGTGAGCCTGATCTCTCTCGACATGACGCTGAATCCCGGCGACGTGATCCTGTGCGGCACTTCCATCGGCGTGGGCTCAATGAAGCCCGGCAGCCTTGTCGAAGTCGAGATCGGCGGCATCGGCAGGCTCGGCAACCGCTTCGGTTGAGCGACCCCGCCCGCGCGAAAAGATTCAACAACTTGGGGATCGACATGAAGATAGCAGTCATCGGAGCAGGCGCCATCGGCGGCCTGGTGGGCGCAAAGCTCGCACTGGCCGGCGAGGACGTGACGTTCATCGTGCGCGGGAAGAATCTCGACGCCATTGCCACCAACGGCTTCAAGCTCATCGGAGCGGATGGCTCGGAGCAGGTGGCGCGCAACGTCAAGGCCACCGACCGCTACGACCAGGCGGGGCCGCAGGACATCGTCATCCTCGCGATGAAGGCGCACCAGGTCGAGGCCGTGGCCAATGATGTTCCCAAGCTGTTCGGGCCCGACACGGTCGTGGTGACGATGCAGAACGGCATCCCGTTCTGGTACTTCCACAACCATGGCGGTGCGCTGGCTGGCACGCCGGTGCGCAGCGTCGACCCCACGGGCGTCGTGGCCGCGAAGATCCCGGCCGAGCGCGTCATTGGCTGCGTGGTGTACCCGGCCTCGGAACTCATCGCGCCGGGCGTGGTGAAGCACATCGAAGGCGACCGCTTCCCGGTCGGCGAGCTCGACGGCTCTTCGAGCGAGCGCGTGAACCGCGTGTCGGCCTGCCTTAGTGCCGCCGGCTTCAAGGCGCCGGTGCTCGACAACATCCGCGCCGAGATCTGGCTCAAACTCTGGGGCAACCTGACCTTCAACCCTATCAGCAGCCTCTCGCATTCGACATTGGTCGACATCTGCCAGTACCCGCCGTCGCGCGAACTGGCCGCTGCAATGATGCAGGAGGCACAAGCCGTGGCGCACAAGCTGGGCATCGAGTTTCGCGTGACGCTCGACAAGCGCATTGCCGGCGCCGAAAAGGTCGGCAAGCACAAGACCTCGATGCTGCAGGACGTCGAGGCCGGCCGCGCGCCGGAGATCGATGCGCTGGTGGGCGCGGTCGTTGAACTGGCCCGGCTCACCGAGACCCCGACGCCGCACATCGACACCGTGTATTCGCTCGTCAAGCTGCTGGCGCGTACGATGGAAGAACAGCGCGGCCGGGTCTGCCTTCACGAGATGGCGAGCTAGCTCTCTTTCAGGCCGCGCCTTTTGCGCCGTGCGCGCTTGTGATCGATCGATGAAATGGAACGGATGATGCGACGTACACGCAGCGCGAAGATCGTGGCCACGCTGGGCCCCGCCACCACCGACGAGCCGGCCATCCGCGCCCTGTTCGAACGCGGGGTGGACGTGTTCCGGCTCAACTTCAGCCACGGCACGCAGCACGACCATGCGCGCCGTCTCGACACGATCCGGCGGCTCGAGAAAGAGTTCGGCCGGCCGATTGGCGTGCTGCTCGACCTGCAGGGGCCCAAGCTGCGGCTCGGCACTTTCGAAGGCGGGCGTGTGCAGCTCGATGCCGGATCGCGCTTCCGCCTCGACATGGACAAGTCGAGCGGCAATGCGCGCCGCGCGCCGCTGCTGCACCCCGAGATTTTTGCGGCGCTGCAGGCCGGTACCGAACTGCTGCTCGACGACGGCAAGCTGCGCCTGCGCGTGGACAGCTACGGCGCAGACTTTGCCGAGACCACGGTGCTGGTCGGCGGTCCGATCTCGGACCGCAAGGGCGTCAACGTGCCGAGCGTTCTGCTGCCGATTTCGCCACTCACGCCCAAGGACCTCGACGATCTGGCCTGCGGCTTGGCAATGGGCGTGGACTGGGTGGCGCTCTCTTTCGTGCAGCGCCCCGAAGACATCGAAGAGGCGCGCGCCATCATCGGCACGCGTGCGTGGATCATGGCCAAGCTCGAGAAGCCCGCGGCCATCGATCACCTCGATGCGATCGTCGATCTGTGCGACGGCGTGATGGTGGCGCGCGGCGACCTTGGTGTGGAGCTGCCGCCCGAGCGCGTGCCCGAGCTGCAGCGCCTCATCGTGCGCGCCTGCCGCAAGCGCGGCAAGCCCGTGGTGGTGGCCACGCAGATGCTCGAATCGATGATTGCAGCGCCCGTGCCCACGCGCGCCGAGGTGTCCGACGTTGCAACCGCCGTCTACGACGGCGTGGACGCGGTGATGCTCTCCGCCGAGTCGGCTTCCGGAAAGTACCCGCTCGAAGCAGTGGCCATGATGGACCGCATCATCTCGCGCGTGGAAGCCGATGCGTCGTACCGTATCGGTATCGACGCCACGCACGAGGCCTCCCTGTCCACCACGGCCGATGCAGTCTGCGCCTCGATGCGCCAGGTGGCCGCGCTGCTGGCGCCCGCCGCCACCGTCACCTACACCTCATCAGGCTTCACCAGCCTGCGCGCCGCGCGCGAGCGGCCGGCCGTGCCCATCCTGAGCCTCACGCCCGACGTGGCCACCGCGCGCCGCATGGCGATGGTGTGGGGCGTGCATGCGGTGCTCGTCGATGACGTGCACGACGTGGCCGAGATGATCGAATGCGCCTGCCGCGTCGCATGCACCGAAGGCTTCGCGAACGCGGGCAACGACGTGGTCGTGGTGGCCGGCCTGCCGTTCGGGCTGTCGGGAACGACCAACCTGCTGCACGTCGCGCGCATACCCTAGGCGGCACTCGCGCGAGGCGTGGCGCGCAGTACGATGCCCGCTCGATTGCAGCAACTTTTTTCCGAATGAAGCACGCGACCCTGCGCCAGTTGAAAGTGTTCGAAGCAGTGGCGCGCCTGCTGAGCTTCTCGCGCGCGGCGGAAGAGCTTCATCTGACGCAGCCGGCCGTGTCCACGCAGGTGCGCAAGCTCGAGGAGCATGCGGGCAATGCGCTCTTCGAGCAGTTCGGCAAGAAGATCTACCTGACCCCGGCGGGCACCGAGCTGCTGCAGATCAGCCGCGCGATCATCCAGCAGTTCGAGGCGGCCGAAAACGCGATGCTGCAGTTCAACGGCGTCTCCGGCGGCAAGCTCAACGTGGGGGTGATCAGCGCGGGCGATTATTTCTTTCCGCGCCTCCTGGTGGAGTTTGCGAGCAGGCACCGCGGCGTGACCTTGAACTTCACGGTGCACAACCGTGAAGGGCTCATGACGCACATCTCGGAGAACCTCACCGACCTGGCGATCATGGTGCGCCCGCCGACCGACCTGGACACCATCAACCAGCCGTTTGCGCCGCATCCCTATGTGATCGTCGCGGCGCCCAACCATCCGCTGGTGGGCGTGCCGCGAATCCCGGTGAAGCGGCTGATGCGCGAGCCCTTCGTGGTGCGCGAGAAGGCCTCGGACACCTGGCATTCGATGGAGGAGGGCTTTGGCGGCGACCTCAGCGGCATCAACATCGCGATGGAGATCCGCAGCACCGAGACCATCAAGCAGGCGGTGATCGCGGGCATGGGCGTGAGCTTCGTGTCGGCGCACACCATCAGCCAGGAAACCCGCGCCGGCAGCCTGCGCGTGCTCGACGTGGAGGGCTTTCCGCTGATGCTCAACTGGTACGTGGTGCACCGGCGCAACAAGCGGCTGCCACCGGTGGCGCAGGCCTTCAAGGACTTTCTGCTCGCCGACGGACCGGCGCTCATCTCGCAGATCGTGCCCTTCGATTCAGGGGCCTGACCAAACAACGGAAGGTGCATTGCACACCTTCCTGGATGGGAGCGAACTCCCGGTGCGATCAGCGGGCGCGGGCGCCGGCGGAGCGCTTCAGCGCGGCGCGCGCGGCCTTCGCGAAGATCACGATCGGCATGGCCGCAATGAGGCTGCGCAGGGTTTCGTTGCCAGCCAGCGAAGCGGTGTTCTTGAGTGCGTTGGAGTTCACTGCGGTGTTGTTCATGGAACGCTCCGAAAAGTTGAGAAGACTGAGGGTGATTATAGGGTTTACCCCTAAGTTCGGCAACCCATGTTGGCGTGCATGAAACGCGCCGAATCCGAGGCCGCCTTCACCTCGAAGACCCCTTCGCATCCGCGCGTGATGCGGCACGTCGAAAGACACGGCTCGACACATCTGCCGCTTGTGCTTCCCATTCGAGAAATCAGAGGCCGTGGCAGGCAAAGGTTCAGTGGAACTTGACTGCGGTCAAGAGCTTTTGAGGCGCTCCGTCCGACAGTCGTTCTCGCGCGGACACCGGCCATTCCACAGGCCGGGCCAGCCACCGACTTCGTCGGACCTAAACACAACATGAAGACAAAGGAACACCCATGACTCGGCCTACGACCACGATCGCCGGTTCCAACCCGGCGATGTATTCCCCAGCAGGAACACACGGCACAGTCGTGCCCCGTTCGGAGGCCTACCGATGGGGCCAACTGCTGATCGGCATCGTCTGCATGGCGATGATCGCCAACCTCCAGTACGGTTGGACGCTGTTCGTCAATCCGATTGCCGAAAAGCATGGCTGGAGCCGCGCAGCGATCCAGGTGGCCTTCACGATCTTCGTGCTCACGGAAACGTGGCTCGTGCCCATCGAGGGCTACCTGGTGGACCGCTTCGGCCCGCGCCCGGTGGTGCTGGTCGGCGGCATCCTGTGCGGCTTGGGTTGGGTGATCAACTCCTTTGCCAACACGCTGCCGCTGCTCTACATTGCCGCGGCCATCGGCGGCATCGGCGCAGGCGCGGTCTACGGCACCTGCGTGGGCAACGCGCTCAAGTGGTTTCCCGATCGGCGCGGCCTCGCCGCGGGCATGACGGCCGCGGGCTTCGGCGCGGGCTCGGCGCTGACGATCATCCCCATCTCCGCGATGATCAGGTCGAGCGGCTACGAGGCGGCGTTCCTGTACTTCGGCATCGGGCAAGGCCTCATCGTTTTCCTGCTGGCGTGGGCGCTGACCCGCGCGCCGGATCATGCGAAGAGTTCCAACAGCCGCAACGTGCAGCAGTCGCAGCGCGACTACGCACCTTCGGAGGTGCTGCGCTCGCCCGTGTTCTGGGTGATGTATGCGATGTTCGTGATGGTGGCCGCCGGCGGGCTGATGGCCACGGCCCAGCTCGCGCCCATCGCGCAGGACTTCAAGATCATGGACGTGCCGGTCAACATCATGGGCCTGGTGCTGCCGGCGCTGACTTTTGCGCTGGCGATCGACCGCGTGCTCAACGGCCTCACGAGGCCGTTCTTCGGCTGGGTGTCCGACAAGATCGGACGCGAGCAGACGATGTTCATTGCCTTCGCGCTCGAATCGGTGGGCATTCTCATGCTCTACCACTACGGCCACAACCCGATCCTTTTTGTCGTGCTCACGGGTATCGTGTTCTTTGCGTGGGGCGAGATCTACAGCCTCTTTCCCTCGACCTGCGCCGACACCTTCGGCTCCAGGTACGCGGCCTCGAATGCCGGCATGCTCTATACCGCCAAGGGCACGGCCTCGCTGCTGGTGCCGCTGTCGAGCGTGCTCGCCGCGGCCACCGGCAGCTGGCAGGCCGTGTTCATTGCCGCCAGCGCGGTCAATGCGGCCGCCGCGCTCCTCGCATGGTTTGTCCTGCGCCCGATGCGCCGCAAGCACATCGAGCAGAGCCAGCTTTCCTCGTAGTAGCAGCAGCAGCCGCTGCGCCGCGCGGCACCGTTCAGCGCAGGCCGATCCGCGAAGCGCGGGAGCGCAGCACGTCGGCTTGCTGCGGATCGGTGGCTTCGATGTTGTCCGCCGCGACCTGCAGCGCACGCATCTGCTCCACCTCGCCAATGATCTTGTTCGGGCGCAGCAGGGCCTCGGCGAGCATCAGGGTTTCGTCGACAAGGGCCTTGAACGCGTCTGCAAGGCTTTCGGCTGCGGCGGCATGGTGGAACGGCTCGCGAAGGGTGGGCATCGGTCAACTCCTGGTTTGCTTGGAATGCCTTCATCTTCAGCCCGCATTCGCAGCAAGTAAAACGATATTAATTGCCGGTTGAGTGCAAAAATATTGCACTGACCAACGGGATGCGGCATGGACATCAACCTGGCCCGGACCTTTCTCGAGATCGTGGAAACGCGCAGCTTCCAGCGCGCCGCCGAGCGGCTGCATGTGACGCAAACTTCGGTGAGCGCGCGCGTGCGGACGCTCGAAGAACTGCTGGGCCGGCCGCTACTCGTGCGCAACAAGGCGGGCGCGGTGCTGACCGCCGCGGGCGAGCAGTTCCTCCCGCATGCCACCATGCTGGTCCAGGTGTGGGAGCGTGCGCGCCACCAGGTTGCGGTGCCGAGCGGGAGCCGCGCCGTGCTGGCCATCGGATGCGAGATCAGCCTGTGGGACCCGTTGCTGCTCCAGTGGCTGCTCTGGATGCGCACCGCCGCGCCGCAGTTGGCCATCCGCACCGAGGTCGGCTTTCCCCACGACCTGCTCGACAAGGTCGCCGCGGGCGTGCTCGACATCGCCATTGCCTACGCGCCGCAGCAGCGGCCCGGACTGCGCGTGGAACTGCTCATCGAGGAGAAGCTGGTCATGGTCACCACCGCGCAGCGCCCGCGCGTGCCAAAGCCGGCGGACTACGTCTATGTGGATTGGGGACCGGAATTCGCCGCGCAGCATGGCCTGGCGTACCCGGAGCTTTCGAATGCGGCGGTGAGTGCGGGGCTGGGGCCGCTCGGCCGCGAGTACCTGCTGGCGGCGGGTGGCACCGGCTACTTCCGGCACGACGTGGTGCGCAGCCATCTCGAATCGGGCCGGCTGCGGCGCGTGCCCGACACGCCGGAGTTCCTGTATCCGGCCTATGCGGTCTATGCGGTGGGCGCGGACGCCGCCATCGTAGACCCCGCGCTCGAGGGCTTGAGGCAGGTCGTCAAGGCCAAGCCCGCAGAGCCGTGAAGAGAGCCGCTCAGGTGGCCAGCATGTGCCTTGCGCGCTCCACGCGCTCCTGGTGCGACTGGAGCAGCGACTCGTAGTAAAGGCACAGCGGCATGGCGATGAACACCATGCCCGCAACATAGATGACCAGGCTCATCAGCGGAAAGTCGTCGCCTCCCCAGTAGGGGATGGACGCCGCCAGGGCGCCGGCTGCGATGGCCGCAATGACGCACTGCAGTGCTGTGCGCAGGAAGGTGGTTCGCGAGTAGCCCGGAGGGTCGTACTTCTGACGCTCCAGCGGTGAACACTCGCCCTTGTCTCCATCATCGTGCATCGTCGTTCCTTGTTAGAAGGGCGCTGACGATTCTTATCCTGTGAATTGCCGTGTCAAGGCGGCAGACCCGGACCCCTCAGTCGTACTTCAAGGTGTAGATCAGGTCGAGCCCGCTGGTCTGCCCGGCCTGCCCGCGCAGCGTGAGCCGCTGCGTCAGGTCGTAGAAGATGAAGATCGTGCCGAAGGTGCCGCCCACGCTGCGCTCGTAGGTGAGATAGAAGTCCTTTGACAGCCGCTTGCCGAGCGTCACGGCCGACTCGCGCAGGTCGCCGCCGTTGCCCGGCCCCTTGAAGCCGAGCTCGTCAAGGCCGAAGCGGCTCGCCAGGCTGCCGCCGCTTCCGCCCTTGCTCACGTGCCCGATCAGCGCGAGCGCGGCCTGCTGCAGCAGCGCCGATTCGCCGCCGCTGGTGGCCGAGGCACGGCCCAGCACCACCCATGACAGCGTCTCCGCATCGGACAGCGCGGGCTCTGAGTAGAGCTTGACGCGCGGCGACTGCGCGGTGCCCGTGATCTGCACGCCGGCACGCTGCGAGATGTTGGGCCGGATCGCGAGGATGTCTAGCGAGGGGTTGTCGAACGGCCCGTTGAAGCGGGCGACGCCGGTTTCAACGTCCAACTGCTGGCCGTAGGCGCGGTACTGGCCCTTCACGGTCTTCACTTCGCCGGTGATGCGCGGCGGTGCGTTGAGCTTGGTGCTCCGGATCTCGACCTCGCCTTCGAGCCGCGTGGTGATGCCGCGTCCCTGTACCGCGAAGTCGTCGCCCAGGTCGAAGTTCACCGCAATGTCGGGCGGCTTCGCGGTCTCCGGCCGCGCGGCCTGCGCTTCGTTGCTTGCGGCGTCGCGCTGTGCCTGCTCGGCCGCCTCGCGGTCCTTGGCGGCCGAGCGCACGACCACGTCGGTGCCCAGGCTGGGCGCGGTTTCGTCGGGCAGGATGATCACCGCGCGGTCGGTCTTGAGCTTGCCGCGCACGCTGAACTGGCCGCCGTCGAGCCGCGCCTGCAGGTTGCCGGATAGCGTGACCTGGCGGTCGGTGCGCACCAGCACGCGCAGCGCCCGCAGGTCGGCTTGCAGCGCCATGCGAATGCCGCTGCCCGATGCGCCGGCCGCGCCCCACGCGATGTCGCCGCGTGCCGAGAGCGAGCCGCCGTCCGCGGCGGCCTGGCTGGCCGCGGTGCTGCGGTTGCCGCTCTGGCCGGCAATGCGCACGTTGCTGCCGGCGCCGCCCTTGAGCGTGAAGTCGGTGACGTCGATGCGCGTGCCAGTGAGCGTGGCGCGCAGCCGGCCATCGCGCAGGTCGAGCCCTTCGACCGGTGCGCGTAACGCGAGCTTGTCGGCGCCCAGCGTGCCGTTCCAGCGCGGCGTGGCGCGGTTGCCCGACAGCGCGGCATCGGCGTCCAGCGTGCCTGCGATGCGCCAGCCCGGCGGCGCCAGCATCGACCAGACGCCCAGGTTGGGCAGCGTGGCCTTGATGTTGCCGGCCAGCGGCGCATCGGCGGGCCAATGCCAGCCTTCCGCGCGCTGCTGCATGCGCGTGTTGAGCTCCGCGTCGATCTTGCCCGCGCGTTCGCTGTCCCAGGCCAGGGTCGCGCGCACTGTTTCGCCTTGCGCATCAAACCGCAGTTCGGCCTTGCGCAAGCCGGCTGGCGTGCTGAGTGCGGCGCCGCCGGCCGCCGCGCCCGTGTTCATTGTGCGCTCGCTGGCCGTGCCGGTGCCGCGGCTGGTGATACGCGTGACCAGCGCGGCCTCGCCCGCCTGCACCCGGATGTCGCCGCTCTGGCGCGCGAGCCGCGCATGCGCGCGCAGCGTGTCGCCGGCGTCGATGTCCCAGTCGCCGTCGAACATCAGGTCGCCGCTCACGCCCACTTCATTGAAGGTGGTGCTTGCGCCGAGAGCCTCGGCCCACGCCATCGGAAGGTCTTGCAGCCTGCCCTTGGACTGCACCCGAAACGCCTCGTTGGGCGCCACGCCGCTGCGGGTGAAGCGCAGCGGCTGCCATTCGATGCGAACGGTACCGGGTGCCGGTCCGCGCAGCGTGGCCGTGGCTGCAGAGGCTTCGACATCGAGGCGGCTCGTGGCACCGCTTCCGCTCGTCTTGATGGTGGCGGAGACTTCCCGGCCGAGCTCAAGGATCCATGGCGCAGCCGCGGTGCCGAAACGTGCGCTGTCCTGGGCCTGCAGGCGCAGGTTGGCGAGCGCGGCGCGCCAGTGATTGGGCCCCGCAAGGCCGCCGCTTGCGCGTGCGTCGATCGTGAGCTTCTGCGTGCCGGTGGCGGCTTCGCCCCGCAGCGAGAGCGTGGCCTCGGCCAGGCTGCCGGCGAGCTCCGCGCGCAAGTCTTTCAACTGCACCGTGGTGGCGGCCGTTGCATCGCCGTTGCCGTTCGCGGCAGGCAGGCGCAGTTCGAACCCAGGTACACCGAGCGATGCTTTCAGGCTGGGCTCCGCGATGCCGCGCTGCGCCGGTGCTGCGGGGTTCTCGAGCCGGCGCTGGATGGTCTGCCAGCCGCCCTGCCAACTCGCGTCCAGCCGCGCGGAACCCTTGGCGGTCTTGCCCCCGAACAGCTTCGACAACCCGGGCAGGCCTTCGATCCAGCGCTGCACGGCCTCGGCATCGTCGATGCGTGCCTTGACGTCGCCACCCCCTTGCGCCGGTGCTATGCGGCCTTCGAGCTGCGCGCCGCCGCCGGGCAACGCCAGTTCGAGCTTGCCGCTCGCGGCCTGCTCGGCCACGCGCACCTGCAGCTTGCCTTCGATGATGGCGCCTTCGGCCTGCAGGCGCAGCGTGCGCAGGTCCAGCACCTGGTTCTTCCACTGTCCCTGCGCCAGCACGCGGTCGAGGCCGAAGCCGGGCATCGCCCTGCTGCCGGCCCCGCCGTCGGCGCGGAGCGCCACGTCGAAGCCGATGGTGTCTTCGCGCTGCTGCGCCGTGGCGGTGCCGCTGATCGGTGCGCCCGAAAGCTCGCTGTGCAGCAGGCCCGCGCGCACGCCGCGCACGTTGGCGCGCACCTGCCATGGCGCGGGCACGGGGCTCCAGCGTCCCTCGGCCTCGATACGGCCGCCGCCCGCACGCAGCGTGGCCTTGGGGATGGTCCAGTTGGTGCCGTCGAAGCCCACCCGCGCATCGACCTCTTCGAGCGGCAGGGCGCCCTTGTCCCATGGCCCAGGCACGGCGTTGCGGATGCTCGCCGAGGCCTGCCATGCCGCGGGTCCGGCGGCTGCGTCGGGCTGCAGTTCGACCGCGCCGGTCAGGCGAGTGCGCGGAGCGCCGGGCCAGAGGGCGGCCGCATCGACGTTGCGAAGGTCGGCCTTCGCATCGATGACGGGCTGCGGCAGCCAGGGCGCGATATGGGCCTGCAGCTTGGCCTCCATGGGCGCTTCGATGTCGGGCTCGGCGGGCTTCAGTTCGGCGGCGACCTGCAGCCGCGCGGCGGTGCCCGCGAGATCGCCCTTGATCGCCGCTTCGGCCAGCACGTCGATGCTGCGCCCTTCCGGCAGCGGCGCTTTCACGCGGCCGTTCAGCGTGGCGTCGAGGGCCATCGGCGCGGGGCCTTGCAGCTTCACGCGCGCGCTGTAGTGGCCTTCAGCAATGTCGACACCCTTGACCTCGAGCTGGTGCTCCGCGGCGGTGTAGCGATAGTTGCCGGTGAGCTGGTTCGCCTGCAGCGCCGGCGGCCCCGTCCAGCGCAGTTCATCGATGCGGAACGGCAGGTCCACTTCAATGGGCAGTGCAAGTTGTTCGAGCGGCTCGGCGGGCGTATCGCTCGGCGGGCCGCGGCGTTCGATGAGGAGCTGCGCCGCATGCACCTCGCCCAGCTGCAGCTTGCGCTGGAACAGCGGCGCGAGCTGCCAGCCGATGTCTGCGTCATGCACCTCGACAGCCAGCTTCTCGCTTTGCCAGCGCAGCCAGCCGATGCGTCCACCCGTGCGCAGCGAACCCGTGACATCGCGGCTTTCGAGCGACTGGCCGGCGGGCAGGTAGAGCGCAGCCCTGGCCAGCGCGAAGGCCAGCGACTGGTTGGAGCCGAGCCACCACCATGCACCCGCGCCGATAACGAGCACCAGGGCCAGCAGGCTCGCGGCCGTCCAGCCGAGCGCCCGCAGCGCACGGCGCGTGCGCGAGCGCCGTGCGCGCGGTGCGGCTTCGTGGGGCTGGGGCTTGGCGTCTGTCTGCATCGATGGGTGCGCGCGTGTCAGAAGGTGAAGCCAAGGCGGAAGTGAAGGCGGAACTTCTTCGTGTCCACGCCATAGGCAAGATCGGCCTGCACGGGCCCGACCGGGCTGCGCCAGCGCGCGCCCACGCCCAGGCCGACCTTCGGCTTGAGCTCGCCAGGCTTGTCGGCCACGGCACCGGCGTCGACGAACACCACGCTCTCCCATTCGGTGAGCTTGTCTTTGTAGACGAAGGGCCGCTGCCACTCGGCGCTCACGACGCCGAGGTAGCGGCCCGCCACGATCTGGCCGTCGCTGCGCACGGTGCCGATCTGGCGATAGCTGTAGCCGCGCACGGTGGTGTCGCCGCCTGTCAGGAACATCAGCGTGGAGGGGATCTGCGCGCTGTCCCTGGCGGACACCGCGCCGGCCTCGGCCCGCAGCTGCAGGCGGCTGCGTCTTGCGAGCGTGTCGGCGTCCTGGCCGTTTGCGAAGCCCAGCGGCAGCACGCCGAGCCAACGTGCATAGGTGCGCGTGAAAGGCACCTGCTCGCCGGTCAGCGTGTAGCCTGCAGCCAGTTCGAGCGCCAGGCCGAAGCCGCGCGTCGGCGCGGCGTTGTCGTCGAAATAGCGGCCGGTCCAACCCCAGTTGGCAGTCACGGCCGAGGCCGACGGCGGGGCGTTGGTGCCGCGGTTCTGCGCGTAGTCGTATTGCAGGAAGTAGCTGCGGTCGATGTGGCCGCTGGACTTGCTGCGGCCGCCGCGCACGCGGCCGCTGTCGACCACGTAGCTGCCCGAGGTTTCGCTCTTGAGCCCGGCGCCCGCGAACCAGCGCCAGCCGCGATCGTCGGGAATGGCATTCCATTCGGTCGACAGCGACTTCACGTCGGTATCGACCGACAGCCGCGACACGGCGCGCCAGCCGAGCAGCGGCAGCCGGTTGTGGATGTGGTCGATGGACAGGCGCGGCCCGCTGTCGGTGGTAAAGCCGGCGCCCAGCACCACCTTCTGCATGGGCGCTTCGCGCAGCTGCGCGATCACGGGCGCGGCCAGCGGGTTGCCGCCGTCGGTGTCGAGTGTGAGAAACACCGAGTCGTAGTAGCCGCTGCTGGCCAGGCGCTGCTGCGCATCGAGCAGCTTCTGCTGGTCGTAGTCGGTACCGGTAGGAAGCTGCGCGATGCGGCGCGCGCCGTCGGCGTCGTAACGCTCTGTGCCGCGCAGCATCAGCGGGCCGAAGCGGTATGCCGGGCCCGACTGATAGGTGACGCTGAGCCGCGCCTCCTGCCGGTCGGCGTCGATCTCGGCACGGCTCACTTCGATGCTGCCGGTGGGAAAGCGCTTGGCTGTGAGGCTGCGCAAGGCCGTGGCCTTGGCGTTGTCCCAGCCCTGCTGCGTGAAGGGCTGGCCCGGCCGCAGCGCCCAGGCGGTGCGGATCGAGTCGCGCTGGGCCTCGGCGGTGGGGTCGTCTGCTATCGCGCCGCTGTAGCTGAGCTGCACGTTGCTCACGCGGGTGAGCTCGCCGGGCTGCACCGTGATGACGATCTCGCGCGGGGCCTTGGTGCTGGCCGGTGTTTCGTTGAGCTCGAGTGTCAGCGTGGGCGTGAAATAACCCAGCGTGCCGAGCAGTTCGCGGGCGTTCGCTTCCGCCGCCACCATGAGCCGCGAGATCTCCGTCGCGCCCAGGTCATTCAGCTGCCGGTAGCGCTGGATTTCGAGGTGCAGCGCGAGGTATTCGCGCACGGTGTCAGGCCCGCGCACGTCGACGGTGAATGCGTCCCGGCGCGCGCCCTTGTCACCGTCCTTGCGGGTTTCATCGGCGGCGGTGTCGCCACTGCGCACCAGGGCCGGGGCGGCGGCGTCCGCGGCGGCTTCTTTTTTCGGCAGCAGGCTGCAGCCTTGCACAAGCAGGACGCCGAAAAAAAGCAAGGCCGGCAACCACGCCGGCCGAAGGACTGGAACCACCCTGAACATGGGCGGATTTTGACAGCAAGGCGAACCGGCCCGCGAATCATCCGGATACAGGGGCGGGTACCCCGGGCCGCCTTACTTCGAAAGCATTCGCATCGCGTCTTCGAGGCCCCGCAGCGTGAGCGGGTACATGCGGTTCGACATGAGCTGCTGCATCACCGCAATGCTCTGGCGGTATTGCCACACGCCCTGGGGCTCAGGGTTGATCCACGCGAACTTGGGAAAGGCGTGCGTGAGCCGCTGGATCCATTCGGCGCCCGCTTCCTCGTTGTTGTATTCGACGCTGCCGCCGGGCTGCAGGATCTCGTACGGGCTCATGGTCGCGTCGCCGACGAAGATGAGCTTGTAGTCCTTGTTGTACTTGCGCAGGATGTCCCAGGTTGCGAACTTCTCGGAGAAGCGGCGCTTGTTGTTCTTCCACATGAAGTCGTACACGCAGTTGTGGAAGTAATAGAACTCCAGGTGCTTGAACTCGGTCTTCACGGCCGAGAACAGTTCTTCCACGCGCTGGATGTGCTCGTCCATGGTGCCGCCCACGTCCATCAGCAGCAGCACCTTGACGTTGTTGTGGCGCTCGGGCCGCATCTTGATGTCGAGGTAGCCCGCATTGGCCGCGGTGGAGTGGATGGTGTCGTCCAGGTCCAGCTCTTCTTCATGGCCTTCGCGCGCAAACTTGCGCAGCCGCCGCAGCGCCACCTTGATGTTGCGCGTGCCCAGCTCCTGGCTGTCGTCGTAATCCTTGTAGGCGCGTTGGTCCCACACCTTCACGGCGCTCTTGTTCTTGCCAGCACCGCCGATGCGCACGCCCTGCGGGTTGTAGCCGCCGTGGCCGAAGGGCGAGGTGCCGCCGGTGCCGATCCACTTGTTGCCGCCCTCGTGGCGCTCCTTCTGCTCCTCGAAACGCTTCTTGAGCGTTTCCATGAGCTCGTCCCAGCCCATCTTCTCGATCTTGGCCTTTTCTTCGGCCGTGAACTCGCGCTCCAGCGTCTTGCGCAGCCAGTCGAGCGGCACTTCCTTGGTGAAGTCGGCCAGCATCTCCACGCCCTTGAAATAGGCGGCAAAGGCGCGGTCGAACTTGTCGTAGTGCTTCTCGTCCTTGACCAAGGCGGTGCGCGACAGATAGTAGAAGTCGTCCAGGCCAAAGGCGCCGTCGGAGTTGGGGCCCACCACGTCGGCCTGCAGGGCCTCGAGCAGCGTGAGGTATTCCTTGACTGAGACCGGCAGCTTGGCCGAGCGCAGCGTGTAGAAGAAATCGATCAGCATGGTCGGGCTTTCATAGGGCTTTGCTTCAGCCTCGCGGCTTGTCGAGCAGATAGAGCAGCTGCGCCTTCACCTCGGGCCACTCGCCTGAGCGGAGGCTATACATGACGGTGTCGCGGATGGTGCCGTCGCGGCGCATGGCATGGCCGCGAATGACGCCGTCTTTTCTTGCGCCCAGCCGCTCGATGGCTTGCTGCGAAGCGAAGTTGAAATTGTCGGTCCGCCAGCCCACCACGTTGCAGCCGAGGGTATCGAAGGCGTGCGTGAGCATGAGCAGCTTGCAGGTGGTGTTGACGTGCGTGCGCTGGCAGCGTTTGGCATACCAGGTGTAGCCGATCTCCACGCGCTTCACGGCCGGCAGGATGTCGTGGAAGCTGGTGCTGCCGAGCACGGTGCCGGTCTCGGCCTCGGTCACCGCAAATGCAAAGCGATGGCCGGCTTCGCGGCCCTGCAGGGCGGTCTCGATGTAGGCGCGGGTTTCGTGCGGCTCCGGCACGGAAGTGACGCGCAGCTTCCAGAGTTCGCCGTCGGCCGCGGCGGCGCGAAGGCCTTCTTCATGGCCGAGCGACAGCGGCACCAGGGCCAGGTCGCGGGCCTTCAGCGTGACAGGTTCGACGAACGCCATCTTCAAGACACCCCTGTGAAATTTTTCAGCGCTGCGGCTTGCCGTACTTGCGGTCGTACCAGGCGCGAGCCAGCTGCACGCCGCCGCCGCCACCCACGCCGATCAGCAGGATGCCGAAGATCTCGCGGTTGCCATAGCCGTTGGGCCCGAAGGCATCGAGACCCAGCTTGAGGCCGACCCAGCGCCCGAGCAGCGCACCGGCCACGAACAGCACGGCCTGCGCGACGCCCAGCTTGAGCAGTTGCCCGACCGGATGCGGCGCCTGCTGGGTCACAAGGCACCTCCGTGCTTCGCGCTGCGGTGCGAGCCCGCTTCGGAGCGGCCGGGCGGGGGCTGGCTCATCGGTTGTTGCGCTGCATGAAGACGAGCTTCTCGAACAAGGTCACGTCCTGCTCATTCTTGAGCAGCGCGCCCACCAGCGGCGGCACGGCAACCTTGTCGTCCTTGCTCTGCAGGGCTTCGATTGGAATGTCTTCGGCCACCAGCAGCTTGAGCCAGTCGAGCAGTTCGGACGTGGAAGGCTTCTTCTTGAGGCCCGGCAGGTTGCGCACGTCGTAGAAGGTCTTCATCGCGGACGTGAGCAGTTCCTGCTTGAGACCGGGGAAGTGCACTGCCACGATGTGCTTCATCGTCTCGGCGTCCGGGAATTTGATGTAGTGGAAGAAGCAGCGGCGCAGGAAGGCATCGGGCAGCTCCTTCTCGTTGTTGGAGGTGATGAACACCACCGGCCGGTGCTTGGCGCGGATGAGCTCGCGCGTCTCGTAGCAGTAGAACTCCATGCGGTCGATCTCGCGCAGCAGGTCGTTCGGAAATTCGATGTCGGCCTTGTCGATCTCGTCGATGAGCAGCGCCACCGGCTGGTCGGCCGTGAAGGCCTGCCAGAGCACACCCTTGACGATGTAGTTCTGTATGTCCTTGACGCGCTCGCCGCCGTCCACGTCCTTGAGCTGCGAGTCGCGCAGGCGGCTCACGGCATCGTATTCATACAAACCCTGCTGCGCCTTTGTGGTCGACTTGATGTGCCACTGCAAGAGCGGCAGGCCGAGCGATTCGGCCACTTCCTCGGCCAGCATGGTCTTGCCGGTGCCGGGTTCGCCCTTGACGAGCAGCGGGCGTTTGAGCGTGATGGCGGCATTGACCGCCAGCATCAGGTCCTGAGTGGCGACGTAGTTGTCTGAGCCCTTGAATTTCATGAGTGGAACGCAAGCAGGTGGAGGAGGCCGGGTGGAGAAAAGAACACACTCGATTCGCTTTGCGCGGCCTTCTGGGCGGCCGGCGAGGGTTCCCGGAGGACCCTTGCATATAATCGAATGTTGATTCGAAAAACTGTAGCTCCACGAGATTGTGCGCGCAAAATGAACAAGTTGTTGACCACGATGTTTGCCTTCGCTGTCGCTTGCGTGACGGTCTCGGCGCAAGCCCAGCAAGTCACGGGCAATGCCCAGGACGGCGCCAAGAAGGTTGCGATGTGCGTGGGTTGCCACGGCATCATTGGGTACCAGGCCAGTTTTCCTGAGATCCACAAGGTGCCCATGATTGCCGGCCAGAGCGCCAGCTACATCGTCTCGGCCCTCAACGCCTACAAGGGGGGCGACCGCAAGCACCCCACCATGCGCGCCATTGCCGACACCCTCAAGGACCAGGACATTGCCGACGTGGCCGCCTACTACAGCCAGCTGGGCCTGAAGGAAGGCGACGCGCCGCCCGCCGCGCTGGCCAAGCCCATGCCCGAAAACGTGCAGGCCCTGGTGTCGCGCGACAAGGACAACAGCTGCACCAAGTGCCACGGCGCCAACTTCAACACGCCCAACGACGGTACGGTGCCCAAGCTGGCCGGCCAGCATGCCGACTACCTCTTCGTGGCGCTCAAGTCGTATCGCGTCAAGAACAACCCGCACCTGGGCCGTTCCAATGCAGTGATGGCGCAGCAGGTCGAGCCCAAGAAGTTCACCAACGCCGAACTCAAGACGCTCGCGAGCTACATCAGCTCGCTGCCGGGCGAACTCAAGACAGTGCCTGAATCGCGCATCCACCACGGCGCGCAGTAAGACGCAGGCAGCACGGCTGCCCCCATGAAAAAGCCCGCATCGAGCGGGCTTTTTCGCGTCTGGAGCGGAGGTCAGACGTCGAAGAACACCGTTTCCTCCGCACCCTGCATGCGGATGTCGAAGCGGTAGCTCACCGCGCCGCCTTGCTCCACGCGCTCGGCGATCAGCGTGTGGCGGCGCTCGGCCGGCACGCTGGCCAGCACGGCGTCCTTGGCGTTGGCTTCGACCTCGTCGCCGAAATACACGCGCGTGAAGGCGTGCAGCAAGAGGCCGCGCATCAGCACGATCACGTTGATGTGCGGGGCTTCGCCCGGCGATTCCGCGCCCGGCTTCACGGTGTGGAAGACGAAGCGGTTCTGCGGATCGGTGCCGGTGCCCGCGCGGCCGAACGCGCGAAAGCCGATCTTGCGGGCTTCATCCGGCGTCTGCGGATAGCGGCCTTCGCCGTCGGGCTGGCTGATCTCGACCAGCGCATCGCCGATCGGGTTGCCGTCGCCGTCGATCACGCGGCCTTCGAACCGGATGCGTTCGCCCGTGGCGTTGTCCAGCGCCACCACGGCGTCGAACGGCTGGTTGAAGTCGTAGCCGTATTGGCTGGCGGTGAGGCCGTAGGCGAAGTAGGGGCCCACGGTCTGGGAGGGGGTCTGGCCGAAGTCGGCTTCCTGTGCGGTCATCAACATGGTGTGTGTCTCCTTCTTGCTCAGCGGTTCTCGAACGGCGTTTCGTCGGCGCCGCGCAGCACGATGTCGAACTGGTACCCCAGTGCGTAGCCTTCCTCGGTGATGTCGAGGCTGAAGTCGGCAATCAGGCGGTTGCGGTAGCGCTCGGGCGTGCCTGTGACCATCGGGTCGTACTGCAGCAGCGGGTCGCCGGGAAAGTACATCTGCGTGACCAGGCGGCTGGCAAAGCTCTGGCCGAACAGCGACATGTGGATGTGCTGCGGACGCCAGGCGTTCGGGTGGTTGCCCCAGGGGTAGGCGCCGGGCTTGATGGTGAGAAAGCGATAGCGGCCTTCGCTGTCGGTCAGGCAGCGGCCCGCGCCCAGAAAGTTGGGGTCGAGAGGAGCATCGTGCTGGTCGACTTTGTGCACGTAGCGGCCCGCGGCGTTGGCCTGCCAAAGCTCGACCAGCGTGTTGGCGACTGGCCGGCGGCGCTCGTCCAGCACCTGGCCGGTAAGGATCATGCGTTCGCCCAGCGGCTCGCCGTTCTTGCGCGCATTGCGCGTCAGGTCGTGGTCGAGTGCGCCGATGCTGTCGTGCCCGTAGACCGGCTGCTGCAGCTCGCCCAGCGAGGCCTTCAGCGGAACCAGCGGCTTTTGCGGACCGCGCTTCACGGTCGACTTGTAGCCGGGGTAGACGTAGGAAGGGTGCGCTTCCCAGTCGCGCGGCGTGAGCGTGGCGGGGGATGCCTTGGTTGGGGTCAGCATGCGTTGTCTCCTGCGGTGGGACGAATCGGATTTTGGAATCCGGACTTTAGAAGCCCCGTCCGATGATGTAAATTGAAGATTCATTCGTTCTGAATAACCAAGAGTAATTGAACACTGCCGCCAAGCTTCGCCAGGACTTCGTGCGCAACGTGCAGCTGCGGCACCTGCGCTGCCTGGTCGCGGTGGCGCAGGAGCGGCACCTGGCGCGCGCGGCGGAGCGGCTTTCGCTGAGCCAGCCGGCAGTCTCCAAGACCCTGTCGGAGCTCGAAGCCATCGTCGGGACGCGGCTGGTCGAACGCAGCAAGGCCGGGCGGCGGGGCGTGCAGGGGCTGTTGCCGGCCGGAGAGCAACTGCTGGCCCACGCGCTTCGCGTGCTCGAGGCGCTAGACGCCAGCGCGGAGGCGGTGGCGCCGGCCTCGGGCGCGCGCATCGAGCGGCTGCGCATTGGCGCACTGCCGAGCGTGGCGCCGGCCCTGCTGCCGCTCGCGCTCGCCCGCTTCCGAGCGCATTGGCCCGCGGTGCAGGTGGTGGTGAAGAGCGCCGCCAACCCGGTGCTGCTCGACGAACTGCGCGCCGGGGAGCTCGACATGGTGGTCGGCCGCATCAGCGATCCGCGGCTGATGGGCGGCCTCAGCTTCGAACTGCTCTACACAGAGCCGCTGGTGTTTGCGGTGCGCGCGGGCCATCCGCTGGTGGCGCGGTCCGCACGAACGGTGTCTGTGCAGGCGGTGCTCGACTATCCGCTGGTGGTGTACGGCGAAGGCACGATCCCGCGCCACAACACCGAGAGCTTCTTGTCGGCCCGAGGCCTGGTGCTGCCGCCCAATGCGCTGCAGACGCTCGACGTGGCGGTGGCGCGCGCCCTGCTGGCGGTGTCCGATGCGGTCTGGATCACCCCGCTTGGCGCCGCGCGCGGCGAATTGGCCGCTGAGCGGCTTGTGAAGCTGCGCATCGAAACCGCCGGCACCGACGAGCCGGTCGGCCTGCTGCAGCGCAGTGACGCCGAGCCTTCGTCCTTGCGCGCCGCCATGGCCGCGCTGTTGCGAGAAGGTGCAAGGCAGCAGGGCGCGCCTCCCCCGTCCTCAAGAAGAAGCTCGGGTTGAACTGCGCGAAACACCGTGGAACCGGGCCACAGGTGTTGCCCCCGGGCAGGGGGTGGGAGTAGCGACACCAAGTGCGCGAAGCCCGGCGCGAGCCTGCTTCCCGAGCCTATTTAGTTGCGCGGCGCTGCACGCACGCCACATAGCCGTCGCCGTCAGGCGGCCGGCCGGCGCGCTGGCTCTCCCACATCATCTGGCCGAGGCATTCCATCGCCTCGTGATGCGCCTCGAGCAACGAGCCGCGCCGCGCGGACAGCAATTCCACGGCCTGGCGGATGCCGCGCGGCTGGTCGATCGAGCACTGCTCGCTGATCGACAGGTGCATCGACAGGTGGAGAAACGGATTCTCCTGCCCGTTGGAACCGTCATACACGCGCGCCACCGCCGCGTCGGCGTCGGCCAGATCGCCGTGGTATTCGGGATGCGCGTCGATCCATCCCGCAGCGATCGTCTCGAGCGCCTCCATGGGCAAGCCTTGGCGCTGCTTGGCGTACACGTCGCAGAAAAAGCGGCGCACGTCTTCCTGGGAGGGATTGAACATATCTTTAGAGGCGAGAAGAGAGAAAAAGAAGAAGAAAGAAAGCTGCAGCCGACCCTCGGAGCGTGCGAGATGTTCCGGTAGCGGAACGTTACATCGTTACGTAACGAACGGCCAAAACAGCCTGAAAGCGCAGCTTTCCACGCTTTGGAAGCACGCCTCGCTAAAGAAAAATATTCATAAAAATCAATGAGTTGCGCTTCAACAAGGCGGCCATTCGGACGGCGGTAACGTTTCGGCACGCTAGTTGCCCCTGTACATGCATCTTTTGTCACAGAGGCTGTCATGAACGCACCACAAGCACCGACCCCATCGACCGAAGGACTTGCCGCCAGTGGCGTTGCTCCTGTGGTCATCGCTCAAGCCACCAGCACACCGCTGGGCGCACCCACCGTATCCGGCGGATCGGCACCTGCCGCCGCCGCGGTACCCAGCGGCGTGGGCACATTGTCCAATGCTACGCCGGGCGTCGCGGTGATGCGGGACGGTGTCCGCATTCCAGTGGACGGCAACCAGACATTGATGGCTGGCGACCGCGTGATCGTTCCCGAGGGCGGGCAGGCCAACGTCCTGTTTCCCGGCTCGGCCACCAACAAGGCGCCCCTGGCCGGCGTTTTCACCGGCGGCACCGACGCAACGATCGGTTCGACCAAGCTGCCCGGCGGCCTCGAGCAAGTGAATGTCGACGTCGCCTCGGGCGACCTGCAAGTGACCCCGCCGGACAGCGATGCCGATGCGGCCGCATTGGCCGTCACCAAGAAGGTCGCGGCCGGTGGCGGCATCGGCCTGGGCGAATTCGCACTTGGTGCCCTGGGCGCCGTTGCGCTTGGCGCCGCGCTCGGCGGCGGTGGGGGCGGAGACGGGGGAACGGTGCCGTTCTTCTTCGGCAGCGGGGATGACGGGGACGCTGACGCGGATGCGGATGCCGATGCCGATGCGGATGCCGATGCGGATGCCGATGCGGATGCTGACGCGGATGCGGATGCGGATGCCGATGCCGATGCCGATGCCGATGCTGACGCTGACGCTGACGCTGACGCTGACGCTGACGCTGACGCTGACGCTGACGCTGATGCCGACGCTGACGCCGACGCCGACGCCGACGCTGACGCTGACGCTGACGCTGACGCTGACGCTGACGCTGACGCCGATGCCGATGCCGATGCCGATGCCGATGCCGATGCCGATGCCGATGCTGACGCTGACGGCGATCACCTGCTCGATCCGGGCGATGTCCTCACAGGCGGTGTGATCGGCGCGACCGACGACAACCTGGGTCTCGGCGACTCGCTCAACCCGGTCCCGGGCGTGGTCGACAGCACGACCGACCTGATCGACGACCTGGTGTCTCCGGTACTTGGCGAACAGTTCACGCGGGACGATCCGAACCAGTTCGATCCGGTGGACGATGTCGTCGAGACCGTGGTCGACAGCTTGGGCGGCGTTGCAAGTCCCATCGTCGATACGCTCCTGGGCAATGGCGCCACCGATGCGCTGGTCGGCCAGGTCGATCACATCACCGATGCGCTTCAGAACGGCATCGACAACCTCCTCGGCGATAACGGCATCCTGATCGGCGCGACCACAGCGCTGGGTGTGGATGGTGTCGTCGACAGCCTCGTCGGCGACGGCGGTGTGGTGGGCAATGTGGTCGAAGGCTTGCTCGGCGATGACAGCCTGGTGAGCACCCTGGTGAGCGACGAGGGCCTGGTCGGCGGGCTGCTCGCCGAGGATGGTGCCGTCGGCAGCCTCATCGGCGAAGACAGCGCCGTCGGTGGCCTGCTCGCGGACGTGCTGAGCGACGACGGCCTGCTGGGCGGTGTTCTCGGAGACGGCGGCCTTCTGGGCGGCGTGCTCGGCGGCCCGTTGGGCGAAGACGGACTGGTGGGCGGACTGCTCAGCCCCGACAGCCCTCTAGGTAGCCTGCTCGGCGGCGATGGTCTGGTTGGAGGCCTGCTCGGTGGAGAGGGCGCGCTGGCCGAACTCCTGGGCAGCGAGGGCCTGACGGGCGGCTTGCTGGGCCAGGACGGCGTGGTGGACAACCTCCTCGGTGCGAATGGCGTCGTAGGTGGCTTGGTCGAAGACAGCCCATTGGGTGGTGTGCTCGGCGAGGACGGCGTAGTCGGCAACCTGCTCGGTGGCGACCTCCTGGGTGGTGATCTTCTCGGCGGTGACCTGCTGGGTGGTGTGCTCGGCGAGGACGGCGTGGTCGGCAACCTGCTCGGTGGCGACCTCCTGGGTGGCGATCTCCTCGGCGGTGACCTGCTGGGCGGCGTGCTCGGCGAGGACGGTGTGGTCGGCAACCTGCTCGGTGGCGATCTCCTGGGTGGCGATCTCCTCGGCGGTGACCTGCTGGGCGGCGTGCTCGGCGAGGACGGTGTGGTCGGCAACCTGCTCGGTGGCGATCTCCTGGGCGGTGACCTCCTCGGCGGTGACCTCCTCGGCGGTGACCTGCTGGGTGGCGTGCTCGGCGAAGACGGCGTGGTCGGCAACCTGCTCGGTGGCGATCTCCTTGGCGGCGATCTGCTCGGCGGTGACCTGCTGGGTGGTGTGCTCGGCGAAGACGGCGTGGTCGGCAACCTGCTCGGTGGCGATCTCCTTGGCGGCGATCTGCTCGGCGGTGACCTGCTGGGTGGTGTGCTCGGCGAGGACGGCGTGGTCGGCAACCTGCTCGGCGGCGACGTCCTGGGCGGCGACGACGGTCTGGTGGGCAGCCTGCTCGGCAGCGATGGCCTGCTCGGCGGCGCACTGGGCGGCAGCAGCCCGGTGGCCAACATCCTGGATCCGGTGCTCGACACCGCGGGCACTGTCGGCGAGGTGCTGGAGCCGGTGGTTTCCGCCGTGTCCGAAGTGGCCGAGCCCGTGACCGACATCCTGGCCGGCGCAACGCCGACCGCCACACCGGTCATCGAGACGGTGCATGGCGTGCTGGACACCGTGGCCGAAGCCGCGCCGGTCGTGACCGATGTCGTGACCCCGATCACCAGCCTGGTCGACCAGGCGGCCGGCACCGGCAACGTTCTTACGCCCGTGACGAACATCCTGCACGGTCTGCTGGGCTGAGGAACGAAAGAACAGTAGAGGAGAAGAAGAACGACAGCACCAGGGCCGGCCGATTTTCGGCCTGGCCCGCGAAAGGATTGGTTATGAACAGCAGCTATCGGACATTGACCGTCGTCGCGCTCGCGGCAAGCCTCGCGGCCTGCGGAACGGCCATGACGAGCGGACGCGAAGACGCGATCTATTACTACTCGAACAAGGCCGCTCCGGTTGCGAAGGTGCAGCCGCCCCCGGCAGCGCCGCCGGTGGAAAGCAGCCCCGTTTCGCCGAAGATCGTCTATTTCAACTTCGACAAGTACGACATCAGGTCCCAGGACCGCAAGGTGGTGGAAGCCCACGCGGACTTTCTCAGGAGCCGTCCCGCGAGCAAGGTGATGATCGAAGGCCACACCGACTCGCGCGGTGGCCGTGAATACAACCTCGCGCTCGGCCAGCGCCGGGCCGAGTCGGTGCAACGCGCGCTCACGCAGCTCGGCGTGCCGGGCGAGCGCATCGAGGCGGTGAGCTGGGGCATTGAAAAACCGGCATCGCCCGAAACCACCGAGGAAGGCTATCAGCTCAATCGCAGAGCCGAGTTCAGCTACCGCTGAGATCCGGAGAACCGCGATGCCATCGACGGGAGCTTCCGGTCCGCGACGTCGAAGCGAGAGCAGATGACAGCCGCGGCCCGGCTCCCGCGTTCGATCAGGGCCGAATGATGTCCTTCTCCGACCAGCTCCGAGCCTGCCATGAGCGCCTGGCCGCGGTGTGCGCGGCGCTGCCGGCTCCTTACCCGGCCTTCACGCTTTTCTTTTCGTTGAGCGACGGATCTCAGCGCGCGCACGTGGTCCATGCGCGCGCCGCCGGGTTCGACGCAGCGTGGCGTGAAGGCGCCGCGGCTGCCGCGCACTGGGTGCGCGAACATGGCATTGCCGCACCGTGGCTGCGCGTCGATTGGGTCGAAGGCGCAAGCCCGATGGACTGGGCTCAGTTCAAGGCCCAGCTTGCCGCGGTCAAGCGCAACTACTTTCGACTCGGCCTGGCTTTCGACAAGAACTTCGAGACCGCATTCACCGAGCAGGAACTCAACGCCAACGCCATGCTGTGCGGCGACTCGACCATTGCGCATGCGGTGGTCAACGCGCGCAACTTCGAGACCTATGCCCAGGCGCGCTTTGCCCACCCGCCGGCGCTCGACCTTGCGGCGGACCAACCGGTCTATCTTCTTGCGATGGCGGGCGTCTTTTGCCAGGCCGACTGCGTCGTGCACAAGCTCGTGGGCACGGGGCTCGATGCCGGGCGGCGCCAGGCGCCGGCCCTCAACCCGCAATCGGCGCTCGAACTTGTGCGCAGCGGTTCCGCATACCTCGCGCGGCAGGTGCAGGAAGGCGGATTGTTCGCGTACGGCTACTTCCCTTGTTTCGATCGTCGCATTCCCACTTACGACGCCACGCGCCACGCGGTCGCCCTTCACAGCATGATCGAGGCGTGGGAGCTCACGCGCGACGAAAAGCTGCATGCGGCCATCGTCCAGCTGCTCGACCATCTCGCGCATTCGCTCATACGCCACTACAGGCTCGCAGACGGTACCGCGCTCGCCTTTCTCGTCGAGACCGGCGAAGAGGTCAGGCTGGGCGGCAGCGGTGCATGCGTGCTCGCCCTGGTGAGGTATTGCGAGGCGACGGACACGCGCGAATGGCTGCCCTTGCTGGAGAAGCTGGCGCTGGGGATCGCGTCGCTGCAAGACGCCGCCACGGGCCGCTTCAACCACGTGCTTCATGCCGCCGGCCTGCAGGTGAAGCAAGCCTCGCGCGCCGTCCACCACGACGGGCAGGCCGTCTACGGCCTCATGCGCCTGTACGGGCTCACGCGGGATGCGAGGTGGCTGGCGGTAGTGGAGAAGGCCTTCGACCATTTCATTGCGAACCAGCACTGGCAAGGGCACGACCATTGGCTGAGCTGCTGCGTCAACGAGCTCACGCGCTGGAGCCCGCAGGAAAAATACTTTCGCTTTGGGCTGCAGAACGTCGCCGGCTACCTGGACTTCGTGCTCGACCGCAAGACCACCTTTCCCACGCTGCTCGAACTCATGCTGGCCGCGCAGCAGATGCTGCAGCAGCTTGAAGGCATGCCCGCGATGCGGCACCTGCTCAACGAACTCGACACCGAGAAGTTCTATCGCGCACTCGAGTACCGCGCCCACTATCTGCTCAATGGGTTCTTCTGGCCCGAGATGGCGATGTACTTCCGGCGGCCTGGCGCCGTTGCCGGTGCCTTCTTTGTCCGGCATCACGCGTTCCGCGTGCGCGTCGACGACGTGGCGCAGTATGTGTCCAGCTTCGTGGCCTATCACCGCTACCTGCTGGAGCGCCGTGCGCTGCCGGTCGGCGCTGGCGCAAGGGACGAAGGCGCCGCCTGGACGGCGAGCGAAATGGCGCGCGTGACTCACGGCGAATGGGTGGTGACGCCGGACGAAGGCTGGCGCGCCAGCGGGGTGGCGCAGCGCTCCTTCCTGCGCAAGGGGCGGGTGGTGTTCGAGCACCAGTCGCGGCCGTCGAAGGCGCCGCTGGCCGCTGTTGCGCTCAAGGGCGTGCTGCAGCCCGCCGCCGCGGTGCTGTGCGCCGATGCCGCGCCGCACCTGGACAAGCGCGTGCCGGTGCTCCAGGTTCCAGACGTGCTGCAGGCCGTGCTGGCACTCGGCGCGCATGCGCGCACCGAATTCGGCGGGCGCGTCTGCGGCGTGCTGGGCAGCGGCACCGGCAGCAGCACAGTGGCGTGCATGCTGGCCGAGGCGCTGGCGGTGTGGGGAGAAGTCGGCCGGCCCGAAGGCAACGTCGGCCTTCCTTCCGGGCTTGCGTGGAACCTCACCTGCATGCCGCGGCACGCGGCCTATTGGGTGCTGGAGATGGGCTCGGCGCAAATGCCCGCTTCGACGCAGCTGGTGCGGCCGATGGTCGTGGTGGTGACGGGGCTCTCCTCCGCTTCGCAGAAGCACCGCGGCTCGTCTGAAGCGGCCGCGCGCCTGGACAGCCGCATCTTCGACGGCATGGCGCCGGGCGACATCGCTGTTCTGAACCGAGACATTGCGGAATTCGCGACCTTTGCGGAAGCCGCCATGGCGCACCAGCTCCAGATCGTGACCTACGGCGAGCACAAGGACGCCGACGTGCGGCTGCTCGCGTTCGACCACGGCGAAGTCCGGGCCTGCGTATTCGGCGAGCCGTTCCAGCTTCGGCTCAACGCACCGGGGCGCCACATGGGCGGCAGCGCAGTGGCCGTATTGGCGACCTTGCAGGCCATGCGGCTGAAGCTGGCGGCCGCGGTGGAAGCCTTTGCCCACTTTGAACCCCCTGGCGGGCGCGGCGCGCTGCACACCATCCACATCGGCGGCGGCAGCTTCAAGCTGATCGACGAAACCTACGACGCCAACCCGAGCTCGATGCGCGCCGCGCTCGCGCTGTTGTCGCAAGCGCCCTGCGAACCCGCGCGGCGCGTGGCCATCCTCGGCGACATGCAGGCGCTCGGCCCCGCCGCGCAGCGCCACCACCTGGACCTGGAGCCGGAGCTGCTCGCATCGCAGCCTGACCGCGTGCTGCTGTGCGGCCCGCTCATGCGCGCGCTGCACGCGCGCATCCGCACCAAGGTGCGCTCCCACTGGTTTGTCGACGTCTCGGATTTGTCGACTGCGCTCGGCAGCCTGCTGCAGCCGGGCGACTGGGTGCTGGCCAAGAGTTCCGCCGGCGTCGGGCTGTCGCGCCTGGCCCGTGTATTGAAAGCCTTGCCATGATGAAACTGAACGCACCGCTGCCACTGTCTTTCAAACCGCGGGCAGCGCCCCAGGGCCGCTGGTGGCTGGCCTGGCTGCAACTGCTGTGCGCGTGGCTGGTTTGCATGCTCCTGTGCGCCAACGTGGCACTGGTGCTGACGAAGGGCTGGCCGCAGGACGAAGGCAAGCCTGCGGCTAAGACCGCTGTCGGCTGTGTCCCGGCGGAGCCGGGGCCCCGGGCTCGTGTCGCAGCTTCGCCGAAGCCCGTGCACCCAACCCAATGTGCAGGAACGTAATGTGATATTTGTCCTTGTAACAATTGGGTAACAGTTGATAATGACGCAGGCGTCATTGCCGGACGGATCGGCCCTTTCCCATGATCAAGTTTCTCTTGCCCAGTCAGCTGGTGGCCGAAGTGCCCGAGGAGCCCGGCGCGAGTCCGTATGCGGGTGCGCTGCATACCGCGTTCCGTGCCGCCTACCCGCTGGTCAAGAGTGCGGCGTGGCGCTCGCTGCCCATCAGCCTGTTCGGCCTGCTGCCTTCCATCTTCTTGCTGCAGGTCTACGACCGCGTGCTGTCTCGCAGCGGCATCTCGACGCTGGCGGCCCTGGTGAGCGGCATCCTGTTCTTTCTCTGCATCGAGTTCTGGCTGCGCACGCGGCGCTCGCGCCTGCTGCGCAATGCGGGCGCCATCATCGACCACGGTGTTTCGGGTGCCTTGCTCCATTCGATGCTGAACCGTCCGCTGCGCGCGCTGGAAGCGTGTCCGGCCTCGATCTGGCACCAGTTCTTCCGCGACGTGGCCTCGGTGCGCGGCACCGTCACGGGCGGGCTGGCGCAATCGATCTTCGACTTGCCGATGGCGGTCTTTGCGCTGGTGGTGATCGGCATCGTGGCCTTGCCGGTGCTGCCCGTGGTGGCGCTGTTCCTTGCCATCATGGCGTTCCTCGCCTGGTGGTGGGCCGATGAAGTGCGCAGCGGCCGGGTCGAGGAAGTGCAGCGCGGCCGCGGCCTGGACCGCATGACCTCGGAAATCTGCAATGCACGCGAAACGCTCAAGACGCAGGCCAACGACGGTCCGACCATCGAGATGTGGCGCCAGACCTACAACGCCTGGCTGGGCGAGAGCTTCAGCAAGAACGGGCAGATCGAAACCGCGCGCGACGGCACCACGGTGCTGCTCACGGTCTTCTCGGTGATCGTGGTCACCGTGGGCGCGGTGTCGGTCATGGAGCAGTGGATGACCGTCGGCGGCTTGGTGGCGTCGAACATGCTGGCGCTCAAGGCCTTGCAGCCGGTGGCGGGGCTGGTGTCGAGCTGGCGTTCGCTCGCTGCTGCGAAGGAAGCGGCCAAGCGGCTCGAGAAAGTGCTCTCCGAGCCCGTCGAGAAGCCGCCCTCCGGCATGACGCTGCCGCAACCGCTCGGCCGCGTCACGCTGAAGGACGTGAGTTTCAGCTTCGCCGAAGGCGCGCAGAAGCCGGTGCTCGAGAACGTCGATCTCGACATCGGGCCGGGCGGCTTGCATGTGATCGTCGGGCGCAACGGCGCCGGCAAGTCGACGCTGGTCAAGCTGCTCTCCGGCCTGTACACGCCCACGCGCGGCGTCATCAGCATCGGGGAGTACGACCTGTCGCAGTTCGGCCGCGAAGAGCTCTCGCGCTGGATCAGCTATCTCTCGCAAGAGGTGTACTGGTTCGGCGGCCCGTTGATCGACACCATGCGCCGCACGGCCCCGGGACAGAGCGACGAGCAGGTGGTGGCGGCCTGCAAGCTGTCGGGTGCGCATGACTTCATCTCCAAGCTGCCCGACGGCTACCGCACGGTGGTCGGCGAAGGCGGCACAGGCTTCTCGGTGGGCGAGCGGCGCAAGCTCGCGCTGGCCATGAGCTTCCTGCGCAAGCCTTCGGTGCTGGTGCTGGACGAGCCCAGCAACGACCTCGACTTTCAGAGCGAACGCACGTTGCTTGCGACGCTGCTTGCGGTCGCCAAGGTGCGCACCGTGGTGGTGGTCACGCACTCGCTGCGCATCGTCTCGGCCGCCACGGTGGTCTACCACGTGACGGGGCAGGGCAATGTCGAACAGGGCACGGCGGCCGTCATGGTGCCCAAGCTGTTCGGTGTCAGGAAGGCCTTGGTGGCGCTGGGCGATGCCGCCCCGGGTGACGACGGTGCGGAGGCGATGCCCCAGGGCAATGCCGCCAACCGTTCCATCGCCTGAGCCTGCCGATTGGAAAACAAGAGCAATGGAGACCGCGACTTGAAATCAGATCTGCCGCAGATACTCCAGGACGAGGACCAGAGGCGCGCGGCGCATGCATCGCCGGAGGGCAAGCGCCGCCAGTGGGCGATCGGCGGCGTGATCGCGGTGCTGGCCGTGGTCGGCCTGGGCTTTCCGATGGAAACCGTGGTGGTTGCGCCGGGCCGCGTGATCCCGTCGGACCGCGTGAAGTCGATCCAGCACCTGGAAGGCGGCATCGTCAGCAACGTGATGGTGAAGGAAGGCGACCGCGTGAGGCAGGGCCAGTCGCTGGTCGAGATCGACCTTGGCGGCAGCGGCCTCAATTTCGAGGAACTCACCGCCCGCCACGCCGCCACCGTGGCCACCCGCGTGCGGCTCATGGCCGAGAGCCGGGGCCAGCCGCTCAAGCGGGAGAGCTTTGCCGCCGACATCGACGCGAGCGTGCTCGACGGCGAGGTCGGCGCGTATCAGGCGCGCGCACTCGAACAGCGCGGCGTGATGGCCGGTGCCGTGTCCGGGCTGGAGCAGGCACGCAGCAAGCAGCTCGAACAGCAGGCGAAGGTGAAGGGCCTCAACGACCGGCTTGCATTGATGCAGAAGGAGCTCGAGATATCGGAGCAGCTGCTGAGCGAAAAACTGGTCGGGCAGGTTGAGGTGCTCGAGAAGCGCAGGCTGGTCGAGGGCGTGCGGAGCGAACTGGCTGTGGCACGCCAGGGCGCCATCTCGGCCACTGCCGCCATCACCGAGGCCGAGGCCAAGATGGCCGAGGCCGAAGGCCGCTTCCGGCGCCGCGCGTCGGACGAACTCGCGACGGTGGAACGGCAGTTTGCGAGCCTGAGCGAAGACCTGGCGCGCGCGCGCACGCAGCGATCGCGCACGATCGTGAAGGCGCCTGCCGACGGCATCGTCAAGGGATTGCGCAGCGGCAGCCCGGGGTGGGTCATCAAGCCCGGCGAGGCCATCATGGAAGTGGTGCCCGACAAGGACGAAGTCATGATCGAGGCGCGGCTGAACCCGAACGACCGCGGCTTCGTCGAGGTCGGCCAGGCCGCACGCGTCAAGGTCACGGCCTACGACTATCTGCGCTACGGCGCTGTCGAAGGCAAGGTCACGCTGGTGGCCGCCGATGCCGACCGCGATCCGGCCATTGCCAGCGCCCAACCCTACTACCGCATCCTGGTCAGCACCGGCCAAGCCTATGTGGGACAGCCGGAGAACCGCATCACCGCGGGCATGGAGTCGGAAGTCGACCTGAAGGTGGGGACCGATCCGTTCATCTGGTACATCCTTCGCCCTGTGCTCAAGCTGCGGCGCGAAGCCTTCCGCGAACCATGAGGGCGCGCATTCCGGCTGGCCGCCGCCCGATGCGCCGCAGCGTTTTGAGCGCGGCGCTGTGTGTGAGCTTTGCGTTTCCACCGGTCGCGATGGCGCAGGAAACGCGAGAGGTGCAGGAGCCGCTGCCGGCGCAGCTGGTGGCGGCGCGGCGCCTCTCGGCTCCGTCGATGGGTGCAGCCAGCTATGCCCAGCGCGTGAAGCAGGCACTCATCACGCTCGCGCAGGAATACCCCGAGGTGCAGACCGCGCAGGCCGCTGCCAACACCAGCAGCTTTGGCGTGGACGCCGCGAAAAAGGCGCGCTATCCGCGCTTCAAGATGGGCACCGCGTCGGGCACCTACAACGGCGGCGGTGCCAATTCAAAGAGCGAGAACTACACCGTGCTGACGGCCGAGGCACGCGTGAGCCTGGTCGACGGCGGCGCGATGAACGCCGCGGTGCGTGCCGCGGAGGCCGGGAACCAGGCCGACGACGAGGCCGTCGTGACCACCTCGCAAAAGGTGGTGCTCGATGCGCTGACCGCCTACCTGCAGGTGCAGCGCTTCGACCTGAAGAAGCAGATCGCGCGCAAGGCCACCGAGGTGGTGGCCGAGCTTTCCAGGGCGGAAGCGCGCCGGGTGGCGCTCGGCGCCGCCGGCGAGAACGACCTGAACATGGCGGCCTCGCGCCGTGCCAGCGTGGCGGCCCGCGAGTCCGACTTCCAGGCCCAGCGCGACGAGGCGCTGGCCAAGTTCAACACGTATTTCAAGTTCACGCCCAACACCGATTCGCTGCCCGTGCTTGCGGCACCCGCCTTCTGGCGCATCGCCTCGCAGGACGAAGCCGTGCGCCGCGCGGAAGAACGCAGCACCGAGATCGCCGAGGCGAAGGGCCGCGTGGCGCGAGCCCAGGCGCTGGTGGACCAGCAAGAGGCCAGCATCTGGCCGACCGTGGACGCCGTGGTCGTCAAGAGCAAGGATCCGCGCGGCGTGTCGCCCCAGGAGCCGACGCGCGCGGCCTTCGAACTGAACTGGAACTTCGGCAACGGCTTCGACCGCCAGCTTCGGCTGAAGTCCGCGCTGGCCGAAGTGACCAACCAGGAGGCCAAGCTCGAGGGCGTGAAGCTCAGCCTGCTGGAGCTTACCTCGGCCTCATGGGCGCGCACTGTGTCTGGCCGCGAACGCGAGCGGCAGCTGATGGAAGCCGTCAGCACCTCGGGCCAAGCCTTCCGCGGGCGGCGCCGGCTGATGGAGTTTGGCCGCGAGACGCTGCCGGCCGTGCTCGACGCCCAGCTCGATTACTACAACCTGCTGTTCGACTATGTCGATGCCGTGTTCGACCTGCGCATCAGCGAGCTGCGCCTTGCGCGCACCACCGGAGAACTGCGGATCGACACCGACGCGAGCAATGCATGGATCGACCGCATCTTCGGCCCGCCGAGCCGCCCCGCGCTGAGCGAGGACGGCCTGCTCACCGCGCTGTGCATATCGAGCAATGCAAGCTGCGCCAGCGAGCCCGTGATCGATCGCGGCGCCACGGCCGCGGCGTCGAACCCGCCGCTGCGCCGCGCGGATCGGCTGGCGACCCGCTAGACAAGCCGCGCGGAGAGGCTCAGGCATCCTCTGGAATGCCGGGCTCGCCGTCCAGGATCTGGTATTTGCGCATCTTTTCCCACAGCACCTTGCGGCTGATGCCCAGGTGCTGCGCGGTGTCCTGGCGCTTCCAGTCATTGATCTCCAGCGCCGCGATGATGCGGTTGCGCTCGCTGCTGTTCCAACCCTTGCGGTCGCCGTTACCATCGAGCGCGAGGCCGCCTGCGCCGCCGTTGTAGCTGCTTCTTTCGCCTGGCCCGGCCGTGGGCGTCGGCGTGCCGCGCGTGAGTGCGATCGCGCGCTGGATCAGGTTCTGGTCCCACGCATGCAGTTGCCGTGCGATCACGCCCACGCGCTCGGCCAGGTTGCGCAGCTGCCGCACATTGCCCGGAAAGTAGGTCTCCGCGACCGCATCGCTGAGCCAGTGCGGCGTTTCGCCCAAGGCTTCGAACTCGTCGCCCAGCACATTCGACAGCAGCGCCTTGAAGATCGCGATCTTGTCGATCTCGCCGCGCTCCTCCAGGCTGGGCACATGCAGCTCGATCACCGCGAGCCGGTAGAAGAGGTCGGCACGGAACTCGCCGCTGGCCACCATCTCGCGCAGGTTGCGATTGGTGGCGGCCACCAGCCGGAAGTCGACGCGCACGGGCGCCGTGGCGCCCAGCCGCGTGACCGCGTTGTCCTCGAGCACGCGCAGCAGCTTCACCTGCTGGTATTTCGGCAGGTCGCCAATCTCGTCCAGGAACAGCGTGCCGCCCGTCGCCTGCTCGAAATAGCCACGGTGCGCATGCACGGCGCCGGTGAACGAGCCCTTGGTATGGCCGAAGAAGAGCGACTCGAAAAGGCCGTCGGGAATCGCACCGCAATTCACCGCCACGAACGCGCCCTTGCTGTAGTGCTGGTGCCCCAAGTGCAGCTGCTGCGCGATGCGCTCCTTGCCCACGCCTGTTTCGCCCCGCACCAGCACGCTGTGGTTGCAGTCCGCAAAAGCGTTCACTTCGGCCAGCAGCGACTTCATGGCCTCCGAGTGCGCCACCAGCACGTCGGGCGCCTGCGGCGCCACGTCGCGCGCGCGCAGCTGCCGCACGAGCTTGGCCACCATCGTGCGCAGCTCGGCGCAGGTGAAGTCGTAAGGCAGCACGTGCAGGTACTCGGGCGGATACGTGCGTGAATCGCGATCGCGCGAGGCCGCGGCCACCCAGATCACCGGCATGCCTTGCAGCAGCTCGGTGGCATGCGCCAGCCCGCCGCTGTCGATGACAGTGACACTGATGATCGCGACCGACGGCCGAAGCGCGGTGCCGCGGTCCTGCGGCGGAGGGGGCATGCCGTCGGCCCGCACCACCTCCACGTCGAAACTCGCCATGCATCGTGCGATGCGGTCGAGGATGTCGGCTTTGCCCTCCCAGACAAAGAGGTCGAGTTCGTCGAAGTTGGGGGCGCTCATGGGAACAATTGCTCGAGGTAGGTCCGTGCGGTTTTGCAGTGGCTCACGTCAGTACACCAATTCCGCACCTGCTTTGCATGTCATGCGGGCGCCGACCTCGGCGTTCGCAAGCTCGATTCCGAGGTTTTTCAAGAGTAGCTCCACCAGCGAATTGACAACAGAAGAGACAAGTGAATTGACCAGGGGTTTGAGCAGGTTGAACACGGTTGTGGCCGCCGCATCGGTGGTTGCCACGATGGCACCTAGCAACCCTGCCGAGGCACCAGGTGCATACAAGTTGAGCTGCAGGCCATTGACGATACCGGTCACGAGGCCGGCCACATCGTTTGTGGCGGACGTTTCCAGGTAAGTTTGTGCCGGCGCTGCAACATCGTCGATTTCCTTCAGCAGCCCGGGCGCGCTGGAGTGAAAGAGCAGCGAGTCGTTGCCACCGTCGAGCGGGCTGGAGTTGACCGCGAGGGCTACGCCTCCGCCGCCGAATGCCGTGCGCTGGGCGGTCGCCTTCTGGGACGTCCACGTTCCGTTCGGCTGCAGATACTCTTGCGTGCTCAGGGTGCATACCCCGAAAAGCACCGCGAAGCAGGTCTTTCTGGTTTGCACCGTACCGATATCGATCAGCGCAATGGGGTCCACGGTGGGAGCCAGCGCTGTCGACGAGAAAGCCTTGGTTTTTGCGTCGGCCGGCGTGGTGCCCATTTTTCCGATGCGCAGCGTGGCGATATTGGATTTGGAGTTTGCCCACAGCTTGCTGTCGGAACTGTTGGTGCAGTCATAGTCCGTGACATACGCCGAGGCGGGCGCAACGTCGATACTGATGTCGATCTGCAACGGCAAGGGAAGCGCTTTCACGTCCGAGATTTCGGCCTTCGCAGGCGTGTGGCAGTTCAACGCGATGACCGGGCAGCTGCCCGGCGGCGTCAGGTCGATCACGGAACTCAAGATCGATACCAATGCCGAGCTCAGCGAAAGAAGCGCATTGGACAGGCCGCTGATCAACGTGGTCAGCACCTGCCCGGCTGCGCCGAGATTGGCTGAAACAAGTGCCCGAACCTGGGCCGTCCGGACATAGATCTTGTTCGGGCCGAGCGGATCGAGCTTGGCCAGTTCGGGATTTCCCACGGCAGAAAACTGCGGCGGCTCAATCACCTTGATGCTCGCAGTGATCCCGGCAAGGCTGACATCCACGGCCGCTCCGTTCTTGCCATTGGCCGCTTGCACCACGCCTTGCAGCAACTGGAAAACCTGAATGCTGGTGTCCAGTCCGGCCGCGTCCGCGCCGGACTGCACGCCCAGCAGCGTCCCGAGCTTCAGCAGTGGCTGGGCCGCGGCTGCGTTGGCTGCGATCTTGATCAACCCGAGGGCGTCGATCGCCGTCTGGGCCGTGCCTCCGTTGCGTTGAAGCGCATTGATCATGGCCTGCACCAACTTGCCCACTGAGGCATCGGCGGCCAGGACCTCGTCATATTTGCCGGCGCCGATACCCAGTTCAAGCGCCAGTTCGTCCATGAAGGTCAGCAATTTGAGGTCGGTCGAGACCAAGCCGTTCCAGCCGACGGCGTCGAGATTGAGGCTGCCCCCCAGAAGACCGCCGAACACCGCATTGAGCGAAGGCGATCGAGTGCTGTCCACGCTCACGAGCGTGCTGCGGATGCTCAAGGCGGCCAGCGGGTGCTTGCGGGCTGCCAGCGCGACGACGGCAATGGGCCTTGGCTCGTTGCCCGGAAGGCCTGCAAGCAGCAGCGCGGGGGTCCTGTTGATGCTGACGCGCACTGCGTTGAGTTTCTGGCCGCTTTCCGGCGCGCCGAAGTGCGGTGCCGCGGGCCTGGACACGGGATCCCAGTGGCCGCACGCCACGCTGTCCGCTGCGACATCGGCCAGCGTGGGCGGAAGATTTTTTTCGGCGTTTGCAATCGCTGCCGTCGTTGCGCCCGTGCAGCTGTCCCCGTCCAGTGCCTGTGCGCCCGCGAGTGCAGCAAGGTCCGCCGTCTTCTGGAGCTCGCGCTTCAGGAAGAACATGTAGCCGAGTTCGGTCCCCACCAGAACAATCACGAGAAGACTCAACGCGATGACGGCATTGATGACCACCGATCCTGCTTGCCGCCGCCGCATTCCTCGATTGAATGGATGCATGGCTCGACGCTAGGAAGAGGACCTGGTCGCCGTCGCCTTGCCAAGCAGGCGGTCGGGCATCCAACTTCCGGTGAGTGGAAGGGGCGGCAACAGCGGATGGGCGCGGTACGGGTAGCTCACCTTCACTGCAACTTCGCCAGCTGAAAGATTCACCTCGGGAGGGATGTCCGCCATCTTTGCGCGAAGCCATGTCTCTTTCGACGAAGGAGCACTTCCGGCGGACGCGGGGGTGATCATCGACAGCGCGAGCGACCGGTAGATGGCCGTTCGGACATTCGCCTGCAGGTCTGTGGTCGGCGTGTCGCTGCGAAAGAATTGGGCGGCTCTTGCACCGTCTTCCGCCGCGCGTGAGACGGCCTGCTGCACGTAGAGAACACCGCAGAAGGTAATGAGGCCGTAGATGCCGAGGAAGAGGACGCTGAAGACCAGCGCAAACTCGATGGCGGCGACGCCCCGCTGCCCGCGAGCCATGGCCCGTTGGAGTGTCGTCGGGCCGGGCTTCACAACGACCTCCCGTCGAGCAGCATGCTGGCCTTGCCTGCAATCCGGTCGGGCACCGCAAAACTGGGGAACGCCGGAAACATCGCGTTGATCCCGCTGACGGCGACGGTCACGACCATCTGGCAACGGTTATTCCATTCCGGCCCGCAAGGCGGCGCGGCCTGCGCGCAGTCGTCCGTTCCGGCCAGGCAGATTCTTGCGTCGACGTCCCGGTTCGTTTTCAGGCCCGCAGGCAACCAGTCGCTGCGCAGTACGGCAACGCTGTTGGCCTCCGTTTTCCTTGCATTCAGGTTGGTCTGGTAGCGCAGGCCGGCGCGGGCACCGTCTTCCGCGGCGTTCTGCAAGCTCATGCGCATGGTCAACAAGAAGCCATAGCAGATGACGGCATAGACAAGCGCAAAGATGATCAGGAACACGAATGCAAACTCGATTGCATACACGCCGCGCTGTGCGCGCCGGGGCTTTGCGTGGCAACTTGCTTCCATGGACTTTCTTGCGCCGCGAGGATGGGCCCGTGTCTACCTTCCCCCGGCAGGAGCGCCGCCACCGGCATTGTTCGATTTCGTCACGATCGAGCCGAGGCGCTCGGGGATGGGATGCTCGAAACTCTTGACGTAACGCTCGTAGCTGCGGCTGGCCACGCTTCCGGAGATGGGGCGGGGTGTGGGGGACGCAAGCTCTCCGCTGCGCTGCCGGGCGAACAGGTTTTGCGTGGCATCACCCACCAGCAATGTCGGCGGCTCGAGTTCCTCCGGCTCCGCGGTCCGGGCTTCCGGCGTTTGGGTTTGCGCTTGCTGTGCAGCCCCGGCCTTTGCATCCGTTTGCGCGAAGGCCGCTGCGGCCATGAAGAAAAGTGCTGCGGTCATGGCAAGCTGGATCGGCAGCGTTGCAGTTCGTTCGGCGGGTTCATGGTTCATGGTGTGCCTCGTGAGGTCGAGCTCGCCGAGAGCGGAGCTTCAGTGCTGGATGCGGACGGATTCGACTGGCTGGCGGTTCTCATGCCGCCTGCGCCTGTCCACCGCGATGGCTTGAGCGCCAGGGGCGCAACAATGGTCTCATTGCGGCCGGTGACCGGTGCCGCGGCGTAGGCTGGCGCTGGTCCTGATGCACGCATCTGCAGGGCCGCTTCGTGCACGGCCAGGCGTGTTGGTTCAGACATGCGGTTGGCATTCATCAGGGCTGTCGCCTGGTCCCGCTGGCCGGTCACTTCCAGGTAGAGCGCCAGATTGGCTTGAGCCTGCGTACTGTCAGGCCGCAGTTGGAGCGCCTGCATCAGCGGAAGCCGCGCCTCGTCGATCTGGCCGGCACGCAATTTCGCGTAGCCGAGATCGCTCAGGAGCAGCGCATCGGTCGGAGTGCGGCGCTGCGCTTGTGCAAGCAGCTGCACGGCCTCTGCGTAGTTGCCGCGCATGCCTGCCAGGAGGCCTAGGCCGCGGTAGCCTGCACCCTCCAATGGTGTGCCCATCAGGCGCTTGTAGGCGGCCTCGGCGGGCGCGGCCTGTCCGGTCTGGCGCAGGGCCTCGGCACGCACGCGCGTGGACTCGGGCGAAACGCCCCAGCGCTGCTCGAGCGCGTCGATGTGCGCGAGCGACGCAAACCACAGGTCTTCCTTTTGCATCTGCTCCACGAGCTTGAGATAGGTCGCCTGGGTGTCCACGTTGGCGCCGGCCCTGGTGTCCGCGGCCGCCTCGGCGGCCATGCGCTGCTGTGCATCGGCACTGGCGGCGTATTGATCCTTGGGGCCCGCACATCCTGTGGCGGCAAGGACCGCTGCGGCCGCCATTGCAAAGGCCTGCATGCGGCGGGCTGGGCGAAAACTTGCGAAAAGATCGAATGGTTTCATTTGGCGGCGGCTACCAGTGAGCGGAAGATCGCAAGGAATGCGGGGCCTGCCGTGACGATGACCAGTGCCGGCAGCAGCGTTGTCACCATGACGGCAGTCATCTTCACGGTGATCTTTCCGATGCGTTCCTTCATTTCGGAACGCCGGTGCTCGCGCAGCCTGTCGCTGAAGACGCGCAGCGGCTCCTGCACGGCGCCGCCGTGCTTGTCGACCTGCACCAGCAAGGACACGAGCCCGCGGAGATTTTCATTCTTGTGCAGGGTGGCAAGGCGCTGCAGCGAATGCTCGCGGCTGCGGCCGCGGCTGTACAGGTTGTTGGCCAGGACCAATTCGTGGCCGAGCACGCGCAGCACATGCGAGAAGTCGCTGGCCATGATCTGCAGGCTCTGGTCCAGGCTGAGGCCGACGCCTTGAAGAAGACGCAGCAAGTCGATGAACAGCGGAAGTTCCTGATTGGCCCGCTCGCGCCGCGCGGCGGCAAAGCGGCCGAGCACCCATTTCGGCGCCATGAAGCCGATGACCCATGCGGCCGCCATCACGATGGTGACCGTTCGCTGCTGGCGGCCCGCGCTCCACAGCACGTAGGCGAGAAAGGGAAGAAAGAACGCCAGAAAAATACGGGTCACCAGAAAGATTAGCTGCGCGCGCTTCGAGGAGAGGCCGCACTGATCGATGAGGTTGCGGTCTTCGTCCGCCACGAATGCCCGGCCGATCCTCGAGTCAAGCCAATGGAACGGAAGTTCGATCTCCGGCTTTGCCGGGGCGCCCGGCTCCTCGCCCGAATCGGCGGAGGCGTTCGACGGCTGCGGAGCCGTGACAACCTGCAGGATGGCGCGGCCGATGACCTTGCCGCTACGCGTGCGCCGCACCTCGGCGGCGATCAGCGCGCCGGCACCGGCCACGAGACCCAGGGCCAGCAATGCCAGGCTGGCGATCGCCAGTTGATCGGGCGTCACGCTCATGTCAGTTTTGCCAACCGGTAGAGGAGCGCCGCACCGAACAACTGAAAGCCTCCCGCGGAGAGCACCATCATGCGGCCGGTCCCATCGTTCCACATGCCCAGGAAATAGCCCGGATTGGTCAGAATGAAGAAGGCGCCGACGCTCACGGGCAAGAGCCCGAGGATCCACGCGGAGAGCCGGGTTTCGGAAGACATGGCAAGCAGCTCATGCTCCGCCTGCTCGCGATCGCGCATGAAGTTGCCGACGCGCTCCAGCAAGAGGTCCGAGCGTCCGCCGTAGCGCACGCCCAGGCCGAGAATCGAGGCGAGCAGGAACATTTCCTCGATGCGGACATTGGTGGCGGTCTGGTGTAGCGCGCGGTCCAGGTCCATGCCCGCGCGCACCAGCGAGGCCGAGCGTTCCAGGTGCGGCCGGAGCGGGGCCTCCGTGGTGGCAATCGCCAGCTGGAACGCCGCTTGGGTTGAGTTGCCGATGGTGATCAGCCGCACCATCGCATCGATGTAGGCAGGCAGTTGGCTGATCGTCTTGCGGCGGAGCTTCTGCAGGCGCAGCCACACTGCGAAGACCGCGAGAAGCACCAGCATGCCGAGCGCCGTCAACGCCGCCAACCAGCCGCCGAAGAGTCCGGCGAGTGCGGCCAGTGCCACGATGCCGCCCAAGCCGAACGCGGCCATGCGCGCATCGATCACGCCCACCAGCCACCCGGGCAAGAGCTTGTCGAAGAGCCCGACGGGTGCTGCAGCCGCGGCGCTTGCGCCGGTATCGAGCCACGGGTCGGTGGTCACGCCGGTCATGAGACTGTCGCTCGCCAGGTCCCGCAGGGGAATCGGCAGCGGCGCCGCATCGGCCGTGCTGGCAAGGATCTGCTGGTCGAGGTGACGCCCGGTCGCCTGCCGCACCTGGCGGCTCCGGGCCCATTGCCACAGCAGCAGCCCCGCGGCTGCGAGCAGCAGTGCGAGGCAGGCCACCACCAGCAGCACATCACGCACGGTTGTTGTCTCCTTGCTGCGCGCGCGTCAGCGACTGGCGAAAGCGCGTGATCTTGGGCGAGTGCGGCGCAATGCCCAGCGAGATCCAGCGGTCGCGCTCCTCGCCATCGGGCGACACGATCGGCTCGTAGCGGTAGAGCTCCTGCATGGCAACCACGTTGTCGTTGACGCCGGTGACTTCGCTCAGCGAAAGAATGCGGCGCTGGCCGCCCGAGAGCCGCCCGATCTGCACGATGAAATCGATGGCATTGGCGATCTGCCGGCGCAGGCTGACCTCGCTGCCCTGGTAGCCCGCGAAGCCCGCGAGCATCTCGAGCCGGTACAGGCATTCGCGTGGCGAGCTGGCGTGGATGGTGCCCATCGAACCTTCGTGGCCGGTGTTCATGGCCTGCATCATCTCGATGACTTCTGCGCCGCGCACTTCGCCCACGATGATGCGGTCCGGCCGCATGCGCAAGCTGTTGCGCAACAGGTCGCGGATCGACACCACGCCCGTGCCGTCGAATCCGCCGGGGCGGCTCTCGAGCCGGACGACGTGGCTGGTGCCCAGCGAAAGCTCCGCCGTGTCTTCGATGGTGATGACGCGCTCGCGCGCGGGAATGAAGGTTGCCAGCGCATTGAGCAGCGAGGTCTTGCCTGAGCTGGTGCCGCCGCTGACGAGGATGTTGCAGCGCGCACGCACGGCAATCTCCAGCAACTGCGCCATGCCTGCATCAAAGGTGCCGAGCTTCACCAGGTCGGCCGGTGTGAGCGGCTCCTTGCGGAACTTCCGGATGGAGACCGAGAGTCCGTCGATGGCCAGCGGCTCGATGATCACGTTGATGCGGCCGCCGTCCGGCAGGCGCGCATCGACCATCGGATTCGATTCGTCGAGCCGGCGCCCGAGCGGTGCAAGGATGCGGCGCACGATGCGCATCACATGCTCCGCATCGGCAAAGCGCACCGTCTCGCGCTCCAGCATGCCGTGGCGCGACACGTACACGTTCTGGTAGCCGTTGATCAGGATGTCTTCGACGGCCGGATCGTTGAGCAGGTCCTCCAGCGGCCCGAAGCCTGCGAGCTCCTTGGTCAGCGCATCGGAGATGAGCTGCATCTCGCGGTCATTGATGGGCACGCGGCGCAGCCGCACGAAACTGTCGACTTCCAGCTCGACGAACTGCTGGATCGACGCGCGCGACCAGCGGCCGAACTCGGCGCCCAGCTCTTCGATGCGGCTCAGCAGATGGTCGTGCGTCCAGCTCTTGATGTCCTGGAACTGCTGGGAGTGGATGAACGCCTGGTCGTCATCGGCGAATTCGAGATCGTTGGACATAGGGGCGCTTCAACCTTCACTAGAGCTTTTCCAGAAGCCGGCGATCTGCGACATTCGCGCCGACCAGCGGGGTTCCTTGGCGGGCGGTTGTCCGGCATCGCACATGAATTCCTGGTGCAGTCCGCGTGCGAGGCCGGCAATGGCTTGCGCGTATGCATCGTGGCGCGCGGTGTGTACCAGCATTTCGCCGCGGCTCGCAGCCGCCAGGAGTTGAGTAGCGCGCGCCGGCAGAACATGAAGCAGAGGCAGCTCGAGGCGATCTGCGATGTCCTTGGCCGGCAGCCCGACGTGGCTGTCGAACTTGTTTACCACGAGCGACAGGCGATCGGTCTCGATGCCCCGCGTGCGCAGTTCCTTCAGCATGTTGGCGGTGGAGACGATGGCGCCGATGCTCTGGTCGCACACCACCCAGTTGCGCTGCGCCGCCTTCACGGTCTGGGCCACGAAGTCCATGGTCGAGAAGCCGCCGAGATCGGCGATCTGGAAATCGAAGAAGTCGCCGAGGCGCTTGATCAGCGCGACCGAATCCGCGTGCGAGATCTCGCGGACCTGCGCAAGGCTTGTCGGAAGCGGGAGCACGGCCACCCCGCTTGCATGATGGGCCAAGGCGGTGTGCAGCAACGTCTGGTCGAGGCGGCGCAGGTTGCGCACACCGTCGACAAAGCTGAAGCCGCTTTGCGTGTCGAGATACAGAAGGCCGTCGCGCGCCGGCAGCCCCAGGTCGAGCAGCGCGACACCGCGGCGGGTGTTGCGGCCATGGGCAAGCGCGGCTGTCTGTGACAGCTGGTCGTTGAGCACCAGCGACAGGCTGGTTGCGAGCGTGGTCACGCCGATACCGGTGCGCGCGCCGAGCAGCGATAGCGTGCATCCACGGGTGCGCTTGTGCATGCCGCTGTGCCGCTCGAGCAACTTGCCAAGCGTGTTGACCGCGTCGCCCGGTGGCGCGTTCATATCGATGAAATCGTCGACCCCGGTCCGTAGCGCGGCAAGCATGGAGGCAGGCTCGGCCGACACTCCCGTGGCCAGCACCGGCAGCGTCGGCCATTCGCGCTTGAGGCGCTGGTGAAGCTCGCTTGCCGCTGCGGCGTGGTCGCCTGAGAAATCGAGAAAGACCGCGGCCGGATCGAGCATCGCAATGCGTTCGTCGATCGACTCGGTCTGGCCTGGAAGGATCACCAGGGTGCCCGACTGGCTGAGCGCATCGGTCAGCCAGGTGATGTGGCTGCTGTTCGGCGATGCGAAGAGATAGGTCTGCGCACCGGGCTCGGGAAGATTGTCGCGGGGAGCATTCATGGTGTCGGTCACCGGCGGTTCGTCATCTGTGTGCATCAACGCGAGAAGCCCGGCACGGCCGTGCCCGAGGCCGGACCCAGCAGGTGCGCGCGCCACACGGGTCCGTCGCGCTGCTCGGCGCCGCCCGGCAGGTAGGGGCCGAGATCGGTGCCGCGCGCGATCGGTTTCACCAGGTGCGGCGTGACGAGGATCACGAGTTCCTTCTCGCTCATCTGGTATTTGTTCTGCTTGAAGAACGTTCCCAGCACCGGGATGTCGCCGAGCAGCGGAACCTTGTCGGCGTTCGATGTCGTGGTGCGGCTCACCAGCCCGCCGATGATGAAGCTCTCGCCGTCGCCGAGTTCCACGGTGGTGTCCGCACGCCGCGTGCTGATGGCGGGCACCGCGACGCCTCCGATGCTCAGCGAGTTGGTGTAGTCCAGGTCGCTGGCCTCGGGTGCCACCTTGAGCACGATGCGGTCGTTCGACAGCACGGTGGGTGTGAGCGTGAGGCCGATGCCGAAGGGCTTGTATTCGATGCTCGTGGTGCCCAGCCCCTGCGGCGCGGGAACGGGCAGTTCGCCGCCCGCCAGGAAGCTCGCGCTCTGGCCCGACAGCGCCACCAATGTCGGTTCGGCCAGCACGCGGGCCATGCCGTTGCCTTCGAGGAAGCCGACATTCAGGCCGATGCCCCCCTTGCCGAAGTTGAACAGGAGGCTGAAAGCCTGGGCGAGCGGATTATTGTGTTCACCGCCGATCGAACCATTGGAGGCGAACGATGCGGAACCGAGCGAAGACGGCGAAAAGACCCCGAAGCTGAAACCGTGGGAGTTGGCGCGCGTGCTGAAGATGTTGAGGCCGGCCTGTTTCAGCACGCTGCGGTTGAACTCGACGATCTTCACCTCGACCTGAACCGTGCTGCTTCGCACATTGACGACGGAGCGGTCGATCAGTGTCGATTTCTCACCGCCCGAGGACATGGCCGCATCGCGCGCTTCCTGGTGTGCCTCCATGCTGCTCAGCGAACCGGCAAGCGTGGAGGCCCGGCGGCGGACTTCGATCGCATAGACCGTTGCGCTCGATTGGCCTCTTTCCCAGACCATGAGGGTGGTGCGGCCTGCGGCCTTGCCGGTGACGATGAGGCGCGCCGCCGGCGAGTTGGCCGACTGGCGCGTGAGTGCCACGCCGGCCACCGCCTCGTCGGCGATGGCCATGCGCTCGATGCCCTTGCCGATGAGCAGTTCCTTTTGCGTGCCTGCGTCGATTCGCAATTGAAGCGCGGGGCGCACAGAAGCGGTCTCCGCATCGGCCGCCGCGGACACCGCGGGACAGGCGCCCGATGCCAGAAGGCACAGCAGCGCGATGGCCCGGCGCGTGGGATGTGCCGGGCCGGTGCTCTTCGCGCGGGGGGCGATCGTCATGGTGTTGGTTTCCTGTGTGGCGTGCATGGACGTGCCACTCTGCGGTTCAGTAGTTGATCGTTTCGCTGCGGTCGCCACGAATGACCTCGACCTGGAGCCCGCCGCGCGGTCCACTGGTGCGAGCCGCCGCAGCCTGCGCCGTCGCGGCGATGGGCGGCGTGCGTGGCGCAACGGCGCCCGGCTTGCCGCCGGTGACGAAATCTGCCGTGGTGACGCCGGCCTGTGCGCGGTCCAGTGCTTCGAGCGGCGTGCGGCGCGGTTCGCCGGCTTTGGGTGGCGGAGGTTGCAGGGCGGTCGGCAGCTCGGCGAAGAGCTTCGGATCGGGTTCCGACATGTCGGTGGGGTTGCGAAGCGCCAGCAGCAAGTGGCCGCTGTTCTCCGCCAGCGTCAGCCGGTTGATCTCATTCACCGGCACCGCGAGCACGGCGGTGCGGGCGGGTTCGGCGCGCTGCGCCTGTTGCGCCGTGCCGTTCTTGTCCATCTTGGGAGGCAGGCCATCGACGGAGGCGTTGCCGTAGGCCAGCACGCGCTTGCGCGATAGCAGCAGGCGCGCCTGGCTGCGGTCGATGTCCTTGCCGTCGGACTTGAGCATCACGAAGACATCGACAAAGTCGCCGGGCCGTACCTTGTGGCCCACGCCCATGGTCTCGTCAGCCTTGACGGCGACCGCGCGTTCGCCTTCGACGATGCGAAGCGCGAGACCGGAAACGAGCTGGCCTTCGGTCAGCGGCGTGCCTTCGCCCAGGTCGATCACGGGCACGCGTCCCGCAAGGGGTGCCGTGTCCTGGAAGGCGTCCGCGGGGTTGATGGTCAGGCGTTCGATCCGAAGCGCGTCGGCCGGGATCGGCTGGCCCGCAGGCAGCGGCTTGGCCGCCACGACCACGGGGAAGGTCCGCGCCTGGGCAGCCTTGGCGGGCGTGGCGGCGGAGGCCGCAACGGCAATGGGCGGCGGAGGCTGGCGGCTGAGCATCCAGGCGTAGCCGCCGAGCGCAAGTGCCAGGAGCACGAGGACTGCGGCGATTATTTTGGTGAGGTTGATCATGGGGCGGGGTGTCGAGGGAGGAGCAATTCGAGAGCTATCGATGAACAGCCCGTGGCGGCAGGGCGACTAGCCGCTCTGTCGGCCCCAAACCATCCACACCGCGGCGGCCAGCGCCAGATAGGCCGCATAGGGAATGAAACGAACCCGTTTCGGCGGTGGATTCCCACCTGCCGGTGGTCCGAAAAGCGCGAGCGAAAGCCGGGGGAAGAGGGGCCAGCGCCCAAGAACCAGCCAAAGCACGGCATGAAGGCTGGCGAGGAGGCTGGCGAGGAGCCACACGGGAAGCAGTGCCGAACTGCCTATCCACAGTCCAAGCGCACCCGCGAATTTCACGTCGCCGGCTCCCATGACCCCGGAAGCGTAAAAGAGCAGCAGAACGCCGAAGCCCAGTCCTGCACCGAGGAGCGCGGCAGTCCATTCCTGCTCGATGGGCGCCGCCCCGTGGGCGAGTGCAACGAGGGCCAGCAAGGCGCCTGCGAGCACAAGCCAATTGGGTACGCGGCGCTGTCTGAAGTCGTACACGGCAATGAAGAGCAGCCATATCAAATAGGCTGATGTCATTGCTTGTGCGGCCTTTAAGCAGCTGCAATAGCGTTTTTAAGATTGGTCCAAATAGTGGACAGATTTGCGCCGATCCCGTCTTGGCCGGTAATGGCCGTAATCATTACAACCGAAATCAATCCGGCGATGATGCCGTATTCAATTGCAGTAGCGCCTTCTTCGTCGCGCAGAAAACGAGTAATCGAGCGAATCATGTTTTTGCCCTTTAAAGGTAGTTAACAAAGGTGAGGCGAGGTGAATGTTATACAGCGTAACTCCGTGTATCAACAAGGAAAACCCATGGCATGGGTAGCTTCTTGTGCTAGGCCAAAAGGCCTAGCAGTGGCGGCCGACCAGGGCAGGGAGCTTGCGCAAAGTTGTTTACCAGAGGGCAGTTAACGTTCCGGAGACGATTCTTCTCCCCCCACGACGGGGTACCCATCCCATGAACGGGGGACCTTCACGGCGTGAACCGGACGCGCGAAAGGTCGGCGTTATAGGGGACAGGCGCGTCGGTTGTTACGTCCCAAGGGCTCTGTAGAACCAAACGTAACAGCCAAGACAGGGGCTGTAAATGAGGAAAAAATCACGGATTTCGAAGATTGACCCCCTTGGCGGCAGGGTCGCATGCCGGATCTCAGCCCAGGATTTCTTCGTGAAAGAGCTTCCACCCGCTGCCCTGGCGCAGCCAGTACTGGCGCCGGGTGCGCCCGCTCTTTTCGCCTTCGAATACTTCGCCGAAGGTGGCGACCATGGTGTCGTCGCCGTCGCGCCAATGCAGATAGGACATGTCCTTGAACTGCGCACGCCTGCCTTGGGCGTATTCCACTTCGTCGTGGAGTACTGCAAAACCTTCGATGGATTTTTTATTGTTGTTGCGCTGGAATTCAGGCAAATAGAATTTCTTCAATTCTGCTTCGTTCCCGAGCGCCCTTGCTTCTTTCCATGCGGTGATGGCACTGGTGAAGGACTGGGCTTCCTTCTGGGCTTGCGGCTGCGAAATCCATTGCAGGCTGCGCGCCGTCACCACCGGTGTGGCGCCGATCTGCACCTTGCGCAAGAGCTGCTTCAGGTCGGGATTGGCCATGACGACGCAGCCATCGCTTGCCAGCGGCGCGCGTGCAAACTGCTGGGGCGGCGTGCCGTGCAGCCAGATGCCGCTGCCGGTCTTTCCGCGCCGCACGTCGTACGGATTGGGGTAGTTGATCGGAAGCGCGCCGGCGCCATAGAAGTCGCGCAGCGATTTCGGGTCGAGGCTGCTGGTGATGTAGTAAACGCCGAGCGGCGTGCGGGCGTCGCCTTCGGTAGCCTTGCCGATGCCCGATTTCCCGACGGACACGTAGTAGTCGGCCACCAGCTGCAGCCCCTTGTCGGAGTTCTCCAGCAGGTAGAGCCTCGAACGCGAGGCGTCGACCGCAATGGCATAGCGGCTGCGCGTGGAAAGCGCCAGGAACTGCGAAGGCACGGTGCCGGCCGGTGGCCTGTCACGCAAGGCTTGAAGGCGCCGCTGCGATTCTTCCCGCAGCTCGGCCATGGCGGGGTCGCCGCGCAGCCGGCCGATGCCCGAGGCATCGGAGAACGCGTGGGCCGGCGGCACCTGTGCGGCGAGCAGGTCGGCGTAGACAAGTTGGGCCAACTGAAAGTTGGGATAGTCGCGCACCAGCTCGCGTGCCTTGGCCAGCGCCGGCTGTGCCCGGCCGCGGCCGAACAGTTCATAAACGGCGATGAGCCGTGCTTCGGCCCCGTTGGCTTCCTGAAGCGCCGCAGGAGAAACGGCCGCCTTGCGCGGCCCCGGTCCGGCTGCTGTGCCTGCAAGAGGTGCTGCGGCCGTTTTCCTGGCACGCGGTTTCGCTTCCCGCGAGGTGGGGTGCGCCGGACGGCTGCCGTGGGCCTTGGGCTTGCCGGCCGCCGCCGGTTTGCTGCTGGCGGAGGCGTTGGCCATGCCGGTCCCCGGCAGCAGCAGGGCCGAAGCCGCGACGAGCGCCGCGAGCATGCTCCCACCGTGGCGGAACGAAGGGGTTTTCTGAAGCCGGCCGAGCCGGAGGATGTCTGCCACTACCCCCCGACGCTTTCCTTGCGAATGTGCCACTGGTTGCCCGAGCGCTGGAGCTCCAGCGTCTTGCGGCTGGAGATGTTGAGGTTGTCGGCCCGGTAGATCTGGCGGAACTTGGCCGTTGCGGTCTGTCCGTTGACATTGACCAAGAGGTTCTCGATGTTCACGCTGATGCTCGACTTTCCGACGATGCGCGCGCGCCGCTCTTCTTCCCAGCTCTTGCGGCTTTGTCCGCCTCCGGGATTGAACTCGGAGCCGTAGGCTGCGAGATAGCGGTCCATGTCCTGGGCCGCCCAAGCGGCGGCCCATCCGCGCACCGCAGACTCGACCTCGGCGCTCGCGCCGGGCGCCGCCGCAGCGGACGGTGCGGACGTGGAGGGGGCGGCCGGCAAGGCCTCTGGCGCCTTTGCCACGACCGCGGGCGGCGGAGCCGGCGGCACTGGCGTCGGCGCGGCTACCGGTGCCGGTGCTGCTGCAGTTTTGACGGCCGGGGCGGGTGTGGGCGCAGGTGCCGCCGCCGGTGCTTTCGCCACAGGCGCTGCGGCAGCGGCGGCAGCAGGCGTGTTCGGCTTTACAGCAGGCGCAGAGCGAGTCGCGTCCGGCGCAGCTGCCACTGCCATCGCAGCAGACCTTGCGCTGGCCGGTGCCGGGGTGAACAAGCTGCGGATCACCGCCAGCTTTGGTTGCACAGCCGTATTGTTCTGGTCCAGCTGCAACGCCTTGCTGTAGGCCTGGCTCGCCAGGCGCGCATACACGTCGCCGAGATTTTCTTGCGCGGTGGCATAGCTCGGATTGGTGCGAATCGCGCTTTCGAGCGCATTGCGTGCCTTGTCGAACTGGTTCTGGCTTGCGTAGATCACCGCAAGGTTGTTGTAGGGCTCGGGCAATTCGGGCGAATCTTGCGTGAGCTGCGTGAACGCTGCAATGGCCTCGGTGCGCTTGCCGGTGTCGAGCTGGATCACGCCCTTCAGGAACCGCATCTGCGGGTCCTTCGGCTTGTCCTTCAGGAAGGCGTCCGCACGGGACATGGCCTCGTCGAGCTTGCCGGCCTGCATGAGCCGGTCGACCTCATCGTGCTCGACTGCGGCCAGCGTGGGTATTGCCATGCCGCAGGCAGTAGCCAGGAGCAGGGCGCGCAGAGTGGGCGAAAGGCGGGAGTAGGCGCGCGGCAGGGGGCTCTTGGGCATTGCGGACGAGGCCTCGTGTGGGAAAGGAGATGCGGCACGCATTGTAAATGCGTGCGTAACCTTTGGACACGATGTGAAGCCGTTGATGCCGCGGAAGCCCGTCCTGAAAAGTGCTGGGCCTTCTCAGGAAAGTTCAGCGCAAACCAGTGTCGAAGCAGTTTCCGCCGAGTTGCCGCCGCCCGCGCGGCTCGGACTTGCGGCGCGATGGAACATCGGCGATTGGACTTCCACGCACCGTTCTTCCGGATCCTGCTCCAGGATATGTATTTTGTTCATCGAACGCGCACTGCCGAGCGCGTCCAGACGGTGAACATAGCGTTCCATATCGAACGTGGCCGCCGCGAAGCGCTTCGTTGCAACCGCCATTCGCGCGCGGCCCGGTTCGTCGGTAGCAAGGCGTCCGATCACTTCGGCCGCGGCATGGATATCCAGATGCTCGACCACGCCCGCCGCAGTCTCAGGATGTTCAAGGAGCAAGTCGGCGGTGCCACTTGCATTCTTGAAGCAGACGGTGGGAATGCCTCGGTGAACCGCATCGATCGATACGTTCGGCAGGGGATCGAGCCTGGAGGCCAGAAGAAAGACATCAGCCAACCCGTAGACGGGCTCCAGATCGGACACCTCGTCCAGGAAGCTCAGGTCCGCGTCGACGTCCGAGCGGCTCAGCTGCTCTTTCAGGTAGATGGAGTAGCCCATGTCTTCGGTCGGCCGGTAGCCTTCGCCGATCCACATGAAATGCACGCGCCGTTTGAGTCGCAGGCGCTTCACCGCGGCCGCAACGGCGATGAACAGATCCACTCCCTTGCGGAGGTTGACCGATCCCGCGCCCATCACAATCATGGCGCCCTCTTTTCGCAACTCGGCCAGCGTCTGGATTCGCTCAGGCGCGGGCATCTTGTGGGTCGCCCTGCTTTCCGGAAGCCTGGACATCCCTTGTGCCTCGATATGAAAACCGCGTGCCTGCAAAGCAGGATGCACTTCGAGCGAAGAATGTGCGACCAAGGGGGCCGGAAACACGACCTCGGTTGCCGTATCGAGCGCTTTTCGCAGCGAATCCGCGGGCCAGACGTACGTTCCGAACTCGTGCACCAGCAGGAGCGTTGGTACGAAGCGCGCCGCGCAGACCTGGAGTGCGACGCGCGACTCGATGCTGTTCACGATGGCGTACTTGAAGACCCGGCCTTCGAACAAAGGGGAAAGTCCCGCTTCGGCATCGATCGGCGTGGGACGCCCTCCCTCGAAAGGGCCATGCGATTCGACGCTGAGCGCTTCGAACTCAGGTGCAAGGGCGCCTTCTCCCAGGAGCACCGTGAACACGTTGTAGCGCTTGGAGAGGAGCTGCGCGATGTTCCACCCAAGAATGGGAGCGCCGGTGCGCGAAGTCTCGTGCACCACCACGATGACGTTCTCGCGTTGCGGATCCATCAGTTCGGGCCTCGCGGTGCGCCGGACCACCGGAGGACGGGGGCGCCGGTTCTCCCGATGGCCGTCCGAGACATAGTGCAGCAAGCAGTTCATCGCCGCCTTGGCAATGTCGGATTGGCACTTGAAATAGTACGCCGCATCGAAGCTTGCCGACGGTGCGAAGCCCAGGGGTTCGCCCAGCAGAAGATAGTGGGCCACCAAGTCCCGATCGGCCCCGCGGACGTTCGCACGCTCCCCATAAAAAGCACGATCGAAGAGGGGATTGGTACAGAGCTTGTCCGCCAGGCCCTGGAAGTAGCCGTTGGCGTCGAGACTCGCCGCCGCTTTCTCGATATCGTCCGGTTCGAAGTTGGCTTGGCTCACGGTGATCAGCCGTGCCCACACAGCGGCAGCTGCACCATCGAAGCCGAGGTTCTGAAAGTACTGCTCGGCATGCGTACCCGGCGCAAGAAGCAAGGTCGAGCGTGTTTTCAGCACATCGAGTTGGGTCGCCCATTCACCGATCGGGCTGCCGGGCTGGCAAGGCACGGTGGCGGCGAGTTCCGGGGCGGCCACCATGGCGATGTCGATCGCCATGGCATGCTCGGGGGCCGGTACCTGTTCGATTGCCGCGGAGTGAACAGCCGGGTGCCGCCGCGCTTGCCATTCCCGGGTTTTCTTCAGAAGCTGGAAGGTGGCGGACCACCAGATCAACTTTGCCGCGCGTCGGATCGTGCGCGCGGCGTGCGGCCTGTTGGCCAGCAAGCGCCGCACCGGTGCCGTGGCACGCCAGCTGGAACTCGACTCGATTGCCGAAATGCGCGCGGCAATGGCTTCCCGCTGCACGTCGGCGTTCTGTGCCTGTTGCTGCTGCCAAGCTGCCTCCTGCTCCGCCGCGTCAGCTCTTGCACGTTCCGCCTCGGCGTTGCTTTGCGCCGCTTCTGCTCTCGCTTGTTCCGCCTCTGCCCGGTTTTGTGCAGCTTCGGCTTTGCCGCGCTCCGCCTCCATGCTGTCCTTTGCCGATTGGAGCCTGGCCTCGGCAGCCTCGGCCGAGTTTTCCGCAGCTCCGGCCCTGGCATCCGCAGCCTTGGCCCGGTTTTCAGCCGCCGCGGCTCTGGCCTCCGCAGTCTCGGCCAAGTTTTGGGCCGCCGTGGCTATCGCCTCCGCGGTTCCTGCCAAGGTCCGCGCAGCCTCCGCTCTGGCACGCTCGGAGTCGGCTTGGTTTCGCGCTACCTCGGCTCTGACTCGCTCCGCTTCCGCTTGGTTTTGCGCTACCTCGGCTCTGACTCGCTCCGCTCCGGCTTGGTTTTGCGCGATCTCGGCTCTGGCGCGCTCCGTCTCCGCTCGTTCATGTTCCGCGTCGGCCCGGCGGGATTCCATCGCAGCGAGCGCGCGCTGCGCCTCGGCGAGTTGCCGAACGTCGGCCATGGCCTGGTCTTTCTCGAGATGCGCGAGCCGCAGTTCTTCGACCTTGGCCTCCAACGCGGTGAGCGCCTCTTGATGCGTCACCTGAGTGCGCTGGCTGGCCTCGACATATTCCTCCTGCAGGCGCTGCACGTTGCTCGCGTACTCGCTCAACGAATCCTTCAGCAGGATGTCCCGCTCAGCCAGTACACCACGCAATACAGCGTACTCCGACAGCACCCCCTGGATCCTCGTTTCATATTCAGCCAGGTCACGTTGATGCTGCTTCGTGGCTTCAACCCGGAAACTGTCGAGCGTGGCCGAGAGCTTGATGAAGCTGAAATCGGTGAACGCGTAGAGCTCGGCGAGCTGGTTTTGCTGAGCCGTGTCGTTCAGCAACTCGAAAAGACATTGCAGGCCGAGAACCCAGGCACTGCGATGCGGCGACTGCACACATGCCATGGCCAGAAGAAACTTGACGTTGAACCCTTTCGGGTGGCGCCACCGCTCGAGTTCGGGGAACACCTGCACGACTTCGTCGAAGCTGCGCAGGGCGAGAAGGTTTTCGCGCAGGAAGTTCCATTCGTGGCTACTGCGTACAGCCACGTCAGGGCGGTCGCCGCTGACGTTCGAATTGTCCGAAAAGAGCCGGTGCAGCGTCAGCTTTTCTTCAAGCACGTGGATGGGGTGCCGGAGAACGAGGCGGCTCCAGAATTCCGCATCATCTATCTGTCCGAGCCCATAGCGATACCCTCCGATCTCGTCGTAGCAACTCCTTCGTATGAGCGCGCTTGGATGGTTGAGCGTGTTCTTTTCGTCGAACAATTCTCTCAGCCACGCCCATCGCGGCTGGTTGCCTCGATTGAACCAGTCGTTTTCGATTCTGGCCCCCGTCTCATCGATCACTTGCACCCAAGTGAATACGGCGCCAATCTCCGGACGTTCGTCGATATAAGCCATCTGCTTGGAAAGCTTTTCAAGTTCCCACACGTCGTCCGAGTGATGGATCGCGATGTACTCGCCTGTCGCGTCTTCGCGGATGACCTTTTCGATCAAAGGCGATATTTCTCCGTTGACCTGGCTGCGGAACAGCTTTATCCGCTCGTCGGAATAGCTTTTTATGATCGTCCACGAATCGTCCGATGAGGCATCGTCGAGTATGAGGAGTTCCAGATCGGTGAAGGTCTGGCGAAGCACACTATCGATCGACTCACGTATATAGTTTCCATGATTGTATGACGTGAGAATTACAGAGATCTTTGGCATTTTTTATCCCGAGGTGAGAGCAGAGTTTCTGCTCCAGAGCGATCGATTTCGGTTTGTGCGGCGCACTCAATTCACCCGGTCGAGCGCATAGATAAATTCCGGCGAGTTTTCTATCGTCTTCCCGTTCAATCGCAGGCCGATGCAAAATTCGCCAGTTTCCGCATCCTTGAAGGTCCGAAATGTCACATTGATCTTTTCGCCCGCTTTGACCGAGATTTTTGGAATCGGAAAATACGACTGCCTCCAGTTGGTCGAGCTCTCCAGGGGCGACGTGCTGATGCGTCTCCCCTCTACTATCTCAAGATCGAAATGACCCAAGAACCCGTGGCAAGATCCTGCAGAGGGGTAGGTGAACTCGAGTTCTTTTTCGAAAAAATAATCTTCGGTGGTCGAGACCCTGAAATCGAAAGACGCGACACTGGCCGTGTCGACGATCGACTTTTCTTCAAACTGGTAGACGATCTCTCTTTGCGGAGATTTTGTCTCTGCAGCAAATACATCTGAAAAATCAAAGCCGAAGACCGGGGCTTGCCAGAATCCCAGTCCACTTTCCACATACAGGCGGTGATTGTCGATGGCGGACAAATACATCTGGACTGATCTCGGAATGACTTGGCCGCCCTCTTTCAGCGCGGAATCGCGGACCTTCGTGAAGGCGGAGAAATGAAGCCATTCGTCCAGTACATACATGCCGATGAACTCGGAAATTATCAGGTCAGCTTTCGAATCCATCTCGAAACTGCCTGCATCTCCCTGGATGAACTTGATTGCATGAAGTCCGTTTTTTTCCGCAATACGTCGCGACAGCTCTATGGCATCCGTTATTTCCAGGGCATAAACTTCTTTAGCGCCGGCGCGAGCGGCAAACATTGACAGAATCCCTGATCCTGAACCGACGTCGATGACCGTCTCGCCGCCTTTTATTGCATGCTCAATGGCATCTCTGAAAGCTTGCGTCCTCCGCGTGTCAAGCAGCATGCCCCTTTGGCTCTTCCAGCCCTGAAAATTCCGGTGGAGATCGACGGGTTGGGCTGTATTGCCGAGCGCAGAGAGAACACCCAGCTGAACCAGCTTGCCGATCAATTCTTCGCTCAGACCAGAAGTGCTGTTTGCATCTCGGGGCACCCGAAAATTCTTGGCAAGCAGGTGCCCTTCCGGGGATAGGCCGACTTTCTTGTTCATATCTTGCTCGTGAGCGTCTGGCTGGGCCGCGAGATTTCCTGGTGGCTCGGCCGCTCGATGAGGCAGTCGTATCGGTAGTACGCGGACGTGAGCCTTGCGTCCTGAGGCAGAAAACGGACTCGCAATCCGCTGTCCTCGACCACCCTCTGCAATTGAGACTGGGACCACCAGGTGCCTATGTGTGGCCTGCCCTCCGCCTCGCGCTGGCGATAGAACGCCATTTTTCGATCGTCGTCGTAATAAGCGCTCAGGCGATCTGCATCGGGAACCCCGCCGATAAAGATAGCCTCGACGTTCGGACTGCCTCCCAAGGTGTGTAGCAATCTTGAAAGCTCATCGGATTCGAGGTGTTGTACGGAGGATTCCATGAACACCTTGTTCACACCAGAAAAAAATGCGCGATCGAGGGTCGAGACGTTGCCAACTACATATTGAACGTTTCCTTTGGTGTTGAAGCGTCTCGCGCAATCGATCAGTTTCTCGGAAAAATCGATGCCCACGATCCCCGCTACGCAGCGTGCGATGGCACTGGTGAGAAGACCGTTTCCACAACACAGGTCGGCAACCTGATCGACTTCATTCAAATTCAGCACTTGCCTGAGGCCGGCGACGGTCAGATCGATCTCACTTTGCTCTTCTTCGACGCCGTTGATGGTTCGATCCACTTGCTTCATCAAGGAGTGGGCAAATTTGACCGCGTTGATGTCGTAGTAGTTTTTCCAGTATTGATTCATGGCGCTTCTTGTTGGGCTGGCCCGCCTGCGTGGTGCGGTTTTGAATGCGTCGGGGCGGACGAGTCGCTGCCTGCCGGAGAAGGGTAGGTGTCGTGGCCGCTCATACGCAATCCAATTGGCGAACCTGCACCACTCGGTGGGCCACTGGCACAACGACGCTTGCCGACACGAGCCTGCTCGTACCCGCAATTCCATTGAACATCAGTACATCGATGATGGACAGGGAAGGCTCGAATGGATCGCCGGCTTGCGGGTACGCGACCGCCGGCGGCTGCAGCGCGCTGAGCTTGATGCCGCGGCGGTAAAACTTGGCCGGATCCAGAAGCGAGATGCCATCCATTGGGTTGATGAATTCGCCGGCGCCCATGTTCTGCACCATAGCCAGCGTGCGATCGCCGCGGTCGGGGATCGTGCGGTAATCGAAGGGGTCGTCCGAAGAAGCGACGATCTCGCTGAGGATCGACAGCGCCTTGCAGACCTGCCGGACGATGCGGCAGTTCAGCGCGCCGATGGTCGGTTCCTGGCCGCCGAACAGCGCGGATTCGACCAGCTCCATCGTTTCAGCGAAGAAGGGCGCCTTGCCCTTGTAGTCGGCCAGTTGGTTGACGATCCTGTTCTTCCACAACGGCGATGGCGTGATCCTGACGTTGCGGATCGCGGTTGTGAACGGATGCCTTGCAACTGGCGCGTGGATGTAGCGCCATCCGCCGCCCGGCTTGAGTATGCGATTGCGGTTCACCCAACCCCGATCGATGTACTGCGCGTTGTCGAACAGCTCGAAGCAATCCACCGCGGCGATCAACTGCCAGTACCCGAGGTAGGGAAAGAAATACGGCTGCATGGATGCCAAGCGCTTCATGACCGTGATCCAGCCTGCTGCAGGAGTGCGAGGATGCGGTCCACGTCCGCGTTGGACAGCGCGGGGTAGATCGGCAGGCAGATCACTTCAGCTGCCGCCTTGTGGGCCACCGGTAGTCCGTTTGGCTGAGCCGAGGGCAGTTCGCGGTACATCTCGAAACTGCTGACCAGCGGGTAGAAGTAGCGCCGGGTGTGGATGCCGTTTGCCTGCAGCATCGCGTAGAGCTCATCGCGCGCGAGCGGATACTCCGGCCGCACGAGTATCGGAAAGTAGGCGTGGTTTGCAATGCGTTCGCCTGCATTCCCGATGCAGTGGATGCCTTTGACCGCGCGCAATCCCTCCCGGTATCGCGCATCGATCTCGCCTCGCCTGGCGATCGCCTTGTCCACTTCGCGCAGTTGCAGCAGGCCCAGTGCGGCATTGAATTCGCTCATCTTGCCGTTGATGCCCGGCGTGACCACCGTGACCTCGTCGACGAAGCCGAAGTTCTTCAGCTGGTCGATATGGCGTTTGGTTTGCGCATCGGGCGACACGATGGCGCCGCCCTCGAATGTGTTGAAGACCTTGGTGGCGTGAAAGCTCAGTACCGACAGGTCGCCGTGCTTCAGAAGGCTGCCGCTGTGCAGCTGCACGCCGAAAGCGTGGGCGGCGTCATAGATCACCTTCAGCCCGTGCGCGCGTGCGATCTTCTCGATCGCCTCGACATCGCAGGGATGTCCATAGCAGTGGACGGGCATGATGGCGCTCGTTGCTGGCGTGATCGCCGCTTCGATTCGTGCCGGATCGAGGTTGAGCGTATGGGGATCGATGTCGACGAACACCGGCTTGATGCGGTTCCACAAGAGGGAATGCGCAGTTGCGGTGAACGAGTAGGGCGTGGTGATGACTTCCCCCGACACCCCGAGCGCCTGCAGGGCGGTGACCAGCCCGATCGTGCAATTGGTGAAGAGCGAGATGTGCTCGACGCCGAGGTATTCGCACAGCGCGGCCTCCAGACGCTCATGGAAAGGGCCGCCGTTGGTGAGGATCTTGCTGTCCCAGATCTCGCGCAGGTAAGGCAGGAACTCCTCCAGGCGCGGAAGGACCGGCTGGGTCACATAGATGGGGCCCGCGGATTTTTTCGCGCTGTGAGGGCTGCGGTCTTCAGGCCACGCGTATTCACGAGGCTCGGCGCCGCCGCGTTCTTCCAGTGCCGATGGTGCAGTGTCGAAAAGCATGGCGAGACCTCGCGTGGTGCCCGCTCAGGCAAGCGCCGGCTCGCGGGCCCGCTCCATCAACTGGCAGAAACGGGCGCAGCCCTCTTCCAGCGTGTAGAAAGGGTTCCAGCCGAGTTCTTCGCGGGCGCGTTCGATGTCGAGAAAGGTCTGGGAGACGTCGAACTTCCGATGAGGCAGATACCGGACTTCGGTATCCAGGCCCGTCTGCTTGCGCAGAACGCCAAGCACATCGTTGAGGCTGTGGCCCACACCGCTGCCGATGTTGAAGGTGCCCGACTTCTCGCGGCGCCCAGCAAGAAGCAGTGCCCTGGCAACGTCGGCGACGTAGATGTAGTCCCGGACGGCCGAACCGTCGCCCCAGATCTCGATGGGTTGCCCATTCACCAGCTTGTTGAGAAAGGTGGCGATCACGCCTTGCGCGCCGATGCGGCGCTGGTGCATTCCGTAAGGGTTGGAGATCCGCAGCACGTTGGCCTTGAGACCGTGAAGCTCGGAATGAAGGTGCAGGTAATTCTCGACGGCGACCTTGACCACGCCGTAGGAGCTGATCGGTTGCAGCGTGTGCCATTCCGGAACCGGAAGCACGCAAGGATTCCCGTAGACCGTTCCGCCCGAGGACGCGTACACGAGGCGATTGACGCCGGCGGCCGACATTGCCTTGAGCAGCCGCAAGGTCCCGGCAAGATTGCTGGTGACGTCTCCGATCGGATCGGCATTCGAACCGCTGGGAACGGTCGTGCTGATGAGGTGATAGACCAGATCGACGTTGGCCAGCGCGGCGTCCAATCCGCGGCCATCGATGAAGTTCCCCTCGAATTCTTCTACCTTGCCCTTGAACACGGGCTGGTCCGTGGAGGAGGAAAGCGGGCGATCGAAAGTTCGGACGGATGCGCCGTCGCGCAGAAGCACATCGATGAGGTTGCGTCCGAGAAACCCTCGTCCGCCCAGCACCAAGACTTTAGTTCCGGTCAAAGAATTCATGGACGGAGCAATCCTCGTCGTGAGAGTGCGCAGATATGGCCGGCCGCACTCGATACACCGTTTGATTACTCGGACCGCCAGAAGATGGAGGTGATCCGAGATAGCCCATATGAGTACCTTTTACTTATCCAAATTTCAGTTCCATGCACCGAGGAGTGCTCCCCGACGGGCGGCTCTGATTAAGTCGGAATCATTAAGTTACGCAGTGCAACGGATGCTAAGAATGTGACGCTCTGGTGAACATCACCGGTTTCCGTAGTTGTCGATCCATGCGCGAGTTTCGACTGTCCTCCGTTGCCGTGCACATCGCAGAAAACCCAACAATGACAACAGGTTACCAAGCTGGATTGGTTTTGATTGCCGGGGGCGGGAGGGCTTTTTTTGGCCGTGCCAAGGGCGCGTACGTTACGTAACGAGACGGGTTACCACCTGGTAACAAAGGGCCTCAAATCCCACTTTCCTGGCAGTACCCGAACGCCTTCGCAAGGCTTGTGCAAACGATTTCCTCAATGAAATCAAAGTACTACATGTCAAGACGACAAGAACGGCCTCCTTCTGCGTGACTCGGCATTCTTCCTGCAATGTTGAAAACAAAAGTCAACTCAGAGCGCGCCGCAGGGCCGCCCGAAAGGAGCTGCGCGTGGCTCAGCTGGTCTCTTCAGTCAGGAAACGTGTGTTGTTCCGCATCGCTGCGGGGTGGGTCGGGGGAGGCGGGTAATGAGTGCACAGCTCTGCGAAGCCGCCCTGCTGCACCGCCAGGGCACCGCTGCCCGCCTGTGGGCATCTACGCACAGGCAGGTCCTCATCGTGGAAAGCAATCCGACGGTGTGCGACCGGATGCGGCGCATCTTCGCCACGGTGTCACCCGGCGCCCAAGTGGTGGCCGCTTGGACGCGCGGGCAGGCCTGCGAAATGCTGGCCGGCCAAGCCTTCACCTTGATGCTTGTGGGGCTGGACGGACCGGCTTGCGATGGCGTCCCGCTCATCCTTCAGGTGCAGAAAAGCTGCCCGCACATCGAGATCGTGGCCATGGCGGAAACCGACAACGACCGCCTTGTGGGATCAGCCATTGCCGCGGGCGCCATCGGCTACCTGTTGACCGAAGCCGATGATGCCGAACTCGCGCTCTTGCTGCATGCCCTGGACCGCGGCGGTGCGCCGATCGACTCGCGCATCGCGCGCCGCATGCTCGGATCGATTGCCGCCTCGGCACGTTCCAGGCCCGGTCTCGTCCAGAACTCGCCGGCTGCCGCGAACAAGGAAGGGGGGGCAGGGCTTTTGTCGCCGCGCGAGCTGAAGGTGCTGCGGCTCATCGCCCAAGGTTGGAGCAACCGGCAGATCGCCGAGGCGGTGTACCTGTCCGTGAACACGATCGAATTCCACGCCAAGAGCATCTATCGCAAACTGTCCGTCAGATCGCGCACGCAGGCGGTTCATCGGGCGAGGCAATTGGCGCTGATCGACTGCCGCTAGATTGAGGACGGGGCTTTGAGGGGCTGTGGAACCATGCCCCGGGCACGGTCTTGGCCTTGCGCAATGGCGAATGCTCCTGTTACATTGTGTTAACACAAGTAAGCAACGCCTTTTCCCTGGAGCCATGTTGAAAATCACCAAACGCCGCCTGCTGGAAGGCGGGGCCGCCGCAATTGCCGCATCGCTTTTTCCGCCCGCTTCATGGGCACAGCGCCCCGCTGCCGGTGCTTCCGGCGGGGATGCCGCATGGCCGACCAAGCCGGTTCGCATCCTTGTGGGCTTTCCCGCCGGGGCTTCGCCCGACCTCGCAGCCCGTGCCATCGCGGAGCCGCTGTCGAAGATCCTGCGCCAGCCGGTCACCGTTGAGAACAAGCCCGGCGCCAGCGGCAACCTGGTGGCCGATCAGGTGGCGAAGGCCTCCGACGATCACACCATCGGCGCACTGATCAATGGCAATCTCACCATCGCAAAGCTGCTCAACCCCAAGCTCAGCTTCGATCCGGAGAAAGACTTCGCACCCGTCGGCCTGATTGGCACCGCGCCGCTGGTACTGGTGGTGTCGGGCAATGCCACGGGCAAGACTGCGGCGGACCTGCTGCTGTGGACGCGCAATCTCGGCAGCAGCGGGAAGTACGGCACGCCGGGCGTAGGCACGGTGGGGCATCTGGGCATGGAACTCATCAAGAGCCGTGCCGCCATCACGGCCCAGCACAAGCCCTACACGGGCAATCCGCAAGTGATCGCAGGCCTCCTGGCGGGCGAGATCCAACTGGCGCTGCTGCCGCCCGGCCTGGCCATGCCGCATGTGAAGTCCGGCAAGCTCAAGGCCATCGGCGTGACATCGCCCGAGCGCAGCCCATTGGTGAACGAGTTGCCGACGATCCGCGACGCCGACGTGCGCGGCGCCGACCTGGAGATCTGGACCGCGCTGGCCGCTCCCGCGGGCATGAAACCGGCTGCCATCGCCAAGCTCAATGCCGCACTGGTCGAGGCCACCGCCTCGCCGGAGGTGAGCCAGGCCCTGCTGAAAACCGGCTGGCAGGCGCAGCCGGGCACGCCCGATGCGCTGGCCAAGCGCATGCGCGCGGACACGGCGCGGCTGGGTGGCGTGATCATCATGAAGGGCATTCACTCAGATAGTTAGGACGCCCCCCGAAGCGCCTTCGGCGCCTCCCCCCACTGGGGGGCGCACCCGGCGGCCCGGCAAAGCCGGTTCCGCGGGTGCACTGGTAGGGGTCGCCTCGCTGCCCGCTACAGCAGTTGTGAGACCTTCTTCGCGGCCTCGACCAGCGCCGGCAGCATCGTCTCCTGCATCACCTTCGCGTTGGTGCGGTTGGCTTGGCCCGTGATGTTGAGTGCGGCCACCATGCGCCCCTGTCGGTTCACGATGGGTGCGGCCACCGAGATCAAGCCTTCTTCCAGCTCCTGGTTCACCAGGCACCACTGCTGTTTGCGCGCCTGTGCCACCTTGGCCATCAGCGCGTCGACGTCGGTCACCGTGTGCTTGGTGAGGGCTGTGCGTTCCGAGGCCTCGAGCCGCGCGCGCACCTCGTCGTCGTCCAGATCGGCCAGCAGCAGGCGGCCGAGCGACGTGCAGTACGCCGGAAGGCGGGAGCCCACGCCCAGGCTGATGCGCATGATCTTCTGCGTCGGCACACGCATCACGTAGACGATGTCGGTCGCGTCCAGCACGGCGGCCGAACATGACTCCTGCACCTGCTGCACCAGCGCTTCCATCACCGGCTCGGCGCGGTTCCATATCGGCATTGACGAGAGGTACGCAAAGCCGAGGTCGAGGATGCGCGGCGTGAGCGTGAAGAGCTTGCCGTCGCTCACCACGTAGCCCAGCGTCTGCAGCGTAAGCAGGATGCGCCGCGCGCCCGCCCGCGTGAGGCCGCTGGCGGCCGCCACTTCGCTCAGCGTCTGCCGGGGTGCGCTTGCGCTGAAAGAGCGGATCACCTGAAGGCCGCGCGCAAACGACTGCACGTAGCTGTCGCCGGGGGCCGGTGGGCCGGGTGGGGTGTCCGTAGGGGTTGCCATGTCGAGCCTTCGTCTTTAGAATTCATTATACGAACAAATGTTCTTTAGACGAACAAATTTGCGATTCGCAGAATGAGCGGATCGGCTGGTTTGTTTGGGCGCTTTTGCGGCGCGTTGTTCGCACGGTTCGATTCTTTTCATCACTCCCGGAGACAGGCTTCATGATCAACAAGATCGCGCGAACCGTCGCCGATGCCCTTGTGGGCATCGAGGACGGCGCCACGGTTCTCATCGGCGGCTTTGGCACCGCCGGCATCCCCGGCGAACTGATCGACGGCCTCGTCGAGCAGGGCGCCAGGGACCTCACCGTGGTCAACAACAACGCCGGCAACGGCGAGACCGGCTTGGCCGCGCTGCTCAAGGCCGGCCGCGTGCGCAAGATCATCTGCAGCTTTCCACGCCAGGCCGACAGCCAGGTGTTCGATGGGCTCTACCGCAGCGGCAAGATCGAACTCGAACTCGTGCCCCAGGGCAACCTGGCGGAGCGCATTCGTGCAGCGGGCGCCGGCATTGGCGCCTTCTTCTGCCCCACGGGCTACGGCACGCAACTCGCGGGCGACCGCGAAACCCGGGAGATCGACGGCAAGCAGTACGTGCTCGAGTACCCCATACATGGCGACGTGGCGCTCATCAAGGCCGAGCGCGGCGACCGCTGGGGCAACCTGGTCTACCGCAAGGCCGCACGCAACTTCGGCCCGGTGATGGCCATGGCCTCGAAGAAGACCATTGCCACCGTGCACGACATCGCCGAACTCGGCACGCTCGACCCCGAGACCATCGTGACTCCGGGCATCTTCGTGCACCAGGTGGTGCGCATCGAACGCGTGGCTACGCAAGCCGGCGGTTTCAAGAAGGCGGCATGATCATGAGCACTACCTACCAACGTCGCACCAAGGACCAACTCGCCGCCCGCGTGGCGCAGGACATCTTCGATGGCGCCGTCGTCAACCTCGGCATCGGCCAACCTACGCTGGTGGCCAACCACTTGCCAAAGGGCCGCGAGGTCATCCTGCAAAGCGAGAACGGCATTCTCGGCATGGGCCCCGCGCCTGCGGCCGGCGAAGAAGACTACGACCTCATCAATGCCGGCAAGCAGCCCGTCACGCTGCTGCCGGGCGGCTCGTTCTTTCACCATGCCGACAGCTTTGCAATGATGCGCGGCGGGCACCTCGACATCTGCGTGCTCGGCGCCTTCCAGGTGTCGGCCACGGGCGACCTTGCCAACTGGCACACCGGCGAGAAGGACGCCATTCCCGCCGTCGGCGGCGCCATGGACCTGGCCATCGGCGCCAAGCAGACGTGGGTGATGATGGACTTGCTCACCAAGCAGGGCGCGAGCAAACTGGTGAAGGAATGCACCTATCCGCTCACGGGCATCGGCTGCGTGAAGCGCGTGTACTCCGACCTTGCCACGCTCGAGTGCACGCCCGAAGGCCTCAAGCTCGTCGATCTGGTCGAAGGGCTCAGCCGCGAAGAACTCGAGCAGCTCGTGGGCCTGCCGATCGCTGCATGAAAGCGGCTTCAGAGTTCGATCCACTTCCAACGAGACACACCATGACCAACCAAGCTTTCATCTGCGACGCCGTGCGCACCCCCTTCGGCCGTTACGGCGGCTCGCTCAGCAGCGTGCGCACCGACGACCTCGGCGCCGTGCCGCTGCGCGCACTCATGGAGCGCAACAAGAACGTCGACTGGCAAGCAGTGGGCGACGTGCTCTACGGCTGCGCCAACCAGGCCGGCGAAGACAACCGCAACGTCGCGCGCATGTCGGCGCTGCTCGCGGGCCTGCCGCTCGAACTGGGCGGCGCCACCATCAACCGCCTGTGCGGCTCCGGCCTCGATGCGGTGGGCACGGCCGCACGCGCCATCCGCGCCGGCGAGGCCGGCCTCATGATTGCAGGTGGCGTGGAAAGCATGAGCCGCGCGCCCTTCGTCATGCCCAAGGCAGAGACCGCCTTCAGCCGCAACAACGCGGTGTACGACACCACCATCGGCTGGCGCTTCGTCAACAAGCTCATGAAGGCGCAGTACGGCGTCGATTCCATGCCCGAGACGGCCGAGAACGTGGCCACCGACTACAAGATCGAACGCGAGGCGCAGGACCTGATGGCGCTCAACTCGCAGCTGCGCGCCGTGGCCTCGCAGAAGTCCGGCTTCTTCGATGCCGAGATCGTGCCCGTGAGCGTGCCGCAGAAAAAGGGCGATGCCATCATCGTCAACAAGGACGAGCACCCGCGCGAGACCAGCTTCGAGTCGCTGGCCAAGCTCAAGGGCGTGGTACGCCCCGACGGCACCGTGACGGCGGGCAACGCCAGCGGCGTGAACGACGGCGCTTGCGCACTCCTGCTGGCCGACGAAGCCAGCGCCGCCAAGCATGGCTTGACGCCGCGCGCCCGCGTGGTCGGCATGGCCACCGCCGGCGTCGCGCCGCGCGTGATGGGCATCGGCCCCGCGCCCGCCACGCAAAAGGTACTGGCGCTCACCGGCCTCACCATCGACCAGATCGACGTGATCGAACTCAACGAAGCCTTCGCGGCGCAGGGCCTCGCGGTGCTGCGCCTGCTGGGCCTGCAGGACAACGACCCGCGCGTCAACATCAACGGCGGCGCCATTGCACTTGGCCACCCGCTCGGCGCCAGCGGTGCGCGCCTGGCCACCACCGCCGTCAACCAGTTGCACAAGGGCGGCGGCCGCTATGCGCTGTGCACCATGTGCATCGGCGTGGGGCAGGGCATTGCAGTGATCCTGGAACGGGTCTGAGAACCCGCCGGGCGCTGCCCGGCCGGTTGGTTCGATCGAGAGACGGGGCGCGCACACCCGGCTCGTGCAACGTAGTGTGTCGATTTCCGGGCCTCGACACAGAGGCATACGCAATGTGCGACAGGGACTCGGCGGGCGGAAAACAATCCACCCGTCATCCACCAGCGCCCATTGCGCATCGCACCGAGGAAATCACCATGAAGCTCTCCCGAATTGCCATTGGCGCGGCCATTGCCGCGTCGGTGGCTGCATTGACTTTTGCCGCGCCGCCGATGGGCGGCGACACGCCCGCGGGCGCGGCGCGCGCTGCGCCGGAGTTCCAGGCCATCGACACCTGGCTCAACTCGCCGCCGCTCAAGCTCGAAGCGCTGCGCGGGCAGGTGGTGCTGGTCGACTTCTGGACCTACACCTGCATCAACTGCCTCAACCACCTGCCGCACGTGAAGGAGTGGCACGAAAAATACAAGGACAAGGGCCTGACCGTGGTGGGCGTGCACACGCCGGAGTTCGCGTTCGAGAAATCGACCAGGAACGTGAAAGACGCGATTCAGCGCCTGCAGATCAAGCATGCGGTGGCGCAAGACAACAGCTACGGAACCTGGAAGGCCTTCAACAACCAGTACTGGCCCGCGGTGTACCTGATCGACAAGCAGGGACGCATCGTCTATTCGCACTTCGGCGAAGGCAGCTATGGCACCACCGAGAAGAAGATCCAGGCGCTGCTTGCGGAGCCTTGGACCGCCAGCGCCGCCAATGCGCCCGGCGGTTCGAAATGAAAAAGCTTTGGTTTGCGCTGCTGTTCCTTGCCGGCGGCGTGGCGCACGAGGTGCGCAACCCGACCAGCTGCCAGTGCGTCGCCTCGGTCAGTCCAGCGCCTCGACGGCCGAAGCGAGCACGTAGCCTTCGCTGCGCACGGTCTTGATGTAGCGGGGCTCGCGTGCATCGTCGCGCAGGCGCTGGCGCAGCCGGCTCACGAGCAGGTCGATCGAGCGCTCGAAGAGCTCGGCCTCGCGGCCCTGCGTCAGGCTCAGCAACTGGTCGCGGCTAAGCACCTTTTGCGGATGGTCCAGAAACACGCGCAGCAGCCGGTATTCGGCCCCGCTCAGAGCCACCATCACGCCGCTGTCGTCGATCAGGTGGCGCGCCACCGTGTCGACCTGCCATTCGCCGAAGCCGAGTTTCTGCGCCGGCTCTATGGCGCCCATGTTCGGCGGCAGCATGCGCGTGCGGCGCATCACGGCGCGAATGCGCGCCAGCAGCTCGCGCGCTGAAAACGGCTTGGCCAGGTAGTCGTCGGCACCCATCTCCAGGCCCAGGATGCGGTCGGCTTCCTCGCTGCGCGCGGTCAGCATGAGGATGGGCGTTGCCTTGTACTTGCCGGTGCGCAGGTCGCGGCAGAGCGTGAGCCCGTCTTCGCCGGGCAGCATCAAATCGAGAATGATCAGGTCGAACGGGCCTGACTCCTCCAGCGCGGCGCGCATGTGGCGGCCGGTGGGCACGGCCACCACGCGCAAGCCGTTCTTCACCAGGTAGGTCGTGAGCAGTTCGCGAATTTCCCGGTCGTCGTCGACGATGAGGATGTGGTCTGAAGTCTTGGGCGTCATGGCAGTGAGCGGCAAAGTTTGGCGCGGGCGGCGTCCGCAGCCGCAATGTAGCGCCCCCGGCGCGAAGGAACGCGGACCGTGAAACGTAGTGTGTGGATTTCTCGCGCGGATACACAGGCATACGCAATGTGCGTTGGAAAGGCAGGGGCGGCTCAACAATCCGTCCGTTTTCCAACCCACCACTCCCCAAGGATTCACCATGTCCCGCATCGAAAAAGTTCTCTACACCGGCAAGACCCACACCTCGTCTGGAGGCCGCGACGGCGAAGCGCGCAGCTCCGACGGCCGGCTCGACATCAAGCTCTCGTCGCCCGGCAGTGCGGGCGCGGGCACCAACCCCGAGCAGCTGTTTGCCGCCGGCTGGTCGGCCTGCTTCATTGGCGCCATGGGCAAGGCGGCCGGCAAGATGAAGGTCGCGCTGCCACCGGACCTGGCTGTCGATGCCGAAGTCGATCTCGGCATGGCGGGTAGCGAGTACTTCCTGCAGGCGCGCCTCAACGTGAGCCTGCCGGGCCTGGACCGCGAAGTGGCCAAGGCACTGACCGACGCGGCGCACCAGACCTGCCCATACTCCAAGGCCACCCGCGGCAATATCGACGTTGCCATCCACCTGGTGTGAGCCGGCGGTTTTCATAGAAAAGAGAGGTGCCCATGTCCGTTCCCGCGAAACATTCCGCGAACCCGTCCGGTGCTGCACGGACCGCGGGCGGGGACTTGGGCGCCAGGGGTTGGCGTCGGCTGCTGCCCGGTTCGCTGTTCTCCCGCGTGACGCTGATCATCGTGGTGGGCCTGGCGGTCGCGCAGCTGCTCACCTTTGCCGCGATCCGCTACGAGCGGAACCTGGCGCTCCGGGAGCTGATGATGATCGGCATCGAGCGCGACATCGCGAGCTCGGTGGCCATCCTCGACCGCCTGCCTGCAGCGGAACGTGCCAGTTGGCTCGACCGGCTGGCGCGGCGCAACTACCGCTTCGTGCTGGGTGGCAGCGCGGAGGGCAGCGAACCCCAATCGGAACCTTCGCGCCAGTTCGCCAAGGCGATCGTCGATGCAATGCGCCCGTTCGAAATCGTCAAGATCGGCGAAGTGGCCTGGCCTCCAGAGGCCTTGCAGATCCAGGTCCGGCTCGGCGACGGTTCTTCCGTGGTGGTTCATGCCATGCGCGTGGGCATGCCGGTCTCAAGCTGGGTGATGTGGGTCCTCGTGATCCAGCTGCTGGTGCTGGCGGTGTGCGCCTGGGTTGCGGTCCGGCTGGTGACGCGGCCGCTCGCGCAGCTGTCGGCCGCGGCCGACGACCTCGGGCCCGATCTGAAGGCGCAGAGCCTCGCCGAAGAAGGTCCGACCGAAGTGGCGCATGCGGCGCGCGCCTTCAACGCCATGCAGCAGCGCATAGCGGGCTACATGGCCGAGCGGGTCGAGATTCTTGCCGCCATCTCCCACGACCTGCAGACGCCCATCACGCGCATGCGGCTGCGCACCGACCTGATGGACAACCCGCACGACCGCGAAAAATTCCGCCAGGACCTGGACGCCATGCACTCGCTGGTGCGCGAAGGCGTGACCTATGCGCGCACGCTGCACGGCGCCACCGAGCCGCCGCTGCGCATCGACGCCGACGCGCTCCTCGAAAGCATGGTGGCCGACTACGAAGACGTGGGCCAGCAAGTGCGGCTCGAAGGCAAGGCCGGCGCGCCCATCGTGAGCCGCCCCAATGCGCTGCGCAGGATATTGATGAACCTGATCGACAACGCGTTGAAGTTCGGCAGCGACGTGCGCCTGCGTGTCCATGCCGAAGGGGGCCAGCTGGTGCTGAGCGTGCTCGACAACGGGCCGGGCATTCCGCCGGATGAGTTGGAGGCGGTGCTCAAGCCCTTCTACCGCGTCGAGAGCTCGCGCAACCGCAGCACCGGCGGCACGGGGCTGGGCCTGGCCATTGCGCACCAGCTGGCAATGGCCATGGGCGCCGAGCTCACGCTGCACAACCGCGCCGAAGGCGGTCTGGAGGCGCGGCTCGCGCTGGCCACCGTGCCCGCCCGCTGAACCCATCCGTCAAGGACGACCCACATCATGCTCATCCTCCTCGTCGCCTACCTGGGCGGGGTGCTCACCATCCTGAGCCCCTGCATCCTGCCGGTGCTGCCCTTTGTGTTTGCGCGCGCCGACCGCCCGTTCCGTTCGCACGGCCTGCCCATGCTGCTGGGCATGGCATTGGCCTTTGCCGCCGTGGCCACGCTGGCGGCGGTGGGCGGCGGCTGGATCGTCACGCTCAATGAGTACGGTCGCTACGCCGCCCTGGCCATGCTTGGGCTGTTCGGCGTGACGCTGTTGTTTCCGGCGGTGGCCGACCGCATGACCCGGCCGCTGGTGGCGCTGGGCCTGCGCATGTCCGAGCCCCGCGGCAATGCGGGCGAGGGCGCGGGCACTCCTTCGGTGTTCTCGCCGCTGTTGCTGGGCGTGGGCACGGGCCTGCTCTGGGCGCCGTGCGCGGGCCCGATCCTCGGCCTGATCCTGACCGGCGCGGCGCTCAATGGTGCAAGCGTGGGCACCTCGCTGCTGCTGCTTGCCTACGCCGCCGGTGCGTGCACCTCGCTGGCGGCTGCGCTGCTCTTTGGCGGGCGACTGTTCGCGGTCATGAGGCGCTCGCTGCATACCGGCGAATGGGTGCGGCGAGCGGCGGGCGCTGCCGTGCTGGTGGGCGTGGGCGCCATCGCACTGGGGCTGGACACCGGGCTGCTCGCACGCCTGTCGGTGGGCACCACGTCGGCGCTGGAGCAGGTGCTGGTGGAAAGAATAAAGAAAGACGCGCCACAGCCTGCGCGCGAATCGCTGGCTGCACCGGACGCGCTGCGCGAGGACACGGGCCTTGTGCGCGTTTCGGAAAAGGAAGATCGCCCGGCCGCCGTGCCCGCGCGCGCGCTCAAGGTCGAAGGCAACATTCCTTCGCTCGCGGGCGCCACCGAATGGATCAACAGTGCGCCGCTGACGCCCGAGGCATTGCGCGGCAAGGTGGTGCTGGTCGACTTCTGGACCTATTCATGCATCAACTGCCTGCGCACGCTGCCCTATGTCCGCGCCTGGGCCGAGAAGTACAAGGATGCCGGACTCGTGGTCATCGGCGTGCACACGCCGGAGTTCGCCTTCGAGAAGCGCTCGGTCAACGTGCGAAAGGCAACCAAGGACCTGGGCATCGACTTTCCGGTGGCGATGGACAACGACTACGCGATCTGGCGCGGCTTCGACAACCGCGCCTGGCCCGCGTTCTACTTCATCGATGCGCAGGGGCGCATCCGCCATCACCAGTTCGGCGAGAACCGCTACGACCAGGCCGAGCAGATCATCCAGCAGCTGCTGGCCGAAGCGGGACAGAAGACCCGCGTTGCGGACGGACTGGTGGCGCCGCTGGGGCAGGGAACCCAGGCCGCGCCCGGTGCCGAGCCTGCGCTGTCCGGCGAGACCTACCTCGGCCATGAGCGTGCGCACGGCTTCGCATCGCCCGGCGGCATCGTGCGGGACCGTGCGAAGGTCTACCAGCCGGCGTCTTCATCGCTGCGCACCAACCAATGGGCGCTGGCCGGCGACTGGACGGTGGAGGCCGAGCGCGCCGTGCTGAACAGTGCGGACGGGCGCATCGCCTACCGCTTTCAGGCGCGCGACTTGCATCTGGTGCTTGGGCCCGCAGCCAATGGCAAGCCGGTGCGCTTCAGGGTTCGGATCGATGGAAAGCCGCCGCTTGCGGACCATGGCTCGGACACCGATGAGCAAGGCAATGGGGTGATCGATGCCCAGAAGCTGTATCAGCTGGTGCGCCAGGCGAGCGGCGCGAAGGAGCGTCTGTTCGAGATCGAGTTTCTGGATGCCGGCGCCCAGGCTTATGCGTTCACCTTTGGGTGAGTGAGCGCCACGAAGAGCTGGTACGCGAGGTCAGGCCGCCCAGGCGTTCAGCGAAAGCCGGCGCAGCATATCCGTCTGACGGGACTCTTCGGCATCCCGCAGGCTCTTGGCGGCGCGGGCGGCCACATAGGCCACATACATCGTTTCGATGGCTTTGCCCCACTCCTGCATCTTCTGGGAAACGGCGCTGGCGGTGGACGTCGGCGTGTCTTCGGCTGGGCAGGCAGGCACCTCGAAACCAGCTTTGCTGAGGATGGTGGCTTTCTGAAGAATGGTGAGCATGCGGCTGGCCTCTGGATCTCTGGGATGAGCATCAGGTTAGCTTCAGCGCAAAAGCCGTGCCATCAGCCGCATGACGTATGCGCGTGTCAGCCAAAGGCTATCTCCATGCATGAGCGGCGCCCCCATTCCTAGGCCTTAAGCCTTAGATGGAGGCCGATCCGGCGCGCTGCCAGACGAGCGTGGCGGCGGTCAGGTCTTCGAGCGCGCTGCCCACCGACTTGAATACGGTGCGCTCGTCGTGCCCCATGCGACCCGGCCGTTCGCCCCGGCAGAGTGCGGCCAGCGTGCCCTGCACCGCATCGGCGCGCAGCGTGCCGGCTGCGATGGCATCGAGCAGATCGCCAGCCTTCTGGAGCGCCTCGTCGGTGTCGACGAAGGTGCGGGCGCCCGCGAAGCAGCGTGCGTCGGCCTCGCGCATGCCGGGGGTGAAGCTGCCGATCAGGTCCAGGTGCGAACCGGGGGCAAGCCATTTGCCATGCACCAGCGGCGCGATGGCCAGCGTGGCGCAGCTCACGATGTCAGCCTGGTGCACGGCCGCCTCGAGGGCCATGGTCGCCTGCGCGTTGAACCCCTCGGCGCGCCATTGAGCGGCCAATGCTTCAGCCCCTTCGGGCCGGTGGTTCCACACGCGCACCTCGTCGATAGGTCGCACGCTGGCGTGCGCGGCAGGCAGCAGCCGTGCAATGCGGCCGCTGCCCAGCACCAGCAGGCGGCGCGCATCGGTCCGTGCCAGGAACGAGGCGCCCAGCGCGGACGCGGCGGCCGTGCGGCGCGCAGTGAGTTCGTTGCCGTCCATCATTGCGAGCGATACGCCGGTGCGTGCGTCGTACAGCACATAGGTGGCGTGCAGGCCGGGCAGGCCGCGCGCGCTGTTGCCCGGGAAGACGTTGATGGTCTTGATGCCCAGGAAACCCGCGTCGCTCCACGCCGGCATGATGAGCACGGTGCCCTTGTCGCCGCCGGCCGTCTCGATGCTGTGCACATGCCGCGGCGGCACATGCGCCTCGGCCGCGAAGGCGGCGCGCAGCGCGGGCACGAGCCGTGCAAAGTCCAGTGGCTCGCGCGTGGCGGTTTCGTCGAAGTGCTTCATGGTTGCCGTGGACGCAGCGAGGCGTCGAAGAATTCGACCAGCGCGCGCTGGTACGTGGTGCCGAAGCGTTCGGTCATCGGCTCCAGGTGGCCGGCGCCGGCCACTTCGACGAGGCGCTTGGGCTCGCGCGCGGCATCCAGCAGGCGCCGCGAATGCGAGTGCGGAATCACCGGGTCTTCGGTGCCATGGATCAGCAGCAGCGGAATCGGCGAAATGGCGGCGATGTATTTCGATGCCGCATAGCCGTCGCTCACCAGCAGTCCGGCGCCCGGGAGCTTCTCGTTGGCAATCGACGAATACGAATAGAAGGTCGACTCGATGGCCGCAGCCTTCACGCCGGCCCGGTTGCCCGAACCCACCACCGCGACGGCATTGCTGCCGCCCAGGCTTTGGCCGAAGACGAAGAGGCGCTCGGGGTCGACGTCGGGGCGCGAGCGCACATGGTCGAGGGCGGCATTGGAATCCTCGAACACACCCTTGAGCTCCGGCTTGCCTTCGGACTCGCCGTAGCCCCGGTAGTCGAACACGAACACGTTGAAGTCCTGCGCGGGCAGCCAGGCCACGAAGCGCCAATGCGACGACATGTTCTGCGCATTGCCGTGGAAATGCACCACCGTGCCCTTGGCGTCCTTTGGGCTCTGCCGGTTCACTGCGGGAATGAACCAGCCGCTGAGGCGGGTGCCGTCACCACTCTGGAACTGCACTGCCTCGTAGCGCAGGCCGAGTGCCTTGGGCGTTTCGTAGCGCACGCGGTCGGGGTAGTAGAACATCGACTGAACGCAGCCGGTGAGAAACAACGGCAGGGCGAACAGGGCTGGCTTCCAGTTCATCGGGTGTCAAGCAGATGTCGCCATCCGGCGGAGGATAGCTCAGTCAGCCCGCGGCAATGCGGCTCCATTCGAGCCCGTGTTTTGCCAGATACTTTCGCAGCCGGTCCGCGTCATTCACCACGCTCCGCTGCGCGCGGGAAGCCTGGAAGAGCCGGCGCCCTGCGTCCGACAGGCTGCGCGATTCGCGGCACACGCGCACCACCGCCTCGAGCTGCAGCCGGTCGAAAAGGTCGAGCGCCGCCGCGCGCTCGTTGCCAAGAAGGGCGTCGAGTTCGGCGTCGACCGCTTCTGCGCCGTGCTTCGGCGGGCTTTCTCGGTTCCATAGCCAGCGCAGCCGCGCAATCTCGGCTTCGACCAATGCCACCGGAATGCGCCCGCCGTCGGCCAGCGTGGCCAGCCGCGTCACGCTGGCCGACAAGTCGCGAAAGTTGCCACACCACAGTGCCTCGCTGCTTTGCGCAAATCGAAGGTAGGCCGCCCGCGCCTCGGCATTGAAGCGCACCACGCGATGGCTTTCGCTCGCGTGGATGGCCAGCAGGTGGTCGATGTTCGGTTCGATGTCTTCGGGCCGCTTTGCGAGGCCGGGAAGGTCGTAGGTCCAGAGGTTGATGCGCGCGAACAGGTCTTCGCGGAATCGTCCGCCCGCCACGTCGCTGCGCAGATCGCGGTTGGTGCCGGCAATGAGCTGGAAGTCGCTCTCCACTTCCTTGTCGGCGCCGACCGGGAAAAAGCGCTTTTCCTCGATGGCCTTGAGCAGCATCGCCTGCTCGTCGAGCCCGAGTTCGCCGATCTCGTCGAGAAAGAGCGCGCCCTGGTGCGCCGTTCGCAGCAGGCCCGCGCGCTCGCCCGCCGCGCCGGTGAATGCGCCCTTCTTGTGGCCGAACAACGTGGACGCCGCGCCGTCGCCGCGCAGCGTGGCGCAGTTCACTTCGACGAAGGCGCCGGTCACCTGGTGGCGCGCCTGCTTGAGCTCGAACATGCGCCGCGCGAGGAACGACTTGCCCGCGCCGGTCGGTCCCACCAGCAGGATCGGTGCGCGCGAACGCACAGCCACGCGCTCGATCTCGTCGATGAGCGCATTGAAGCGCGCGTTGCGCGTGGCGATGCCGCTTTTCAGGAAAGCAACCGCATCGCGCTGCTCGGCATCGAAGCGCCGCGCAATGGCGTCATAGCGCGACAAGTCGAGGTCGATCAGCGCGATCTCGCCCGGGTGGCCCGCGCGCTGCCGCTTGGGCGGCGAGGTCTGCGCAAGCACGCCCGGAATCACGCGCGATTCGGCCAGCAGGAACATGCAGATCTGCGCCACGTGCGTGCCGGTGGTGATATGCGCCCAGTACTGCTCGCGCTCGGTATCGAACGGATAGGCGCGCGCCCAGTCGTAGAGGCGGGTGTAGACCTCGCCGAAGTCCCACGGGTCCTCCAGGTCGACGGGAACGAGGTTGACCTGCGTCTCCGGCGACACGGTGGCGATGTCGGCCCTGACCACCTCGGCAAGCGCCTTGTGCTTGAGCGTGTAGAGCAGTTCCATGCGCGTGACGACCATGTCGTCGTGCTGGGCCAGCGAAACGGTAGGGCGCCACTTCTCCCAGCGGCCGGTGCCTTGTCCGGCATCGAGCTGGGTGCCGAGGAAGCCGATGACGACGATGGGTTTCTTCATAGTTGGATAAAAGACTATCCAAAATTATAAGAAATGAATATCAAAATGCTCCGCTGTTTTTGGGGCGATCGGCAAATTACTTTTCAAATCAAGGGGTTAGAAAGAATCGTGTTCGGCAGCCCGGAGCTGGCACACCCGTTGCAATAAGGAGTGCATACCCAAACACGAAAACGAAAAAGAGAATCCCGAGGAGAAGTCACCATGGCAAACCTTCAGCTTTTCAACACCCGCCGCGGCGCGCAGCTGCCGGCGTCCGACGCGCTCAACGAAGCGGGTGGCGTGGCTTACGCGCTCTCGCCCAAGCACCAGCTGGCGCAACTCGCGGCCACCGGTTGCCTGAACAGCACCTTCTACGCACAAGCGCAGGACCAGCTCGATACCGTGCTGTCCCTGGCCCAAGAGGTCGATCCGGTGTTCGTGGCCAAGACGGCCGTGTATGCCCGCCGCGCCGGCCACATGAAGGACATGCCCGCGCTGCTGGCTGCCACGCTGGCGGTGCGCGACGTGGCCTGCTCGCCAAGGTGTTCCCCCGCGTGGTGGATAACGGCAAGATGCTGCGCAACTTCGTGCAGATGCTGCGTTCCGGCGCGGTGGGCCGCAAGTCGCTCGGTACGCGGCCGAAGAAGCTCGTGCAGCAGTGGCTGCTCGAAGCGTCCGAAGCGCAGCTGCTGAACGCATCGGTGGGCACTACGCCGTCGCTGGCCGACGTGGTGAAGATGGTCCACCCCAAGCCCGCCGAAGCCTGGCGCGCCGCATGGTTCGCATGGCTGATCGATCGTCCGTATGTGCTGGAGGCGCTGCCTCCGGTGACGCAGGCTTTCGAACGCTTCAAGCGCGACCGTTCGCTCGAAATGCCTAACGTGCCGTTCCAGATGCTGACCGCACTGGAGCTGGATGCGCAGGCCTGGGCGCAGATCGCGCAGGGTGGATCGTGGCAGATGGTGCGTCAGAACCTGAACACCTTTGCGCGCCACGGCGTGTTCGAGCTGCCGGGCCTCGCAGAAGCGGTGGCTGCCAAGCTGCATGACCCGCAGGCGGTGGCCAAGGCGCGCGTGCTGCCGTACCAGCTGATGGCGGCCTTCACCGCAAGCGGCGCCGAGGTGCCGCACGTGGTGAAGGAAGCGCTGCAGGACGCGATGGAACTCGCGCTGGCCAACGTGCCGGTGTTCGAGGGCCGCGTGGTGGTGTGCCCCGATGTGTCGGGCTCCATGAGCTCGCCGGTGACGGGCCACCGCGGTTCTGCGACCTCGGCGGTGCGTTGCATCGACGTGGCCGCGCTCGTCGCTGCCGCCGTGCTGCGCCGCAATGCGGATGCGCGTGTGCTGCCCTTCGAGACGAAGGTGGTGCCGCTGGCGCTGAATCCGCGGGATTCGGTGATGACCAATGCGGCCAAGCTGGCGGCGGTCGGTGGTGGCGGAACCTCGTGCAGCGCGCCGCTGGCGCTGCTGAACAAGGAGAAGGCGCAGGCGGACCTGGTGGTGCTGGTGTCGGACAACGAATCGTGGGCCGACCCTGCACGTGGCCGCGGAACCGCGACCATGCAGGAGTGGGCTGCGTTCAAGGCGCGCAACCCGAAGGCGCGGATGGAGTGCATCGACATCCAGCCCTATGCGACCACCCAGGCGCAGGAGCGCGGCGATGTGCTGAACATCGGCGGCTTCAGCGACGAAGTGTTCAAGCTTCTGGCGGTGTATGCCGCGGGCGGCCTGGGCGCCGACCACTGGGTGGGTGTGATCGAAGAGACTTCGATCTGAGAGAAGAAAAAGAGAAAGAGCGCCGCGGGCTTTGGCCCGTGGTGCCCGGCTCGAAATGAATTGAACGTCGTCGTTCGGCGAATGCAGATGCGAGTACATCCAACCATGTTCTTCCTCGCATCGATTGTTGGTCGCCGAACGGGGATGAGAGATAGTTTTGTGCGAATGCAGGCAGGACTACATTGGTGCGACCAGGGTTCGACTCCCGACGCCGGTTCTCCGGCGTGGTCTACGTCTTGCCATCCTTGTCGCACTATTTTTTTGCAGCGAATGCTGGCGGAACTACAGCCTTCAACGCTCGGGGTCGCGGGTTCGAATCCCGCCGGTCGCAAGACCGTAGCTCAGTGGTAGAGCACGACTGTTTCGCCGATTCTTGTCGCTGCTTTTTTTAGCTCCGGGCTCCGCGGTGTCCACCATTCAGTCGCAAGAATAGATAGACGTGAGAGAAAAGAAATGAAACAGAACTACAAACTGCACGAAGTAGCCAACGGCGTCCCCGTCAAGATGTGGACGAACGGCGTGCCCGTGGAAGACGAGGCGCAAAAGCAGCTCGAGAACGCCGCGCGCCTGCCCATCGTGTTCAAGCACATCGCGGCCATGCCCGACGTGCACTACGGCATCGGCGCGACCGTGGGCTCGGTGATCCCGACCTTCAAGGCCATCATCCCGGCCGCGGTGGGTGTGGACATCGGCTGCGGAATGATGGCCTGCAAGACCACGCTGCATGCCAACGATCTGCCCGATAACCTGGGCCCGCTGCGCTCGGCCATCGAGAAGGCCGTGCCGCACGGAAGCAACCCCAAGCGCATGGGCCGCGACAAGGGCTCGTGGGAAACGCCGCCTGACGAAACCGATGCGGCCTGGGCCAAGCTGGTGGATGAGTTCGACCTGATCTGCGAGGACTACCCGCGCATCAAGAACACCAACAACCACAAGCACCTGGGAACGCTGGGTACCGGCAACCACTTCATCGAGGTGTGCCTAGACGAAGCGGGCGCCGTGTGGTTCATGCTGCACTCGGGGTCGCGCGGGGTGGGCAACGCGATCGGCACGCACTTCATCGAACTCGCTAAGAAAGATGCCGAGCTGCACCAGCGCAACCTGCCCGACCAGGACCTGGCGTACTTCGAGGAAGGCGCCAAGTACTTCGGCGACTACGTGCGTGCGGTGGGCTGGGCCCAGAAGTTCGCGCGTGCCAACCGCGAAGTGATGATGCAGCGCGTGGTCGCGGCCGCGCGCAAAGTCATTGCCAAGCCGTTCGAGGCGCACGTGGAAGCGGTGAACTGCCACCACAACTACGTGAGCCGCGAAACGCACTTCGGCGAAGACGTGCTCGTCACCCGCAAGGGCGCGGTGAGCGCCAAGGCCGGCGAGCTCGGGATCATTCCGGGCAGCATGGGGGCGAAGAGCTACATCGTGCGCGGAAAGGGCAATCCCGAGAGCTTCATGAGCTGCAGCCACGGCGCGGGTCGAACCATGAGCCGCACCAAGGCGAAGAAGCTCTTCACCATTGCCGACCAGATCGCCGCGACCGAAGGCGTGGAATGCCGCAAGGACGCCGACGTGATCGACGAGATCCCGATGGCCTACAAGGACATCGACGCGGTGATGGAGGCGCAGAAGGACCTGGTGGAGGTGGTGTACACGCTCAAGCAGGTGGTGTGTGTGAAGGGTTGATGACGCTGAACGGTTGAGACGAGGGCCGTCAACCAATTACCAAAAACTGATGCTCGCATGGCGAGCTTCGATCATGAAAAGCAACAAGCAACGCCGCGCCGAAATCAAGGCGCATCGCCTCGAACGCGCAGCCGTTCTCAAGGCGAAGCTGCGCATGCAGGACGCCCGTCAGCTGTCGGCGGGCGGACTCGTGCCGGGCATAGTTATGGCCGACAAGTCGCGGCTAGCGCACTACAACACCACTTTCGGCGAGGTGCCCGATTTCTATCTGGATCAGGCCTACACCTGCCGCGATTGCGGCGCACAAGAGGTGTGGACGGCCAAGCAGCAGAAGTGGTGGCACGAGGTTGCGCAAGGCTCGGTGTACAGCCAGGCTGTTCGGTGCCGTACGTGCCGACAGGCGCGCCGCGCTCTGCGCGATGCAGCGCTTCGAAACGAAGGTGCCAACCTGCTGGGCGAGGAGGTGGCGCGATTGCGCGCGCTGGCAACGAAGAAGCCCACGAACGACGCACTGGCGCAGGTGGAGGCCGCCCTGCAAAGCAAATGGCGCAGCCTGCGCGTGGTCGCGATCGAGGTCATGGGCCAGTGGGGCGGACCCGCGCAGATCGAGCGGCTGCAAGCATTCGCGGCCGACCGCGGCGAAAGCTATGGAAGCTGGGAATACGAAGCGTCGAGGGCGGCGGCTAAAGCCCTGGCGCGCAAGGCGGAGGCCGATCCGGAATGCTGAAACTCACGTTCCTCGGTACGTCCTCGGGCATTCCCACGCGCCAGCGCAACGTCTCCGGCCTTGCGGTGCAGACGGCGCTCGGCGCCGACTGGTTTCTCGTCGACTGCGGCGAGGGCACGCAGCATCGCCTGCAGCAGACGCCGCTGTCGGTGCACGACATGGCGGCCGTCTGCATCACGCATGTGCACGGCGACCATTGCTACGGCTTGCCGGGCCTGCTCGCGAGCGCCGGCATGGGCAGGCGCACCAAGCCGCTGAAGCTGATCGCGCCATTGCCGGTCTGGGAATGGTTCGAGGCCACGCGCCGCTTGACCGACCTGCACCTGCCTTACGAGGTCGTGCATGTGGACGTCGAAACCCAGGCGCTGGTGTACGAGGCACCGGGTCTTCGCATCGAGCGTCATGTGCTGCGGCACCGTGTGCCCAGCCACGCCTATCGCGTGCAGGTGGAAACCCGGCGCGTGCGGCTCAAGGCCGATGCGCTCAAGGCTGCTGGATTGCCGCCGGGCCCCGCATGGCGTGCATTGCAGGACGGCGAGGATGTGCCCTTCGGCGATAAGCTGCTGCGCAGCGCCGACTTTGCCGAAACGCAGGTCGACACGGCGGCCGCCGTGCTGGGTGGCGACAACGCCGACCCCGCGCTGCTGCACGCGGCTTGCCAAGGCGCGCAACTGCTGGTCCACGAGGCCACCTACACGCAGGAAGCGCTCGACAAGGTCGGTCCGGGACCCATGCACAGTTCCGCGCGCCTGCTGGCCGAAGCCGCGCAGGCCGCGGGCGTGCCCAACCTGGTTCTCACGCACCTGAGCCCGCGTCACCAGAACGAAGCAGGCATGGCCGCATTGATGGCGGAGACCAGCGCGCACTACCAGGGGAACGCGTTCCTGGCGAACGACCTGGATGTTTTTGAACTCGACAGCACCGGCCAGGTGACTGTCACACGCGCCTGAATGAAGAACCAGGCGGAACGAAGAAGATTTTTATGAGCAACCAAGACATGTGCTTCATCAGCACCAAGGAAGGAGGCCGCGCGTGATCGAACTCGACGGCTCCCAAGGCGAAGGCGGCGGCCAGATCCTGCGCACCAGCCTGGCCCTATCGGTGGCGACGGGCCAGCCACTCGCCATCGACAAAATTCGTGCGGGCCGCGCCAAGCCGGGCCTGATGCGCCAGCACCTCGCGTGCGTCAACGCCGCGGCTGAAATCAGCGGTGCGCAAGTCGATGGCGCCGAGCTCGGTTCGCAATCGCTGCGCTTCCTGCCCGGGCCGGTGCGCGCTGGCGAGTACCGCTTCACTATCGCCAGCGCGGGCAGCTCGATGCTGGTGCTGCAAACGGTGCTGCCGCCGCTGCTGCTGGCCAACGCGCGGAGCCAGGTGCACCTGCACGGCGGCACGCACAACCCGATGGCGCCGCCTTTTCATTTTCTGGAGCGTGCCTTCGCACCACTGGTGCGCCGCCTGGGCGGCGATCTGCAGCTGCTGCTGCGCCGCTGCGGTTTCTACCCGGCCGGCGGCGGCGAGGTGGAAGCGACCATCGTGCCCTCAGTGGATGGGCTGCGGCCTTTCGATCTCGTCGCGCGCGGCGCACTGCTGTCGGCCCATGCGGAATGCCTGGCGCCGGGGCTGGCGCGGCACGTGGCAGCGCGCGAGCTTGAAACCCTGGGCAAGTCCATGGGCTGGTCCGGCGAGCAATTGCGGGTGGGCACGGCGCGGCAGAACGAAGGCCCCGGCAATGCGCTGCTCGCCACCCTGGCCTATGAGCATGTGACGGAGGTGTTCACGGCCTTCGGCGAAAAGACGCTCAGTGCCGAGCAGGTTGCGCACGCACTCGTGAAGGAGCTGCGCGAGTTCCAGAAAAGCCAGGCCGCAGTCGGACCGCACCTGGCCGACCAGCTGGCCTTGCTGCTGGGCCTGGCTGCATGGCAAAGCGGGAGCGCGGGCACCTTCACGTGCAGCGAAGTGACGGAGCACACGCGCACCAACTGCGCGGTGATCGAGCGCTTTCTGCCCGTGCGCTACGAGATATCGAACGCGTCTGAGGCAGCCGCCATCACGGTCCGGCCCGCCGCCTGAACAAGGCTGCCACGCTTGCTCACGAAAGCGTGCGCGGTGCGGGCGCGGCTTGCGGGCAGATCACCGCCAGCGGTTCCGAGCGGCCGCGCACGCGCAGCATGTCGACCTCGTCCATCTTGTATGCGAGGCCGGCCTGCTGCGCCGCGAACAAGGAGACCACCAGTCGCGACGAGGCCGCCTTGGCGTGGTCCTGGAGCCGGCTCGCAGTGTTGACCACTTCGCCGATGGCGGTGAAGGTGGTGGTGTCCAGGTAACCCACTTCGCCCACCGCCGCGCGGCCGGCATGCAGGCCCATGCCAAAGTCCAGCCGTTGCCCGAACTGGGCTTCGAAGCTTTCGCTCCACGCATCCATGCGCTGGCCGATGAGTTCGGTGGCGTGCAGCGCCTGGCGGCATGCGGTGGGCAGCTCGGACTCGAGCCCGAAGATCGCCATCACGCTGTCGCCGATGAACTGGTTGGGCACGCCGCCGCTTTCGCGCACGGCCGCACCCACGGTAGCGAAGTAGCGGTCTAGCACGTAGGCCAAGTCAAACGGCCACTGCCGCTCCGACAACCCCGACCAGCGCCGCAGGTCCACGAACAGGATGGCCACGTCGCGCTCGCGCCCGAAGCTGCTGACCGGCGCGGGGCGCCCTCCATGGGCCGGCGGTGCAAACAGCGGCGTCACCTCGAGATCGCCTGTCGGACGCAGTTGGCAGGCCAGCCGAACGTCGCCCGGCGCGCGCACGCGCTCGAGCGTCCGCTGCTCGTCGCGGCCCGGCACGCCGGTGTGTTCCACCGGGCCGAGCACGCGCACGCGGCAAGTCGAACATCGCGCCCGCCCGCCGCACACCGACAGATGCGCAATGCCGTGCGATCGGCTCGCTTCCAGCACGCTCCAGCCGCGCGGCACATGCACCGTGCGGTCGGGGTACCGCAGCGCGATGGAGGGCTGGCCGGACCAGCGCGCGAAACCGTTTCGGCCCCAGCGGGCCAGCAGCAAGGCGAGCAGCGCCAGCCCGTAGGACCACTTGATCCAGCCCTCGGCAGCATTGAGAGCCTTGCCCTGCGCGGGCGTCGGCAGCGGGGCAGGTGGAAGGCCCGTCCACTGGAACTCCCGCCCCATCGCGATGAAGCCCATGGCCGCCATGAGCGGCACCACCACCGCAACGGCCAGCAGCAGGTGCGAGAAGCGGCGGTAGCCGGGCCGCGCCCGCAGTGCGAAGTGCACTCCCAGGCAGCCGTGCGTCCAGGCCGCGAGCATCAACGCAAATTGTGCGACGGCGCCGGGCAGGCTCCACAGCCCCCACACGACGCGGGCATAGGAGCCTTCGATACCGTAGGCGAGGTAGGCGCCCCGCATGGCCGTCAGGTGCGTGGCCAGCAGCAGAGGCAGCGCAAATCCCAGCAGCACGCGCAGGCCTTCGAGCGGTGGCATGCGCAGCGTGCGGCGCTCCCACAGCGCCGCCACGGCCAGCGCCAGATGCACGGCCGCCGCGCCATACAGCAGCAGCGTGCCCGGCAGGCTGTGCCAGAACTTCTGCACGCCGCGCAACACGGCTTCGGCGGTCGCAAACGAGACGATGCCCAGCGAATGGTTCAGCAGATGCGCCGAGACATAGGCCATCAGCACCAGCCCGCTCACCCAGCGGAGATTGCGCCGTGTCGGCGGACCCGAAAGAAAAGCGTGGCGGGGGGAGGGGCTGTCCATGAACGGGTTCGAAGCGGCACCCGAGCATAATGCGCGCGCCCTCTTAGACCCGCATGGCCTCATCTCCCTCCATTCCCCGCTCAAGCCTGGCGCTGCGCCGCATCGCGCTGCTCGAAGGGCTGTCCGAGGAGCGCCTGGACCTGCTGGCTCAGCAGTGCCTCTGGCACAGCGTGGAAGCGGGCAAACCGCTGCTGATGCGCGCCGAGCAGCAGGGCGACGTGTTCCTGCTGGTGTCGGGCCGCGTGCGGGTGACCACCTATTCGGCCAATGGGCGGCAGGTCACCTTCAGGGATTCGGAGGCCGGTGAACACTTCGGCGACATTGCGGCCATCGACGGCGGGCCGCGTTCGGCCGACGTGGTCACGCTCGAGGCGAGCGTGCTCGCCAGCCTGGACCGGGCCGCCTTCATGGCGCTGCTGCGCGATGAGCCGGTGGTGGCCGAGCGCGTGATGCGGCGGCTGGCGTCACTGGTGCGGCAGCTTTCCGAACGCGTCATCGACCTGAGCACCCTCGGCGTCCAGAACCGCCTGCATGCCGAGCTGCTGCGCCTCGCCCGCGCGGCGGGCGTGGAGAACAACCAGGCGCGGCTGGAGCCGGCACCCAGGCACGCGGCGCTTGCCAGCCAGATCAGCACCAACCGCGAGCAGGTGACGCGCGAACTGAACGTGCTGGTGCGCAGCGGCGTGCTGCAGAAGGAGGGTAAGGCCCTGCTGGTAGCCGACGCCGGCCGGCTCGAGTCGATGGTCTCGCAGGTGCGGGGCGACGCCGGCTGAGCCGGATCAGTCAGTTCCAGCGGCCGCGAATGCCGCCAAGGCTGAAGCGGCCGGCGCCCAGCAGCACCACGGTGAGCGCGCCGAACAGGTAGAGGCCTTGCAGTTCGAGCGCCCAGCCGCCTTGTTTGGTCATGGCGAACAGGTCGGCCATGTGCACCAAGCCAAAGGCCGCGAGCATGTTGATGACGACCACGCCGGCGGCGGCGCGGGTCCAGAAGCCGGCGATCATGAGCAGCGGCGCGACAATCTCGCCCACGTACACCAGGTAGGCAAGTCCGCCCGGCAGCCCGGCCTTCACCAGCATGGCGCTCACGAAGCCGACGCCGGCCGAGATCTTGAAGATGCCGTGCAGCAGCACGAGCACGCCGATGGTCACGCGCAGCAGCAGCTTGCCGGAATCGTCGCGGTCGGCGGGTGAGGCGAGGAAGGACGGGGAAGAAGACGCCGAAGCGGCGGAGGCGGTGGGGGCAGCCCGGGTGTTCATGGCGAATCCTTGGAGGAAATGAGAAGGGCCGCCGCGGAGTGCGGCGGTTGCCATGGCAGTGTGGCGACTCGCCCTCCGCCGGTCGGTGCGTTTACGCACACTTTTCGGCGATCAGGGCTCGCCGATGGCGGCGGCCCTGGCGTCAGTCGCCCTTGTAACCCGAGGCCTTGATTACCGGTAGCCAGCGCGCGGCCAGCCCGTCGGTGTATCGCACGACTTCTTCGCTCGAGGCGCCGGGCAGCAGGTCGTAGCCCACGCGGCCCAGTTTTTCGCGCACGTCGGGCATGGCCAGCACCTTGCGCACGGCCCGGTTCCACTGCGCCAGCGTCGCGGGCGCGGTGTTGGCGTGGGCATAGAGCACGTAGCGCGACGAGGCCACCAGCGCCGGGTAGCCCGACTCGGCGAAGGTCGGCACGTCGGGCAGGCCGTCGGCGCGCTTGTCGCCGGCCACGGCCAGCACGCGCAGCTTGCCCGCGCGGTGGTACTCGGTAAGGGTGGTGGTGGCGTCCATGCCCGAGGCCACTTGGCCGCCAATCAGCTCGGTGACCATGGCCGCGCCGCCGCGGTAGGGCACGAGGGTGCTGCCGCTGCGCGACAGGGCCGCGAAGTCCATCGCCAGGAAGTGCAGCAGCGAGCCCAGCGTGGTGACGCCGATCGAACCTTGGTCGGGGTTCGCCTTGGCGGTCTGGACGAACTGGGCCAGCGTCTTCACCGGCGAGGCGGCGCTCACGGCCAGGCCGAACTGCACGCCGGTCACGTCGGTCACCGGCTTGAAGTCGGTGGCCGGGTTGAAGCGCATGTTGGCGTAGATGGCGGGGCCGATGAACATCGGGTCGACCGGCGCCAGCAGCATGGTGGTCCCGTCGGCGGGGCTGTTCTTCAGCACCTCGGCCGCCAGGCGCGTGCCGGCGCCGGGGCGGTTGTCGACCATGACCGGGCGGCCGAGCTCGTCCTTGAGCTTTTCCGACAGCAGCCGGCCCATGAAGTCGGCCGGACCGCCGGCCGGGAAGGGCACGATCAGGCGGTTGACGGCCGGCTGCGCGTTCGCGCTGTACGGCAGCAGGCCGCCCAGGCCCGTGGCCGCTGCCGTGAGCACGAGGTGGCGCCGCGAGAGCGTTGGGCCGCAGGGGAGGTGGGAAGGGGTCATCGAAAATCTCCGGGTGGTTGGAATCGTTGGAAGAGCGAAAGAAAGATCACTGCGCGACCAGCGGCGTGAAGCGAGCCGCGTCTTCGATCGCCTGGCCGGCCTCCAGCAGCAGGTCTTCGCGAAAGCGCCAGGCGAGCAATTGCACGCCGATGGGCGCGCCGCCGGCCATGCCGGTGGGCACCGCGAGCCCGGGCATGCCCAGCGCGGCGGTCGCGAGCAGCGGGCTCTGGGCGTCGATGAGCGCGCGGGCGCGTTCGAGGCTCGCCATGTCCTCGTCCTGCGGGCAGGGGCGCTGCCACGACACCGGCATCAGCACCAGCGGATGGGCTTCAAGGAACACCGACCAGCTGCGCAGCAATGCCTGGCGCCGCGCGAGCGCGTCCAGGAAACCGTCGCGGTTGGTCTCGGCCATGCCTTCGAGCAGGTAGCGCTGGCTGCGCCGCATGATGTCGTCGCCGTGCTGCTCGACGCCTGCAATGATGTTGCGGCGGCTGTCGTCCACGGTCAGCGTGCGCCACAGGGCCGCGGCTTCGTTGAAAAACGGCAGTTCGGCTTCCTCCACTTCGTAGCCCGCCTGCTGCAGCCAGCGTGCGGCGTCATCCAGCGCCTGCGTCACGGCGGGGGCGACGGGAATGCCCGGCGTGCGCTTGAACAGCGCCACGCGCAGCGGGCCCGCGGGGCGCGGCAGGTCATGGGGCACGGGCACCCAGTTGGGGTCGCGCACGTCGTGGCGCGCCATGGCCTCGTAGCCCAGGCGCAGGTCAGCGATGCTGCGCGCCAGCGGCCCCTGCACCGACATGAGCTGTGGCGTGATGCCGCGCTCGCTCGTGGCGCTCGGGTTGAAGGCAGGCACCCGGCCGGTCGTGGGGCGCAGGCCGGCCACGCCGCAGGCGTACGCGGGGTAGCGGATCGAGCCGCCGATGTCGTTGCCGTGCGCCAGGGCGCCCATGCCGACGGACACGGCCGCGGCCGCGCCGCCGCTGGAGCCGCCGGGCGTGACAGCCGCATCCCACGGATTCAGCGTGCGGCCATGCACGCCGTTGTCGGTGAACCAGCGCGACGAGTAGGTCGCCGTGTTGCTGCGGCCGACGATGACGGCGCCTGCGCTGCGCCAGTGCGCCACCACCGGCGCGTCTTCGCGGGCGATGTGGTCCTTCAGCGGGATCACGCCGTTGGTGGTGGCGTGGCCGGCCTGGTCCACGTTGACCTTGATGCTGACCGGCACGCCGTGCAGCGGACCGAGCGGTCCGCCGTGCAGCGTGCGTGCGTCGGCGGCGTCGGCGCTGGCCAGCGCCTCGTCGGCCAGCACCTCGGCCAGGGCATTGATCCGCGGATTGAGTTCGGCGATGCGCGCGAGCACGCTGGCCGTCACTTCGCGGCAGGACACTTCGCGGCGGCGCACGGCGGCGGCGATGTAGTCGGCGCTGCGCTGCCAGAGAGCGGGGGATGGAGTCATGGTCTGTTTAAGGGAAAGTTCAGGCAAAGGAAACCCCGCACCCCGGCGCGACCGGGGTGAAGGCGAAAGAGAGCGGGGGAAGAGGGCGGTGGATCAGCTCACGCCGCGCAGGCGTCAGCCGGTCGGTTTTTTCATGAGCAGGCTGCCGCGGTCGACGCGGGCTTCGGCCTCCAGGGCCAGGGCTTCGGCGTGTTCCATGTGCACGCGCATGACCTGGCGCGCACGCACGGGGTCGCGGGCGCGCAGCGCGTCGAGCAGTTCGGTGTGGCTGCCAATGATCTCTTCGTCGAACTGGTCGAACTCCGTGAGCGCGTTGCGCACGATGATCACGCGGCGGATCACGTCGTTGAGCAGACGGCACACCAGCGCAAGAAAAGGGCTGCTGCAGGCCTCGGCCAGGCGGTCATGGAACAGCAGGTCGGCTTCACGGCGCTCGTTCCAGTCGTCGCTGCCGCCATGCGCCGGGTGGCTGTGGCCGATCAGCGCTTCCAACTCGGCCAGGTCGGTCTCGCTCAGGCGCGTGGCCACATTGGCGGCCAGTTCGGGTTCGACCACGCGCCGCAGCGCGTACAGCATCGTGATGTCGACCGGCTGGAAGTACAGGAAGTTCGACACCGCCTGCAGGCACTGGTCGTACGAGGCCTGCGTGAGCGTGGCGCCGCCATTGGGGCCGGTGCTGATCGCCACCAGCCCCTGCACCTGCAGCGCGGCAAGCGCCTCGCGCACCGTGCCGCGCGACACGCCGAGCTGCTCGATCAGCTCTTTTTCCTGCGGCAGCTTATTGCCGACCTGCTGCTGGGTCTGGACAACCCAGCGCTTGATGTTGTCGACTACCTGGTCGGAACGCTTCACGCGCTTGTCGCGGGTGAGCGAGGGTTTGCGTTGGGAAGACGGCATCCTGCATTTCAGTAATTTATGATCATAAATGTCATAAATATCAGAAATCCTGTCAAGCGGGTTGTCCCGAGAGGACCGGCAGGCCGTAGGCAGGAAGCGGGGCTTCCTGCTACGCTCTTCACCGGCCCGCTCGCACTTGGCGGGCTTTTTTCTGCGCCGCTTCCCTCCCCATGGTCTTTCCCCTCATCACCGATCCGCATTTCTATGCGGTTGCGATTCCCGCCGTGCTGCTGCTCGGCATCAGCAAGAGCGGTTTCGGCGCGGGCTTCGGTTCGCTCGCGGTGCCGCTCATGGCGCTGGCGGTCACGGTGCCGCAGGCGGCGGCCATCCTGATGCCGCTGCTGCTGCTGATGGACCTGCTGGGGATCGCTGCCTTCCGGCGCGACTTCGACCGTGCGCTGCTCAAGTTCCTGATTCCGTTCGGGCTGCTCGGCACGGTGATCGGCACGCTGCTTTTCCGCACGCTCTCGGCGCATACCGTCGCAGGCATCGTTGGCGTGTTCACCTTGCTGTTCCTGGCCCAGCGGCTGGTGTTTCCCCCCAAGCCTGACGATCCGCTGCCTTCGCGCGCGGTGGGCGCTGCGCTCACGGCGGTGTCGGGCTTCACGAGTTTCATCGCGCATGCCGGCGGACCGCCGGTCAATGCTTACGTGATTCCGCTGCGCCTCAAGCCGGTGGTGTTCACCGCCACCATGGCGTATTTTTTCTTCGTGGTGAACCTGAGCAAATGGGTTCCCTACGCCTGGCTCGGCCTCATCGACCTGCGAACGCTGGCCACGTCGGCGGTGCTGATGCCGCTCGCGCCGCTCGGTGTGTGGGTCGGCATTCGCATTGCGCGGCGCATCGATGCGACGTGGTTCTATCGCTTCGTGTACCTGGGCATGCTGCTCACGGGCCTCAAGCTCGTCTATGACGGCTTCCTGGCCTGAGGCCGGCGGGCTTCAGAACTCCACGATGGACTTGAAGCCGCCGAAGATCATCCGCTTCGCGTCGAATGGCATGGTCTTGGGGTCCATCGCGGCAATGCGCGGGTCGGCCATGACCTTGGCGTTGACCTCGTCGCGGTGCTTGCGCGACTTGTAGACGATCCACGAAAACGCCACCGTTTCGTCCGCCTTCTGCTTCACGGCTTGCGGAAACGAGGTGAGCTTGCCCGGCTTCACGTCGTCGCCGATGCACTCCACGTATTCGAGCGCGCCGTATTCCATCCAGATCTTGCCGGCCTTGCGTGCCAGCTTGCGGTAGGCCTCGACGTTGTTCGAGGGAACGGGAACGAGAAAGCCATCGACATAGCGAGCCATTGAGAGTCTCCTTGAAAGAATCGGAAGGAAGAAAAAGAACAGGGGCGGCCGCAAAGGCGTGCCTTCAGGACGCCGCCGCACGGTTTTCCTTGCCTGCGGATGCCGCGGCCCCTTTGTTGTCTTCGTTGTTCTGGGTGGACCCCGGAGAGGCCGTGCGAAGGAGCAAGGCCCCCAGCAATCCCGCCACGGCCGCGAACACGGCGCCGACAAGAAACGCAAGGTTGTAGCCGCCGGTGAGCGCCAGCGGAAGCTGCGCGCCAGCGGCCGACATGGCACCGGTGCGTGCCGCGGCGGCACTGGCCAGCACGGCGAGCCCGAGCGCGCCGCCCATCATGAAGGCGGTGTTGACCACGCCGGAGGCGAGGCCCGAATCGGCCGGATCGACCTCGCTCATGGCCGCGAGCAGCACCGGGTTGAACGCCATGCCGGCACCCAGGCCGAGCAGCATCATCCCGGGCAGCACGTCGACGACGAAGCTGCCGTTGACCGGCGCGCGCGCGAAGAGCGCAAGGCCGATGGCCGCGAGCCAAAGTCCGGCCGCGAGCGGCTTGCGGATGCCGAAGCGCATCACGAGTCTGGCCGAGAGGCCGAGCGAGAACACCGCCATGATGACGTTGGCCGGCAGGAAGGCGAGGCCGATCTGCATCGGCGTGTAGTTCAGCACCAACTGCATGTAGAGCGCGGAGATGAAGAACCATGCAAACATGGCCGCCGCCCACAGCACGCCCACCACATTGGCGACCGATACGCTGCGCAGCCGGAACAGGCCCAGCGGCATCAGCGGATGCTGGACGCGCGCCTCGATGGTGATGAAGATCGCGAGCAGCACCACGGCAGCGCCGAGCAGGCCCAGCGTTTGCGTGGAGCCCCAGCCGGCTTCGTTGCCGTTGACCACGCCGTACACCGCGAGCATGAGCGACAGCGTGACGGTGACGGCACCGGCCACATCGAGCTTCTCGCCATGGGCGTGGCCGCGAGCGGACGGCAGCAGCGCGATGCACAGCGCATACACCGCCACGCCGATCGGCAGGTTGACCAGGAAGATCCAGTGCCAGCTCAGCGTGCTCGTGAGCAGCCCGCCCAGCAGCACGCCGATGCTGCCGCCGCCCGCGCAAACGAAGCCGTACACGCCCATCGCCTTCGCGCGGTCAGCCGGTTCGGTGAACAGATTCATGATCAGCGAGAGCGAAACGGCCGATACCACGGCGCCACCCAGCCCCTGCACCGCGCGCGCCGCAATCAGCACGCCTTGCGAGTTGGCAATTCCGCATGCCAGCGAGGCGAGCGTGAACAGCACGAGGCCGATGAGGAAGAGCCTCCGGTGGCCGAACAGGTCGCCCAGCCGCCCCCCCAGCAGCAGGAAGCCGCCGAAGGTCAGCATGTAGGCATTCACCACCCAGACCAGCGACGTCTCGGTGAAGCCCAGGTCGGTACGGATGGAGGGCAGCGCCACGTTCACGATCGTGGTGTCCAGCACGATCATCAGCACGCCAAGGCACAGCACCATCAATGCAAGCCAGCGCTTGCGGTTGTTGTCGAGTGTGTCGGTCATGAAGAATGATTCCCTGCAAATTGCGAGTGAGGTGGTTTCAGACCAGCGGCTTGCCGCCATTGATGAGCCAAGGCGTGCCGAAGCGGTCGGTCACCATGCCGAAGCCCTCGACCCAGAAGGTCTTGTCGAAAGGCATCGCGACTTTGCCGCCGTCCGCGAAAGCGTCGAACACGCGCTTGGCCTCCGCGACGGTCTCGATCGTCAGCGCCACGCCGAAGCCCTTCATGCCTTCATAGGGTTGGCCGGGCATGGTGTCCGAGGCCATCAGCATGCCGTCGCCGTAAGCCAGTGCGGCATGCATGATGCGTTTTTCGGCGCCGGGCGGAAACTGCTCGGCGCCAGGGGCTTCGCCCATGGTCATCATCATCTGCATGGTGCCGCCGAGCGTCTTCTCGTAAAAGCGCATGGCTTCGGCTGCATTGCCGTTGAACGTGAGGTAAGCGTGGATGGGAGACATGGTGTTTCCTTTCGGTGGTTACTTTTCGGAGGCCGTCTTGAGGTTGGCAAGGCCGGTTTCGAAGTCCTTGCCGATCATCTGGTCCATGTTGAAGAAGATGCCCATGAGCTTGGCGATGTAGGGGCTCGGGCCGTGCATGGCCCAGGTGACCTGTGTCGCGCCGTCCTGAGGCCGCAGCGTGAACTCGGCCATGTTGCGGGCTTCGAAGGGCTTGGTGAAGTCGAGCTTGATCGAGATCTTCGAAGAGGGCGCCGACTCGAGGATCTCCATCCGGCCCGCGCCCGCCTTGTCGTTGCCTTCCCACGCGTAGGTCGCGCCCTTGCCTGCAGATGCGCCGCCGAAGGTGCGCTTCATGCCCGGGTCCAGCTTCTCGTAGGGCGACCATTCGCCCCAGCGGTGAAAGTCGTTGATCAGCGGAAAGATCTTCTCGGGCGGCGCCGCGATGCGCGCCGTGCGTTCGACGCGAAAGGTGCCGGGCCGCGTGGCGGCGTAGATGAGCACGATCGCGGCCAGCGCGAGGATGACGAGGGCAATTTTCTTGAGCATGAATCCTTCCTGTTGCGTGACGGAGCAGGCTGTAGCAGCAATCGATTACTGGCCGGCGTGCACCACCAGCAGCCAGCCGATGCCGAAGCGGTCGGTGAGCATGCCGAAGCTGGAGCTGAAGAAGGTCGGCGTCAGCGGCTGCATCACCTGGCCTCCGGCGGCCAGCGCGTCGAACCATTGGCGCGCCTGGGCGTCCGTGGCTGCGGTGAGGGCGAGCATGATGCCCTTGAATTCCGGCTGGCCGGAACACCGTCCGTCGGAAGCCATCAGCTCGGTTTCGCCAATGCGCAGGACCGAGTGCATCACCTTGTCGGCGGTGGGCGCGCCGCCGGCGCAGCCCGCTTCGGCTTCGCCTGCCGGCATTTGGGGCGCATCGCTGTAGCGCATGAGCTGCACGACTTCGGCGCCGAGCGCCTTCTTGTAGAACGCGATCGCTTCGTCGCAGCGGCCTTCGAATGACAGATAAGACTGGACTTTCATGGCGGATCCTTTGGACTGAGGATGAAAGGATGCGCAGGGACCCTGCGCGCATACGGAATTACTAGTTTGTGTACACCGTCCACAAAGAATAGCAGACATAATGGACGGTGTCCACATGGAGTTTCCTGATGAGCCCCCGCATCGTTCCGCCCGAGCCCGCCGCGCCCGCCGCCCGAAGCACGTACCGCCACGGCGACCTGCGGCGTGCGCTGCTCGATGCGGGCATCGAACTGGCCCGCGATGGCGGGCCCGACGCGGTCGCGCTGCGCGAGGTGACGCGGCGCGCGGGGGTTGTGCCCAATGCGGCGTACCGCCATTTCGCGAGCCGGCGCGAGCTGCTGCTGGCGGTGCGCGCGGCCGCGTTGTCGGCCGCCGCCACGGCCATGGAAAAAGAACTGGCGGCGCTGCCCTGCGACCAGCCCCCCGTCGACTTCGCGCGGGCGCGGGTGCGAGCGATCGGCACCGCCTATCTGCGGTTTGCGCAGGCCGAGCCGGGCTTGTTCAAGACGGCGTTTCTCGTGTCGTCGGAAGACGCCCAGGGCGAGGTGGGCCCCGGACGCGCGGGCGCGAGCGGCATGGACCCGTTCCAGTTGCTGGGCAGCGCCATCGACCGGCTCGTGGACGTGGGCGCGCTGGACGCCTCGCGGCGCCCGAACGCCGAATACCTGGCCTGGTCGGCCGTGCACGGGCTGGCGCTGCTGATCATCGAGGGGCCGCTGAAAGAGATGGACGCACAAGCCGCCCACGCGCTGGGGCAGCGGCTGATCGACATGGTGGAGCGGGGGCTCTAGCCCGGGAAGGGGCTACAGATACATCTTCTGCAGCAGCCGGATCAGCGTTTCGCGTTCGCGCGCGGTGAGCCGCGCGCTCGCATCGGTTTCGAGCTGCGCCACGGCCTGCTCCGCCTCGCCAATCAGCTTTTCGCCGGCTTCGGTGAGATGCAGTCCCACCGCCCGGCCGTCATGCGGATGCGGACGGCGCTCGATGAGCCCGCGGCTGTCGAGCGTGGCGACCAGGCTCACCAGATTGGGCGGCAGGATGTCGAGCGTGTTGCACAGTTGGCGCGAGGTGGCGCCGGGGTTGTGCGCCAGCAGCGACAGCACCGAAAAATCGATCTGCTTGAGGCCGTACGGCGCCATGCGCTCGGCGAACAAGCCGCTCACGATCAGCCAGGCGCGGCGCGCGTTGTAGCCGACGAAGGCCTCCAGCACGCGGGTATCGAGCCGGTCGGACTTGCCGTTGGCCGCTGTCGGCGGCGCTGCTTTTGCGGAACTGTTCTTGGATGGACGGGGCATGGCCCGAGCGTAACCTCGCCGGGCCGCGCGGGTCCATCGCTAGCCGCCGGCGACCGGCGATTTTGCGGCGTCGTGCGACATGGCAACGCCTTCGCAGGCGCGCTTGACGATGCCCAGCCGCATTTCGAATTCGGGCAGCACCCAGCGCCGGAAGGCTGCCGTCGGGCCGGCGCGGGCAGCGCGTTCCGCATCCGGCGCCTCGGCCGCGTCGATGCGCGCCCAGGCCCAGGCCATCATTGTGAGCATGACAACGCGCAGGTAGTCGTCGGCCACTTCGTAGGGCAGCACGGGGTTGGCATGCGCGGCCATGGCGATCGTGGTGCCCAGGTAGCGCAGCTGTGCTAGCCGGCGCTGCACGTCGGCGTCGGCCTCGCGCGAGGCATCGAGCGTGTCGCGCAGTTCGAGCAGCACGGCCGACATGGCGGCGCCGCCGTCGGGCAGCACCTTGCGAACCAGCAGGTCGATGGCCTGGATCTCGTTGGTGCCTTCGTAGATCATGGTCACGCGCGCGTCGCGCACGATCTGCTCGATGCCCCATTCGCGCACGTAGCCGTGGCCGCCGAACACCTGCAGGCATTCGCTCGCGCCATGAAAGGCCTGGTGCGTGCAGGCGGCCTTCAGCACCGGCGTGACCAGCGAGCACCAGCGCTGCGCGCGGTCGCGCGCCTTGGGGTCGGCGGCGTGCGCCGCCACGTCGAGCATCAGCGCGCTGCGGTAGGCGAGCGTGCGCGCGCCTTCGATCCAGGCACGCTGGGTATCGAGGATGCGGCGGATCGCAGGATGCTCGGCGATGAGGTCGGCGGCCTCGCTGCCGCGGCTGGCCGGCACGGCGCCGGGCGCGCGCATCTGGCGGCGCTCGGCCGCATAGGCGTCGGCCTTCTGCCAGGCGGCATCGAGCAGGCCGATGCCCTGCAAAGCCACGTGCAGGCGCGCCGCATTCATCATCACGAACATCGCGGCCAGGCCGCTGCCCGGCTCGCCGACCAGCCAGCCGGTGGCTTCGTCGAAGCGCATCACGCAGGTGGGGCTGCCATGCAAGCCCATTTTTTCCTCGATGCGCTCGCAATGGACCGCATTGCGCGTGCCTTCGGGCAGCACCTTGGGCACGAGCACCAGCGACAACCCCTTGGGCCCGGCGGGCGCATCGGGCAGGCGGCAGAGCACCAGGTGCACGATGTTCGGCGTCAGGTCGTGCTCGCCGCCCGAGATAAAGATCTTGCCGCCACTCACGCACAGGCTGCCGTCGGCCTGCGGCACGGCACGCGTGCGCACCTGGCCCAGGTCGCTGCCCGCGTGGGCTTCGGTGAGGCACATGGTGGCGAGCCATTCGCCCGACGCGAGCTTCGAAAGGTAGCGCTCGCGGAGTTCTTCGCTGCCATGGTGCTTGAGGCAGGCGTATGCGCCGTGCAGCAGGCCCGGCGCCATCGTGAGCCCGTGGTTGGCCGCGCTCAGCCATTCGTAGAGGATGGCTTCGAGCACCGCCGGCAGGCCTTGGCCGCCGTCTTCCGGCGCGGCCGACAGGCCCGGCCAGCCGCCATCGACGAGGGCCCGGTAGGCCTCGCGAAAGCCCGGCGGCGTGGTGACTGTGCCTTGGCTGAAACCGCAGCCGATCTCGTCTCCGCCGCGGTTTGACGGTGCCACCGCCTCGGCCACGAAGCGCGCGGCCTCATCGAGCACCTGGCCCTGCAGCGCCTCGTCGACTTCCGCAAAGGGCGCCAGCGCGCGCAGAACCGGCGGTGCGTCGAGCACCGTGTTCAAAATGAATCGGTGGTCTTCGGGGCGGGGCCGGTAGTCCATCGGTGTGTCAGGACTCGGCGGTGAAGCCGATCTTCTTGACCAGCGGACCCCAGCGCTCGTATTCCGACTGGAGCGATTTCTTCATGTCCTCGGGCGACGAGCCATGTGCGACCAGGCCCACCGAGAGCAGGCCCTCTGCCACCGTCTTGTCCTTGAGCGCGGCCTGAATGGCCGAACTCGCCGCCGCGATCACGTTGGCAGGCGTCTTGGCCGGCGCGAAGAAGCCGAACCATTCGTCGGCCACGATCTCCGGGAAGCCCTGCTCGGTGAAGGTGGGCACGTCGGGCAGATAGGCCGGGCGCTGTGCGCCCGAGGAGGCGAGCACGCGCAGCTTGCCGGCCTTTGCGAAGGGCAGGCAATCGCCCACGGGCGTCATGCTGGAGGCGATCTGCCCGCCCACCACGTCGTTGATCGCCGGCAAGGAGCCGCGGTACGGAACGTGGCGCAGGTCGGTGCCGCTGTTCAGGCCCAGCAGCGCGCCCAGGAAGTGCGGCGTGGAGCCTGCGCCGGGCGAGCCATAGCTGGCCTGGCCGGGGTTGGCCTTGGCCCAGGCGACGTAGTCCTTCAGCGTCTTCACGCTGGCCGGCACCATCGGGCCAACCGCCAGGCCGTGTGTCATCACGGCGCCGATGGAAATGGGCGCGAAGTCGGCAATACCGTAGCTCAGCTTGGTATAGATGTGCGGGTAGGTCGAGAGGGCCGAAGCCTGCGCCAGGCACAGCACCGAGCCGTCGGCCGGCGAGGTCTTGAGCGTGTCGAGTGCAATGCGCCCGCCCGCGCCGGGCTTGTTCTCGACCACCGCGTTGATCTTCGAATACGGCGTGTCGCCGAGCTTCTCCGCCACGCGGCGCGCCACGCTGTCGCCCGCGCTGCCGGCCGGAAAGCCGTAGTAGATCTTGGCCTGCTGCACGGCCTGGGCAAGCGCGCCGAGCGGATAGAGGGCGCCGAGTGCGGCTGCGCCGCCGAGTGTCTTCACGAACTGACGTCTGTTGGTCATGGTTTGTCTCCTGGGTGTGTGTGGGCCGGAACCGAATCAGCGCGGCGCCATGCGCAGCGCGCCGTCGAGGCGGATCACCTCGCCGTTCAGGTGCCCGTTGGTCACGATGTGGCAGGCCAGCTCGGCGAATTCCGAAGGCTTGCCAAGGCGCGGGGGAAATGGAATCGACGCGGCGAGCGACTGCTGCACGGCCTCGGGCAATTCCATCAGGAGCGGCGTGGCGAAGAGACCGGGCGCCACGGTGCACACGCGAATGGCGTGCTGCGCCAGGTCGCGCGCCATCGGCAGCGTCATGCCGACGAGGCCGCCTTTCGACGCGCTGTAGGCCTGCTGACCCACCTGGCCGTCGAAGGCCGCGACCGAGGCGGTGAAGAGCATCACGCCCTTTTCGCCGTTATCGAGCGCATCGAGCTTGGCACAGCGCGCCGCGAACAGGCGGGCCATGTTGTAGCCGCCGATCAGGTTGATGTTGACCACGCGCACGAAGTCTTCGAGCGGCGCCGGGTTGCCGTCCTTGCCGACGATGCGCTTGGCGCTGCCGATACCCGCCACATTCATCAGGATGCGCGCGGGGCCGTGGGCTGCAGCGGCCTTGTCGAGCGCGGCATTGACGCTGTCGGTGTCGGTGATGTCGCAGGTGCACGCGACGCCGCCGATCTCCGCGGCCACCTTCTGGGCGAGTTCGGTGTTGCGGTCGAGCACCGCCACCTTTGCGCCCAGGCGTGCGAGCTCTCGCGCAGTGGCTTCGCCGAGGCCCGATGCGCCGCCGGTCACGAGCGCGGCTTGTCCTTCGATCTTCATGGTGTGTGTCTCCTGGATGTGGTTCAGCGGGGCTTCAGCGTGAAGGGCAGGGTGCCGGCATGCAGCGCCTCGACGACCTCGGCGCGGTGCTTGAGCACGGCGCGCTGGTTGATGGAGCCCTTGTCGGTCACTTCGCCCTTGTCGATGGAGGGCGGCTCGGCCATCAGGTGGAGCCGCGCGATGCGGTTGGCGCTGCCGGTGCCCATGGCCGCCAGTTCGTTGGCCACCTGCTGGAAGTGCGCCTGCACCGGCACGCTTTCGAGCACCTGCTGCATGGGGGCGCCGTCGGGCAAGCCGGCCAACTGCCGCACCTTCTGAGTCGGAAAGACCAAGGCGCCGACTTCTTTCAGGTTGATGCCGGTCAGCACCGCGTCCTGCACATAGGGCGCGCCGGTCGCGATGATCTTGGCCCGCAGCGGACCCACGCTCACGAAGGTGCCGGTGGCCAGCTTGAAGTCTTCGGCAATGCGGCCGTCGAAGCGCAGGCCGCGGTGGATGTTGCTGTCGTCGATCCACTTCACCGCATCGCCGGTCGAGAAGAAGCCCTCTTCGTCGAAGGCTTCCGCAGTCGCATCGGGCGCACGCCAATAGCCGGGCGTGATGTTGGGGCCGCGGTAGCGCACCTCGGTCTTGCCGTCGACCTCGATCAGCTTGAGCTCGATGCCGGGCGCTGGCAGGCCCACGTCGCCGGACTTGACCTCGGGCCCGGTGACGTAAAGCGCGAAGGGGCCGGATTCGGTCATGCCCAGGCCGGTGCCCATCACGATGCGTTCGCCGACCTCGGCCTCCTGGGTCTTGTGCAGGCTGTCCCACACAGGCTGCGAGAGCGCGGCGCCCGAGTAGAAGAACATCTTCACGCGCGACAGCAGGTTGCGGCGCAGCACCGCATCGGTTTCCATGGCGTGCGCAATGGCTTCGAAGCCGGTCGGCACGTTGAAGTAGATGGTCGGCGCGATCTCGCGCAGGTTGCGCAGGGTCTCGGCCATGCCGCCTGGCGTGGGCTTGCCGTCGTCGATGTAGAGCGTGCCGCCGTTGTCCAGCACGATGCCCACGTTGTGGTTGCCGCCGAAGGTGTGGTTCCAGGGCAGCCAGTCGACCAGCACCGGCGGCTCCTCGCCCAGGGCGGGAATCGACTGGCGCAACTGCTGCTGGTTGGCGCACCACATGCGGTGCGTGTTGATCACCGCCTTGGGCATCTTGGTGGAGCCCGAGGTAAAGAGAAACTTGGTGATGGTGTCCGGCCCGGTGGCGCGCATCGCGGCGTCGATGGCGGGCGTTGCGGGCGTGGCGACCAGCGCATCGAACGGCGTGGTGGCGCGCCCGTCGATGGTGCCTTCGGCGATGACGACTTCGGTACCGGCGGGCACCGCCGCCGCGATGGCGCGGCCATAGCGCGCGGCATCGGCGGCAAACACCAGGCCGGGCGTGAGCGTGTCCAGCACGTGGCGCAGTTTCTCGAAGTCCTGGCTCACCAGCGAGTAGGGCGGCGACACGGGGCAATACGGCACGCCGGCATACAGGCAGCCGAGCGCCAACAGGGCGTGTTCGATGCCGTTCTCGCTCAGGATCGCAACCGGGCGCTCTGCATCCAGGCCGCGGTCCAGCAGGGCCTGGCCGATGCTGCGCGCCTTCTGCAGCGCCTCGGCGTAGCTCACGCGCTGCCAGTCGCCGGTGCTGCCGTCGGCCAGCCGTTCGCGCCGGGCGATGAAGGTGCGGTCGGGCGCGGCCTCGGCCCAGTGCGCCAGCCGGTCGGTCATGCGGTTGCGATAGGGCGTGAGGGGCGTCTCTGCCCGCAGGTACTTGACGCCCGGCGGGCCCTCGCGCAGCACGGCGCGCGTGACGCCGAACGCCAGCGGACGGTATCGGATTGCGGTCATCCCTTGCTCACCTTGGCGCCGCGGCCTTCGAGGAAATCGCGTACGCGTTCCTTGGCCTCGGGCGCGTTCTGCACGATGCCTGACATCAGGGCTTCGGTGAAGAAGCCGTGATCGGCCGACTGCTCGGCAATGCGCGGCAGCGCGTGCATCAGTGCGTAGTTGGTGAGCGGCGCATTGGTGGCCACGCGCTTCGCAAGCTCGAAGGCCTTGTCGAAAGCCGTGCCTTCGTCGACCAGGTACTGCGCGAAGTTGGCGCGCTCGCCGTCTTCGGCGTTGTAGACGCGGCCGGTCATCATCATGTCGGTCATGCGGGCCACGCCGATCAGCTTGGGAATACGCACCGAGCCGCCGCCGCCCACGAAGATGCCGCGCGAGCCTTCGGGCAGCGCGTAGAAGGTGCTGCGGTCGGCCACGCGGATGTGGCAGGCGCTGGCCAGTTCGAGGCCGCCGCCGACCACCGCGCCGTGCAGCGCCGCGATCACCGGTACCGGGCCGTGCTGGATCAGGTCGAGCGCGGCATGCCAGAGGCGCGAATGCTGCATGCCCTGGCCCGCGTCGCGCTCTTTCAGTTCGCTCAGGTCCAGGCCGGCGCAGAAGTGCGGGCCTTCGCCGTCGAGCACCGCGGCGCGCACCGACCGCGGCAGGGTCTCGAAGGTGTTGCGCAGCGCGAGCACCAGGCTGTCCGAAAGCGCGTTGCGCTTGGCGGCGCGCGTGAGGCGGACGATGGCAACTTCGTCGCGGATGTCGAGATGGAGATCGGGATTGGTCATGATTGCATTCGTGTGTGAGTTGGATTATGGTTATGATAAATAATCAATTCAAGGCACTTGGGCGCCTCAATTCCTAGGGACTTACCCGTACTGGAGACAACGACATGGACCACAAGAACCTGATCGCGATCGACATCCACACCCACGCCGAAGTGAGCTGCTGGAACCCGTTCGACAACTACGGCGAGGAATACGACCGCGCCGCGGACAAATACTTCGGCTCGAGCGGCCGGCCGACCATTGCCGAGAGCGTGGCCTACTACCGCGAACGCAAGATCGGCCTCGTGATGTTCATGGTCGATGCCGAGTCGAACATGGGCCGCCGCCGCATTCCGAACGAAGAGATTGCCGAGGCCGCGCAGCAGAACAGCGACATGATGATCGCCTTCGCGAGCATCGACCCGCACAAGGGAAAGATGGGCGCCCGCGAGGCGCGCCGGCTCATCGAGGAGCACGGCGTGAAGGGCTTCAAGTTCCACCCGACGGTGCAGGGCTATCACCCCTACGACAAGATGGCCTGGCCCATCTACGACGTGATCGCCGAATACAAGCTGCCGGCCATCTTCCATACCGGCCACAGCGGCATCGGCTCGGGCATGCGCTGCGGCGGCGGCCTCCGGCTGGAATACAGCAACCCCATGCACCTGGACGACGTGGCCATCGACTTTCCGGACATGCAGATCGTGATGGCGCACCCCAGCTTCCCCTGGCAGGACGAGGCGCTGAGCGTGGCCACCCACAAGCCCAACGTGTGGATCGACCTGTCGGGCTGGAGTCCCAAGTATTTTCCGAAGCAGCTGGTGCAGTACGCCAACACGCTGCTGAAGGACCGCATCCTGTTCGGCAGCGACTACCCGCTGATCACGCCCGACCGCTGGATGAAGGATTTCGAGGCGGCCGGGTTCAAGCCCGAGGTGATGCCCGGAATCCTGAAGGGCAATGCGGTCAGGCTGCTGAAGCTGGAGGGCTGAACGAGGAAGGAGCGAAAGGCCGGCTACGCGTCGGCCTCCTCTTTCGCAGCGCGTTCCTCTTCGTCACCGAGTGCGTCCCAGCCGCGGCCCGAACGCCGCTGCCGCTCCTCGCGCTCGCGCGCCATCTGTTCCTCGAACTGCTGGCGGCCCGCCTTGTTGGCCGCGATCAGCTTGGCGCGGTCCTTGTAGTGCGGGTACATCTCGTCGCTCAGCTTGAGGTTCCGGCGGCGGAACCGCAGGGCCGTTTCGCGCGCTTCGTGGGCCGGCCAGCCCAGCGCTTCGAGCGTCGAGCGGGCGCTGCGCAGCGACGACTCGAAGACCTCGCGCTCGACCTCGGTCACGCCGCGGTCCCGCAGCTGGAAGAGGTGGTTCACGTTGCGGGCCCGCGCGATGATGCGTGCCTGCGGAAAGTGCTCCTTCACGAGATCGACGATCTCCAGCGACTGCTCGATGTCGTCCACCGCCACCACGATGGCCTTGGCGGTGCCGGCGCCGGCGGTGCGCAGCAGGTCGAGCCGCGTCGCGTCGCCATAGAACACGCGAAAACCGAACTGCCGCAGGCCCTCGACCGTGTCGGCGTCATGGTCGAGCACCGTGACGCGCAGCCCCTGCGACATAAGCATGCGGCCGACGATCTGGCCGTAGCGGCCGAAACCGCAGATCAGCACCTTGGCGTCCTGCTGCTCTGAAATCTCTTCCATCTGGGCGCCGCTGTTGCGGCTGTAGCGCGGCAGCACGAACTTGTCGAGCAGCACAAGGAGGAGTGGCGACAGCAGCATCGACAGCGCCACCGCGCCGATCAAAAGCGAGGTGATTTCGGGCGGCAGCACGTCGGGCCCCGCGGCCTGGAACACCACGAACGCGAACTCGCCGCCCTGCGCCAGCAGCAGCGTGAAGACCGGGCGCTCCTGGTAGGCCAGGCCCATTGCCTTGGCAAGGGCGTAGATCACCACCAGCTTGATGGCCATGAAGCCGACCACCAGCATCGCCATGAGCCAGGGGCTCGCGATCAGCACGCCGAAGTTGATCGACATGCCCACGGCAATGAAGAACAGGCCGAGCAGCAGGCCCTTGAAGGGCTCGATGTCGGTTTCGAGCTCGCGCCGGTATTCGCTTTCGGCCAGCAGCACGCCGGCAAGGAAGGCGCCCAGCGCCATCGACAGGCCCACGAACTGCATCAGCGCAGCGATGGCCACCACCAGCAGCAGCGCGGCGGCGGTGAAGATCTCGGGCGTGTCGCTGCGCGCGATCCAGCGCAGCACCGGACGCAAGGCTAGCCGGCCGCCGAGGATGATCCCCGCGATCACGCCGACGATCTTCAGCCCTTCCAGTGTGCGGTCGAGCCCGCTGAGCGACTGCTCGGCTGCATTGGCGCCCGCCAGGAGCGGCAGCAAGGCCAGGATGGGAATGGCTGCCACGTCCTGGAACAACAGGATCGAAAAGCCCGCCTGGCCGCTCGGCGTTCTGAGCAGGTTGCGTTCCCCGAATACCTGCAGCGCGATGGCCGTGGACGAAAGCGCAAGTCCGAGGGCTGCCACCAGCGCCACGCGCCATTCGGCGCCCGCGGCCCAGCCCACGGCAAACAGCACGGCGGCGCAGCTCAGCACCTGCGCCGTGCCCCAACCGAAGATCGGCCGGCGCAGGTTCCACAGGCGCCTGGGTTCGAGCTCGAGTCCCACCAGGAACAGCATCAGCACCACGCCGAACTCGGCAAAGTGCAGCACGTCTTCCACGCTGGAGACGAGCCCGAGCCCCCATGGCCCGATGGCGATGCCGGCAACGAGATAGCCGATGATGGAACCCAGGCCCAAGGCCTTGGAAAGCGGCACCACCAGGACGGCGGCGCTCAGGTAGATCAGGCTGCTGGTCAGCCAGGCGGGTGCGTGCTCCATGCTCAGGCCATGCCCTTTTCGTTGCTGCTGTTTTCTTCGTTTGCGGCGGACATGGAGGCAAGGCCCCGTGCCGTCGCCGCGTCGAAGGCGGCGGACGCCGCCTTGTGCACCTCGTCCGGTTCGGCGGGGCGGTCGGTTTCGGGAACCGGGCAGGCCACGCAGGCGTCGAGTTCCTCGAGTTCCGGCCACTGGGGGTAGCTGCCGAGGCGCTGGGCGAAAACCTCGACATGCGCCGCAACCTCGTCGTCGTCCGCGCTGCGCGCGCCGTGGAAAACCAGCGGCGGCAGGAAGCGCATGCCGCAGAGCGCAGCGGTCTGCTCGTACGGCGGCAGGAAGGCGTCGAAGAAATAGCGGTTGTAGCTTTGGGGGTGGTAGCTGGCTTCGGGACCGCCCGTGGTGGCGACCAGCCAGCAATCCTTGCCCTGCAGCGCGGTGCCTCCGCGGCCGTAGGCCCAGCCATAGCTGAGCACGTCGTCGAACCAGAGCTTTTGCAGCGGCGGCGCCGAATACCACTGGATCGGGTGAAGCAGCACCACGAGGCTGGCCTTGGCCAAACGGGCCTGCTCGGCCTCGACGTCGATCGAGAAGTCGGGGTAGCTGCCGTAGAGATCGGTTACTTCCACGCCTGGCACCGCGCGCGCGGCCGCCAGCAGCTGCCGGTTCACGCGGGAATCGCGCCAGTGCGGATGCGCCGCGAGCACGTAGATGCCGGCCGAGCCGGCGGCGGATGTCGTTGTCGTCATGCGGCGAACATAGCGCAAGATCGGCTGCAGCCCGGTCGCACCCGCCAAAGACGCGGCGCCGGCGCGCCGTCAGGCACTACCATCCGCCTGTTCCAGCTCTGGAGGAGAACTTCATGCCGGTGGTTCTGGTCGCCAATCCCAAGGGTGGCGTGGGCAAGTCGACGATCGCGACGAACATCGCGGGCTACTTTGCGAGCCGCGGCCATGCTGTGATGCTGGGCGACGTGGACCGCCAGCAGTCGTCGCGCCTCTGGCTCGGCCTGCGCCCGCAGCAGGCGCGGCCCATCGCCACCTGGGAAGCCTCGGGCGACGGCGCCGTGGTGCGGCCGCCGCGCGGCACCACCCACGCCGTACTCGATACGCCGGCCGGCTTGCACGGCTGGCGTTTCAAGGAGGTGCTGGCACTGGCCGACCGTGTGATCGTGCCGCTGCAGCCGAGCATCTTCGACATCTACGCCACGCGGGATTTCCTGGACCGGCTGAGGGAACATCGCCACGCCGAGAAAACGAGGATCAGCCTCGTGGGGATGCGGGTGAACGCCCGCACCCTGGCCGCCGACCGGCTGAACGAGTTCATCGCCGGCCTCGGGGTGCCGGTGCTCGGCGACCTGCGCGACACACAGAATTACGTGCAGCTTGCGGCGCGCGGGCTCACGCTCTTCGACATTGCGCCGGGGCGCGTGCAGCGGGATCTGGATCAGTGGCAGCCGATCTGCGACTGGCTGGACGGCTGAAGCCCCCCGCCTGTCGCGATGCCGACACCCGCCCCCGCAACCTTGGCGCTAGAGTGCCCCGCATGACCAAAAAGACATTCCAGACCCTTCAGGATCTTGCCGCCTGCGTCGGCCAGGAAGTTGCCGTGAGCGACTGGATCACCGTCACGCAAGAGCAGGTGAACCAGTTTGCCGAGGCCACGGGCGACCACCAGTGGATCCACGTCGACGTCGAGCGCGCCAAGGCCGGACCTTTTGGAGGCCCGATCGCCCACGGCTTCCTGACGCTGTCGCTGCTGCCGCGCTTTTATGAGAGCGCGTTCGAGGTGGCCGAGTCGCGCATGGGCGTGAACTACGGTCTGAACCGGGTTCGCTTCATGTCGCCGGTGCCGGTGGGCAAGCGCCTACGCGCGCGCATGAAGCTGCTCACCGCGGAGCCGATCGCCGACGACGGGTTGCAGATGACATGGGAAGCCACGATCGAGCTCGAAGGCGCGGCCAAGCCGGCCTGCGTGGCCGAGTCGGTGGTGCGCCGCTACCGCTGAGCGGGCCGTTCGTTCCTACATCCGGCGATCGGTCACTTCGCCGTAGGTGGCGGCGCCCTCGCGGCTGACGCCGAGCGCCCCGGCGCGAACCGCTGCACGGTCGGTGGTGCCGGCCGACGGGCGGACCACGCCGGTGCCGCCATTGCCGATCTGAACCGGCTGGCGCGCCTGGGCCTGGACATCGGCGCGCGACTGCATCGGCTGGAACGAAGCGGGCGGGAGCGGATTCTGTTCGCCCTGGAAAGCCTGCGCACCGGCGCTGAGGCTGAGCGTGGCAAAGGTCGCAAGGGCAATCGACTTGGCATTCATGGCGGAACTCCTTGGCAAGCGGTGGATGGACTGCATGCCCGTTCGTTGGATCGGGCATGCCAGTCATACGGCGCTCACGGCCGATCGGATTTGCCCATGCCCCGGTGTATCCGTTCAGCCGAATCCGTTCTGCCGCCAGGCCTCGAAGACGGTCACCGCCACCGCGTTGGAAAGATTCAGGCTGCGCTGTCCCTCGCGCATCGGCAGCCTGAGGCGCTGGGGCTCGACAAAAGCCTCGCGCACCGCGGGCGGCAGGCCGCTGGTTTCCGAGCCGAACACCAGCCAGTCGCCGCGCTGGAAGCGCACGTCGTGCACGGCGCGCGTGCCGCGCGTGGTGAGCGCGAACATGCGTTCTGCGAGCGGCTGTTCGGTGTCGAGCAGGGCCTGCCAGCTGGCGTGGCGCTTGACCTCGGCGTATTCGTGGTAGTCGAGCCCGGCGCGGCGCAGCAGGCGGTCGTCCATCGAAAAGCCCAGCGGCTCGACCAGGTGCAGCGCGCAGCCGGTGTTGGCCGCGAGGCGGATCACATTGCCCGTGTTCGGCGGTATTTCGGGGTGGACCAGGACGATATGGAACATGCGCCGATTGTCGCGGCGCGCGCTGCTCAATGCGGCGGGCCGGTCCGCGCGAACACCACGGCCGTGACGTGGGTCGCGCCGGCCAGCCGCAGCGCCGCCGCCGCCGAGAACAGCGAGGCGCCCGTGGTCATCACGTCGTCCACCAGCACGATGCGCCGGCCCTGCAGCTGGCTGGCCCGCAGCGGCTCCACCGCGAAGGCGCCGCTCAGGTTGCGAAGGCGCTCGGCGCGCCCGAGGCCGATCTGCGCCGGTGTGTCGCGGGTACGAAGAAGCAGCGCGGCGTCGGTCTTGGCGGGGGCCAGCCGGCGCGCCAGCTCGAGCGCCTGGTTGAAGCCGCGTTCGCGCAGCCGCGCGGGTGCCATCGGCATCGGGAGCACGCTGTCGCACTGTTCCAGCGCCGGTTCCACCCATGGCACGCTGCGCATCAGCGTGGCAAGCGGGCCGGCCCAGCCTGCCTCGCCGCGGAACTTGAACTGCGCGATGCAGTCGGGCCACGGCCAGGCATAGGTGCAAGCTGCCAGGCAGGCATCGAGCGGCGGCGGGTCGCCCACGCATTCGCCGCACCGTGCAACGCCTTCGGGAATCGGCAGGGCGCAGCTGCCGCAGCGTGCGGCCGGCGGCGCAAAACGGGCCACGCACGCGTCGCACACGCGGCGCGAAGGCCAGGCGCGGCATACCTCGCACTGGCTGGGCAGCCGTGCAAGAAGAGAGGTCAAAGGCCGGGCGGCCCAACGGCTGAACATGGGCTCAATATACTCACGGCCCCATGGCCACCGACCCCGCAAGAAGACCGCCGACCATCGACCCCACGGCGGCTGCACGCTGGAGCCGGCTCACGCCCGTCGCCGGCTCGCCCTGGCTGCACGAAGAAATCGGCCGCCGCATGGAAGACCGGCTGCAATGGATCAAGGCGCAGCCCCGCACCTGGGCAGATTGGGCGCCCCTGCGCGGCGGCCTCGAGGCGCACGAACTCGTGGCTAGGCGCTACCGCGAGGCCGGCTGCTTCGTGATCGAACCGGAGCCAGCCCTTGCCGCTCCGACCGGGGAGGCGCTGGCCGCGCCCTGGTGGAGCGCGCGTCGATGGCAGGGCGGCAAGGCGCGCTTCGATGCACCGCCGGAAGAGGGCGTGGACCTGCTCTGGGCCAACATGTCGCTGCACATGGCGGCCGACCCGGAGGCGCTCATCGCCCGCTGGCACCGGCTGGTGGCAACGGACGGTTTCCTGATGTTCTCGTGCCTCGGTCCCGATACCGTCCGCGAACTGCGGGCGCTGCATGCGCGCCTGGGCTGGCCGGCCGCGGGCCACGAGTACACCGACATGCACGACTGGGGCGACATGCTGGTGCACGCCGGGTTCGCCGAGCCGGTGATGGACATGGAGCGCATCGTGCTGACCTGGGCAAGCCCCGAGGCGGCGCTGGCCGAACTTCGCACGCTGGGCCGCAACCTGCACCCGGCGCGCTTTCCGGCACTGCGCGGCAAGGGATGGCACCGGGCGCTGAAAGAGGCCCTGCCCGAGCTGGCACCGGCCCAAGAGGGCGGCGGGCGCATCGCGCTGACCTTCGAAGTCATCTATGGGCATGCCTTCAAGCCGGCGCCGCGCGTGGCGCTTTCGGCCGAGAGCGCGGTGTCGCTGCGCGAGATGCGCTCGATGCTGCAGCGCGGCCGGCCTGGCGCCTGAGCCGCCGGGCCGCTCCTGCGCATCCTGCGGGCGGCGGCCTGTGTCTACCCGCTACAATCCGCCGTTGCGTGAAACTCGCGGGTATTGTTCCGCGAACGAGGGCTGTCCGATCCTGTGGAGACGAGGGGTTGGCCGGTCTTCGACGCACCGATTTGCTGAACTCGCCCGTGTCGAATTCCGTGTTTCGTTTTGCCACCGTTTCAGGCCAGAACATCCAATGGTTCCTGAAGCGGAACTGCTCGGTGACGCCGAGCCAGCTGGGCTGGCTCTACGCCTCGCTGTGCGTGGTGTCGCTCGGTATCGGAACGGTCTTCTGGCTGCACGGTGCGCCGCTGGTGCTGCCTTTTGCCTGGCTCGAACTGGCTGCCGTGGGGTTCGCGTTCATGCTGTACGCACGGCACGCGACCGACGGAGAGAAGATCGCGCTGCAGGGCGGACGGCTGGTGGTTGAGCTCGAGAACGGTGGAGACTACGAGCGCACGGAATTTCTGCCGCACCAGGTGCGGATCGAACCTCAGGCCGGCGACCGCTCGCTGATCGAGGTTTCGGGTCAGGGTCGATCGGTCAGGGTGGGGCGCTATGTACGCCCGGAGTTGCGGGCCGCACTGGCGCGCGAGATTCGCATGGCGTTGCGTGGCGCCTGAGGGGCTCGCGCGGCGCTGCACGGTTGGGTTTGTTGAAAAAATTGAGAAACGTGAACACGATGAAGAGCATTTGGCGCAACAAGTACAGGCCGGCGAATCTGTTGCTGGCGGCCGGCGCGGCTTTCAGCGGCGCGGCGCACGCAGTCAACGATCTGCCCGGCGGCCCCTCGGTGCGCCAGCTGAACCTCCCACTGGGTGTCACCAAGATCGCGCAGGAACAGCACTTCCTGCATACGGTGATGATGATCCTGTGCACGGTCATCTTCATTGCCGTGTTCGCGGTCATGTTCTATTCGATCTGGAAGCACCGCAAGTCGGTCGGCCACAAGGCGGCCAACTTCCATGAGTCCGTGGTGGTCGAGGTCATCTGGACCATCGTGCCCTTCATCATCGTGATCGTGATGGCGCTGCCCGCCACCAAGGTGCTGGTGGCCCAGAAGGACACCACCAACGCCGACCTCACCATCAAGACGACCGGCTACCAGTGGAAGTGGGGCTACGACTACCTGAACGGCGAAGGCGAGGGCCTGGCCTTCATCTCCACGCTGGACAGCTCGCAGCGCGCCATGTCCGACGCCGGCGCCAAGGGCCCGATGCCCGACGACTACCTCTTCAAGGTCGACAACCCGCTGGTCGTGCCGGTGCAGAAGAAGGTCCGCATCATCACCACCGCCAACGACGTGATCCACGCCTTCGCCGTGCCCCAGCTCGGCATCAAGCAGGACGCGATTCCCGGCTTTGTGCGCGATACCTGGTTCCGTGCCGAAACCGTCGGCGACTACTACGGCCAGTGCCAGGAACTCTGCGGCAAGGAACACGCCTACATGCCCATCCACGTGAAGGTGGTCTCGGCCGCCGACTACACGGCGTGGGTCGATGGCAAGCGCAAGGAAGCCGCGGCCAAGCTCGACGACCCGACCAAGGTCTGGGCACTGCCCGACATGATGACGCGCGGCGAGAAGGTCTATGCCGCCAATTGCGCCGCCTGCCACCAGGCCAACGGCAAGGGCGCCGGCCCGATCAAGCCGCTGGACGCGAGCCCCAAGGTGCTGGACGCGGACCACAAGGTGCAGCTCATGGTGCTGCTCAACGGCCAGAACAACGGCGCCATGCCCTCCTGGAAGCAGCTGAGCGACACCGACCTCGCGGCCGTTGCCACCTATACCAAGAACAGCTGGTCGAACAAGACGGGCCAGCTGGTGCAGCCGGCCGAAGTTCTGGCCTTGCGCGGCAAGTGATCGCGAAGATCCAGCCCCAGCGCCCCGCGACGAAGAAATTGCAAGGAACAACGAAATGAGTGCAGTCCTCGACCCCCACGGTCACGCCCACGACGGCCACGCACACGACGAGCACCACGCAGCGCCCACCGGCTGGCGCCGCTGGGTGTTCGCCACCAACCACAAGGACATCGGCACGCTCTACCTGCTGTTCAGCTTCACGATGCTGATGGTGGGCGGCGTGCTCGCGCTGATGATCCGCGCCGAGCTGTTCCAGCCCGGCCTGCAACTGGTGAACCCCGAGCTGTTCAACCAGTTCACCACCATGCACGGCCTGATCATGGTCTTCGGCGCCATCATGCCGGCGTTCGTGGGCTTCGCGAACTGGATGATCCCGCTGCAGATCGGTGCATCCGACATGGCGTTCGCGCGCATGAACAACTTCAGCTTCTGGCTGCTGATCCCGGCCGCACTGATGCTGGTGGGTTCGTTCTTCATGCCCGGCGGCGCACCCGCCGCGGGCTGGACGCTCTACGCGCCGCTCACGCTGCAAATGGGCCCCTCGATGGACGCTGGCATCTTCGCGATGCACATCATGGGCGCCTCGTCGATCATGGGCTCGATCAACATCATCGTCACCATCCTGAACATGCGCGCTCCCGGCATGACGCTGATGAAGATGCCGATGTTCTGCTGGACCTGGCTCATCACCGCCTACCTGCTGATCGCCGTGATGCCCGTGCTCGCAGGCGCCATCACCATGACGCTGACCGACCGCCACTTCGGCACCAGCTTCTTCAATCCCGCCGGCGGCGGCGACCCGGTGATGTACCAGCACATCTTCTGGTTCTTCGGTCACCCCGAGGTCTACATCATGATCTTGCCGGCTTTCGGCATCATCAGCCAGATCGTGCCGGCGTTCTCGCGCAAGCGGCTGTTCGGCTATGCCTCCATGGTGTACGCCACCTCGTCGATCGCGATCCTGTCGTTCATCGTCTGGGCGCACCACATGTTCACGACCGGCATGCCGGTCACGGGCCAGCTGTTCTTCATGTACGCGACCATGCTGATCGCGGTGCCGACGGCCGTGAAGATCTTCAACTGGATCGCCACGATGTGGCAGGGCTCGATGACCTTCGAGACCCCGATGCTGTTCGCTGTGGGCTTCATCTTCGTGTTCACGATGGGCGGCTTCACCGGTCTCATCCTGGCCATCGCCCCCATCGACATCCAGCTGCAGGACACCTACTACGTGGTGGCCCACTTCCACTACGTGCTGGTGGCGGGTTCGCTCTACGCCATGTTCGCGGGCTACTACTACTGGGCGCCCAAGTGGACCGGCGTCATGTACAACGAATCGCGCGGCAAGCTCCACTTCTGGTGGTCGCTGATCTCGTTCAACGTGACCTTCTTCCCGATGCACTTCCTGGGCCTGGCGGGCATGCCGCGCCGCTATGCCGACTACCCGATGCAGTTTGCGGACTTCAACGCGGTGGCATCCATCGGTGCGTTCGCCTTCGGTCTTGCCCAGGTCTACTTCTTCTTCTTCATCGTGCTGCCGACCATGCTCGGCAAGGGCGAGAAGGCGCCGCAAAAGCCCTGGGAAGCCGCTGAAGGCCTCGAGTGGGAAGTGCCGTCCCCGGCGCCCTTCCACACCTTCGAGAACCCGCCCAAGCTCGACCCGACCGCCACCAAGGTGATTGGCTGAACGCTTCCCGGCCGCCGGCCCGCATGACGACAATGACCACACCCGAACAGCGAAAGAACAATCGGCGCATGGGGCTCACGCTGGCCTCCATCGCCGTGCTGTTCTTCCTCGGATTCCTGGTCCGCATGATCTGGTTCAGCGGACGCTGAAGCAGCAGCGAACGGAGCCGCCCGCATGAGCCTCGGTCAACGCATCAAGCGCGCCAATGTCCGCATGGTCGGCAAGCTGGCCGTGGTGGCCTGCGGCATGTTCGCGTTCGGCTATGCCCTGGTGCCGCTCTACCGCGCCATCTGCGAGATGACCGGCATCAACATCCTCGCGCTCAGCGAGCTCGAGGTGCCGGGCGGCGCGAGCGGCGGCAAGAACGTGCGCTTGCCCGACAACACCCAGGTCGACACCACGCGCACCATCACGGTCGAGTTCGACTCCAACGTGCGCGGCGGCCTCTGGGACTTCAAGCCCGCCGAGCGGACGATGCAGGTGCATCCGGGTCAGCTCAACACCGTGATGTACGAGTTCCAGAACGTGCAGAACCGCCGCATGGCGGCGCAGGCCATCCCAAGTTATGCGCCGCAGCAGGCCGCACCGTATTTCAACAAGCTCGAGTGCTTCTGCTTCAACCAGTACACACTCGATCCGGGCGAGAAGAAGCAGTGGCCGGTCGCGTTCGTGATCGACCCCAAGATCTCCAAGGACGTCAAGACCATCACGCTGTCGTACACCTTCTTCGAGGTCGGCGGCAAGACGCCTGCGGCCCCGGTGGCCGCCGTTTCGAATGCCGCCCATGAGCCCCGTTCGTGACCGCCCCGAACACGCCCCCGAAGGCCACGCTGTGGGAAACGGTGAAAGCCGTCTGCTGGTCGTTCTTCGGAGTGCGCAAGAAAAGCGCCTACCAGGACGACCTGGCCAAGCTGAACCCGCTGCACATCATCGCGGTGGCTTTTGCCGCGGTCATCGTTTTCATCGTCGGCCTGGTGCTGCTGGTGCGCTACGTGGTTGCGCACGGCGCATGAGCCAAGCGGCGCGAGACATCCAGAACCCATCGAATCGAGAGAAGAAAGAAAGCCAGGAGCTGATATGAGTTCAACCACCCACGGCACCACGCCCTACTACTTTGTGCCGGGGCCATCGGCCTATCCGGTCATGGCCGCCACCGGCCTGTTCTTCGTGATTCTGGGCGCGGGCCAGTGGATCAACGGCCACCAGTGGGGCGCATGGTCCCTGCTGCTCGGCATGGTCGTATGGCTCGCCACGCTGTTCGTCTGGTTCCGCACCGCCATCGGCGAGAGCGAAAGCGGCCAGTACGGCCACAAGATCGACCTCTCGTTCCGATGGAGCATGAGCTGGTTCATCTTCTCCGAGGTGATGTTCTTCGGCGCATTCTTCACTGCGCTGTGGTGGACCCGCACGCACTCGCTGCCGGCACTCGGCAGCCTGGAAAACGCGCTGCTCTGGCCCGACTTCAAGGCCGTGTGGCCCAGCATCGCGGCCGGTGCCACGGGCTCGCCGGCCGACATCGTCGAGCCGTTCCAGACCGTCGGTCCGTTCTGGCTGCCCACGATCAACACCGCGCTGCTGCTGAGTTCCGGCGTCACGCTCACCATTGCCCACCACGCGCTGCGTGCCGGCCATCGTGCGCAGACCATCCGCTTCATGTGGCTCACCGTGCTGCTCGGCGTGCTCTTCCTCGGCGTTCAGGGCTACGAATACCACCACCTGTACACCGAGTTGAACCTCAAGCTCAGCTCCGGCGCCTACGGCTCGACCTTCTTCATGCTGACCGGCTTCCACGGCCTGCACGTTTTCATCGGCATGCTGATGCTGCTGTTCATCACACTGCGGCTGCAAAAGGGCCACTTCACGCCGGAGCGCCACTTCGGCTTCGAAGGGGCGGCGTGGTATTGGCACTTCGTCGACGTGGTGTGGCTCGGTCTTTACATGCTGGTTTACTGGCTTTGAACGAACCCCGCGGCATGCAACAAACAAAAAGGCGCCGGAAGGCGCCTTTTTCATGGTTCTCGTGGAACGAGCACCATCTACTTGCCGACCGGGAGCCCGGTGGGCTGGATGTAGCCGAGTTTCCAGGCCAGCAGCATGCAGAGGAACAAAAACACGGAGATGCCGATCCGAAAGGTGAGCGCGCGCGCCATGCCGCCGCTCTTGGCGCGCCCGTTCCGCCCGTCTTTCAGCATGTAGAAGAGCGCGAAGCCAAGGCTCGCGAAGATGCCCAGGAAAGCCAGGGCGATGAAATATTTCATGACTCCGATTATCGGCCGCACGCCTCATCCGCTCCAGTGACGCCTGAGCCTTCTCAGCCCGCCAGGGCAAGGCCGGGGCGGGGCCGCTTCCTGCTGGTCACGCTGGCGGCCGTGCTGGCCGTGGCCGCCACGGTGTCGCTCGGCCGATGGCAGCTCTCGCGCGCGGCGCAAAAGGAGGCGCTGCAGGCCGAGATCGAGTCCCAGAAGCAGAAACCGCCGCTCGCCCAGGCCGAATTTCTTGCCCTCGAAGCACCCGCCGCGGAGTTGCACCGGCCCGTGCGGCTGCGGGGCCTCTGGCTGACGCCGCAGACGGTGTACCTGGACAATCGCCAGATGCACGGCGTGCCGGGCTTCTATGTGCTGACGCCGTTTGCGCTGGAAGGCAGCGACCAGACCGTGATGGTGCAGCGCGGCTGGGTGCAGCGCAATTTCAACGACCGCACGCATCTGGGCGCTGTCGAGACACCGCCCGGCATCGTCGAAGTCACGGGCCTGATCGAGCCGCCGCCCAGCCATCTGTTCGAACTCGGCAAGCCCGCGCCGGCTGCCTCGGCACCGGACTCCGCGGGGTCTTCTCCCATCCGGCAGAATCTCGACCTGGAAGCATTCCGCGCCGAAACCAAATTGCCGCTGCGAACCGATGTGTCGCTCCAGCAGATCGGTTCCGCTTCCGAGGGGTTGCAGCGCGACTGGCCGGCCCCCGCTCTGGGCCTGGAGAAGCACTACGGCTATGCGTTCCAGTGGTTCGGGCTCTCGGCCCTCGTGGTAATCCTCTATGTCTGGTTCCAACTCATTGCCCCCTTCCGCCGCTCGAGGCGCCGCGCACGCGATGCAAGCAGCCTCCGATGAGCCCCTGGGCCTGACGGTGCACTCAATGCCGTCGCCCAACCAGGCGCTCGACGGCGCCGAAGGCCGGCGCACGGTCGTCGGGCGCTGGAAGATGATTGCGGTGATGCTGATGTGCGCCGCGCCCGTCATCGCGTCGTACTTCACCTACTACGTGATCCGGCCGGAAGGCCGCAGCGTCTACGGCGAGCTCATCGACCCGCAGCGCACGCTGCCAGCGCTCGCCGCCTCCGACCGCAACGGCGCGCCGGTCGATCTTTCCACGCTCAAGGGCCAGTGGCTGCTGGTCGCGGTGGCCGACGCGGCCTGCGATGCGCTCTGCGAGCAGCAGCTTTACCTGCAGCGTCAATTGCGCGAAAGCCTGGGCCGCGAGAAAGACCGGCTCGACCGCGTCTGGCTCGTGAGCGATGCGGCGCCCGTTCCGGCGCGGCTGGACCAGGGCCTTCGCGGCGCGACCGTGCTGCGCGTTCCGGCCGACCAACTCGCCAAGTGGCTCGCGCCCGTGCCGGGCCATGGGTTGACCGAGCACCTGTACGTGGTCGATCCCATGGGCAACTGGATGATGCGTTTTCCGGCCCGCATGGACGCCAAGGGCGCCAGCCGCGCCAAGCGCGACCTCGACCGCCTGCTGCGCGCGTCCGCTTCCTGGGACGAGCCCGGCCGCTGACACCGCATGATGGACACCGGTTCGCTCTACGACCTCACGCCCATCGCCTGGCTGATGGCCGCCGGCGTGCTGATCGCGCTCGGTCCGCTGGTGTGGGTGTGGCGCCGCAATGCAGGCTTCGGCCCTGCACGCCGGCTGCATGCGCTCACGGTGCTGACCCTGTTCCTCACCTTCGATCTCACGCTGTTCGGCGCTTTCACCCGGCTCACCGATTCGGGCCTGGGCTGCCCCGATTGGCCTGGTTGCTATGGCAACGCGAGTCCGGTCGGCGCAAGCCACGAAATCGCCATGGCGCAGTCGGCTCAACCGACCGGCCCGGTCACGCACGGCAAGGCCTGGGTCGAAATGGTCCATCGCTACCTGGCCACCGGCGTCGGCGTGCTCATCCTCGTCCTTGCGGCCGCCACGTGGATCGTGCGCTGGCGCCAGCGCCGGTTGCCAGCGCCGGCGGAGGGCGAGCACGCCACCCTGAGCGCGTGGTGGCCCGCCGTCACGCTGGTCTGGGTCTGTCTCCAGGGCGCTTTCGGTGCCCTGACGGTGACCTGGAAGCTCTTTCCCGCCATCGTCACGCTGCACCTGCTGGGTGCCGTGGTGCTGCTGGTGCTGCTTTGCATCCAGGCGGTGCGCTACCGCCAGGCCGCCGCGGACCGTCTCCCCGCGCCCGTGTCGCCGGCGCTGCGAAACGGGCTGCTTGCGACCTCCGCATTGCTGCTGCTGCAAATTGCCCTGGGCGGCTGGGTCAGCACCAACTATGCCGTGCTGGCCTGCACGCAGTTCCCGACCTGCCAAGGCAGCTGGTGGCCGCCGATGAATTTTGCGCAGGGCTTCGAAATCTGGCGCCACCTGGGGGTGACCGGCGACGGCGCGTCGCTCGACTTCTCGGCGCTCACCGCCATCCACTACGCGCACCGGCTGATGGCCTACGCCGTGTTCGCCGCGCTGGGGCTGCTCGCGTGGCAGTTGCGCCGCATTCCACCACTGCGCCCCCAGGCCCGCTGGCTGGCGGGGCTCGCGCTGCTCCAGCTTGCTACCGGGCTCGGCAACGTGCTGCTCGGCTGGCCGCTGGCGGCCGCGGTGCTGCACACCGGCGGCGCCGCGGCGCTGGCCGTGGTGCTGACCTGGGCGCTGTGCGAGAGCCGGCGCCGGGCCGCCGCTGCGGTCTCGCACGACCGTGACAGGGCGCCCGGCGCGCCGCACAACAACAACCAGAGGGAGGCCGCCGCGTGAGCACGCCGATTTCCGTCCAGCAGACAAGCACCGCCAACGTGCTGCGCCAGTTCTATGCGCTGACCAAGCCGCGCGTGGTGCAGCTGATCGTTTTTTGCGCGCTCATCGGCATGGTGCTGGCCGTGCCGGGCCTGCCCTCGTGGGCCGACGTGCAGCGCGCCGTGCTGGCATGCGTCGGCATATGGCTGGTCGCGGGTGCGGCGGCGGCGTTCAACTGCCTGGTGGAGAAGGGCATCGACGCCAAGATGAAGCGCACCGCCTGGCGTCCCACGGCGCGCGGGCAGCTCAGCGATCTCCAGGCGCTGGGGTTCTCCGCGCTGCTGTGCGCGGCCGGCTCCGCGCTGCTCTGGTTCCAGGTCAACCCGCTCACCATGTGGCTGACCTTTGCCACCTTCGTCGGCTATGCGGTGATCTACACCGTCATCCTCAAGCCGCTGACGCCGCAGAACATCGTGATCGGCGGCGCCTCCGGCGCCATGCCGCCGGTGCTGGGCTGGGCCGCGATGACGGGCGACGTGGGTCCGGAGGCGCTGATCCTGTTCCTCATCATCTTCCTGTGGACGCCGCCGCATTTCTGGGCGCTGGCGCTCTACCGCGTGGAGGACTACCGCAAGGCAGGCCTTCCGATGCTGCCCGTGACGCACGGCAACGAGTTCACGCGGCTGCAGGTGCTGCTGTACACCTTCATTTTGTTTGCGGCCTGCCTGATGCCTTTCATCTACGGCATGAGCGGCTGGCTCTACCTGGCGGTGGCCGTGGGCGTGAGCATCGGTTTCACGGGCTATGCCTTTGCGCTCTGGCGCAACTACTCCGACGCCCTGGCGCGCAAGACCTTCAAGTTCTCGCTGATTCACCTGAGCGTGCTGTTCGCGGCATTGCTCGTCGACCATTACCTCCGCTGAATCGATCGAATGCCTGCTTCCATGAACAAGCGAAAAGCCCTTCAACTGATGGCCGGCGGCGCGGCATGGGCCGGCATCGGCGCCACGCTGGGCCTTGCGGCCTGCAGCGAGCCCAAGCCCAGCTTCAATGCGGTCGACATCACGGGGGCCGACTACGCAAAGGGCTTCTCGCTGAAGGACGCCGACGGCAAGGTCCGTACCCTTGCCGATTTCAAGGGCAAGGTGGTGGTGCTGTTCTTCGGCTACGCGCAGTGCCCCGACGTGTGCCCCACCACCATGACCGAGATGGCGCAGGTCAAGCAGCAGCTCGGCGCAGACGGCGACAAGCTGCAGGTGCTGTTCGTCACGGTCGATCCGGCGCGCGACACGCCCGAGGTGCTCAAGGCCTACATGGGCGCGTTCGATCCGGGCTTCGTCGCGCTGATTCCTACCGCCGAACAACTCGCCACGATCGCCAAGGACTTCAAGGTCTACTTCAAGAAAGTCGAGGGCAAGACCCCGACGAGCTACTCGATGGACCATTCGGCCGCTAGTTTTGTCTATGACACCGATGGCCGAGTGCGGCTATATGCGCGCTACGGCGCCGGCGCGGCGCCCATGGTGTCCGACGTGAAGGCGCTGCTCAAATCCTGAGCGGGGCTTGGCTCGTCCCATGGATGCCGTCGCCCGCCCTGCCTCGGTCGATCACCTGAGGGCGCGCAGGGGCGCCTTCCGCATCGCGCTCATTCCGCCCGAGGTGCTGCGGGCGCTCAACGACGGCCTGCTCGAAACCGTCAATCTCAACGAATTCCTGGCGCTCGAGCTGCCGCAGCTCGCACGCAACGTGGCCGGCCACATCGGCCTGGATCCCGCGGCCGAACGCCTGGTCGACACTCTCGCCATGCTGGGTGCGTTCAAACCGATGCAGCGACACGGCCACATTGCGCGAGCGCTCTACGACCTCGCGGCACTGCACGCCGAGCGCGATGCCGTCGCCCACCGCCTGGCCACACACGCGAGCGATGCGGCGCGCTGCTGGGCAGCGCAATGGGTCATGCTCTCGGGCCTACCGCTGGCGGGGCAGCTCGAAGCGGTGCGACGCTTTGCCGCCGATCCGCACTTCGGCGTGCGAGAAATCGCCTGGATAGCGGTGCGAGACGCCGTCATTGCCTCGCTCGACGAATCGCTGGCGCTGTTGCAGCCGTGGGTTGCCGACGCCGACCCCAACATCCGGCGCTTTGCGAGCGAACTCACGCGCCCGCGCGGCGTGTGGTGCGCGCAAATTGATGCGCTCAAGGCCGAACCCTGGCGTGCCCTGCCGCTGATCGAATCCTTGCGCGCGGACAGCAGCCGCTACGTGCAGAACTCCGTGGCCAACTGGCTCAACGACGCGAGCAAGACCCAGCCGGAGTGGGTCGACCGGCTCTGCACGCGCTGGCTCGATGAATCCGACACGCCGGCCACCCGGTACATCGCGAAGCGCGCCCTGCGAACGCTTTCGAAGCAGGCATGAAAAAGCCCGGCTGACCGGGCTTTTTTGGGGAATGAAGAGTGGCGGCGCTCAGGCGTAGTCGGCCAGCGCCTTCTTCATCTTCTTCATGGCCGCGACTTCGATCTGGCGAATGCGCTCGGCGCTTACGCCGTACACCGCCGCCAGGTCGTGCAGCGTCATGCCGCCCGAACCATCGTCGTTGACCTTGAGCCAGCGCTCTTCCACGATGCGGCGGCTGCGGTCGTCCAGCGCTTCCAGCGCGGTGGCGATGCCATCGCTCGAGAGCCGGTCCCGTTGCTGCGATTCGAGCAGCGCGGTCGGTTCCTGGGAGGCGTCCGCCAGGTAGGCGATAGGGCCGAAGGCTTCGTCGCCGTCGTCCGACGGACCCGGGTCGAGCAGCACGTCCCCGCCCGACAGGCGGGTTTCCATCTCCAGCACTTCTTCTGGCTTGACGTTGAGCCGGGTCGCCATTTGCGACACTTCCTCGGGGCTCAGCGTGTCGCGGTGCGTGCCGTTGTCGGCCGCGGCCGAGTCGGCCTTGAAGCCTTGCTTCATCGAGCGCAGGTTGAAGAACAGCTTGCGCTGGGCCTTGGTCGTCGCGACCTTGACCATGCGCCAATTCTTCAGGATGTACTCGTGGATCTCGGCCTTGATCCAGTGCATGGCGTAGCTCACGAGCCGCACGCCCTGGTCGGGGTCGAAACGCTTCACGGCCTTCATGAGGCCGACGTTGCCCTCCTGGATCAGGTCGCCGTGCGGCAGCCCGTAGCCCAGGTACTGGCGGGAAATGGAAACCACGAGGCGCAGGTGCGAGAGGATCAGCGCACCGGCCGCTTCGAGGTCATTGTTTTCGCGCAAACGGCGTGCAAAACCCTGCTCTTCCTCGAGCGTAAGCATCGGCAGGCGGTTGACGGCCGAAATATAAGCATCCAGGTTGCCCAGCGGCGGCACCACCGACCAGGGGTTGGCGACGGCGAGTTGGTTGGCAGAGGCTCCAGACAGCGTAGTCATCAGGGGAAACTCCTTTGTATTGGGCATGTTAGCACTCGATTAGAGGGAGTGCTAAGCCAAGGGTTCCCCCTTAGTTTCTATCGCGCCGATAGGCAAAGCCGTTGTCGGTTTCCACTGGGGATGGAACTTTTTTCACTAAGAATGGAACCCAAATCTTTTTGAAATCAACGACTTGGCTTCACCGTTTCGTCTCCCGAATGGAAAACCCAGCCGTTTTCAGCTTGGTTGGAGCCCGGAAGTGATGGTCGGTTCCTCCCGCAGTTCCTTCTTCGCGCAACTCTGTTTTTCCCCTTTGGTATCAATTTATATTACCCGGATAAAATTGGCCGATGGGTGTGAAAGCTCAGCTCAGAGCCGAGGAGGCGGCTGAAGCGAGTGCCCGGAGTTGTGCACGAGCGGCCTCCGCCCGAAAGCGAGGGATCACCCAGTTGTGGTGCGCCTCGCGGTATCGCCCGTAGTGAGCTCGTGCGACTGTGCGGATTGCTGAGACGACATCGGGGTCGAACCGCACGGCCTTCATGGCGATGTCACCGCTGGGAAGCTCTTTGACCGAGACCCAGCGTCCGCGGATCGTCACGATCTCCTCAGGCAGGAACGGCCGTGGCGCTGCCAGCGCAGCGGGCGATAACGCTGGCAGCTGCGCAGTCACTGCCGTGGCGTCTGGGCGGACCGGCCAGAGCCAGCATTTGCAGGCGACGTCCTCCAAGACGGCGCGCTTGACCTGTGTCACGTCAAACGCGGAAGGTGTGAACGCCCGCAGGTCGATCTCGAGCGCAGGCAGTTGCATGTTCTCGTATGCCTGACGCTTCTCCATGTCGCAGAAGGATGAGTAGGCGATCTCAATAGCCACGCCGACACCGTCCGTCGTGGTCGCCAGCAGGTCGGGCCGCCGATCGTCAATTGCAACTTCCTCTTTGATGTCCGCGCACGCCAAGAGGATCGACAGCGCCTGGTTGTCGTCAAAGCCGAGAACTTGTGCTGCGGCCGCAGTTATCGGCACCACAAGGCCACCTGCCTCAAGAATCACGCGCTTGGCGAAGCGGTGCAGGTCCGATTCGTAATTCGACGCACACGGCTCGGCGTTGGAGCTGTGAGCGAAATGGTGCTCGCGCTGATCCCCTTGGCGCGCAAGGACGACCTCGCCGCAGATTGCACACCGGCAGTTGCAGGCCAGGCCGCGCTCGACCTCCGTAATGTGGACGAAGCGATTCGACGCGTGCAGCGCAAACAATGACAACATACGGGCTCCAGGAATTGAGTTGAGGTGACCCCAGTGTTGCGATCCGAACCTCCATCAACCAGCCATCAACCGGTTGCCAACGGGTTGCCGACCGTGCAGGAACTCCTGCCGTGCTTTCGCGACTGGCTCGCGACACAGCGCGATGAGGCCAAGGCACTGACGTTGCTTCGCGCTTTGGCCGAGGAGTCTTTGAAGGTTGCCGGCTCCATAGATCCGCAGCAATTGGAGTTCGATGCGCTTGATCTGGCTCAGGCATGCCAGTGGCCAGAGGGTGATGACTTCGACGCCGCATCCAAGAAGATCAAAAGCGCCAACCTGGAAAAGTACCTCTCAAGCCGAGCGGCAGATCATGAGGCGTTCTTTGTAAAACGCGGCCTTCAGCATGCGTTGCGAGTTTGCAAGCGCTCACCCTCGGGTCGCCATCGCGCTCAGTGGTCTTTGGAGCCGTATTCGTTGGTGCCGCCCACGGCAGCAGTCGACGCGCAACGCGACAACGAGCCTCTCGAGGCGGGTTTGGGTGCGGATGGCCCTCAGATCGAATACGAATACACAGCAGCCGGCGCTGTAAGGCCCTCATGGCTGGCGCGCCCGCTCCTCGGGAGCGGCTGGTTTAGGACAAAGTCGCTTCGGGGCCTGTTGTTCGTCTGCACTGGCCTCGCGCCGATGGTATGCGCTGCCGGTTTGGTGGCAACCGTATGGCTGATGCTATTTGTGAGACGGCCAGTCACGACGGCGGACCTAGCCTTCCTAGTCGTCGCTGCTGGACTAGGCTGCTTGCTCTGGAACTCCCTTCGCAGTCTCTGGTGGTTGCTGGCAGATCGAATCATTCCTGTCGCGGATGTGCTGCTGGGATGGAGCGAGGCGCCAGCCCAGTTGGAGAGCTTCAAGGATGGCAACGCGCGCATGATTGGCTTGGTCCGATACAGCGCCACCTGCCCCGTATGCGCTGCTGCGGTTGAACTGCGCTACGGCGAGAGCAACGAGCGACGCAGACTCTTCGGCTGCTGCGTCGAGGCGCCTCAGGAGCATGTTTTTACTTTTGATCGAGTGACACGGCGCGGCAGACGGGTCAGATAGTTCAGCGGACTAGGCCTCCTTCCTCCCGACGAAACGACACGCCTGACGGCGGCGGTTTCGGCCAAGCCGCACCTGATCTCGAAGCCGTCGGAGCATGAGCGCATGTTGCTTTGCTCGATGCCGAATCGGCCGTCGTCATGCGGTTGGAGCGGCATCCGCTGGGCGCTTTGCGCAGCGAGAGTTGGTGGCGCGACACACGGTAGAAGCGCTTGTGGTCCAGCCTGCCCAGGCCGTTGGCGCACCGCTCCTGATTGACGAGCGCGCCCGCCCGTCGATACCGTACTGAAGAGCTCGGCGTATGATTCTCGCAACCTTCCAGTAGACAGTCTGGAACACCCATGGGGAGATGCGGGCTGTGAAAATCGACATCCACACGCACACCAGGAAATGCAAATCTGGTGATGCGCAGACGAGGGAGATCTCCGCAGAGGACTTCTGTGACGCGATCCTATCTACAGAAGTCGGAGTCGTCGCGATCACGAATCACAACGTGTTCGACCTCTCTCAGTTCCAGGCTATCCAAGCACGCATCGGAACAGACGCGCAGGTATGGCCAGGCGTGGAGCTTGACGTTTACGACGATCATGGCAAAGGCCACCTGCTGGTCATTACCTCGCCCAAGCTCGCGACACAGTTCTCCGCCGCAGTGACCGCTCTAACAAGGGGCCAGACGCCGGACTCGTTCAAAGTGACGATTCCGGATGTTCTCGCGACGTTTGATGAGATGGAACCGCTCTATGTTGCCCACTACAAGCAGAAGCGTCCGAGCGTCTCGGACGACATGCTTGAAGTGCTTGAGGCGGGAGCACGGAACAAGTGGAGCATCCTCAAAGAGGTAAGCAATGCCATCTCCGCGGGCATTCACATTTCGCATGGTCGATCTTCAATCTACGGCTCCGATGTCCATGATTGGAGGAAGTATGTCGAGGGCGCCCATGAGTTGCCTGACCTACGCCTTCCTATCGATAGCTTCGAGCACTTCTGCCTGCTCTTGAAGAAGGATCCCACGACCATCAACACGGTAATGGATCGCAAGACATCGGAGGAACTCACACTGGTTCCCTTCGAAGACGGGAAGGAGCTCACCATCAGGGTGTTCAACGACATTAACATCATCTTCGGACCGAAGGGGACCGGAAAGTCTTGCATCCTCCACGCTATTGCGAAGCACTACACGAAGAACGGAGTCGATGCCAAGGTCTATGAGTCCGCCAGCGGCCGTATCAACGATATTTTTGACGTCAAAGGCAGGGGCCTGAGCATCAATCTCAACAACTACGGCATCAGCTACTGCCAGGATGAAATTCAGGTGGTGCGCACCGCTTGCGAAATGGACGTCACGAGCGTGATTAAGTTCAAGGCGTTCTTCGAGTCCACCGCTTCGAACAAGAATGCGAAGCTGATCCTGCTCAAGGACATCGACACCCAGGAGGAGGGTGACGCAGAGCGAACCTTCAACAAATATCACGATGCTGCATTAAAGATCAAGACCTTTTCGGCCTTGGTGGAGGAAGATCCGCTCGTGAAGCAGGAGCTCACGGATGGCGAGTTCGGCGAGCTGCAGCGCATCCTCGGGCTGCTTCTCGAACGCCTCATCGGAAATGAATGGTCCGGATTTGTGGATTGGAAAGAGCTCTCGTTGCTCAATTCGGCGATTGAGACCTTCCGGATCGAAGTAGAACGCAAGACCGGCTCGCCCGCGAAGCCCACCACGACGGGCTTTCGTGACTACGCAATGAACCGCATCAAGATCGCTGCCAGTCTCCGCGCGATCGGCAAGAGCCTAAAGTCCGCGATCGCGAATGAAGAGGAGATCGTTGGCGACCTCGGCTCAGGCAAGGGCGAGTTGAAGTTCGTGACTCGGTTCCTCTTTCAGGACGGCAACGTTACGGACGGAGAGATGTCCGGCCTCACGGGCGTGAAGAAGGGTATACAGAAGAAGTTTGTTAACGCTCTCCATGAGGTTGGCAAGCGCGTGTTTAAGGACGACCTGTTCCACTACGTCTCTGAATTCAATGCGACCGAGGGCGTCGATGAGGTCAAAACGGTCCATGAATTGCTTTTGTTCAAAAGGTACTTCACTCTCGATGGCCTGCCCTATACGCCCTCAAGTGGCGAGGCGTCGATGGTGATGCTGCAAAAGGAACTCGGGGCCGACAAGGACGTCTACATTCTCGATGAGCCCGAGAAAAGCCTCGGAAACGAGTACATCAACGACGTGATCGTTCCGCTCATCAAGGAGCGAGCGAAGTCGGGCCGGAAAGTGTTCATCTCAACGCACGATGCCAACATTGCCGTGCGGACGTTGCCGTACTGCTCGATCTATCGCACTCATGGACCGGAGGGGTACAGCACGTTCATGGGCAACCCTTTCACGAACAACCTGGTGAACGTGGCGAAGCCTGAGGAGCGCGACTGGAAGATGGTCAGCATGCGCACACTCGAGGGCGGCAAGGACGCGTTTGGAGAGAGAGGGAGAATTTATGGTCACGCTTGATGCAACAGTGGAGTGCGTTGAGGAAAAGTATTTCCTCAAGATCAGCGTAGAGCAAGGCCCTGTCATGATCCCGCTGTCCGACGACAATCCGAATGCGGTCAAGAGTGCTTTTAACAAGCTCATACAGCGGATCAGGATCGGGGAGTTCACCATCAAGCTGGATAAAATCGGTGAAGACCTGTTTTCTATGGTCGCAAACGAGTACCTCGTCCAACTGAATCGAGAGATTCAAGAGGTACACAGTCAGATGCAGGAATACGGCTTGGTCGAGGTAGAGCAAGCGCACTAGCTCCTCTTTGATTCGCAGGACCTCGCGCACCCACCGCGATGAGTCACGTGACCACGGAGCAGGCTACGGGGATCTAGCTTGGGCGCGATGGAGGATCGAAATCGCGGCACCGAGCGACGCCAGGCATTGCAACAACAGAGCGAAACACTGGCCCCGCTGATTTCAACGTACGGGCTCGGTCTGAGGTGTGAGCGGGTCGTCAGCCAATTCATCGAGGACGGCGAACACACCATCGAGATCATCGCGATAAAAGGCTGTGTAGTGCGATGTGAAGACGCATCGTTCGCTGGTGTGCAACTCACGCCCACGGATGTGCTCGCGATGTTGTCGCCAGTAGCGCCCCAACTCCTTCGGATCCAAACCGCCAGGCAATTCAGCCTTAGTTGCGACAAAGCCATTCTCATCTCTGTCGGAGTAGTAGGACCTGCTTAGGCTCGACAGACAATGATCAAGAAATAGGAGTACGTTGTTCTCATGGATCTCGGGATTGAAGCAGATGCCGAATACGTACTCGTTCATCAACTTCGCTATGCCATCGCCGTCTTCAATCCCATCCTCATCATAGTGGCCGCACCCGACACCCGAACCATTTGGGGGAAGTGAATTGCTGAGTTGGTAGATCACAAAGGACTTAACAACGGAACGCGCGGCGGCGACGCGTCGGGCGATCGAGGTGTCACTGAGCTCGGGCTGAAGGTCGCGTGATGCCTCGTCGATATGCTGAGCAAAGGCCACGCCGAGGAACGCATCCACAGGCGCATTGCTCGCTTCCGCAAGGAAGTTTCGTCGCGAATCAATGTAGGTCCGTCTGAACAATGCGAACACCTCTTGCGAGAGCCTTCTCATCCCCGTCAATGCGAGCTGGCTAACCACTCCGGTCGTCGCTGCCGACTTGTCTTGATGGACGATGAGCGCGGTCTGTAGGTTGTACAGCGGCCCTCGACGATCCGCAGAGCACTGCAACCTGAATAACATGAGATCGTTCCAACCAAGGACTCCACGATCAGGGCTCGCAAGCCGTTCTAGCAGGCCCTTGCCTTGATAGGTGCGCTCGCCGAATATGCGCCATGCGATTTCTAGGACGTTCTCGGCGCTGTTCGGGAGTCGCCGTCCCGATGTCCGTCCCCAGCCGGCTCGATCTAATAGCCGCAACAGCGAATAGATTGACCTCGGTCTCAATCCTCGATCATCGTTGTCGAAGGATGAGTAGCGTGGCAGATACTCAACGAGCGTCTCTATGGCGTCTTGAGCAAGGGCGCTGGTGAAGTCATGAGACTGATTGATCAACACCCTCCAGAACTGGTCGTGCGCGTTCTCGCCTCTCTCCAATGCGAAGTCCGGCGTCGTAAGCACTGAACCAATCGATGCGCCTTTTCGCACTCGATCCACCGCATTCTGGTACAAAACAAAGGTTTCCTGCGGTTCGGGAATCGCGAAACGAACAATTAGTTTGAGGTACGCCTCCAAGTTTCTGGAATTCCCGCTGTTGAAGCACGCTCGGGACCGAAGAACCGACTCTTCAACGCCGCCTCCATCACCAAATTCCAAGATCCCAGCGTCAAACAACTGTTCCAGCAAGAACCTCGCGGGACCTTGGTGCTCGTCTTTCACGTGGGAAAAGGCGTCGGCATTCTTGAACTCTCGTTCTCCGTATTCGCGTCGCAGAGAGAAGGCCCCAGTACGCCCCTCGGTCTCTTCGGCATAGATGCGTCTGAACAGGCCGGGATAGTTCAGATGGAGCAGCATGAGGTTGATCAGGTCTCGCTTGTTGAAGTCAGTTCGACCTAGGTTGGTCTTCTCAATTTGCATGAGAAGGATCGCGTTGATAAAGCGCTTCACCTTGCGCAGGTCGCCCACCATAGGCAGGTACTTCGGGGCCGATTCACCATCCAAGATGTCTGCCAGCTCATTGAGAACGGCCCCTAACTTGACCATCGTGTCAGAGGGCACTGAGCCGAGCTGGCTCTCAGAGCGTTCCCAATCACGCCGTAAGAAGTCCCGGAGGCTAGAGCTGTCAACGAACAGGCTCAGCTTGACCGTCACAAACTTCTCGAGGAACTCACGCGCCCTGGATCCTTCTTCCTTGCTGCCCGCTAGTACTTCGGTGTCGTAGCAGAGGACATAGGTAGCCTGCGACAGTTTGAACGTGCGCCTCGTTGCGAACAGGACGTTATTCGTGGTTTTCGCATCCAAGCGATCCAGGTCGTCGACTACGATGATCACGCGGCGCCCGATGCGGCGAAGGACCTCGTCGATGTCATCGAGGAGTTCATCGACCGTTTCCTGTGAGGGCTCCAGTGAGAGCTTGAAACCCAGGAATGAAACGTCAGCCTTCCCCTTGATCAGTCGTGAGTATCGAGATGCCGCCGGTCTGAACTCCGGGGCGAACACCTTGCTTTGGATCGACGCCGACAAATCGCGAATCAAGCGTTCCGAAAGGTCAGGCTCCGAGGCATAGCGAAGCGGCTCGAAACGACACACAATGACCTTGTCAGCGGCGTGTTCCCAATAGCGCGCGGCCAGATTGATGAAGCTGGTCTTTCCGATACCCCATGGGCCGTCGACTCCAAAGACCAGACCAGGGTGCGCGCCGCTTGCAAGAACGGTTTCTGCAAACGACTTGGCCTGCGCCTCGCTTGCAAGTAGGTCATCCTTCTCGTCTGCGACTTCCTCGTCTGCGATGAAATACAGCTGTGAGATCCGCTTCTTTGGCCGCGGCCAATGTTGTTGAATGAGGGGTGACAGAAGCACAGTGCAGAGAAGGGTGAAGATGGTCGGCGCCCAGTGAGGGTCCGCAGCTTTGAGAGCCGCATGAACCTTCGAAAGCCATGGCAGGACCAACTCGTTTGACCAAACCCCGATAGCCACCGCCACCAGCAAGTCAATGCGAAAGCTCCGCCCCATACGCGCAGCTGCCAAGTGAGCGTCTCGTTTGCCTGCGTAGGTCAGGCAAAGCGCGAGGCCACCCAGGAGCCCAACGGCCTTCACCGAGAAGGCAACTTCGTTCAGTTCTTTGGCGAAGTTGGCGCTAAGGTAGAAGGCCGCCCGGAAAGTCTCCGCTCCCACAAAGCCAACAATGAGCGTCTTGGCGAAGACCAAGAGCTCGGGCATCTTCATGGTTGGTTTGTTGGTCGCCATCAATTTCCTTTTCCCGATGCGGCCGGATTGTCCGCGCAAGGGTCGAATCAAGGCGTGGAAGGATACTTGTTCGTGACGAAAGGCAGCTTCAGGCTGGGCGCCGGTATCGGCCAGCGTTTCCAGGCAATCTGATCGTCAGCCGATAATTGACCATGGCATCAAGTGCGTCCCCATCCCCTGAGACCGGAGAAGTCGCCACGGTCGCAGAACCGGCCGGCAAGGCTGACACCACCCCGGCGCCTACCACGGTGCCGGACGGCTTCGGCATCACCGCGCGGGGAGCATTCGCCAGCGGCGATGAGGCGCGCCAACTCGCGACACTGGTTGGCCAGTTGGTTCGCGAGCTCAGCCGGACCTTCGATTTATCCCGGCTGGACGGTGTGACTGTTGCAGAGGACTACGCCCAGGCACTGGCCGAACTCGACCGCGGCTGCGAGACTAGCCACATCCTCACTCCCTCGGAAGGGGCTGCAATCGGCGTCGCCATGACGCCATCGGTGATCCGGGACGGCGTGCTGAAAAGCCATCTCGTCTTCAACGCCCAGTACATCTGGGCGCTCCAAGACACCAACCACCCCGGTTTCCAGCTCGCGGCGCACATCGTGGCTCATGAGTGCGCACACGTCGAGGTCACCGGCAAGTTTGACGCAGCTATCCCGGGCATGCTCTTGCGCAAACGCTTCATGGACCTGCGCGACAGGGCCCGCAGCGACGTAATCCTGGCATGCTGGGACGAGTACGCCGCCACTCGGCTCAGCGCCGGCTTCGGCGAAGATCCGACCGGAGGGTATGAGGAAACGCTGATCACCCATATGGGGACCGCACGCCAGGAGGCAAACGACGCGATCAAGGCCTACCGCCTCGACGCCAATCTGGACAAGGTTTACCGCGAGGTTTATCGAGTCTATGGCAATGTGCTGAAGTTCGCCGCCTACTACCTCGGCAACTTGGCCGGGAACGGCGGCGAGCTGTCCCAGCGGCCGGATTTCGAGACGGCACTCGCCTGCCACTGGTTCGAGCCGTATTTCCACCGGCTGGGCGACGCCTTAAAGGCGATCGCGGCCCAGTACGGCGCATGGCAGGACCACAGTCTATTTGAGGTCATCGGCGACATCGCGGACGACCTGGTCGCCGAAGGCGGGATCGTGTCCACCAACCTTGCTGATGGCCGCCTCTACCTGGATATCCCGTTCACACCGGCGACGATGCCCTGACGGGTGCTTTCAGTCGTAACAGGTACCAGTAGGCACAGGAGCCTGGAAGAACGATCGCGTCTACTGAAGCGAGTGACGCGCGCATCGAACCGCTCGGCGACGGTCCTACGCAGCAGTACCTCGTAAAGCTGCTCCGGCTAGCGTCTTTTGTCGACGACGGGCAGCGTGACTACGCGCACCTGCGGCACCCAAGAGCAATCGCTGCAAAGCGGACAGCCGTTGCTCCGGCGCGGACAAGCTTTGCCTGTATTGCCGCCGGCGTGACGCACCCGCAGCGCTGACTTGTGCGTTGTTGGTCCAGGAGCCAGCAAACCTTCTGGTTCTGGGCTTCAACGGCACCGTTCATGTAGACACCATTGGCGGATGACCCGCATTGCTGCAACGGCGTGACTTGATCAGCTAATGGCCAGATGGTCCGACCGTCATCTTGATCAGAGCGACGCCACTTTTCACAGCATGCAGCACGGCTTTCATGCTGCTCACATCGACTTTAGCGGCTAAATTTCATTGATATATGCGATGAAATTCTTCGCTCGAATGGTGGAGTCGATTTTCAATATTCGATATATCCGCCGTCAGATAATTTTCTGAATTTTTCTTCCAAGCATGTTCGGGGTTCAGCATCCGCTTAGATGTGCCGAAACGGGTTCAAATCACCTAGACAGCCTAGAAATTTTCAGAGAACATCGAAAAAAGGATGTCTTTCTCTCGATCTTTGATTCATAGGTTGAATCGTGCATACGAGCTTAAAACAGCGACTGTGGTCTGAATTTGGCCCCGTGATGGATGCCGTCGCACTTTGCAAGGTGCTGCACTATCGATCGACGAACTCGCTCAACGCAGCGCACGGTAGAGGGCTGCTCCCATTTTTGGTTTTCAACCTCCCAGGACGTCGCGGAATCTTTGCCTGGACAGAAGAGATCGCCGAGATGCTCGAACTGTCAGCAGAGCGCGCCGCTAACACGCAAACTGGGTCCGACGAGCCCACCCGCTCGCGCAAGAATGAGGAGGTAGCTATGTAAAGAAAAACGCCGCTCAACCTCTCGGCTGGCGGCGCTTCCCTCCGTTAAAGAAACTTCAACGGTCTCGACAACCCCAGTTTCTTCCGGCGAAGCCCCCCCTGTCAAGAATTGCCTCGACTTTTTTGAAGGTCGGGATGGTCTTCCTTTGCCTGGAGAACTCCATGGACTTTGATTCCCCTGCGCCCGCGCGCAGGGTGGTCTCGCGTTCGCCCATTCGAACCGTGCGCCGGCTGAATTTGCCGGGCATCTTCGAGGAGCCGGTGGAATGTGAGTCTTCCCTTGAACGCGACTTCGTATTGCGCGCAGCGCTCTGTCCGAGCGTTGTTCGACTGCGGCACCAGCCTTTCCAGCTCAAACAGCCGTCAGGCCGCCGGTACACCCCGGATTTCCTGGTGACGCACGCAGACGGTACCCGTGTCGTCGTCGAGATCAAGCTGAGAGCGCGCGTCGAGCGCTATCGAAGCGTCTTTGACTATGCGCGCGCCGAGCTGAAAGCGCATCAAGTGGATTTCTTGGTGTTGGACGAGGTATCGATTCGGCGCGCCAAGGCGCACGAACGGGCGGCACTTGTCCTGCGCTACCGCAAGTCCGGAATAGACCCGGCGACTCGCCTGCGCCTCCTCGCCTGTGTGGGCGAATGTCCGCGCGGTTTGGCGATCGGGTCTCTGGCGAAACGAAGCGCCGCATCGCGTGTTGACGTCCTGCACCTGATCGCCGCACGTGCAGTGCGGGTCTCCAGGTCACTGGCCATCGATGACTCCAGCCTTGTCTTCCCGTCGAATCCTTTGGAGGTTTCACATGAAATTCGCCTTGAGAGTTGGTTTGACGCTGCGTTGTGGTGAGCGCAGCCTGGAACTGGTCAGGGTGCTGCCTGACGGAATCGTGCAACTGGAGGAAGTGCTGACGCGTCGGATCCAGAACATGCGCGAGGCCGAGCTGGTCCGACGGGTCTGGAGCGGCCGGATGAAGGTCGTCTTTGATCCGGCGAGCACCGAATCGAGCCAGACGCTTGAGAACTCGTCGGCTGCAATAACCGATGTGTCGGCGCTCAAATTGGAGTGGCAGCAGCAAATCGAATATCGACTTCGCTATGTCCGCGGAATACGGGCCGCGCACGTGAGTCGAGGTCAGCGCTCCCGCATCGCCAATGTCATTCGCCGTACTGCAGAGGTCAGTGGAGACGCTTCCCCGCCCTCAACATCAGCAGTCATGCGCTGGATTCGCGCGTACGAGAAAGCAGAAATGAACCCCGTTTCGCTAGTGGGCCTGAACAAAGTTCAGGTTCGCCAGCGACGCCTTCCCAGGATTGTGGAGAAGCTCATCTCACAAACGCTCGAGGCGACCTATTTCACCCGTGATCGTCACTCGCTCCGTCATGCACATGATTGCCTAAGGCGCGAGTTGAAGATGGCGGTGTGCAATGGGCAGCTGCAGGAAGCAGAAGCGAATGTCAGCTTTACGACGCTTTCACGGCGCGTCAAAGATATCGATGCATACCGCCGCATTGCTGCGCGCGAGGGCGATGCACGAGCGCGCATGGTTTGTCGAACAACCATGGAAGGCGCTGGCGCGGCGTATCCGCTCCAGCGAGTCGAGGTGGATCACACGCCGCTGAACTATGTTGTTGTTTGCACCCGCACAGGATTGCCGCTGGGCCGACCCCTGTTGACCGTCGCGATCGATGCTTTCTCGAGCTACGTACTCGGCTTCTATCTCAGCTTCTACGGCGCGGGCGTGAGCAGCGTCTCAGGTGTGCTGCGCAGCTCAGTGCTCCCGAAAGATGAATTGACGACTGAGCTGGGATTGGCGCGCCCCTGGCTGTCCTATGGGCTGGCGGACGAATGGATTCTTGACAACGGCCTTGAGTTTCATTCCCACGCCTTCCAGCGGATGTCTTGGGAGCTTGGGATCGACATGACCTACTGCAGGGTGCGCACACCATGGCTGAAACCACACGTCGAGCGCTTCTTCGGCGAACTCAACTTTCTCACGCTGGCCCGTGGACGAGTGCATCGACAAGTCGCCAACGCAACCCGTGTCGATCCTTACAAGGATGCCGTGATCAGTTTCGATGACCTGGTCAGGGGTCTCACGATGTTCGTCGCAGAAGTGCACCCGCTGACGATCAACGAGCGCAAGTTGGCGCGGCCCTTGGATCTGTTTCAAGAGGGGTTGGAGCGGTGTCCTCCAGCTGTCTATCCGGGAAGCATGGAGAACTTGCGCCTCGTTTCCGGGTTATCGACGCACCTGACTGTTTCTCAAGGCAGCGTGGATCTCCGCGGTGTTCCTTACGGTTCGGATGAACTGTTGCCCTGGCGGAGCGAGTTCGGCGGCAACTTCAAGACGCTGTGCAAATGGGATCCCGACGACATCGGCCATCTGTACATCCAGCATCCCAAGCGCCTGACCGAATGGGTGAAAAGTCCGTCTCGCCGGGCCGACTACGCAAATGGGTTGTCGTGGAATCAGCATCTGACGATCCGGCGATTCGAACGCACCGTTCTACGCACCAAGGGGACGGTGGATGATCTTTGGGAAGCGCGCATGCGACTGCACGATCATTGGATGGATGCGAGTCGCCCCAAGGACCGCAAGAGCTCTTTGCTGGCTGCTCGCGCAGCAGGCCTGACTTCAGCGGGATTCCCGAGCTCTACCAAATCTAGTCCGGACAGACCTCAAGAGGCCCCTGTCGCGGAGAACATCGTGCCCATACCCGAAGGGGTGGATGGCGAAGTACCGGAATTCGACGCTTTTGACATGGGGTTCCGGTGAGCGCGCGCGACGACAACGAAGGCGATGTGGATTGGCCCGACGAGGAGGAGCGGCAGACCATCACGAGGCGGCTTTTCACCTACACCCCCCACGCCCTGGCTGCCGCGATACCGGTTGATCGCATCATGGTCAGTCACCCCGGCTTCAAGGAAATCTTGTCGAGCTGCGACCGCGTGTTCCAGCTCAGTCGAGAATTCTCTACGCAGCAGGGTGTCGTCGTGAGCGGTCCCACAGGCTCGGGAAAGACGGCCTTGATCCGGTATTTCCGCAGCTCATTGCCGAGTTCCAACCTGTTCGAAGTCGGACATGGCGCATTGGCGGTTCGACTTTCCAAGCGGCCCACGGTTGGGCAGCTCGTCGGAAGCCTGTTGCGTCAGATTCGGTATCCCTTTCCCAACGTCAACGCACATACGCTGGGGGTCAAACGCAATGTGCTGATCGACGCTCTCAAGCAAAAAGGGACGCGCCTCCTGTTTGTCGATGAGGCTCATCACCTGTTGCTTCAGACCCGAATGCGCATCCGTACAGAAGACGGCAATCACGTCACCGACTGCCTCAGGGAACTGATGGACGAAGTGCCCCTGGGACTTGCCTTGTTCGGTGGAGAGGATCTTGCCGATCTGACCGGTGTGGATCTCCATCTCGCAAGTCGGATCAGCGCACGCCATCTCCTTCAATCGTTCGAGGCCGGGTCCATGTGGCATGGCTTCGTCAGGGCATTCGCAAGGCAGAGCAAAGGATTCAACCTCGACCTCCTCGCCGAGAAGGCCGAAGCGGCGCGAGTGCAAAAAGCCACTGGTGGCAATCTGCGGGCGTTCAAGCGGCTCGTCACCGAGGCCGTGCTGATTGCCGCTGATGACGGTGTCACTCGGATCGGGATCGAGCACTTGCGGACGGCGTTTGATCGTGTCTACGGCAAGCACGCGAGCCTGGGCAATCCCTATGCTGAATGAGCTCCAGCCCTTGCCGGTGGCTGTGTCTCCCCAGGAGGACGAATCCGGTCTCGGCTTTCTGCTGAGGTGTTCGCATGCCAACGGGGTGGCGCTCCCGGAGCTTGCCAACCTCGCAGGCGCGCGATCGATCCGCTGGATGACGGCCCGTGACATGGAGGCCTTCGCCTTCTTAACCGGTGTGCCCCCGGAGTGGTTGATCACGCGCCTGAAAACCCGGCGACATGTGGATCAACGACGGCGGTACTCCTATCTCGGCTGGGAATGGGGATCCATCGCTTCGTTGCGAGTCAAGCATGCGCAGGTGTGCCCGGAGTGCCTGCTGGAATGCGCGTACTGCAAGGCGGAGTGGGAAGTCACGGCCGCCCCTGCCTGCCCTACCCACCAGACGATGCTGATGGACCGATGTCCGCACTGCGGCACGGCGTTGTCATGGTTGCGTCCCGCCGTGGAAATCTGCAGTTGTGGCCGATACCTTCGGCGTTCCGCGACGTCGACCAAGCCCTCCGCCCGGATTCTGGCGTGGTGCGTAGCCATGGAGGGTCGCTTGGAGCGGAATAGCGCAGCGGTCCTCGCGGGCATGCGCGCCTGCGCACTGCCAAGTTGGCTTGCTCACGTAAGCCCGGACGGTGCGTCCCGTCTCATTCATGCCCTCGGCGCGTTGGGCAGGGCCGAAGAGCGGATGTCCTCGGCGCGGGCGGTGGAAATACCAAGTCCAGGTGAGATGGCGGCGGTCGTCGAGCGAGGCTTGGCTCGAGCGGACGCGATGTTGGATCACGCCGCGGAGAAGACCCAGGCACTGCGCCTCCTGGTCTATGAACCCGGATTGCAGAGACTGGCGAAGCAAGGCGTCGAAGCAGCCGATCAAAAAACCGCTCTCCAGCTGCTGAAACTGCTCGGCAGTGAGCCGTTGGAACGTCGGCGACCTGGTCAGAAGCGTGGAGGACGGCCGTCCAAAGGACAACTGGAACTCTTTGACCATGCCGAAAGCTGACAAAGAACCGCATGGCCTGATCGGGCTGTCCATGCCGCTGCCACTTGAGTCCCCTGCCTCCTGGCTGACGCGTGCTGCCCTGTCGCAGGGGGAGACCGTTGCTGCGCTGTTGGCCCACTTGAACCTCTCCCGGATACGCGATTTCGACCTGGCTATCGCGTCGGAGGCTGGGCGAAAAGTGATGGCGCACTTTGGCTTGTCCGAGCAGTTTGCGCTTGCCACCAAGATCTTCGGTCGTCTCAAGGGACTTGGAAATACTGGAGCCAACTTGTTGCTTGCAACCCGAGAGGGGCGGCCGCGCGCTCGGTACTGTCCACATTGTCTGTTGGCCCAACGAGAAAATTACTTCGAGATCCATTGCCGCTTCGTTCCCTGGCGCTTCTGTCCGCTTCATCACTGTTTGTTGGAAGACGCTTGTCCGCATTGCCGACACCCGGTCGTGCTGCCATTCGACATGATCTTTGCAGGGGCCAAGAATTCAGGTGTCGGGTATCTGAGTCAATGTCAATCATGCGCAGGGGCATTAACGGCCGCGCAAGCCGTCGCGCTTGATAGCTTGCGCCTGTCCGACTGGGATCGCACGCTGCTGAAAAACGGGCGGGCGGCGTTGGCTGCCTTACGCGATGGCGTGGTGTGCATAGACGATCAGGTGGCGACGCCTCTGTCGAACTTGAAAAGGCTCGCTAGGATGGGGGCACTACCGATGCGGGCAGACCAGCTGACCGCGGATGCGGCGAGGCAAACATTGGCCGCCCGAGCCGCTTCGGAGAGGAGGCCAAGATCTCAATCAGGAGGGACGCATATCTTCCTCTTTGGTTCAAAATACCTCGGCAAATCCGGTATTGACGAGGAGCCCTCGCACGGCCGCTCAAGCTAGCGCAGTCGCAGGAAAGAAAGGCAAAACATCGTGGCCCAGTCAGTGCTTGAATTGACACAAATGCCTGAGTTCAAACGGCGTCTGCAGGAGCGGCTTGCAGAGATCGCCGTAGAGAACGAGCGGCTCGGGCTCCCGAAGGCCGTTGTCATTGACGGAGTGGTGTACAGGCAGTTTCCCGACGGGAGGTTGGAGCCCGTCGACAGGCGGAAAACGAGCGACGACGCGAAAGATCGAGATCCCCGTTGAGCTCTGGCGGCACGAGCAAGAGTTCGGGACGAGCAAGTCAACTCAGGGGGTGCCGTGGGTCGCCCCGACCTTGCTAGCCGTGGTCGAGCTTGATTTCGAACTGAATCCGCGAGCCATTTTCCTAGGATCAATGTCTCGGAGAAACCGGGCAGGTCAGTGTCTCCCTCTGCTCAACTCTCGAAGTTCAATACCTCGATGTTCGCGCTAGCGCCTCTTAGTGCATGAACTACTCTTTCCGAAAGCCCCTGACCTACAAATACAAGCTTCTTGTCACTCGGCGCCGCATCTGCGATGGCCTTGGGAAGACGGAAGGCATCGCTCAAAGCGGCGTATTTGGGCAAGAGAACATATACCGTGTCGCATGTTGTCAACGCGATGATCTGCTCGCGCAGCGTTGATAGATCGGTGTACCCTATCGTCAAGGAACAAGGCGTAGCAGCGAGGACGTCTGCTGGCTTCCTGACGAGGGTCAGTTTGTTGTGGTTGAGGCCATCCTCAAAGCTTGACCTGAACACAATGGCCGCTGCGTGGTCCTCGCTAAGCGCTAGCACCGACAGCGACCCTCCACCATCGGTTGCACAAAGTTTGCTGCTGTCGAAAGCTCGACCATCATCAACGATCTCTATGTGGTTTGCTCGAATCTCAAGCCGCACGATTTTGGCCGATCCGTAATCGAACGCGTTCCTGGTCAGTTCGATGAGTACATCTCGTGCCGCGCGGGCCACATGCACCCCCCAAATTTGTTCAACACAGCTTCGTGACAACGCGTCACCAATGATGTTGTTCTCCGCGCCCAATGAGTTCAGTCGCAGACTGTCTGACGGAAGTGGCACCGCACTCAAATCCCGAGGAGTCAAGTCGATATCACGCCCCAACTCTTGGCTAAGCCTTGCCCGCAACTCTGCGATCTTCTTCCAGGTTAAGAGCACGTCTACCGAGTAGGTATCTTCGTCCGTATCGATCAGTTTTCCATGCGTGTAGCACATCCATATACCGTTCGACGCGTCCTCTAGTTCCTGCGTCGTCATCGTGGTCGAGACTCGGCGTGCACTGCCACCAGCGCTCGCCGCCCAGATGTGGCAAGCCATCCCAGAGTTGCTCACAGCACTATCCGATTCCGCACTCGGACCGGTCGTGGGGGCACCGCAACGAGGGAATGAGCAGCGAAATCCCGCTCGCTTCGAGAGGAGTTCTCTTGTTGTTGGAGAGAAATTTGCGCGTGTTGATGCCATATATCGTATTGTGGACAAGGCAGCCGCGTTCGTGTTTGATGTGGGCACGGGTGCCTGCCGCAACGTCGCACTAGCTAGCAGGAAAAAAGATGGCGGCCCGGCTCCCTTTTTTAATCGCGTCTGGAAATGGTGACCAATGCTCCATCACCACCACCATGCGGACCATCGGAGCAGCAAATTCAACTTCCTGATTCGCGGGGTCCTACGCCAAGCTAGTTCGCACGTCGCTGGCCTAAATTTCATAGGCACCCGGAGATCTTACTTTGCGCTTAAGTATTCGCCTATCAAAGCGCAAGCGATCTGAACATCTCGCGCACCTGCTCTTCCGTTGCACCCTCTGCAACGGAAGCTGGCGTTTCCCTAAGACGCGTATCTGAATCCGAAGACTCTTCCTCCTCCTCAGATTCGGAGATTTCCTCTTCTAGTCTATTGATGATTATCCGAAAGCTGTGACCAGACTTAGTTTCGAGCGCTTCAAGATTGCTGGCTAGTGATTTCTTATCGTCAATTTCTGATGCGCTTCGAATATCCCGGTGCACACCTTCACTCTTGTATCGCTCAAAAGCCAAACGTAAGACCTTCTTGTCAGTCTCTGTCAGATGCTCAAGCGTTGCCGGGGCATCCAATAAATCGTCCCACTCCTCCGAATCTGCCAAGTCAGCGGCAGATATAAGTCTATCTGTAATGTCACGGCGCATAGCCTCCCCGCCGTGCTCCAAATACCAGCTCTTCTGATTAATTTCTTCCAGTAGATTTTTTAAGGTCCAAGTGCTTGCATACTCATTACTTAGAGTGTTCAGGATTTTTTTTAATATTGGTCCAAATGCGTGCGCCAAAGATTCGGATTCTTTGTGATCGATCATGTCCGCGATGAAAAGGATCCGATTTCCATAAGATAGATCCACTGTCTGGTAGTAAATTCGCCCTGCATCACCAGAATAAGATCGATAGTTCGGCCCATCTGCCAACTGCTCGATTCGTTCGTGAAGCAATGGATTTGTTGATTGAAAAAGGGTGGCGATGATTGATTTGGAATGAATCTTCGAGAGGCTCCATAATTCTTTTATCTGCTTTATGCGAACGGCCGATTGAAAGATATCTTCCGCGGCAAGTCGCTGTTCGACAATTACGCCTGCGATAAAGTCCTTGACCCCAGGATTCAGAAAGCCAATATACCCGCGCGAAAAACTAAGAAAGGCCCCATCAAGCTCTCTCAGAGAATTCCTAAAATCGTTTGAGGTTGTCCTGAAGTTGTAGCGTTGCGCTCGCACACGGTGGAGTGCCTCGAAGGCTGGCTCAAGGTCGATCTCTACCGTCTGCTCGCCTACCGAATACAAACAAAAGAGTGCGGAACGTGCTTCTTCTGATATTTGATTGCGGAATGCGTGTCCCCAGAGTTGCGCCGGATCGTCCAATAGTGCCTGTATGAACGCTCGATAATTTTCAGGTGCTACGCTTCTCACTCTACTGATACTCGTTAGCCATTCGACAAGTCGTGGATTGAAATGCCGATGGCCAATGATCTTCAAGAAAAAGTCGTCCGACGTGATTTGAATTTTGTGCGTGTTTGAGAGTTCGCTGAAATACACGTGGTTATACAGCATCCTCGCACGATGACCAAATGCATATTGTTGCATCGTTAACACTATTCTTTCGCGCAATACATGGCTGTGGCCCAGGCGCTCAGAGAGATGTATTGCATTTTGGAAGATGTGTTCTCTGGTGGTCAGAATAAATCTAGCGTGTTCAGAGCGGTGTACCATCTCCATGAAATCGACCAGCGCCCGATCTTGATTGCTCCCTAGATAGTCTCTTGAGTCTCCAAGAAAAGTTTGACCTAAGAAATCATCGAAGTAAAAAACTTGTTTCTCGTTCTGTCGATGAAATTTTCGACCCTCCTTGATTGAAGACTCAACAACAACGGGCTCGTAGCCGTTCTCAAGATACATAAATAACAGCATCTCCGCCAAGGTCGTCTTGCCTATTCCAGGCGGACCCGAAATCACTAGCGTACTATTGCGCTCGAGCATTTCCCGGGCTTGAGCAAACGTATCATTCTGAACAAATAGCGGCAGCTTTCGCTTAACTCTATCGACCTCGAAATCCGTTCGACAGCGCTCCGCGTTGTGCAGAACGTTTTCTAGCACTGAGGTGCTTGTGAGCCAAAGTTTAAAACTGGCTCGCTCGACATTTGGGTGCCTAGACAGCATTGCTTCGATGTCGTCGCCAGCAAGTATGTCTTGGGATTCGTCAGCAAGAAACGGCGCCATCGCAGTTGCAATGGCCGCCTTATTGGAAGGAGTGAGGCGGAGTGTCGTTGCGATCACGTACCGCGAGGGACCGAGCACCCTTACTTTGGGCAACTCGTTTTTGCGAAGGTCTGACAAGAGTTTGCGAAATCCAGATTGAGCGTAGTGCTTACATTGGATGATCGTGGCGTTGCCAATGATCGGAGCATATCTGAGGTCGATACCCCGGTCTCTACCAGTCCGAAAACTCTCGATTCGGACGCCCCATTCAGCCTGCAGCAAATTGCGCGTGAGCTCCTCAAAATCGGCTGGCGAGATCGCGTCGAAGTTGTAGCAGGGCATATAGTTTTGTCTTATTACTGCGTCAATGAGCCACATATCACATGCGGCAATGGTTGCCGCAGCTCGCAAGTAAGGTGGCGTTCTTATGCGCTCATTGCCTGTAGCTGCCGCGACCTTGTGCTCATACTAACTTGTACGCCAGTTGCGGATTGGCGGGTTGAGTGTTTGTAGCGTGCAGCGCCGTCAGCCCCTGGCACCATGGGTAGGTGGCGATGTGGCGGAGGCAGCTAGCGTGTAAGCTGGCCCATCGAACTCTGTATCGATCTGCATCGAAGCGGTTCATCATCGGGCCCACGCCTCGCGGCTGAACTTCAGCGTTGCAATGGAGCGGCACAATGCGTCCATGGTGCGCACGGCAGCCTCTTGCCCTAGCCACGCACCATGTCATCGCTCGATCTGACCGCATTAGTCCAGATTGAATGGCCGAAGTTGGATCTGTATGGGCGACGGGTCGAATTCAATGCCTTCCGTGTCGGGAAGCTCACACAGAAGGTCCAGCAGCGATGACTTACTCGGAAGATGCTCGATTGTGGCTTGACCAGAAGAAGAGCTATTGAGGTCGGCGACGCGCGAGAGGGGTTTGTCGACTGTGAAGATGAATCTCCTGGAGACTTTTTGTATGGTGCACGGAGACCGCAGTCGGTCTACCGGGCAAAGCAGAGTTGATACGCTGGCCCAAAAATTCCAAACTTAATGATGCAAATCGCAAAGAATTCCATCTTAAATGAAACACGAGTTCCGCTCTGAATGATCGGTTGCGGCGTATGTCTTTGATTTCAAAAAGACAGCGGTTCCTTATTGAATGAAAACCGACAGCCGTCGGCCGCGCGGCGATTCGGGCTGCGGCATCGTCCGACTTGGAGCCCTACCAGCGGATACCCAGGCGAAGAAACAGCCTCGAGAGTACAAACAGAGGCCCCACCCAGAGGTATTGGATATCTTCGAAGAAGGAAGGTTTCCGGCCCTCGATCTTGTGTCCGACGAACTGGAAGACCCAGGCAATGACAAAGATGGCGGCGGAAACCGGCAGTACAAGGGTTCCTAGCGCGTGAACCGCCCCCAGCAGCAGCGCGGTGCCAGCCAGCATGGTGGCCAGGAACACGGGCGAGCGAAGGGTGGCGTAGTACACCAGGCTCGCCCCCACGAAGGTATAGGCGACCCAGGGGTGCAGCGCGAACAGTAGGCCGACGATGCTAAGCATGATGGCCGGGATCGCGACGAAGTGGATCAGCTCGTTGGTCGGGTGGCGATGGCTTTCGCCATAGTGGGCCAGCAACCGGTCGACCTTGCGGTCGCCGGCGGCCAGCGGGGCTTGGGCGGTGTGCAGCATGTGTTTGTCTCCTGGCGCCGTCCGTTGCGGCGGGTAGCCGCATGGTGCCCCGGCCCCGCGCCGGTGGCAAGTGCTATGAAAGCGGTAGCAAAGGGCGGCCGGGAGGCTGGCCGCCTCAGCCCAGCAGCGCCTGTGCGAACTCGCGCGCGTTGAAGGTCTCCAGGTCTTCGAGCTTCTCGCCGACACCGATGAAGTAGACCGGAATCGGCCGCTCGCGCGCAATGGCGCACAGCACGCCGCCCTTGGCCGTGCCGTCGAGCTTGGTCACGACCAGGCCAGTCAAGCCCAGCGTCTCGTCGAAGGCCCGGACCTGCGCCAGGGCATTCTGACCGGTGTTGCCGTCGATCACCAGCAGCACTTCGTGCGGCGCCGTGGCGTCGGCCTTGGTGACGACGCGCTTGATCTTCTTTAGCTCGTCCATCAGGTGCAGCTGGGTGGGCAGCCGTCCGGCGGTGTCGACCAGCACCACGTCCTTGCCGCGCGCCTTGCCGGCCGTGACGGCATCGAAACTCACCGCGGAGGGATCGCCGCCTTCCTGGCTCACGATCTCGACCGTATTGCGGTCGGCCCAGACCAGCAGCTGCTCGCGTGCCGCCGCCCGGAAGGTGTCGGCCGCCGCCAGCAGCACCGAGGCGCCCTCGTTGGCCAGGTGCTTGGTGAGCTTGCCGATGGAGGTAGTCTTGCCCGCGCCATTGACGCCGGCCACCATGATCACCGTCGGCGTGAACTGGCCGATTACGAGCGGCTTCTCGAGCGGCTTGAGCAGGTCGGTGATCGCGTCGGCCAGCAGCCGCTTCACCTGCGACGCGTCGGTCGCCATCTGGCGCTTGACCCGGCTGCGCAGGTCGTCGAGCAGGTATTCGGTTGCCTTGACGCCGGCGTCGGCCATCAGCAGGGCCGATTCGAGCTCCTCGTACAGCGCATCATCGATCTGGGCGTTGACGAACACCGCCTGGATGCCGGTGCCGGTCTTGCGCAGCCCCGTCTTGAGCTTGTCGAACCACCCCTTGCGCTCGGCCGCCATGGCCGTCTCGTTAACGGGGGCGGGTGGGGGCGCCGGTTCGATGGCGACGGGTGCAGGCGCTGGTGCTGGTGCTGGTGCTGCCACGGGTGCGACGCTCACAGCCGGTGAGGCGGGTGGCGGCGCTGCCACCGGCGAGGGCGGCGGAGGAGGAGGAGGAGGCGATGCAGCCGCCGGCGGTGGCACCGGCGCTGCGGGCGGTGGCGGCGCTTCCTCCGCAGCGGGTTTGGACCCGAACCAGCTCGACGGCGAGAACACCGAGCGCGCGGGCGCGGGCTCGGGAGCTGGAGCCGGTTCGGCGGCCGGGGAGGGTGCCGGCGCGGCCGGTGATTCGGCAGGCGGTTTTTTCTTGAAGAAACTGAACATCAGGAGCTTTTTACAATCCGACCCATTCTATGAAACACCCCTCGCCACGCCGTGCTGCGTCCGGTGCGGTGCTGGCAATGGCGCTTTCGGCGCCGTGGGCCATGCCTGCGCAGGCCCAGCCCACACCGGCTCCCGCCGCTCCAACCTCCGCCGCGGCCGCGGCACCCGCTCCCCAGCAGTTCACCCTGGCCAACGGCATGACGCTGCTGGTGCTGCCAGACCGGCGCGCGCCTACCGCGGTGCAGATGGTCTGGGTTCGCGTGGGCTCGGTCGACGAGGTCGACGGCACCTCGGGCGTGGCCCACGTGCTCGAGCACATGATGTTCAAGGGCACCAAGGACATCAAGCCCGGCGAGTTCTCACGCCGCGTGGCAGCCTTGGGCGGGCAGGAAAACGCGTTCACCACGCGTGACTACACCGGCTACTACCAGCAGATCCCCGTCTCCAGCCTCGAACAGGTCATGAAGCTCGAATCGGACCGCTTCGCAAACAACCAATGGTCCGACGACGAGTTCAAGCGCGAGATCGAGGTGGTCAAGGAAGAACGCCGCCTGCGCACGGAAGACCAGCCGCGCGCATTGCTCGGCGAACAGCAGAACGCGGCCGTCTTCACTGCGTCGCCCTACCACCGCCCCGTGGTCGGCTGGATGAGCGACCTGGACGCGATGACGCCCGACGATGCGCGCGCCTTTTTCCGCCGCTGGTACGTGCCCGCCAACGCTGCCGTGGTGGTGGTCGGCGATGTCGATGTGGCCAAGGTGCGCGCCCTCGCTGAGAAATATTACGGCGGCATTCCCGCCCGCGCCGTGCCCGCGCGCAAGCCGCGCACCGAGCCCGCGCAGCGCGGTATCCGCCGCATCGAGTTCAAGGCGCCCGCCGAGCAGGCCTATGTGTCGCTCGCGTTCCGCATTCCGCAGCTGGAGAACATCGACGCCGCCGACTCCGACGTGTGGGCGCTCGAAGTGCTGTCGGCGGTGCTCGACGGCTACACGGGCGCGCGGCTCGATCGCGCGCTGACCCAAGGTCCCGGCCGCGTGGCCGATTCGGTCGGCGCCTATGCAGGGCTTGCCGGCCGCGGACCACAGCTGTTCATGCTGGTGGGCGTGCCGGCAAACGGCAAGAGCGCCGAAACGGTCGAGGCGGCGCTGCGGGCCGAAGTGGCACGCGTCGCCAAGGAGGGCGTGGGCGAGGCCGAACTCGCGCGCGTGAAGACGCAATGGGTGGCGAGCGAAACCTACAAGCGCGATTCGGTCATGGCGCAGGCGCGCGAGCTCGGCAGCAACTGGGTGCAGGGCTTGCCGCTGGACACCAGCGCGCGCGTCATCGCCAAGCTGCAGGCCGTAACGCCGGCCCAGGTGCAGGCCGTGGCCGCCAAGTATTTCGGAGACGACCAGCTCACCGTAGCGACCCTGCGCCCCCTGCCGCTGGACGCCAAGCCTCGCGGCCGCGGTTTTGCAGCGCCCCAGGGCGAACTGCGCTGAGAGGCCGCATTCCATGACCTCCATGAAAAAAATCCTGCGTTCCGCACTAGCCGCAACCCTTGCCGTCGCGGGCATCAATGCCGCCCAAGCCGCGCTGCCGATCGAGCACTGGACGCTCGCGAGCGGCGCCAGGATCTACCTCGTGTCGACGCAGGCCCTTCCCATCGTCGACGTGCAGATCGACTTCGACGCCGGCAGCCGGCGCGATCCGGCCGCGCAGGCCGGCCTTGCCAGCGTGAGCGCAACCATGGTCGAGAAGGGCGTGCGCGCCGGCAAGAACGGCGAGCCGGCACTGGACGAGAACGCACTGGGCGAAGCCTGGGCCGACCTGGGTGCGGAGTTCAACGCCAGCGCCGGCACCGACCGCGCGAGCTATTCGCTGCGCACGCTGTCCGACCCGGCACTGCTGGCCAAAGTGGTGGCACTGGCTTCGCGCGAAATCGGCGAGCCCGCCTTCCCCGAAGACATCTGGCAGCGCGAGCGCGAGCGCATCAACGCTGCGCTGAAGGAAGCCAACACCAAGCCGGCGACCATTGCCGGGCGTGCGTTTGCGCGGGACGTCTACGGCAGCCACCCCTACGGGCAGGAAGTCACCGAAGCCACGCTGGCGCGGATCGACACCGCGGCCATGCGGCAGCGCTACCAGCAACTCATCGTGCCCTGCCGCGCCAAGCTCAGCATCGTGGGTGCGGTGACGCGCGCCGAGGCGGAAGCCATGGCCACCGCGCTGCTCTCGCGGCTGCCCGGTCCGGAGGCCTGCACGCCCCTGCCCGCGATCGCGCCGGTCGTCGCGCTCACGGCGCCCAAGGACGATCGCATTCCGTTCGCGTCGGCCCAGGCCCATGTGCTGATCGGCCAGCCCGGCTATCCGCGCAAGGACCCCGATCACTTCGCGCTCACGCTCGGCAACTACGTGCTCGGCGGCGGCGGCTTTGTTTCGCGGCTGACCAACGAAGTGCGCGAGAAGCGCGGCCTGGCCTACAGCGTCTACAGCGGGTTCTCGCCGGGGCTCGATGCCGGCGCGTTTCGGGTCGGCTTCCAGACGCGGCCCGACCAGGCCGAAGAAGCCGTCAAGGTGGCCCGCGACGTGGTCGCGAAGTTCGTGGCCGAAGGCCCGACCGCCGTCGAGCTCAAGGCCGCGAAGGACAACCTGATCGGCGGCTTTCCGCTGCTGATGGACAGCAATCGCAAGCTCATCGGCAATGTCGCCAACATCGCCTGGCACGACCTGCCGCTCGACTATCTCGACACCTGGACCGCGCGCATGAACGCGGTCACGGCGGACGAAGTGCGCGCCGCCTTTGCACGCAAGCTGCAGCCCGAGCGCATGGTGACTGTGGTGGTGGGCGGAAAACAATAGGCGGCGTTTCAGCGCAGTGCGTGCGCTCCGCTTGCGGCGGCCGCGTGCACTGCGGCCTTGAGGCGCTCGAGCAGTCGCGGTGCCGCGCGCGCCTGCTGCCAGTAGAGCGGCACCTGCAGTACCGAGCCGGGCACCAGTTCCACCAGGGCGCCAGAGCGCAGCGCATCCGCCGCCATGCTGGCGGGGAGCATGCCCCAGCCCATGCCCGCGCGCGCCGCGTCGGCAAAACCATGGGCCGAGGGCAGCCAGTGCCGCGGGGTTTCGATGCTGCGATGGCAGATGCGCCGCACCCACCGTGCCTGCAGCCGGTCCTTGCGGTCGAACACCAGGCTGGGCGCGTGGGCCAGGGTGCGCGCACCCACGCCCTTGTCGAAATGGCGGCGCATGAATTCCGGGCTCGCAGCCGCCACGTAGTGCATGGCGCCCAGCGCTTCACTGTTGCAGCCCGCCACCGGTTGCGCCAGCGCCGTAACGGCGGCCAGCACCGCGCCGCTGCGCAGGCGCTCGGCCGTGTGGTCCTGGTCATCCACGGTCAGGTCGAGCAGGGCGGACTCCTCCTCTTTCGAGAAGGCGGCCGCAGCCGCCATGAACCAGGTGGCCAGGCTGTCGGCATTCACCGCCACGCGCACCGTGACCCGCTCGCCGCCGCCGCCATTTTTGCCGCCCAATCCGAGCGAGGGCAGTGCGTCGCGCAGCTCGTGCTCCAGCATGCCGACGCGCTCGACATGGCGGCACAGCTGCTGTCCGGCTTCGGTCGCAACGCAGGGCTGGCCCCGCACAAGCAGTGCACCACCCGTGCGCTCCTCGAGCAGCTTCACGCGCTGGGAAATGGCGGACGGCGTGACGCTCAGTGCGCGGGCGGCGCCCTCGAAGCTGCCTTCGCGCACCACGGCGGCCAATGCGTTCAGGGCGGCGTAGTCGAGCATGGTTCGTGCGAATTAGAAAAACTGAATCTGGCTTAGGAAGTTTAGTTTGAGTTAATTGCGCCGCGGCGGCAAGCTTGCGCCATGGCTTACCAGCAGATCTCCGCCGCATTCGTCAACGGGCTCTTCATGAGCCTGGTGCTCATCGTCGCCATCGGCGCGCAGAACGCCTACGTGCTGCGCCAGGGATTGCGGCGCGAGCATGTGAGCGCAGTGGTGCTGTTCTGCGCCGCGAGCGACGCGATCCTCATCACCGCCGGCGTGGCCGGCATGGCGCAGGCGCTGAAAGGGCGGCCGGCATTCGCCACGACGCTGGCCGGGCTCGGCGCGCTGTTCCTGGGGGCGTACGGACTGCGCGCGCTGTGGCGGTCGCGGCACGCCGGCTCGCTGCAGCCGGCGGCGCAGGGCGCATCGATGTCGCGCGCGGCTGCGCTGGCGCAGGCGGCCGGCTTCACCTTGCTGAACCCGCACGTCTACCTGGACACCGTGCTGCTGGTGGGCAGCACCGGCGCCCAGTACGGCGGCTCGCTCAAGGGCTGGTTCGTCGCTGGCTCGGCACTGGCGAGCGCACTGTGGTTCTCGGCGCTGGGCTTCGGCGCGCGATGGCTGGCGCCGGTGTTCGCGCGTCCGCGTGCCTGGCAGATGCTGGACGCGCTGATCGGCGGCACGATGCTGGTGTTGGCCGCGCTGCTGGCGCGGCGCGCCTTGTTCGGCGCATAAGGCGCATCCGGCGGCGTTAAGCTCGCCCCATGCCCCAGAAGAAAGCCGCAGCCGCCAAGCGCGCCACCTCGACGACACCGCCCTCCCGGCCGAAAGCGCTGCCGCGCGAAGTGCGCATCATCGGGGGCCAATGGAAGCGCAGCCGCCTTCCGGTGGCCGACAAGCCGGGCCTGCGCCCAACCCCGGATCGTGTGCGGGAGACGCTGTTCAACTGGCTCGCGAGCATGGCCGGCGCGGGCGGCGGCGAGTTGCCGGGTTGGCACTGCATCGATGTTTTCGCAGGCACCGGAGCGCTCGGCCTGGAGGCCGCCTCGCGCGGCGCCGCGAGCGTGCTGCTGTGCGAACAGGACGCGGCGTTGACGGTCCAACTCCAGGCCGCCAAGGCCAGGCTCTCCGCCGAAGCCGTCCGCATCGAGCGAGGCAACGGGCTCACGGCGCTCGAACGCACCCCCGCCGGCAGCCTGGATGCCGTGTTCCTCGACCCGCCTTTCGACAACGTCGCCCTGTATGAACCGGCATTGCGTGCCGCGGCGCGCGCGGTCAAGGCCGGCGGCGCCGTCTACCTGGAGGCCCCACGCCGCTGGGGCGACGAAGAGCTTGCCGCCGTCGGCCTTGTTGATTTTCGTTACCTAAAGGCAGGGGCGGTCCATGCCCACCTGCTGCGGCCCGCTGCGAACGGGACTGCATAATCCGCCGGACAAGCCGCACCGGCTGCATGAGGAAGAAGAACCATGGCCAGCAACGTGATCGCGGTTTATCCCGGCACTTTCGATCCCATCACCCTCGGCCACGAGGACGTGGTGCGGCGTGCAACCCAGCTTTTCTCGAAGGTCATCGTCGCGGTTGCGGCGGGCCATCACAAGAAGGCGCTGTTCTCGCTGCAAGAACGCATCGAGATGGCGCGCGAGGCCGTGAAGCCGTTCAGCGACCAGGTCACGGTCGAGAGCTTTTCGGGCTTGCTGCGCGACTTCGTGGTGGCGCGCGGCGGCAAGGCGATGGTGCGCGGCCTGCGCGCCGTGACCGACTTCGACTACGAGTTCCAGCTCGCGGGCATGAACCGCTCGCTGATGCCCGACGTCGAAACGGTGTTCCTCACGCCCAGCGACAAGTACCAGTTCATCTCGAGCACCTTCGTGCGCGAGATCGCCATGCTCGGCGGAGAGGTCCACAAGTTCGTTTCGCCCGACGTGGAGAAGCAGCTCGCAGCCAAGGTGCGCAGCCTGGGCCGTGAATAGCCGCCCCCCTTTGCCACGCTTGCATCCGCTGGGCGACGCGGCGCTGCTATGCGAGCTGCCGCCGCCTGCCACGCTGACACAGCAGCAACAGATCTGGGCGCTCGGCGCGGAGGTGCAGCGGTGGGCCGGCGTTGGCGAGGTGCTGCCGGGCATGAACAATCTCACGCTGACTTTCGATCCAGTCGCAATCGAGATCGATGCGCTGATGGCGTGCGTGAACGAGGCATGGCCGCGGCTGTCGGCCGCCGCCATCGAGGGCCGCAGAGTGGAGATTCCGGTCGCGTATGGCGGCGAGCATGGCCCTGACCTTGCCGACGTGGCGGCCCACACCGGGCTTACGCAGGCCGAAGTGGTGCGGCGCCACAGCGCGGCCGAATACGTGGTCTACCTGCTCGGCTTTTTGCCGGGCTTCGCCTTCATGGGCGGGCTGCCGCCCGAGCTGGCCACGCCTCGCCGGTCGGAGCCGCGCACGGCGGTGCCCGCGCGCTCGGTCGGGATCGGCGGCGAGCAGACCGGCATTTACCCACTGGTGTCGCCGGGCGGATGGCAACTGATCGGCCGCACCTCGCTGGAACTCTTCGATCCCTCGGCCGAACCGCCCACACTGCTGCGCCCGGGCGACCGTGTGCGCTTCGTCGCCGAAAGCGTGCACACCGCATGATGCTGGTCCACAAACCCGGCATGCTGGCCTCGGTGCAAGACCTGGGCCGGCACGGGCACCGCCAATTGGGTATCTGCCCCGGCGGTGCGCTCGACGTGCTGGCGCTCACGCTGGCGAACCGCCTGGTCGGCAATGCCGATGGCGCGGCCGGTCTCGAGATCACCATGGGCGGCTGCGAGATCCGCTTCGAAACCGCCACCCGCATCGCGCTGGTGGGAGACGGCTTCGGCGCCCGGCTCGACGGCGCCCCGCTCTGGCCCTGCTGGAGCGTGCCGGTGGCGGCCGGCCAGACGCTGACGCTCGCCGGCGCCAATGCGGCTGGCGTGAAGAAGGCCGGCTTGCGCAGCTGGCTTGCGGTTGCGGGCGGTATCGACGTGCCGCCCGTGCTCGGCTCGCGCAGCACCGACCTGAAGGCCGGCTTCGGCGGTCACCAGGGGCGCGCGCTGCGCAAGGGCGACCGGCTCCCGCTGGGCGCCACGGCGCTCGATGCCGACCAACTCGTCCGCCGCCCGTTCGGTGTGCGCGGACCCGACTGTGGCCCCGAGGAAATCGACGGCGCCATCGCCCTGCGCGTGTTGCCAGGCCCCGAGTTCGAGCAGTTCACCGCAGCCTCTCAGGCGCAACTCTGGAGCGAGCGCTGGCGCATCACGCCGCAAAGCAACCGCATGGGAAGCCGTCTCGCAGGCGCCGAACTCAAGCGCCAGCGCACTGCCGACATGCTCTCGTCCGGCGTCATTCCCGGCACCATCCAGGTCCCGCCCTCAGGCCAGCCGATCATCCTGATGGGCGACGCGCAGACCACCGGCGGCTACCCACGCATTGGCGTGGTGATCCGCGCCGACCTGTGGAAGCTTGCGCAGGCACCGCTCGACGGGCGCTTGCGGCTGGTGCAAGTCGACATGGCCGGGGCGCTCGCGGCGTGGGCCGAGCAGCAGCGCTACCTGGCCCAGGTGGCGCAAGGGCTCGCGGCTGCGGGCTGGACCAGACCGGCATAGACTTGCGTTCAGCAGGTGCCCGCCGGCTCGCCGGCCCGTCTCGGCGCTCGATCAAGGAACAAAGCTTATGCAAATCGACCTCAATGCCGATCTCGGCGAAGGTGCCGGCAGCGACGAAGCGCTGCTCGGCCTGGTGAGCTCGGCCAATATCGCGTGCGGCTGGCATGCAGGCGACGCCAAGACCATGCGGCAATGCGTGCGCTGGGCCATAGAGCACGGCGTGGCGATAGGTGCCCACCCCAGCTTTCCCGACCGGGAAAACTTCGGCCGCAGCACCATGCACCTGCCGCCCGACGAGATCGTGGCCAACGTGCTCTACCAGGTCGGTGCGCTGGCCGCGATCGCCAAGGCCGAAGGCGGCAAGCTTTCCCACGTGAAGGCGCACGGCCAGCTCTACAACCAGGCCGTGAAGGAACCCGAACTCGCCGACGCGCTGTGCGAGGCCGTGCGGCGTTTCGATCCCTCGCTCCGGTTTTTCGGCCTGGCGGGCAGCGGCATGATCGACGCCGCGCGCCGCGCCGGGCTCACGCCCGTCGAAGAGGTGTTTGCCGATCGCGGCTACATGCCCGACGGCAGCCTGGTGCCGCGCAGCCAGCCCGGTGCGCTGATCGAAGACGAAGAACAGTCGCTCGCCCAGACGCTCTCCATGGTGCGCGACCGCAAGGTGACGGCGATCGACGGCAGCAGCGTGCCGCTCAATGCGCAGACCGTGTGCCTGCACGGGGACGGCGCCCACGCGCTGGCCTTTGCGCGCCGCATCCGCGACCGCCTGCAGCAAGAGGGCGTCGCGGTTCGCGCGGTGACCTGAGCACGCTGTTGTTCACGCCGTGGCGCAGCGAAGCAAAGTCCTGCTGACCGGGTTCGATCCGTTCGACCGCGAAGCGCTCAATCCATCATGGGAGGCCGCGCGTGCGCTCGACGGCTGGAAGTGCGGCCGCGCCACCGTGCATGCGCGCCAGATGCCCTGTGTCTTCGGAGACGCGATCGAGACCCTTGCCAGCGTGATGGATGAGTTGCAACCTGAGCTGGTGCTGTGCATCGGCCAGGCCGGCGGCCGCGCCGAGATCACGCCCGAGCGGGTGGCCATCAACATCGACGACGGCCGCATTGCCGACAACGCAGGCCGGCAGCCCATCGACGTGCCCGTGGTGCCGGGCGCGCCGGCGGCGTATTTCTCGACGCTACCCATCAAGGCCGTGGTGCGCGACCTGCGCGCGGCCGGTGTGCCCGCGTCCGTCTCGAACACGGCGGGCACCTTTGTCTGCAACCACATTTTCTACGGCCTGATGCACCGCATGGCGAAGCATCCCGTGCCGGGGCAGCGCGGCGGCTTCATCCACATTCCTTACCTGCCCGAACAGGCGGCGCGTTTTCCGGGCCAGCCGAGCATGTCACTCGCCACCATGGTCGAGGCCCTGCGGGTTGCCGTGGCCACCGCGCTGGCCGTTGAAAAAGATATTGCCGAAACCGGCGGTCAGCTCCACTGAGCCAGCCAGGCGAGCAGCGCCGCGTTGACGATCTCGGGCTTCTCCATCGTCAGCATATGGCCGCATTGCGCCACCCACACCACTTCGGCATGCGGCACCAGCGCTGCGATCTCGCGCGTGCAGGCGGGTGGCGCCAGCCGATCGGTATCGCCGCACACCAGCAGCACCGGCGCGCGCAGCGATGGCAGGTGGGTGCGCGCATCGGGACGGCGCATCACGGCGCGGTTTTGCCGGATCAGCTGCTTCGCGCCGGCGTCCAGCACGATCTCCAGATACCGCTGCACCAGCGCCTCGTCGGCGGCCTGCGCCGGGTGAAACGCAAAGACGACGTTCGGTTCGATCACCTCGCGGAGGTCGCCCTGCTCGAACAGTTCGATGGCGCCTTCGCGCAACTCGTACATGTCGGGCGCCTCGGGACGCGGATTGGTGCCCAGCAGCGCGAGGCCCGCAATGCGATCGGGCGCTTGCCGCGCGGCTTCCATCGCGACCATGCCGCCCATCGACGCGCCGCACAGGACGAGCGGGCCGGGGTTCTCGCGCAGCACGGCTTCGGCCATGGTTTCGATGGTCTCGTGCCGGGTATGGGCATCGCTTACACGCGCCTCGAACGCAGGGGGGATGATGGGAAGCTGCGCTTCCCAGAGGCGGTCGTCGCAGGCAAGGCCGGGCAGCAGGACAAGGTGGGGCATGGGCGCATTTTGCGGGATCGGCCGAGCCGCAGCAGCGCCCTGGGTTTTCCTACCCGGCATTTGCGGCGCGGAGAATCGAACAGGCGTTTGCCGCCAAGCGCGCGTCAGGTGGCGGCCATGCAACAGATGCCGCCATCGAGGGCCTGCGTGTCACCCGTGCGGTGGAGAATGGGCGTTCCATGCCCACGCCCCCCACCGATTCCGCGACCGAACTCATCCTGATCCGACACGGCGAAACCGCCTGGAACCGCGAACTGCGCTTCCAGGGGCATGCCGATGTGCCGCTCAACGACATGGGCCACGAACAGGCGCGCCGCCTCGGGCTGCGGCTCGCGGGGGAAACGGCGCAGCACATCATCAGCAGCGACCTCATGCGCGCGCAGCAGACCGCCGCGCCGGCCGCGCAGCAGCTGTCACTGCCGGTGGTTACGTCGGCGGGCCTGCGCGAGCAGCACTTCGGGGTCGTCGAAGGCATGCGGGCCGACGAGATCCAAGCGCTGCATCCGCGCGCCTGGGAGCAGTGGCTGGAGTTCCGCGAGGACCACGCCATGCCGGAGGGCGAGTCGGCGCGGGAGTTCCATGCGCGCATCGTCGCCGCGCTCGGCACCCTGGCCGGCACGCATCGCGGGCAGCGCCTGATCGTGGTCACCCATGGCGGCGTGCTCGACATGGTGTGGCGCACCGCGCGCGGGCTCAGCCTGAGCGGCCCGCGCCAGAGCGACATTCCCAATGCCGGATTCAACCGCATCCGCATTGCCGACCCGGCAATGCCCGACGCAATCGAGATCGTCGACTGGGCCGACACGCGGCATCTTGCCGACCTGCCGCCGCAGCCGACCTACGACCAGCGGCGGCATCTGAAGAAGAGCTGAGCCGCCTCAGGTGCAGCTGCCGGCCTTCGGGGTGCGCAGCAGTGGCTGACCCGCGCCCACGCCCGTGGGCTTGCCGGCATCCACCGCCAGTCGGCCGTTCACCAGCACCGCGACCACGCCCTCCGACAGCAGCGTTGGCTGGGTGTAGGTGGCCTTGGCGGCATAGCGCGCTGGGTCGAACACGACCACGTCGGCGTAGTAGCCCGGCCGCAGGTGCCCGCGCTGTTGCAGCCCCAGCGTGTCCGCGGTCAACGACGAACTGCTGCGGATGAACTGGCCCATCGAGATCGTGTGCTCCTTCACCACGTACTGGTCGTACTTGCGCGCGAACGTGCCGTAGGCGCGCGGATGGCCTAGCGAGGAGTCGGAGGAGGTCATGACCCATGGCCGCTTCATGAACGCGCGCACGTCGTCGTCGCTCTGGTTGAAGGAGGCGATCATCAGGTCGCCGTCCCGCAGCACGGCGATGGCGGCATCCACCGGGTTGGCCCCCGAGGCCTTGGCCACGTCGGCCAGCGTCTTGCCTACGTACTTGGTGCTGCCGGCTGAAAACAGGATGGTCTCCGGACCGCCGCGCAGGCGCAGGTTCTCGCGCATGCCGGTGCGCAGGCGCTCCTGGAGCGCCGCGTCGTCGAAGCGCTTGAGCATCGCCGCGCGCCCGCCGTCAACCGCCCAGGGCGGCACGAGCGCGGCCGAGAAACGCGTGCTCGACGCCGTCCACGGATAGTGGTCGGCCGTGATGTCGAGCCCGGCGGCTCGCTCCTTCTCGATGCGGCGGATGATGTCGCCGCTCTGGCCCTGCACGTCCACGCCCAGTGCCTTGATGTGCGCCACATGCACTGGCAGGCGGGCTTCGCGGCCGATGCGAATCACTTCCTCAATGGCGCCCTTGAGCCCGATGTTGTACATCGACTCGTCGCGGATGTGGCTGTCGTAGAGCCCGCCGTGGCGGGCCGCGACCTTCGCGAGCTCGATCACCTCCTCGGTTTTCGAGAAATTCTGCGGCGGATAGAAAAGCCCGGTCGAAAGCCCCAGTGCGCCGTCGCACATGGCGCGGCTCACGTGCCGTCGCATGGTGTCGAGCTGCTCAGGCGTCGGCGTGCGATTGGCTTCGCCGAGCTGGTCGATGCGCAAGGGGCCGAAGCCCACGTACATGGCGACGTTGGTTCCAACGGGCGCCGATCGCAGGCGCTGCGTCTGCGCGGCGATGTCGAAGCCGCCGAAACCGTCGTTGCCGATGACCGCGGTGGTCACGCCCTGGGTGAGAAAGGGAATGTTCAGGCGCTTTTGCGGATCGGTGGAATGCAGGTCGGCATCGGCGTGGGTGTGCGCGTCGATGAAACCCGGTGCCACGACGAGGCCGGCCGCGTCGATGGTTCGCCGCGCGCTGAACTGCGGCGGCGCCTTTCGGCCCGCGAAGACGATGCGGTCGCCTGCGATGCCGACGTCGCCCACGACGGGCTGGTCCGAATCGCCCGTGTAGACGGTGCCGCCGCGCAGCAGCAGGTCGAGTTCGACGGGGGCATCGGTCGCGGCGGGGGCTGCGGACGAGAGGCCCGCCAAGGCCGCGGAGATGGCGAGCACGACAACTGGTTTCTGCATGGGAAGGAGCCCGGAGCGATGTGGAGCAGCCAGTTTAGAAGTCGCCCTCGCGTGTCTGTTAATTCCTTTTGCGCCACCTCCCATGACCGGAAGGCATGGCCTTCCCTCAAGAACGGGAGGCGAGCTGCCCGAGGCCGAGCCGCGCATAGACCTCGCTGGTCTGGCGCCGCAGGCGCAGCGATTCGGGCTGGCCGTTGAGCTGCTGCTGCAGGATGCCCTGCGCGCCCGTGAGCGTGGCTTCGCTGCCGACACGCACGAGCGCATCGAGGTACACCTGCTCGAACAGGTCGCGCTGCGCATGGCTGCCGCCGATCTCGAGCATGCGCGGAAGGGCGCTGCCGAGTCCTTCGATAGCGGCGGCGAAATCGCCGCGCGCATGGGCAACGAGCCCGCGCGCGGCCGGCACGCACACGCGCTCCCAGGCAGCGCGCGAGGAGAGCGGCGCGCGCGGTGCGTGGGCTTCGATGTTGTGCAGCAGCGTATCGGCTTCGGACCGTCCGGCGCGCGCCAGGCCATACAGGTACTGCAGGTCGAGGAAGGGCAGCACATGGTCGGCCGTGCGCTGCACAAGGTAGCCGCTCACGTCGTCCCAACGGGCACCGACGTCGATGCCGGCGAGTTCAAAGCGCGCGAGCAGCGAGACCGCGCCGATCTGGTCCTGCGAGTAGTCCTTAACCACGCCCCACACCCCCCGGTCGTATACCGCCAGCGCCTCGGCGTCGCGCCCGAGTTCGATGAGGAACAGCGCCACGTGCCACCAGTTGTGCGTGACCATGAAGGAGTTGAGGCCGCTCCAGGTGTCGCTCACGCCTTGCATGAACGCCAGCCCTTCGGAGAGTCGGCCCTCGGTGAGCATTACATGGGCCAGCGCGTGGTGCGCCCAGGGCTCCTTGCGGCACATGCCGATGGCGCGGCGCGCGCTGGCCTCGGCCTCCCGCATCAAGTGGCATTGCTCGTAGCCGAAGGCGGCCATGCCATGCACATACGACACGTCGGACGCGGCCGGCAGCGCAGCGAGCGCCAGGCGCAGCATGCCGGGGCAGTCGCCGGTATTGAAGCAGTGGTATTGGCCCAGCTTCACCGACACGAGGTCGCGCGGATACTCCTGCGCCTGTTCTGCAAGCAGCGCGATGGCCGTGGCGATGTCGCCCTCGGCCCAGGCTTCGATGGCGACGATGTAGCGCTGCTCGCGCGGCGTGGCACGGTGCGATGCGGCGCGGGCTTTGTCAAGGAAAGGCCGCGCGTTGGCCGCGGCGTCGCGTGATTCGGCGAACAGGTGCAGCGTTGCGCAGTAGGCCTGGACGATGGGGCTCGCGTCACGGTCGGCCAATGCAAGCAGGTTGACCGCGCGCGCCTCGGTCGACACAAAGCCCATGACGAAGTCGTCGACGAGCGGCAGGCTGGCCGCATCGTCGAGGGTGAGGGGGTTGCCGAAGCTGTCGGCGGACAGGGTTGCCGGGGGCATGGCGCGATGGTGCCGGGCAGCGCGCCTGCTAGCGTCCAGGCACCGCGGGCCAAGGCCGTTGCGGCTCCCGGATCTGCTCGAACGCGCGCGACACCCGCAGCACCCCGAGGTCGTCGAACCGCTTGCCCGCAATCTGCAACCCGATGGGCAATCCACTCGCCGAGTATCCGCAGTTCACCGAAGAGGCCGGCTGTTCCGACATGTTGAACGGCACCGTGAACCCGATGTGCTCCAGCGGCCGCAGCGGATCGTTCGTGGGCGAAGGGGCCTCCGCCGCAGCGGGCATGTTGGGCGAGACCGGCGAGATCACGTAGTCGAAGCGCGCACAGGCCTGCACCGTCGCCACGCGCGTGGCATGGAACTGGCTGAAGCCGCGGAACACATGCTCGCCGCTGAACTCGGCCGCGCTCTCGGCCCATTCGCGGATATAGGGCAGCACCTTGGCGCGCTGGTCCGCGCGCAGGGCCTTCATGTCCACCAGCGAGCGCATGCGCCACAGGTGGTCCATGCCGTCGAGCATGGCCTGCGACATGAACGGCTGCATGGTTTCGACGATTGCGCCAGCCTTTTCGAAAAGACGGGCCGCATGCTCGACCGCCGCCTGGATCTCGGGCTCGACCGCCAGGCCGCAGCCCGCGTCCAGCAGCAGGCCGATGCGCAGCCCGCGCAGATGGTCAGGCGACACGTCGAAGGCGCTCCAGTCGATGTCCTGCGGCGGCAGGCTCATGCTGTCGCGCGCGTCGGGCCTGGAGAGCACCTGCATCATCAGCGCGGCGTCACCCACGCTGCGCGTCATCGGCCCTGCGGCGCGGCCCATGTACGGCGGATCGATAGGGATGCGGCCCAGGCTCGGCTTGAGCGTGAAGATGCCGCACCAGCTCGCGGGCAGCCGCAGCGAGCCGCCGATGTCGGTGCCGATGTGCAGCGGGCCGTAGCCCGCGGCGGCCGCCGCACCCGCACCGGCGCTGGAGCCGCCCGGCGTCTTGCGGAGGTCCCACGGATTGCGAGCCAGCTTGTGAAAGCTCGAGAGTCCGGAAGACAGCATGCCGTAGTCCGGCATGGTGGTCTTGCTCACGATCACCGCGCCGGCTTCCTTCAGGCGCGCGGCGGGCGGTGCATCGGCCGCGGCCGGCTTCAGGTCGACGGCGGCCGTGCCGGCCGGCATCGGGTCGCCCCGTGTGGCGATGTTTTCCTTGATGGTGGCCGGCACGCCATCGAGTGGGCCGAGCGCTTCGCCGCGTTGCCAGCGTGCTTCGGAGGCGCGTGCCTGTTCGAGCGCGGCTTCTGGCCTGAAGAGCCAGGTGGCTTGCAACTGCGGCTCCCACCGCTCGATGTGCGCGATGATCGCCTGGGTGACCTCGACCGGCGACAGGCGCTTGCCGCGGTAGGCGGCCGAGAGCTCCTGCGCGGAAAGGTCGTTGAGAGAAGAAGAGGACACGTCGGCGCTCATCCCCACGACAGGGCCGACAGGTCGTTCACGAAGATCGGATTCTCCTTCCAGAGGCCCTTCACGTTCTTCTTCGCGATGGTCGGGAACTGCGGCTGGTAGAGGAAGCCGTTGGCCGCGTCGGTGGCCAGCATCTTCTGTGCTTCGCCGAGCAGCTTGTTGCGCTCGGCGGCATTGCCGGTGGACTTGATCTTGTCGAACAGCGTGTTGAAGGCCTTCGACTGGTAGCCCCAGTAGTAGTCCGCCTTGGCATAGTTGCCGAGGTCGAAGGGCTCGACGTGCGAAATGATCGACAGGTCGTAGTCCTTGTTGCCGTAGGTGCCGCTGAGCCACTGCGCCCACTCGACGTTCTGCACCTTCACGTTGATGCCGATCTTGGCCAACTGGGCCACGATCACCTCGCCGCCCTGGCGCGCGTAGGGCGGCGGCGGCAGCGTCATGGTGAGTTCGAGCGGCGTCTTCACGCCGGCCTCGGCGAGCAGCTTCTTGGCCTTCTCGATATCGAAAGGGTTGATGCCCGTGGTGTCGACATAGCCGGCCGCGCCCGGCACGTAGTGGCTGCCGATCGGCACGCCGAAGCCGTCGGCCGCGCCTTCGATCACCGCCTTGCGGTCGATGGCTGCCAGGATGGCGCGGCGCACGCGCACGTCGTCCAGCGGCTTCTTCCTGTTGTTGATCGACAGGATGGTCTTGGCACGCGAGCCGGCCAGGATCACCTGGAACTGTGGGTTCATCTTGAACTGCGGCACCGCGCGCGTGCCGATGCGCGTGAACACGTCGACGTCGCCGGCCAGCAGCGCGGCGGCCTGCGCGGCCGTGTCGGAAATGAAGCGGAAGGTGACCTTGTTGATCTTGGCCGTGGCCGGGCTGCGGAAGCCCTCCCATTTGCTCAGCGTGATCGACGAGCCTTTGGCCCAGCTGTCGAGCTTGTAGGGGCCGGTGCCGACCGGCTTGGTGGCGTTGCCGTCGGCGCTCTTGGGCTCGACGATCACGGCCGTGGCCTGGCCCAGCACGAAGGGCAGGTCGGGGTCGATCTCCTTGTTGATGATCACCACGGTGTAGTCGTCGACCACCTGCGTGCTCAGGTTCGCGAAGGTGCGCTTGTCCTTGTTGGTGCTCTTCTCGCTCCCGGCGCGATCGAACGCGAACTTCACGGTGTTGGCGTTGAACGCTTCCCCGTTCTGGTACTTGACGCCGCGCTTGAGCTTGAAGGTGTAGGTCTTCAGGTCGGGCGAGACTTCCCAGCTCTCGGCCAGCAGCGGCGTTACGTTGCCGTCGGCGTTGATCTTGGTGAGGGTCTCCAGGATGTTGTAGTGCACGACCTCGGCAATGGCGGCCGCGGCACCGGCGGTCGGGTCGAGCCCCGGCGGCTCCAGCGCCATGCCGATCACGATGGCGTCCTTACGTCCCTGCGCCATGCCGGCGATGGGAGAGGCCAGCGCGACAGTGGCGCCGGCGGTGGCAAGGAGGGTGCGACGATTCAACATACGTGGTGATCTCCGGAAAAACGGTGAGTGTGCGAATGACTGCTTCCAGTGTGCGGGCGCCCCGGATGGAGGCGCCGCGGCACGAAGGAAGGACACGCAGCACGAAAGATGCCACGCGCGCAGCAAAGTCATTCTCTCGCAGCGGGCGGCTTGGCGCTGGGCCCCGTGGGCGCTTTTTCCTCGGGACGTTCCCGGATGCCGCTCCACGGCCACCAAGAGGCGGTGATGGCCGTCGCGTCTTTGCTCAGGCCGCCAGCAGCGTGCCGCCGGTGGGCGTGCGCGGCACCGCATCCAGCAGCGTGCGGGTGTACGGATGCTGCGCATGTCGGAACAGCTCGCCGGGCGGGCCCTCTTCGACGATCTTGCCTTTCCACACCACGCAGACCTCGTCGCACAGGTGGTTCACCACCGCGAGGTCGTGGCTGATGAGCAGGTAGCTGATGCCGAACTGCTGCTGCAGGTCCTGCATGAGGTTGAGCACCTGGGCCTGCACGGACACGTCGAGCGCGCTCACGGGTTCGTCGGCCACGATGAGCTTGGGGCGCGTGATGAGCGCGCGCGCAATCGCGATGCGCTGGCGTTGGCCGCCCGAGAACTCGTGCGGGTACTTGTCCATGTCGGTGGTACGCAGGCCCACGGCGGCCAGCGCCTCCGAGGCGCGCTCGCGCTGCACCGCGCGGCTGGTTTCGGCCAGCGCCTCGAGCGGCTCGGCCACGATGCGTGCCACGGTCTGGCGCGGATCTAGCGAGCCGTAGGGGTCCTGGAACACCATCTGGAAATCGCGCCGTGCCACCCGGAGTTCGCTGCGCGGCAGCTGGTGCAGGTCGCGGCCCAGCATGCGCACGCTGCCCGAGGTGGGGGTGTCGAGCGCCATCACCAGGCGCGCGATGGTCGATTTGCCCGAGCCCGATTCGCCGACGATGCCCAGGCTGCGGCCGGCCTCGACCTTGAAGCTGACGCCGTTGAGCGCCTTCACGAGCGGCGGCGGGCCGAAGAGCTTTTCGCGCGGCAGGGCGTAGTGGCGAACGAGGTCCGTCACCTCGAGCAGGGGCTGATTGCTGGTGGGGTGGCTCATGATGCGAGGGCGCCTTCCGCGGCAATTTCCTCGAGCCGGATGCAGCGCACGGCGTGGTCGTGCCGCAATACCGTGGGCGGCGGGCGGGTCGCGTGGCAGGCATCGACCGTGTACTTGCATCGACCCGCAAAGGGGCAGCCTTGCGGCAGGTCGATCAATTCGGGCACGCTGCCGCGGATGGTGGCCAGGCGAATGCCGCGCGGCGCGCCAAGCGCCGGCCGTGCCGCGAACAGGCCCTGCGTGTAGGGATGCGCACGCTCGGCAAACACGGTTTCGGTCGGGCCGCTCTCGACCACGCTGCCGCCGTACATCACCAGCATTTTCGAGACGGTCTGGGCAATGACGCCAAGGTCGTGCGAGATCAGGATCAGCGCCATGCCGCGCTCGGCCACGAGGCCCTGGATGAGTTCGAGGATCTGCTTCTGGATGGTGACATCCAACGCCGTGGTGGGCTCGTCGGCAATCAGCAGGTCAGGGCCGCAGGCCAGGGCCATGGCAATGCCGATGCGCTGGCGTTGACCACCCGAGAACTGGTGCGGATAGGCATCGAGCCGCGAAGCCGCATCCGGAATGCCCACGCGTTCGAGCAGCGCCAGCACTTCCTTGCGCGCTTCGGCGCCGGTGAGCCCGCGGTGCAGGCGCAGCGGCTCGCCGACCTGGCGCGCGATGGTGTGCACTGGGTTCAATGCCGCCATCGGCTCCTGGAAGATCATGCCGATTCGGTTGCCGCGAATCTGGCACATGGCTTTTTCGCCCAGGCCCACGAGCTCGGTACCGTCGAAGCGGATGCTGCCGGTGACCTTGGCGGTGGACGGCAGCAGGCCCATGAGCGATTGCACCGTGATCGACTTGCCGCAGCCCGATTCGCCGACGATGCCCAGCGTTTCGCCGCGCTCGAGTGTGAAGCCGATGCCGCGCACGGCCTCGGCGGGGCCGCGCTGGGTTTGCAGTTCGACGTGCAGGTCCTTGACTTCGAGAAGAGGCATATCGCTTAGCGGGCGCGCGCAAGGCGCGGGTCGAGCAGGTCGCGCAGCCCGTCGCCGAGCAGGTTGAGTCCGAGCACGGCCATGGCAATCGCCATGCCGGGAAACACCGCAAGCAGCGGCGACTGGAACATCATGGTCTGCGCCTCGCTGAGCATGCGGCCCCACGAGGGCTGCGGCGGCTGCGTGCCCAGGCCGAGGTAGGAGAGGGCGGCCTCGGCCAGGATGGCGATCGCGAAGCGGATGGTGATCTGCACGATCAGCACGGCCGAGATGTTGGGCAGCACGTGCTGCATGGTGATGGCGAACGAACCCTTGCCGCAGGCGCGCGCGGCCGCCACGTATTCGCGCGACCAGATGGCGTTGGCCGAAGCGCGCGTGATGCGTGCAAAGGTCGGGATGTTGTAGATGCCGATGGCGATGATCGCGTTGATGATGCCGGCGCCGAACACGGCCGTCATCATGATCGCCGACAGGATGGCCGGAAACGCGAGCGAAAAGTCGGTGAGCCGCATGATCGCTTCCTCGACCCAGCCGCGCCGCGCGGCGGCCAGCAGGCCGAGCGCCGTGCCGATGACAAGACCGATGCCCACGGCAATCACGCCCACCAGAATGGACGCCCGGGCGCCCACCAGCAGCAGCGAGGCCACGTCTCGTCCATAGGTGTCGGTGCCCAGCCAGTGCGAGCCCGAGGGCGGCTTGAGCTTGCTGGCCATGTCCATCTCGTAGGGCGACCAGGGCGTCCATACCAGGGAGACGAATGCGGCGAGCAGCAGGAGCAGGGTCAGCGCACCGCCGAGCACGAAGCTGCGGTGCCGCAGCGCACGGCGCCAGAAGCCCGGCACCTTGAGCGCCGCTGCGCTAGGAATGGGCACTGCGCTCATATATCGCTCGCCTTGATGCGCGGGTCGATGACGGCGTAGAGCACATCGACCACGAAGTTCACGATGACCACCAGGGCCGCGAGCAGCATCACGCAATTGCGCACCACGATGAGGTCGCGGTTGCTGATGGCCTGGAAGATCAGCCGGCCCAGGCCCGGCAGGTAAAAGACGTTCTCCACCACGATAGTGCCGGCCAGCAGCTCGGAAAACTGCATGCCCATGACCGTGACCACAGGGATCATCGCGTTGCGCAGCACATGGGTCCAGAGCACCGCACGCTGCGAAACGCCCTTGGCTCGCGCGGTGCGAACGAAGTCTTCGCGCATCACCTCGAGCACCGCCGAGCGCGTGATGCGCGCAAGGATCGCCGCCTGCACCACCGCGAGCGACAGCGCCGGCAGCAACAGCGACTTGATGCCGGCAAAGATGCCTTCGCTCCAACCCTCGAAGCCGCCGGCCGAGAACCATTGCAGCTGAACCGAGAACACCAGGATCAGCAGGATGGCGAACCAGAAATTGGGAATGGCGATGCCCACTTGCGTGAGTCCCATCAGGCCCACATCGCCGAGCTTGTTGTGGCGCGCGGCGGCGGTCACGCCCACCAGCAGCGCGAGCACCGTGGTCAACGCCATCGCGAGCAGGGCAAGGGGCACGGTGAGCGCGAGCCGTTCCAGGATGAGGTCGAGCACCGGCGAGCTGTAGGCGTAGCTGTCGCCAAGATCGCCGGTCAGGAGGCCCGCAATCCAGTGCCAGTAGCGTGTCCACGCGGGCTGGTCGAGGCCGAGCTTGGTGGCGAGGGCCGCCACCGCTTCGGGCGCGGCGTCGGGCCCCATGAGCATTTGCGCGGCATTGCCGGGCAGGATCTCCAGGACCAGGAAAACGATGACCGAAGCGCCGATCAACGTGGCGATCAGCGTGGCAAGGCGCTTGAGAATGAACAGGCTCATGGGGCGGGGCGCAGCATAACCCGACTCCTGCAACAAGCGTGCCTTGTTCGCGATAATCGGGTATGGCCCTCATGATCACCGACGAATGCATCAATTGCGATGTCTGCGAGCCCGAGTGCCCGAACGATGCGATCTACATGGGCGCCGAGTTCTACGAGATCGACCCGCACAAGTGCACCGAATGCGTCGGCCACTTCGACGAACCGCAGTGCGTGCAGGTGTGCCCGGTGGCGTGCATCCCGATCCATCCGGAGCACGTGGAAAGCCGCGAGACGCTGTGGCAGAAGTTCGAACGGCTCGCCGCGGCCAAGGCAGCGGCCGCGGCGCAGGAGCCGCAGCCGCTTACCCCCGCGCCCTCAGCCGGCGCTTGAACTGGACGACGGCTTTCGCTTTTTCTTCTTGCTGCCCTCAGCTGGCGCGGATGCCTGTTTCCCATCGGCCGAGCCGCTGAAGCGCGGGCTCGACTTGTGCGGCTCGGCACCGAGTTTTTGCGCCCGCGTCCGCGCCGCCTGCTCGGAAGATGCGATCCGGCGTTCGGCGATGGCGGCTTGCCGCGCCTCGTGGGCCGATCTTCGGCTGCGCTCGTAGGCTTCTTTTTCCTGGGACAGCCGGATTCGCTCCAGTTGATCGGCGCGCGCTTCGGCCTTGTGCGTGCCGTCCTCGGAGGCGCGGCGTTCCGCATCGGTGCGCGTGTCGTCGACTTTCACGGGCCGGCCGCCCGCGCAAGGCTGGTCGGTGTAAGTGTTGCCGCACCGGTAGGCCTGCGCACTTCCGTGTGCCGCCGCGGGGTTCCAGAAAACACCCGACGCTAGCAAAAAAATAGCGATTCCGGTTTTCCCGGCGCTGGTTGTTCTTCTCATTTCTTTTTCTCTCCCTTTTTCTCTCGCTCTCCCGCGCCCTGTGGCCGGCTCTTTCAGGGGGCGGCGGGCGCGCCTCCATCGCCGGGCTCTCGCCGCGGCGGTTTGGGCCGTGGCGGTTTGCTCGTGTGAATGATCAGGGTGGCTTTTTCCATTTCGCCGGCCACCAGCGCGGGTGCCGCGTGCAGGGTGCGCACGATGGCGTCCTCGATGGCTTCGCGCTGTTCCTTCAGCGGCTTCTTGAGCACCCAGTTGATGACCTCCGACTTCACGCCGGGGTGCCCGATGCCCAGGCGCAGGCGCCAGTAGTCGCCGGTGCCCAGCTGTGCGTGGATGTCGCGCAGCCCGTTGTGGCCCGCATGGCTGCCGCCGAACTTGAGCTTGGCCTGGCCGGGCACCACGTCGAGCTCGTCGTGCACCACGAGGATTTCTTCCGGCGCAATCTTGAAGAAGCGCGCGAGCGCACCCACCGATTTGCCCGACAGGTTCATGAAGGTCTGCGGCTCCAGGAGCCAGACGCTTTGCCCGCCGACGCTCGCGCGGGCCGCCAGGCCGTGATAGCTGCGCTCGGGCGTGAGGTTGAGCTTCCAGTCGCGCGCCAGCGCGTCGATCCACCAGAAGCCGGCGTTGTGCCGGGTGGCTTCGTATTCAGGACCCGGGTTACCGAGGCCGACAAACAGCTTGATCATGAGGGGAATTATCTCGCCGGCCCCAAAGCAAAAGGCCCGCACGAGGCGGGCCTTTTGCAGGGACGCGAAGGAAATTACTTCTTCGCGGCGGGCTTTGCCGTCTTGGCGGCAGGCTTGCCGCCGGCAGCCGGTGCGGCGCCTTCGGCAGCTGCTGCGCCTTCAGCGGCGGCAGCCGGCTCTTCGGCGACCAGCGGCGGCACGGCCGACACGATGACGGGGTTCAGCTTGCCGTGGCTCACGAACTTCACGCCCTTGGGCAGCTTGATGTCGCTGACGTGCAGCGTTGCGTTCTTCTTCAGGCTGGAGAGGTCGACCTCGATGAACTCGGGCAGGTCGCTCGGCAGGCAGCTCACTTCGAGCTCGTTCATCACGTGCGTGACCAGGTTGTGGTCGAGCTTGACGGCGTCGGACTCTTCTTCACCCTTGTAGTGAAGCGGCACCTTCATGTGCAGGCGGGTCTTGGCATCGACGCGCTGGAAGTCGATGTGCTGCACCAGCTGGCGGAACGGGTGGTACTGCACGTCGCGCAGCAGCACTTTGCTGGTGGCGCCGCCGAGTTCCATTTCGAGGATCGACGAGTGGAAGGCTTCCTTCTTGAGGGCGTGCCACAGCGCGTTGTGATCGAGCTCGATCAGCTGGGGCTGGCCTTCACCACCGTAGACGATACCGGGCGTCTTGCCCGAGATGCGGAGACGGCGGCTCGCACCCGTGCCCTGCTTTGCGCGCTCAAAAGCGACGAATTTCATAACAACTCCTGTGAGAGTCCACCGCGACCAGTGCGACTCCGGTTCAACAAGGGCGCCGTTCCGGAAAATGGAAGGTGGCGCCCGCTTTTTGCTCGGTCAGAACAGGTTGTCCTGGTCCGAGAACAAACTCATCACCGACTCGCCCTTGGCAATGCGCTGGATCGTTTCTGCGATCAGCGGTGCCACGGAGAGTTGGCGAACCTTTCCGCACGCCAGGGCGCCGTCGGAAAGGGGAATGGTGTTGGTCACGACCACTTCGTCGAGCGCGGAGTGAGTGATGCGCTCGATGGCCGGACCCGAGAAGATCGGGTGCGTGCAATAGGCGTAGACGCTTTTTGCGCCGCGTTCCTTGAGCACCTCGGCCGCTTTGACCAGCGTGCCGGCGGTGTCGATCATGTCGTCCATGATCACGCAGTTGCGCCCGTCGATCTCGCCGATCACGTTCATGACCTCGCTCACGTTGGCCTTCGGACGGCGCTTGTCGATGATGGCGAGGTCGCAATTCAATTGCTTGGCCAATGCGCGTGCGCGAACCACGCCGCCCACGTCGGGCGAGACCACGATCAGGTCTTCGTAGTTCTTCTGGCGCAGGTCGCCCAGCAGCACCGGCGACGCATAGATGTTGTCGACCGGAATGTCGAAGAAGCCCTGGATCTGGTCGGCGTGAAGGTCCATGGTGAGCACGCGCTCGACGCCCACGGTTTCCAGCAGGTTGGCCACCACCTTGGCCGAGATCGGCACGCGGCTGGAGCGCGGGCGGCGGTCCTGGCGGGCATAGCCGTAGTAGGGAATCACCGCGCTGATCCGCTCGGCCGAAGCGCGCTTGAGCGCGTCGACCATGATCAGCAGTTCCATCAGGTTTTCGTTGGTCGGTGCGCAGGTCGACTGCACCACGAACACGTCGCGCGCCCGGACGTTCTGGTTGATCTCGACGGTGACTTCGCCGTCGGAGAAGCGGCCCACGCGTGCGGCACCCAGCGAGGTACCGAGGTTGTGCGCGATTTCCGCGGCCAGGCCAGGATTGGCGTTACCGGTGAAAACCATGAAATCAGGGTGATTAGCCTGCATGAGCGCGTCCCGGCAGTGCGAATTGGCTTTTAGGAAGCCGCCAAAGAGTTTGAGTCGTGGCGGCCCGGAGGCCGCCGATTATTGCAGCGGGCGAGCTGCACAAGAAACACTGCGGCCGGTGGGCCGCAGTTTGAAGCGCTGCAGCGGGTGAGACCGCAGCCTGAAAAGATTTGGCAGGGGAGAAAGGATTCGAACCTTTGCATGCTGGAATCAAAATCCAGTGCCTTAACCAACTTGGCGACTCCCCTACACGGGTCGGTGGTTTTCACCATCAACCGTTATATGTCGCATCGGACCTCAACGATCCGATCATTTTCAGGTCGCCCATCCCCAAAGTGGATGAACGGCCAGGTTGCTGCATTGACGAACCTGCCAGCCCACGGGGGCTTCGGCCGGTTCCGCTTCTTGCGGCCCTTGCGGCAATTTTGCGAACACCGAACTTCCGGAGCCGGTCATCCGCGCTTTGAGTCCTTGGGCGCCGAGCCATTCGATGGCGTCGGAGACCGCGGGGCAAAGCCGCTGTGCAACCGGCTGCAGGTCGTTATGGCCAAAGTCGAAAACCTTGAAAGCGCTGCTTTCGAGGTCTTGAGCTTCAAGCTGTTCGCTATCTGCAGCAAAGCCCGAGATTATAGCAACAGGAGTTGCCCGTTGAAGGTCCGGCGCAGAAAAAATTAGCCGGGTGTCGAGTCCCTCGGGTGGTTTCACCACTACGAACCGTGCCGGAGGGATGTCAACAGGCGTGATTTTTTCGCCAATACCCTCGACCCACGCGTTGCGCCCGCGGAGGAAAAACGGCACGTCCGCGCCCAGTTTCACGCCAATTTCGGCCAGGCGAGACAGCGGCAGGCCCAGCTTCCACAGCCGGTTCAGGGCCAGCAGGCAGGTGGCGGCATCCGAAGAACCCCCGCCCATGCCGGCCTGCGCCGGCACCTGCTTGACAACGCCAATGTGGGCGCCTTGGCCGGGCGCCGCATGCGCCTGGAGCGCGCGCGCGGCGCGCAGCACGAGGTCGTCAGGCGGCAGTTCGGTCGTCAGGTCTTCGCGGCTGAGCTGGCCGTCGCGGCGCAATTCGACGTGGAGCGTGTCGCACCAGTCGATCAGCATGAAGATCGACTGCAGCAGGTGGTAGCCGTCTTCGCGCCGGCCAGTAATGTGCAAAAAGAGGTTGAGCTTGGCCGGTGCGGGAAGGTCGTAGATCGCCTTCATGACCGTTCGAACACGATACGCAGGTCCGCCGTGGGGCTGGGGGCTTCGCGGGTGGCCTGCAAGCGGCCGTTTGCGACTTGTTCCAGATTCGGGCGCCAGCCGGGCACGCGTTCGTCGCGGCCTGCGAGCCAGCCGAAGAGCGCGCCTACGGGAATGGCGGCGCCCGTCGCGGCCTCGATCAATGCATCGACCGATTCGTAGCGGCGGACTTCGCTGCCGTTCTTGAGCAGGGCTTCGCCGGGCGACCAGTGCAACTGGGCCAGCGTGCTGCCGATCGGGCTCGTGAGCGAGAGTTCGCCCGACTCGGGCGAGCCGCGCAGTTCGAACAAGGCGGAGAAGGTCTGCACGGGCTGGCTGTCGATGCGCAGCGACATGCGGCCGCTCCATGCGTCCGTGCCCTGGGGCCGCGTGCCGCTGGCGAGTTGCGCGCAGCCGCTCGCGAGCAGCATTGCCGCAACCCCTGCCGCAAGCACGCCGCGGCGCCCGCTCTGCACCCTGGGGGAAAGCATCGCGGTCACGGCTTGACCCGCAAGCGCTTGAGCGTCTCCTGCAGGGTTTCGTTTTCGGCGTCGCTCAGCAGGGCTTCCTTCCAGATGGTGACCGCACGGTCCTTCTGGCCGGTGGCCCAGAGCACTTCGCCGAAGTGCGCACCTATTTCCGGATCGGGACGGGTCTTGTAGGCCGCCTCCAGGATGCGAATGGCTTCGGTCGTGTTGCCGAGCCGGAATTCCACCCAGCCCAGGCTGTCTGCGATGAACGGGTCCTGCGGCGCCAATTGCACGGCCTTCTGGATCAGCGTGCGCGCTTCCTCGAGCCGGATCTTGCGGTCTGCAAAAGAATAGCCGAGGGCGTTGTACGCGTTCTGGTTCTCGGGCTTGAGTTCGATCAGCCGGCGCAGCAGGCGCTCCATTTCGTCGAGGCGGTTCAGCTTTTCGGCCACCATCGCCTGCTCATAGACGAGGTCGCTGTCGCTGGGAGCGGCGGTCGACGCCTGGGCCAGCATGTCGTAGGCCGCCTGGTACTGCTTGGCATCCCGCAGCAGCTGCACTTCGGCGAGGAATTTCTGCTTTTTGTCCTCGGGCGTGCGCTCCGGCAGGCCGCGGATGATTTCGCGCGCCTGGGGCAGCTTGCCCTGCCGCGCCAGGAGGCCCGCGCGGCGCGTCTGTGCCACGACGAGGTCGCCGGTGCCGTCGACGCGCGCCAGCCAGCGTTCGGCGGCGATGAAATCCTTTCGGCGCTCCGCCAATTGCGAGAGCACCAGGTAAGCCTGCGTCACTCCGCGCTGCCGGTCGTCCGGGTCCTTCTGGCTGGCCGACAGGTCGATATAGCGCTTGAGCGATGTTTCGGCTGCCGCATCCTGCCGGGCCTGCGCCTGCAGGCTGCCGAGCAGCAGCCAGGGCTCTGCCAGTTCAGGCCGTGCCGTGGTGAGTGCCTGCAATTGCGCGGCGGCATCGGTGTAGCGGCGGTTTTCGACCAGCACGCGTGCATAGGCGATGCGCAGGTCGGGCGATGTCTTGGGATTGCTGGCCAGGTAGCGCGTCACGATCGGCTCGGCGAGCGGCTGGCCGGGGTCGATCATCTCGAGTGCCAGGGCAGCCGGTGCGTCGGACGCGGGGTCGATCTGCTGGCCCTTCAAAGCGGCCTCGAGCGCGCCGGAGGTATCGCCGGCGTTCAGGCGCAGGCGGCCGACGGTCGCCCAGGCCAATCCACCCGTGGCAGGGCTCTTGAGTTCATCGACCAGCGCCTGCTCGACGACCGAGGCTGCCTGCTTCTTGTCGGATGCGCGCGAGTAGTTGCGCGCGATCACCGCCATCAGCATGGGCCTTTCGATCTGCGGCGTGGCGGCGATCTCGGCTCGCAGCGGCTCGACGGTTTCGCCGATGCGATTGAGCGCGATGAGGATCTGAAGCTCGATGCGTCGGGCGTCGCGCGAATTGGGCAGCGTCTCCTGCCACGCGCGGGCGGCGGCAAGCGCTGCGTCGCCGGAGCGCGATTGCAGGGCGATTTCCACTGCCCGCTGGAACAGCTTTCCGTCGCGCAGCCTCCGGGCCGCATCGAGCACCAGCGCATAGCCCGACCCGGGGTCGCCGGAGCGCGTGGTCATTTCGCCCATCAGGATTTCGTAGAACAGTTCCGCGGTCAGTGCCGAAGGCTGTGCAACCGGTTCGCTGGCGGGTCTCGCATCCGCCTGCTTGGGGGCGGCGGGCGCCGGAGCAGGTCTCGTCCCTGGGCGGGGCGGAGCCTTTCGTTCGATGATGGGTGCCGGGCTGTTGGGCGCAGCGGGGTCGGAGGTTTGCGCATGAACGGCGCAAGCCAGCAACACGAGAGACGCGGCCGCCGCAAGGCGGTGTCGGCGGAGCGATGGAATCATCGAACCATAATAATCCAAGCTTTTGCGCGAGCATTACGTGGGGCTTCGTCGCAGCCCGGAGTTTTCAATTTCATGCCTGAGCTTCCCGAAGTCGAAGTGACGCGGCGCGGTTTTGCCGAACGCATCGCCGGCGCACGCATCGATGCAGTGCGCATCGGCAAACCCCTGCGATGGGCGCTGATGATCGCCCCCGAGGCGTTGGCCGGACGCCGGGTGCTGCAGGTGCGCCGGCGCGGCAAATACCTGCTGATTGACCTGGACCGCGGCCTGCTCCTGCTGCACCTGGGCATGTCGGGCAGCCTGCGATTCGATGCGGCACTTCCCACGCCCGGGGTTCACGACCACTTCGATCTGGTTACCGACCGCGGCACGCTGCGGCTGAACGATCCGCGCCGCTTCGGAGCCGTGGTCTATGCCGAAGACGAGGCGGCGCCCTGGGCCGTCAAGCTGCTCGGAGGTCTCGGCATGGAGCCGCTGGGCGATGCTTTCGACCTGGACGCTTTCCACGTCGGACTCCGCAAGCGCCGCACCGCGGTGAAACAGGTGCTGCTCGCGGGCGACGTGGTGGTGGGCGTCGGCAACATCTACGCCTCCGAGGCACTGTTCCAGGCGGGTATCCGCCCAACGCTGTCAGCCGCGCGCATCAGCCGGCCACGCGCGGCCAAGCTTCACGCGGCGGTGCGCGAGATATTGGGCAGGGCGGTGGAGAAGGGCGGCAGCACCCTGCGCGACTTCTCCAACATCGATGGGCAGAACGGCTACTTTCAGCTCGAAGCGACCGTTTATGGCCGGGCGGGCGAGCCGTGTCGGGTCTGCGCAACGCCGATCCGGCAGCTGCGCCAGGGCCAGCGTTCGACTTACTATTGCCCTAACTGTCAAAAATAGTGTTTCAGCGCCTTCATTTGGATATGCTGCGGACGGTTGCCCCACAGCTTGCGATGCTATATTTGTAAGTTACTTCTTACATATTCCCCTTGAGCCGCTCTTTCAACCAACAACTCGATCAGCACGGCGCCTGGCGAAGCAATTTTGCGCATCGCCTCCAGTGGCTGACCCGCTGGCTGGCCGATAACGAGTTGCTCGACCAGGCCGTGGCAGAGCGCCTTCGCGGGCTGGAGCTGCAGATCCGCAACAGCAAGGTCATGGTCGCCTTCGTGGCCGAGTTCTCGCGCGGCAAGTCGGAGCTGATCAACGCGATCTTCTTTGCAGGCTACGGGCGGCGGATCATGCCGGCCAGCGCCGGGCGCACGACGATGTGCCCGACCGAGCTGGGCTATGACGCCGCGCAGGCTCCCAAGCTGCGGCTGCTGCCGATAGAAACCCGCCTCGAACCCCATTCGCTCACGCACTGGCGCGAAAAACCCACGCGCTGGACTGAAATCGCGATCGACGTGGAGAACGCCGAGCAACTGGCCCAAGCCATGGGCAAGGTGGCCGAGGTGCGCTGGGTCAGCAAGGACGAGGCGCATGCGCTCGGTTTCTGGAACGAAGAGACGCCCGACGACAACCCGGTGCAGGACGCTGAAGGGCGCGTGGAGATTCCGCGCTGGCGCCATGCCATCCTGAACATGCCGCATCCCTTGCTGGAGCAGGGGCTGGTGATCCTCGACACCCCGGGCCTGAACGCCATTGGCGCCGAACCCGAGCTCACGGTGAGCCTGATCCCGCAGGCGCATGCGGTGGTCTTCATCCTGGGTGCGGAAACCGGCGTGACGCGTTCCGACCTGTCCATCTGGCGCGAACACCTGGTCACCGAGAGCGAAGGCAGCGACACGCGCTTCGTGGTGCTCAACAAGATCGACACCATGTGGGACTCGCTCAGCACGCCCGCGCAGATTGAGGTGCAGATCGAGCGCCAGCGTGAAGTGGCGGCCAAGTTTCTCGAGGTCCCGCTGGTGCAGGTGCTGCCGGTATCGGCGCAGAAGGGCCTGCAGGCAAAGATCCAGCGCGATGCGCGGCTGCTCGAAGCCAGCCGCCTGCCGGCGCTCGAAACGCTGCTCGCCGAAGGCGTGCTCGGCAAGCGCGAAACCATGCTGCGGCTTGCCGTGGATGCGGGCATGGTGGCGTTGCGGGCCGAGGCCGAGCGCATCCTGAAGGTGCGCCAGCGCGACCTCTCGGAGCAGGCGCTCGAACTGCAGGGCCTGCGCGGGAAGAATATTTCGGTCATCCGCCACATGCGTTCGCGCATCGACCAGGAGCAGACCGAGTTCGAGGGCAGCAACACGCGCATCCTCGCCCTTCGCTCCGTGCAGGGCAAGCTGCTGCGGGAGGTGTACGCCGTGCTCGGCCGTACCGCGCTCAAGGCCGACATGGTGCGGCTTTCGGGCGCGCTCAAGCGCCCGGGCATCAAGCTCAACGTGCGCAAGGTGTATGGAGAAACCTTCGATTCACTGCGCAACAACCTGCGTGAAGTGCAGGCGACCACGGCGGAGATCCAGTCGATGCTGCACGCCACGTTCCGCCAGCTCAACGCGGAGCAAGGCTTCACCTTGCAGGCGCCCGCCGAGCCGGACCTGAGCAGCTTCGAGCAGGAGCTGAGCCAGATCGAGCAGAGCCACATCCACTACCTGGGCGTGGGCAATCTGCTGAAGCTGGCGCAAGCGGATTTTTGCGACAAGCTGGTGCGTGCGCTCGCAAGCCGGCTGCGGCTGGTGAACGAAGCCGCAATGACCGAGGTGGAGCGCTGGAGCAAGGGTGCCAGTGCGCAGATCGACGCGCAGCTGAAGGAGCGCCGCCGCAATTTCGGCAAGCGCATCGAGGCCATCGAGCGCATCCAGAGTGCGGCCGGCAATCTGGACGAGCGCTTGCTTGAACTGTCTGCGCAGGAGAGCAGCTTGGCCGAGTTGCATGTCCGGCTGCAAGAATTCACTTCGATGATCACGCAACAGGGAAGGCCGCTCGCCGCGGCCGTCGCCGTCGGCGAACTGCGTGCGGCCTGAACGTACGGTGTTGTCCGCCGCGGCTACTGAACCGCAAGCACCCACCGGTTTCGCCCGGCAGATCGTGGCCTGGCAGCGCACCCACGGCCGCAGCGAGCTGCCATGGCAGAACACGCGCGATCCCTATCGCGTGTGGCTGTCCGAGGTCATGCTCCAGCAGACCCAGGTCTCGACGGTGCTCGGATATTTCATGCGCTTTCTCGAGCGCTTTCCGGACGTTTCGGCCCTGGCCGCGGGTACGGAGGACGAAGTGTTCGGACTCTGGAGCGGCCTGGGCTATTACAGCCGCGCGCGCAACATGCACCGCTGCGCACAGGAGGTGGTGGCGCGTTTCGGCGGCGAGTTTCCGCGCACGGCAGCCGAGCTGGCGAGCCTGCCTGGAATCGGGCGCTCCACTGCCGCGGCCATAGCGGCATTCTGTTTCGGAGAGCGCGTCGCGATTCTCGACGGCAACGTGAAGCGCGTGCTGACGCGCGTGCTCGGCTTTGGCGGCGACATGTCTTCATCCGCGCAGGAGCGCGCGCTGTGGGACCAGGCCACGCAACTGCTTCCGCCCGCCAAGCAGAAAGAAGCCATTGCGAGCTACACGCAAGGCGTGATGGACCTTGGCGCCACTGTCTGCCTGCCTCGCAAGCCGAGCTGCATGATCTGCCCGGTGAACTCTGCGTGCGCGGGGCTGCGGGAAGGCCAGCCGGAGCGGTATCCCGTCAAGACCCGCAAGCTGAAGCGCAGCGCCCAATCACTCTGGGTGCTCCTGGCGCGGGATGCCGAAGGCCGTGCCTGGCTGGAGAAGCGCCCCGCAAAGGGCATCTGGGCCGGGCTCTATTGCCTGCCGGTGTTCGACACCCGCGAAGACTTGCTCGCCGCGCTGCCGCCCGCCGGGCAGCACCACACGCAAGACCTGCCCCCCTTCGTGCACGTGCTGACCCACAAGGACCTGCACCTTCACCCGGTGTTGCTTCAAAACGGCGGCCAACCGCAGGGCGATGCCGCGCGCTGGATGGATGCGCAAGAGTGGGGCCGCCTCGGCTTGCCGGCGCCCATGCGCAAGTTGCTTTTGGAGAGCGGCGCAAGCTAGCGACTGGCGCCTTTCTGGAGGCGAGCCTATACAGCGTCGAGTTCGCGGTGCCGCTTGAGGGCACCCCAGCGCGTTCCGAATGCACGCGCCAATTGCTCGACCAGGAACACCGAGCGGTGCTGGCCGCCCGTGCAGCCGATCGCCACCGTCACGTAGCTGCGATGGTCGCGCGCCAGTGCGTCGAGCCAGCGCGAAAGAAACTGCTCGATGTCGTCGTACATGCGCGCAACGTCCTCGTGCTGCCGCAGCCATTCGATCACCGGCGCGTCGCGGCCCGTGAGCGGGCGCAAGGCGGCAACGTAATGAGGATTGGGGAGCATGCGCACGTCGAACACGTAGTCGGCGTCCAGCGGCACGCCGCGCTTGAAGGCGAACGACTCGAACACCAGCGTCAATGGACTCTGCGGCGCAGAGATCAGGGCCTTGATGTAGCTCTGCAGCTGGGCAGGCCGGATGAGGCTGGTGTCGATCACGTCGGCACCGTCGCGCAGGTCGGCCAGCAATTCGCGCTCGAGCTCGATGGCCTGCACCAGCGCGCGTTCTTGCTCGGGCGCATCGGTGCGTACGTCCTGGCGGGACAGCGGATGGCGCCGGCGTGTCTCCGAATAGCGTCGCAGCAGCGCGTCGGTGGTGGCGTCGAGAAACAGCGATCGCAGCGAGACGCCGTCCTGCCTGAGCGCATCGAGTTGCTGCGGAACGATGGGCAGCGACACGCCGCTGCGCACGTCCATGGCAATGGCAACGCGTGTGGCCTGCTGTTCATGCTGAAGGGCGATGAACGGCGTCAACAGTTCGGGCGGCAGGTTGTCAACGCAGTAATAGCCCGCGTCTTCCAGCGCATGGAGCGCCACCGACTTGCCCGAGCCCGACATGCCGGTGATGAGCACCAGGTCGAGGTCCATCACAGCGCTGCCGAGGTCTTGTGGCCCAGCATTTCGCGGGCGTGCGCCAGCGAAGTCTGCGACACCTTCTCGCCGCCGAGCATGCGGGCGATTTCGCGGGCGCGGCTGTCTTCGTCGAGCCGCGAAACGCCGCTTTCGGTGCGCGGGCCGTCCTGGTCCGCCGCCGTCGTCTGGCGTTTGGCTACGACGAGATGGTGGTCGGCGCACGCCGCCACCTGGGGCAGGTGGGTCACGGCCAGCACCTGGCGGTCGCGTCCGAGCTGCTTCATGAGGCGTCCGACCGTTTCGGCCACGGCGCCGCCGACACCGGCATCCACCTCGTCGAAGATCAGCGTCTGCGCGGTGCCGAGCCGGCTCGTGGTGACCGCGATGGCCAGCGCGATGCGGGACAGCTCGCCGCCCGAAGCCACCTTGCCGATGGCGCGCGGCGTGCTGCCGGGATGGCCGCTCACGAGGAAGGAGATGTCCTCGAGGCCGGCGCGGCCCGGCTGAGGCAGCGGCTGCAACTCGACTTCGAATCGGCCCCCCTGCATGCCCAGGCCCTGCATGGCCTGAGTGACCGCCTCCGCAAGGCGCGGTGCCGCCTGCTTGCGCGCCTTGGCGAGCGCCTTGGCTTCCTTCATGTAGGCCTGCTGCGCGCTTTGCTCGGCGCGCTCCAGCCCTTCGAGATCGCTTTGCGCGTCGAGCGCCTTCAACTCGGCCTGCCAACCCACCAGCAGCGCGGGGAGGTCGTTGGGCGTGCGCTTGTAGCGTCGCGCCAACGACATCCACAGACCCATGCGCTCGTCGAGTTCGGCCAGGCGCTGCGGGTCGGCTTCGGCGTCGCGCAGGTAGCCGTGCAGCGAATGGGCAGCGTCGGAAGCTTGTGCCACGCTGGAGGCCAGCACCTCGCCGAGCGCCCGGAATTCAGGCTCGATGTGCTCGCAGTTCTGCAGGAGGGTGACCGCGCGAGTGAGCGCAGCCAGCGCGCCGTTGTCGTCGTCCTCCAGCGCCTGGCTGGCGCCTTGCGCCGCATCGATCAGCGCCTGCGCATTGGAGGCGCGTGCGTGCTGGGTCGAGAGTTCTTCCCATTCGCCTTCGGCGGGGGCCAGCTTCATCACCTCGGCGATTTGCCATTGCAGCCGCTCGCGCTCGCGCTGCAGCGAATCTTGCGCCGAGCGCGCGTGGTCCAACGCGGAAAGTGCCTGCCGCCAGGCTTGCCATGCTGCGTCCAGCGCATCGGTGCGCACCCCGGCATAGGCGTCGAGCAGGCCGCGCACGGCCTCGGGGCGCGTCAGGCTCTGCCACGCATGCTGGCCGTGGATGTCAAGCAGGCGGTCGCCAAGCTCCCGCAATTGCGTGGCGGTGGCCGGGCTGCCGTTGATCCAGCCGCGGCTGCGGCCCTGCAGGTCGACCGTGCGGCGCAGCAACAGGGCGTCGCCGGATTCGAACCCGCCTTCGTCGAGCCAGGCCGCAAACGCCGGATCCGCGTCGAACTCGGCGCTGACGTCCAGCCGTTCGGCGCCCTCGCGCACCGCGCCTGCGTCGGCACGGTTGCCGAGCGCCAGCTGAAGCGCATCAATCAGTATGGATTTGCCCGCGCCAGTCTCGCCGGTCAGGACCGTGAAGCCGGTAGTCAGATCGAGTTCGAGTGATCGCACGATCACGAAGTCGCGCAGTGCGATGCGTCGCAGCGCCATCTCAGGAGCCCCCTTCGTTCCAATGAAGTTTCTTGCGCAGCGTGTCGAAATAGCTCCAGCCGCGCGGATGCAGAAAGCGCACCCGGAAGTCGGAGCGGCGCACCACCACGCGATCGCCGATGGCAAGCGATGCCAGCGACTGCATGTCGAAATTGGCGCTGGCGTCTCGTCCCGACACCAGCTCGATCACGATCTCGTCGGCATCGGGCAGCAGCACGGGGCGGTTCGAGAGCGTGTGCGGCGCGATCGGCACCAGCACCCAGCCCGGCACCGCGGGGTGCAGCAACGGGCCGCCGGCCGAAAGAGCGTAGGCCGTGGAGCCCGTCGGCGTTGCGATGATCAAACCGTCGGCGCGCTGGTTGGCCACGAAATGCCGGCCGACCGACACGCGCAGCTCCACCATGCCCGAGGTGGCGCCGCGATTCACCACCACGTCGTTCATTGCCAGTGCGTCGAACACCGAGGCACCGTCGCGCATGACCTGCGCATGCATGAGGCTGCGATGGTCTTCTTCGTATTCGCCAGCCAGCATCGGGACCAGCGTGGCCTGGTAGTTGTCGAGCGGAATGTCGGTGATGAAGCCCAGCCGGCCGCGGTTGATGCCGATCAGCGGAATGCCGTAGCACGCCAGCTGCCGGCCGATGCCCAGCATCGTGCCGTCGCCGCCCACCACCAGACCCAGATCGCAGCGCTGGCCGATCTCCTCGACGCTCAGCGCTTCATAGCGACCGCCGACAATCGCGTCTGCATCGGCTTCGCCGGCCGCCGATTTTTCGACGAACACCTGGCACCCTTGAGATTCCAGGAAAGCGCCGATATCTTCCATGACGCCGTCGCGCGCATCCGCCTGCGCCCGGGCGCCTGAAGCCTGGTATTTGCCGATCAGCGCGACGTGACGAAAGCGGGAAGTCATGTACAAATTACAACACTAAAATCTTGCAATGCTGGACGACCGTGCCAAGTTGCTCCTCAAGACATTGGTGGAGCGTTACATCGCCGAAGGCCAACCGGTCGGATCGCGGACTTTGTCGCGCGCGCCGGGACTGGACCTGTCCCCTGCGACCATCCGCAACGTGATGTCCGACCTCGAGTCGCTGGGCTTGATTGCAAGCCCGCACACCTCGGCCGGACGCATCCCCACAGCGCGCGGCTACCGGCTTTTCGTGGACACCATGCTCACCGCACAGCGTGAGCAGATGAGCACGCCGAGCCTGGCGCCCGACCAGCCGCAGAAGGTCATTGCGAACGCGGCCAGCCTCTTGTCCAACCTGTCGCAGTTTGTCGGCGTCGTCATGGCGCCGCGGCGCGCCTCGGTGTTCAAGCAGATCGAGTTCCTGAAGCTCTCCGACCAGCGGCTGCTGGTGATCATCGTCTCACCCGACGGCGACGTGCAGAACAGGGTGATCTTTCCGGAGGCCGACTATTCGCAGTCGCAGTTGGTGGAAGCATCCAACTACATCAACGCCCACTATGCGGGCCTCACCATCGAGCAGGTACGCGACCGGCTTCAATCCGAAGTCGAAAAACTGCGTGGTGAAATTGCCGCGCTGATGCAGGCTGCGGTCAAGGTCAGTTCCCAGGTGCTCACCGAGGCGCAGGAAGACGACGTGGTGATTTCCGGCGAGCGCAACCTGCTCTCCGTGACGGATTTTTCCAGCGACATGGGCCAGCTGCGCCGTGCCTTCGAGCTGTTCGAGCAAAAGGCGCAGCTCATGCGATTGCTCGATGTGTCGAGCAAGGCGGAAGGCGTGCGCATCTTCATCGGCGGCGAAAGCCAGGTGGTGCCGTTCGAGGAGCTTTCCATCGTCAGCGCCAACTATGAGGTTGACGGGCAGGTGGTCGGCACGCTCGGCGTGATCGGGCCCACGCGCATGCCTTACGAGCGCATGATCCAGATCGTCGACATCACCTCCCGGCTGGTCAGCAATGCGCTGAGCCACCGCAAGTAGGCGGCGCCGCGAATAGAATCGTGGCCTCTCGTGGGCCGTTAGCTCAGTTGGTTAGAGCAGCGGACTCATAATCCGTTGGTCGATGGTTCAAGCCCATCACGGCCTACCACTGGCATTCATTTCTCACTCGGACCGCCGAGGGGCAAAAATGGATGCTATAATCGATAGCTGTGCGGCTGTAGCTCAGTTGGATAGAGTACTTGGCTACGAACCAAGGGGTCGTGGGTTCAATTCCTGCCAGCCGCACCACTCTTTTAAAGGGTTAGGACATTACGTGTCCTAACCCTTTTTCTTTGGGTGACCTTCAGACTTTGTTCAGTTGCCTCTCCACGCGTGCCCGGTAGCACGGTTGTTTGCGTAATGCAAAACAGCGTCATTCTGCAAGAAGCAAGAATTCCGTAGGGCATGGACTCAACCGGGATTCATTCGGCTGCAACAACAGTTACGAACGAGCGCTTCATCAAATATCGCCGAGACATTGATGGGCTGCATGCTTTGCAGTTGCCGCCATACTGTTTTTTCACGAGTTTCCAAAGCACCTGTCGGGGCTTTTTGGTTGACTAGCACAGCGGCGGTGTGGCGCGCTTTCGAGCTCCGTGTCTGTGGATCAGCTTAGCATTTGCTTGAGCCACTTCAAGCTCGCGCGGTGACCATTGTTCCCAACGAGCCAATACCGGCACGGTTGGTATAGCCGGGCAGTCGAATAGATTGTGAAAGGCCCGAGCAAATCGTTTCGCACAAAGAAGGCATTGACGCCGCTTAGATTGCAACTGACCAACGTGTACTTTCCCGCGAAGAGATCGACCCACGCCTGCAAGGAGGCACCGTAGTAGTCGTCTTCAGCCCATCGATGTTGCTCGGCGTACGACATGGCCATGCGTGTAGGGGGCGGAAACTTGCCGTTGTATTCAACGCAGATCAATTTGGGAGTAATCGAATTCAGCGCGATCGGCATCAGATGAAGATCATTGCCGTCGATGTCGAAAGAAAAGAAGTCGATGTCCTGCGTTCCCAGAAAATCGCTAAACTCATCGATCAATGGGCCGGTGGAAGTCAGCGTCGCAAAGGCTTCGGTGACTAAAAGCGCTTTGTTTGTCAGACTCCCGAGCTGTTCAGCGATGAAGCCAATATTGCTCGCGCTGCCGTCCAGCCAAGCACCACGGAATCCATCGAGTAAAAGCTGGTGTGTATTGTTCTCAAGCCCATTGCCGCATCCAATTTCGATGAAGGTATTCGAGAGAGGAACCATAGTGGCGATGCGCTCCAGGCAAGCGCGGATCATTCCGTCCTCGTCGCACTGCGAGTAGGAACTCCAGCCTTGAAGTGCAACGTTGTCGGGCATCGAACTGTTAATCTGCCTCCGCAGGTCAGCCATCATTTGGGCGGAGTCTTGCCATGTATGGCCTACGGCACGGCTTCCTTCTATGCCGGGCCGCGAAACAATGCCCCGCAATTGGTCCGAAACAGCCGAAAGTTGCGCAGTCAATTCTTTCGACCGTGTCTCGAGGTACGCGGTCTGCTCTCCTGCTTCGTCACGTAGTCGCATCAGTAGCTCGTGCGTTCGGTTCAACATAGAGCCTGTAGACAACACCGTCGAGTAAAGGCGCGTCAGCTGCCGAAAGGGAGTGCGGGACTTGAGCATTGAGGGTCGTTATTTCGCGATCAGATGTTCGATGGCCGCCAAGCGATTGCTGCCGTTCGGTAGCGCAACAATGTTGATGAACCCTTCGGACGCCGTCGACATGCTGGTAGTCATTCCGAGGCGCAAACGCTCTTCATCAAGCGGTAGCAACTGGAGTTGCTGTTCCGTCAGCTCGAACATCTGGTAGCCCAAATCGGACAGTTCCTTCCATAATTTCATCGGATCGTCGCCGGAACCGCACAGACCAAAGGGCCAGAACTCGATGACAAACACAGGCCTCCAGCCACGGGCGAGGGTGGCACCCGCGCCCCGCAAAATCCGAGCCTCTGATCCCTGGGTGTCGGACTTCACTAGATCGGGCAAGCGATGTTCGCCCGCCAGCAATACGTCCAACGTCAAAGTTTGTACTTCAATGGAGTCACGCTGCGTGCCATCATCAAAAATGCGATGGTCACCACGATTTCCGGCTGATAGAAAGAGTTTCAGCGTTCCTTCGGTATCGCTCACAGCCGCGTGGTGCAGAGAGGCTTGGGCTCCATCAAGAATTCGTTCAATGTTCCGAGAGAGAATTGCGAAGTTGTCGGGGTCCGGCTCGAAGGCGACCAATCGACCGGTTCTCCCTATGACCTTGGAGGCGATCACGCTGTACCAGCCGATATTGCTCCCGATATCAAGCACGAAATCCCCAGGCTGGCAAAGTCGACGGACGACATCCGTCTCAAGCGGTTCCCAACTTCCCGTCTCCTCAAGCTGAGTTGATATAAATTCGTCGCCCGCGCGATGAATCTCGAATGGAAAGGGTGTCAAGCCTTCTACGCGGCCTTCAATAAGAAACGGGCAAGTCGGATTGTTTGAGTTTTGGAGCCGCAAGTGCTTGACCAAATTTTCGAGCCGCACCACACGCTGTGCCATGCTCTGCAGGTCACGTGAGTTTGCATCGAGTTGAGACCGCAGATCCGAGCCGGCTGCGGGCTGATCTCGAATCGCATTGTCACTGAGCTTGGAAAGCGATTCCGACGCGGACAGAATGGCTGCATAGAGCCGAGCAAGTTGGCGAAACGGGGTGCGGGCAATAAGCATCTTGGACAAATGGTGTGCACCTTATGGTAGACCATGCAAGCTTATCGATAACGTCGCTGAATCGCGGCTGCTGAGGCTAAAGTCCGGCTTGAGTACAAAAAATGTAAGGCAACCATGAGCGTTCGGGCGAACCGGCTTGCATTCCATTTCCTTATGTTGTTTTCGGCAGCGGGCGCTGCACAAGCAGGAACCGTCACCTGCGTTCCGGGCGCAAGCAACGCGCCAGCAACGCCTTTCAACTGGGTCCGCAGGATTTCGATCGACGAGCACTCCCGCACCGTCAACCTGGACGTCGTGCGTTCCCGGACGAAAGACACGGAAACCATGGGCAAGATGAGGGCCGACCTGGTGGGTATGGAAGAGAGCCAGTCCGGCGAGCCAGTGTATGTTTTCAATTCCACTCCCATGGCCGGTGCAGAGGTCACGCATCTTTTCAAACTGTCCAAAGCCGGCGAGTGGCGCTTGGTCAGCGCCGCAGTGGTTGTTGCAAACAAAGTGCCCTCGCTGCGAACCGTCGAGCCAAGCGTCGTCTTCGACTGCAAGCGCTCGGACATGGGTTGAGGAAAGTAGCAACCAGATTTCGAAACTTCTACCGTGAGCAAGGCATTCACCAAGGAAACCGACGCCGAATCCGACGAGGACGGCGGCGACAGCACCGCTCCCGCGCTACCCAGCGGCAGCAAGAACTACATGACGCCCACCGGCTACGCTCGCCTGCGCGACGAACTGCTCCAGCTGATGGACGAAGAGCGCCCGAAGGTGGTGGAGGCCGTGCATTGGGCTGCCAAGAACGGCGACCGCTCGGAAAACGGCGACTACCTCTACGGCAAGAAGCGGCTGCGCGAAATTGATCGACGCATTCGCTTTCTCACCAAGCGGCTCGAGATCGCCGAAGTCACCGATCCATCGGTGCACCACGGCAGCGACCAGGTTTTCTTTGGCGCCACGGTGCGCTATGTCGACGAGACCGGGGACGAACGCAGTGTGACGATCCTGGGCATCGACGAAGCGGACAGCGCCAAGTCGCAGGTCAGCTGGATTTCTCCCATTGCGCGGGCGCTGCTCAAGTCACGCGAGGGCGATGTGGTGAGGCTCGTGACGCCGGGCGGCACGCATGAGGTGGAACTGCTGTCGGTCAGCTACCCGGCGCCTGGTTCGGGCGCGGCGTAGCCGTTCGAGCGCACGGCTCAGGCCGCAGGAACCGTTCGCGCCGCGGTCAGCACCGAGGCGGTCCGCCGCGCGGCGCGCAATACGGCGTCCAGGTGGCTCCGGTCGCGCACGGCAATCACAAAGCGCAGGTCGGTCGAATCCTGCGGCGTTTCGTCGGCCATCTCGACGTGTGTGATGTCGGCTTCGGCATCGGCCAGCGTCGCGGCCACGCGGGCCAGCACGCCCTTGTCGTTGCGCACGGTAATGACCACGCCCGTCTCGAAAGTGCGGGTGGGTTCGTCCGCCCATTCGACCGCGAAGAAGCGCTCGCTGTCCTTGTGACGCAGGCGCTGGCCGACGCCGCAGCTTTCGGTGTGGACCACCAGGCCTTCGCCATGGCCCAGGTAGCCAACGATCTCGTCGCCGGGAATCGGCCGGCAGCACAGCGCAAAGCGCACGGATGAGTTCTCGCTACCGTCCAGCGTGACGGCGCCCTGCGAAATGGTCTCGTGCGAAATGAAGCGCTCGCGGCTTAGCAGCAGCGCATCCGGCCGTTCGCCCAGCTCGGACAGCATGGCCACGAGCCGCTTGGCCACGATGCTGGCGATCCGCTTGCCCAGTCCGATGTCGGTCAGCAGCTCAGCGCGGGTGCGGTTGCCTGTGAAGCGAAGCAGTTTTTCCCACAGCGCCTGATGTTCGGCGTCGTCGGCCGGCAGTTTGCTGAGGCCTTCCGCGCGCAGTGCCTGAGCCAGCAGCTTTTCGCCCAGGCCTTCGGATTCGGCATGGGCCAGGGTCTTCAGGTAGTGGCGGATCTTGGAGCGGGCACGGCCGGTTCGCACGAACCCGAGCCACGCCGGATTGGGTGTCGACACCGGCGCGGTGATCACCTCGACCACGTCGCCGTTCTTGAGTTCGGTGCGCAGCGGCACCTGGTCGCCGTTGATGCGGGCGGCCGAGGTGTGGTCGCCGATGTTGCTGTGGATGGCATAGGCAAAGTCGACCACCGTCGCACCGCGCGGCAGCGCCAGGATCTGGCTCTTCGGCGTAAACACGTACACCGCATCCGGAAACAGGTCGACCTTGACGTGGTCCCAAAACTCGGCGGCATCGCGGGTTTCGTCCTGGATGTCGAGCAGCGACTGCAGCCACTTGGTGCCGAGCCGGTCATTGCTGGCCGCGTTCGGTTCCGCGGCCTTGTAGAGCCAGTGCGCAGCCACCCCCGACTCGGCCACCACGTGCATGGCCTCGGTGCGCAGCTGGAACTCCACGTTCACGCCGGCCGGGCCCACCAGCGTGGTGTGCAGCGACTGGTAGCCGTTGAGCTTGGCAATCGCGATGTGGTCCTTGAACTTGCCGGGCAGGGGCTTGTACATCTGGTGCAGGATGCCAAGGCCCGTGTAGCAGGCGATCACGTTCGGCACGATCAGCCGAAAGCCGTAGATGTCGGTCACCTGGGCAAAGCTCAGGTGCTTTTCTTCCATCTTGCGGTAGATCGAATAGAGAGTTTTTTCGCGTCCCGCGATGCGCAGCGTCATGTTGGCGTTGGCAAAGGCGGTCTCGACCTCGCGCTGCACCTTCTGGATCAGGTCGCGGCGGCGCCCGCGTGCCCGGGCGACCGCCTTGGACAGCGTGGCGTAGCGCCAGGGTTTCAGGTGGCGGAACGACAGCTCTTGCAACTCGCGATACGTCTGGTTCAAACCCAGCCGATGCGCGATGGGCGCATAGATTTCGAGCGTTTCGCGCGAAATGCGGGCCCATTTTTCGCGCGGCGCATCGTCCAGCGTGCGCATGTTGTGCGTGCGGTCGGCCAGCTTGACCAAAATGACGCGCACATCGCGCGCCATGGCCAGCAGCATCTTGCGGAACGATTCGGCCTGGTTTTCTTCGCGGGTATTGAACTGCAGCTTGTCGAGCTTGGTGAGCCCGTCGACCAGTTCGGCCACCGGTGCGCCAAAACGCTCGATCAGCTCCGGCTTGGTTACCCCGCAGTCCTCGATGGCGTCGTGCAGCAGGGCGGCCATGAGGGCCTGGGCATCGAGCTTCCACTCGGCGCATTGCGCCGCCACGGCGATCGGGTGGGTGATGTACGGTTCGCCGCTGTTGCGCAGTTGGCCCAGATGGGCCTCGTCGGCAAAACGGTAGGCGCGGCGCACCAGTTCGGTGTCTTCGGGGCTCAGGTAGTCGAGCCGGGCAGTCAGCGCGGCAAAGCTTGCGGCGGCCGCATTCAGCGCCGCCGGGCTTGGCTTTGGCGTGCCCGAAGGGGCATGGGACTGATGTTTGGCGACCGCGCTCATGCCTATCACTTTAGCGTGACCGCTCTATGGACGCGTCCAGACGTAAAAAAAGCACCGTTTTGCGGTGCCTTTTCGTTGCAGTGCTGCGTCAGATCAGCCCGGCACCTTCTTGAGCATTTCGATGCCGATCTTGCCTTCGGCAATCTCGCGCAGTGCGGTCACGGCCGGCTTGTTCTTGCTCTCGATCTTGGGCGCGTGGCCTTGGCTCAGCATGCGCGCGCGATAGGTGGCGGCCAGAACCAGCTGGAAGCGGTTAGGGATCTGAAGCAGACAATCTTCGACGGTGATGCGGGCCATGATGAAAATCTTTCGGTCGGGGTGAGCAGGAAATCAGGGGATGTTCAGTGCGGCGAATGTGTCGGCACGTGCGCGGCGCTGTGCAGAATACCGAAGCCGCTGAGCGTGGACGATCGCCTTGAGATCGAAAAGCGCGCGCTCAAATAACTCGTTGATTATAACGAAGTCGAATTCCCCCGCCCGGGCCATCTCTTCGGCGGCGTTCTTGAGCCGCAGCTCGATCACGGCCGCGCTGTCCTCGCCGCGGCGTTCGAGCCGGGAGCGCAGTTCTTCCCAGCTGGGCGGCAGGATGAAGATCATGACCGCATTGGTGAAGGTCTTGCGGATCTGGATGGCGCCCTGGAAGTCGATTTCCAGGATGACGTCGGCCCCTTGGGCAATCCGCTCCTCGATGGCCTTCTTGGAAGTGCCGTACCGGTGCCCGTGCACGTGGGCCCATTCCACGAAGCCGTCGGCGGCAATCATGGCGTCGAACTCGGACGGCGAGGCAAAAAAGTACTCGCGGCCGTGCTTTTCCTGCCCGCGGGGGGAGCGGGTGGTGTGGGAAACCGAGGGCTGGACGGCCGAGTCCAGTTCCATGAGCGCCTTCACCAGGCTCGATTTGCCGGCCCCGCTTGGAGCCGCCACCACAAAGATATTGCCCGGATAGTCCATTCGCTCGCTCATTCGATGTTCTGTACCTGTTCGCGCATCTGCTCGATCAGCACCTTCATGTCCACGCCGATGCGGGTGAGCTCCAGCGCCGCCGACTTGGAGCCCAGTGTATTGGCCTCGCGATGCAGCTCCTGGATCAGGAAGTCGAGCCGCTTGCCGATTTCGCCGCCCTTCTTGAGCAGCCGCTCGATCTCGTCCAGGTGCGAATTGAGCCGCGTGAGCTCTTCCGCCACGTCGATGCGGATGGCAAAGGCGGTGGCCTCGTTCAGCGCCCGGTCCTGGGCCGCCTCGGGCAGGGTGCCGCCGGTCAGGCCCATGGCCTCCTGCCAGCGCTCCAGGAAACGCGCCCGCTGCTGCTCGACCAGTTGGGGAATGAGTGGGCCGGCTTGTTCGACCAGCGTGCGCAGTTGGGCCAGGTGGGCTTCCAGCATCTTGGCAAGCCGTGCGCCTTCGCGCTGGCGGGCGGACATCAGGGCGTCCAGCGCCTTGCCGGTCACGTCGATCAGGTCGCTGCCCCAGTCGCCGCGGGCGGCACTGTCGCCTCCGGCAAGGCGCAGCACGTCGGCCACGCTCAGGTCGCGGGCACTGGGCAGCCAGGCCTTGATGCCGTCCTGCACGCCGTTCAGCCGCTGCAGCAGCTTGACGGAGGGCTCCACCACGCCCGCCTGGGCGGTGTTCTCGATGGCGGCCCTCACCTCGACCTTGCCCCGCTTGAGCTTGCCCGTGAGCAGCTCGCGTAGCGCGGTTTCATGCTGGCGCAGTTCCTCCGGCAATTTGAAGGTGAGATCGAGGAAGCGGCTGTTGACCGAGCGGATCTCGACCCCGAGTCGTCCTGCGGCAGTAGGCCGTGCTTCGGCTTCGGAGTGGCTGCCCACGGGGCCGTTCTGGCCACTGGCATAGCCGGTCATGCTGTAAACTGGCATTGCGCCTCACTGTGGTTTTTGCTTGCATGCACCGAGGCGTCGGCATGGCGTTCGCTTGCCGCACCATCGCCTTCGGGCGAAACTCCCGGATTATGTCAAAGGTCAAGCCTTCGCCCCTGCTGCCCGATACGGTCATTGGCGGTTACCGCATCGTTCGCCGGCTTTCCGCAGGCGGTTTTGGCGTTGTCTATCTCGCCATAGACCCGAGCGGGCAGCAGGTAGCCATCAAGGAATACCTGCCGTCTTCGCTGGCCACGCGCGGTCCCGGCGAGCTCACGCCCGAGGTTCCGCCCGAAAAGCTCTCCCTCTACCGGCTCGGTTTGAAGAGCTTTTTCGAGGAAGGGCGCTCGCTCGCGCAGATCTCGCATGCCTCGGTCGTCAGCGTCCTCAACTTCTTCAGGGAGAACGAGACCGTCTACATGGTCATGAACTACCTGGAGGGCGCCACCCTGCAGGACTTCGTCGTGACCGCGCGCGACCTGAAGCGGCCCAAGGTTTTCCGCGAATCGACCATCCGGTCGCTCTTCGATGAAATCCTGCGGGGCCTGCGCATCGTGCACCAGTACAAGATGCTGCACCTGGACATCAAGCCCGCCAACATCTTCGTCACCGACGAAGACCGCGCGGTGCTGATCGACTTTGGCGCCGCCCGCGAAGTGCTCAGCAAGGAGGGCATCTTCATCCGCCCCATGTACACCCCCGGCTTTGCCGCCCCCGAGATGTACCGGCGCGACTCGTCCATGGGCCCCTGGACCGACATCTACGCCATTGGCGCCTGTATCTACGCCTGCATGCAAGGCTACCCGCCCAACGACGCCCCGCGCCGCATCGAGAAAGACCGGCTCAGCCTGTCGTTGTCGCGCCTGCGCGGCGTGTACTCCGACAACCTCATCGAAGTGGTCGAGTGGTGCATGTCGCTTGATCCGCTCTCGCGCCCGCAGTCGGTCTTTGCGCTGCAAAAAGAACTGAGCCGCGAAGGCGAGCGGCGCTACACCAAGCTCACCGTGGGTGAAAAGGTGCGGCTTTCATTCGACAACATCCGCTCCTTCGACAAGAAGGCCCTGCCCAGGGCGGCGGCACCAACCACGCGTCCGGCATGAAATTCTCGGTATTCCAGGTCAGCCGCAAGGGTGGCCGCGTCAAGAACGAAGACCGCATGGGCTATTGCTACACGCGGGAATCCGGCCTCTTCGTGCTGGCCGACGGCATGGGCGGCCATCCCGAGGGCGAGGTTGCTGCCCAACTGGCATTGCAGACCATTGCGGCCCTCTACCAGCGCGAAGCGCGCCCCACGGTCAAGGACGCCAAGGCCTTCCTGGCCGAATCGGCCATGGCCGCGCACCAGCAGATCATGCGGTACGCCAGCCACAAGGCCATGCTCGACACACCCCGCACCACCGTCGTCGCGGCCCTGCTGCAGGGCACCACGGCCACCTGGATGCATTGCGGTGACTCGCGCCTCTACGTGGTGCGGGACGGCCGCCTGTTGACCCGCACGCGCGACCATTCGCATGCCGAGCGCCCGCGCCCGCACGGCTCCGACATGCCGGTCAACCGCAACCTGCTGCTCACCTGCCTGGGTTCGCCGACCACGCCGCTGTTCGATATTTCCGCCCCGCTGCAACTGCAGCGCGGCGACCGCATCATGCTGTGCTCTGACGGCGTCTGGGGCGTGCTCGACGATGCCGTCATCGTGCACACGCTGTCCTCCGACAAGCCCGTGTCCGACGCCGCGCCCGACCTGGCCGAAATGGCGCTTCGCAAGGGCGGCGTGCACAGCGACAACGTCACGCTCATCGCGCTCGAATGGGAACAGCCCGATTCGACGCGCGAAGAGCGCGGCGTTTCCACCGAGACCATCGACGACGGCGTTTTTGCCTCGACCATCCAGGCCGGAATGCCCTCCGACGGCGAGATCGAGGACATGGACGAAGACGCCATCGAGCGCTCGATTGCCGAAATCAACGAGGCCATCCGCCGCTCCGCGGCAAAGAAGGTTTGATACCCGGGTGTGCCGCGCCTTGCCGCTGCCGCCAATCCCTTACGCCAACTCCGCGGCACAGAACCGCCGATGAGTTTTTTACTTTCACGCATCCTCCAAAAAAATGACTGCTTTCTCACGAAGCGGCGGCCGTGCCGCCGACCAGCTGCGCCCGGTGCGCATCACCCGCGGCTTCACCATTCACGCCGAGGGTTCGGTGCTCATCGAATTCGGCCAGACGCGCGTGCTGTGCACCGCCTCCGTTGAAGAGCGCGTGCCCCCGCACAAGCGCGGCAGCGGTGAAGGCTGGGTCACGGCCGAATACGGCATGCTGCCCCGCGCCACCCACACCCGCAGCGACCGCGAGGCCGCACGCGGCAAGCAAAGCGGCCGTACGCAGGAAATCCAGCGCCTCATTGGCCGCTCGATGCGTGCCGTGTTCGACCTGGCCGCGCTGGGCGAACGCACCATCCACCTCGACTGCGACGTGCTGCAAGCCGACGGCGGCACCCGCACCGCGGCCATCACCGGCGCATTCGTTGCCGCGCAGGACGCCGTCAACAAGCTGCTGGCCGCCGGCACGATCCCCGCATCGCCCATCAGGGGCCACGTGGCCGCCATCTCGGTTGGTATCGTCGGCGGAACGCCGCTGCTCGACCTCGAATACACCGAAGACTCGGCCTGCGACACCGACATGAACGTCGTCATGACCGGCGCCGGCCATTTCGTCGAAGTGCAGGGCACCGCCGAAGGCGCCGCGTTCTCGCGCGAAGAGATGAACACGCTGCTTGGCCTGGCCGAGAAGGGCATCGGCGAACTCGTCGTGCTGCAGCAGCAGGCTTTGCTTTCGAAGTAACCCCATGGCGATGAAACTGGTCCTGGCCTCCAACAACGCCGGCAAGCTTGCCGAACTCCAGCAGTTGTTTGCGGAGTTGGCCGTCACGCTCGTGCCCCAGTCGGCACTGGGCGTGGGCGAGGCCGAGGAGCCGTTTCGCACCTTCGTCGAAAACGCCCTGGCCAAGGCCCGACACGCCAGCGCCGCAACCGGCCTGCCCGCCATGGCCGATGACGCGGGGCTTTGCGTCGATGCCTTCGGCGGGCTACCCGGCGTCGACACCGCCTTCTACGCCACGCAGTTCGGTTACCCCAAAGGGGACGCCAACAACGTCAAGGCTCTGCTCGAGCAGCTCGACGGCGTGGTCAACCGGCGCGCCGCGCTCGTCAGCACGCTGGTCGCGCTGCGAGGGCACGACGACCCCGAGCCCCTCATCGCCGTCGGCCGCGTGGTCGGCGAGATCACCAAGGCGCCCATCGGCGACAACGGCTTCGGTTTCGATCCCGTCATGTATTTTCCCGCCTTCGGCAAGACCTTTGCGCAGCTGCCTCCCGAGGTAAAAAACGCCAACAGCCACCGGGGCCAGGCAGCCAAAGCCATGCTGGCCCTGATGCGCGAACGCTGGTTCTGACCCGATGGCCACTGTGTTTCCCATTCAGCCGGCACAGGCCACCGGCGCGCCGCAGGCCAATGACGTGCTGCACTGGATGCGGCCCGGCCCGCTCCAGCTTGCGGCGCTGCCGCCGTTGTCGCTCTACATCCATTTGCCGTGGTGCCTGCGCAAGTGCCCCTATTGCGACTTCAACTCGCACGAGTGGCGCGCCACCAGCGAGGCCGATGCCGAAGGCATTCCTGAAGCGGCCTACCTCGATGCACTGATTGCAGACCTGGACGCCGCGCTGCCGCTCATCTGGGGCCGCACCGTCCACACCATCTTCATCGGCGGCGGCACGCCAAGCCTCTTTTCGCCCCAGGCCATCGACCGCCTGCTGGGCGATGTGCGCGCGCGCCTCAAGCTCGCGCCCGACTGCGAGATCAGCCTCGAAGCCAACCCCGGCACCTTCGAGCGCAACCGCTTTCGCGCCTACCGCAGTGCGGGCGTCACGCGCCTGTCGGTGGGTGTGCAGAGCTTCAATGACGAACACCTGAAGGCATTGGGCCGTGTGCATGATCGCGCCCAGGCCATTGCCGCCGTCGAGGAAGCCGCGAGCGCATTCGACACCTTCAACCTCGATCTCATGTATGCCCTGCCGGGCCAGACGCTCGAGGGCCTGGACGCCGACCTGAGCCAGGCGCTGGCCCTCGCACCGCCGCACATCTCGGTGTACCACCTCACCATCGAGCCCAACACCTGGTTCGCCAAGTTTCCGCCGACGCTGCCAGAGGACGACACGGCCTACGCCATGCTCGACCGCATCACCGAGCGCACCGCCGCCAGCGGTATGTCGCGCTACGAAGTGTCGGCCTACGCGCGTCCCGGCCACACCTGCGCGCACAACCTCAACTATTGGCAGTTTGGCGACTACCTCGGCATCGGCGCCGGCGCGCACAGCAAGCTCAGCTTTGCCCATCGCATCGTGCGCCAGGTGCGCTTTCGCGAACCGCGCCTGTACATGGACAACGCCCGCGCGGGCGCCGCCGTGTCGCAAAGCGAAGAAGTCGCGTTGGCCGATCTGCCGTTCGAGTTCATGCTCAACGCGCTGCGCTTGAAAGAAGGCTTCACGCTGCCCCAGTTCAGCGAGCGCACCGGTCTGGCCATGACCACCATCCAAAAGGGAATGGAAGAAGCCGAGCGCAAGGGCCTCATCGCACGCGACTTGCACCGCGTGTGGCCCACCGAACGCGGGCTGGATTTTCTGAGTGATCTGCAGTCGCTTTTCCTGCCCGACGATTGAGGGCGAAGGTCAGCATAAAATCGACGGTTCCGGAGAGTTGGGTGAGTGGTTTAAACCAGCAGTCTTGAAAACTGCCGACGAGAAATCGTCCGTGAGTTCGAATCTCACACTCTCCGCCAAAAGTTCTGACGTAAGTCGTTGATTAAAAACAAAAGCGGCGAACTTTATAGTTTTCGCTTTTTATTTGCAACGTACATTTCGCGCAGCCCGTCGACGTGGCTGCGGCGATCAGGTCTTCAAAAAGTGATCGCTCACCAGTGAGCCAGCGCTGTTTTTGGCGCTGCCTGGTAAAGTTATTTGGCCGCCCCCCAGCGGTCGCAGGCGGCTATGATTTAGTTGTCGAAGCGTTGTTTTCGCATGCCGAACGCGAGTTTTGACCGAGCGCACAGCAGTGCGGCAAGACGCGAACTGAAGCCTTGAGCTTTGGTTTCGCAGACCTTCTTTCCTCGTCGTATCCCTTCCGCAGCCATTGGCTGGCAGGTCGGGCCGCCGCATGGGCGCTCGCTTCTTCAATCTCATCAGGAGCTAAGAACCATGGCCACCGCCAAGCCCAAGACCGCAACAGCAGCCAAAACTGCGACGCCCACGACCGTCACAACCAAGACAGCAAAGCCCGCAGCCACTGCCGCAAACAACACGAGCGCCGAGACAGGCCTGCCCGAGGGGTTCGTTTCACCCTTCACCAGGATCGAAATGCAACCGAACATTCGTATAGACGACGGCTTGTGTTGCATCGCGATGGTCACGAACCAATCGCTGGACACGATCACGAAAGCGGCGCACCGAAACGGTCTACCCCTCAACGGGCCGACTTGGATTTATGGGCAACAGCTCATTTCCATCCTGCGCGAGTACGGTTTCCACTCGGAGGAAAAGGAATGCCCCACCATCGACGCGCTGCCGGATGTCGCATTCATCATGGCCGAGTACAACCCCGCGACGCAGTTTGGCCGCTGGGTCTTGTGGCTCCATCGGAGGGCCACCGAGACGACGCAGTCCTTCCGCGCGGTCATTGACCCCGCATTTTGGATCGATCCGTCACGCCATATTGTGACGGCGACGGAAATCCATCGGCTGATCACGCCGAAGGCGCCTATCTACTATTTGTCGGTTGAGCCAATGCAGGCGGCAAAGGGGAAGGCGAAGTAACTCGCTCGATTACCCGCCTGACCCATAAGTCTCTGCCAACGCGACGAAGTCAGACAACTTCATGCCATAGGCGTCGGCGATCCTGGAGGCGGCGAACACCGTCAGGTTGCGTTGTCCGCGCTCCAGAAGACTGATGTAGCTGGTGCTCATGTCGGTCAACTCGGCAAAGGATTCCTGACTGAGTTTGAGATCTCTCCGGCATTTGCTGATGGCGGCCGCAAACATCCGCCGCAAAGCTTCTTCAGACGGGTTGAGTGCGGGCTCAGGCATGAGCCCGCAAGTTTCCGGGCCCGCACTATAGTGCGCCAGAGACTATAGTCAAAGATGAGGTTTCTTGATGCAAACCTCGTCGCAAACAAAACCACACGGAGATCAATCCACATGGCTTCCCGAAAAAAAGACAACGCCGACAACATGTTCCTGGCCGCGATGGCGGCAGCGGCCGTCCTTTTGGTGTTCAGCACAGTTCATTTCCTGCGCTTCAAGCGACAGTACGCACAAGGCCCGCATGTGCGACGAATCTTCGACATGGGCAACAGTTGGCGCGCTATCCTCGAAACGGGCGTGATAGCGGTCGGCTACTGCGCCATCGTGTGGTCGCTCTACGAGAATGCGCCCGCGAGCCTGTATGCGACGGTGCCGCTAGGCCTGTTCGTCTTCAACTGGCTAGGTCAAGTGCAGGCGCGAGCGTTCCTTGGCGTGGTGGTCGACCACGAGAAGGGCGAAGTGCTCTTCCTGAATTCGCCCGCCAACCTAGACATCACCGACTACCTGATGGTGTTGCCGATGCTTCGCAACTACAACTCCTTCGACCGGCTGGCCTTGGCCAATGTGGAGTGGATAACGCGGCAGGCGGGCAAGAGCTTGTTCCTGCATGGCGACTTTGGCTCCCGGCGCATCGACTTCAGCAACAAGCTCAAGCGCGATGAATGCATCTACCTGGTCACCGGCAACGCGCGCGGCCGCATTCGTGTCACCTCGGACCTCGGAGAGTGAGGAGCATCCCCATGAAAGCACTTGCCTCAATCTTCGCCGTGCTGCTTATCGCGGTGACCTCCTCAGCACATGCTCAGGCGCCGCAACAGGACATTGCGTTCAGGGCCACGGGGCTCGAACGGTCCTACATCGCCGGCTACAACTGTTCGGGCTTCTGGCAAACGCCCAGTTTCAAGTGCGCCTCGATCCAGATTCCGGCCTACATGGGCCACGCCAAGGATGGCAGCCGCAAGGCCCTAGTGATCCTCAACGGAAACGCCGGTGGGCTGGACAAGCGGCATGGTGACTACGCGCGCTTCCTGATGGAGCACAACATCAACGCCGTTGTGCTCGACAGCTTTGCAGCTCGTGGCCAGTCCAGCGGCACTCCGGCCGATCTTTCGACGGGCCGCACTAAGGGCCTGGACGGATTCAACATGTCCATCGATGCCATGGTGGCTGCGACAACGCTCGGCGCGCTGCCCGAATGGGCCAACACCAAGATCGGCTACATGGGCGAAAGCATGTCGGGAGCGTCAGCCATCAACGTCGTGCGGCCCTACATCGGGCAGATCGCCAAGCAGCAAACGGGCAATCTGCGCGACTTCGATGCCGTCGTCGCCATCTACCCGTCCTGCATCGAAAAGAACACTATAGAGAGGTTCAAGAAGTCCCCATTTCTGATCATCCACGGAGAGAAGGACGACATCGCACTGGCAGCGGAATGCCAGCGGCAGGTCGCCTGGATGAATGAGCGCGGCGGCAATGCGGACATCGTCACCATCCCAGAGGAGTACCACGACTTCGACGGGCCGTGGCGCCTGAGAAGAGCCGGTGCGGAAAACACCAGCAAATGCGCCAACACTCGCACTGGCGATAAATTCGTGCTGGATGCCACCGGCCAGGAGTTTCCCGGGACGCCGGAGGGCTACACCGCGATGCGCGACTCCTGCAAATTCCGCGGCCACATGAGTGGCCATCGCGACAAGGAGCGCGTCGGCTATGACCTGTGGCTCGCGCACTTCCAGAAGTACTTGCTCAACGACTGACGTAGCAACGCCAGTCTCATCACCGCCGTAGCCCTCAACGGCGTTCCCCACAAAGCACGACGCTCGCGCCATCAGGTGCGGCCGGCGTGCTTTGTCGTTTCTGAGCTTCCAAACCATTCAACGCAAGGAGTTCCCATGTTGAACGACAAAGTGTCTGTGCCTGCGCAGGATGTCCAAGCCTTCAAGTCCTATAAGCCGCTTTTTCAATTGGGGCATATCGTGGCGACTCGTGCTGTCCTCACGCATCTGGAAAAACACGCGATCTTCCCTGCGGCCTTGCTGTCGCGCCACGAGCATGGGGACTGGGGCACCGTCGATCCCGACGATGCGTTAGCCAACCGCCAAGCGCTCCAGTCGGGCGCGCGCCTGATGAGTGTGTATGTTGTGGAGTACGTCGTGATCTGGGTGGTCACGGAATCTGCTGGAGACGATGGAAACCGGGCCAGCACCTGCTTGCTGTTGCCCGGGGAGTACTGATGGCTGGCAAAGCACTATCGAAGCGCTCGCCGAGCGAATCGGCCACACGCGGCGCGCTTAGGCTGGCATCGTCAACGCCGTTTGAGCCGACTTCTGCGGCAGTCGATGGATTCACTGCGGCCGCCCAGAGCCTCGCAACGAGGCGTGCATACGCCGGCGACCTGAAAAGCTTCCGTGAGCATGGCGGCAAGATCCCGGCCACCCCGCAGATGGTGGCCAACTACATCGCGGCGTTCGCGGGGACGCATGCAATCGCAACCATCCAGCGGCGGTTGATCGCCATCCATCAGGCACACACCGAGCAGGGGCTGAAGTCGCCCGTCATGGATCGCTTGGTCAAGCGCACCATGCAAGGCATCCGACGCACCTTTGGCGTGGCGCAACGGCGCGTGAAGGCCCTCGTCAAAACGGACCTGCTGGAAATGCTCGTGATGGTCAACCGGCAGAAGCCCCTGAAGGCGGCGCGCGACCGGGCGTTGCTGTTGATCGGTTTCGCGGGAGCACTGCGGCGCTCCGAACTGGTGGCGATCCAGTGCGCCGACATCACGCGCTTCGAGGCCGGAATGGAAATCCACTTGCCGCGATCTAAGACGGACCAAGAGGGCGTCGGTCGCACTGTGTGGATTCCGCATGCGAAGGACAGTGAGCGATGCCCTGTTGCAGCGCTCGAACACTGGCTGACGCTCTCGGGTACCGACCGTGGCCCGGTGTTCCGCTGGGTCAGCAGGCACGACAATCTCGTCGGCACCACGGGCCTCACCTCTCAGTCGGTGGCGTTGGTTGTCAAGCGCTCCGTCAAGCGCGTGCACGGCGCCGCCGCCGCCAAGGCTGTCTCAGGCCATAGCCTGCGAGCGGGCTACTGCACGGAGGCCGCGCTCGTCGGCATGGCCCCGTGGCAGATACGTGAGCAGACCGGGCACAAGTCGGACGTGACGTTAGCCAAGTACATCCGTCCCGTGGCCAAACGCAAGATCCCAAGTCTATTGTGAGATCGACTAGTCTCAGAGCAAACGCCGGGTTATGTCTCCCTAGGAGTACCGCAGGGCACACCCAACGACCTGCCCCGTTGCTTTTACCGGGACTGGATTTGCCCTGAAACCTCTAGCATGCAAACAGGAAACGCGCGGCATCATCTGACAAAGAATAAGACTGGCGAGGACATGGGTTTTAGGTCCCATAGGGACTGCAACGATTTCGTCATCGGCACCGTAGAACGACGCATACTCGTACATCAATCTGAAAGCCTCGCTAACATTGCCTAGCGGTAACGCTACTGGATCGGCAGTAGACATGTCAATGATTTCTCTATTTGCCTCGATTACATGAATAGCCTTGGAATCGGTTTCTGATTCTTTGGCGACAAAACAAGTTATCGAATCAGGCTCGATTTGGTCGCAGACAGCGAGAGTGGCATACCTGTCGAAACCAAGACCTAAAAGTGCGTTGGTCCTTCGTGCTCCAGAAGAATGTCCCTCGAAGCCCGCCACAGAGCAAAGCTCTTTGATGTGCATTGGCTCAAAATCACGTTGATACTCTCCGAATGCGTAAAAAAGATCAACGTGAACAGCGGGATGCTGTTGTGAGTATTTAGCCCAAGTCAATAAATACCCATACCAAGCCCGAGTCATTGTTGAGTAATCAACAAACACTCGTAAAGGACGAGCAGTTCCAACGCGCTGGCTCGCAGCGATCAAAGATTTTTGAATCGTCTTTTCATAGCAAGGAAGGTCTTCGCAAACTACAACCTCGACCCCTCTCTCTTTGAAAATCTTGTCGTTTTCCCACCGATTTAGCGTGTTCAAATCATCGTTGAAGCCTAGAACCAAGCAGCGTTCAAAAGGCACTTCTAACGTGCTAAATATAAAGGAACTTCGCTCCTCGAAGCCGGACGAAAACAAATAAATGTCGTACAACTCCGCCGGATATGTACTCAAGTGGGAAATGTCTTTAAGCTCGGCCATTATTCCAATAGGCTCCGTTGTATAGTTTGATCGCCAACATGTTCGCTATGCGAAAGAGCTCTTGGCAATCGTATGGAGTCGTTTCGGCGAGGCAGTATTTTGAAGTGCGGAGCAAAAAGGCAGGCTAGATGAAAAGTGCCTACGCAATCTTGATCCCCTACGCTAAATGGCACCACACGAGCGGGAATCATTAGCGATAATTGAATGGCTTGCTTTATGAATTGCTGAGCAATTGGGCCATCTTCACTCCGTATTTCTACAGAAGTTATCTGATCGGTTCCGATTCGCCGCTTGCTATTTCCGAAGTTCCATCGCATAAAGGTTCCAATCGAATTCAGCATCGAAGAGGTTATATGCCCATGGGGTGGCTCACTTTGGGTGCGGCTAAGCGTATCTCGCGCGATGCGTTCTAGAACTTCATTTTGCACTGCAGCGTCAATCGGTATTAGAGCGGCGCCTGTTTTTTCGTTCAAAGTTAATTTCTGCAAAAGCGCATTGATGATGCGCATCAGGCGCCTTGGATTGCCATCCGCGCAGCGAACAACAACGGTTTCACCCGAATAAATCCTCATACGAGAATTTCCGTGCGATTTTTCGACGGCATCGCGCAAAAAAAGCGCACCGTTCATTTTTCGCACAATCTCATTTTTAAATTTTGCAGTATGTTGAAGCCGTTCGGCGCGTGCCACGGTTGCTGGGTTCGCATGTCTTCTTAGCAATTGCATGAATCGCTCGCGCTCTGCAGCAGTTTGGACCGGCTTATCATCTAAAAGTGGAGAAAGGCCAAGAAGGTCTCGTAGTGTCAACGTAGCCAGTTCAGGAGCCCGAGATGCCCAGCGATGGGAAAACAACTCTCTCGCAAACCGTAGAAATTCTCCTTCGATTTGATTTCCGCGACTGTCTATCGATTCGTGGTCGACATATACATACTCAAAATCATTTCCTTCACGAACTGGATCGCCAACGTTTGTTGCAAGTGTATGATGCGCAAAGGGCATCGTGGCTACTTTAAAAACCAAATTTCCACTTGAAGATCTAATTTGTGTATTTAAAATGCGGTGGTGAAGCTTTGTCAAATATTCAACTTCGTCTAAGCAAATCATCCAGACTGCATCCTCAGGGATATGAAGTCGCTCTGTGACAACGTTGATTGCATGCTTCAACGGAAGAAGCAAATCCACATTGAAGTAGTCGAAATAAGGTGCATCGCTACTCGATCCAGTAGCTTTCCTTCGCAATGCCGATTGATGATGCATTTCTACTTTGGAAAGCTTCAGCCGCAGCCCTTGGGGGGTTGAAGCCGGCTCCTCGTTCTGACCGGTCCATGCGCGAGAGAGAGATTCGCAGATGTCTAACACGGCAGAAAGGCGAGCTGTGCGTTCTTTAATATATTGTTCAACGCAACTTTCAATTATATAAGTTAGCGCCGAACAACTATGCAGATTAAGCCGCCAAACAAAATAGTTTTCAGCCTCTTCTTCGGTTTGCCAAGGCTTGTTTCTTAAATCGCCCGCAAATGCGGCACTTGCCGGAATGTATATGCCTATAAGATTTCTTCGTAGAGCATCCCGAGCATATTCAAAGCGAGCACTTTTGTCTGTTGCTGCAAGCTTGACGTGATCATGGGCCATCATGCGTATCCAGGTCGTCTTGCCTGAACCTCTGGACCCTAAAAGAATATGGTTCTTCGCGCTGAAAAGCTGGGTGAAGTTTGCTTGCGGAATAAAGTACTTAACCGCATCTGAACGCGGAAGTTGCTTGGCATTGTCTATGCCGAAAGCTGACTTACCTTCCCTGACCCCTTGATCAACAGTAACGTCGATACCTAGCGCAAGACTTGTTTTTTTATCTGCTCCTCCGGCTTTGAGGCGGCGAATTTGTTTTTTCACGCCGAACCTTTCTGCTTAAATACTGCCCAATGCAACTCGCTTGCATCTTCATCGCCGATCATTTTCAGCCCTTGAGCGTCGCTCACTGCTTTGAGGGCTGCATAAAGTGCGGTGCGGCGGACATGTTTTAATTGAGAATCCTCGCGCTCTAAATCTTCGACAGAGCAAACACTTTGATCGGCGATGATAGTTGCAACAATGGTCCCCACTTTGGCTTCAATTTCGCTAGGGGAAAAGTGGGCGCCGAATACCTCGGTGTGCGGCATCCCCATTTTCACATGACTAGGTTGCCATTTATTTTTTGGATTAAACATCCAAGTTTGAACGCTCCCTTCGATGCCCCTGGTATTTTTATTTCGGCCATTGATGTTGATCACGTGAAAAAGATTGGCCAGGGATCCGTAATAAACTGGATAAAGGGTCGCCGAAAAACTCCCCCCTCCCATGGTGACGTATGGCTGGACGTTATTTCCGCTATGCGTATTCAACCTGGGGTGATGTTTGTGCCCATGAAGAAGCAGGTCGAATTTAAACTCAGTAAGCGTGTTTAAAAGATTTTCAGCATTTGTTAGTATGCTAACGTCCTGGGCATCTGGACTTGGCTCCGAATACTGAATTGGATGGTGATGAATCAAACACAGGCGGAGTCTTTCGTCATTTGCGGGCAACTCGAGCTGTAACATTTGTTTGAGCGCATCCACGCTTGACTGTTTGAAAATTCCTGCGTGATTTTTAACTTCAGGGCCGTCGTATGCCGCAGAGTTTATTGCAATAACAAATGCCTTAGGGTGATCCCATAGAACAAAATGCGGATGCTCATCAAATGCCCCTGCCTTCTTGTGACTAAGATATGTATGAAATTTCAATGTCTTTTGCAACAAGGGTGCATATTTCATCGCTTCCCAGAAATCCGAAGGGGCAAGCTGCATAACTGGCCAATGGACGTCATGATTCCCCGGTACGAAAAAAATTGATTCGTCGGGAATATTGAGCTTCTTTGCAATTCTTTCAATAACAGAGTCTGCCAGACGGAACTCGTCTGCGTGAGCGCCATTGCTTATATCACCCGTTATACAAAGTAAGTCAATTGCACCCCCTTGCTTGGTCTCTGGCCCTTCTAGAAATTCTTCAAAAAGGCCGACATAGTTTGGATCGCGATATACTTTTTCTGCATCCGTTAAGATGTGAGGGCACATGTCTGCGCCTCTAGCATGCTTGCCGACGTGCAGGTCGCTAATGAAAGCTATTCTCAACATTATTAGATATTCGTTATGAGCAATTCGGAAGCTTTCGCGCGATGTTCTGCATTCGCAGCGATCGTTCTTTGTACGGAGACTCGTTGATAGTTCCAGCAGTTTGCTAGTTGCTGTGCTTCAGGGCAATCGGCATACGAGATCACGAATTTTGCGCCTTTTCGATCGATAAGTTGGGCGAGATCTGAAAGTCGTTCAATATCTCTGAGCCCAAAGACATCCGGGCCATACTGATTGTCCAAGTTCACATTACGCATTGCATAAGGGGGGTCAAGATATATAAAATCTTTCTTTCTTATGCGGGAGGCCAGCAATTCCTGAAAGTCGCCGCATAGCAATTCCGCGCTTTGAAGCGTGTTGGAAGCTAGTTTAAGTTCTTCAAGTGTGGGAATTCGCCCATTCCGCAACCCGCCGAATGGTACATTGAACGCCCCAGAGCGATTGGTGCGATATAGGCCGTTAAAGCAGAATCGGTTCAGATATATGAATTGCGCCGCGCGCTTAGTCAATGAAAACTTCGACGGATCCATTGACCGAATTTTGTAATACGTGTCCTCGTCACCGCGCATTAATTTGAGGTGTGCGTGCACGGTCTCAGGGTCAGATCGAACAGCTCCCATACATTCTTGGAGCCGCATATTGACGTCGATCAGGAGTGCTTTGGCTGGGCGCAACTCGAAGAACAGCGCGGCCGACCCGGCGAACGCTTCGACGTAGCGATCCGCGCCCGTCAGAACTCGGGCGGCGTGCCAACAGTGCGCAAGGGTGTCTACTAACTGGACCTTACTGCCGGCCCATCTCAGAAATTTCATTTCGGAACGCTGTCGACTCGGAGGAGCGAACATGCGTCCGAGGCAGCAAATTCTTACACGGGCCGAAAGGTTGTAGTCAGGGCGATAGTTCGGCCATGGCTGGGTCTTCATTGCGGCCGGGAGGAATGGGGGCGCCAAAGCCGCTAAAGTCCAGGGATAGAAGTGGCCATCTGAAAGAGGGCATGAGCATCGAACTACGGATTCAAGGGCAAGGCTCGGCGGTCGAGCAAAGGCCGGATGAGCCAGTTTCGACACTGCAGCGCGAGGTCCAGCGCAAACTCGGGCGCTGTCTGATCCGTCTTCAGCAGTACGAACGCTTGATGAAGGCTCTCGCCGTCAATTTCGAGATTGTCGGCCCTTCCGATGAACTGATGGCCATCCGACAGAAGCGCGGTGAAGTCGTCTCGCGCATGACGCTCGGGCAGTTGGTCGCCGAGTTGACAGGGACCTACCTGCAGCCAGAGGCGCCGGAAGCGGTCGAGCCTGAGTGGGACCCGGTCGACTCCCGGCGCATCTGTTTTCGTATGCACACACGGATGGCACTGCAGCCGGAAGACTACGAACGCGTCGTCGCGGGATTGAAAGAGCTTGTCGCGCTGCGCAACGAGCTCGTGCATCACTTCCTCGAACGATTCGACATCTGGTCCGAAGCCGGATGCCATGACGGGAGCGCGTATCTCGATTCTGGAATGACAAAGGTCGATGGTCACTACGCCGAGTTGCGCCAATGGGCGATCACCATGGATCAAGCCTGCAGCGCGATGGGAGCATTCATGGGGAGCCCCGCCTATACCGACTTGCTGTTCGATGGTATCTACCCGGATGGCACCGTCGACTGGCCGAACTGCGGCATCGTGCGGCATCTGCGTGCGGCGCAAACGGCGGTGGCCATCAGCGGGTGGGCAGACCTCGGCCAGGTCATAGAGCGAATGAACCTCATGCATCCTGAGCAGACACTCAGGCGCTACGGTTGCACGACGTGGCGGCAGCTGCTGCACGAATCCAAGCAGTTCAAGATCCGCCGTGATCAAGGTTCGGCAGAGCGCCCGGGCCGCACGGAATTTCAAAGTCTCACGAAGCCGCTACAGTCCAGCAATACCAACTAATCGTCTGGCGCGGAGCCGTCAGCAACAAGAAAGTTGGATGCCATTGGAGGGAATCTTGGCTAGAAAGAAAACGAGTCTTGCGGAAGATCTGATGGATCTGGTGTCCCTGCTGCCATGGTGGGCCGGCGTCGCCCTCGCAGTGATTAGCTACGTGCTCTTGCACAGGCTGGCGGTACCTCCAACTGCGGTCGCGCTTCAGCCAGGCCAGGTGGGTGACTTGATGGTCCGCTCAATGGGCACGGCCCTGGCAGGTTTCGGCCAGTACATGGTGCCGTTAATCTGCTTGGGCGGAGCAGGGATTTCGGCGTGGCGGCGGCACCAACGCCGAGCCCTGATCTCGAATATCGCGCAGGCCAAGGGCGCTGATGCGCTCGACGGCATGTCATGGCACGAGTTCGAGATGTTGGTCGGCGAGGCCTTTCGTCTACAAGGCTTCGGCGTCTCCGAAACCGGCGGCGGTGGGGCAGACGGCGGCGTGGACCTCGTGCTCTCGAAGGGTACAGAGAAATTCCTGGTCCAGTGCAAGCAGTGGAAGGCCTACAAGGTTGGCGTCGATGTGGTGCGCGAGCTGTACGGCGTGATGGCGGCGAGGGGAGCGACAGGCGGGTTCGTGGTGACCTCAGGCAGCTTCAGCGAGGACGCCAAGGCCTTTGCTGATGGCCGTAACGTCAAGCTGGTGGATGGGCATCGACTGCACGGCCTGATCAAACAAGCGCGGCAATCGTTGTCTTCGCATGTCGACACCGCCGACCGCTCGCGCGCTGCCGCACCACCCAGTGCACCCGGCAGCGCGGCTAGCGGAACCGCCTGCCCTGCATGTGGGTCGGGGATGGTCAAGCGCACTGCGAAGAAGGGCGCGAATGCTGGCGGGCAGTTTTGGGGATGTTCCCAGTATCCGTCGTGCCGGGGTGTCCGGCCGATAGCTTGATATGGGTTCCAACTACACCGTGAGCCGGCTGGTTGCCCTCACATGTCTCTTTGCCTCTTACCTTGCATCTGCGGCACCACCGGTCTACCGCTGTGAGACGAATGGCCGTGTTGGCTATTCGGATTCTCCCTGCGTGGGCGCGAAGATCATCGATGCAACGCCAAATCAAGGTTTGGACAAGATGTCGGGGCAGTCTCGCAAAGGAGCAGAAGTGCAGCGCGCAGAGACGAACAGCGCGTTCGACGATGCGCTGAAGCCGTTGACCGGGAAGTCGCGCGGCGAGATGGAGGTACTACGCCGTCGAGTGCGGCTGCCGTCTCAGGATCAAGCGGAATGCGCGCGGCTTGACCGCCAGTTGCCTGTACTCGAAGCTGGAGGCCCCAGTCCGGACGCCAAGGCGCGAGCAGAGGCAGAAGTACGGCTGTATCAAGTTCGCAAGAGATCCTTCGATCTCAAATGCTGATCTGCCAGGTCTGACCATGTGTCAACGCCGAAGTAAATCTGACCCGCTTTCATCGTAGTCGCCGAAGTAAATCTGACCCACCCGGGTCCTTCTGCTTGCGCTGCTCGGGCGCGTAGGGCGAAGCCCGAAGCGGCCGAGCAGCGCGG